>Ga0207841_1000019_pt1 | contig 403199 bp, 276 predicted proteins | sample HigsolmetaGSP18D_FD_184846 | JGI IMG/M metagenome (GOLD analysis project Ga0207841, IMG submission 184846) | High solid enriched microbial communities from the Joint BioEnergy Institute, USA - SP1-8-D (SPAdes) | ecosystem: Engineered > Bioreactor > SSF (Solid state fermentation) > Aerobic >...
AAAAAAAAAAAAAAAAAAAAAAAAAAAAAAAGTGAACAATCTCTGCAGGATTGTCTGCCAGCGGTGGGCATCTGTGTCCATGATGAAGTAGAATAAACCGCCTCCATGACAAGGTACTGGGGAATGAAGATGCTCATCATAAAGCATCTGAAACTGAAAAAAAAATTATCCGCAGAATTGTGAACTGGAGGCCACCTGTGTCCCTAATCAAATAGAATGCAATCTCTCCATGAGGGTGTACTGGGATCCACCTCCACCCATAAAGATACCACTCACCACAAAGCATGTGAAGACAGAATAATCTCTGCAGTAATCATCTACCAGAGGCCACCCCTGTTTGTAAAGCTGGTAATCATGGATATGGGGGGGAGGGGGGGGGGGGAAATAATATCAACATCATCCACTGCGGGTCTGCTTCTGTCTGTCCAGGGTCCAGGGACAGAACAGATGATCAGGACATATACACACAGTGAAAGCTGATCTGACCGGTCTAGGGTAGTGTGGAGTAGAGTAGAGTAGAACAGGGAAGGGAGCCAAGCCATACAGAACACAGTAAATAGAATGTAGCAAAGGTGAAGGATGTATGTGTATCTCCAGTAGATAGGCAAAAGGAAGAGTATCTACTATTTAATTAAGCACAGAAAAGTCAAAGGCACAGTCAAAAGCAAAGCAGAGCCAATCTACTTTCCTTGCGTTATGTTTCCTGTTATAGCCGGAGTTGGCATAAAGGAAGGGTATGACACACGGAGGTCACGTGACAATGGATCAAATCTGCCATTTTGATCCATCGAGGTCTATGATCCAACACCCAGAATGATCCAACATCCAGAATGATCCAAACGACCCATTGATCCAGGAGACAAGCATGTATATAATGACGCTCTTTTCAGACAGAATCCGACCCTCGTGGTCGACTCACATAGCAACCTGTCATATAGGTATTGCTAGTAACACGGGTCTATTCTTATATTATATTGCTCACCCCCTTGTTTCTTGTCTTCAAGATAAACCAACGACCCCTTTTGGTCTAGTTATCTAGGCCTGTCGTTACATTTCCTCGACCCTCCTCGCTGTAAAATGTCTCGGAAAGAGGCCAGAAGCAGAAGGTTGGTTGACCGGCCCGTACCGTATATGCTACCTTACTCCGGGTGATGGTAGATAAACCAATCCAACTAGCCAGCTGAAATTTAAACACTGGTATTGGTTAGAAAGTCGACTAGATATGGTTTTACCAGATTAGGACGTCAACATCTAACTCTCAATTCATTACTAGACTGGATCGTAGCTCCATGTGTTTTCTCTTCACTATCTCCTTCTACTAGCTAAAGGGATAGGAAAAGAGAAATCTACATATGTACAGCATAGAGCACACCGTACCCTACACTTGTGAAAGAGATGAGGGGAAGCTTCCATCTATCCGATGCTAAGGAAAAAAAAAAAAAATCCAATGGCAGCCTCCTGCTGCAGTCAGCGACGTAGATTCATACGCGTCCACCAGCAGACGGTTTTGTATTTTCATGGATCGTAACGGCCCCCGCTGCTAGTCAAATGATCCGGCAATCAATCATCTACAGACGGGCCTTGGCCAGGTTGGCATTCAGTCTCCGGACAACGGCGTCCAGGTACTCGCGGGTGGTGACCCAGGCCTCGCGCTCCTTGCGGCCGCAGGCCAGGGCAAGGTCCTTGGTCATGATGCCCTCCTCGTTGACCACATCGATACAGGCGCGCTCGAGCTCCTGGGCGAAGGTGACAACGTCCGGGGTCTCGTCGAGCTCACCGCGGCGGATCAGACCGCGGGTCCAGGCGAAGATGGAGGCGATCGGGTTGGTCGAGGTCTCCCGGCCCTTCTGGTACTCGCGGTAGTGGCGGGTGACGGTGCCGTGGGCGGCCTCGGACTCGAACGCCTTGCCATCAGGGGTGGTGAGGACGGAGGTCATCAGACCCAGAGAGCCGAAGCCCTGGGCGACGATGTCGGACTGGACATCGCCGTCGTAGTCTAAAAGCCGGTCAGCGACCCGTCTCAAGTGATACATCCGTCAGGGGGCATACTCTTCATGGCAACGACGAAGCCGCCCTCGCTCTTGATCATCTGGGCCACCATGTCGTCGATCAGGCGGTGCTCGTACCAGATGCCCTTGGCCTCGAACTCCTTCCGGTACTCCTTCTCGTAGAGCTCCTGGAAGATGTCCTTGAAGCGGCCATCGTACTTCTTCAGGATGGTGTTCTTGGTGCTCATGTACAGGGGCATGCCCTTGAGGAGGGCCATCTTGAAGCTGGCGTGCGCAAAGCCGCGGATCGACTCATCCGTGTTGTACTGCGTCTGAGCGATACCGGGGCCCTTGAAGTCAAAGACCTGGATGCTCTCGGGCTGGCCACCCTCCGGGGTGTAGACCAGCTCGAGCTTACCCGGGCCGGGGATCAGGCGGTCGGTGGCACGGTACTGGTCGCCGAAGGCGTGACGGCCGATGATGATGGGCTTCGTCCAGCCAGGGACGATGCGGGGGATGCGGGGGATGACAATGGGTTCGCGGAAGACAGTTCCGCCAAGGATGTTGCGGATGGTTCCGTTGGGAGACAGCCACACTGCCCGATGTTAGCGGCATGGGATACCCGGAGAGGGTTCCTCAACTCACTCTTCTTCAGCTTGAACTCCTCGACACGGGCCTCGTCCGGGGTGATGGTGGCGCACTTGACACCGACGCCATACTTCTTGATGGCCTCGGCGGCCTCGATGGTGACCTGGTCGTCGGTCTTGTCACGGTACTCCAGACCCTGGGAAGCAAGGACCGGTCAGTCTGGGGTTTCGTTCGGGGGCAAGCTCTGCACGGGCCGTCGAGCTCATACCAAGTCGTAGTACTTGAGATCGATGTCGAGGTATCTGCCCCACCCGTCTCAGCACCATCGTCCGCCAAGCGACGAAGTAGCACCCCGACACGAAAACGCATGACAACAAGATTCCGGCAGGTCAAAACTTACGGCAGGATGAGCTGCAGGAGCGTCAGCAACAGATCCAGATCCCATGCGGAGCCGCACGGGGAAGGCCCAATGGGGGCAGACGGCCGGGATATATCGCCGGGGATACAACTCACCTTCTCCCTGATGTCCTTCCAGATGATCCTGGTCATCTACAGGGGATGGCGCGGAACGGGCCGCCGGTCAGCACAGGTCCTGCACGCAGCGAGCGGTGGTGGTGTTGGACAGCGTCCGGGCATGATTGGCGACAGGGCGTGCCCTCCGCCGTGCTTCCCCGCAGTCCGCAGGAACGGACGAAAACGCCCACCCGGGAGGCCCGGGAGACCTTCCTCATGCCGAGGGACGCAGATATATAGAGGGATCTAGACGCAGCAGCATACCAGGGGACAGGCCGTACCTCATCACCGTCGAGCTCGACGACGGGGTTCTTGACCTTGATCTTCTTGCGCTGCTCGGTCGCCATGGCGCGGGTCTGGGTCAGGGAACGCAGGGAGGAGTTCGAGAAGACAACGGTTCGGCTGGAGACGGGGTCACGGACAGCGCGAGCAGAGAGACCGGAGCAGGAAGCAGCAGCAGATGCTCTCGTCGAGAGAGAAGCAGAGGAGACGGAGGGGAGAGAAGGAGGGAAGCGACGGGGAGAAGAAGAGAGGACGAGGGCACGCGGGGCCGGCGCCAGGCAGCGGCGCGCGGTGGCGGCGCGGTGCCGAAGGGGATTCATGTCGATAAGCAGGAAGCTGCGACTGGGGACGAAGCTGGAGCAGCAGGAGCTCAGGGCGTCTGGTGTACCCGAGGAAGCTGCTCGGGTGGAAGGCGCGGCGGTGGAGTCGGGGCAGGCACGACCGTACGGCAGGTCCCGTCGGGGCCGAGGCGGACGCGACGAAGGCGGAGGAAGCGGCCAGCAAGAGCAGCAGCAGGATGGGCGCAGACACTCGCGTGCAGAGGGGCGGCCGCTGAAGAAAAGGCCGTCGTTGTTGCGATGCTCGGCCGGTGGGGTCCCGCAGCGCCCGCCGAAGCCGGACGTCATCGCCTGCCCGCTTCCGCTCGTCCTGGCGGCGGCTCAACATATATCCAGGCCCGGCACCTCTGCCTGCGATGCTCACCGGTGCACAGGCAGGTCGCTACAGCTCGACAGCTCATCCGGTCCGTCTCTACCCCTTCATCTGATCTCGCCTCGGCCGTCTGGCCGTGCGGTCTGCTGTCCGAGTCGCAGACGCAGCACCCTCGTCCCATCTACGATCTACGGATACCTCGGCATTTCTGGTTCCGATCGCTTCGCGACGGGCCCCAGGTCTGCCCAGCTCTCCAGCGAAGACCCCTCAGTACCCACTCTGTCAGCCGGAAAAATCACGGCACATTTCTAAGCAACCTGCTGTCTATTTGCTCCCCGGACCGCACCCCTCCGGCAGTTTCCCGCGGAAAACAGAGACATCCACCATCGCCCGCCGGAAAGACGCTAGCAGAACGCTGTCGAAATGGAACACCCGCGAGTAATAATGATCATCTTTGCTGGTGCTGAAAACCACTGTCGTTTGGGAAACGCCCACCCGTCTAGCTGGAACCATGCAGATGCATGCATGTGTTGAAACACGTGACGTGCTGGTCAAAGAAGCAAAGCTACATACACACATAGACATATCATATCAGTAACCAAGGGGAAATGAACTTTATTTTCTGCTGTCGGGAACGAAACCCGGCGTGGTCGGCTTAGAACAGGCCGTCGATCTCGCCGGTCTCGGGGTCGACGTCCACGTTGAGGTAGCCCGGCGCCGTCGGCAAGCCGGGGATCGTCTGGATGTCGGCCGCCAGCGCGTAGCTGTCATGTCCTCGTCAGTGACCTGGCACCAAATCATATCGACCGGGAATACAAGGGGCAACTTACAGGTAACCACCTCCGACGGCCAGCCGGACATCCCGGATGGGCACCGTGAAGCCCGTGGGCGCGCCCTTGAGCGCGGGGTCGTGACTCAGCGAGTACTGCGTCTTGGCGATGCAGATGGGCAGGTTGCCGAAGCCCTGCTTCGTGTACACGTCGACCTTCTTCTGCGCCAGCTCGCTGAACTCCACCTTCTCCGCCCCGTACATCTCGCGCGCGATGCGCTCGATGCGCTCCTGCACTGTGCCCTCCAGGTCGTACAGCAGCTTGAAGTCCTTGGGCTTCGAGCTGGCAGCGATGACCGCCTTGGCCAGGTCAACGGCGCCGGCACCGCCTTCGGCCCAGTGGTTGGCCGGGACCGCGTCCTCCGCTCCGGCCGCGATGGCCTCCTCGCGGATGACGGCGATCTCGGCCTCCGTGTCGGTGTCGAACTTGTTGATGGCGACGACCACCGGGATGCCGTACCGCTTGGCGTTCTGGATGTGCTTCCGGAGGTTGACACAGCCCTTGCGCAGGAGCTCGACGTTCTCCGTCTTGTAGACCTCGGGCAGGGGAGAGCCGGGAGAGATCTCGGGACCGCCGCCGTGGACCTTCAGGGCACGAACCGTTGCAACAATGACAACCGTGTCGGGAGACAGACCCGAAGACCGGCACTTGATGTTGAAGAAACGCTCGCCGCCCATGGTGAAGTCGAAACCAGCCTCCGTGACGACGAAGCCGGTCTTCGCGTCGTGGTCCTCATCCGGCTCCGTACCAGCCAGCTTCAGAGCAAGCTTGTCGGCCACGACCGAGCTAGCACCGATACTGATGTTCGCAAAGGGGCCCGCGTGCACCAGCACGGGAGTGCCCTCCAAGCTCTGCATCAGGTTGGGCTTGATAGCGTCCTTCATCAGCGCGGTGAGAGCACCTCCGGCTCCAATGTCATCGCAAGTGATGGGTTCGCCGCTCTTCGACGTCGCAACGACCATGCGACCCAGCCGCTCACGCATGTCCGCGAGATCGTTGCTCAGAGCGAGGATGGCCATGCACTCACTGGCCACTGAGATGTCGAAGCCGGTCTCGCGGCTCAGCCCCTTCTCAGTGGGAGCCGTGCCCACGGTGACGCCTCGAAGGTGTCTGTCGTTGACATCCAGCACACGTCGCCAGGTAATGGTCTCCGGGTCGATATCCAGGCGCGCGAAGCGGCGGATCTCTTCCTCCGTAAGGTCGTCAGGGTTCGTCTTGTCAATACCCAGTTTCTTCAGTCGTCGTAACATGACCGGCTGGAATTCGCGCTTGCCGCCCTTCGCGGGGACCAAGCGCCTGTAGAGAGGACCGTCTTTCTGCGTAGCCTCATGGAACATCCGAGTCTCGATAGCCGCCGCCAACAGGTTGTTGGCAGCCGTGATGGCGTGGATATCTCCGGTCAGATGCAGGTTGAACTCATCCATAGGGATGACCTGGCTGTATCCTCCACCCGCAGCTCCTCCTTTAATACCAAACGTAGGTCCCTGGCTGGGCTGTCTGACGTTGGCGAACACCATCCTGTTCAGGTGTGCGCCAAGGGCCTGGGAAAGACCCAGGGTCGTCGTCGACTTGCCTTCACCCAGAGGGGTCGGGGTAATACCGCAGACCAGGATATATCGCCCATTGCGGCGGTGGGCCAGTCGGTCCAGGACACCCAGGCTGATCTTAGCTTTGGTGTGGCCGTAAGGCTCCAATTCATGCGGAGCGATGCCAATCTCCTCAGCCAGCTGAGTGATGGGCTTGGGGCGTTGCGCTCGAGAAATGGCAATGTCGGACGGGACGGGACGCGCCAGCTTCAGGGGCAGAGGCGTAATGTGCCTATTTCTTTGCTTCTCAAAGTATGCCTTGGCGGAGTTTACGACGTTCTGCAGAAGCATGGCCACTGTCATGGGGCCGACACCACCGGGCACTGGGGTGATCAGGGAAGCAACCTCGACGGCAGAGTCGAAGTGAACATCACCGACCAGTTTCTGGCCTGACTTCTTCGTCGGATCGGGCTTGTAGTTGGTACCCACGTCGATGACAACCGCGCCGGGCTTCAACCATTCTCCCTTGACGAACTCTGGCTGTCCAATAGCGGCTACGACAATGTCCGCTCTCTTGAGGATCTGCGGCAGATCCTTGGTCTTCGAGTGGCACACGGTGACGGTAGCGTCTGCGTTCTTCAGGAGGTAGCTGACGGGGCTTCCGACGATATCACTGCGGCCCAGAACCACTGCCTCCTTGCCGGCAGGGTCGACGCCGCTCACTCGAAGGAGCTCTATGACACCCTGAGGAGTGCATGGCACGAAGAGGGGACGACCGCCTCTCTTTGCCAGCTCACCAATGTTGGTCGTGCCAAATCCATCGACATCCTTCTCGTCCGCAACGGCGGAGGTGACAGCATGTTCGGAGATGTGCTTGGGGAGAGGCAACTGCACCAGAATGCCGTGCACAGAGGCGTCGTTGTTGGCCTTGGTGATCTCCTGCAGGATCTCCGCCTGGGTAATGGACTCGGGGAAGTTAACAACCTTGCAGAGGATGTTTGCCTGCAGATTTTCAATTAGCTACAAACTCCTGTATATCGGATGTCAAGAAACATACTTCCTCTGCAGCCTTGAGCTTCATGCGCACATAGGTGCCTGCGTCGAGTTAGTATAAATCTCGACTCCGACGTGACGGCGCAACCGTACTTGAATCCGACCTGTCGCCAACTGTTCGTTACTCGATTAGTACCATATTTCTTGATTCGACACTGGGAGCACAATCACGAACCTTGGAAGATCACCAAGCTGGGCTTGAACCTGGGGTTGGACTCCTGGATCTGCTGGATCTCCGCCTTCAACCTCTCGCGGATGCTCTTGGCGATGGCCGTGCCATCGATCTTTGTGGCCGTCATGGCGACCCTGGAGGCGGAGAAGTCGCGACTCGAGGACGACAGAGAACCCAACGTCAGATGGTGGTGGTGAGACGAGAGGAGGCACGCTGAGGAGGGGCCGGTCGAGGATCGCAGACGACAAGGCAGGGACGTGACCCCGCGCCCGACGCACAGCTTGCGAGACGCCGATATGGACGCAAAGGCAGAGGGAGCGCGACTCCGAGTAAAATAGGAGCGGTGGCCGGGATGAAATAAATACGGACGGCCCCCGGGGTACGGGCGCCGCACCGAGCAGCGGGGTAGCGGCGACGCACCGCAGGCGGCCGAAGGGAGCATGCGCTGCGCGGAGGCGGCCGCGAGAGGCGCTGTGCGGACTCCGCGGAGCATGCCGGCGGAGGAGCGACGATGACGGGAAACTCGAATGCTGATAGGACTAGGAGGCTGGGGTTCAGGCGTGCATGTGCGCGGAGATGAAGTACAGCACGGGGTGGTCGATGATTTACCAGGAGACCTGCTACTTAAGCCATGGCCTACGGGGGGTGAAGAGTCATCCTCTGTGCGACCAGTCCCCTTCTGCTCGTTTTCTCTTACCACTATTTTCCCCTCTCCCGTTTGTCTGGCGAGAATCCACCTCGAGTCACACCGGTGACCGGTGACCGGTCGGCATGGGACCTGGGCTTGTCCTGTTTTGGCCATATCTTAGGGTTTGGTAGATCACGTGCTAGGGCTCGGCGGCATGGACCCTCGATACCGGATTTTCTGTCTGTCCGGTAATATTACCCTGTCCAGACGGGCGGCGACCCTGCTGGGAAAGTCTTGGCGCGCCAGCCGGACTGTGCGATGGAAATTCATCCCTCCGTTCCTTGTCGACGACGACGAGAGGCCGCTTTACTCCCCGCCACCCCTCTCCGCCCGCGCCTGACGATCTCAAGGCCCTTTTTCCCCGTGAAGGTCGCCGAGCAGGCTCATCTCTAGCTGCTCCAAAGTTCTATCCCATATCCATACCGGCCCAGCATGCGGCCAATCCTCCTCCAGGGCCATGTCCGTCGCCCCTCCCCAGGACCTATTTGACTTCCCCAGCCTTTCTTGGACCTGAAACCAAAGACTGACATTCCTCGCGCAAACTCACAGGAACGGTCCCTCAACCAGATAAGATTCAACCGCGATGGCGACCTTCTCTTCTCCGTCGCAAAGGATAAGGTCCTCTGCGTCTGGTTCTCTGCCAACGGCGAGCGACTCGGCACCTACCACGGCCACCAGGGTGCCATCTGGACGGTCGACGTCAGCCCCAACAGCGTCCTCGTGGCGACCGGCTCGGCGGACAACACCGTGAGACTCTGGAACGTCAAGACGGGCGAGTGTGTCAAGGTCTGGGACTTCCCCACGGCCGTGAAGCGGGTCGAGTTCAGCCCGGACGGGAGCAGGCTGCTGGCCGTGACGGAGAAGCGCATGGGGTATCTGGGCACGATCGTCGTGTTCGACATCCGCTACGGTGACGGTCAGGGCGGGAACCTGAACGACCAGAACGACGAGCCGAGCTTGAGGATTACCTGCACGGAGAGCAAGGCTACGGTGGCAGGCTGGAGTTATCTGAACAAGTACATCATTGCTGGCCACGAGGATGGTAGCGTCAGCCAGTACGACGCGAAGGTACGATCTCGGATCCATAAGGCCATCATGGGTCTAGGGGCATTCATTCGATGCGCGATGGCTGACATGTGGTCCCGCAGACCGGAGAGCAACTGGAGAACATCCAAGCGCATGAGTTCGACCAGCAGATCAACGACATCCAATTCTCCGCTGACCGCACATACTTCATAACCGCCTCGAAAGACAAAACCGCAAAGGTATTTCCATCCTGCCTTATATAGCATGTCCTGCAGAAACAGCCCGCTCACAAAGCACTCTCACACGCAGCTCATGTCCTCCCGCAACCTCTCTATCCTCAAAACCTACACCGCCGACACCTCGCTCAACACTGCCGCCATCACCCCCAAGAAGGACTACGTCATCCTCGGCGGTGGTCAGGCCGCCATGGAGGTCACCACGACCTCCGCGCGCCAGGGTAAATTCGAGGCCCGCTTCTACCACAAGATCTTCGAGGACGAGATCGGCCGTATCCGCGGCCACTTCGGTCCGCTCAACACCATCGCCGTGCACCCTGCCGGCACGGCGTACGCCTCGGGCGGAGAGGACGGTTACGTCCGCATCCACCACTTCGATAAGCCTTACTTCGACTTCATGTACGAGGTCGAGAGGGAGCAGATGAAAGCGGCGGCAAAATAAGCCCCGGGGTTCGGCGACTGGCGTGAGTAGGAATCCGTTGAGATAAGATATCCGGATGGTATGCAACGTGTCATGAGATGAGACCACGTAAATAAAAAAAAAGAAAATTACAAAGCACGCGGCATGGATGAATGACGGGAACAAATAGAAAAAAAGGAAAAAGAGTCGAGGTGATAATCTATTATCTAGATTCACCTGTGGGTGGGAGTTTTCTTTATATGATAAACCGGAGTTGGTCTTCATTATTGTCTTTTCGTGTGTCTAATATGAATCATCCATCTTCTTCCACCTTCATATTTCATTCTTTCTTTGCCTCTTTCTTAGACATTCGGCCGTTTCCAGCGTGAAGAGTAAACAGATAGAAAGAACGATAAAGACGCGCTGTGCCATGAACAGCACCGGCACTGATGCTATTATGGATTTTATGGACTCCATCCTGAAAGCTACCAATAGTACCTCCTGCAGGTGCATGGGTCAGTCACATGATAATGACATCTGCAATGCCGGTTGTAGTAAAAAAAATAAAAATAAGAAGAGAAATTTTCACACGGACAGCAACTCCAAAAGTAGCAAACTCAATCAAAAGCAACAAGCTGTTTTCATATGTGCGCGGCAAAGTCATATATATGATGTATATATATATATGAGAACTGTCGACTCGAATCTGGCCATATCCATCCATCATCTCCAGCCATACGTCTGCATATGTAATGTCAGTACATACTTCTGAAGAATGATAATATAATACAGAACATGTATACGAATCCAGGAGACCTTCAGAGTGGATAGTTAGGTAGAACCATTGATTTACCCTAAACTAACCTGTTTAGGACGAGCAACGAGAGAATGATGAAGAAGAGTTGGTGAAGGTAATATTAGATTAGAGTAGCTTAGAAGGCTTCCTCTAATTACTTACATAGTCTACAGAGCGTCACATCTATCTATTAGTATTATTAATATTATTATTATATGTGATTACTTCCTTCCCTTTTGAAGGAAAATGCCTGAAATCCCGTCCTTCCCGAAGCTTTCATTCTTTCACTAATAAAATAATACGAATAATCCTTTGTTTGACCTTTGTCATACCTAGCTACCTAGGTAGCTTTCACTGCCCTCCCCTCCGAGAACAGTCCTAGCAAGTAAAGGAACGGGTATAACTAAAAATAAACTCTTTGATCGACAGAATTGAATGACGCCAACGGATGCGGGCATATGAATGGTAGATTAGATAAAGTGGTCTACGTAAGCCCGCTCCATTCAACACAACTACAGTACAGTACATCTAGGACAAGATCCTTCTTATCTTATCAGAGCAAGAAAGTCATTTCTATATCTTCTCGAGCATGCCTCCATTAAGTGTATCTATAGACAGAAAACTCTAGGTCCACAAAGGGAGCAGCCAGTTCCCCGAAAAGAACTACAAGAGGCTGGGAAAAACATCATGATTCCCGCTCTCGCAGATAAAGAAAAGCGCTGCCTTTTTTATTCATCCGTCACGATCGTTCGACGCCCCGCCTCGAACAATCGTAAGGCCATATTTTTCCCATCCTCTAGTGTATAAGACCATGATAATGTCAAGAAAATGTTCATTCATTCCGTTCCGACCGGCAATCCGTAGGAAAGTTCATCGATCGATCGATGGATGGACCCAAAGGAAGATCGAGGAGAGGATAAGGAAAGGAGGATATCGAGAGAGAGAAGGAGGGAGAGACGAATCAGGCGGACTAAATTGAAAGGATTTATTTATTTTCTGCGTTCCCCATTAAGAAAAAGCCACCGGGCTCACCCCCGGTCATATAATTTACTTTTTCTTGGGGAACTTCTCCGCCCCGATGTCCGAGCCTCTCAGCTTGATGTTGAGCACGCGCTCCATGGCGGCCAGGACCTTCTGGTCGGGCGCCGCGGTGCCGCGCTCAAAGTCCTGGATGACGGAGACGGTGGTGTTGCATTTGGTGGCGAGCTCCTTCTGCGACATCTTGTAGCCCTCCTCGTTGCGGCGGCGCTTGATCGCCTCGGCGACCTGCATGCCGACCGTCTTAGGCTTGACGATGTCGTCAGAGCGGTCGACCTTGGTCAGGTGCTGGCCTTCGACTTTGGTCGCGCGAGCAGCCTGAAAGCGAGTCAGTCAGTAACTTGCTCCATATCATGCAAGACCCCCCAAAGGAGGGTGGGGGGAATTGGGAATACGTACAGCATTGCCAGTCGAGTATTTCTTCTCCGTCGCGACGATGAGACCGGAACGCTGGGCAGCGTTCAGGGCGCTGCGTCCCTTGACAACGGTCTCACGCGGCGCACCGCCACCACGGTGCTTGCTGCCAATGCGAGTAACGTGGTCCCAGTCGCTCTCCATTTTGAAAGATGTGAGATCAGAAATGAAAGTCGAGAGTTCGTAGAGTCGAGGAAACGATAGTGGGATGAACGGGTGGCGATGAGAAAGGGTGCACGATCACGCGCGCACGGGTATCAGCGGAAGATGGAGGGGTATCTGAATGAAGGTGAAATCAAAGGATGTCCCTGTGATAACCACTTCCAGGGAGATGTTCTATAGTTACAACGACGGTGAGGAGGGTGGAGTATGGGCGACGGTGAGATCGTGTGAGTTGACACAGATGTTCAGGCCTGGCGAGATTTATATCGATGACACAGAAGCTTCTCGAGCCGTGAATGGCGGAGGTTGGGGCAGCCAGGCGCTAGGACGAATCAGGTTTAGCGCACCAAGACCGGGCGAACAGTATCTCCGAGAGGGCAACCTCTCACGCGTCCAGAGCGCTGGATCCGGGGTCGCTGCAGGCCAGAGTCGCGGATCGCTGCCACTGAGGCGGAGGAACGCCCTGGCAGAGTCCGGGGGTTGCCACCTGGGGTTTGGATGTGTCGAGAGCCAAGTCGAAGGCAGAGTCCGGAGTATGGATACCTGTTGTGCCTCTATATTTCTGTGGCAAAAGCAGTTTAGTTTCCTCACGTCATTGGTTACTTTGGCTGAGCAGCTCCTGAATATCACGTTCTAATAGCCAATAATGCATGGACAGAATAACAGAAGCTCCATATGCGATCCTTTGACCTGGCCTATAGTTGCAGAAAACACCTGTGAGCTATGGAGGACATGCAATGGTTCACAACCTCCCATCCGTTTCACTACGTCAGTTTCTATATCAACATGGGGACTTCTCTCGTCGGAGAAGTCAATGGCCTGGCGGTAATGGCAGCCAGCGCGCTTTACTTGATGACGTCCTTAGGAAAGATATTCTGTTTGGATGGTTCAGAAGCTCCCAAATACCCACAAATTTCAAAACTGAACCGGAGTTGATCGCGATGGACTGTATATGGAGTACCGCTGACCAACCGCTAAACCTGGCTCTAAGGGAGTGCTGCTGGATCCATTGACAGGTGGCCGAATGTCCTCCGTACTCCATCAACTATCAATTTCTCATTCATGCTGTCAGCGACGGCTTCAGTCTAGTGACCCCTGACTTTTCCAGAACAGAGTTACCTAGCGAACTCACGGATCATCCTCTGCGCGGCCCCTCCGCACCGCAGTACGTCAGCCGCTTAGCAATCCCCAATCCATGTGTACGGAGCAACGATATGTTATTGTTTATCTGGAAACTAAAACTTTCTGCAGACATTCTAGGGCTGGAAACGCTCCGCTTCGTGACGTGGAAAGCTGGTCTAGAGGCTGAGCAGCTGAGCAGTGCTCTTTAGTGTCTATACTAGTAGGTATATGCCGCTCTTTCCTTCATGACGTGGAGTTGTCATGTCCGTCAGCACTATTTCTTTCCCCCTTTCACCTTTCCATGGTTTTGCTCCTTCATGTCCTCCATCTACCTCTGAAGATCGAAATCTTTGTTTTTTTTGAGACTTCTTTACGCGTGTGAAGCAATCATTGAGGGTCATCGCGTGTTTCCTCAATACCCCTTACTACTTCCAAGTTCTTGCCTTCTATCGGACTCCAGAGCGTGATTGAACTATTTGCCTTAATAGTAATCGATAATGCGGTGTGCTATATAATTTCTCTGAACGTTCGCTCATCCTGGGGGAGATTCAGCCTGTCGAGCTGACTCTCCTCCAAATCCTCTAACTAGTCATGTTCTCTCTGCTTCAACGCAATCTTCACAACAATGTTGTGCATGACCGACACGCACATGGAACGAGCACCGCGGATAACATAACAACACTCAGGTCCTGTCCTGCTCCGAATTATGGGACCTTTAGCATCCGAGGAGAAAACAATGGCGCGCGTGCCAATAGAGATAATTCGACATCGACCACGAGGGGACGTTCAACGATAGATGCTTCTTCATTGGAAGATGAGGCGCATTTCATCTGGGAGGATATCAACCCGCCCGAAGGACATGTTCACTCGGTCCACCGGAGACCTTCCACCCGTCGCTTGCAAGAAAGAAGATCATCACCATGTGAGCGGCGAGGAACACACGGAGTTCCTTTTCCGGAGACCTCTTCGGCAGACTTGCCGCCCGCTTACAACGATGTAAGCGGTGCTGTTGTCGTCGACTGGGACGGCAGCCCACGCTTTCTTTCTCCCGAAGAAGAGGAGGAAAGAAAGGCAAGGCTTCAGCGCGCGGTCAGGGAGAGAATGCTGGGTCTCCCGAGGCAGACAGAATTCGACTGGGCTCGACCGGAAGAGAGGAGCGAGACGCTCCCTAAGTACTCAGCAGAGGACGGTACCTGAATCCACGAGAGTTACAACACTCAGAAGGTCCGATAAGATGTTATGTTGATCCTGTTCTAGCGGCATACGAACCTCGAGATGATCTCTCTGGAGTCGGTCAATCGGTGCATCGAAGATACCCATCGCGACGCGCCATTCGATACAAAAATATCGGGGCATGGATACTTACCTCGTGTTCAGCAACTCATGTTGGAATCGGGTTTCTTATATCATTAATCGATTATATACGTTATGAACATACACTCCGGCAACCATGACCTGCTTTGAAGCAGACATGTGCTACTAGCCAAGGAGATGGACAGGAACCTTTGAAATGATAAACACTGGAACGGTACCTGAGGGTGACATACCGCGTGGAGACGCCTTGCACATTGTTCTTATGGATAACGGTCCTACTGTGGATCATGGCTCTGTGTGCTACTAATGTACGGGGTATAATGGGATGATGGGAGGACAGGACAGAGACTGGGCGCCTTGGCTTACCATTGCTACGAAGTTACTCGGGGCCGTTTAGAAGCGCATGTGTACATACTAATGTACACAATATACCAGGTACCTAGCTAAACAATAAAGTACGTAATAGATATATGTGCACATAGCACCTACCTACCTGCTAAGCAAGTAGGTATCTCCACAGTCTGCAGTGAAGGCACATCCGACACCCATCCCTCTCCTCTCCTCCCAGTGAAGGATAAGCAACATAAACCAAACATATACCCCCCTTCTACCACTCCCCCTCAACGGAACCCGGGGACTCGTGGTCCAATGGTTAACAGAGCAGGTTGCTGCCTGCCTGTTATTAACACCTGGCAACTAGGTCCCTACCGGAGGACGCAAGTTTCCTCACCACTCGAGGCCCCGGGTTCGAATCCTAGCTGCGGCCAAAGGTGCAGCGGGCTCGATACTTAATTATCGAGGCATGCTAACAGTCCGACGAAGCTGCGGCTAGAGGGGAGTTAGGTTAGTAAAACCCTGCCCGCCGGAAACATAGGTGGGGTTTTCGTAGCATCCTTGGTCAGGTAGGTCCTTGACTGAGGGTGTGCGCTTTTTTTTTGTCCTTTGTTTGTCTGTCGATTGACACTGTATGTGATCGTGAATTGGGGATTTTCTCCTTGTCCTCTTTTGTTGTGTGTATGTTTGTGATGAGAGGGAGGCCTCCCAGAGGGAAGGAAAGTTGATAACTGTCATATATAGATTCTGGTCATGTGATTTATATAAACGAGGATTGATTGTTTCCGAAGGGATAGACTGGAGCCGCTATATTTGATGTACTGAACATGAAAAGAGATCATCTAGATCTAGCAGCACGCTGTATTCATATTGACTGTCAGGTATGCTGTAGTATGTACTCGATCCCACTGTATGCCTGCCTGCAAGTGGGGCCAAGCAGGATAGCTCTGTTGGTGATGTCACTCATCACTGCTATACTACAGTAATTACTATTGTCAACAAGAAGCACGACCGGACTTAATACCTATTTTAGATGATTCACAGTACTATTCAACTGCACGAAGCACGGATCTCAACGACTTGAGAGTTGAGACCCACCGATTTTTCAATACTCGTGGCGGTGAAGTGAAGTGGGAGAGTGTGTCTCCATAATTGGACGCTATTGCTATGAAAAACTACGACAAATATCCGAGGCTTGCATCAGCCCATCGGCAAGCCGCATACGCGATGCCATCTCAGATCCACAAGCCGATCCTCTGGTTGCGCGTGCGGCGAATCATCTGTTGACAATTCGATCTGAGGCAGCTGTTGACTTCATACAACGGGGCGGCTCCACATCGCCCACCGCTGCTATACTGTACAGAGTAGATGCGCCGTCTAGACTTGAGACCCTACGGACGGACAAGCTTCTGGCCGGGACTCGAGGATTAACATAAATACTCCTGACGGTACGGAATGGAAGTACAGCCTGATCACGACCTCGATCTCCTGGATCGATCGAGAAACGTTGAATTCAATCCGAGACCGTCCATAGCAGGACAGCACCTCCTTGTTTGTTTCCAACCCCGTCAATCATCTACCCCTCATCATGGCTGCTGCCGCCGTCGACTTCACCACTTTCAGCAACATTATCAACGGAGAGAAGCGTTCGAGCGCGAAGATCGGCCACGGAGTCAACCCGTCCAACAAGCAGCCTCTCTGGGATGTGCCCATTGCGAGCGAGGACGACGTGAACGAAGCCGTGGCCGCGGCCAAGAAGGCCTTCCCCGCCTGGTCGCGGACGTCGTGGAGCGAGAGAGGAAAGCTGCTTGAGAAGGCGCGGGAGGCTCTTCTGGCGAGGAAGGATGAGATGGCGCAGCTCATGATGCAGGAGGGTGGGAAGCCGGTAAGATATCAAAATCCTCTGCATAGCATGTGTACCATTGTAGAATACGGATGCTGAAACATGGCACAGCTTATGCTCGCGGGACTAGAGGTAGAACATGCGGCAGGATTCCTGGAGTTCCACGGTGAGTTGCTGCCGCTGGCGTTTGTTTTGTTCTATGTACAATGCCTATATCCGGAGGAACCCCGAATTGACAGCCATTCTTGTGAAAAGCGAAACACCCCGAACTCGAGACGAAGGTCATCCAAGACGACGACAACCTGAGACTCAGCCTGCGCTACATGCCCATCGGCGTCGTCGCCGCCATCTGCCCCTGGAACTTCCCACTCACCCTCGCCATCGCCAAGATCGGCGCAGCCCTGATCACCGGCAACTGCGTGATCACGAAGCCGTCCCCGTACACGCCGTACAGCATCCTGAAGTTCACCGAGCTGGTCAGAGACATCTTCCCGCCGGGCGTCATCCAGGCCCTGCACGGCGATGACAACACCGGCCCGCTGCTGTGCGAGCACCCGGACGTGGGCAAGATCAGCTTCACCGGGTCCATCGCTACGGGCAAGAAGGTCATGGCGGCCGCGAGCAAGACGCTGAAGCGTGTCACGCTGGAGCTGGGCGGGAACAACGGCAGCATCGTCTGCCCCGACGTGGACATCAAGTACGTCGCGTCGCAGGTCGCGATGGGCTCGTTCTTCAACTCGGGCCAGCTCTGCGTGGCGAGCAAGCGCATCTACGTGCACGAGGACATCTACCAGCAGTTCCTGCAGGCGTTGACCGAGGTCGTGAAGTCGTGGAAGGTCGGTCCGTCCACGGCCGACTCGTGCAACCTGCTCGGTCCCGTGCAGAACGAGATGCAGTACAACATCGTCAAGCAGTTCTTCCTGGACTCCTACAACAACGGGTATAAATTCGCCCTTGGCAGCCCCGAGATCAAGGACGGCGACAACTTTGTGATCCAGCCTGCCATCATCGACAATCCCCCGGACAAGTCGAAGATCGTGGTCGAGGAGCCGTTCGGTAAGTGCACACATTCCGGACTATGAGATTTTCGATTCTGGGATTTCTTTCTGACGACTGCTACAGGCCCCATCGTCCCCGTCCTCACCTGGCGCACCGAAGACGAAGTCATCGCCCGCGTCAACGACACCAACACCGGCCTCGGCGCCTCCGTCTGGTCCAGCGACATCGACCGGGCGCACCGCATCGCCCAGCAGCTCGACGTCGGCTGCGTCTGGATCAACAGCTACGAGAAGCCGATCCAGCAGGGGTACCTGCCCGGCCACAAGGAGAGCGGCATCGGCGGCGAGTGGGGCAGCGAGGGCTTGCTCGCGTACTGCAATGCTCAGGGCATCCACTACTACAAGGACAAGGTTGCGCCTGGGGAGGCTCCGAAGCAGTAAATGCGTCGGAAGCGCTATTCTGTAGGTAGATATGCATATATATATATGAGGTTTTTTTTAATTGGAAATATGCGGACGAGGAGATCGATCACTACTTTTTGGCGGGTGAGAGTAAACTCAGTGTAATTGATTTCAAGCGAAAAGAAGCGATGTGATTGACTGTTTTTATGAACAGTACGACCTGTTCGTAGCTGTAGCTTGATGAACTTGAAAAACTCCCGGCCCCGCTTGTGCTTAAGGCCGTAGAGTACAATATATTTATTCATCACGTAGTCAGCATCTATTTTTGAGTTCAGAAAAGTATATTTTGCTCTGAAGAAATACGACAAGCTATTTAGCGCAATAGGGCTGAACATTATATCTGCTTGGCAAATACCTAATTTCTCACACTCCATTAACAACAGAAAGGTCTAGGTATTTGTGGCATTCAATAATAAGCTGCGTCACCCCGTGGAAGGTATGTATGCGCTGTACAGTACATACTTCGCCGACCTACAGCAGGTGCTGACAAGAATGCTCCTATCGGTACGGAGGAAGAAGAAGAATGAAAGTTCTTACTTACCCTTCAAAAGAATGCAGGTACTGTACAACAGAAGACACAGAGACAGAACACTCTCCTCGGAAACAAAAGCAAGAGATTTCTCGATTTCAGATAGAGATGGGAGGTAGATAGAGCAGTAAGGTTGATCAGATCTGATCCTTCAACTAGTTCAGTGCAGCGCAGTACATGTTATCTGGGTGGTGGATTTGTATATATATATATATTTCTATATTCATGAGATGCACCCAGATAGATCCAATTACTTGTGTAGCTCAAAGTTAGCATTGAGTAATAATTTAGTATAATAATCCCAGTTAAGCAGAAATAACATTGCAAAACAAAAAGGTACGGTCCTAGAATAAGTCCAGAATCAATCGCAATCCAGCCCAGCCCAGCCACAACGAAAAAGCGCACAAGCACACACAGTCTTTGTTCAACTCGGGCAATAATTCTGTCGATGACTTCATGCCTAGGTAGGTACAGTACAGCCTCCCTCCCTCTCTCTATCTTTAGAACTGTGTACCTAGGTACCTACCTACCAAGTAGCAAGGCATGTGGGATGCGTGGCACCGTGGACCTCACTGCCAGCACTACTACCGTACTGTACTGTACTGCAGGTAGGTACGGCGCGGCTGCAGAATAGGATGGATGCTCGACAGGATAGCAGAATACACATCAGCTGACTTGCGATCTACCTACCTACCTACCTACCTACCTATCTACCTATCTTATCTATCTATCCATCTATCCAACTAAGTAATAGAGAGGGCTAGGACGGGACCGACCATCCAAGGCAGCCAAGTCTGTTCGCAGGCTCACACCTCACCTGGACAGTTCGCAGTTCGCAGTTCAGATCGAGTTTAGCAATGCAATCTTCTTATCTTTCCTTTCCGGGGGACCAAAACAAAAATAATCGAAAAAATTTGGCAACCTACTGTACGGCACTGTCCTAAATTAAGCACATACAGTTCCTGCATAAGCACCCTAACTTAAACTAACTGGACTGCCTCGAACAAGCGCTTGAACCGTGCCCCGTTGGAGCTGAAACAGCGCAAGCCGATCCGGGGTGCGCCCCGTGACGAGTCGAATCCCGAGATCCCCGTCAGGTAGGTGCTTCGCCTTGCCTGTTTGCTAAAGAAAAGAACTTGGGGGGCGGAGTTGGGCGGAGAATGAGGGACCGTCGACAGGGAAGGAATTGAGAAAGGATCAATCATTGATCATTTGACCTGACTTGAGCCGATTGACGCACAGTGCAGATATTTGAGGGTTCGGCTAACGCTAATCTAATCTAATTCCCAGTCGCAAGTGCAATTGACCTGTCAGCAATTTTGATCAAAATTATCGGAATCCCCTGGCTCGGCCCTGATCCCGGTTCCGGAACGCAGGACTTGCAGAACCCGCCTGTATGTACATACATAGGTACTACGGAGGACGCAAGACTGCGCCATTCGGCTGAGGGGCAATCGGTCCGCTGCGCGAGAAAAAAAAAAAAAAAGATGCAGCACATGTAGTACCAGCATGGTCCTTCTTCTTTTTCGTTTCTTTTCTTAGCCTCAGGCTACACTACAGGTGTCACGCACCTGGGCCAATCGAGTTATCTGCAGTGGCGGCAGTTTTGGACAGGTTTCTGTTTTCGTTTCATCCCTGGGACTCAGACGAAAGGCGATGTTTCAGACAAACTGAATGACATAAGGGGGATCGTTACCGTTCCTTGCAGAACGCGACGCTTAACCGTGCATGTGCAGGCGACGCCAATTCGCCAGTACATAGTCAACTCCGGGGTACTCCGGACAGACCTAGATACATACCTAAGTTCAGTTGATTGAACCCTGCGACCGAGTTTATCTGCTGGGGCTGAAACTGGTGCTGGGTTCTTATCAAAAGTCCATTTAAATAAAGCACGCCCATCTGCAACGCATCAGCCCCGCGACACAAGTACATACCTACTTACCTACTCAGGCATGTTGGTACGCGCTTGGGCCGGAAGACAATAAATGCCATTGTTATTGTTAGTTGGTCCCTGACATTATGATTGAAGGCATGGATTGGTAATTTGTTTCTGGGCTGGACCAAAGTGAGGAGCCCCGAGGAGGAAAATACAGTAAAGTGATGTTCCCCCATGCAATAAGATTCAGCCCCATTCTGTGTAGCATGTTCGGTCCAACCGCCTAAGCCGATGATCGCCTGCGGCGGCGGCGGCGGCGGCGGCGGCTGCTGCTGCTGCCTTCGAGAGCAGAGCCGCGTGGGATCTGGCGCTTAGCTTATACTCTCATGGCACATGTTGGTTGCCGTGACACGGTGTCAGAGATTCCCGGAAGGAAAAGCCCCAGTAAAAGGTGGCTTATACGACATTATCGAAGGTGTCCGAGTCAGACGGTCCGATGTACGTGGAGGGCCAAAAGATGAGCGATTTCCTCTTAGATAGATACCCAGTACCCTTTTGTTTTCGTGTATTTCCCGTTTGTTAAACTCCTTGTCCTTTTTCTTCGAATGTGTGTAGTTCAGCTGGTGGATTTCTCTCTGTTTCTTTTTGATCCGAAGGAACATGAGAAGTATTACGACCCTCTGCACCAGGAGGGTCCTTCATATTGCAACTGTGCTTACCGTTGCTCTCCATGCCGCCAAAGCCCATTTACATTCTCGAGAAGCGGCACAGATTGAGCCGATTGTGGTGCCTCCTTCTGGCTATTGGTATGTCGGACAGCCAAAAAGTCACCATCACGATTGTTCTCACCAAGTGGTAGGGATGGCGACGAGGGCCGTTGGTCTTCGTTCAGCGTGGCGCTTGGGACGCCTGCGCAGAACATCCGAATGCTGATATCAACCTCCAACTCAGCAAGTTGGGCCGTTCTCCCGCCGCGGGATTCAGTGTGTCAAAGGGAAAAGTGCAATGACGAAGAGGGCACGGTCTTTGAACCCCGCAATTCATCCTCGTGGAGACGGAGCGGATCTGATACCTACGAGAACAATACGTGTGTCGTTGGCACAGATGACCTGAGAATAGGCTCTGCGGGAAACGCGTCGGGCCCAATCCTCAGGGCGCAGACTATCGTCGGGTGCCAAACAGCCATACCATCGTCAATCGGCATGCTGGGACTAAGTCCATTCTTTGCTGGAAATTCTACCAATTCCAGTTCACTTCGGGGCATTCTGCAGTCACTTAGATCAAGCAATCTCATCCCCAGTATGTCATATAGTTACACTGCAGGAGCGTCTTATCGAAACGCACCTGGCAGCTTAGTCCTTGGAGGGGTTGATAAATCCAGGTCTGAGCCTGACCGTGTTTCTTTCAGTTTGAATAGTAATTCAGATGAGAGGATGGTGGTCGGGATACAGAGCATCACCACTAACCGGGGCGGCGTTTCCACGGCTACTCTGTCACATCCAGCCATCTCTGCGAACATCGACTCGACAGTGATCGACATGTCGCTACCAAGGGAAGTCTGCGACGTCGTTGAAAGCCACTTCAAGCTCTCGTACGAGGAGAAATTGGATATGTACTTTGTCAACGACTCTGTCCACGAAGAGCTGTTGCAAACGCAGCCATCGGTAACTGTCACGATAGGCGATAAAGCTATAGGCGGGAAAACAGTCAACATCACCATTCCTTACGCCGCATTCGATCTGGGAACATCACCACTGCCCCGGGGAACGATGCGTCGCTTTCCTCTACGACGAGCCCAAAATGGCAGCCTACCAACCCTCGGCCGTGTATTCCTGCAGGAAGCCTACCTGACTGTGGACTGGGAACATGGAATTTTCTCCATCTCACGGGCGCGTTTTGATAGTCTTGAGAAGGTCGTACCTATTCAGCCGTCAGCTGTTGACCCGATGATCCATACACCAAAAATGACCATGATGCCACCGACGACGTCTAGTGCGGTTCTTCCTTCGCAGACTGTGCCTGTCAGATCAACGGTGATACGTCACTCTGGCGGGATAACGGCTCCCACGAGTTTCTCAAACCCAACTCCCACTCCTTTTAATCCTCCGTCGTTGAGCAAGGGCGCCATCGCAGGTGCCGTTTTGGGACCTACAGGAGCGCTGGCTGCGTTGATCTGCCTCCTGATATGCTTAAGGCGTCGCACGAACAGGACGACCAATCAAATATCTCGACCCATCCAACGTATCTCTTCAAGCTCTACGCTGACTTCGATGATAAAGCCTTTGCCTCGGGAACCACGTCCGCGTGGTTCATTGCCGACTACCCGGACGATCAGTGGCCCAGAGCTCTTTATTGCGAGTTCTGGCTTCACGGCTGAACCTGCTGAAGAGGCGATCCCGGACGCGAAGATCCAGGACCTGGATGAAAAGAATAACTTGGAGGGGCCTGTGAATAGAGTCGCAACGATGCCGCCTCCTCCGCCACTAGAAGAACATCCGCTCTTCAGGTCACGACCAGCCTCTCCCTTGCTTCCTCCTTGTTCAAAACCGCATCCTCCCCCCATCAATCTCACACCCTGTTCCCGCTTGGTCGAGACGGAACGTAGTTCCACCCTATCGACAATAACGGAATTACCGTCGCCTTCCGTGTACACGGTGTTCTCAGAAGATGACTGCCCTGACCCTGCACATCTGCAGACGCAGAGTTCGTCGCAGTGTATGCCGCTGGACACGACTCGCCGACGGACATTCGTGTCGCCGACGAGGGACTCGTCGGAGTACTGGGACCGCTTCTTTTCTCCCGAGACACGGGCAAAGGGGATGTGGAGGGGGGCAGAGAGCATTTCCTACAGCAATAAGGAAGTGAGTGTGTAGCATCAGTTGCCGTCATTCCTTTTTTTCCTCTCTCCTATGACTTGGATACCCATTGCAAGATGCGAGATCTACATCTGAGAGTCTTGGGACTTTGGTTTTCATAATGAGTTAGTGTTTCTTTTGTTGAGTACTCCGTACAGTAGTATCGGGAACGCGAAGGAAGCACTGGCGGGCTTTGGATTGCGAATCAGGTCAGCATGAGTCTGGCCCGGGCGTTGGGGTCTCTCACCTCGGTTCTGACCCTTCGGGGGAACATGTACCATACCGATCGTTTGTACATATTTGTTCCGGTCCCAATCTTTTCCATTTTTTTTAGTCCAATCACACATCGACTGGGAGACATCCCGTCACGATCCGTTGACCACTTGGCCACTAGGAAAATTTCTGGGAAGTTTTTGGAAACGGGAACCCGCAGGTATGAGACAAGGGGCAAGAATGAACGGTTCAACCAACTCCTTAATGGCATTGATAAAGATAGGGGATTCGTTTAATACAGGGCTGGCTGGATCTGACGCTCCCTGGATTGCATAAATGTACGGAAAATATGACACCAAAAGGGGGATCAACGCTGTCGGGAACGTATGTACAGCGCCCTGATGCCATGAACACCGAAGATCCGTCTGAACTAGGCAGGTGTGCCCCGTGGTTGATCACGGAGATATCCAGGTCTGGAGAGGAACCCTCGGGCATGGCAGGGGGAGCCGCAGCGTCACATTGGGCCCAGAACTGGCGATAAGCACGGGCGAATCAGATGGTCCGACAGCGTCGAGGGCGTGACTCCTGACTCCTGACCGTTGGATGCGAACGTGTTCTGTACATCGTGCCGGAAGAGAGAACCGTGTTGTCGTCTGTTGCACGGGATGCTCAAGATCGATCGTCGCGGCCCAACGAGCGATGCGCGTGACCGGCAGGGCGGTTGCGGTCCGCACGTGGGGACGCGGATTGGGCGAGGGGCGCCGGTGGCATCTCTCTCAGTCGTTCTCCTGCGTCGACTGCGCCAGCACACACAGCAGGTCGCGAGCGCATGATGACGATCGTCTTCGGGACTTGTGAGTTCATCGCTGCGCACTGGACCTTCTGCCGATCAGCGGGGGAGGACGGAGATGACAGAGGAACAGCAAGGTGACGGTGCCGGCGGAGATGACGCCCGGACGGCGGGTAGGGCGAGGCGCCTTTGCTCGTTTGGTCGCGCGCCTTGGCGGAAGCTTCTGTCCTCTCGCCGGCGGGTTTTTCCTCTTCTCTTCATCTCCGGGCCCGTGGTCGGGCAGCGCGACGGTGACATCGGCCCGCCGTCTGCCTCGACAGGGCGTCACTCTCTCCCTCTCCCTGCGGCGCTGCAGGCAGCCCTGGCACGGAGGTCGAGGCATGGACACAGGGATACGGCGCTCTGCTGTTGCGGCACGGCCCAGACGGGCGTCGTCATCAGCGCTGTGTCTCTACGGTACTTTGATACAGCATGTCTCCTGTGCAATGGATGTGATCGGTGGGATGTGCGGGGAGGGCGGAGTGACGGGCGACGGTGGGGGAGGGACATGGCCCTATCTTTCTTCACTTTTTCTGCAATCTCCCCAGCCCTGCCCTAAACGCCCCCCCAGGCCGTGATTTTTTTTTCACCTTTCTTCTTCCCTCTCGTTCCCCTGCGTTTTGCTTTCTGCTCGTGTCTCTCGTTTCCCTGGCCTGCACTCCCTGCAGCCTGTCCACGCCCTGGCCCATCTCTGTTCTCTGGTTACTTCCGTCACCTTGGGCGGTTCCTCTCCGGGGGCACCCGACTTGGACCTCCCAGATCCTGTCCTGCTCCTCGCCACCCCGACGTTATCATCTGTTGCAAAGTCCCCTACCCTGCTGCAGACCATGCTGTGTGCCGTCTTTCAAAGCATCGTCTTGTGTTTCCTGCCGCGTCACTCTGCTTGACGCTCCTGCTGCATATATAAAAAAAGCGTACATCGCGGGGGAGCTTCTCTCTATATCTTCCGCCCCGCCCACTTCTTCCGCCGGCAGCTCTCCACCAGGGCCCAGAGGACAGAGTTTGCCACATCTTATCTTCTACTTCCTCTTGTATTACTATTCTCCAATATCAACTAGTTATTTTGTGACTTTACCGGGGTGCAATATATCTCGCCCGCAACCATGTCGACAAGATATCCTCCAATACAGCTTGCACTGCAAACCGAGAAGGACGGAAAACATATCCGACTGCACCAGCCAGCCCCTCCGCCAGAACTCACGCCTCCGGTGACGCCAACAATCGAGGACGATGCGGTGCCGGGCAGTCTTGCGGTGGATGGCTCAAGCAAGCCCAAGTCGCCACCTCCGGCCCCTACTCCCCCAGACGAAGTCTCTGGGAATGTCTGCGATCCTCAACAGCTCCTCAAGCCCCTGGAGTTCTTGCAAGATCTCGAGCTGCGCCGGGATGCGTCTGGCCGCCCGGTCGAGTATGGCCGTGGCGTGTGGAGTGTCGTCTACATGGCTACGTCCCGGGGCGCGTCGCAGGCCCGCAGTTCGACACCTCCAGCGTCTCCGGCGACTGCAAACCGCGTCTTCGCGGTCAAGACCCCTTTGCGCCGCGACGCTCATGCAGTACTCCAGGCGGAGGCGCTCACCCTCACCCGCATCCGCTGCACTCCTGGACAGGAGCGTCATGTGGTCCCCTTCCACGGCTTTGTTCCCAGCACCCAGTCAATAGTCATGTCTGCGGTGCCGCTGACGCTGTCGACCTATATCGAAGAGCGCGCTGCCGTGGCGCGGGAGAAGTTTTCCACTCGGACCATGTTCGATCCGGTGCTAGGGATGTCCCAGTGGCTTGACCTTGCGAGAAAGCTCATCGCAGGTCTTTCCTGGCTCCACAATGGACCCCGCGTGGTGCACGGCGATATCAAGCCTCACAACTTCCTGCTGCGCCCTCGTGCAACGGGCGATGAGAGCAACCCCGATGCCTTCCCGTATGATCCACTGTATACCGACTTTTCGTCCGCCCATGACTTCTCTGCGACGCCCGCGTTCAAGAGCCCTGGGACATCCATCTCTGCCTTGACTCCTCCGTTCGCGGCTCCTGAACTGCTCTCCATATCCACCCTCAAGTCCCCCGTGGTCGTGCCTACGCCGGCGTCGGATGTCTTCTCCCTTGCGGTGACGCTTCTGGCGGCTGCGACTGGAGACCTTCTCCTCTACCCCGGAGTTAGCAGCATGCAGCGGCTTGCCATGTCTCGAGACGGTCATCGAGTGCTCGAGTTCGTCCGATCCGGAGCTAATGGGTCACGGGCGCCTCGCAATGGACCTGTTGATCTGGCACTCAAACCGGCCGTACTGAAGGAGCCGGCGGACCGCATCACGCCAGAAGGGTGGCTGAGACTTATAGATCCCAAATCCGGACTTGGACCAGCGCTCCACTGCTCCTCATGAGTCTTCTGTCTGATGATTCTCTTCTTCTATACCTCTTCTTCCTTGCTAGTTAGGTCTATTTTTTTTTCCCTCTGTCCATATTTGTTTTGAACTGCGAGATACCCAGATAGATTATGGATTGATGGATTGAGCAGGATGTACATACGATTTCCTTCTAGCCATTGAGGGCATCTGCTTTTTAATTTCTTCATTTTTGGCATCTTTTTATCCCAGGATAGGAATGGTTTGAGTCTTGGTTTTTATCCCAAAATAAACGGCACGGTTCAATGCATGTTCTTCCAAGCTTCCTGTGTAGATCTCTTTTCAGAATTTCTTTCTGGAGCTTCTTACTGAGAATTACGTTCGACGCGCGTGTGTACGATGGTTGGAACGGACAATGCCATCTGCTTCAGGTTCCCACACTGCGTTTCTGCATGTCCCCGTGTGCTGTTCCTGCCTCCGCCGCTTCTCGGTCTTTCCAACCACCGCAAGATGCATCCTACGAGGAAGGCACAGGGTACATGTGCATCCCAACGTGCGTCCGGCGTCTCTGTCGCTCCTGCCTTGGAGATCAGGGCTCCCGAGGGGTCTGCTGGAGTACTAGTAGACGAACAGCTCGTCCTGATGTTTCTTCTTCTCTTCTCATCTCCCATGCCACTCTCTCTTCGCCACGATCTCATCTCACTCTTTTGCTTGCCAGTTCCCATATCTTAACCGTCTATAATAGCTATCTAGCTATCTGCACCACTTTCTCTTTTCAGTCGCTTCTCACTATAGCAGAATCCCCCCTTCCCCAGCTAAATCTTCCGCCCAGACTGTGTCTTTTCTCCCAGCTCAATACGAGGAGGCCTGCCAGGATACCCTCACGATCGTTATCAATTAGGGTCTGATCGTCCCAGGCCCGTTCTTTTTGATTCTTGCCCTTTGCTGATGACCGTCTTGTTAGGTTTCGAACCGTTTCTAATATTCACACGCCTCGAGTTCTCCTTGTTCTCGACGGAAACCATCGGAACTTTACAAAGACCATCTCGTCCGATCCAGACGGCGAACCGGACTTCTCTATATACGCTGTCAAAGCTTGGGACGAGAAACGTCAAGCTTCCATCTCGACATCAAGACCTTCCCCGTGCGGAGCGAAGGGTGGGATTGTGGGAACCAAGCATCGACGAGGCGTTCAACGTCAGCAGATAGTAGTAGCGGCGGGAAGACCCGCGAAGACGCTTAAGATGTTCAATGTGCCCCGACAGATTCCGGCGTTCAACATGGCCATCCCTGTTCAACCCGTAGCACCGCACCCTCCTCAGCCGTTCCCCCAATTCTGCGTGCTTCGTCCGGACCGTACGGCCGTCCCTTTGATTGCTCTTGATGAACTGCCATCATGGCTCCAAGTGGGAAACTGGGACTGGAGCGATCCCACTTTGTTCCAGTCGATGGTCCCTGCGAGTCTTAGCCAGATCCCGCGGGTCGGGGAGTATGATGTTGTTTGCCATCACTGCTGTGCTAACCTAGACATTGTGCAGCGGAGTATATCGCAGGAGAGTGACTCCAAGTCGAGTGCTCGTATCGCTGGCACGGACGATTTCAGACCTCCTTCAACTTATCCTGGCGCGTCTCGCGCTCCTTCCAGGGGCCTCTTTCCGACGAGTCCTGTGCCTTTGGGCTATCAGCGGTACAGCTTATTTGGAGAGCCGCCCTTCCTGTCTAATCTGCAAAACCCGTACGTCGGCCTATGTCTCATTGACACCCGCGTAATAGAAAGGGGGTTCAATAGTCAAAAGTCCATGTATCCGCAATTTCCAAATTGTTTATTGCCAACTGGATCGACAAATTTCGCCAGTAGCCAGAAAGATCGAAAGCCATCACTGAATCCGGAGGCTGTAGTCTTCGACCCGAAATCAAACAAGCACTCTTCCACTAGTTCCGATAACAGTGGCAATTGCGGAGGGACTATCTTCTCTAGAGGATGCGCCTCGACATCGATCTCGTCTTTTCCCAGTTCCGGTAGGAAAGACGTCGAGCGAATTACCAGGCTTCCTGGCCCACTTCTACCAAAAAGAGGTGCATCCGATCACTTGAGTGCAAGTTCTACCGACGTCCGCTCGTATCCCGTCCAGGATCTCAACGCCGCTGTTGGACAACTCAAAGAAATCCTAGGGATCGGTAAGGACACTGCGGTAGCCACGGCTAATCCCACGGGAGTCGTAAAGAACGGTCCAGAGACGACGATAGAGAAAAGGAACAAGAAGCTCCGTGACGAGCAGCAATTCTCGAACGATGCGGATAACGAGGTTCGGGTCGGGGTCAAGCTGCTGAAGGAGGAAACAAACCATGATGTGGAAAAGGGAATACAATCAAAGGGGGATGAACGTCGCCGTGGTGAAAAGTCCTCGGGGGGCCCAAGCAATGGAGGCAAAGCTCCGCCAGGGAGGAGACGTAGCCGGAGAAGAAGGCAGGGGAGAAACCCGAACAATGGCGAAGCAAACCGGGATCGCGGAGATGGTCCGTCGAGGCAGGAGAACTCTTCAACAAAGAGGCAATGGAGGAGGGAGAAGATCAACAGGAACAACAAGAACGAGTACGGTCCGGGCAGCCGATACTGGCACATGATGATGATCCCGAACTGGCGGGTGAAGGTTCCACAGCGGTATTAATTGGGCATTGGGATTCTGCTATTATTATTACGTTCCTTCCTTTCATCATGTTGGGATGTGGCTACTGGTGCAGCACTTATCTGGTCACTTTCACTTTCTTTGCCATTCTTTTGTATCAGCAGGTTTCTTCGGGATACGCATATGGCACTTAGATAGAATTGAATAGAACCATTCCCTCGGTCGGATTACATTTTCACACCCAGTAATCCTCCTCACTTTCACTAACGTTCCATGAAGGCCATGCAAGATGGTTCGAACCCTCTGCCTGGTTCTTTTCTCACGTGGTGCTATCAGACTTGTTGCTTTTAAGGTCTTATTTTCTCTGCAAAGCGGTACCACATCCTGTCTGCATAAAGTCCTCAATCAACAAATCGAAGCCTTTCTTTTCACGAACAAGTTTTCTCCGCTGACAAACTGATGCATGGAATCTAAATCAATATAACCTCTAGACCAGCACTTAGTAATTGCCGTCCATGGTGACGCGATCGTTGGAATATGGTATTGCACCTTGGTACCCGTGATCGGCGTGTCTCGTATCAAGATTGACGAGCAGGTGGTTCAGTATGATAAGCAGCGGTAATATACTGTGCCTATGTAGATGTCTACTGTATGTACTGTACATATGGATAGCGGAGCACTATACTATATGCTACACTCTACATGTACTACGGTGAGCCGAGAAAGGGAAGGGAAGGGAAGGAAAAGAAGGGGAGGGAAGGGGAGGGGAGGGGAGGGGGAGGCGATGAAGCTAGCTTGCTAGCTTGCTTAAGGTAGTTGTGTGTGTGTGTGTGTGTGTGTGGTCAGACTAGGTAAATGCTGTCTGTGTATAAGTACAGTAGATGTAGATGCAACGCTGTGGCGGGACGGTCGAGTCGTGTTGGCTCAGGTCGAAGCTTTCCCTCCGTTCTCTTCCCCCTCCCCCTCCTTCTTTCTCTTTCTCTCTCTCTCTCTGTTATCTTTGTCTGGATGCTGTTCGAGGCTGGTATAGCATAGATAGGTACCTTCCTCTACATAGATAGGTAGGCAAGTGGTAGGTAGGCAGCATTTGTGCTGCATATACTGTACATGTACTGTACATGGACATGCATACGTCACAATCGCGGCTTGGAATTGGAGCAAATCAAAACGGTATACATGACTTGACATACATGACATATCATCATGTATACTGTACATAACTGACTGATTGACTGTGTGTGTAAGAGAGATCTTGGAAGTTCTCTTGTACTTTATTTTTCTTTCGTATCGCAGTTGCGCGATATATAGATGAAGACGCAGATGCTGGTACAGATCCAGCACTAGTACAGAGGTGTTCATACTCAAAATGCAGGATTGGGGTGCGATGTATATAATAAATAATACAGATAGCACACATACATACACACACACACACAAAATAGTTGTCATGTGTATAGGCACAGTGCACAGTGCCCCTGGGCAGTTATATCGTCGATTCGACTCCCGAAAGGTCTTATATATGGTTCTTTTTGTCCTTTATGTTATCTTAGGGGGGTGTGTGTGTGTGTGTGTGTGTGTGGATATTCGATCTCCTCGTCGATGTTCTACTGGTTGCGGACTGTGGACCGATTCGGTCCTGATTTTTCCCAGGTAGATGGATGCTGTTCGTTCCTGGAGGATGTATATTTTTTTATCTGACGCAGGTTTCTGGAAACAGATGGTAGGGACGGGGAGAGAGGGAGGAAGATTTCCGTTTCGGTTATCTATGGAACGAACGTCTCCAACCGGCGGTCAGATGCGTCCCTCCATTATACTGAAAAGCTCCCAAGCTCACCACTGCCCCCAATGCCTGCAGGCCAAGTCAAGATACGGGCAGACAGCTCGAGCTTGATCGAACTAGACGAGATGAGAGCCCGAAGGCCTCCAAGTGTGACCATACCTAGCTCCCGGGTATCATGCCTCACAGTCTTCGAATCGATCCCGCGGCCCTTCCTGCCTTGAATTCGAACATGTCACTGGCCAGCTTGTACTCCGTCATCGACCCGCCGAGCGCCCAGTTCATCTGGACGGCCGATTTCGCCTTGAAGGGCGATCGATCATACTCCGCAATCAGGTCCCACATCACGGAGAGAGGGAGCGAACGAACCCGAACGCGGCTGAAATCGTACTCGATAGTCTCCTGGTACGAGAATGCAGGGTCGGTCCCGACCTTGGGGTCGATCGACGTGGCGGTGGAAGTCGTAGACTCGGAGCCAGAGCCATTCGGAGTCTCCGCCCGGGCAGGACAATGATGACCTTCGAAATCGGGTTTCAGTCTCCGAGACGCAACGGCCGCCAGACTGGGGACCGCTTTGACGATATCGTCGGTGGACCGGCCTGGAAACATGGCCTCCAGAAGTGCGGCAACGGACGTGCCGCCTCGGTTGCCATAGGCACCAGCGACTTCATCAAATAGGCCGATGGTATCACTCCTCTGCCGCTGGTCCATCTTGTCGAGGGCCTGCACCAGCGAGGAATCGGGATCGGGTTCGAAGTAGATCATGTTGCAGGGGACTTCGCGTGGATACAGCTCGTCGTCTTCGATGGTTAGCGGCTCAAAGGGACGGCGATCCCAGTGGAGGACCGCGTCATCGAAGCTTCCCGTCCTGAGAGCGGCACGCCTGTCGTCAATGTAGGTATCGCTTTTCTCTGCGATAGACTCATCCGACTCGGAATACAGCCTGTCGTACTCGGCCCTTGCGGCTGCCAGCTTAGCGTCCATCTCCTTGAGGGTTTTTATGTCGACTTTCGGATCCGCCGCCGCGCGACACAGAGAGACTTCAAGCTCATCAATCGCCATTTGCCTTTCTCTTAACTCTCTGCGGACGTGAGAACGGCGGTTATCCTGGTTGAGCACAATGGTCTGCCGTGTCAGATTCTTCCGTGCTGCGTTGATGGCATTCTTAGTCGATTCCTTATCTGCTTCGACTTGTTTGACGTTCTCTACGGCCTCGATGTATTTCTGCATGAACGGTATAATTGGGCGGGGAACATATGGTGTCTTGAACCGGTCCTGCTCGGCGGCCTCAGGGGCCAGGGGGATGGGAGGGCGCTCGCGCCCCTCGGGGACCGTCACGTTTTGTTCGGCGGTCCGCTCAGCGACACGAGCGGCGTTGTTTCTTATGATGTCCCATTCCTTATATGCATACCACGCCAGTCCGGTTTCGGGAGACGCTGCAACATCGAATGCCTTCCCAGCGGCTTCGGTCAGAATGGCCGCTCTCTTGCGGCCATGCACTGTCCGTGGCAGAACCATTTCGCCTTCCTTCGCCGGTAACAAGGCGAGAATGCGTATCATGCCGTAGCTGTGCATTTCGGTCTGCCTCAGACAGTCCTCCATGAAACCCGCCCATCGTCGAGCGGGAGTAAAATGGCCAACCTTTGAATCGACCGCGGTCAGATTGTCAAGGAGAAGCAGGCTGTCGTTCCTTGAGTAGAATCGGTTGGCATCGTCCGTCGGGGGCTTTTGCTCCGGTAGATGCTCGGCGAATATCCCGGGCCAGTCGATCGGTTGATGTCGATCAAAGGGCACGAGCTTGCAGGAGGGTCTCTGGGCCAAATCCTCCAACACTTTGCCATACCGATTAAGCTCATATTCAAGAAGCACATGGCGTCGCGGCTTCAAGAAGTCGTTGAGCTTCGCAGAAAGAAGACCAGCGCCCGGGCAGAAGTCAATAATATCAACCGGCGCATTCCTCCGGAGAAACGGGGAGAGGCGCTGAAGGATATCGTCTGCCAGATTTACCCAGCGTCAGTGACCATGTATGACCAGGGCGCAGGTCTGTTTGCCAGAGGCGGGCTCACCGCACAGTCTTTCGCTGACGATGTTTACTCTAGACGTTGCATTCTTCCTGACGATCTTGTCGAGTTTCGCTGTAAGCGGGTACTTGTTAATAGGTATCCATCTCAGCGCCTTGGGGGGCATGTTGCGCCGGTGGCAGCAGGCCCCTCCGCTGATGGCCGCAAGATCAACACAGGTTCAATGGATGGACGAGCATGAGAGAGTTAGAGAGTGTGTATCATGTCAAGTAGAGTCGCAACCCCGTGAGAAACGAATGCGCTGGGCTGCGCTCGACTGAAGCGTGGAGACCTAGGCGAAAGGAAGGTGTAGATGTCGAGATGGAGAGAGGGACAAGAAGACGGAGCAGCTCCGCCCCGGACGCCGCGGCGGGACGGGCCCCGCCGAGTCCTCCACGACAGAACGCCCGAACAACGATCCCCAGCAGCATCGCAGCGCCCAGAAACATGTCCTCGCGCCGTGTTCGCAGCGCTCAGTCTGTCTCGCAGCTCTGTTTCCAGGGTCCCCTGGAACTCCCCACCCGCGAATTCCCATGAATGCCTGCCGCCTGGAGGTGACGCGCAACGTCCCACCGGTGATCGATTCATGTGCCGGCTCAGATCTTGTCGAAGTAACTGACGGACGGACTGACTGACAAGCTGCGCGCCGGCTGGCTTGATAGCGAAACGCGTTCCCAACTCCGTCTGCAAGTCATCTACAGACGCCCTGCGGTGACGCAGCTCCCGGGGTGTTGCTCCCTGCCCCGCGACCATGGCTTCACGACTGCCTTCTCCCACCAGCAGTGGGATCTCTCCACCGCAGAGCATCGAGCAGATCACGCGTCTCGCTCAGGACTATGAGTATGACCCGCAGATCCCGTTGAGGTACTGGTTGAGGACCGCGGCATCGCTCATCAAAGAGGTCGGCCCTCCCCAATCCCCCCGTGGCCAGGCCGCTCGCTTTGCTTCTTCCATTGTGCTGACGACTTCCCTCCAAATAGGCTCGTATCTACGAGAGAGAAGGTCGTGATGAGCAAACTTACCTTTTGCTCTTCAGACATGCCCAGCTCGTCCTTATCCACCTGGTAAACCATCCCGAGGCGAAGGAGGAGAAAAACCGCAAGGCTCTGGTGCTGGCGGAGAAGGAAGTCAAGACCAACCTGGGGAAGCTGGAAGCTCTGAAGCCCCGGATCAACAAACGCTATGAGCGTTACACCCAGCTAATGCGTGAGCGCGAGGCGCGAAAATCCGTATCCTCTGATCGAAGGCATGACGCCCTGTCGTCTCAGAGACGGCTGCCGCCTGATCCTGCGCTGGCTGGCGTCGCGGAACCATTGGAAGCTGGAGAGAACAGAGAACTTGCCGTCAGGTTGGCCCAGAAGGAAATCAGTCGCAGGGCCACGGCTCGGAAAGCCACTGGACAGGCGGGTATATCACAGCAGGAGGAACGCATTCGTCGCACCGCTGGGGTTTGGGGTGACTGGGAAGAAGCCCTGGGCAAGGATAGTCAGGACGCGAGTGATAACCTGAGCAAACGCATCCAGCAAGTGAGGCTAAATATCGATCAGACCCAGCTAGACGACCGGCAACTCCCTCAAGCACCTCTGTCCGGGAGATCTGATGCTCAGCGGCCATCGACTCAGTCTGTCGTATCTGCCTACAAATATCCAACCGTCCCACGGCAAAGACCTTTTGATATCGGTCCTTCTGCTTCTATACTGCAGCAAGTAGAGGGACTGGAACCTTCCAAACCTCCAGATCTGCCACCGAAAGAGCGCCTTCTTCCTGGAGAACCTGTTGTGGACGAGCCTCCTCCACGGCCGGCCAAAGTCCTGCCTGGACCGCCCGTTCCAGAAAAGGACAAACTCGCAGGTGATGCTGGGGCATCATACTCCGACCTAAACCCATCTACTTACACATTCAAACCGTCCGCCTATCTCGAGAACGGAACTCCCCTTCGCACCGTCTTTCTTCCCCCGGATCTGCGCACTCACTTCCTGAAAGTCGCCGCCCCGAATACGCGCCGCAATCTCGAAACTCTTGGTATCCTCTGTGGGACATTAATCTCGAACGCCTTCTTCATCTCAAAGCTCCTCATTCCCCAACAGGAGTCGACGTCTGATACCTGTGAAGCCGTGAATGAGGCCGCCATTTGGGAGTTCTGCGATTCCGAGGACCTGATGGTCCTCGGATGGATCCATACGCACCCCACCCAGACATGTTTCATGAGCTCCAGAGACTTGCATACCCATTACCCCTACCAGAAGATGCTCCCGGAGAGCATTGCCATCGTGTGTGCCCCCAGCAAGCAGCCCGACTGGGGCGTCTTCAGGCTCACAGATCCGCCTGGACTCAAGACCGTCGCGAGCTGCACCAAGACGGGCCTGTTTCATCCTCACGATGAGCAGAACATTTATACGGATGCATTGCGGCCGGGCCATGTCTTCGAAGCGAAGGGGCTCGAATTTGAGACCGTAGACCTGCGGGCTGACACATGAAAGGACTAATGATCTGATGTGCAGAAAGCATTTGTTTGTTGTCGTTGTTTGTTAAGCAAATATCTCCACATGGGTTCTTTTCGAGATACCCCACGGGCCTCGAGAGTTTTGATGTTTGACCGGCGCTGCATGAATCAGGGAATGAACCATACAACACAGACCGAAAATACTGACCATTTATTGTTGTCCGATGCATTTTACTATATTTCAGCATCCAACGTTATCCGCAACCATTATTATAGCGATGAATCAGCTGTCCAAATTGCATGACTGGGCTGGAGTCACGTGGCGCCTTAATTTGAAACAGATCCTCATGAAGTTCCTGTATGCCTCTCCTCCACGCAGCAATTACTTCTCGTGTATAATCTGTCCTGAAACACTTGAACGGGCTTGAATTTAGTTGCTTCATGTTCTTTATGGTCGATAGAAACCATTTTCGTGTCATATAGATTACGAGGACTGCAGTCGAAAATAAATCATCAGGTTGCTACTCCACGCGTTCCAAAGAGCTAGCTGGACCACGGGATACGCCAGCGAATGACTTTTAAAGAGACACGAAATGGACATATTCCCCCGAACGAGAATGACCGGGACCCTCCGTTTTGCCAATTGGTTCTCTTTTGCGCGAGGATAGCAGTCTTACGGGAGAATCCGGCTTTTGCTGCGTCACTAATACTGCCCGTGAAAAGGAGGCAGAAGCAGAAAGTAGAAGAAGTAGCGAGCCCGGTCCACTTTTTCTCCTCGGGGCGCTGTACGATAGGCAAGCCTGCCGCTGATCTACAGACCCTATCGACAGTATCTTGTACGATAAATCACCGGAGGTGCGAATTGGGCTGTATCCACGGGAACATTCCAGCATTGCCCGTCTCTTATGCACTTGCGAAGGTTACTAGGTGTTCGTACTGTATCTGTTATGTTCTAGGTTAGGTATATAGAGCTCAGAGTCATGCCAGACTAGATGCTTTACGACTAGGGGAGAAAAGGACTGAAATATATAGTATTCCATTCTCAGGGCAATATTCACGCTATGTACATTTGGTCCCGTTCCTTCGATTCGAGCCAGCCTCTGGCATCAGCTGCAAGCCCTCCCCCTGGCTGACTTGGACAAACTAATCACCAGTACAGCAGTCGGATATGGTTTCTGTTCTGGGAGTCTCCAGCACGCGTTGATTGCTTCCTTTTTGAAGTTGTACCGCCCAAGACATTCGCTTTTTTTCCTCAACAAAAACCCATGCTGAGAATCTGTTGGTTAATAAACAACTTGAAAAGTCTCTGCTGCAATATCATGAACTACGTAAACAGTCCCCTCATCATGCGCTCCCGCAGCATCGAAGTCTGTAACCTCCATGGCATTCGCAACGACTGCTAGTCTCATTCTGTTGTTTGCACAGTAATCCGCGGAGTTGATCTTTTTTAGCAATAAAGAGAAAGCCATTCCCTAAGACACCTTTGCCATGATAGAGATGTGGGCATCCAAAAACAAATCGAGGGCAGCAACGAGTGATTTTCCATGCCCTTCTCGGTGTGGTTGTCAACTAGCCGGGGAGTTATAACTCCGAGGCGGGCAGCGAGGACGTTCTAATGCAATATTTGTACAGTACATTCTATAATGTAGAAACAGGACTGAATGACGTACGGTTATGGTAATCTCTACTTTTGTGAATCATTCTTGTGCCGGGATTTTTTTGTTCTTTCTATTTAGTTTCATGCTTGATGACTGAAGAATGCTAGAGGACAGATCTTCCCTTTTGGAGTAGGATCTGGTTCCTGTTTAAAAAACACTTAGTTCATCGAAGTACTCTTCTTCATAGAGGAAGAATTAAAAAGACTATTGTCTTCCCACGTCCATTATATCTTGCCAATTGCTAACTCAGTCCTTCCGGATCAGTATTGAAGGCCCCGGCGAAGACAGAGAAACTTGTATGACCTGCTGCGTTTTATAAGGATTGTTTGCTCGTAGGTTATTACAAATACATATTTGCACTTATAGTCCTCCATATAACGGGCGAGTTGTCCTAGCTGTCGTTGGCATTGACATCTGAGTACAGCTATTCAATAGGTTAAAATGCAAAGTATTGAACTCTCCACCAAAAAGTGCTTGTGCTGGAACTAGAATGCTTGCAATGATGTTATCTGGAAGACTGTCGTGTGCAAACCAGCAGGCCTATTTCCTAACCTAATTTTGAAGCCCTCGGCTGCAATAACAATATTAAGCTCCTCGGAAATATTTCCAGTTGTTCTTGCAGAGGCACTAGATTTGGCGGCAACGAATAATGTTCGATATAAGGGATGAGGGGAACAAAGTTAGCCTTCATAGGAAAAGATGTCCTCTGACGAACTTCTTCTGCAAAACCTGTCCAGTTTGAGAGCTGACCAGTAGAGAGTATATATGTAATATCAGACACTTTGACCTATGGATCAGCTGGATAGTGATGTGAGATCAAGCCGCAGGATACGCGGTCATCGCGGATTCTCTCCTGTCCAATAGGCATTGTCTTGTATTACCGGCAGCACAGGAGACAGCAAGAGAACAAGATCAGACCGTGGAGGTAAACAGGATGATTTCGAGACAAGTCCGATAAATAAAAAGCCAGTTTACCATTTACCGTTGCATATACGTCTGTCATTCAGGGAGCCTTAATATCTTCGACAACTAGTTATTGCCCTCGTTCCTGAATATGTATTTTCAAATATAGCGTCAGAGTGATTTCTGGCCATGGTATCGTCTTCCATTAAAAAATCATCGAATTTGAAATTAATGACCTGGGTTTTATTGTGATATTATTAAAGATGAATATCCTATCATAAAAGCGTGACGATTGCCTCTTGATAATGACCGCGTGAAGCACCTGTCGGTTATTACTGACCAAGGCCGACCAGATGGTCTATCACTACTTTTATCAAATTGCTTATGGATTAAACTGGAAGCTTCAATTAACATTCAATGCAATTTTTCACTATAGTTTTGCCTGTTAGTTTCAGCCTTCCATGAGTTTGAAAGTGATATGATACTTATAGTGGTTGACTACTTACAGATGGTACTTCGATGTGAACCTGATCCAGGGAAGAGAAAAAGAGCAAAATGTTCATAGACAGAATAGCGCGGTTGGCCCAAGTATGTACTATTTATTTGGAACATGTTCTCCACGATAATTCAAATCTTTTTTATTCCCAGGAAGGTCCGTCTCATATGACCCCAGGAATCTATATAGCTTCATTCCATGAACATTTTTCATCTGCCATATGGAGACTTTTGTCCTCAGACAAGGTTGGAAACATTTGACCAGAGATGTAATGAAGATGTCAAATCACATTCCACAATTACTTGAGCAAATAAATGCAGTGGCTCTGGCAAATTCCCTTGGTAATGTCCATTATCATTGTACAGGTGCACATTACGGGGTCCACGCGACCGTGGGTCTTCGAGGACTCTTGCCATATTCGTGGTGCGCCAAAGGACAAGGTTCGCTCGGTAGATTGTCAGTTGAATAGAACAGTGAAAACTTGTAAGGTGGTGGTGTCCTTGGAAATGGGAGGGGGGAGAGAAAGAAATCTAGGTGGACTTCAAATGAAACAACCTTAATTCCACCATATTTTTTGAATTAGGATTCGATACAACCTTTCAATGTCAGAAAGTGTCAAGAATTAGAGAAATCATGTCTATACACTGGGAAGAGCAACGTTCAAAGATTCTTCATTGGTCTATCCATTTCGATCTGAAGGATTGTGGACCAATCTTCTACGATCACACAATCCAGAATATCATCTGTGAAAATCTTTTTCTTGAAGTTCATCCAGCTCGGAACTGACAATCTTTTCTGCAAAAGACCATTGAAAATGTTTTTGCCCGTATCGCGTTTCACTGTTATAGAAGGAAAAAGACCCTCTCTCCTCGTCAAGCTTGTTGAAATCATGTTCGGAAACTTTCTCTACAGCAATATATTGCGGGCTGTTCTCGTTCTGAAAGCATAGTAGCGCACCGTGGACAGCATTTTCATGTAGTGTAATAGCTTGGACACAGTGCGCCTGAGTAAGGCCAGTGGTTGGGCGAGCAGTACTTGGATTGTTGCGTGCTTGATTCCCCCATTTTTCCACTGTGAGGGTTCTTACTCCTCCATCAACTGTAGATATTTCAGGAAGTTCTCTCTTGACGAACCTTTTCGCCCAAGTTGCTAGGCTCTCGCCTGCAGGAGAATCGCTTCGGATGACGCAGTTATCTTAGCAGCCTAGCAGAATGGATATAGTATACAGTAAGTAAAGTATGCAGCAAGTCGTCTCCCTGTAACAAAAACAAGGATATCCAAGAACACATTATGGCTCTTAACCTAGAACCAACAACTAAACCTGATTACCCTATCTGTCAGTCTGGTTTTCCGTGGTTCGAAGCAGAAGCATGAATGGTAGATATGTACCTAGTAGTTGTCGTTGGACACAGCTTGAGGCCGTGCCCCCAATTTCTTACCACGTCTCCGCGGCTTCGCAATTTTTGATCAGGGGTTTGGCTCCCGCAGCAGACTCCAATGACTTGTCCTTTCTTTTACCTTTTCTACCCCTTGTCCGTCTTGTACTGGGGCCTTCGCCCCCGCTTCCGCCTTCTGCTCATCCTAGCAATTCTCTTCTGATTCTGATCCCGTTGACTAACGAGATTCAGAAAAGCACCTCTTGTATATATGTATTCAACCTCTTGAACTATTTAGATCCCGCCAGTTATGCTTCTGCAAAGTCATCAAGCTTGGCAGGGGACTTAAACTCTGCCAAACGAAGTAGAGCACAAGGTTCGGCGCCGTGCCTGATTCATTGTCTGAAAATAGGGACATTCCCCTTGGCCGATATGGAGGCTCATTGGAAAGTGGAATTTCGAATGTATAGATAATAGCTTTTCCTGGGCTAGCAAACTCCAATCTTCTTGTAGATATGCGGGCGTAAGACCCATTTCATTGAATGCGTTCTGTTACGAATGGCACAAGTTGGCTATCGACTGTGTGGCCAGGAGCTGCGCCATGCTCTATTTCCCCGAAGTTGGCGAAGGAAACTTTCTGGCCCACTGGGCCAAGCTGGAGAGAGTAAGGGAAGTCTATCTATCTCTCACAACTGTAGGGTCGAACTGTGTCACAACCCGTCGAATGCGTCAGAACTATATAATATAATATATAAGCTTCCTAAGTAGGGAGGATGTATATTTAAAGAGTGAGCCTAGTAGCAAGGTCAGGAGCAGGAGGTCTTTCAAAAATCCTCTATAGAATTTAGCAAAGCGGGGTATTCTGAATAAGCAAAAGACCAAAGATGCAATCCCACATAGGCACTAAATTATGAGACTCCAAAGGACAGCGAGCTGGCCGGGGCTGTATAATATTAATAGTATATATCATCTATCAGAGTTCTCGGCCTTTGCCAAGGTCCCCAACAGAGCGCAGCAAGTGCATCAGCCACGTTTTCAGCATAATCCTCTGGATCGGGATCAAGATCCTTGATCTGATCGACATGGAGATTGTAGTTTCGAAGAGAGAGAGAGAGAAAAGGATTCTGCCACCTGGACGAGATGAACCGAACCTTTTTCCCAGAAGAAGACGGATAAGACAATCTCTAGTGGCTGGGTCATTCCTAACGTGGGCGACGTTGTTTTGGGGGCTGAAGACATCGATGAGAGTGTGTCTGATAAGTTCACGGAGTGGAAGGATCCGTTCCATGCATAGAATTTCGCGCGGCTGGTGGGGAAAGGTGGGCTTGTCCGGAAAGAGATGGAGGTATCAAAGCGGTAGCAAGGGAAAGGAAAAATAAAAAAAAGAAATAAAAGCAGCTTTGCTGGCTTCAGTTCATCATTTGGGTTATGTAGCTAGGTCTCTTGGGTATATATTCCTGTAAGATAAATTGTGGCTATAGAAGAACTGAAGTGAATTAGGGATCGTGACATTGCATGGGTTTATATATAGAATAAATATGTGAGGCAGAGCGGAAGGGCCGGCAAGGGCTTTCTTTGGCCACCCGATCCGAAAGTCCAGACGAAGATCGACTTCCTCGAGTATGATATATAGAATCTCTTCGTCGCTGCGGCTCATAAGTCTCCGCTCTTTGGTAGCCCATGATCTATGTAGCCGAGATGCAGATATAGGTCTTCTGAGAGTAAGTATACAAATCTCTGATAAGTTTGGATGGCAGTATATAGTAGGATAACCAAGTTAACCTGCATTCCTTTGGTTGGATTTTGACTCTAGTACTCCTAGGATGAGGAGTGTGAGTAATATAGAAGGGTGAAAGTTATGGGAAGGAGTCTATATAGGTACCCATCTAGTACCTATATGTGAATTCAAGGTCCCCTCTTTGACTTGATTCCCCTGGGGCCGATTCATCGGACCGTTCTTCAGGAGTCATACTACGTGAATATATCCCCCTCGAAGAGTTATCAGTGAATACCTAGCTTTTTCTTTCCATCGGCGCAATTTACAAAGATACATATATCTGACCGACCAATTTCATGTATACTGAGAACTTTAAAAACACTATTATGAAGATGAAGATAGTAGTCGAATCGTCATAGGTATATTATATTGTACCCCGTCATCAAAGAGCGCAGGTAGACTATATCCCGCTAGCATGTGCCGCAGTAGCGTGCATAGGCATTGTGCATTACAAAAATAGGTGAATTTACTTGATATCACAGATTATGGACATCTGTATGTGCCGTACTGTACTAATGGGAAAACATCCTAAAGAGTCGCAGCACGATCGAGTTTCCCATTTACTCCTCCGGGTAGTTCTTGGACGACCACAAGCCAACCTTACGGCCAGCCCCTCTGACCCTTGGGTTACCGGACTGGAACGAGCCGCGGGGAGCATGGCCGCCCTTGGAAGCGAGGTCTCTCTTCAATTCGGGGCCAGTTCCCAGGCGAAACTCAAACAATGTACACAAAATTCCAGAGAACAGCTGGTCAAGCACTCAATTCGACCCTGGTACATACCGCCCTGGTACGAAGACTGCCCTCCTTTGCGCGCAATGTCCTCAACCTCGCGAGGCCGGTTGGCGAAGGCGCCGGGTTCACGTTCAAGCAACCGATCTACGAGGCTATTCTTTGTTTGTCGGTCCTTTAATTCGTGTAGAGAGCAAATAACGGATAGCTTTCCTTTGTTTTAGTTCTGGTAGTACACTAGTGTCCGATTTGCTTGGTTCAAAGATTCGAATCGAAGCAATTAGCTGTTCACATGGCCTTCTTTTTATTGATGCGGCTGGTATGAAAACGCGGTCATGATGGCTCACGATGGGGTTCGCCTCACGTTAAATGGGTGAGTTCTGTACTTATGTGATAGGGACACCCATGGTTCTGATAAATATGCTGCTGCCCTGCTGTGAGCATGGATTGATTTTTTTTTCTGATGACTGGCTGCTTCTTTGCTCCCCAGATTTTCTCTCTCCAAGCAGACGACAGAGTCTATCTCGACCGGGGAGAATTTTGAATACCATTGCAGCCTGACAATGATCTGTTTGGGGTAGGAGAAGGACTTTTCAGCATGTGGCGACAGTTCAGTTCGGGATCTATCTGTACAGCATAATCATGACCCTGCTGGAACATGATGAAACTCGTGAGCTATGAACCTGAATGAACTGCGGAATGCAGTTATCAGCCTCAATTGTTTGACAGATATAACAGCATTGCTTTGTCATCTCCATGGTGGAGATAGAAGTATGCAGGTATCATGAAAAGCGACCTTACAGCAGGTCAACGGCTGCCAGGATCAGCATCAACTACATCCAGAGGCTTCCCCCAGTTTTCGAGTGGATCCATATCTCAAGAGAACACTTATATAGTTAGCTGAAGACTGCATCAGGTCGAAAGGGTTTGTGCTGTCCAGATGTATGCACGGCACCCAGCTTCCAAGCGACGGCCGCGAGCCCGAACATCTCAGCCTTTTGGCCATGCATGGGTTGTTGTCTGCCAAGATTATAAGCGTAAGATTTGTCCTTGATAGACGGATCAACGGACACTCTGGTCTTTACCTGGCAGAAGCGACATGGCCAGCGTGTCCATGGTCATAGTAGTTGATATAGACAGGCATCTCGCTTCCACCGCCCGGCCGACCATCTTATCTCCCGCCCCCCGACGCTCCGCCAACATACGACCCGCCAACACCACCTCCCGATCCCCCGCGCAGCGCAGCAATTGACGCCCACGCCCCCATCGATGTCCCTCAACCTCCCCGATCCTGATCCCGATCCTCCTCATCCATCGCTCGCATAGCGGTCGCGCGAATGTCGTCCTCCCGGGGAGGCGCTTCCTCTTCCGCCAGCTCGAACTCGAGATCCGCGTCGCCGGGCCCGCAGCACTCGTCCTCGACATCCACGACAGCAACGTCCTCACCACCGTCGTCGTCGAACCTGTCGCGCACCCAGTCCACCGCTGCGTACCTCTCCTACCCCGTCACGCATGTCGTCTCCGGCCTGTACCGTCGTCTGACGGAGCCGTCGCCCGGCGGCGGAGCGTCCAAGAAGCAGCAGCAGCAGGAGCAGCAGGACCAGCTCCGCTATACCGCTACGAGACCGGAGGTATACACGCCCAAGCGCACGGCCTCGCCGTTCCAACCCCCGCCTCTCACGCCCTTGACCCTCAAGGGCGTCACGCAGAACCAGCTCCTCACGCGCACCCTGGCGGAGGAGATCCGCCTGCTCGTCCCGCCCCGGCTCCAGCTCGTCGACACCTGGCGTCTCGCGTACAGCCTGGACCGGGACGGCTCGTCGCTGGCCACGCTCTACGAGAACTGCAGGCAGTACTCGCAGCGCAGCCAGCGCGCGGGGTATGTGCTCGTCGTCCGCGACTCCAGCAGCAGTGGCGGCGGTGGTACCATCTTCGGCGCGTACCTGACGGACGCGCCGCACCCGGCGCCGCACTACTACGGCACGGGCGAGTGTTTCCTGTGGCGCGCGAGCGTGCTGCCTTCGACTCCCATCGTGCCCGCTAGCTTTGATCAGAAATTCCCCATGACGGAGGAGATGCTGGAGCAGGCGGGCCTGCCGCTCCCGCCGAGCGCGGACACCACGCACGCCGGGCGGAGCACGACGTTGCGGGGTGAGAAGAAGAACCATAACAATAGCAAGAACGGAAACCTACTCACGCCTCCTGGTGAGGCTGCCACCGCGAACGGGAACGGGGGGTTGGACAGGAGCGGCGCCAGCACCCCCGACCGGATCCGGTTCAAGGCCTTCCCCTACAGCGGGGTCAACGACTACATGATCTTCTGCGAGACGGGCTTTTTGAGCGTCGGTGGGGGGTAAGTTCAGCTTCAAACCTACTTCCTCCCTTCAACATGGAAAATGAAAGAAGACTAACACAAGGGGTGTCTGCAGAGACGGCCACTACGGCCTCTGGCTCGACGACTCGGTCGAAAAGGGCGTCAGCGAGCCGTGCCAGACCTTCGGCAACGAGCCCCTCTCCGACGAAGGGCCCAAGTTCGACGTCCTGGGCGTCGAGGTCTGGTATATTGGCGCGTAGCGTGGCGCTGTACAAGGCAATTCATGAATGAATTAAAAACAATTGAAACGAATTTTGTGAAATGAAAAAAAGAAAATACTGAAAGGTGGAAAACATGAAACAGAAAAACGAAAAAAAGGTCAGAAAAATGGAATGAATGAATGGTCATGATCACGGCCATCAATAATCATGTTTCTCCTCTCCAGTTGACAGACGTCCAGTCTGTGCAAGGACCCAGTTGAGTCGTGATGTTATCTATCTATTTATACACCTACCTAATGTATTTACCTATGCTGCGAGAGTATTATCGGATGGAAAGGGTACTATTGAATGGCGGACGAAAAAAAAAAGAATCAAAGTGAAAAGAAGCCTAGGGTTACAGGGAAAAGATTTGGATTATGGAACTCCTGAAGGGTCTATGAGTCTGTTTGTCTGTCTGTCTGTCTGTCTGTCATGGACAAAAAACAAAATACCCCATCCTTGTTCCTATCGTCTATCTATTTCTCTGGGACGTCTCTTGTCTCTTGGGTCCTACTTCTACCTGCTGATACGGTTGTTTTGGACTGATCCTTAATTTTACGGGACACTGCTCACTCCACGAGTAATAATCAAAACTACATACATAATTTGCACCAATGATTGGATAAACCATCCATATTCACGTCTAATTCATTATGGCTCTTAACTAGCTAGGTAGCTACCGGGTATACTTCTCGCCCCTGAAGTCTGCCGTCCAAGGCAAACCGTCCGACACATCCTTGCCTTATCTGGAAATCTTGAGGTATAATCAGACTCCGCCACCCAAGTACCAATCTTCGCGACAAAAACATTCCGCTCATTGCACTTCTCCAGCAGAAGAAAACAAAACAGGTCTTGCGGGTACCGGTAAGGCCTGAATACAAGGGAGTAATGCCGATAACTAGGGTTTGCTCCTTGGCGCGAGGTACATAAAGGAGCCGCAAAGTTCACGAATTATCTAATGGATGGGGGTTTAGGGAACTGCGGCTGGAAGAGGAAGCGATAGGGGGTAAGAGGCGTCGAATTTCTCTCAGAACAACCAAAAAATCGACAAGGGGTATGATAGGCGTACACAGGAAAAAGAAGAAAGGAAAAACATTAAGTAGTGCTTCATCTCCAGTAAACTCATGCCAGGAATCGATTTTCATCTTCGCCGCCGGCAACTCTAATAAGGAGAGTTCACAATATCGTTCCTCCCGAGCCGGTTGGTGCTCCTCCGGCCGGGGATGAACGGGCCCGCAATACTCTCGCGAGTTGGCTTCTTGAGGCTCCGCTTCTCCACCATGTTGACTTCGTTCGGCAGCGCGACGATGACGTTCTTGTCCGACCCGAACTTGAAGTTGTCGGCCATGACGTTCTCGGCATATCGCTTGATCGTGTACGGGTCCTTCCGGCCGGCGAGGACCTTCTTCAGATTCCAGGTGATGATGAACGGACCCGTAGCAGTGACGATGGAGGTCTCTTCCGTATCGATTCCCGTGTTGAAACGGGCCGGAGTGAACGACAGCGGCTGCTTGGTCTCATGCTGGAACTGCGCAACGTGCGCGGGCTGCAGCGCCAGACGACGGGGCTGCGGCTTGGAGTCCTTGGGGAAGGAGCGCTCGAAGCCCAGCTTGCCCTCGTTCTTCCCCTCCTTCTGCAGCGCGTCGATCAGGAGGAGATACGTGCGGCACGTCGCGAGAATCCAGCGGCCGTCGGCGGAGACGTCCAGACCGATGATCGGTTCGCCCAGGGCGGGGATATGCGTCTTCGCATTGACACCCAACCGATCGAACATGCGGATGTCTCCCTTATTCGACGCGACAGCGATGTAGCCTTTCTCGGTCGTCGCTAGGGCGGAGAAGTCGTTCTTACTCGCGTACTGCTTCAGATCGGCCTCCACCAGCTTGTTCCCAGACAATCGGGGATCGATCCGATACAGAGCATTGTGGGAGATACCGAGGAATGTCGGGGTCGATGTCATTTGCGCGAATTTCTGGAAAGTGGTTAGCAAGGCCCAGGAAATACAGTAAGGGATGGAATTCGACTCACATTCTCTGGAGCGAACGTAGTCACCGGGATGTCATCATGCACTTTCCACTCATCCACAACTTTACCATACTCCAGATCCATCCGGTAGAGAGTGCTGGGCTCGCCCGGATTCTGCAGGATCATGTTCGAATCCTCCGCGTGGAGCATGACCTTCTTCGGACTGAACAGCTTGCCCTTGGGCGTCTCCACCTTCGAGATATTGGTCGAGAACTCGAGATTGTTGTTGGGAGTATGCTTGAACACACCGATCTTCGAGCCTCGGACGACGAACGACCGGTCATGCTTGTAGCCAACGGCCAGCTGCGAGTTGACATTTCCGTCATCCTCGCGTGTGACAATATCGTCTTGCTCTTCGTCCGTATCGTAGTGTTCGCTGCGCTGGCCGTCATCCTTGTCTTCTTCTTCCTCTTCCTCCTCCTCGGCCTCCTCTGGCGGACTGTCTTCCATGGTCAGGTCCTGGAAGGCATCCAGCACATAATCCCTGTCATCTTTCTTGACCTTGACCCACTTCATCTCGTTCAACTGCTCCCACAGAGCCTGCATCAGACCCTCCTGGAACCGCTCCTCGGTCGCCTGGTCCTTGAACCGCAGCAGCCACGAGTAAGCGGATCCATCTTCTGTGTAGTGGTTGAAGATGAACGAGAGATACTCAAAGTTGAAGACGGGGTTGATCTCTGCGACAACCGGCTGTCCCAGCCACTCTCTGTCCTTGCCGGTGATTTGAAGCCAGTACTGCCATTCTCCGGTCTCCGAAACGGTAGCCGTCACCTCCGGATCTTGCAGAACGAAGGTGCCGCTGGGGAAGTCAAAAAGGTGCAGCTCTGCAGTCTCCTTGGCAAGGATTTCCTTCGCCTCCGGTTGTTTGGCGGCCGGCGGTGCCTTTGTCGGCTCCTCTTTCGCCTCAGGAGCCTTCGATTGACCCTTGGGCTTTACGTCTTTCGGCATGGATGCAGTGGATTCTTTGGATGCCAGGGAGTGTGTACGGGACTTGGTGACAGGGGAAGCGAGGGGGCTCGCGGCAGGTATCGGCTCCTCCTCCTCGAACGAGAACTCCCGCAGCTCCTTCTCCGTCGCCTTCTGCGCGCTCCTGCGATATTTCCTCTCGTACTGGCACTGGACGGCCGCGAGCTCAAAGGTCGCAACCTTTTCTGGCGAGACGGACGAATCGCAGATGAACTCGTAGAGATCGCCGGGGTCACCAGTCAGATCCCTCCAGGCAAGAACCTTCTCACCACCTTCTCTGACCTGGGAGCGGAAGTGCAGGCTCTGGTCGAGCAGAAAGACCTTCTCGTCCTTGTCGAGACCGTCACCGGCACCCTGCTCTTCCTCTTCGTCTGCAAGCTCCTCCTCACCTTCCTCGTAGACTCTCTGGATGACCAGCTGGTACTGGTACTCCTGGCCCGTGCGCCGGATGGACGCGGCTGCGTCTTTGAAGATGAGCTCGGAGTATCCCTTGGGAGAGACCGGACGGACGAGGTAGAGCTGGCCCTGGGGGATTTCGATGATGGCTTCTTTGGAGGTGTCGCCAAAGAGAAACTTGCTCACTGTAGAAGGAGCGAATAGCAGAAAACGTCAGCCTTGGTTGCCAAATTTTTGCCTGTGGCGTGCGTTCCACCACGCGGCGTTGTTTGGGTGGTTTTTCTGTTTGGAGGGGTCGATGGCGGGGTTGGTATGGAGACGTACCGTTCCGGAGCATAAACATGGTTGCAGAGGGCCCTTGCTAGCAGTCGATCACTCGGAGGACCAGCAGGGCAGGGTGCAAGTATGAGGGATGGGGTGAGAGTGATGTGGGATCTTATGCAGAGAGAAGCATCACCCTCGCATCGTCTGCGGGAGAAAGAATGGCAGCTCGACGCGTACCAGTTTTTGAGGGCGAGCGGGATGCTGCCTGGTGTCCTTTTTGTTGTCCCGCAACCCTCATGACGCACGGCACCGCCGGGCGGGTGTGGCGCGTCTGTGTTGTGGCGGTGCATATATACACCGGAGATATAGCATCCAGGTGGTGGCTAGACAAAACCTGAGGAGATTGAGTTTGCCACAGGAGCTGTATTACACACAAGACCATGCTACGGAGTATGCTACGTACGAGGTATACATTATTCAGCTCCCAGTCTGAGTAACCCTCTGCAGAGCAATTGCTGCTTAGCTTGATCTTCATTGATATTTTTTTACTGATCTATATAATACACTAGAGACTTATATCATCCGCAGGGGTTGTCCTTGGATAAATGCTCCACTTCTTGACGGTGAGAGACCGCTGGGGATAGTAAATATATGGGCTAGATACTATGCAGGTCCCTGCTATCATTGACCGGAAATTGCATATCCTCCTTATTAGGAGCGTTACGCAGTGCAGACTGCTAAGGTGATGCTATATATATATATAGCGTTCAAACTCCTCAATTGAATTCCGCTGCTTGGTGGTCCGTATGGGGGCCGTCTGCAGTCTGGCCATCGGCAGTGACGCCGTCCATAGGTTGGCTATCATCCTGCGACTCTTTATCCCTGTCATTCTCCTCCTCCTCCTCCTCCTCCTCCTCCTCCTCCTCTTCGTTTCCTTCCTCGCCCTCTTTCTCTTTACGCTTGTCTTCTTTGAGCGTCCCGCCCTTTCTCCGCGGGATGACCTGTATAAACGCCTCCCCCCAGTCCCCCAGCTCCAGCCACTTCAGCATAATCTCAACGACGTGATTCGTCGCCAGCACCTGCCGGCTCGCCATCTGGATGTACTCCCCGATAGGGAGCTTCGCCGTCTTGACGCCCCTCGCCGTCGCTCTCTTGTAGCAGATCCCCTTGTGCCGGTTCTTGTCCACCAACCCGCCGATGATGTACGTGCTGTAGGGCTTCAGCTCCGTCAGCGTGTACGGGCTGTCGCTGGTGAGGTAGACGACCTCGCCGTCTTCGGGCTTCGCGTCGGTCTTGTCCGTGAACACGCCCGCCATCTTCCCGCCTCTCTGCGGGTCCTTCATCCACTCCTTGGCCAGCTCCGCTGCGTGGAGGTAGTCCTCCTGGAAGAAGCGGACGCCCTTCCAGTTCTCGTGCGTCCTCCGGAGGACGGTATCGAACCGCTCCTTGAGATGCCCGCCAAATGACGTGATCGCGAGGTGGCCCCGGTACGGCGCGCGGTAGTTGTCGGAGTAGGAGCGCGTGAGCTGCGCGCCGAGGGAGACGCGCTCCTTGTCGTTCATGAGGTCGTCGAAGTCGCAGTCGATGACGAAGGTGATGGGCAGGAGGGTGGATCGCAGGTGCTGCTGCTTGGGAGTTTCCCAGGCCTTCCGGACTTCCTCCACCGCGGCCTCCCCGTTCTTCTGGCGGGCTTCCTCCAGCGCGGCGCGTTTCCGGGCCCTCTTCGCCGCGAGCTTTTCTTTCCGCTTCTGCTTGCGGAGTTCGCGCTTCTCCTCCCACTGCTGTTTTCGGCGGAGTTTCTTCAATTGGTTCTTGGACATCTTCGGCGGTTCCCCGCCGTTCTCCTGCGGAGGGGGATTTTCACTACCTCCTTGTCCTTCTGTGGCAGCGCCCTCTTCCTTGCCATCTGCCTCCTCCTCCTCCTCCTCCTCTTCCTCGTCGGAGCCCTCGTCCGAGGTACCAGCCGCATCTTCCATAGTCGCGGCATCCTTCTCTTTCTCCTCCTCTTTTTCGCTCACGCCAACAGCGCCCGTCATAACGGGACCCAATTCCTCATGCTCAGCCGTCTCCTCATGGCCCGTCTTCTGTATTTTCCGGGGCCTCTCTTCTTCCTCCATTGTGGCAGCAGTAATAATCGTACCGCTGTCGCGTTGCGAAAAAAAGGAATGAGATAAAAAATGATATCGTCGTCGCCGTGGAGCAGCGGCGTTACTGCCCAGGTTAAGAGCCTAAGGCTCCGCTCCGTCTGTCCCGCACAACAAACAAGACAAACTTCAGCTCTCCGCGGCACCCAATCAATGACGTGGGGCACCGAAAATAATCACGGCACTCCGCACTGGGCGGCCCCGGTCACGTGATACGTCTTGTACTTCCAACCATCGCATCGACTTATCGACTCCCTGTGGTACAGCCGACATATCGTTCTCCCGCATTTCGTCGTACGCATTGAGACCGCGGATCGTGCTCAAACAGCCGTCAAGATGCCTCAGGACATGCCCCCCGCTGGGGGCTATCTGCCCGTCCAGTACAAGGTATGGGCATCCCCCATGCTCTCATCTACTGTCTACCTGAGTGCGATAACGCTCGATCGCTAATCCAAGCCTTTTCATTATCAATGACAGCGTAACATCCCTGCGCGTGGCTTCAGGCCCGTCTACTACCTCATCGGCGTGCACCTGATCATGGCCTACGGCTGGTACAAGCTCTTCTACGGCATCCGCGAGCAGCAGTATGTGGGCATCCTTTCACTACCTTGATTACTTGCATTCTTCTATCCCCAGACCGATATCTCAGTTAAAGCAAACAACCTAGTGAAACATGACACTGACTATACATGTCATATAGTGAGCTCGCAAGAGAAAAGATGTGGTCGCGCATCCACCTCATCCCGCTCCTCCAGGCCGAGGAAGACCGCGACCAGGTCAGGAGATACTACGCGGACAAGGCGCGCGAGAAGGCGCTGCTGGGCACCGAGACCAAGGTGTACAACTCTGACAGGTACGCTGCATTTCTTATATATATATATATATATATATATTTCTCTTGGAGATCGATTCTGATATCCTCGACAGATTCGTCCGCCCCACCTTCACGTACACCCCGAGCAACGTGGTTGAGTAAACTGAACAAAACGGAGCTGGGTCCCTGTCGGTCTCTGTCAGTCGCGAATCTCATGTCGGTTTAACCGTGCATTAATCATCCCGCACTGTCCGTTTCCCTTTCTCAAGTATGCGCACAGATTGGACGGTCGTCGCGTACTCATGATGGTAAGGCGTCAATTGCGTGAGCTCGGGGAGAAGGTTTGTCCGCAGACATCGGACTGGAAGTCTGTACATAAGTCACCAAACTGTGGAAGAAAGTGACAATTCTTCACACTTCCATTTCTGGCTATATGGTCTCACACCATGGTGCTCTCGTAGAGCTTACTTCCACTCTGAATGTAAGCATGTCGAAGAAACCGGCCCATACAAGAGGAATACGGTCATACCATCGACAGACTTTCAAGACTTCAAACGGGGAAATAAGTTACAAACCAGAAATCATTCTTTCTCGTCCTATTCCCTCGCCCACCGCGACACACAACCCGCGTAGGTTTATCATGCGTCTATTCAATCGATCTGGTGACTCAAGATTTAAAACAGGAGAAGGGAAATGCAAGAGAAAATGGAACCATCAATCGCTATGACCAAAGACATCAATGACATGAGCCCAAACATGTAAATGCATCACGATTTGACAGAGCTTCTCTAGCCAAACAGATCGGCGACGCCGCCTAGATCAGGTCCCTCGTTGATATCCACCTTGGTACTCTGCTGCCCCTCCATCTCTGTAGTCATATACCGCTCCTGCATTGCACTCCTGGCCTTGCGTCGGTCCTCACGCGTGGCCAGGATCTTGCCCTGCTCGGCGATACTCACGCCCCTGAGACCCTCTAGGAGGTCGAGCACCAGCGCCCGCTGCTGCCGGGTGGATGTGGACCGCATAAGCGCCGTTTCTGTGCTTGCCACTCGCTGCTCGGTCATTCCAGGAAGGCTGAGCATCACCGACCGCGGAGTGCTACTACTTGGGCCGTAGAGGATCCAGATAGATGCGATCAGCTGGGCAAGGTCCTTCTGCATATCGACAAAGTAAGGTTCATGCACCGACGTGATGCACGCTGTCAGTACTTCAGAGCAGATAAATTCCCGAATTGTCACCGCTGTTGGCGTGTTAAGAGGCGGAGCAAAGTCTTGTAGGATGGAGCGGATCACGCGTGTGATGATGCCACAGCACCGGGTATCACGCATGCGCAGCGCGTGCGTACAGAAGAGAATCACAGGCTCAAGGATCGGCGGGGAAGAGAGAACAAAGTGACGTATAGAGTCGGAGGGAGCCGGCGGTTGTGGTGGCACGCTTAGATCAGAGGGTTCGGTCGCGTCTGGGTCTGGTTATGAAGCTTTAGTGGGAGGTAAACACAAGAAGGATGGGCTCTACGGCCACTTACCACCCCTCTGAGGATCGAGAAGGCTTGCCACCATAATTACCGCAGAGTACGTCAACTGGCGGAGGATACTTTCATCTTTCATTTCCTCAGTCAAATCCCCATCGACGAGACCAGCCTTCCGTCGTTCAATGCTATCCCACTCAGCGGTAACTTTCTTGTCCATCTGGGTGAACAAGGTTGAGAGCATAGGGGGCAAAAATTGGTTTCGGAACCGTACAGGGCAGTCATCGATCAAACACCGGGAAATATTCAAAAGAACGGAGAATTGGTGTGATGAGAGATGCGTCGAGTCTTTGAACAGTGCTTCAGACAATGGCCCTGGAAGCTCAGCGAATCCGTAGAAGTGTTCGCGCAGCCTGCTCATACTAAACAACATAGAATAGCACGACTCTCGCACAGCTCGAATCTTGCCGCGAACTGAAGACGCAAATCCTTCAAGAGTGGATCTCGATGCTGTGATTTTGGCATAAAACTCTTCTCGACTGCCGGTTGATATGCCAGCTTGCCAGAATCTGTCCGTCAACATCCGGCCCACAACCGATTTCATTTCTTCGGGGAGTCCGCCCCAGTTTTCAGGGTTGTGGAAAGCATGAGCATGGCTGCAAACTCGTTTAGATTATGACCTTCAACGAAGAGGAACTATCCATACCTGACAAGCTGCAACAAAGTCGGAAGGATTATCGGAATAATGTCACGCCATAGACTGCACGCGAGCTCATATGCTGGTTCAGTCTTCTTAAGCTTCTCCGTAGATACTGCGAGCATTGTCTTGGTCCCACGCAAGGGCAGAAGCTAATGGAACTAGGTTATTATACCTGTCACGCTCCAAGCATATTCAACTTACCTGGAACTTGGCGGTCATCTCTTCCTGTATTCTCTTTCCTTCATCGTCCAACGGTATCGCCGACCAATCCTCCAATTTCCATGCTTGTTTAGCTTGCATGTACGGCCCGACTCTATGTAGCCCAAGAAGGTCACAGAAACCGCTGAAGGACGAAGATAGACGTTTAAATTCTTCATTCTGCCAAGAATGCCTTATTGGTTCAATAAAACCTCGCAAACGTGACTCTCGAAGGTACATGTCGACATTGCTTGCACGTTGCCTGTCGGAGTTAGGAAAAGCGTAGTCGAGTGGGAATTTGGAAAGACATACATTATAATGAGCAGCACCGAGGTGAGCTCAGTTTGTAGCTTGTCATCCATCTGTCGTGCTGCGGCGATCTCTCTGATCTTCGGCTCAAGCAAGTCGTAAAATGTCTTCCGAACCGCAAGTCAGCAGATATATCGAAAGTATACTCCGGTTAAACTCACAGCAAAGTAGTCAGCATAGCGCATAGCAAGTCGGCGAAGCTCATGGCTTGCCAGATTATGGAGCTCCTTTACGGATTCAGAGTATGCTGCGTACTCTGGACGATCAGGCAGATGCGTCATCAGGATATGCTCTAGCACTTTGAGGGCAAAGCTTGGAGTTTTGTCAAGAGCTTTTGAAGATATATCAACGACAAGCTTTATGATCCTCTGTTTTATAATTGGATCCTACTTTGCGTGTCAGAAGCTGTTTGTCGAACACTGAGTTACCTGCTTCGTACCTCGAAGTTTCTCTGCATCAAGGTAAGTGCCCATGATTCCAGAGCGGTTTCCAATTCCATTCGTTGTCGCTCCTGCATACATGTTAGTCATAATTTGAGAAGAAAGGAAGGTGCCATACGTCTTGCTGAGGCATCCGCCCATGTGCCGCTACCCATTTATTATATCCCTTCAGGGTTGCTTCCACAACAGTAAATTGCGTATCCGCGCGCATCAATGGCGTAGATGTCTTTTTAAAAGTTTCAACTGATTATCCGTATTAGCGGCAGCCATCTATTTCATAATTTAGGAGTCAACCTACCGCTGAATGGGGGTACTCCGTTATACAAGTTATTCAGGGCGAGGTCAACACCAGAGAGAATATGGGGGATAGCATCGTGAGGTCTCTTCTGCACGATTATCTCGATTACCGAAGAGCAGTATCTTCTGTAATTACCGACGAAAGCATGCTTCTCCGGGATCGTGTCGATATCCTCGTTCAGGAAGATAACCGTAGGATTATCTGAATCATCGGGCAAAGACTCCCAGCGGACAAGTCGTTGGGTGCAAATCTCCAGCAATGGCGCAATTAATCCCGTGACAATACTCATATTGCCGATTCTCTCGGACGCTAGCAACCTCGACCAGGAATGCAGGACAGGTATCGAAACTATTAGGCTCTGGTGGCGAAGAATACTGATCAAGAAGTCAAAGAAGAAAGGAAGATCCATTCCGTATGCACTTTGAAGGCTGAATTCTTTTTCCTCAAGAAATCCGGCAACGTATGACATCAACTACCGGGTTGAATCAGCGGAGGAACGAACCCATGGGAGCTCTTGGCACATACCTCGGATAGCTTTTTCGATATTGTATATCGTGTGTCGTCAATGTCGTTGGCATCAACAATTGACCACTCATACAGTTTTCGCAACAGCGTCAGGTGGTCTGTCTGGTACATGAGATGTACAAGCTGTTGAAAGTCTTCGATCTCGAAGTTGGATCTGCTATACAAGGCATGAAGCGCTTCAACAGCAGCCTTGGAAGTTATTAGCAGCGCCAGTTTTAATGAGCTGTATTGCTAGAGGCCTTACCAGTAAAACTTGCTCATCTTGAGTGGTTAACGTGCGGCAGATGCTCGCAACGCTATGAGAGGAAATGACCGCCTTTGGTATAGCCCAGGCTAAAACGGACTTCAGGGTCGCAAGTGCTGAGAGAGCACACTCTTTAGCCTCCTTGGAATGCTGCAGATTCTGAATGCAGTCGTCCAAGAAATCGCATGTCCTAGCCAGCCACCCTTCAGTTCCGTGGCGGAGCTCGACATGCCGATCCCTGTCCGGATAGACCTCCTCGAAGACTGAAAGTGGCGTGAAGATCTCCACGAGCGCTCTGTTCAGATCTGTCCCTCGTAACGAGGAAACGGTATCTTCACGATAGAAGATATCTTCCGACAGGGTTTCCAGGACAGTGAGGACGAATTCCTTGTGGAGGAGACTTGCATTCCACAGTTTCACCAGGGCTTCATCCATGCCGAGCCAATCGATACCCCAACTTCTCTTTGCGATCTCTGCCCACAACAGCGCAACCTTGTTGCGGATGTAGGTTGGATCCTGGGGCCGGATCGACTGCGCGAGTTCCAAAATCATGTCTCTCAGGTTGGCAAGCTGTTCGCTGGTCAAGGTGAAGCCCGTGTGGCGTAAGACGTGATCCAGGAGCGACAGCCCGAAGTGCCGGACCAGGGGGGCATTATCTGGATTCGAGGCCAAAAGGAAGCCATTACGAGCTGCCGATGCATCCTGCTTCTGCGATTCCAGGAAATCTGAAGCCTGCTTGCGAAGTTCGTTTGTTGAGGTTGGACTGTGTATGAGCTCCAGCGCACGAAGGATGTCGGCCATGCCACCTGCGGGGAGCCCGTTGGCAGCCATGATGAACCTCTCCGGTCTGAGTTCAACCTGCGACTTAGAAGCCGGTTCCTTCGTCTATCCAAGGTGGGAGGGACAGGTTCATGGCCCGGCTCGCGCACGCTGCAGATGGGGCGTTGGCAAATTTCAGCAGAGCAGGCGGAGAAAACAGTAACAGGCCATCAGGTAGCGGCCCGATGTCCCAGGACAGCCTTGGGTGTTGCTTTTTGCTTAATCTAGATAGCTCTAGGGCTTGCTAAGCGCTGGTTCCTAACCTTGTATGTTGCCCTGTCCGGAGTTCTGGGTTTCTTTGGCGCGCGACTAGAGTCTCACGGGAACGCGGTTGGCATTTCTTGTCTGAGGTCACTCCAGACGAGCCGTGATTTGCGAGAACCTTTTTTTCCGAGCACGCACCACACCGCTCTTCATCATCCACCACGCATCCCAACGACGCCGTCTTCTATCCACTTGGACTCCGACTGGAGAGCCCCAGTGTTCATGCCGGCGACCCACTGATGCTCAGCGCGGAAACATCACATGATCACAGTGTTTTGGGGAAAACCTTCTTTCGACCTTCAGCCGGACGTCATTTAGAAATTAAAATAGCTCTATGGACTGCCTTGTTATTTCGTCTAGCTCCAAGTGGCCTCTGACAGCTGGATGCTTGACCTGCCTTTTTTTTTTTGAAATCTTCTTGGCTGGCGGGCACGAGTCGCCTCATAAATTTAAATCATTTCATCTTACCTGTTCCAAACCAGGCTTCCTCAAGTGTCAGTGATATCTCTCCACTGCTTCATCCTTGCCCTCTAATTCCTCTTCTGAAGCTAGTGTAATGGAGTCTCAACCAAAGAAGTAAAAGCTAACCCTAAGCATCGATATCTCAACCTTAAAGCAGGAGCTCAACACGTGGCCAGGCGATGTTGAAAAGCTCCAATCTCAGTCACTAAGGTTGACATTCAAGCAAGCCAACTCGGCTTAGGGCAGACCGAAATGCATCTTGGAGCTGACTTCCAGTACGCTGACCTACGATATCGGTGGTCTTTTAAAGAGGATCAATGTCTTCGAAGCCACTGTCAGAGTGGGCAGTTGTGTTTCAGCTCTTATTAGTACCAAATAGGATTAATCCTAATAGCAAAATTCCATCGCGACTGCAATTCAAAAGCTCAAACAACCTAAATGCCTACAAAACTTAAGACCAGAGTCCTTGCTTTTGTGGACATTCTTCTTTGTGATGGACTTGAGCTGCTCGATGATGCAGCTGCAGCCAAGTAGCCTGGAGTTTCACCAGAGGTCTCAATGGAAGTTTCAAAAAAGTGTCATGAAAGATCACAGGGCGCGTTGACCGTGTCCTCGGTTATATGGATGAAAATGACCAGCTTCAAGGCATGTTCTTTGTTAAGGCGCCGTTCGATTTTCTATTAGCACTTCCTCAACTTCCGACATATCTTACCTGTGTCCAATACGCACGTTCTCCTGAAGCACAGTACAAAACGGGGGTATTCAGGCTAGCAAACGACTTTGTTCGATTTGTTTTTTGTTGATTTACGTGAGGATTACGAAGCATTCGCATCGAAGGCCCTGGATTGGCTTTAGAAAAGAGGCACGATTATCTCGTCTCTAGATCCCCTACTTCAAGATGTAATTGAGGCATCTCCTTATGCTACGCCAACATGGACTGGCAACAGAAAGATCAAGCAATCTGAAAAGTCACTTGGCGCACTGGCCGACGTTGGGCGCAAAGGTGCCCAACTTCTGCGGGGAACACGTCGAAGTCGTATGAGTCATTATTGGCCATCACGCTAACTGAATGGACAGTACTAACTTCATAGAGAAATGCACAATCCCTGCCGGGCTAAACAGAGGCTGTGTAGACGTACCCCCGTACTATCCCTTTCTGTAGGCCCCCGCCCGAAGATGAAGATCCCGGTGTCGGCAAGATTATCTGATAACGACCAGATCGGATCGGGGTGGTTTCTCGGACATATTTTTCGCTTCGGGGGTTTGCGGCCGGCCGTCACCCCCCTGACATAGTGGTTAGTCAGCATCGGTCTTCCAGACCCTTCGGGCCCTTCCAAAGCGGAGCGCGGGCGTCCCCAGGCTGAAACTGTTGCAAACTGTGAGCTATACAATAATGGATAGTTAAAGAGAAGGCCGTAAGAGCTGCAGCGCCTGTGGCACGAGTCCGTGTTGAGGCTGTTTCACGTGTCGGAAATGCCTCTATATAGCTGCCTAGTTCGATCTATACTAAATATATATCCATACATGCTTAATTCATACAACTTCAAGAAACCGATCACATCCAGACCGCGTCCGCAAAGCCAGGTTCGCAGACTACTATTTATACCGCCAGTCGGGGAAGTTTCACTGTCTGCCTAAAGAACGGCAGGAGCCGACGACGGATCATCACCCGTTTCGGCAACGACCGCCGATTGATAAGATCCCCCGTGCGCCAAGGCTCCTACTCTCGTATTCCAATTGATCGGAGTCATAACTTGCAAATACTCACAAGTCCAGGACGGCTGTTCTAGGATGAGAGATAAACGGGATTCTGCTTAGGAAGCTTCATGACAATACGAGGAATGCAACATGGGCGCAGATGGTGATGTTTCCCCTTCCCATGCTTCCCTCGATTTGGGACAGGACACGCCTCAGGATGGAGAACGAAGGGAGGTGCGCAAGAGACGGCGTCAGATTCTGTCTTGCCTCCCCTGTCGACGGCTGAAGGTCAAATGCGACCGCAAGCTGCCTTGCAGCCATTGCGTCTGGAGTGAGAGGGCCGCGAGCTGCGTCTACGCGCCTCTCTCCCGAAGGCGTTCCGACTCGAAATCGACCAGAGGAAGCCAAGTTCAATCAGCGAGTAGTGACTCTGGTCTATCTGAAAGAGATTTTTCTAGTGCTCCAACACGCGACTCATCTCATACACAAAAGCAAAAGCCAATGTTGCTTCCGAGGATACGTGCACAAGACAGTAAAGGTGTTGGGTCTGTACTGACCTCATCTATCCCTATGAACACGTCCGGCGGCTCGAGTTCGGGGCATAAGGACCAACTTAGGGGTTACTTTTACAACTACACGGCATGGAAATCAAAGTTCAGAGGCCCTACCCACTGGATATCTCTTCTACGTGAGGCATGTACCCTTCAGGAATTCTCCCTATCCTGCTTCCAGAAGTGTTAGGGCTGACTCAACATGTGTAGTTTAAAACACTAATGCCATACGCGAAGGAGACCTGGGGAATTATAGGGTCACGTCTTGAACAACTGGAAAAGAACAGGAGGCAGTTCTGCTACACACTCCAGTCTCCAAACTATCCCTTTGGCCTAGGTAACAAGTGCGATTCGCTCTCGAAAGAGGAGATCTTGTCATATATCCCCGATCGATCCACGACAGAATCGCTGGTTCAGAAGTACATCGATACCATTGAAAGAACTTATCGTCTTCTCCATATACCAACATTCAAGGACGAACTTTCACGGTTCTGGGCAAACCCCACGGCCGTAGAGGACGAGTGGCTAGCCCAGCTGTGCATGATATTGGCCCTCGGGTATCATGCCAGCAATGTAAAGCTTCAAAGTCCGATATATAATGACGTGGATCGAACTATGTTGGACCGGTTCTTTAGCGGAGCCGAAGCGTCTCTGAAAAGGACGTCTTTCATGTTCATCCCAACTATAACGACCATTAGAACCCTATGCATCATGGTGATTGCCAAACAGGTTATTGCATCATCCTGCCATGAGCTGGATTCATGTGCGCCCCTGATGGCTATGATTGTACGGCTTTCTATGTCGATAGGGCTCCATTGCGATCCAGAGGACGATAGCACCATGTCCCCTTTCGATAAAGAGATACGCCGCCGGCTGTGGACCACGATCGCCTACATGGAACTACAGCAGGCGATGGCGACGGGAATGCTGCCCCTTCTCAGGTTCTCTGATTTCGACACCCTTCCTCCGTCAAACATCAACGATGCGGACATCAGCCCCTCTTCTTCTCCGTACCCAGGAGGACTCCCAGTTCGAAGCCCAAACGAGTACACGGACTCCTCGTTCCAGATCATCTTAGCTCGCTCATTTCCCATAGCATTTGACGTCGTCTGTCTCGCCAACTCGCCCAGCGGTACCCTCGAATACGACCAGGTTCTACAGTACAACGCTGAGATCAAGCAACTTATCTACGAAACGACGCTGATCTTCAATTCAGCATCAACCTCATCAAGTAGTAATAACGAACACGAGTGGATAGACCTCCAACGCACCATGCTGGACATCTTCTTCCGTCGAATCCTGCTCGTGCTCCACCTGCGCTACGCCCAGGATCCCTCCGCCAGCATCATCTACCCGATCTCCTACTGGTCCTCCCTAGAATGCTCCCTCGCCCTCCTGGTCCACCAGCGGCATATGTGCGAGGAGCCAACAACAGTCATCCAACCTTACACGAGGCTCTGGTTCGCGGAACTCTTCAAATGCGACTTCTTCATCGCGGCCGTCATCGTGTGCATACAACTCCACCGCAAGGACGCACCCACGCTGGACGAGATGGGGCAGACAGGCCCCCATGGGATGGGAATCCAGATGCCACCCAGACAGACCATCCTGCAGACCCTGCACTGCTGTCGGGAGATCTGGGCGCGGAGCATCTGTCGCTCCCACTGCCATTTCTTCACGCATCTGACGCTGGGGAAGCTGATCCGGACGTTGGAGGCGGCGTCCCTTGATGGCCACGATCCTCGGCAGGGCGCGGGCGCGGAGCAAGTGATGCAGGATAGTCTCAGGGCCCTCGAGGAGTGCAAGTGCGGGAGCTGCGCCCCAGGGTCCGGGAGCGTGAAGCGGCTGTATTTGGACCAGTCGGTTCTCCAACAGGGACCGGCTTGGGTAGTCTAGGTCCGGGTCCAGAGCGGCGTGCTTGTTCTCCGTTCAATTCGTTCCGTGTATCTGTAGACTCTCTAGTGTACACGATCTTTCCTGTTATCTGCTATACACACATATATACCCCATTACATTTGCACGTATATAGATAGTGTACCTATCTCCGCTCTTGGGAATATACATCTCATCCTGAGAAACATGCAATATATTTGTATCCAATATGAATAAATAAATTTATATGTTCCGACTTCGTCATGTATGTCCAATACCTTCTCTACCTTTCTATGTAAAAAACCTGCATAGCTCCAGATCACATCATATGAAAGGGACGGTTCCATATCAATCGCAACGGCAACGTAGAGAAGCAGCAAAATGGCGATAAGAAAGATCTTTATGCAAAACATTGTTTCCATTCAGAGGTTCTAGTCCCGAAGAAGACAAACACCAATAAGACTATGCTATCAGATGCCCGAGTCTGAGCTGGAAAACACAATCATGATGCAGAACTGAATCAACGCGTATGGTAATGGTAACGCGTACAGTCCATCACATCACGGTACACGTGCTCCTCTGACACTGCTCAAGATAGCTCTCATCCTCAGCGGTGCTCAGAATCTCGCCCGGCTTGCGCTTGAGACCCTGGATCTTGATCTCCTGCTCCCCCTCGCCGTGCCACCATCTGAGCCGCTGGACCGAGACCGTCCCGACCTCTTCTGAATCGATGGTCCATTTGCCGCCGCTGACCGTGACGATGGTGTGCTTGTTGGGGAAGTGGAATTCCGGCAGGTAGATCTCGGTCGGGGCGTCCTCCGGTGTTGGAGCCTTGGCTTCCAGCGAGAGGGTGAATGTGCAGTTTCGCAGGTCGAAGCCGTGCCGTAGCAGATCGCCGTTGGTGACGATCGGGCTGGGGCGGATGTACGCTTCGGCGGCTCGGAAGCCGCGTTTGCCTTCGGGGGATGTCTGAGATGGTTCGGGGGATATGGATGGTGACGTGAGAGCATGTTTCAGGTTACCGGGTCCCACTTGCTGGGAGTCCGCGTTGCTCTGGCTTTCTGAATAGGCGGGGGAAGTGCGATCGAGTGATGTCGAGGACTCGTTTCCGATCAGTTTGGGGCTCGGGAGCTCGAGGTCGTCACGCGAGAAGATGGAAATGTCCTCGCCATTCCAGTGATCGCCCCATTCGTGATTATTCTGGGCAAGTCGTCAATTATCTCCCCTTCCCTAGGTCACCAGGAAAAGAGTTAGGGCATTACCTGTGTCATATATACCCACAACGTGAATCCATTAGAGCCACTGCCTTCTAATGCAAAATGGTTCGCATCCATGGCGCTTGTCTGGCTACTGTAATCTCCAGTCTTGTACGCATATTTGTTATCCATGTCATAAGGAATCCCGATCTCCGTAAAAATAAGCGGATGATCGCCCATGTAGTTGAAGCTTTCCTCCCGGAGGTACTTCAGCTGATCGCGCAAGCAATTCCTGATCGCGGTCTCTCCAATCTTGATTGCAAAGGCAGGCGAAAAATACTTGCCACGGAGAACACCGACTACATCGACGTTATAGATCCGGTTCCTGCTGCGGTCAGTACTAGTATATCAGAATGGGCAGTATGTCACCGACCAATGCTTCGTAAGGAGCGTCAACCCGTCATAAAAGTGCACTGCATGAACCATGTTCGGGTCATCGTCTTCCGTCCCTTTCACGTCGGGGGGTATTTCCATGACCGGAGGCTGACAGAATAAAATGGCATCCGAATGCACGCTTCGAATGGCGTCTTTGTACTTCCTGTAATGCTCCAGGAAATACGAGTTGGTGAACTTGTCATAGTTCAGTTGTTCACCAGTCTTGGGATGTTTGGCAAAATAGTCCTTTCGCAAGAGCTTGTCCGAAGACGGGTCCCACACGCCATGCTGAGCCCACAGACATTCCCCCAATTTCCAGCCAGGATCTCTTTTCCAGCCGTACTTGGTGTCGTCATAGTCAGCAGGGAGCCAGGCAGACTCGCCTTCCGGATCGACCAGCTCACGGCCGGTCTGATATGGTCCAAAGCTGCCGAACGCCCATGTTGGCTCCTCGCAAGCCCGTCCGGAACCGGTCAGCATTGCCTGGAACGCTGTTGGCGATGTTCCCAACTGGAGCTGTTGCTCTGGCGGGATCACGGAGATGTCTTGCACACCGATCAGTCCGCGGTGCGGCTCGTTTAGGCTCTCCCAGCCGATAACCACCTCGTTCTCCAGATCACCAGCCTCATGGATCTTTTCAGCCAGGTGCTTGCAAGCGGCGATGAAATGGTCCTGGAGGTAATCCTGGATGTTCTTGCCGTCAATTATGGCTTTGGGGGCGAAATCCCTCCCTCCCCAGAACAGGGTGAACATCGTCTGAGACACGAGTCTGGTATAATTCGTACTCCATATCATCTTGGGAAATTCAGCAGGGTTCTGCCAAGTGTTCTGAACCAGCGCAGCTTGCGTCTTATTAAAGTTCCGGGGATTAAATCCCGCTGCATATAACGTCCACGCGGGAGCACCAGATCCTCCCGACAGCCTGGACCACTTGGAATGGTCAGTCACGACCAGCAAGACACAGAGAAATTGGAAGCCAATCATACCACATCCTGGTGGGGATCCATAAAAACATAGAAACCGTACTGCTTGGCTATCCGAAGGACCTCGATCGTAAAGGCGATCCACTCCTCGTCGTATATGCCAGGGCCGGCATGTTCAATGGCCTCCCAGGTGAAGACATATCGAATTGTATTGAAACCCCACTTCCGCAGCCTTCCAAAGTGTTCATGGGCCTCCTCCAGAGGGAACGGTCGACCGACAAAGGAGACATTATCTGCATCATAGAAGTTGTCGGAGACGTAGGAAGGGACATCTGGAACTTTCGGACATTTGGAGTCTCCGGCGACGTTGATCCCTCTCAGAGTAATCTCCCTGTTCTGGGGATCTCTGAACTTATGTCCGTCAATCCTAAGGCGCAGAGGAGGTGCCATAATGCTAACGGACCTCAGTCAATGCAGGAAGAGGCGGTTGTAGCAGGACGGTCGTTGGCGTACTCGGGGATGGGGCAGGGATGGGGCGGAAGTTGAGCTTCCGAGGCAGTCTGGAATGTTGTGAGTATACGTCTGGAGCAGCTCTCATAGGAGTATACGTTTAAATACATAAGCCCCCGGTAAATGAAGAAAAGCAAGTTCTCAGCACCTACGAGAGAGTCAAGCCATACAACTGGTGCTAACGACCATGCCTAGCGCGACCCTGCCAGCTAATCCCCGCAGCGGTGACCAACGACGGTCCGACAATTGAGCTCGGAAAGGTAGTCTGGGAGCAGAGGAGGACCGTCAAGGAGCAATATACGAGACTCTTATACTTGCCATGAAGCCCCGAAGGCCGGGAGCGCAGCAGCTCAACGCATCGCGACGAAGCTGCGGAGGCGAGCGGTCGGGGCAGAGCGAGCACCGGCATCCGCGATACGAAATACGAGATAAGAGGATACGCGATCCGTCCGCCGGTGACGTATCGCCCTTCTCCACAAACCGCACGATCGCCGTCCAGACACCCCTCGCGACCTGCGCGCAGCCGACCAAACGTGGGAAAGCACAGGCAATGCACAGGGGCCGGTTCCTGCACGCCCGTCCTCGCTAGAATGTCCTCCAAGGCTGCGCTGAAGGCTGTCCGGACTGCGCTGGACTCGAAAGACTTTGAGCTTGCGGCGACCAAGGCGCAGGAGCTTGTTCAACAGGAGCCCCAGAACTACCATGCGTACGTGAACAGTGGACAATCCGTTTGTTGTTTTTACCGACTAACCACGATCGTCTTCCAGAAATGTCTTTCTCGGCCTCGCGCTAGACAAGCTCGACCGGAACGATGAATCGGAAAAGGCCTACCTCGCCGCAACGCGCATCAAAGAAAGCGACAGGACCGCATGGCAGGGTCTCGCCAACCTGTACGAGAAGCAAGGAAACCGCAAGCTGGATGCCTACCGCGATGTCACCCTGAAGCTCGGGCAGATCTATGCAGAGACGTACGACCACGACACCCTTTCCCCCTTCAAGAAATCAGACGTCGCTGATGTGTAACGATTGCTGCAGTGGTGACCGAGGGCGATGTCAAGAAGTGGTCGATAAATACATCAAGTTCGCAAGGAAGAATGGCTCTCGTTCCCAGTACAGGCAGGCTTTGCAGCTGCAGCTTCCAACCTGCAGCCTCTATGACACTTTGGAGGGCAGGGTGCCGCACCCCTCCCATACCTATCTCCGGATGGCGGAGATAGCGGAGGCGGAAGAGAAAGAATTTATCAACAGAGAGATTGGCGAGCGGCGCACGCGCCTGGGGGCGAGGATCGACCAGGTGACCCTGGAGGTCAAGCGGGAAGCATACAGACGGACGGAGCTCGATGAGCTCTATCGCGGCGTCATCAACTGGTCCCATGAGGACGATGTCCGCCGAAAGTACGAGGAGAAGCTCCTTCAACGGGCGTATGAACTCCTTGTGGTCCTTCCCGCGGAACAGAAATCGGAGAAAAGAAAAGAGGTACACCAAATGGCCCGCGACATGGTGGTCCTCAAGCATCCCTTTGACCTTGCTTGGAAAATTGTCCTCGAGTGGCAAGATGTCGAGAACTTCTCCGACTGGGACGTCGGGCTGTTGAAGGAATTCGTCGAGTTCTTCCCGGACGACGGGCTTGGCAAAGTTCTGAAAGGCTTTCTTACCAGTGATATCTCACCGTTCCCGAAAGAATCTGTATCACAGGAACAAGAACCCGAGGAGCCAAACGGTGAGACTCGCGAAATGGCGGCTCAGGAACGTCTGATACTCATGGCGGAGGGTTTGGAGAATGCTCCGTCTTCCATCGTCGCCCATCGAATCATGAGCGAGCTTTACTTGACCCTGGAAGAACACGAGAGCGCAGTAGACGTCGCTCGCAGGGGTTTGAGGAATATCCAAGACCTGGTTAAACAAACGGGTCTTGACCTTCGTAATACTACTGATGCGGTCAGCATCACGCTAGCCAACGCGCTGATCTCCTACCAGTCCCCCCGTCATCATCCAGAAGCAAAGGAGATCTTTGAGAACATTCTGAACAGGAAGCCAACATCAACTAGCTGCTTACTTGGTATTGGCTTGATCCTCGAGGAAGATCAGGACTACGGAGAGGCTGTGGACTTCCTGGAGCGCGCTTCCCAGCGTGATCCGTCGAACCTCAAAATCCAGAGCGAGCTGTCGTGGTGCAGGGCGCTCAATGGAGATCTTGAGGGTGGCATGCAAGGACTTGAAGACACACTGTCTAAGATACAAGCTGCAAAATTAGAGCAGGTCCGCGACTTCAAGGCAGAACTTCTCTATCGGATTGGCTACTGCAAGTGGCATCTGGATCCTTCACCCGCTGCCCGTAAGGACCGCAATGGCGCGTATGCCAATTTCCTTGCGTCAATACAAACCAATATGAATTATGCACCGGCATATACAAGCCTGGGGTTCTACTACGCAGACTACAAGAAAGACAAAACCCGAGCGCGTCGATGCTTCCACAAAGCGTTTGAGCTGTCATCCTCGGAGATCGAGGCAGCGGAACGACTGGCGAAAGCCTTTGCGGATCAGAAGGAGTGGGATCTTGTCGAAGCGGTCGCCCAGAGGGTCGTCGATTCGGGCAAGGCCAAGCCTGCGCCGGGCTCGAAGCGCAAGGGTTACAGCTGGCCCTACGCGGCGCTGGGCACCGTCCAGATCAACAAACAGCAATACTCCAAGAGCGTCGTATCATTCCAGGCGGCGCTGCGGATCTCTCCGGAGGACTACCATTCCTGGGTTGGCCTGGGAGAGAGCTACAGTAATATGGGCCGGTACATAGCTTCCACAAAGGCCTTCGAGCATGCGCTGACACTGGAAGCCAATCTGTCAGAGTCCGAGAGGGAAAATACCTGGTTCGCTCGGTACATGCTGGCAAACGTGAAGAGGGAGCTGAGCGACTACGGGGATGCGATTGCGAGATACGAGGAGGTACTGAAAATCCGGCCGAACGAATTCGGCGTATCCATCGCACTGCTGCAGACGCTCGTAGAGAGTGCGTGGAGGAACGTCGAATCGGGCCTCTTCAACGACGCCGCGGAGACCGCGCGCAAGGCCATAGACACGGCCATCGCAATCTCCAAGACTACAGTTAGCGTGTTCAACCTGTGGAAAGCGGTGGGCGATGCCTGCGCGATCTTCTCGTATATCAAGAACAAGGCAAGTTTCATGTCGATACCTGTCATCCAGGCGCTGTTGAGCACCGAGCTCGACGAATCCGCCTTCGACTTCCTTGCGGATGTGGACGATGTGGGAATGAACTACTCCTCTCTCTTGAATCCCGAAGAAGATGCAAGTCCCGTTCCATCGAATCCCTGCATCTACGCCACGATCCTAGCATACAAGCGTGCCATCGCTGTGTCCGCCAACGACGTTCACGCCCAGGCGGTCGCTTGGTATAATCTTGGCTGGGCCGAGTATCGTGCCTACAAGACCATACACTTCGATGCCGCCAAGAGAAGCAAGAAGCAGCCGCGCAAGTTCCTCAAGGCGGCGATGCGATGCTTCAAAAGGGCCATCGAGCTGGAGGCCGGAAACTCCGAGTTCTGGAACGCGTTGGGTGTCGTGACAACCAATATGAGTCCCAAGGTCGCCCAGCACTCGTTTGTTCGAAGCCTCCACCTGAACGACAGGAGTGCACAGGTTTGGACGAACATGGGCGCGTTCTACCTCATCCATAACGATCTCCAGCTCGCCAACGAGGCGTTCACTCGAGCACAGTCCGCCGATCCGGATTACGCTCAGGCGTGGGTCGGTCAGGCATTCGTAGCTCTCCTCTTCGGAGATCCCAAGGAGGCCAGGGGGCTCTTCCAGCACGCCTACGACATCTCCAGTTCAGCGTCCGTCCTCCCCAAGAGGCAGTATACTCTTAGTCTGTTCGACCACCTTCTCACCGACCCCTCCATGTCGAATGAGATTGCTCAGCTTATTCAACCCTTCTTCGCCCTTCACCAGCTCCACACCCAGACACCGTCCGATCTTCCCTTCGAACACCTTTCCGCCCTGCTGGCAGAGCGCATCGGCGAGTATTCAGACGCCGAAGCCAGCCTGCAGCTCGTCTGCGCCGGTGTCGAGGCAGACTACGAGGTGACCGAATCCGTGTCTGCGCTTTTGCGCTTCGCGCAAGCCAACGCGGACATTGCCCGGACTCACTTGGCACGCCACGAGTTCGAGGCCGCCGCGGAGAAGGCGGAAACCGCACTCTCGCTGTCGGGCGAGGAGGATGCAGCCAAGTTCGATCCCGAGGGAACCCACAAGCTGCGGCTGTCTGCGCACCTCACCGCCGGCCTGGCCTACTACTACCTGAAGTCGATGGACCAGGCCATCGATATGTTCCGCGACGCCCTGCAGGAGGCGGACAGCGCGCCAGAAGTGGTGTGCCTCCTCGCGCAGGTGCTGTGGGCCAAGGGAGGCGAAGAGGAGCGAAGCGTGGCGCGCCAGCAGCTGTTCGATTGCGTGGAGAAGCACCCCGACCACGTCGGCGCCGTCACGCTCCTGGGCGCCATCGCGCTCCTGGACGGCGACCAGGACGCCATCGAGGCGGTCGAGGCGGACCTGCAGAACATGCGGACGCGGGACGACATCGACATCCACGAGCGCGCCAAGGTGGTCAAGCTCCTGACTGCCATCTCCGCCATGGGGTTCACTGCCGATGCGAACCTGCCCGAGGAGACGAGACGGATCGCGGAGGCCACGACTTCGGTGATGCTGTCGCCTGGCCATCCACAGGGGTGGATGGAGCTGTCGGCTGCCACGGGGGAGCAGTATCCGGCGGAGATGGCCGTGAAGACGGCGCTGCAGAGCGTCCCGCCCAAGGGCAACCTGAGCGCCGACGATCTCTGCCAGGCGTATGCGCAGACGGGAAGGATCGGGGATTCGTTCCGGGCGATCATGGTTGCGCCTTGGAAGAAGAATGGCTGGGAGGAGCTGGGCCATGCCCTGGCTGGGTCGGCATGATGTTGTGTACGACGTGCATCTCATATCCTTCTATTTTATGAGCCATGTATGATAGATATAGAAATAAGGATAGAAAAATTAAATACCTGACAGTAACGCTGTCCTCCACAACTCCACATGCCATCCATAGCTAAAACCGTCCCGATCCGATCCCAAGGGTATCGTATCACATCATTAAGGTGCCAAAAAAAGAACAAAAATTCACACATTCATTCCTCCATCGTCACATCCTCATCACCACCCCGCTGCGCCCGCTCCCTCTCCATCTGCTCGATCCGCGCGAGCAGCCTCGCCTTCCTCCCCTCCCTCCACGCGCGATCCATCGCCTCGATCTTGCCCCCCAGCAGCGTGACGCACTCCGGGCCCAGCAGCACCATGCCCCTCGCGACGGTCGTGTTGCGCAGCACCATCTTCGCGCCAATGGGCAGCTTCCCGATGGCGACGCCCTCGACGGGCCTCAGCTCGATGGCGACGACCCGCGTGCCCGCCGCGTCCTGGAGCACGAGGCGGTGCGGGCCGCGGCTTGCTTCTCCGAGTCTGGAATTGTTTGTGTTGCTGCTGTTCACCCCATTCCCGTCTCCAGTATTGTTATTATCATCATCGCCAACGTTGACAGTCCGCACGATCTGCCGCCCGCGCACGGCCTCGCCGCGCTCGACGCGCTCGATGGCCTCGACCTGGCTCCACAGACTGGTCCCGATGTCGTCGATGTCGAGGACCTGGACGGGCACGGGGCCCGCGATGCGCCGCTCCTTGACGGCCGGGTCGGAGACGTCGGGTGGGAGCAGGGACGCGCGGTTCGACGTCGAGAGGGAGCCGGTGAAGTCGGAGGCGAGGACGCGGAAGAGGGCCGTTTGGGTCAGGGCCGTGAGGGGCACGGAGGTGGAAGAGGAGGAGAGGAGGCTGGAGAGCCAGGTGGAAGAGACGGGGAGGGATGTGGTGGTGAGGAGGTGGGCGGTGATGTAGTCGTGGGGGTTGGTGGTGGACATCTCCTTCTTCTCGTTTGGTTTATTTTATTCGTTCTTCAGGAGCTTTGACTCTGTAGGAGGATTTCCAGAATGAGAAGGAAGAGACTTGTGGGATCCAGGCCATTGAAGGCGTTGTGATGGAGCAATTTGCTGTATTTTTGTCTTGAAAGGTCGCTTTCAGGCACGCGAAGAATCCGGGGAAAGCACAGACCACCGCTTAACATCTCTCCTGGTCTCTCGACCTCCATCCTCCATCTCTCTCCTCTGTCGCTATCATCTCCACCATGTCGGCCCGCTCGTCTCCCCGCCCCTCCATGGCCTCCTCGCGCGCACGCTCGCCCACGCCCTCCTCCTCCCGTCGCCCGTCCATCGACGTCAACGCCGCCAACTCCCTCGGCAGCTCCCTCAGCGCCGCCCCGACGCCCACCACCGCGCGTGCTGTCTCCCCGTCCCTCCACCACCGCCGCAACCGCGCCGCCCTGCGCGACTACTACAACCTTAAGCCCGCGGGGCCAGAGAACCCAGCGGCCCCCTACCGCTCGCGCAGCATCCCCCGGAGCACCGACGCGTCGGGCGACCTCTCCAGCCCGGCGGCCGTCGCCGCCGTGGCCGCGAACACGGAGCTCGACAACCCAGACTTCGACCCCCAGGCCTACATCAACCAGCTGCTCGCGACCTCCTCGCTCGCCACCGTCCTGAAAGCGGAGAACACGCTGGTCGGGGACATCCGCACCCTCGACGGCGAGCGCAAGGCCCTCGTCTACGACAACTACTCCAAGCTGATCCGCGCCGTCGAGACCATCGGCGCCATGCGCCGGAGCATGGAGGAGCGCGGCGCCCCGCTGACCATGACCAAGACGCTGGGCCCCGCGGTCGCGTTTGTCGCGGAGACGGCAGGGGCCCTGATCCAGGAAGGGGAGGAGCAGAGACGCCAGGTCCGGGAGGCGAGGGCCGCGGAGGAAGATGGGCGGCGAAATGCGGAGAGGGAGACCGTCCGGTGGGTGCTTGCGACTCCGCAGAGATTGAGAAAGCTGCTCGACGAGGGGAAGAGGGAGGATGCGGAGAAGGATTGGGCGGAGATCGATGGCCTGCTGAAGAGGTGGGAGGGAGTCAAAGGCGTCGCGGAGGTCAGGGCGGCGTGTGAGGAGGTGATGAAGAAGGAAGAGGGGGATAAGTCATGATCATTCCATGGAGTGCTGGACGCAAGTTCACGAAACCCGAAGCGCCCTGAGAGAGCGGGCTTTGGGTCGTCCCGGTGAGATATTCCGGTCCTCGATTCGATGGCATTATTATCACCGAATCTTGCCTCCGCTTCTCTTCGGGAGGAGGCGTTACGATATTGATTATCCGGACGGATGATCGTGCGGACATAGATGTCGAGTCTGCAAGGCTCGATGGACTACTCGAAGCGCATGCTTGAGATCGCAAGGGAAGAACTGAAAATGGAGCAGACGAGAGCAACCGGAGGGCGAGATCTCTGGCCTTCATCAAGGCGAGTCACTGGGCGGGATACTTCTCGATCGATCAGCACCTGATTATCTCTCAGAAAAGACGAGAGGACAACCATGTTTGAGGGGTATCAGAAGCGACAGACTATATACAGTACAGCACAATCAAAGACATCAAGTCATGGCCATCTCATCTCATCATCATAATCATCAGATACATAAAACCACGCGCTTCAAAACTTCCCCGCCCACACATCCCGACTCGAAAACAGACTCGCCCGTAAGCCATACTCATTATCCGCCTTGATCTCCAAATACGTCCAGGCATCACACTTGTAGTAAATGGGCCGTCCCTCCCTCTGCACCACCCCCAGCTGGACCAACTTGTCCAGCACCCGCTTTACATCCGCCTTATCCTCATAATCCCGCGTATACACCGCAATCAACCTCACCCCACCCGCGGACCCATCATCCGTCGCAACCTTCGCCGCGACGCCCAATTCCCCTTTCCTCGTCGCCCCCGCCACTGCAGCCCAGACCTCATCCACGCGCTCCACGCTCGGAAACAGCATCCACTTCCCCGTCACGACGCCCTTCTCCCTTGCGACCGCGAACAGGTCGCTCTCGAGCTTCTTCCGGAGCGGGGTGAGCTTGCGCGTCAGCGTTGCTTTGGACTTGGATCCGGACCGTGCGTGCTCCGCCTCCAGGGTGGCTTTTGCGTCCTCGAACTCGCGGAGCAGCTTCGTCCCTGCGGCGACGAGCTCGCCGATCGCGGACTGCGTCAGAGACAAGGTGTCGGTGGGACTGCGGGCGTAGATCCAGGGGCCGACGGCGGAGGCTTTGGTCATGGAGGGGGGGAGGCGGGTGAGGGAGTCTTGGACGGCTTCTGTTGAGGAGGGGCGGTGTGTATTTGTATTGGTTGTGGGGTAGTAGTCGGTGTCGTCCTCCGTGATAGCTTCTTCTTGTTTATCTTCTCCTTCTGGAGTTTCGTTTGTTTTTGTTGATGCTGATGCTGATGTCAGGGAGCGGTACTGGATGGTGGAGAGGAGGAACGGGTGCGTCTTGGTCCAGTAGGGGAGGGGGTCGTATGACGCGACGAGGTCCTCGAGGGCGGCTTTTTGGTCTTCGTCGCCTGGATGTATGTTGTACAGCGTATATGTTAGCAACCAGATGATAATAGATATATTACTTGCCGGTCTCCGAGTTTCTGCATGAATGTGTTTGTTATCATATCAGATGCGCAAGTTTGGATACGCACGACGACAGGATGGATACCTGTCAAATGTAAACAAGCGTATATTACCACTCACCATAGAAACTGGACTCATCCGAGAATATCTCCTCCAGATCCAGATCGTCGTCATTCCGCTCCCTCCCTTCTTTGAAGAAACGCGCGCCAGGAGACGCGGGCTTCTTCTTGCCTCTGGTCAAGACCATCGTCGCGGATGAGCTGATATATGAATGAATTGGAACGATCTGAGCAGGTATGTGAACTGTCGGAGCACCAGAAGTGGGGTACTAGGTATCTGTCCGGACAACAAATTTATCAAGACACGCATGTACATGTACATACACACTGTAAGACCATCACATTGCGGTAAACTGAATGCGCGTGTAAAAGATTCCAATTGATAGGTAAAGTGGGAGAAATAGCTGTCCGGTCCGTCCTGACTGTCAGGATTAATTATTTGTCGCAGTAAGGTTGGTCGGGCGCGCCGCGATCGGACAGACAGACTGGAGGGATGCGATTAGATTAGATTAGCTTATCCTGCATATTGAGCACTCAAAAAACTTTGGGCCAACTCCACGCACACACCTCGATTCTTATTCCGTTCTCGTGAACTTTTTTCTTTTCTACCGGAACACTGGTCGTCATTCATAATGTTTTGGAAAGCTGGTTGCGCCTTGTTCCGGACGGTAAACAACCAAGCTCAAGCGCGTTCCATCAAACCTCAGATCGGCACGCGCTCACCGCCCACACTTTTCTGCCGGGCGGTATTCGATGAGGGACATGGAGGGGTGACGAGGATGCTAGGAACTTGATTCCTTTGCTTATATTTGTCTGGTATCTACATTATTCGTTTGTTCATTGTCATTTATTTAGATATTTGAATAGATGATTGATACCCGGCACTGATTGGCCAATTTTTTTTCAAATCCATTACTGGCACTATACAGAGTTCATTTTGATATATCTCTGAATTTTGCCGATGACTTCTGGATTCTTACCTCTACCAATATTTCCCACTCAACCATCACTGAACTTGTTCATCCGGAGAGAAGAATCTCGCAATCCCGGCGACAGACATCATGGTACAATCAACCATACAATCCCCACAGTCCCTGACAACCGTCTTCCTCGACCAGCCGCCGAGCTGTCTCGAATTCTGCCCCGAAGACCCGGACTACTTCGTCGTGGGGACGTATCTCCTCTCCGAGAGCAAGAACGATGACGGGGAGACCGTGCAGAAGAAGACAGGCAGTCTCCAGCTGTGGAGGTTGGATCCGGTTTCGTCGCAATTGTAAGAACCCTCGAGCTGGTATCACTATCAGATTGTACTGTATAGAAGAAAGAGAACTAAATTTATTAGAACCCACATCCAAACCCACCCCGTCCCAGAAGCCGCCATCTTCGACCTCCATTTCCACCCGCGACACCGGACCCTCCTCGCCATCGCGACCAGCGCCGGGACTGTCTTGTTCTACCGCGTTGCGAGACCATCACCGTCTCTGGATCGCGAACCTCCTGTGATCCAGCACATCCGGACCATCACCGTCCGCGAGGATGACCCCTCCATCCCCGCGCTCTTTCTGGCTTGGATCCCGCCGCAGCGGGGGTTCCTCCGGAGTGCCGCGGCGGACGGGTTCGCGGTAACATTTTCGGACGGGAAGACGTCCGTCTTTGCCACCCGGGGCGGGCTTCTTGAGAATGTGGAGGATGGCTTTGAAGAGGCAGCAAGTTTCGAAGCGAGAAAGAGCATCGAAGTGTGGTTTGCTGCGTGGGGAGCCTTCCAGGATGACATCGAGAAGAACCCTGCACATTTCCTATTCACAGGCAACGACTTTGGATCTCTCCATACGCGACGATTCGCAGCACGCAGTCAGGATGAAGATGACAACGACGACGACAACAAGACCGATATCCTACCCCCCGTCCTCCTCGACCACGACGACCGAGCCCGCCACCACTCCGCGGGCGTCACGTCCATTTTACCTCTCCCCGTCCCGCTGATCAGCGGCGCCCCGCTCCTCCTGACAGGCAGCTACGACGAGTTCCTGCGCGTGTACCACGCGACGCGGAGCGGGCAAGTCCTCGCGGAGACAAGGCTGGGCGGCGGGGTGTGGAGGTTGCAGTTCGTAGGGAAGCCCACCGGTTCTGGAAACAGCAGATTGAGCTTCCTGGTCCTGGCGAGCTGTATGCATGCCGGGGCGAGGGTGTTGAGGGTTACCTGGCGGCGGCGGCGGCCAGAACCAGCTGCAGCTGAAAAAGAAATAGGCGAATGGGACATCGAGGTCCTGGCCCAGTTTACGGAGCATGAAAGTATGAATTACGCTTCTGGGGTTTGGCGGGGCTGTGAAGGAGGAACCGTAACGACAGAGGGCAAGAGACAGCTGCTCTGCGTGTCGAGTAGTTTCTATGACCGGAGAGTCTGCGTGTGGAGGGCTGAGGTCTAAGGGGACCGTGCAGGAGATTGTATAAAGGTCACGACAGAGGGCGGAGCATATATTATTCGCTCAGAGACGGCCAGGAACGTGGCCGAAGGGGAAAGGCATGAAAGGTTCATGAGTAGGGGCGGCAGTTTTTTTGCCTAATTACCCTACCGATTCATGCGAGAGCTAGACGACATGTCGAAAAGTGGAAGGAAAAACAGATATCCGCTCTATACGATCGAAATGTTGCAAGACCAACAAACAGAAAATACACCCACAACCCGAAGCACCAAAGATGAAAGGAAGAAAACCGGCAAACAATGTAAACTGGAAGAAAGATTCTTTTCGTTCTCTAAACGCTCTAAACAATCGTCTCCAGCTCTCTCGCATACCCGATGACGTTCTCGATGATCGTGCTGCTGGCCACGAGGACGTCCTTCTCGGACCGCTGCCCGGGCGGCGCCTGCGCGCCAGGAGCCTCCGGCTCGGCAGGGAAGTATATCCGGCCGTCGCGCAGGATCCAGCCGCGCTCCTGGGCGAACTCGATGACGGCGCCCTCGGAGTCGAGGAAGAGGAGGTTCTTGGCGTTGGAGATAGGCAGGGACGGGTACGCCTTCTCGGAGCAGTCGGCGATTTCTCTGCGGATGGTGCCGACGAGGACCTGTAGTATAGTTAGCATATCAATATTCCCCGTAAAATAAAGGCTACCAAGGATATGACTGGAATGAACGTACATTCGAAAACAACCCAAACTCCTCCGACGGCACCCTCTCGGACTTGGTCTCCCTCCACACCTTATCGTAGCTCCCCTCCATCAGACTCCGCTCCAGCTCAACGGGGTACTTGATGTACGGATCATCCTCGACATCAGCCCCCTTCAGCGACGCCTCGACGACCAGCCCCTCCAGCACGGTGTGGAAGTCCGTGTTCTGCCCAACGCTCAGTAGCAGCAGCAGGTACAGGCCAGTGATCTTGCTGCGCTGGCTCGTGCTCAGGTCGATCCCGCCCGCGGCCGCGCCCACCGTGGCCTCGATGTGCCGCTCTGCGTCGTAGAAGGGCTGCAGCTGCTGGTAGTAGCGGGTGAAGGAGGCGGCGTCCTCCCTGCGGATGGAGGTGAGTGCGCCGAGCTCGAGGACCTCGCGCGCGAGGGAGAGCAGCTGGGGAGGGGTCGAGGGGGTCGGGATCAGGGCGTTCTGCTGCAGGAGGACGCGCTTCGCTCGGCTGAGGAGGTTGACAGCGTTGTCGAGCTGTCGTCGCTCGAGCGTGGTGCGGAGCTCTGCGACGAGTGATCGGAGTTCGGACGACATGGTGATCAGGGTGATGGACGGAGAGAGATAGAAGAGGAAGAGAAAAAGGAGGAGGACGTGAGGAAGGAGGAGGAGGTGCTACGTGAGCAGAGGAGGATTCGTTTCGAAGGTGAGGGGGGACGTGGTCGTGATATCAGACGATGATTGCCGTCGCCCGCCAGCAGCTTCATGACGGAGCTCCAGCCAGCGATGCTTGGCGTGGCGGGTCGTTCTTCCGCTCCGTCATGTCACGTGACATATACATGCTTTGGAATATGCTGCCTCGGGCTTAAATGTCGGTTTGGATACATTTTACATGCTTCCTGGCTGGTTTGAAGATATATTACGCCACGCTTTGCATTATTTGCTAAAAGCTATCGCAGACATACAGGTGCTAACTTCCTACACGAAATGTATGTAGGATTACATGCGACGTCCTGGACGGACTGGAATTGCGTACTATGCTAGTAGTTCAAACGTGCTCGGTTCTAGGAAATCACGCAGACACAGCAAGCTTGGCCAGGACTGAGAAGACAGGCGTACCTAGCCCTGTCACCGGGTCCCAACCGGGTGTGGCATTCCAACTCGCGTATGGCACACGCGGCGACGGGAGACCAGCAGATGATATACCTTTACAGCCCGTCGAGCCACCATGCACAATATCCGTGAAACCCGTCTGGTTGAGCCCATAGAGCCAGGGATTCAGAAAGCCCAACCTGGTCTTGTTTGCAGCCAGACGAACAGAGTTCAGGTTCGCGACGATGGCCGCAAAGGTAGGTGCGGACGCACTTCAAGGCAGTTAGAAATCCAATCTGATCAGGAGGACATAGTATTACGAACCTCGTTCCGCCAACGCTCAGAAAATGCCCATGATCCACGACGATGTAATGTTGCGCCTGGGCAGCAACGTCGGGGAATCCTCGTCCCTCGGGGTTGTACAACCCTTTCCATCGACTACCCAAGTGGGTAGTAAGGTAGTTGCTGACAGCTTCCTCCTGGTACGACGGGCGGGGAAACCGCTCGGAGAAGCCCCCCGAAGAGAACGATATCGCTCTTTCTGGGTTGATTTGATACGTACCTCCAACAGACGTGACGAAAGGACAGGCCGCCGGAAATATCGGTATAAATCTGGTCGTATTCTTTCCGTCGTTCGTCAAGCACGATGACCCGACTCCTGAGTCCCCACTGCTGAATATCACAGAGACACCACGCGCGCCAAGTTGGGCAAACAGGCTGCATGTAGCGTTGGAGTACGACTCAGGAACACTCTGCTCGCTTTCACCGTACGAGGTAGATAAAACCGATGGCAGGTCGTCGTCCGGCAGGTTCAGGAGATAGTGGAGCTGTTCGAGGTACGGCTCATTAGTAGAGTCGTCTGGATCAGGCTGGTCCAGATCGGGAACGAGAGGACCACGACCCGCTGTTGTATAGTACGTCGCAGCAACTTTATACGCCAGCGAGACACCGTACTGAATATCCAGACTAGCTTCGATGCTACTTTCGGATGAGTTCTGCTTGTTGAGGCCGCCATTTATTGATTCTACTGTGAAGTTTGCATCCGTCTTGTCAGGCGCATATGTCCGCAAGAAAGTTTGAAAGTCGCTGTACCGTGCGTACTGTTCCAGATATCCGGAAATGCCGAGCTTGTTGCGCGGGTGCGGTGTGGCCACAAAATCGCCGAATTCGTACAGTTGGCGAAGACAGTCTGGCGTTATTGTTGTATTGCAATCAGGACTTTGGCTATCGGAAGCCGCAATCCTTGATTTATCTAAGATAAAGCTCCTCTGCGAACTGAACTGGCCGAAACGGGTAGTCGGCTGGATCAACTGAATATAGGGGTGGATGGCCTTTGGCACAGAATACTCGAGCGTCCGGATCCCAGTCACCTTGTTCACGTCGTTGTGGAAGTAGTAGAAGCGCGTGTTCAACATTCGCTCCGCCTGTCCCACAGGGACGACAAACTTGATCCAATCCCCATCATCCTCAATCGAGCCTTGGGGGACTCCTTCTGATTTGAGCCAGGAAAGAACTGCTTCGGAAACTGCAGGAGGCGGACGCAGGAAGTCTTTGATCTCCTCACGCTTCATATGTTTGCCATATGATCTGTGGCCAGGGGTTGCAAGGTCAATAACCATCTGCTCGAACTCCGCAGCCCTCTCCTGGCGAATGGCGAGGCGGAAACTCAGCAGTTTCGATGCGGATGGTGCGAGACCCCTGGTCCAGCCTTCAGGAACATCATTCAATCGCTCCACGACCTGATAGTCGACCAGGACGGCGAGCACTTGCAGACATGATAAAAATAGGGAGAGGATCCCTAGGTTAAAGACAGTAGACAGCATCGTGACACTAAAACGGAGCAGCTTTGGTTGAAGGGGGAAAAAAATGAGCGGCATGCAGAGTGTATTGAGGAACGCTATTTTGTTATTCAGAGAGAGCAAACAGCCTCAACACTTGTGAGGATGTGACAGGTCCCGAAGGAAAACAGTCTCTATTGTCCAGAGCAACGACAGCTGCACATAGTATGTCTGTTTTCGACCTGGGACAAAGCGGTGCTCGGCCCTGAGGGTCTAGAAGAACGACAGCTGTACGCAGAGGGGAATTGGGGAGTTAAGTGTTATTTTCAGCCTGGTCTGGCAAGGCCGGGATCTAGGGAGCTTGCAGGGTGGAAGGAACCCCGGATGTCGCCTCCCTGCTCACAGCTCTGTAGGTAAAGATTGTACGACTCGGGCAGGTGTGTAACCGCTCCAGTCGCGAATGACCACTGTATATATGATGTTAGTATACTAAGTACCAACATGCCAGCTGTGCTTTTGGGCACAGTAGGATTAATGAAGAAACTGCAGCTGTCTTTCGTCTCGATTGGCGAAAACATCGGCCAAGCACGTGTGGTGCATTCCCTGAGTTTTCATCATCAGGGATCACCCCGCCTGGGCATTCCAGGAAGATGACCCCACCACATCTGGGCAAGATCACTAAAATATTAGTTTGCTTGGCTGTTGCAAGAGACAGTAAATTATAAAAGCAGGGGAGCAAAGCAACGCAATGTTTCGGCGGCGTTCATACCACGCTTTATTCGGGGAGAGAAAGTTGAGCACACAAATGTAATCAAGGATAGCTGCTTCTTTTTGGTAGCAACCAATGTCTCAGATGAGCTCGATATGCTTCTGCAGGCGTCCGACGGTTCTTGACTCGCGCCCAGATAAACACAGCACATAGGCTAAGGAGTAAGAGACTTGGTATCATTCCTCAGCGCCGTGATACCCCGAACTCCGCATGGAATCGGCATGGAGCAGATGGAGAGCCATTTTGACTGCAATGGCAAAGTAGGAACATGAAATTCATCGCCATTTTGTTCAATGACATCCACTGGCTTGATCTCCGTACGCAACATGGAGAAGCAAGGGCTCGAGGCTGGCGCCAGACGGCCTGGATCTTACATAAGCCGGATGACAGCGCACATGGTCATGTGACACAATCACATGACGAGTCCTGGAGAAAGGTCGTCACGTGGCCGCGCGGCGGATGATCAGCTTCGCCGGCCTCCGGCGTCGACGACCGACGTCACTCGCTGCCAACGGCCAGGCCGGCGCTGGCAGCGCGAGTGCACGGTCGACCTCCTGGAGACTTTCAGCTTCTTCGAAGACGGCAAAGGTGGGATTTGTCGCCCTGCGTTGCTCTGTTGGGTTGTGGTGCCTCCGTTGCCTGCTCTACAGTGCATGTATGTATGCATGTTCTGTGCTAAACAAGTGCTCCAGAAGCTCCCCCGCCTAGCCCCCTCATTGATCAACGCTCGCAGCTCTGGAACCCCTCCAACGACCAGAAGGTGCAGACGCCAGTTGGCCCCGTTGGATCTCCCCTGATTATGGGGTTTCTTTGACTCCAATCAGTCCCGAATCGAGCTGTCCAGCCTGCAGTCCGTGAGCCGGATCGTCAGCCAGTTTCGGAAAGACGTCATCAATACATCTCGCGGAGTCAGACCTCCCTTTTCTGCCCGTAGACCACAAAGCCGTCGCAGGCTTATTATCTGCATTTACTCTTGTTAGTCGTCCTTAATCACTATGTCGCAGCCAGATATTCCGGACGGGCGCCGGTCCTCGCAGGCCGAGAACCAGACTATTTCGAAAAACGAGATATCTCTGAAGGAGCGGTTCTTCCGCTACTTCCAGCATGAAATAACAGGTATGCGATCCGGAATTGGCTTATGAGAAACTTTGGCAGTCTGTTTTTGTGATGTGCAATATTGACTGGACATCTGTCTTCTAGCTCTCCAAGAACAAATGGACCGTCTCGCAGATACCTCCCTTGTCGGAGGCGAGCGCGCGGATGCGACCGATCACTGTCTAGCAGGTATTGCGCGACTCTCGAATGAGGTCAAGGATGCCTCGAGTTATCTCCCAACGTACGACCAACGGATATATGCAGAAGTAAGTTCAATCGCTTCAGTTTCCACGAGGTTGGGCTGCTAACGTAGCTCCTAGGCGATCAAAGCGCTGCAGGACAAACTGGCGGAAACTAGAGCGGCCGTCGCACCTCGGACGAAGTTCTCTTTCAAAAGCAAAAAGAATCCCTCCGCCATCTCATTATCTGATGCTGCGGAGATCGCTGCTCAGGGTCGCCCTCACATTCCCGTAAATCGCTCGCCCGAAAACTCATCTCCGGACTCCTCCGTCGCCAACACCCCAAACTATGCCTCCACACCCCCCAATGAACCTGAGCGGCAACAGCAGAAACCGGAGATCGCACCAACCTCTTCCCCAGCCGTTATTGCTGGCGATTCGGAAAGCGTTTCCAACACGGATCCGAAGTGCTCGTCGATACAACAGCCGACTTTCTCAACCGCATCTTTTGTAAACGTCAATTCTCATTCTGGCCTCCATATAATACTCCCTGCGTCGGCCTCGAGCGCCACAGTCCCAGCTTCTATAACGTCGCTTCAGCGCTGTGTTGTTGACATGTCCGTTCCGACTGCAGAGGGGAAGCCGTACGCGAGCCTCACCATTAAGGGGATCAAGGAGAGCCTTCTCATCTGCGGTCAGGTTAACGGACCTGCTCACATCACCGGCGTCGAACACAGCGTCATCGTCGTGTCATGCCATCAGTTCCGCATGCACAATTGCGCCGATGTAGATGTCTATCTCAGCTGCTCCAGCAATCCGATCATCGAGGATTGCACGAATATCCGGTTTGGAAGGATCCCAAAAGCATACGTAAGTGCCATCTTCTGAATCAATTTTTGTCATCGATGTCGTTTCTTATTCCACCAGTTTTGTACGTAATGTCAAGGAGCTAGGTGGCTAACATTACATCTCCTTCCCCGCAGGCCCTGGATCAGAACCAGCCCGACGAAGCCGACCACTGGAACCAAGTCGAGGACTTCAAGTGGATCAAGGCCGAACCCAGCCCCAACTGGAGTCTTCTGAACCAGAATGATGCTGTGCCAGAGGAGGTGTGGGCCGAGATCGTTCCCGGAGGGCCGTGCTGGTCATTGGAGGACATCTTACGAGCGACCAAGGTTCTGAAAGAGTGAGAAACCAGCAATTTTATAATATCTTCATCTCGGGCGTTTTTCTTATCTGTCCCCCATTCATCTCATATCTCTGTTTAATTTTTTTTCGGGTTGACGGGCGGTTGGGTAGGCAGGCTAGGGTATATATATAAACTGAACTCTGACAAAATCGGGTTGTACTGTACTATTCCATAGGATAGATGTTCTTTTTGCATTAGCACTATATCTGCTTGTCTAGGTAGTCATGTTTTTCGGTATTTCTTTGTTGGGTCCTGTTGCAAGGATCATGAAATTGAAACGTTCCGGCGTTGGCTACATTACTATTATTATGTAAGGTACCCTGCTTCTACTCTAGGCTAGGATAGGCAGTTGTGCATATTTTTTTATTTTACTTGCTTTGAATAATAATGAGAGTGAAATTTTTTAAAAAAAAGTTCCCTTCTTCTGTAGCTAGTAAGGGTGATGTATCTATTCCAAGGTCTGTCTGTTCTGTTCTGTCCTGTCCTCGCCGAAACGAGTGGCTGGGTTATATGTACCTGGACGGACATATATTTTCAGACAGGCTGCCGTACGGATGTACAACGTTCCCATTCAAAAGCAACGGAGAAACAGAAATATATATATATATATATATATAAAGAGATATACATACAGAGAGAGAGTGTGTGTGTCTCATTGCGCGATGTCGCGCCGTTGCAGGCTGGGTTAAGTTATGCTAGAAGGCTAGCTAGGTACTAGGTATATTATTAGGTAGGTAGTTTGTATGGGTTGATTGATTGACTTCTTTTGGAAGTAGAGTACGAGCAAGAGCGTAAATATTTATAAATACAGACATTCTCGCGCTAAATGGAATGCGAGAATTGTATATATAGTACTGTACTACGCAAAAAAAAGGACAGACAAGGAAGAAGAGAAGAAGAAAAGGTGATGTAAAAATTAAGGACATCTTTTTATTTCTTCTATCTTCCACCGTTAACGGTAACAACTATAAACTACCTAGGTAGCTTCAAATGATCCAATTTATCAATCGGACAATCAATCAATCACTCGATCAATTGTGGCATGCTGGAAACGCTGGGGAGAAGTTTTCAACATGAATATGCATGCCAGAGCAAGAAGAAAAAAAAATTAAGTGGCAAGTCAAGGTATAGCATAGATATGATATCTCATTTCACACAAATCATTTGCCTCGCTCCAAAGGGTTATACAGCAGTAGCACATCCATCAATCAAACAATGGCAATGCAGTTCTCTCTCTCACGCATACTCCTCACTCATCATCATCACCACGTATCTATTTAATTCGTCGACGAACTTGAATCTAAATTAGAAGAGAGACATGATATCCTCGTTGGTCTTCTTCGGCTGGTTACCACCACCCGACGCTGGTGGCGCCGCAGTGCTGGTGTTACTGTTGTTCCCCGACAAATCCAGCCCCGCGAATCCGTTCATCAGATCTGTCATACCCGCGCCGCCGCCGCCGCTCGTCGAAGAAGTCGCGCCGGCATTGTCTCCGCCGTTTCCGAATATACCAAGCAAATCGTCCAGGTTGTTGCTCTTTGGAGGTGCACCGACCGTCGGAGATTCCACCCTCACGGGTGTTCCGGCCAGGCCCTCCAGGCCGGACATACCGCTTGGCGGCTCCTGCTGAGCAGATGCAGGGGCAGCACCGTCGAAGTCGATGTCGAGAAGGTTCTCAACGTTGTTCTGTGCTTGTGGCGGCGGGGCTTGGCCTGAGACGGCAGCCGCAGCCGCAGCCGCTGCAAGCGGGTTCTCGCGGGCGTTTTGAAGTTGTTCCCTGGAAGAGTTGTCAGCAAGGCAATGTCTTTCTTGAAAACAGAGGACACGTACTCAATAGCCGCTTTTTGGACCGCATCGGCACCAAACCGACCCTGCCCAACGAATTGCTCCGGGGGTTTGTGGTATACGGAGGCCAGAGTTGACAGTTCTCCGATTAGCTGGTCAAGAAGCGCAGGAGGTAGAGACTGGATTGTGGTCTTGATTGGGGGCTTCTCTGAGAGCACGACATTCTTGGCAGCGTTGGGATCGGTGGTATTTGAAAGCAGACGCCAGTAGACGTAGGCCCGATCCCGAATATCCGGGTTGTCGGTCTCGGCCGTCGCTGCTTGAAGGACCTTCTGAACCAGACCCTGGGCCTTATCCGGTCTCTTCAAGAAGAGCTTGACGACTGCCGTCAAGATTTGCAGTTGTGTCTGTAGATGTGTTAGATTAATTGCGGATTAATACCACATACTAGGCGTATTGACGCACCTGTGTGAATTCTTCACTGAAGCCGTCAACGAAGGAAGCCAGAATGTCACCAGCATTGCTGATCTTCTCCGCATACTCTCCGACGATCCAGATCAGCGCAGCCCTGGCATTCGGCTCATCGAGGTCGTCAATACACTTGCAGAGCGTTGGGATAATACCCTCGTAGCCGGGGTATTTCCGGAAGATATCCTTGATAACCACGATGGCCTCCTGGACGATATAGTTCACCTTGGTGTTGATCAGGTCCAGGAGTGTGTTGACGCACTTCTCACATGCGCTCTCGATCTTGATAGCCACCTGGCCAATGGCTCTGACCGCCCGCCGGACGAAATCCATGTCAACTTCGAGTGCGTATTCCTTCAGTTCTAACAAGAACTGGTCCACGTTCTTCTCGTTCGCTATCCGGACCATGATCTCGAGCTTCTGGAATTTGACGTAAGGAGGGTCGTTGTACTTGCAGAAGAACACACGGAGTTCCTTGCTCAAAATGTCAGGCTGCTTCTGCAGCAGCAGATCAATATTTCTCAAAGCAACGTATTGCACTTCAGGAGCAGAGGAGACGAGGGTAACTGGAGGAAAAAAAAAGTTAGCAGTGTCACACACCTTTTCATCCTGCAGAACGTACCCAACGGAGGCGCCATCTTTTTCAGATACGACTTGACCAGTTCTGGATTGAGATTGTCCATATGCTGGAACACCACCTTGATAGCAGCCAGGACGACACTGGCGTTCACATGTTGGAACTGCGGAGCGACTCTTTCGCAGATGTGCTCCGATTCCTTCACATCGTCCGTCTTGTATTTCGCTAGAGTGGTAAGGATAGTCACTCGTCCCCATTCCGTACACTCGTTCAACGCCATCAACAGCTTGCGTAGAGTATTCGAATTGACCTGCAGCGCTTTCGTCTCCGGGGCCGTCTCGTTGATCTCCGCCAGCGCGGTCACCGAGTTGGCAACCACCATGGGGTTGGGGTCTCCGATCATCTCTTGCAGCATCTCAAGAAAACCATTCTCGATGCACATAGTCGGGTTGAGGTCGAACAGTTTGGCCACGCATATCGCGGCGGTCTTGCGGACGTAGGGCGACTCGTCACGCAGTGTCTTCCTGAGCGGCTCTTCCATGTAATCTATCATCTTGTCTACCCTGATACAGCCCATCGTTCGTATTGCAAGCGCTCGTATAAGAGGATTAGGGTCTTCTGAATCTTGGACAAAGGTATTTACGGCGAGAATGCAAAGGTCGGGATGTGTTTTGGCATAATTCCTGCAAGAGTGTCAATTCCGGAGCCACCAGACGCGGGGTAATGCGCTGGAAGGTCTTACATGAGATATAGGTAGACGAGTTTCTTCTGATCGAGGTCGTTGGTCGCGATATTCTTGAGGACGTCCGGGAACAGTGCGGAGACATCCTTGCCCAGGGTCATGGCCATGATGGTTTTTTGGATGGCCTCTTTCCTGCAACAGCGTAAGGATCCGGGTACTCGAACCACACATCCAAATGGAAGCATCTTCCATACCGTTCGTACGCATACTGGGATCTGTACGACCGGTCAGCATTGTCCCGCACAGCGCTTCAGGTGTCCAGTTTCCGTACACTAGGCCAGCTCTCAGCTCGAAAGTCTCTCCCTTCCTGGGCACCTGGAAGGCGCCCCGTAGCCTGTTGATCGCCATGTCTGCGATAGCCGGGCTTCAGCGACGACCAGGTCGCGCCTCCGCAGCGTGAATGCGGTGTCGAAAGGTGTGGTGGAACAGTGTCCTGCGAGGACCGCGGGGCGTCGAGTATCGGAGTCTTCTGCGGCGAAGCTTCAGGGGGACGTGGCGCGGCTCGAACGAACGTGCGGGTGGATTGCGTCTAGATCATTATCGCCCGACCGCGCGGCAGCCAGAGCAGCGAGGATGACAACCAAGCTACGGACAGTGCCTGGTGTCGTGCGATGTGTTGAGGAGGTCGGGGAGTCCTGGTCTCTGATCTGATACTTGGTGATCGATGCTGGCCGATCCACAAACGCCGCCTGGCCTCGCCCATCCGAGCTTGACGGCGGGCCGAGAGCGACGGGCTCGCTCTCCCGCGACGTCTCTTCAACCTCTCGACCGACGTGGATGCTCATTGCTCTCCAACCTTGACGATCCGCATATATTCTAGGACAGAGATCGGGGCCACGGGATCTCTGCAACATGGTGAGTGACACCAGACCGTGCAAATGACCCCATCTGACTGCTCCAGGCCAATCTTCCCAACCTGCGGCGTCTGTTCGTCGAGGCGCGGACTGAAGCGGAGGAGAACGAGTACTCGAGGAATGCTGTGAGTCCTCCTGGAGTCGAGACGCTTGATGACTCTATCTGCTAACACGGACGAAGTTCTACAATCTCGTGCTGTTCATCTCCTCCGTTGCGGTCTTTAGTCTGGTGGCCCAGCGCATGAGTGGAGGAAAGCAATACAAATAGACCGTTAATGTGGAATATTAAGTCCTAACAGCATATCCTGTGGCTATGACCGAAAATACGGCATACGGAATCATTACGACCGGCACGACCAAGCACTGCTGTCTGTCTGGCAGGACAGCTATCCAAACAGAAGCCGGATAGATGGGGAAGTTGGTGACGTTCGCCTGCGAGTCCACCTGATAGTGATGCACATACTAGTCTGTCTCCTCACCCTCGTCTCCTAAGAAAGCGAGATTCTTCAGCCCGCGTGCAAGTCTTCTCCTGGGCCTTGGACCTCCGTCGCTCTCCTCTCCCGCACTTCCCGTGCCCCATTGCTTGGCTCGCTCCTGCACCACCTCCAGATCAGCCTTGAGTTCCCTCTCTTCGCGTATCCGCTTGGCCTTCTCCAGCGAGTATCGCCCTTCCATACCCGCGTCCTTCAGCATCTGCTTCAGATGCTTGATTTTGGCCTTTGGTGTGTCGTACGGAGCCAGCTCCCGGGACCACATCTTGCGGATTCCACATTTGACGAGCCATCCCTGGAGACGCTTGATCTCTGCCTGGTCGGGATCAAGGTCCGCATCTTTGCCCTTGGCAGCAGTACGCTTCCTTCCTTTCTTTGCCGGTGCTTCTGCACTCCTTTGCCGTTTACGTTTCGGTGCCTCGTCGAGCACGACGGACAGTTCGCTTTCGGACGCTTCCTTCTCTTCCTCTGTCTCCTTCACAGATGGCTTTTCGGCCTGCGGCTCGTCCTCGACGTCTGACGTGTCAGACACCACCTCCTTCGACTTTGGCTGCGGCTTTGCTTCGGGAGTGGTGGATGTAGACTTCTCCGCTTCTTCCTCTTCCTCCTCCTCTTCTTCTAAATCACTCTCAACCTTGGACACCGATGACGGCTCCTCTTCAGACTCCACCGGGGTGCTGGTCTTCCGGCGCTTCCTAGGCTTTGAGGGTTCCTCAGATGTTGCTCGTTTCGCGGGTTTAGCCTTCTTCGGAGGCTCGCGGGCCTTTTTAGGTGGAGGCGGAGAGATGCTCTCTTCTTCCTCTTGTTCTTCTTCTGCCTTTTCCACCGACTCTTGTTCCTTTTCTTCTTCCGCTGCTTCCTGCGCTGCCTGTAAAGCACAAAGGTGGCACGTTAGGACCGAAATCGCTGTAGTCGTGCCAATTGGCATTGCATGTAACGTAATTGTCATGGGAAATAGAATAAAAAAAACCGGACATACCACTTCATCCCTGATGATCCGATCACTCTTCTCCTTCCAGCGCGGGTCGGCCTTGAAGAACCCTTCCTCAAGCCCCAGCGCCTTCTCGGTCGCCAGCCGCACCCTCTTGACCGTCAGCTCCTCCATATTTCCCACTTTGTAAATCTTGACGACTGTGTCCCGTAGACCCCTCTCGAGCTTCTCGTCCGACGGAATCGCTGGAGCGGTGGACTCAGACGCCGACTCCTCCTCGGAGTCGGACACCGCATACTTGCGAGGCGGCATCTCCGTGTCGTTCGTTCGTTCGTCGTAGCGGCGGAGATGGTGAAGTTAAGCTGGAAGTGACGCGCGCGCGTGCGTCGTCGCGTCCTGTGACAGGCACAAAATGGAGATTGATCTAATCCCACGAGCAATTGAAGATAAAGCGCGCGTCAACGACGCAAGGACGCTGCTGTCGCCAAACACGCGCGGTGTGCGGTCTGTCGTTCTTGTCTCCCCGCGCGCGCAAACAGGCAAACAGAGCGGAGAACACGAGGCGAGAGGGACGCCGCTCAGCTGACGCCATGGCAGAAACCGGCGCGCCGCCCCCGGGCTCGGCGACTCAAGCTTCCCGCGGAGTATTTTCCATAATACCTACGAGTTCTCTTTATATTAATAATATCTCATTTGTGCCGGAAACTTTTTTTTCTTCGCAGATCTTGTCGGTCCATTACAATCGCTCCTCTCTCATAAGGCTATAGGTAGTGGGATTTACGTCCTGCTTCAAGCTTTCTTGCCTGATATCTGAGATCCCCGCCAGGTACCTCTCGCCAGCGGGCGGAATTCCACATTAGAAGGCAACATGGCGGAGATTCTCCCGGAACAGGTGGACACCCAGCTCGCAGCAAAGAAGGGCAAGGAAGCCTCCGCGGGTCCATCGGAGGAGAAGAGAGAGGACACGAGCCAGAAGCTGCCCAAGGGCGTCGTGCTCGACAAGGAGGGGAAGCCGTATGTTACCTGACGTATATATACCTAGGTAGGTAATATATAATTTATACTGATCGAATCCACAAAAACAAAAATAGATGCCGCCTCTGCACCTCCGTCGCATCCTGGAAAGCCCTGACCAAGCAAGCCTCCGCGGCCACCGCCGCTGGCGCCGCCGCGACCAGCACCGCCAGCCCCTCGACGCTGCCAATCCCCGCCGACTGCCCGCCCGACGTCGAGGCCCTGGGCCGCTCGACCTGGACCTTCCTGCACTCGCTGACGGCCGCGTACCCGGCGACCGCGACGCCCCAGCAGCAGGACGACATGCGCAACTTCCTGACGCTTTTCGCGCGCCTGTATCCCTGCTGGGTGTGCGCCGACGACTTCCGCGCGTGGATGAACGAGCCCGGTGGCCGCAACCAGCCGCGGCTGTCGGGGCGCCAGGAGTTTGGGACGTGGATGTGCGAGGCGCATAATGCGGTCAATCGGAAGTTGGGGAAGAAGGAGTTTGATTGTCGGTTTTGGGAGGAGAGGTGGAGGACGGGGTGGAAGGACGGGAGATGCGATTGATTGGTTGACTGCGATAGGTTGGTCGATCAATTAGGATATGTTGATGTCGAGATTGGTGGCGTGGGAAGGGGGGAGGAGTCTTGGACTGTACGATATTGGGCGGTTCTGGTGAGGATCTTGTGTACAGTACATGTCTTGCACGGATTATGATCTTGCATTTGCTCGTTGAGAGCAGCACGGCGATTACGAGGGACATCTCTACTCATTTGCATAGACCTAGATACCGGTGGAACGCATCTCACTGCATTGTACAGATAGTATAATAGATCATGAATCCTGTTCTAGATTCTACAAGCACGGGGCCAGAGCAATCAGAGGCTGAAAGAGCTGAAATCGACTATTATTATCAGTATGATATAGTGAGAGCCAGATCTAAGGTAGAAGCTAGCTCCAGCCATAGCGCCATCCCGGCATTTTCCCCCACAGGGACATATGGAAAAACTCAACTGAGATACGAAACCCTTTTCCATCTCGGGAAGCAAAAAACCGATACTGAAAAAACCCGTCCATACCTCGTCATTCTTCAATGCTGACCAGAGACGAAAAGCCGTAGACCACTTGCTGGCGCACCGATCTCCGTCACATCGGATATCCTGCATACAGAGCCCCTGTACCGTTCGTGATACTTGGCCCCGGTGTACGGATCGGTGACGTAGGGCGAGCCGCTGTAGATGGGAGTATAGGAAGCCGCGCAGATGTCGAACTCGGCGAACTGGTCGAATTCGATCTCGATCTTGTCTTGCGGGTTGCGCTCGCACTGGGCTTTAATCTTCTTCGCCTGTACGGTTGTCAGCACGACCATGTGGAGGAGTAACACCGAAGAGCGATGCTTACCTGGTCGAGCAGCTTGGCCGACCCGCCGTTTGCTAGCATTCGGTTGGCGAAGCTGAGTGCAGAAGAGTAGTTCTTGTGCGCGAAAGCCAGTTTCATCGCAGCCATCAGGGCAAGTTGCCGGTGGGCGACTTCGAGCTTGGGAATGGTGAAGTACGCAGAGAGCTCCAGGCTCCTCTTCAGGTTCTCCGGCGTATCGGTACCAAGGGAACGTCGGTGCAGTTCAATGGACATCGCAAGGATGTATTCTCTAGCGGTGGCAATAATCTTCTTCGCCTGCTCAACCTCGCTCTCAGAAGACACGGTATTGACGAGCAGAGTGTGCAAAATGCGCTTGAAGATCCTCACACCATCCTCGAGCTTGTTCGCTCTCATGGCAGCGTATCCCTCTTGCAGATCGACATTGGCAATAGTCTCCAGATCCCGAGGAATAACAGGAAGGAGCTTGCGGGTGTCGGTTTCGTCGACCGTCCTCCGCACGTAGTTGACCAGTGGGGGAAGTCCTGCAGTCGCTGGGAGGTAGGTCTTCGACGCCTTATAGATCTCGAGGAACCGCTCCTTCAAAGGAGCAAAGTTCACCGCACCAACCTGGCGGTTGAGCAGCTGCATAGCGGTGTCGAACGATCCGGCTGCAACATGATCTGCGGCCAGAGGAGAGTTGCGAGCCCACAGATCAGCCTCAGAGCTGCCGGCTCCAGCTTCGGCGCTGTCCACGTTGACAAAATCGTGGTCATCCTCGACGTTGATTTCGTCACCCATATCCCATCCAGCAGCGTCTTCTTCCTCTTCCTCGAGTTTTTCGTGAGCAACACCTGCAGCTTCTTCCTCCTCCTCTTCGAGATCGTGACCATTGGCTACGCTCTCCTCGTCCACAGCACCTACTTCTCCCAGTAGGGCCTTCTCAAAGGATGAATGGCCAGCTGACTTGACTGGCCAATTGGACTTAAAGGTCGGAACAATTGGTCGTGGAGGATGCAGAGGCTCACCGATTGATGGTAGCGTAACCTGATCCTCAGTGAGACCACAACTCTCCAGAATGGACTGCGCTTCTTCGGTCAAACCGTGCGCTTTGGCAGTCAAGTAGGCGAGAGGATATAGATCGACTTCTTTGAACATCTGGATCCTGTCCTCAATGTCACCTCGATAAATGGCGTTCTGGAAACGCGAGGTGAAGTCTCCTCTGTGCTCAGCAATTTTCGCCATTCTGGAAAGCTTCTCTTCATCACCCGTGGACAGATACAAGAAAGACAGCTTGTCAAAGAGCCGCTGCTTTTGGTAGGTCATCTCCACCGTCTGGTGGTTGCCATGAGCCAAGGCTTCGACTCCCAGTCTGTTCCACAGTTTCGGGCGGTCAAGTTCCTTGGCCATCTCAATGGCAACATCAAGGTTACCACACTCGATGGCAAGCTCAAAGCGGGTTTGAGGGTCCTGCACGAACTGCAAGGCAATCTCCGGATAGCCTTTCTTCTGCAGGTATGCAATAATGCTCTGGCCAACCAAGCTCGAGGTTTTGATAATGTGAAGCATTTCATCATAATTCCTCTTGATCAGGGCAAGCTTGAATCGGTATTCCGTGGGGTCGATTTCGAGGATCCTGGGTTTAGCATTCCGGTCCAGGCAGTACACGTTTCTGCCCTTAACACGGACGAGGTACACGGTTTGATCAAGAGTACGGACAATACCGTTGTCTCTGTAGTAGCTTTGTTAGTCTTTACCCTCATGGCCAACTGGCAGTCCAAGACGTACCCATTTAGAAGAGAATATTTAATATGGTTTAGAGTGGAGTAGAGGAGCACACCAGCGTCATCCCAGGTAGCGCTCTTGATACGGATGGTTTCATGAAGAGTGCTTACTTGCTCAAGCGTCTTGGTGACGATCGTCACATTGTGCTTGCTCAGCAAAGCAGCATAGAGGCCGTCATTTGACCAGACAACATATTTAACCCCGCTCACATTAAGCTCAGCCAACTGCTTCTTCTGCTGGATATCGAAGAGAACGACAGACGTGGGCGTGATGAAGAGCAAGCAGCCTGTGCCGCCAAAGTAGATGTCAGTCGTTCCCGCTGGAGGCTTGATTGTCTTCGTTGTAGCGTTGCTCAAGTCCTTAATGTCAACCGTCTGACTAGGCTGATTGAAGACGGCGAATCTATTACGAGCGACGAACACGGCGGAAGTGCCCTGGCCACGCTTCATATCTGTTGGTTCCACTGCGCCAGTAGCATCCCTTGGCAGATGAATGAGTTCGTATGTTCCGCTATCAGCAGGGGATGTGACGAGGATTGCCCGCTCCGCGGGGTTGTAGGATAGCGTTCGTGGAGGGACCCATGGGGCACCCAGTTTCTTCAACGAAAGCATGGGCGGAGACTCAACGTTTTTCGTAAAGTCGTACGATTTGACATGCTTCTCCTTCGTGATGTAGAAGAGCTGGTTTTGGTACACCGCGGAGGCTGGTCTTTCTCTCTCCAGCTTAAAGACCATCACACCGGTGTCGTGGCCGGCAGCAAAGAGGTTGATCTCCGGATGAGCCGAAATGACCCAGAATCGATCCAAGTCCCGTTTGAACGACTGAACAGAGGTCCGCTTATTCAAATCCCACACTCGGATCGTCTTGTCTTCTCCAACAGAGAGTATAAGATCCTGGTGAGGGTGGAAGAGACAGGCGGATGCGTTCTGGAAATGACCACGACACGTATCGACCTCCCACGCTTTGGTGTCTGCGCGCTGTTAGACCAGAGCAAAGGATGATCCATGCATTGTACTCACCACTCATCCTCCACAGCTTGACCAGACGGTCGTCACCAGCAGAGACAATTAATGGTAGGGTAGGGTGGAAGGCGACCCAGTTAACTCCTCGATCGTGGCCTTCCAACACGAACTTGACGACTGCATCAGTGTTCCCAAACATATCCGCCTGGCTTCCATTCGCCCGCGCCATCTGATCTTCGAAGGTCATGGAGGTCGGGGCGGAGTGTTTCTTCCGAAGACCGGAGATATCCCAAACGCGAACGGACTGGTCAAGAGATGCGGAGACGATCAGGTCTTCCTTCGGGTGGAACTGCGCGCACATCACGTAGTGGTTGTGACCGGTCATCGTGCAGACTAGGATGCCTTGTCAGCGCCATCCCCAGCGACCGTCGGAATGCCACTTACTTAGTGACCTGTTTTGCCAGTTCCATATTCTGATCGTCTGGTCGTCTGAAGCCGACAAAATCCATGGCAGTTCGTGATGGAAGAACACCGTTCGCACGTAGTCCAAATGGCCGTTGAGCGTGAAGAGACATCTCCGAGTCTGGTAGCTCCAGACCTTGATCTTGTAATCGTCTCCTCCGGACACGAACAGCGGCTGAGTCTTGTGGAAATCGATACCTCGGACAGGGCCATCATGCTCCTCGAAGCGATCGATCAAAGTTCCCATGCGGTAGTCCCATAGCTGGATCGTAGAGGAGTGGAGCGACACGAGGATCCATGGCCTTGTTCGTGTCAGCGCAATGTCGCAGCACGACCCTCTAATAAAGGCTTACCGTTTGGGGTGGAACGCGATTCCCTTTGCTCGGGACGACTTCGACTCAAACTATGATGCGACCATTGTTAGTATACACCTGAGGCGGCAGCCAGGGAGGGTGAGCGTGCCTTGGTGAGCATGTTCGGAGAGGTCTGCATCTTGAGAGAGGGTTGGCCGGAGCCGCACCGTAAGAAGCACGCTCCGCACGCCGATCAAAGAAGGTTGGCTAATGCTTCCACCGCATCAACTCCAAACGAGGGTCTAGATGTACAGGGTGAGGTGGGAGCGTTGCGGCCGAGCTGTGTCGGGACATGCCAGCTTTAGCGGTACGTGGACTTATTGTGTTTCCAATGTCGGAGAGCCACTAAGCGAGTGGAGCCGGCCAATGGCGCCCGCTGCACCGCCTCGTTGAGCCTCCTGGGGAAACGTGCGCGGCCGAACGACCATCTTTTCTGTTAGCCTGGAGAACCGGCCAGCAGAGACAAAGAGAGTCATGTACGCCTTGGGGTTGTGCGTGGGTTATGGTGTGATTAGAGTTTAGGATACCCTCTGTTTTCGTCATCTGTCCTCTTCTCAGTGTTGAACACACTTTCACGTACTTCCACAGGCCCCGGTGCCGGACGTGCTGGAAAATTTGCTCCATGTCAAGATGTTCAAAGGATGTTATCCACATTTTGAGTGATCTACACTACATGTCCACTATACTTCTTCCAGTTCCTGTCTTTTAAGGTCTCGGAGTTCTTGCATGTCTATATCACACATTAACTGCAGAGACACATGGTCATTATCTATGCGCCCAGACTCAATGTGCATATTTCATGACGGAATATCTCATGTGTGCCCAAAGCATTCCGCTTTCCTCAGGTTGAAGCAGTATGAGAGAAGAGTCCTCCGAAGAGCGACCCATCCCTGGTTCCCTTGACTGTTCGTATGATAGTCAAGGATTTCCAGATCTCGTCCCCTCACAGGAGTCCAGCTCGTCGGAGTCCTTTACACGGGACGGTGGTACTACGCAGAACCGTGCTCGAGATAGTCGACCTGGGAGTAATGACGACTTCATTATTGAAGATGTTTCCACGCAAGATCCCGGTTACGATGCAGATGTCGAGGTGGTCAAACCGTACGCTATCGAGGAACCGGACGAAGCCTCGAAACCCGAGTCTCCCAGGTCTACGTCCCGAAGACCGCGAAGCTTTACAGACCTGTGGCAGGATGACCTTGTCGACTCCATGCGGGACCTTGACTGTAACTCAGACAGTAATGATGGTCATCCACGGCCTAGTCAGAAACGCGGCAGAAAAAGGAAGCCAACGATCACGGCGGGCACCTACCAATACTGTCCCACGTCATCCCCAAGGACGGCTTTTAGAGTGGTCGATATGCGAGCTGAAGCCGTAGGTTTCAGCCCGAAGAGGCTGCGGAGACGCAGTAAGATATCCAAGGAAGACATAAAGATTCTTCGCGGCGCTCCTGTCTCACCAGCCAGGACTGATATCCGGCCTGTTTGGGGCTCCAGCTCCACGTCCTTGTCCCCAGAAGCAAGTGGCACAGAGCCTCTTGCAGATGCGTCTGCAGACGACAAAATGGACGTGGACTAATCCTCTAGATATATGTCATGACGTTTCCAAATAACATGGTGAAGCAACTTGCAGCATCGGCTACATAACCGAGCTCGTCAAGACCTGTTCTGATGTACGTATAGCCTTGTCTTTCCATTGTCTTCTTGCAAAGACAGAAGGTCACATGATTATGAACGCATGAGGAGGCTAACAAGAAGGTTCCTGAGGATTCAGACATGACGTCAGGCATCCCTCATCAGATGCCTCTCGAACCTCTGCTGTGTTTCTTTCCTCTTGTACCGCAGCTTTTGTCCCAGCGTTAAGCAGAAGTTCTCATTCTCATATGATAAGAATCATCTGTCCTCCATCCTTTCGCATTTTCACTCGTCGGATTGGAGCATCCAGCTGGGAAATTAATTGCAAAATGGCTGCCACCAGGACATCCACACGCCAGGCCGCGCTGAGGGCTAATCAGGCCATTTCTCGCGGGAATGATTCAAGGCCCAACGCCGCAGCCGGCTCAAAGCGTAAAGGAGCAAACACGGCTTCGGCTCCAGCTCCGGCGCCTAAGAGAGGAAAGAAGGTGAATGACTTGAAGGCAGAGGAAGCGAAGAGAGCAGAGGGGGCAAGACAGGCAGAGGAGCAGGCAAGGGCACAGGAAGTGAGGAAAGCAGAAGAGGCAAGGAAGGTAGATCAGGCAAGAAGGGCAGATCAGGTAAGGAAGGCGGATCAAGCAAGGAAGGCAGATCAGGCAAGGAAAGTAGAGCAGGCAAAGCAGGCAGAAGAGCAAAAGGTACAGGAAGCAAAACGGGCTCAAGAGGCAAGAATGGCAGAGGAGGCAAAGCAAGCGGAGGTACAAAGGCAAGCAACAGAGCAGAAGAGGGCAGAAGAGGAGAAACAGGCAGAAGAAGCACAGAAGGTAGAGGAGCAGAAGAAAGCGGAAGAGGAGAAGCAGGCAGAAGAGGCAAGGCAGGCTGAGGAACAAAAGAAGGCTGAAGAGAAACAAGCTGAAGAGACAAAGAAAGCTGAAAAGAGGGCAGAAGAAGAGAGAGTAGAGGAAGAGAAGAAGATAGAAGAGAAGAGGGTTGAAGAGGAGAAGAGGTCTGAAGAGGAAAAGAAGGCAGAAGAGGAGAGAAGGGCAGAAGAAGAGAGGGGGGTAGAAGAAGAGAAAAGGGCAGAGGGAGAGAAGAAGGCGGAAGAGGAGAAGAAGGCCGAGGAAGAAAGTAGGGTAGAGGAAGAGACGAAGAGGGCAGAAGAGGCAAAGAAGATAGAAGAAGAAAAGAAGGCAGAAGAGACCAAGAAGGCGCAGGAGGAAGAATCAAAGCCTTCTGATGGTAAGAAAACTGCTCACGAGCTATTTGAGCAAGAGGAACTGATGTGACTCAGAACATGAAGAGAAGGCAGCGGCTGCCAAGGAAGAGCCGGAGGATAAAGAGCCAGAACCAACCGAGAGCGCCGGTGTCAAAAACGTCCCGGAGAGAGAGGAGATTATTCCCAACAATATTCTCGAAAAGGGAATTATCTATTTCTTCTTCCGGCCCCGCGTCAATGTAAAAGATCCACACAGTATCAATGACGTTTCACGAAGCTTCATCGTCATGCGTCCAACTCCTCGTGGCGCGACATTGACCGATGGTCCTATTGGAGCCGACGAGAACTGTCGCTTGCTTATACTCCCAAAGAAGAAATTCCCGACCTCAAGCAAGGAAAGAGACATGGGCTTCGTGGAAAAGGCAGCTGTCTCGATGAAGACCTTACAGGAAACTTTCGTCGCCGGTATGCAGTATGAGACGACGACGCGGGGAGAGCGCACGAGGTCGGATGCCAAGCCATACGCCGAAGGGGTGTACGCCATCACCTCCACGAGACGCGCATCGCATCTCGCTTACATCCTCACCATACCTTCAGAAATCGGCGATATACAGCATGATTTTGGCCTTCGCGATCGCGGGAGCTGGATCGTCCAGTCAAAGAATCCCAAGTACCCCGGCCCGTCTTATGCACAACTGCCTCACCCCCCTGAGTATCCTGAACAGTGAGTACTCTGAACTTCTCCCCGGATATGTTCTTCAAGATCAGCCCTCTTGTAACTGACAACCATCACAGTGTTAAGGAAAAATTTGCCGATCTCCGCTGGGTTCCCCTTGAACCGGAGTTCATCAATTATCCAAATGCCCAGTTCCTCATGATCGGTGAGGCGCAAGACGAGCTTGGCAAGGCCGCTGTGGCCGAGGTGGGTGGAAAGGAACCTCACCAGCAAGAACCCGGAGAGGAACTGGAGAAGTTCGAAAGCGAGAATGAAGAGCGGATCGAGACCTTGAAAGGTATGGGCCGGAGGAGAAGTATTCTCAAAGGATTGCATGACATGCTGACAATTATCTCTCTGCAGGCGACCACACCGTATATGAGGATCTTGGCTTGGATGCCAGGAATTATCCCAAAGTGCCCACGACTTGGGACGCACAGTACTAGTAACCCCCCCGTCATGTACATGAAGGTACAGTCACGTGTATACTATATGTGATTTTAAGGTGGAAGGCAAATAAAAGTGTGTTTTATCATTTTCAATGTGATGTATAGCATGTGTCATAGAAATTGTACCTAACCTGATCGCCATCCTTGAGAATGAATCAGTTTATGCGACTATCTCTCTTACCGTGTCTAGTGTTCTTAGGTCAGGTAAGTAAATACTAAGCACTAACCTGGTGTAGCTTTTATTTCGAGCATAATACTTGTCAGTTAATAATTAATAGAATGTGCGAATCTTAAATGGAAAGCTTCTCTTGCACAGAGACTGAATATATATACTCCAAGGTTGTTAGATCCAGCAGTTTAGCAAGAATATTTTTAGGTGACCCTCCATAAATAAGATTGGTCTCTGTCCTTTTTTTTCTGGCATTTGCTTTTCTCTTCCTGTCTCTAAGCTCCGGTACCATCATCAGTGCTGCCCGGTGGCATTGTAATCAAGTTGACACATTTACATTATAGTACTGTACTATACAAGATGAGACAATTCCATCCCCTTCCTCCTTTATTTAATCCAAACTTCCTTGCTCCTTCGCCATCTTCTTCACCGTCTCCTCAGCCCACATCTCCACGTCCTCAACCGCACCCATCGGATCGCGCTTGTATCGCAACAGAAACCCCTGCACGGCAGCTATACTCAGCTTCTTCTCCGGCAGCGCGTTCGCGAACCACCCCGCCATCTCCTCGAGGTTCTCGAGCCCGATGTCCGGCTGCGCGACCAGCTCTCCCGCCTCGTCGACGTCGCTGTACATGCGGATGAACAGCTCGCGCAGCTCCTCTCTGGAGGGGAGCTCAAACTCGACGTGCATGTCGACGCGGCCCGGGCGCACAAGGGCCTTGTCCAGCGATTCGGGCGAGTTGGTGGTCATGATCAGGATCCGGCCTTCCGGGGAGCAGACGCCGTCGATGGCGTTGAGCAGGCCGGAGAGCGTGACGGAGACTTTGGACGATGGGTTCGAACAACTCGGGGAAGAAGACGTAGCACGGAGTAGGCTGATGTTGACATGTCGATGGGGATGGATGGTCGGCTGGGCATGGTTGTTTTCGCTGCTGCTGCTGCTGCTGCCGTCCGGAGCATCTCCTTCTCCGTTGCTATTACCTGGACGGTTGAGACCCGCGGCGTCAATATCTTCCAGCAAGACGATGCACCGCCGGGGCACCTCCGACATAAGCTTCATCAGGTGGGAGTCGTTCATGTTCGGATCCTGAAGACTGAGAACGTAGATATCGAGCCCAAATACCCCTGCCAAAGCAGCGGAGAGACTCGTCTTCCCCGTTCCCGGGGCTCCAGAGAACAGGTAGCCTCGACGGCACGGGATTCCGTGATTGGCATACCATCGTCGAGTGACGGGATGCAGGTACTCGTTCATGTCCTTCAGGATGGCCCGTTTCTTCTCCTTATTCAAGATCACCGTGGATATATGTCGCGGCGGTCGTGACGTGAAATTGGACCAGTATATGTAACCGGGGCCCTCCGACATCGCGCGGAAGATGTTGGTCTTCCTGATCGTCTTCTCGAGATTGTAGAGCTGCGCGTCTTCCAGCAGGGTCCGTAACGGGGCGGTCGACAGGCTCAGGCACTGCAGCTTCATGTGGCCACGTTCCGAGGAGGTGTTGGAAGCGGATGATTTCCCTGAGCCTTCACGCTGTGTGAAGCGAAACAGGCTCCCCCGATGGCGAAAGAGGAATGCACTTTCTAAAGGTTGAAGCCTGATCGGCGTACGACGGGCGACGGAGTGGTAGCTGACAAGTGTATCGGAGTCGTAGTTGAACGTGTATCCCATTGCATCGTCTTCATCCCCTTCCGAGGTGTCAGAGGTGTCTTGATGAGTGCTAACAGCCCTGGAGGAGCGGAACTGGCGGGCGTTGAATTGATGGTCCGTCATCCAACACATGACTTGCTTGTAGATGGGATCGTCATCGTAGATGTGCACTGAAGGAAGACATATCTGCTCCGCATGTCCGTAGAGGAAATTCCCAATATAATGGATGAAGGTCGAACAGCCCAGGAGAATAATACCTATGTTGACAAGGATCATAGGGTCAAAGCCCAGAACATCCTTGATGAGCTCCCGGAGATAGGTGTAGCACGGGTTGAGCAACTGGACTGCTTCAGAAGACATGCCAGGCATAAACATGATGGTACACTGGTACTTGGGAGTAGAACGTGAACTGTCCAGCCTTTTAGCACACTTAGGAGACTTTGCTCATGGTTTAGTCGCACTTGCATGTGTTCGTTAAAGCTTAAGTGGCTATTACAGGACAAAGAAATTATGTCCATGAGCATGAGGTGACCTTTCGAGTCTTTCATATGGATGAACAATGCCATAAGTGCTTGGCCAAGATGTGGCTTGTTAGATTCATTCAATTTCAAAGCACTTGGCGCATGTGCATCAGACAAAGGATGAACGCCAGACAGATTTAGGAACATAGGCAGATCAGGCAAATAAGCTCTGGGAAGAGATCTGTATCACAAAAATAGAATCTTATTGTTATTTCTGAGAATATATGGAATATAGATAAACATGGAATCTGTATATATGGAATGCGGTGGGTATGGGGTTTGGAATTTGTCTCAAGACCCCTGTTCAATATATCATTAAGTTGTCGGTCCTGTTGCAATTCTTTTTTTAGACGCTGGGAACTATATAAAGTGATCTGACGTCAAATCAACTCTAGAAAACTACATGAGGTCTTGGAAATATTGCTAACTTAAGCATCAGTGCTGAAACGAGCATTTATGCATTTCATTGACGAATTTTCACATTCACGTTGCATGTACCTCCATTTTGTTTGCATCACTTGATAAATCCATAACAAACAGTATCAGCCAACTGTATAAGGTTTGTACATATCTTCAGTAAGCCATTTGCGGCGGTAGCAACGAGGTTCGGTTGAGATCAGTCCTTCCCGCTTCCAAATTTCTTCCTGCCTCCTTGTGCGTCGCTCAAGGCTCGGTCTCTTTCTTCTTGACAGGTTCCTCCAACAGCCCTTCGATACGGCATATGCACTATCATACAAACTCCTCAGTTAAAGTCATAGATAGTATGACCTGCATACTTACTTCTTGGTGAAAATCCCAAGGGATTGCAGTCTCCAGTGGTCCCAGATTCCATAGCCCCATCGTCTCATTCCGTTCAGAACTTTACTACTTGGGTACTTCATGCTGTCTTCTGGGAGTCTTATGGCTTCTGTGGCCCATGACCAACCGATGCTAGGCTTTTCAGAATCATCCCGAAATTCAGCATTCGGATCGAACGGCTGCAGCTTATCTTGGCTCGCCCGATATCGATAATCATATGGAGGCAGTTGCCACAGGACGTGGGTCAGAGTGGTATCCGGAAGGTGTATTGGTCCAAAAGCGTCAAGTCTAGCTTCGAAGGTATCGGCTGTCAACATCGTCTTGAGTCGTCTCAGACCCCGCGTTAAGCAACCTTCCAGCCAAGATTCTTGAGACCGACCTTGGGACAGGTCAGAGAAGAATATGTCTTCCCTTTCCCATCTGCTGTTTGGTCCAAAGGGCTCAATAACATATGGTTCATCCTCCAGAAAGTCCTGCATACAGTCATCTTCGACCCGGTTCAGATAGTCCGAAAGTTTCTCAAACATATAGTGCTGCACACACATAAATTCCTCCAACTCCCACTCTCTGAGACGGTCAAAGAAGCGTAGCTGCTCCAGATATGGAATGTTGTCGTCATCCCAAGGCGGAGTATGATAGCAGAGATTCCCATAGAGCTCCAGATAATAGAATGCCCTTGCGAGCCGGAAGTGCTCAGTATGCGACAAGATGGGGGCGCATGTTTCACATGCTGAGGTGGTGAGAGACTCGGAAGGGATCCGAGAATGCAGATAGTTATCAACGACGGCGAGGCGATTTCTGGCAAAGTCTGAGATGAAGAATTCAACGACGTTATTATGAAATCGGAGAAGCTCCTTTGATATCTCCAACGACAGTTTGCGTGGCTGACTTGGCGTTTTCTGTCGGAAATTTTGAAGAAATACGAGAACCGCTGCGCAATCTCTCGGTGATTCCCTGCACTTGCGCCATTCAAGCGCGTCCAGTGCAAGCGGCAAAAGAGCCGGGGTTATCTGATTCCGCGTTACATGGGATAGGACAACTGCTTGGAAGACCCTGTACACTTGAAAGTATCGAGGAGAGGCACGTAATAAGGCATGCAAGGTCGTTATGTCGGGAATCTGCTTGAGGATGTGGCACTGGATTTCAGGCGGCAGTATTTCAAGACTCGCCGAACTTGCCCAGGTGGTCATGATGAACAGTCGACTGGTCACCCTGGGAATTCAGAGAGTATGGAAGGATGTCGAAACGAAGGAAACGCTCTGAGAAAAACAGAGTGACGGTGGAAGCAAAGGAAGAGAACCGCTGGCAAATCTCTTGCCTCACCTGTGCATGCCCTAATTGGAAGGTATGACCTGGGACTGGGAAGTTCCCATCATAAGGCAAGCGCCAGTTGAGCTTGTCGTCACTTGAGTTGTCTTCACTGATACTTCACTCCCATGATGCTTGTTAGGTACCTCTTTAGGTTCACAGTCGGGATTCTCATCAGATATGCACGCGTGCGCCAGTCCTTCCGGAATCTGAGAGAACTTACCTATTACGATGATGTAGTCGAGGCGATTAGGCATAAGCAATGGAAACGGAGGCCTTAGGACAACCACCTGGACAATGAAATGGACATAATATATGCGGCGTTAGGGAGCCTAGCTCATATACAACTACCAGTTCCCATAAACCAGCATTCACGGCCTCCGTTCTGAACTCAAAAGAGAGCTTTCGCATGGACAAGCCCAATTGTGTATAGGGCCACAGATATGGGATTGTCCAGGAGTGATAATTTCCATCTGACTCCAAGCAAGACATAGAAACCCACCTTCGCATTCGGCTGGGTGAACGGGTCGTAGTTAATATGGCGCTTGGATGTTCTTTTGCGTCAATGGTATCAACTGGCGATCCTGGTATCTGTTGCCTTTATGGAGTAAGTGGCTGAAAGGTGCGGGACTTAACCTTATCTTTCAGTGATTCTACATCTCTGATCACCATGTCAATGTCAAATTCGATATAAAGTTCCGTCACCAGTTGCCTGAATTTGGGAGATTTGTTCTAAATGACAATAATATGGACAATGCTTATCAAAGCCTGGCGCATACCCCTTTGGCAGATGCGTAGTAGCACTACGCATATGCAAGCACTGATGCAGTTGCCTTCATATACAGCCCACAAAGTCAGAGCTCAATCGCATTTAACCAGTCCTCCTGGCGCATGACAGGTAATGATTCCTACGAGGGGATTGTCTATGCTTTAGCTGACCGTGGATGGTAGGGAACATGTCACCAGTCCCAATGAAGAGTAAAGAAGGGAGTGTTACTGAAATCTAACTTGCATCCTGGGAACGCCAATGGCACTGTGAACGTCCAGTCGCGTATCCACAAGTTCTCCATCTCGCTCAAGCTGGGCCCGGAGGGCAATGGCTTGGCACCCTGCTCCTCCGAATGTGAAGCTGAAGTATCTTGACACGATCCTTCTGACTGGTCCTGACAGAGAGCCCACCACTGGTCTCGATGCTGATGCCGATGGCACGCTCCCTACCCCGGCTTTCCTCCACTCCCCGTAGCCACTTATGAGGGCGACGGATTCAGAGGCGAGGGTCCGGGTGGAAAGAGAGTTGCTTTGGACACTGAAGGCCTAGCCCTCGACGAAGATGGGGTCTTTCTGGGTCTCGGACGAGTATGGCCCTCACGTCTACAAGTTCGGCAAGATGGTTCTCGCTCTGCAACCCCCGAGTGCCTTCCTCCCCCGTCGAAACGGCACGGTCAACTTCAGCGCTGGATCGCCTCCAGTATATGATCCGGATGAGACGCCAATTCCCGAGGACCCTCGGAGCGGCAGAGCCAACAACCAAGGCTTCGAGAGACTCACTGTCTCACCAGATGGGACCAAACTGTACGTCATGATCCAGTCTGCTCTGAACCAGGAAGGCGGTCCGGATAACCCCTTCTGCCGACCAGCTCGTGTTCTTGAATACGATATCTTCTCCGATCAGCCCAAGTATCTGTATGAGTATGTCGTGATGCTACCGACGTACTTGGACTATACGGAAGAAGACGAAGACGATACGGAGAAGGTCGCTGTTCAGTCTGAAATCCACCAGCTGCCCACTGGTGACTTATCTTGGCTCGCGACTCGGGGTTCGGCCATGGACAAGAGCACACCAAGTCTGTGTACCGTCACGCAGACATCTTCTCCATCATGGACTCCACAACCGATACTGGGGGACCTGCATACGACTACGCAACCGGGGCCGCTGCTTCTTCCGAGGGCTAATTGAAGGAGGGTATCGGTGCCCGCTCAGTATTGCTCGTTCATCAACAATCCCCCCCCCCCTCTTTCCCCTCAAGCAGAGTTGGCCAAGTTCGGCCTTCACAGTGGCGCCAAGCAGAACGCGACTCTGCTCAACGAGAAATGGGAAAGCTTGGCACTTCTCAAAGCCTATCCATCGATCACGCTGCCAAAGGAAGAGAATGAATACTTCCTCTTCAGCTTTACTGACAATGATTATGTCACAACGGATGGTATATTCCCTTAACATCCGCCTTTGTTCTGATTTCTCCTGCTGACAGTTTCACAAACAGGCCATCTCAAATTTGGCAGGTACAGCTATTCCGACCACTCTGGATACAACATTGACACTCAGGTTTTGGTCTTTCATCTTAAGTTCAAAGGCCCTGAGGATGGCTTCGATGCTCCGCTGCAACTGCGCACTAAGGATATCTGACAACAGTTTGGTGCAAGTTATTTCGTAAATTTCGGGACTAATATCTCGTGACTATATAAATTCTCTCCTATATTTCATTTATATTATTTTCCTTGCCGACTCGGTGCGATGTTGGATTCTTCCGAGAGCAGGGTTTAGCTTACCGGTTAGTTCCAATAATAAACGGCGATCTGCAATCCGGCGTGTCCATGGGCTAACCGCTAGACCTGGTCCTCTGGTGTACGTGCCAATTGGGTCACTTTTTTATGGCCGAGGTTGTCTTGAATTTCCCCGCACGCCCAGAAGATAATCGTCACCTCTACTGATTTAAGCCTTTTAACTCGAGACTTGGCATTTCTTTGGTCTGGGACACGAGAATCACAGTTGATTCAAATGCAGCAATTGATACATACTAATTAGGTCTCTACGTATTTATACCTCTTCGTAGGAGGATTTGATCGTTGCCAAATACACTGAAATGGTTGCAATCTAGGTATTCTATGTATCGGTCGCGCAGCTCGAAGAAGTCAACCATAAAAGACAATATAGGTCCGCGGGTCTCATTATGCAGAAACACGGCAGCACCAGGATATTCAAGTCTCCGTATACTATTGACATCCCACCGATTAATGTCGTGTCCTATGTCTTCTCTTCCGGGACGGACTCTTCCCGACAGAGCCCGCAGTACTTCGACGCGGTCTCGCCGTCAAAATGCTACAGTCTCAGTCAAGCCGAAGGCTTTGTCAAACAGGTAGGACTGGGTCTACAGAGACTCGGTCTGAAGCCGGATGATAAAGTCTTCCTGTTCTCCAACAATAGATTGTTCTTCCCCGTCCTGCTTTGGGGCACCATTGCTGCCTGCTGTGTTTTCACAGCTGCGTCGCCGTCAGCTTCTTCGTCAGGTACGCTGGTTCACCCTGCAGCATTTCAATTCTAGAGAATACTAACTGGTTGCAGAATTAGAATATCAACTCCGTGATTCAGAAGCCAAAGTACTCATCACTAGCCCGGATACCGCCGCCACGGCGCTGAAAGCTGCAGAGAGAGTTGGCTTACTACGAGATCGAGTATATCTGTTCTGTGACCCTGAAGAGGACCTTTCACAATATGCTCCCCTTCAGCTGCGTCCCTGGACCGACTTCTGGGCCTCAGTCGAAGAGAGTTACTCGTGGTCGTGGAAAAAGATCACCACGCTGGAAGAAGCGATGTCGATCACGGCTGTTCTTAATTACTCTAGCGGGTTGGTTTAGTGACTGCCTTTCCTCCTTTAACGTTATCACTGGTTCCGGGGTGGTGCAATAGTGCTGACAGATTTTAAGTACAACGGGGCTCCCAAAGGGAGTTGAGATCTCACACTACAATCTTATCGCGAATACAGAACAGCTCATCTTCAAACGTAACCTTGTCCCAGATTCCCCAGAGGGTCGTGCTCGTAAGGCACGTATAGATGCGTCTGGGGAGAGGTGGCTGGCACCGCTGCCTATGTATCATGCATATGTATGTTCTCATCTTAGAGAGAGAACCCGATCGTACTATTCATGCAGCACTATATACCCACATACCTAGCTAGCTAAAGACATTCTGTACTGATACATATTCCAGGGCCAAACATACTACTGCATCACTGCCCCCCGCACCGGCGCAAAAGTCTTCATCATGCCCAAGTTCACCATCGACCAGTACCTCCTCTACCTCGACATCTACCGCATCACCACCATGGCCACCGTTCCCACCATCATGGTCATGCTGTCCAAACACCCTCACCCGGAGCGCTATAACCTGCACGCCATCGAGTCTGCCGTCTGTGGCTCCGCCCCGCTGAACCCGGACATTGGAAAGCTCGTCGAGAAGATGTACTTCCGTCCTGGGGTGTACGTTCGGCAGGGGTGGGGCATGACCGAGACGACGTGTGCCGTGGCAGGGTTTGCACCAGGTGATATGGATATTGATGGACGGTCGGTGGGGTGGTTGAATCCGAATTGTCGGGCGAAGATTGTTCCTGTTGAGGATGGAGAGTCTGGTAGTCTCTCTGGATCCGACTCGACGGCCGAAGGGGGTGAAGGCGAAATTGTAGGCGAACTATGGGTTTCCGGGCCTAATGTTATGAAGGGCTACTATAAGAAGCCAAAGGAAACGGCCGATACGATTGTATATGATGAGGATGGCAATCGCTGGTTGCGGACGGGAGACATTGCGTATATCGATAAGAGAGGGCGGATCTATATCGTTGATAGACTCAAGGTTTGTTATCCTCAATAACTCTGCCCTATATAACTCTGAGTTTGCTAAAAGCTGTGCTTTTCTTAGGAATTGATCAAAGTCAAAGGACTCCAAGTCAGTCCAGCCGAGCTGGAGCTCGCCCTCCTGACACATCCCGGTGTCGCTGATGCGGCCGTCACTGCCGCGAAGGTGTACGTACAACACTTTCCCAAATCTCCTACCATTTGAAGTGGTTTCTATAGAGCCAACTGTTACTCACGTCTATGTACTCAAGAAACGGGAACGAATACCCCCGGGCCTTCGTAGTGAGGAAAAACAACAACGACGCCACTGCTCCCGCAGTAACCGAGCAGGAACTCATCGATCTGATCAAGCAGAGGTTTGCTCCGCACAAGTGGCTCACCGGTGGTGTGTACTTTGTTGATGTGATACCACGGACGGGAAGTGGGAAGGTAATAAGACGGGCGCTGCCGAATCCGAAAATGTCGATGCTGTGAGGTCAGGTTGTCTTTCTAGATTATGATTTTGCTATTTTGCAGAAGAGACACGTACTAGGTTCATTAATATAACCGAGAAAGAGCCAGGTTATTGTTTGGTGATAAAGTCGGGAAGTTAGGTAGACTACTCGATATAGGTTAGGTAGGGTATAGGGTCCTATCTCTTGCCTTGTAGAGTAATAGTGACGGCTAACTGACTTTTGACAATGAGGCATCATACCTAGGTAGCCTCATCTATTTATCAGAGTATAAATATATGAGAAAAAGAAAGAAATCTCAAATTCAACATCAAAACGATACCTGACAGCTCATTTTTATCAAAATTCACATCATGGCAAGGTCCTTCGTTGCAAATTCCGACTGCTCGATGTCTCACAAGAAGTGTCTCTGGAGGAAGGCGTTCCATAACTCTAACCTTATAACTCTTCGGAATGGCAGACTGGTCAGTTTGATTTTTATTGATGTTAATATAGCCAATGTTGGGAGGTAAGGTCTCCAACTGCACAAACCTGAGGGATCAGATGGACGAACAAAGCGTACTGCATTTGTCACCTTTGTCGATATAGTTCATAGAGATTCATTGTGGTCTTGCAACTATCTGTTGCTTTCAGGTATATAACGCTTTCCTTGGTTTCATATCAAACGATATAGAAAGAATATGGGTTTGTATTTAATTCCCACTGCTCCTTTTGCAGTCTGCTAGTGGTTGATTAGGCTATACCATACCAACGGCCTGCCCGTTCAGTTTCCAAACCTTCGCGTCCTTTATAACAGAATCGACTTTCCTGAAAGCACCCTTATCCTCTCTTGGATCTGTCTCAAGAGCAATGATATCTGCTCGAACGCCTTCCTCGAACCACCCAAAGCGCATACCGCAGAGGTCTTTTCCACACGCTTCCCAACCGCCAACCGTGCATGACTCGAGTACATCTTCCACGGACATTCCAGCCTCAATCATAAGTTCGAGCTCCCTGACATTCTCACCGTGTGGATACGTTCCCGTATCACCACCGCAAGCGAACCGTACTCCCAACTTGTATGCCAGAGCCACCTGGGCCTTGATCTCATTGAATCGACGGGCGTGTAGCCGCTCACACACTGCCAGGGTTGGCACAAATATAACACCCCTTTCGATCATTGCCCGAAACAATTCCTCGTTTGCATAATAGGCATGTTCAATGGTCTGGACTCCTGCCTTGATGGCACACATGGCACCCTCGATTGTTCCGCAATGCGCAGCAACAGGGCAATTTGCCAACTTAGCCTCCTTGACAATCTATGTCCATCTCCTCCTGAGAAAAGTTCAGGACATCTGGGTTTGGATCCCTTGGTGGATGGAGAACGCTGGGCTTGTAAGGGTGTTGCTGCGCTGGCGGGAATCTCATGATCCGACGACGATAGTCCGCGAAGAACTTGATGATATCTGCGCCGGCAGCGATTCGACGACGAACAGCGCGACGGATGTCATCGACACCATCGACCGCTTCAGCACCCTCAGGGAGGCAGACACCACCGGCACTGTTTTCCGTTCGCAGTTCGTATGCGCCCGTGCTGGCTAGGGCTTTGGTAGCGACGAAGAGGCGAGGACCGGGGATCAGACCGCGGGAGATGGCGTCGCGCATATTTGCATCAGCATCGCCCATAGATTCAGAACTGAGGTCACTACAATAGGGAATTACTTTTGGAGTTCTCTTCACAGGGATGATAAAGCTAACTATACCGGTAGGTTGTGTAGCCGGCCAAGAGACCAAGGCGGCAATGGTTAACTGCTCGTACTATCCGTTCGACATGGCTTTCGTCACGTTTCTGATTGAGAGCAGGGCGTTCACTATGCGCATTCAGCTTTAAGTTCACGGTCAAGAACACGCACATATATATCCACACTTACTCATAGGAATGCAGGAAAATATGAGTATGAGCATCAACGAATCCCGGCATGGTGACTTTGCCTCGCAAGTCGATATCACCTTCCGGGACTGTATCTCCCAATTCTTCCGTCCACTCGAAGACTCGCACAATATTTCCGGTTACTGGATCAACCGTAATGGAGACATTTTGCACGAATGTCTTTTCTTTGGATCGAAGAGTGTCGAGGTGTGAATGGGAAAGTAGCTCATATTGTTAGGAATGCCACCGAAGACACAAATTCAAGCAAGATCGGAAAGCAGCAACGAATAGTTTGATATTAATTGAACTGGAGAAATTTTAATCAACCCAATTCCATCAGATATTTTTGGCCCCAATTACTCCGCATATCCCCTTGCGAAACTTATTTCAGAGTTCCTTATCATACCCTGCTCATTATCACTAGCGTTCGGCCCTTTTGCCGACAACCCCCTATCTTTATCGATGCGTATGTGGAGAACCGCTGACGATGCCGAAACATGCTATCTATAGCCGGGTTGATCAGGTGCAGACAGGCGTCGTTATGCCCATCTTCTTTTCCCATAACGGGAAATTCTTTTATCTATCCCTAGTCATGTCCTGCGACAAGATAGGAGCGAAGGGCTTCCGCAACTAACTGGTAAAGAAAAGTATTGCACATCGCATATCTGAAGATTGCTGACAGCAGTAAGTACCACGTATAGGGCAAAATATTCCCAGATGTGCCTGTGGTTGTTGACTCATGTTTGCTATATTGAACGTCGTCTGCTCGTTCACCTCCTCTGTTTTCGGTCGCCATGGGGGATACAAGTGAAGATCAGAATAAAATAATGGTAAATGATAAATGTACCTCGGGGACATCACCAATTGACAGTAGCAGCATTGAACAGTGAAATCGGACTGCAGATACCAAGGGCGATGAAGCTTTTCAGTTTGCCAGCGGCCAGGCCATTGAGATTGATGCAGAGACTAACAGTCGAATTCTCCGCAAGATCGATCTTCATATTCTGCCATGGATATTTGGACTCTATGCGCCGCAGTATCTGGACAAGACAGCTCTAGGTTATGCGGCGATTATGGGAATCAAAGACGGTACCAATATTAACAACTCTCAATACTCCTGGTCAGTTTACAATCAGTTTACAATCGATTTTATACGCCCGGATGCTATACGTAAACTGTGACTAAACAAAAAAATGAAGGACCGGTTGCATATTTTACGTCGGCTATCTGGCGTTTGAATACAGCTTATGCAGAAGTTTCCCCTAGCAAAATACGTTTCTATTACGGTCATCTTCTGGGGGATTGTTCTTTGCTGCCATGCTGGCACGAAGAATTTCGCTGGACTTATGGCCACGCGATTCTTCCTTGGTGTCCTCGAAGGCTCAGTCACTGCAGGTAAGTAATAGATTAAATTCAAGTAATTCTTGAACCTTCAGGCTAATGTCTGTCAGGCTTTGTACTAATAACTTCGCGATGGTATCGCAGCACTGAAAAAGCATTTAGAACCGCAATCTGGTTTTGTGCTAACGGTTTCGCCCAAATCACCGGGGGTGCTCTTACGGGGGTTCGGAGAGAATACGAGTATTACCTTCCCGTCCTGGAAGGCCATCTTCCTCGTGTGCGGTCTTCTTACCAGTGTATGTGGGTTTGGACTCTTGTACTTCTTACCAGACTCCCCGATCACCGCCAAGTGGTTGAGTCAAGAAGAACGTCGACTAGCGGTTGAACGTCTGCGAGCCAACCAGCAAGGCATCGGGAGCAAGGTATTCAAGTGGTATCAGGTCCGCGAGGCCTTTACTGATATAAGAGTGAGGACCATTCCAAATCACTTAGGCAACGGTACTGGCGTTCAGGTTCAAGCTAATTGCTGTACATCCACAGACATATTTGATTTTCCTATTCTGCGTGACATGTACAATCCCTTGCGGAGGCATAACGGTCTTCTTCACACAACTCATTCAAGGATACGGCTTTTCCTCCGAAGACACGGTACTGTTCAGCATGCTCGGAGGTGTTACGCAAATTATTACGAACCTAGGCCTCCCACTTCCCATATAGGAGCTCTGGAGGATGCTGCACCCGCTCTTCCTTCGTCAACTGCCATCCAGCCTTCCCCGCCAGCTCGCGAATATAGCTCGGCGTGGCGAGGGAACAAACATTGCTGCCATCTGTGAGAGATAAAGTTTTCATCCTCAAGTTGGTCTCCGCTAGGGAGAGAGCGGTCGAAGACTATCTTGAACTTCTCCGGACCAATGGCACCTTGTCAGCCATATATTACTGCTAAAGGAATCAGCCAAAAACCTTCCTGCATATGGTCTAGGCAGCTTTCAATGAGAATATACGCTCTGAGGGATGATATACGTGTCCCCTTTGCTTACCCTTCACTTATTCTTGCTTATTTTTGTCTATTTTACCTGATTAGTCCTGTACGCACAAATCTTGATGTATATTAGTTGCTTTTTACCCTAGGTAGATTCAGAAATAGGACCTCTCCGCTTCTTACTAGTCAATACTAGGCGTCCTAGGATTCGACACCTCCTGCCAAGTCGGAATTCCCGACGATGAACCACCCTTTGCAGTCTCCGTCCCCAAGCTGCTGCGCGGTGCAAAACTTGGAGACTCTAGAACTGGCAGCCCTGACAATCCCGGGTAAACGTTTAAGGTGGCTGCTGAAAAGAACGGTAGGCCTTGGGTTGAGGAGCGATTGATGAAAGATCGCCATCGTTGACATGGCCGATGCAAGACCAGATATCAGATATCGATACGTGCTGGCCAACAAGCAGCACCTGTGAATGGATCATGCCCAAATACAGGTGATCCATATCCATGGATGTATGTAGATAATAGAGGAGGGACTTATCCTTTGCAATGCGCTGCTCTCAGGAAGACCTAGCCGCTCCATCAAATGCGATCCTTCAACTTGTCGGACCCACGGAGATTTTGCGGGCGCCGTTGTCGGAGCGCGCTAAACCCGATCAGGATGCGGGACACCCCCCGGGCCCCGCCGCCCGCCGCAACTTTCTCCGCCGAGTGATTCATGCGGGTTTTCTTGGGATGCTCTCACTCATCGTTATTTACCAGTTCAGAGGACATTCGGACGCAGAATTCCTCTGTTCCTTCAGGTGTGGAGGATAGGTAACGTGGACTGAACCAATTGACCCTTTCCCCGCACCAATGACGCACACTCTCTCGCAGAGGTACCTCAGCACCAGAGGTGCCTCCTACGGAGTAAGGACTGTACGACCCGCCATACGGGCTCAATTGCTGATTTACAATCTGGTTCATAGCTCTCGTTCGAAGATGTCGTCCTAAAAGGATTGGCTTCTGACGGTGGTCTCTTCATCCCCGAAGAGATCCCCTCTCTGCCCAGCAACTGGGAGTCGGAATGGCGCGACCTCAGCTTCGAAGACCTGGCGTTCCGAATCATGTCGCTTTACGTTTCGCCCAGCGACATCCCTCCTGAAGACCTCAAGGATATCATTAAGCGCTCATATTCCACATTCAGACATCCGGAGAGGACGCCCCTGGTGGAGTTGGACGCGAAGAGGAACCTCTACCTCCTGGAACTGTTCCACGGACCGACATTCGCATTCAAGGACGTTGCGCTGCAGTTCCTAGGAAACCTCTTCGAATACTTCCTTGGACGGAAAAATCAGGGCAAGGTTGGCAAGGACAGGCACCACCTCACCGTCATTGGCGCCACCAGCGGAGATACTGGCTCGGCCGCCATCTACGGACTGCGAGGCAAGAAAGATGTCTCTATCTTCATCCTGTTCCCGAAGGGGCGAGTCTCGCCCATCCAGCAGGCTCAGATGACGACCGTGCTGGACGCGAACGTGCACAACCTTACCGTTGAGGGATCTTTCGACGACTGCCAGGACATCGTCAAGTCTCTGTTCGCCGACAAGGACCTCAACTCCACCCACAACCTCGCGGCTGTGAACTCGATCAACTGGGCACGTATCCTGGCCCAGATGACATACTACTTCTACTCGTACTTCTCCCTGACGAAGTCCCCTAGCTACGTGAAGGGCTCTAAGGTCCGCTTCGTCGTCCCATCGGGCAACTTCGGTGACATCCTGGCGGGCTGGTTCGCCAAGCGCATGGGTCTGCCAGCGGAAAAGCTTATCATCGCCACGAATGAGAATGACATTCTCGACCGCTTCTTCCGCAGCGGCGGCCACTACACCAAGAAGCCAATCAACAGGGAATCGGCGCAGTCGGACGGCGTCAAGGAGACCTTCAGCCCCGCAATGGACATCCTGGTCAGCAGCAACTTCGAGCGTCTCCTCTGGTTCCTGGCCTTCCAGACCGACGGCGCCAGCACGGTCGAGGAGAGGCGCAGGCACGCCTGCGAGAGCGTCAGCGCGTGGCTCAGCGAGCTCAAGACCAAGGGCGGCTTCAGCGTGCCCAGCGCCGTCCTGGAGGGCGCCAAGGCCGAATTCGAGAGCGAGCGCGTCAGCGACGACCAGACCATCGACACCATCCGCTCCATCTACACCACCTGCTTCCCGCCCAACCTGGGCCCCGGAAGCGGCCACAGCTCCAAGACCGGCGGATATATCCTCGACCCGCACTCCGCCGTCGGAGTCGCTGCCTCTCTCCGCTCTATCGAGCGGAACCCGGGCACCAGCCACATCTCCCTCTCCACCGCCCACCCGGCCAAGTTCGCTAATGCGGTCGAACTTGCGCTGCGCGGCCAGGACGGGTACGATTTCAACGAGGTGCTGCCGCAGGAGTTCGTGGGTCTTGAGCAGAAGGAGAGCAGGTCTACCCCCGTGCCTGCCGGAGCGGGCTGGGAGGGTGTGCGCGCCATCGTCAAGGCGGAGGTAGAACAGGAGCTGCAGGGTCTGCGATAATCTATTTATATACCACCCACTGTCGCCTCCGCCATCCCTTCTTTTCCTCCCTCTCTTTTCTGTCTCTGTTGCCGTCTCCGAAAAAAAAGAATGTGTCATGGTAATTCCAACGTCAAGCTGTGCCGTTTTCGATGACGATGATGATGAGGGTGGAGTTGTATATAAGCTAAGCATCGTACCATTGTGACTCTTTTGATCCCTGCCTCAAAGTGCAGCCGGCCTATTTTACTTGGTACCATATCATATACATATATTTTGGGCCCCATAGAAGCAGAGAGAGAGAAATAAAGGCAGAGAGCATATTATGGTTTTACATATACCGTACAGTATATATGCGGTCATTTATCTTTTACCCAGGTAATCTTCATGTGAAGGCGTGTACTGTAACTGTACAGTAGTGCACATTTCAATTCTATTCCCCCATCGCCCTTTCCGGGAAACTTCAATATGCACAATCTGAGTCTTATTCCTCTATGAGCCTCTGCGGTCGGCAATGATACATACATGATCCGCAACCGCCCACTGTATCTGGAATACGTGGTCTGATGCAAATGCATACACAGGCGATGTAAGTGCAAGAAGGGAACAAATAGAACAAAGAAGATGGCGGGGAAATGGATATTGTATGTACATGATTGGATAATGAAAGATAGGAAAAGAAAAGGAAATAGGAAAAGGGCTCTTTGTTCATGGGCTATTTTATGATAATGACACAGTCTAAGATGATACCAGAATGCAACAAAAAAATGAAAGATGAAAGGTCTGTCCTGCTTCATGTACTGTACATACAGAATAAAGGGGATCCCCGAACCACAACAGCCAACAACGACGTGGCGAGAAAGAAGTCGAGGAAATGGTTCGTATGTACCCTACTTTCTTTCATTCTTTGAGCTCAGTTGACGATGATCAGAGCCGGTCCGTACTTGGTCCTATCGGACACGGCCTGGACGTTGGAGAAGCACCCCCCGCCCTGGGCGAGGACGGCGATGGTCAACCCGTTCATGAGGTTCTCGTCGTACGGGAAGAGCGCCTCGATGGTGACGGCCGGACCCTCCGTCTCGACGACGGTGAAGTTCTGCACGATGGGCTTGTTCTGCTGGTTGATGTAGACGAGTTTCAGGTCCTTCGTCGCCGCAGTCGGGTCCGTTGCAGTGGAGTTCACGTCAAAGCTGAACCGGACCATCTGCGTCCGCGCCGCCGGGGCCGTGAGCAGGTTCAGCGGCAGGAACGTCTTGGCCTGGATGGTGTCGAGGCTCGGGCACGACCCGGGCACGATGAAGGTCTGGTTCAGCGCGTTGAAGGCGAAGTCGCGCGTGCTGGTCGTCAGGAAGGGCAGCTCGGAGGCCACCTTGCCCTGGAGGACGCGGTACCAGCCCTGCTGCTCCCCCTCCTGGCCCAGGACGGCCGCGACGCCGCGGGTCAGCGGGGCGTCGCCGTTCTGGGCGAAGGTCTGGATGACGTCCTGCAGGGTGCCGAGGACGACGGAGGTGAAGGTGCCCGCGAGGGCGATGGCCGAGGCGAGGTCCGTGACGGGGAACTGGTACTTGCAGGGCTGGATGGGCTGGGCGCCGAAGTTCTTGAGCGCGCCGTTGGCGTTAAGGGCGTGGAGTTCTTCTTGCTGTTGTTGGGGATCAGGTTAGCATATTGTCCGCAATTCGCGATAATTGAGAAGTTTGTAACATATTCGAACAAAGAGAAATGAAGGAATAACACACCGCTTGGACAGCCGTCAGGGTCTTGATCAGGAGCTCCCGCGCTTCCTTATCCTGGACATCGTATCCCGTCACATTGTTGGTGATGTTGGACAGCAGCTGGGTAAAGAAGGCTACTTCAAAGAGCTCGTTCGCAGCAATGACTCGAAGGTTGTTCAGGCCCTCCTGGCTGATGTTATTTGGTGGAGCACCGTTGGGCAGGGTTCCCAGGGACTGATTCTGGATCTGCCGGACCTGGTCGGCGTTCGGATTGGGAAATCCATCCTTCAAGGGGAAGGGGTTGAAGCCTCCAGCTCCAGACCTGCGAACATGCGGAACTGCACCCACAAGGGCGGAGGCGAGGCCAAGGAAGGCCGTAGCGGTGATGATGAAAGAACGCATCGAGATGGAAAATGGAAAAAGAAGTAACAGGGTCTGTTAGTAGTAGATGGTCTTTGTTACTGTCTAGAATGTAGAATGACAGATGAGGAAACAGAGAAGTGGAGTGGAAGACCTGCAGATCGATTCAAGAAGAAGCAAAGAAAGATGGAGTCACAGCTGCAAGTGAATGCATCTGGCAGTTTATATAGAATTGAGACGCAACAAAGGCTGCGCCCCGCAGCCACACTCTCTCTCGGGTTGAAGTATCCATAATGCCAAAAGAGAATCTATTTCAAATCTGACAGGAGACGCCGTCCAGTGCGGAAGGGAGACGTCAGCATCGCTCGGCCAGAAAAGGGCGCCACACAGCTTGCTGCCGTCTGATCCTGCGCTGGGATCGTGGTGTCTGTTGGTGGAAAGCCTTGTCCAGAACAACACAGCGATGGTGATGATGGCGGAGGCTGCCGGAAGTCTCCAGTCACCGGTTGGCGTGAGGCCGCGCGTGAAACGAGGGCAGCAAACGCGGGTCCAATGATAAAGGATTATTGGCGCTGACCTGGACAGGGATCTATCAAGGAGACGAAACGAACATTTCCCCATCGAGGCTGGGGGACATCTAAGCCTCGCCGGAAGAGGAAATCATCCCAAAATAGGGCTTACGAGAGCGTCGCTGACATACCGCATCAGGACCGTGGCTAAAAATACTCCGATGCTAAGCTTCGCCTGCAGAAGCTTGGGGGAGGACGATGCCGATTCAGGGAAAAGGACAAGAGAAAGAAACAATGGGTCGGCGAATGAAAGAAGGGATGGATGCACCGGCAGTCAGATGCACATAGAACGAACGCTTCTCCCATAGAACGGCGGTTCTACTTCCATCTCACTGTAGCACTGTACGTACACAGTTGGATGGGGTATTCTTGGTTTTCATCAACCCTGGCCACCATGGTTGGCGATCGCCAAGTGCGGACATTCCCCGAGCGACCTTTGTCGCCCTTCTCCTTGCACCCGGAATCCGGGATGATAGCGCAGTTCGAGCCATAGGCCTCTCCAGTGGCTTCACTCACCGGACCCAAGTCCCGGCAGCAGTGAGATAGTTATCGATACTGCTAACATCCGATGAGTCCAGGAATGAAAATTCCTGCCACCAAAAGCAGACGCAGGGTTGTCGCACATCAGTGTACCCCCGGTGGGCTGGGGAGGTGAGCTTTTTTCGCTGCTCTCTATGCTGCCTTTTTATTTTAAATGATCTATGTATATCTTTCGGTGTGCTGCCAGGAGGACAGGTGCTATGAAGAACGTCTTCATCTAGAGCAAATTTCTCATTTGCAAGCTCCACAGCAGTTGTTTAGAACAGCATTTCACATATCATCCGGTGAAACGGTAGCCTTATAAAGGGAGATGCGATTATGTATTGACTATTAATGATGCGTTGGTGACCGACAAACAACCGTTGGATGCCTGAGATTATGCCTGAGAAAATGAGGTTGCTCCTCCTACACCCAACATCCCTCGAAATTAAACTCTCAGCAGTGTCTGGAGTCGAAGCCAATGACGATTAATTGAATAAACTCTTGCCTCGCGATAACACCCCACTCTCCGACGCGATCGGCTTCCACACGTTGGTGGAGGATCGTGCACCTCTCTCTCTCTCCTAAACACCCAGCCTGCCCTTCTTGACTACACCCCGTCCATAATTTACAAGAATTCCTGCCACAAGAGAAAGTAATTCGACACAACTCGTCTTCTGAGAGAACGTGGGGATATCCCTGACCCTCTGATATTTCTCCGCTGCGATCTACGACGTCACTGCCTTCGGCACTGGCCGGGCGAGTCTTGGAATTTGCCCTCTTCTCTTCTGCATCCCTCACAGCCTCTGTTTGCTGCCTAGGCAGTTCGCTCGATAATACTCCGGCGGAAGCAAGCGGCAAGCAGTCTTCTCCAAGTTCTCGTGCACTTGGCGGGGAAGATGTCATGGGGCGCCATGCCTCCCAATGAACCCTGGGTCTCTGCACCGCCATGCCTGCTGAGCGCCGCAGATACGTGGACATCCCATCTCTACATCTCCACTGCATACTACATGAATGGAGCAAGATGGCGGATAGTCCATACGCCATACGATGTAGTCTCACTGGGAGCTTGGCCTGAGCCCGATCCCCAGATGGACAGACAGCTGCATCCCACCCATCTCTCTGCTTCTTCTTTCAACGAAACGCATCCTCTTCCTTGTCATTGCTTGCCGCCTAGACAACCCCACTGCAAAGTGCCTCACGCGGGCATAGCAGCCACAGCATGAAGTTCATGCAATGTGGCGGGGTACTGGGAGCAGCTCGCCAGTCAACGCCCTACCAATCGCATTCAGCAACATGATGGTTATCGTTGGGGACCCTTGTTGACTCCTCTACAATCAAGCAACTAGCCACATCGAACTTGGGATCCTCAGTCTTTCATGCTCAAGCCTTGATGCCTGATTCTTGCATACAAGTACTACACGTCACCATGGACAAGTTGCAATTATTGCACTTCTCGTTTCATTCACAGCTTCTGAGTCATGGAGTATCTCACTGCTCTTTCGTTCTTTTTCAAGCAGAGCGATGGACAGGAATATAGCATCCTGGACGTGAGTCCGTTGGTCCTCATTAAAATTACTATCATTAACCTGGAGAATATATATATAGGCTCTTGAGAAGCAAATCAAGGATCTGAAAGAAGAGCTGGAGCAGAAAAGAATCGATCTGATCGATCAACAAAACAGCAGACGGGAATGGCAGAAGCGGGCACTGGAGGCTGAACAGTCATTGGTAAGTCGAATTCCCAGAAACATATTCTGGAGAGAATATGTCTTTCTTATCCGTTGTCTACAGAGTCGAAACCAATTTGCGGTGCTGTTGGTCGACGGAGATGGGTACATCTTCAAAGACCAGTTCCTCGTGGACGGTGAGAAAGGTGCCATAGCAGCTGCAAATCAACTCTGTGATTCCTTCAGGCGCTCTGTCCTGGATTGCCGCCGTCCCGATGACAACCTCCTTTCTGACCTCGACATTGTCATCCGCATATACGTGAATAAAAAAGGCCTGGCAGGCGCTCTGGTCGATGCGGGTATCATTCCAAACGCCGCCCACCTGGACGCCTTTCTTGTGAAACTGACACAATCTCGCCCCCTGCTTGACGTCGTGGACTGTGGTGGAGGCAAGGAAAGAGTAGACGATAAGATCAGAGGTACGAACTTCTCCGCTGACGGTTCTATTCCCCTTACGGGCCATGTACAGTACACGAAGCTGACCCGACCATGCAGAGCAGTACCGACACTACGCGTACAATGCTCAATGTCGTCATATCTCGATCGCCTGCTGCCACGACAGCGGCTACGTTGCCTTCCTCGACAAGTTCCAGGGGGACCCTCTTGTTGAACAGAAGACCTCATTGTTTGTCGCGGGTCCATGCGTCCATAACAGTTTTACGAAACTTGGATTTCGACGTATCGTCCCAGCGCAGGACGTCTTTAGAGACAAGATATACATCGCCAGGGGAAGGAAGGCGACACAGACGCCTTCACCTCCGCCTCCAATAACGTATGCGCCGCGAGCGTTGAACGCGCCATCCGTGCAGTTAGACTCTTCCTCAGCCACGGGCAATTTTGTATCCTCTGCTGCTATGTCAACGGACCAGAAACTCACCAAATCTCCCACAAACCCAGCAATCTCCGCGCCATCACCTGCACCGTCCTCGGGACGAGGCTCCTCCAAAAACCTCATCCCGGTCAACAGGTTCTCCCAGCGCGTCGACATCCCGCTGCCCGCCCCCTCCAATGCAGCCATGAGGCGCCTCCGAATCCGCACCAAGGACAAGGACCTCTGCGCCGAGTTCCACCTGCGGGGCAGATGTCCACGGCGCAATACGTGCCCCTTCGACCACAGCGACGTGGCCAAGAAAGTCAAGAAAGCGCTGCAGGTCGCTCTTCGCGCCAAGGCCTGCAAACAGGGCCTCCAGTGCCGCCAGGCGGGGTGCTACTATGGGCATCACTGTCCGGTTATCGGATGTAATGGGAAGGAACCGTGTGAGTTTGTGGGGATGCATGGAATTGAGCAGAAGGTTGCGAAATACGTTCCCGCTACTCAGTAGGTACCGGGTAAGTACTTAAACTGCCTTTCCTTTGAGGTTGGATTAGTTAGGGAATGTCTCTCTCTCTCTCTCTCTCTCTCTCTCTCTCTCTCTCTCTCTCTTTCTTCCCTCCTATTCCCTTTGTGTGTTTCTTTATTTTAGCATGTATGGCGTTTTCATCTTTCCATTCGTCCATTTTGTATGTATATAGTTTAGCGGTCTGGCTCAGTGGCGTCAATCTACAGTTCCAATATCTATTAGCAGACGGACAGATATTCATCAAGTCTCATAACCCGATTCAACCTTTTTTATCCTCATAACGATTATCCATATGGAATCATTATTATTAAATCATAACAGGGACAACCAGACCGAACTGTAGACTTGACGGTCCCGAACTGTGGGGCAGAGTCGACTGCCTAGCAAACAATCGGGAAGACATGGCCTGCATGCGCTGACCGCGTCCGTAGGAATGCCGTCATGACATGCATTAGTGGGTTGGAGCGCGAGCTTGGCAGCAACATACACGTGGACGACATCTTTATCACGTCCGTTCGACTGAATGAAAAAGCAATGCGCCCCCAGACAAATAAGGTTAGGATGTAGTACACAGGTTCCATCTCTCAACAGACATCAAAATGCTGGAGATAGAAGGTTTCCACTGATTCATGCAGAGTTCATTGACTCATTCCTAGATATTGACCAATAACAGCAACTGTGAAGAAGAACTTTAGTGACATGTCAATGAGAAATGGCATTGCGTCCAATAGCATTTGCTGCACATCGCCGAGAACACCATGAAACCTGTCAAGCTAGATGAAAACGGGCATGCAAGTATTGACCAAAGGAGCAAGGTGACCGGAGAGTCGTGATGTCGCTTAAGATTTGGTTGCAATGTTTCCATCATTTTCAAAATCAAGCATGTTTCAAGAGGACGCTCTGGTGCATTAATTCGCTATGCCTTCTCTGCTCTTCGCGAGTCGGATTAGCAACTGCACTGTTGGCAATGGCCGATAGCACTTCAATGTGGGCCGTAGAGCAAGAGCGTGCCGTAAAATGTTGGCAGCCGGACTTAACAGTTTGATTGGAATTCTGGACGAGTAAGAAGTAGTCATCCCAGTTAAGAGTAAGTAGTGAGTGGCGCTTGTGTTAATTGGAAAGGATCGGAAGGACGCCTAAGGTATTATTAGTAGGGTAAGAATAGAAGTCCTGTTCGAGTTGATGACGAGAGTAGCATGAAATGTCAGTTCAATTGCATTTTCCGGGTGCAGCCATTCACGGAATAAATTAAGCAATAATCATTTTGGATGATAAAATGCACATATATAACGCGAATGCCAGTTTCTGTAAGTTTCATAACGCCTGGTAGATGAGCGGCAATTCAACCCCCGAGCCATGGGGCATTCCAGGGCCTGATGATCGATTTAAGTGTGATTGAACATTCTCAGTGAGGATATCTATCCCACAGGTACGGAGTAAGCAGCTATGTTTCCGATAATGATGGGGTTAAGACGTCCATATCCGTTGTCTCATCCATCATCCATCGCACGATCATATCCTTTGTCAACGTTCCTCGGTGCCATCATCATCGCCTGGAGACATCGGGTTCCGATAGTTAACGTATTTCACTACCGAGTGAGACACCTCACGCGTTTTGGCCGCGGTCGAAAACATCGCTCAATTCAACCACCAACCATGCCTCCAAAAGCGCGTCAAAATTCAAGAAATTCAATCGAGAAAGAGGGAAGAATTATACTTGCTATTTCCGCTTTAAATAAGCAAGAAATTAGCAGTATTCGCGAAGCAGCGCGCATCTTTAATATTTCACATGCAACTCTGTGTCGTCAACTTAATGGAACAACATCGCGCTTGGAAACACGCGCCAACAGCCATAAACTGACTCAAAATGAAGAGGAATCGCTTGTACAATGGATTCTATCACTAGATTCACATGGAGCGCCTCCCCAACCATCGCATATTTGAGAAATGGCCAATATTCTTCTTGCTGAGCGCGGTACTACACCTATTCAGACAGTTGGAGAGAACTGGGTCTCTAAATTCATTAGACAACGTGATGAACTGAAAACCCGCTATACTCACCGCTATGATTATCAACGTGCTAAATGCGAAGACCCTAAAGCTATTAGGGAGTGGTTTGATCGCGTACAAATCACTATAATGCAGCATGGGATTGCAATGGAGGATATCTACAATTTCAATGAAACTGGCTTCGCTATGGGCCTAGTAGCTACTGCTCAAGTAGTTACTAGAGCTGATTACTATGGAAAAGCGCCTCTTGTACAGCCAGGCAATCGGGAATGGGTTACTTCTATTGAATGTATCAACTCTACTGGATGGGCACTTCCTCCATGCATTCTTTTCAAAGGGAAGGTCCATATAGAGGGCTGGTATCAAAAACCAAAGCTCCCATTGGATAGTAGGATTGAAGTTAGTCCTAATGGATGGACTACAGATGAGATAGGCCTTCGCTGGCTTAAAAATCTCTTTATTCCTGCTACTACTGGCTGTATGACTGGGAAATACCGCCTCCTAGTTATGGATGGCCATGGCAGCCATCTCACACCTCAATTTGATCAAATATGCAGTGAGAATAATATTATTCCTATCTGCATGCCAGCTCATTCTTCCCACAAGCTTCAACCTCTGGATGTGGGCTGTTTTGCGCCTTTAAAAAAGGCGTACGGGAGCTTAGTGGAGCAGAAAGCATGCTTAGGAATCAATCACATTGACAAGCTTGATTTCCTAGAGATCTTTCCAGAAGCTCGCGGGAAAGCTTTTAAAGCAGAAACTATCCAGAATAGCTTCGCAGAGGCTGGTCTTATTCCATTCAATCCAGATAGGGTGCTCAGTCAGTTGAATATTCAACTAAAGACCCCTACACCACCAGGCAGTCGGTCAACTGATTCAGCGCCTAAAACACCATATACCGCTAGGCAGCTAGAGAAGCAGGCATCTGCAGCAAGAAAACTGCTTAGGGCGTGTACACAGAGCCCTTCTTCTTTGCTAGAAACGCGCTTAGACAAGCTTATTAAAGGTCATGAATTAGCTCTTAATGAGCTTGTTCTTGCGCGTGAAGAAATACGTAAATTTCGCGCTGATAATGAATGGCAAGGTCAAAAGCGGAAGCGCTCTAGTAGGCAGCTAGCTATTGCAGAGGGTCCATCTCTTCAGGAGGGCCTAGAGCAATTCCAGCATGAGAATGAGGTCTATGAAGCTCAAGATGCGCTTCCTATAGATCCAGCACTTTCTGCAGTTGGACCGCGCGTACAAGCGCCCCCGCAGTGTTCTAATTGCCATATTCGGGGACATACTAGAGTTAGATGTCCTAATCCACTTATTAATTAATTTTTATATAGAAATGCAATTTTTTGGTTGATAAAGACCCTTCTATTTAGCCCATGGGCAGGAATTGGCGTGAGGTGTCTCACTCGGTGGGGGTGTCTCACTCGGTAGTGAAATACGTTACCGGAGAACATTGATTATGTAATATGTCAAGGCAACAAGGCATAAAGCCGTGTGATGAAGTCACATGAATTTAGGGCTTAGGGCTGAAAGCTCCTGCCCAGAACGCGTCTCGTCACGCGTCTCCGTCGGCGCGTTAATGGAAATGTAGCGAGTGTCCTCCGACCGGATTGCAAGCACGCAGCTAACCACCAAGACACAACACACTATCACCTCCGATATGCCTCATTCTGTGTCTCCTAACGATTCAGCAGCGCGGGAGGATCAGGATGATGTTCTTCCAGACGCTCCTCCAGCGGACTCGGCCAATGGCGGGGCCAAAGAGGAACCCGAGGTCGAAGGGTCGGAGAACGCGAAGACGAATGTGAAGCTAGAAGATCTGTTCAATGATGATGATGATGATGATGATGATGATGAATTTCCCGCCTCGAGTGCGGCGGATAATAAGCTGCGAAGCTCACCACCTCCGCAGACAGCGGTGTAAGCCAGAATCCCATTGATCCTAGGTCTAGGAGCGTCAACTTGATGTTAATGGCCTTCTCAGCACATCTGCACCTCCGCCTACAAAAGTTGATACGGATACCATGCTCGCTTTTTACCAACGTCTATTTCCTTTCCGATACATCTTTCAATGGTTAAACCACGGCATTATACCCTCTCCCGATTTCGGAAACCGAGAATTCGCTCTCACGCTGCAGAATGAGGCGTACCTGCGATATCAATCATATCCGACAGCAGATCTGTATGTCTCGCGGTTGTAGACATATTGCCTTAGTCCAGAACCACTGACAATGGATCTTCTGAAGCTTCCGCAAAGATATCTTGAAGATGAACCCTTCCCGTTTCGAGATCGGCCCCGTCTACAGTACGAATCCGAGAGACCGGAAAACGCTTCGGGGCGGTCAGATGAAACCTCTGTCGAAAGAGCTGGTTTTCGATATTGATCTGACAGATTACGACGACATCCGCACTTGCTGTACGAAAGCTAACATCTGCGCGAAATGCTGGGCATTCATCACGATGGCAATCAAAGTCGTGGATACCGCGCTGCGCGAGGACTTTGGTTTCGAGCACATCATGTGGGTCTATTCGGGTCGTCGTGGTGCGCACGCCTGGGTCTGCGACCCGCGAGCCCGCAAACTTCCCGACGACAGGCGCAGGGCCATCGCCAACTACTTGGAGATCGTGCGTGGAGGCACGCAGACCGGTAAGAGGGTGAACCTGAAGCGGCCATTGCACCCACATGTGGCACGCAGCCTTGAGATCCTAAAACCCTACTTCGCTCAGACGATCCTCGTCGACCAAGACACCTTCCTCAGCTCAGAGCAGGCGGAACGCCTCCTCTCCCTGCTCCCGGACAAGACGCTCAACGAAGCGTTGCGTAAGAAATGGGACTCGGCGCCAGACCGCCCCAGCACCAGCAAATGGGCGGATATCGATGCGCTGGCAAAGACGGGAAAGAGCAGCACCCTGAACCCCACAGCCCTCCTGGAGGCGAAGCAGGACATCGTCCTCGAATACACCTACCCGCGTCTCGACTCCGAGGTCAGCAAGAAGATGATACACCTGCTCAAGAGCCCCTTCGTCGTGCACCCCGGAACCGGTCGCGTCTGTGTCCCCATCGACGTGCGCAAAGTAGACGAGTTCGACCCGCTCTCCGTGCCCACGGTGACGGAACTGCTGGCCGAGATCGATGCGTACGATGCTGAACATCCAACTGGTAATGAGGCAATGGACACTGTCGTCGAGGGGACCGGAAGCTCCCATCTTGATCCCGACGCCAGAGGGGGGCGCAAGCTACAAGATTATGAGAAAACGAGACTCAAGCCCTACGTCGATTACTTCCGTTCGTTCATCGCCGGCCTGATCAAGGAGGAGCGGGCCGGTAAGAGAGAGCGGGGAGAGGACAGGGCCTCCGGAGGGCCTGATGGGATGGAGTTCTGATCTCTAGAGAGATTCTCTGAAATTTACTGTTCATGCTTTTTCTCTCTCTCTTGGTTCGGTCCGGTTGGGTGCGGGTTACAGTATTTCGTCATGTTCATGACACAGATGTTGGCGTTCCTGGCATGGCATGGTCTTGGTTCCTCGCATTGTGATATCGGCCAGCAGGTGCCGAAGCGTAGTGGTCTAATCATTTTCAAACAATACATAGTTGTAACGACTGAGTGCAAAAAGCAGATATGAAGATTCGTATCCTGCCTAAGCAAGCAGCCAGGTGCATGTATCCTCCACTAGAAGTATATCCGTGCTTCACGTCAGCCCATACTCTACGCCTGGTCTAATTTCCACCAGATGCAAGACCAACATAGTTGCAAATCGTAGTGTCCGATGACCCAAATATTTATCATTAGACAACACCCAGACAAACAGACAGAAAGCCACAAGACGCATTATCAAGCAGGCCCAGGAATCAGAAATCCCAACAATTTTCTGGGTTATAGAAACAAAAACCGCTCGATCGCACTGACACTGACACACTACACCATAATGTACAGTACAAATAATTACTCGTTCCCATCATTCCGAGGGTTAGAACTCCATGCCCATCAAGTAACTGTTAAGTGAGATTAGCCAAACGATCCAGTAAAACAAAATTCTTCCGAGGAGAAAGAAACGTACCTCTCGTATACGCGCATGAATTTGGCCACGAAGGCTTCCAGGTGGAAGATCACTTTCTGTATACCCAAGGCTCACTGTTAGCTATCATATGGGAATCAAAGAGAATCAATCAAAAAGCGTTCTAACTCGCAATGCAATACGTACACTACCCAGCTTTATTCTGTGTTCGTAAAAAGCAGACCACTTGATCACTTCGGGTTTCAAGGCGTCGTCAACCTTGGGGATAAGTTTGAATGTCAAGGTCTGTAGTACAAATAGACAAGTCAACATGGGATGTTTTCGGCCTGATCTCTGATGCAACAAGGCAAGATCGCTTACTTTGAGAATAGTAGTCGGTGGTATGCAGTGCGTCAGGAGGTCGTAGAGTCTTGCACGGACCTGTAACAGGCGTGCCGGCGATCGCTCGGCCAGGATCTCGTCTGCCGTCAGAGAGATCAACGCCTCCCAATCCGGGGGCGGGATTGGAGTCTTTTCCGTAACTTTCTCGCTGGAGAGGAGAAAAAAAAAATACATGTTAGCTTCAATACCAACAGCATACATGTAATGTTGATTACATGAATGAATACTTACTTCTGCGCATAGATAGCCTCGAACATAAGCAGCGCCCGTCGCAGATTCCGTCCGCTCTCCTTTGCGATTCTCTTATTGAGCTCTTCCACTACCGTCCACCCTTCCTTCTTCCCCGCCATCCTCAATACCTCACAGATCTCCTCCTCCGTCGGCGCCGCGACCCTGACCAGCAGGGTTCGGGAGCGGATCGGAGCAATGATGTTCGCCGTGCTGTTCGCCAGCAAAATCAACCTCAAGTTCGGGCTGTATTTTTCCATGGTCCGTCTCAGTGCTGACTGCGCATCGCGCGTGAGGTGGTCGGCCTCGTTGATCACGACGACCTTGAACCGCTGTTTCGCGGAGAGATCGACCTGCTGCGTCTGCGCGACCTCCTTGAGCAGCTCCTGCACGACGACCCGGTCGTAGCTGCCCACATCTGCAGGGGTGATCTCGAGGTGGTAGACTGAGGCGACGATGTTGAACTCGAGCTTGCGGTTGCTGGTCGTCTGGAAGACGCGGGCGTCGATCTTGATCTTCTCGACTCCCGGGCCGTAGAGTTCCTTGAGCGTTGCGATGACGCGGGTTTTCTTGCCCGCACCTGAGGGTCCGTATACTAGAAGGTGGGGAAAGTCGCCGCTTTGGGCCTGAGCATAAAGACAACAACATTCAGCAGGATTTATACTGTATGAGGGGGAGGAGCTATCTGCTTACCAGAGACTTCAGACGTGTCGAGAGCTCATGATGATAGGAAAGAGAATCCAAAGTCTTTGGTCGTAGTTTGTCTACTAACAGAGCCATTGTGCCGTTTCAAAACACTGCCAACTCTGTTAAACCACCTTCGGGATCTTTACTGTAGTGTACATTTCATGAGCGTCTGGACCCTGGAAGCTCAGAGACGCGTCGTGGCGCGCGCTCTTAATTAGTGGCCCGTGCACGACGTTCAGGTCCCGTGATGATGGAAACCCTGGACAGATTAGGGCTTCTCACATGATTCTGAGCATCGAGCTACGCATGGAACTATTTGATATTCGAATCCAGTTTCCAGGTTCGTGAAAAACTGGTCTATTTTTAATTTCAAGTCCTGTATGTACAGTACCAGAGACGCATACAGAAGACCACTTCTAAGCCTGCAAAGTCGAGTAGATATAGTACAGATATCCCCTATGGACAACCAGGCAAATCTCTGATAATCAACTTCTCCGGAGTAGAGATGGTATATCATAAAGCGGAGATTTGATCCTAAAAAGAACGCAATGATATGCGGTGGGCGCTACGCTAAGTGGAGCGACCGCTGCCGGTTAAGCCTAGCACCATAGGCAGTTTAGACTGAGCTCTGGTATTGGGCCATCATAGTCGCGGGAAAATTGTGTTCTGTCAAAAGAATCTGCAGAGCCCACTTCAGGTACATGGCCACGCTCTCTGCGAAATCAGCTTTCGATACACTGATGCTGCATCAATTCGGTGTCGGCTTCAACACCCCGCTATCGTCATATCGTGCCTCTGTTATTGCTCCATCAGTCGTTGTACAGGATAATATCCCTACAATGGGCACCACTTACTGAAGAATGTATATGACAGTGTGATCGTGTCAATGCCCCGCATGTTCGGATCCTTCACGAAATCCGGGTCGATGAAGAAGAAAACGGGCATGTCCACGGACTCGCCCGCACTGAGCTTCTGTTCCTCAAAACAGAAGCATTGGATCTTGCTGAAGTATGGAGCCACCTGCGCGGGGGTGACACTGTACGTCGCGACACCGATGATGTCCGTGGGGCCGTTGTTCGTCGCGGTGTAGAACGCCAGCGCGGTTTCGCCTGGAAGGACACGGACCTCGCGCTGCTGGGGTGTAAATTTCCATGGTAGCACGTCCGAGACAGAAGCGTTGAATGTAATCCGGAGACGACGGGCGTCGGTCACAGGCTTGACACGCTCTGAGGTGTTACCGTCGCCAGTGCGGTGGGTTGCGACAGGTTGTCCGCCCCAGCCAGTCTGCTGGCATATCTGTGATACACACAAAAATGATAAGCTAATACCAGTAACAGGGCGGCCAAAGAGAAATACGCGGACCGCCTTACCATCTTGTAAAAAGGGACGGAGCCATAAGCAAGAGCGAGAGTTCCAACAATAATACTAATTGTATAATACCTAGAGCAAATTAGTAAAAAGTCCACCACCTCAGAATGAAATAAAGAAATTGGCACTCACAAAGTGGAAGTATTCTTTTTAATATACTGCGGTGTGTTATATGGTGAAGACGGTGCAGTCTGCTGACGGAGACCAGGGTTCATTGAGAAACATCTCTGCGGCGCTCGAGTCCTTTTCCTGCCTATGTAAGTTGGTAATTGAGAGATGCCCCGGCACGGGGAACATCGTCCCCATGAAGGAACAAGTCGAGGCACCATAATTGACTGATTGCAACAACTTCGAAGCTGTTGGAGGAGCTCTCTGCTCGGAGATTCGGACAAGACGCCGTCCCCCCGACACGTGATCATATCTTGGCAGTTTTGTACGGAGTACTGTATGTACTGTCCAGAACCGTCCGCCGACAATGGACCAGTTAATCTACACATTGAAAGGTTCGATGATATCGAGCAGTCCATATATTCATTAGAAGGTATACACAAACTAGGTACATATATCTATATATATGGACGTACAGTTGTTTTACCTGCCGAAATGGCAGTGAATATTTTCCAAGTTCGCCCCAGTAAAACCAATTACATTATCATTTATTGGCAGCTGCGATAGGTTGCAGGGATGATGGCACAGATACACTTGGCATCCATATTTCTCTTGCAGATGGAAAGTTGGCAGGGGCACTTAATCAATAGGATTTTTATGGAGGAGCTATGGCTAGGAATGTTGGATATTGCTAACGGTCTCATACCTACAGGGACGTGACAAAGGTATTGAGATCAATAATAATTCTGGAAAAGACAAACTCTGCCTTCAAACTTCACTAAAGGAAATTCATAGAATCTGTCAATTTGGATATTTATACACAAATTTAATAGGATTCATGATAGGGTACCGTGCGCCAACTTGCAGGGGCCATTGTTAGCATCCCTTTCCCCCAGCTTCTTATTCCTAATATGACATAAGACTCGGCTTCTGTGGCCGAGGATGTTAGTGATACAAGATTGCATATGCCGAGAACAATAAGGACGAATTCAACCAGACATGACCGTAAACGCCATGCGCTAACGTGCCATCTGTACTCCTACCTCGGTACTCTCACCAGGTAATTAACTTAAAATCATCCCATTCCACAACGTGCTTCCAGAAGAATCGATAACAAATAAGGTATTCCAGTGTCAATTCATTTAAAGACACTAGTCATAATCCTGCCCAGGAAACCTCGGACCAGCTCAGGGCGCTCCTGGAGACAAGTAAGGACGACGGCAGTACTGAGCGCGAAAACGCAACGCTCCCGGTATTGGTACTACATTGAGAAGGACTGTCAGCGATTTTGATCTTAGTTGTAACAAAGACGAGTTTGCGTTTCAGCAGAATTTGGGTGGGAAAACATGAGGAAATCTAAGCTTGGTTTTTGATTGGGCCAATGTGCTACAACGTCGCGTTTCCACCTTGGATCGGGCGAATCGTACCTGTTTATCATACTGTCGAGGCAACAGAGTTGCCGCCGCCCTGGGTGCCACAAACAAGGCAATCTCCTGCCTCTTTTGCGCATTTTCGACCAGGATGCTCCAACCGCATAGAAGACACCCCGCTCCAACACACAGACCGGAGTCCCACATCATCGGTGTAACTGTTTTTGAGTCAAAGAGCTTGGGTCCTAATCGTGTCCGTGCTAGGCAAACTGAGTAATAGAAGATACTCACGAAGGCAGCAAGGAAAGCGGAGGACCTCACTGCGTCTTTTGCAGCCCGGATGATGACAGGCAGTGATCGCTTCCGTAGAAGCCGGAGTCCAAGCTGGAGCGGGAGATATGTTGCGCAGGCAAACTTGAAAGTTCGCACGAGGCGACTTGCAGCGTGGATCTCACAGTTGGGACCACATCCCATGTGTACCATTTCGCAAGGAATAGGGATTGTTTTGGCTGGGTCGCCCCATTCTATGGGCCAATTGTAGTCCATGCACATTGATTGGAGCAAGGGAGCTTGACCAGTGTCCTTTCCATATATGAATTCCCCTCTCCTGGCTCGACGAAGCGCTTCAATCAAACGTGAATCGACCTTTGCAACCTCCCCAATCCATTTCTCATAGGAACGGGGAAGCCTCTCTGGAATGTAGAACCACGCCCACATTACAATCGCTGCACTCGCGGCGAATACACCAGCGTCCGCGAGCCGTGGAACAAGGGATTCCGCAAAGGTCCATCGATTCTGCGCTTTTCGTCGACGTCGCCAGCGGTCCCATGCTATGCATGCAATCACGTCCAGTGCGCGAGTGAATGCAAAGAGTGTGAGATCCAACGTCCTACCAGCCAATTCAGGAGCGCTTTGCTCTCCTGCTTTTCTCTCGGATTCTGGCAAATCATACTCTTTTCTTGCAGTGCGATAGTCTGACTTGTCATCAAAACTACGCAAGTGGTCGCGCTTTCTGTTGAGAAGCAGGAAGCTAAACCATGAGGAAATGAAAACAGAAAGGAACCGAACAAGACATGCCAAAGCTCGAGAGGGCGGCAATTGACCTTTGAGACCAAATCTGGCGATAACCGATGCGTATAGTCGGTAAATCAACACAGGTAGCAACGTGGAGCCACCAACGGTAAGCGCACAGAAAGCTGGGAATCTATTCAATCCCAACGCAGTTCCTAGAATTCGAGCCAGCTTTTCAGACACCTTGGTTAGCTTTGCCAACTACCTTTTCTGCAGGACATTTTCAGAATGAACCACTCATGAATAACGGTGCAGCGAACTGAGTAGAAATGTAGACAAGTTGCAGCAACAAAGCACGGGAAGGAACACAAGTTATATAGATTTATATTGAATAAAGGCATATTTGCCTGACGGAGAAAGGGACTTGAGCTTCTGCATTACGTACCTCTTTAGCTTTCTGCTCATGGCTCCAGTCTTTCCTCCGGAGCAATCGCAGCCATGAGATAACTCTAGGGGACGTTGAGGATAGATAACCTAGAGCATAGGCACGAAGGATACTACAAACAGCTCACAGGGAGATTCCTCAAGATTAGTTATACACACTATGCGCACAAAATTGATGTTTTGTGGGAGCTAGGGCAAGGGTCCAGATCGACTTGTATGCACTTACGGTTTGATGATCCGAGCGTCGAGGTTTCTCTCACGCCTTAGCAGAGACTGCGGGTCCATAGTGCATCCTTAAACTATATGCAGCTTGCCAAGGGGCAAATGTAACGGGATTATTCTAGAAAATGTCAGATGAGGTTCGGTGTATATATATATATAACACCAACGCCAAAGAACGGAAGCATCGTAAGAAGCAGTAGACGGCATTCCGGATGGACCTGTTCGCTGGAAACAAATCATAACAATAAACCGAGGACATACCTCACCCCGGGAAACGAAGGAAAATCAAGAAATGGCATATAGCCCTAGAGATGCCCGAAAAACGCCCGGGACTCCCAGGGGTCCGGCCTAGGGCTACGAAGAACACCCTGAATCGCTCCGTATTATTGGCCTCACCGAGGGGAGCACCCGACGAGTTAGACGGGCGTGACGACTCGACAGACGACCTTCGTTCACCTCGGCCCCGGGTCAGAGTGACAGGGGAGTCGTTCACGCTTGGGTCAGGGGTAAGCAGTGGTCCGGAGTAACTATCGCGGGACAATGCCTGCGTAGAACAACAAACACAGAGGAGAAGCCGGATGCAACGCAGGAACGAGAGCACGGAGAGGAGCGCACAGAGTCCTCCAGAGCGGAGAACAGGCCCGGATGCGTCCTCGTCGCGGCGGAAGGCACGGGGACGTGGTTGGAGCTGCGTGCTGCGCGGCGGGCCGTGGCCTGAGGCTGCCGTCCCTACCGGGCTGTAAGTTACCGTGGACGGTGACACCCAGGAGCGCTCAGGCAGGCGCGCTCTGCCCGTGTGAGTCTGGTATTTTTGGTATCGAGGTTACGTCACGCGCACGGCCGAAGCGTGCTGCACGCTCGAAATTTTGCATGTGATCGCATCCCGCCTCTCCAGCGACGACAGACAAACCGAGCAACGACCAGACGGCTCTCCACCGCCCTCCGCTCCATCTAAAACATCGCATCTGATTCTGACATTTTTCTTCGGCCTCGACGCTCGTTCTCTGGGTGAGATCCCATTTCCACCGTTGAAATCGCGCGTTGGAGAACGCCTAAGCGCTTTCCCCGGACCCCACTCAGCCCTCCAGTCACAAGCGCCTCCTACCTACCCTTCAACAGTCCGGCCCGCGTCTAACAAACGGTGTTCGCCCCCGCGCATACACAATAGTTAATTGTGCCTTCTAGGTGCCTGCCTCAGCCGAGTCCACTGGCGCGCGCTTCAACCTGCTCAGCCCCGGATTCACCACTGGACATACATATGTCTGGGAATTGACTGCTGGGAAGGACACCAGATCTGTCAAGCTGTTCACTGAACCCGCTGATAGACAGAGAGATGTTGGCGTTTTGCCTTGCCGTCGTTTTGCTCTAGGCATTCAAGGAGTACTGACTATTTCAAACTGATCTCTCCTCTCCACCTTTTCCTCTGTCCTGTCGCGATGAACCTGAGCGGACCCAACGTCCGCAATGGACGCGCGCGAGTATCTTCTCCACCTCCTCCTGGCCCGTTTGGATGTACGTCCTCCCGAGTCAATTCCTTCTATATAGCTGCTGACAACATCTGCAGATTCTTTTTTCTCCCCACCAGATACTCCATACGAACCTGCTCCCGCACCCCCACCCGGGCCGGCGCTTCTCGACGATAACGAATCCAGCATGCTCGATAACTTTTTTACCACCATGAACTCTACACAACTGGACACAAGCGACGGTTGGTTTGGTGGCCAGCAGGGTGGTAAAGGTTCCGGGACGTTCAATATCGAATGGCCAGAGGAGCTCCCGCCGACATTCGAAGGATCCACCACATCGCTGTCTCAGCCCTCGCTACTGCCTCACAACATGGAGAGAAGGCGCGTTAATTCAATGAACAGCGACATGGGCACAAGTTCGGATATACTCGCGGCCGCTTCTATGCTCGGAATGAACGGAGGCGGTTTTGGGTCCACATTTACCCATCAGCTATTTCCCGATCACGCGTTCACCGGCATGAATGGGAACTTCTCTGCGACAGGAGGGTCTATCAAGAACACACCGTCAAGCGATCGTCTTTCCTCAAAGGAGTCGAGCCCGCAATTGTCTCGGAAACCCCTGACACATGGTCTCCACACGCCTATGTTCTTTGACGTACAACAGCCTGCACTCGATCAGCAGACGTCCGCGAAAGTCCGGACACTCCGCTGGGGATCAGATTCTGCTTTCATGGATCAAGGCTACATGGCGCCTCCTAACCAGCCAAATGAAGAAGAACGCACCAGGGAGTTGCTCGACAAGTTGGAGTGTCTCGAACCTCAAAGTAGTACGGCAAACACACGGGCTCCGAGTCCAGCGGCACCCGATCGAAATGGGGACCATGCCGGCCTAAATGGTCACCAGTTGTATAGTAGTTTGCGCAACGAAGACAGAGATGAAATTGGAAACGAATCGCAACCGAGAAAGCGACAGAAATCCGAGATTAAAGAAGAAGAGGGCGGAGATAACGACGTCGATGGCTTGAAATCGAATTCGAAAAAGTCAAAAGGGTCAAGTAATGTGAAATCCCAACGTTCCTCCAACGATTCTCTGTCGCGGAAACCGAAACCGCGAAAACCAGTGAGGGAGAATTTGACGGAGGAGCAGAAACGCACGAATCACATCCTGTCTGAACAGAAGCGGCGAAACCTCATCAAGCAAGGTTTTGAAGAACTGTGCTCAATCGTCCCCGAGCTGAGGAGCGGCGGATTCAGCAAGAGCGCCATACTTATGCAAGCCGCGGACTGGCTGGAAGGTATATTACGCGGGAATGAGATCCTCAAGGCCCAGCTAGCAGAGTTGAAAGCTATGGATGGGCTTGCTATGCCACGATGACCTTCGCCGAAACTCTCCTCATATTTTCGATTAATATTCTTCTATTTCCAGTCTTGGTTCGATGAGATATCCCATGCATAATCACCCAGTTTAGCTGTTCAGCAGCAGGCACATAGGCAGGCGTTAAGACGGGCTTTTTTTTTCTTGATGTTCTTTTCTTCAGTGCGATTATCAGATGCATTCGATATTCACGACGCATATGGGATGCGGTCTTTTCTTTTGGGCATGGAGCAGTGCTCCACGATTAAATCCGCACGAGATGCTTGAGAAGCGATAGTCGACTTCCTTTTCCCCAACTATATATTTGTTAATAGTGGGAGCAGGAGGAAGTGGAGCAAAATCAGATGCTTAATTTATATTCTAGTGGATAATTTCCTGCAATCTCCCGCTGATGTCTTTGAATTCTGACGCTGTGATGCTTTCTTTCTTTCTTTCTTGAGCTGCAATTGTTCTACTTGCATTTGTCTGTATAGCGACATGTATAGCTGAGACGCCAAAAAGAAGTGGCCCAAGCCTTGATTTCGACAGGCGAAACGACCATGTTCTCTCTCGACCCCACTAGTTGACCGCTTGCGTTGACAGAAAGCGTGCCGGTGCTGGACACGCAGATCCGTATAGCAGACACAGAGTTATGGCAGCATTATGCCTCTATCGATATCGATGCCAGGACTTGGGAGGTTATCCCGAACGCACCACGAGCATATCTCTCGTAAAGGTATTCAAGTCCATAGATCGTGACGGATCCAACACCAGCACATCCACAATTGGAGTTGGACATGAAGGTAGATGAGGAACGCACAGCGCAGTTTTAATGAAAGTCTCCTTCGTCCTCTCTGGCGACCTATGTGCTGCCCATATACCTCTTAAGCCATGAAACTGCACCCCAGATCGGTGCGTTTATATCCAGGATCTCTATTCCCAGATAGGATGGGAATTATGTACAGTACAATCTGCTCGCGACTCATAGGTCGCCTTCAACATGTAGGAAATAAGAAACGTTAGAATCTACGAAGCTTGCGGTTCCGCTGTTCTTCCCGGGGAGCTGTCAGCCCCGCAATATAAGGCATGTGCCTGTTCTGGGCTGAGAGGGTAGCGCCGGCGCCGGGGTCTCCACGCGCTATCTTTGCCCGTAACGTCTGTAGGGAGATCTGCCGCCCCCGAGCTCTGGCATCACAGCAAACGCGTCTCAGCAGACGAAGGACAGTCTTTTTGCTACTTTTCTGTGTTTCGGCAGGCACAGCGATTCGAAGACATTGTAACGTTTCCGCCGCCCCTCCGCCCGATCGATTGTCGACGGCGCCCTATTACCTTTGCGCCCGCCGATCACACGCGTCCGGCGTTCCCAAGCAATGCCCGCGACGAAACGCAAGCGCGACAGCGATTCCCTCGAGGATGACAGTGATGATAATGATGCCAGAAGAACCCACGATCACAAGCGATTCGCGTTCCTGAAGCCTCGCGTCCGGCATGTCGCCGAACGAACGATCAAGTCGAAATGGACGACGCTGCCTGAGCCGGTCCAGGAGAAGGTCCGTGACATGTTCAAGTCGCTCGAGCGCCCGGTCATCGTGAGACATCGTGATGAGCGCAAGCGGATTGAAGCCCAGACGGCGGTCGGGGCTGTGGTGAGAAAGTATGAACACGTTTTTATTACAGGATTTGAATGAATTGAACGGGGATGAATGTTCATGCTGATCGTCTTTGTCTGCTGTTCGTTAGTCTTGCGAAACGGCTGCCCCGGATGCCATTCCCGCCCGTTACGAAGGATACGAGTTTTGACTACGAGGCCGCGCTTGATGAAAATGTTGGTGACATGTCTGTTCTAGTCTACCTGGAAAGTTGGCTAACTAACGGGGCGATCCATACAGCGTGCGCTGGAAGCTCAGTTGGCCACGGTGACCAACAGTGTCGACCTCCTGAAGGCAGAAGTTGAGAAGGAGGAAGCGTTGCTTGCCAAAGAGACAAGACAACTCGAGGAGCTCGAGAAGAATGCTAAGAGGGCCGAGGCGGAGAGGAAGAGGCAGATGAAGAATGTACGCAGAGTGCCCAGTGTATTGACTTTCGATGGCATACGTAGCTGACATCTTCGACAAGGAACATCCCATCCTTCGGCAACTGGACGACTTATCGTCATCCCACGGTCGCGACCAGAAATTGGGCAGGTTCGCAGCCCCGGAGATCAGGACTGACGATGTGTCATTGTGTGATGTATGGCACCGGCCCCCTGTCAGCAAAAGTGCTGATATGCTAACTATTTGGTCCTAGTACGATCCTGATCCGGAGCTGCAAGCGTTGATAAAACAGTTGAATGGCCACCTGCAGTCGATGCAGAATAACATAGCTCCGCTAGCTGGTCTACGCGATGCGATCATCCGATCGCGGGCGGCTCTAGATCTTCTATCGGTACCCACAGACTGAACGTTTCTAATGATAATGTATATAATCATTTTTTATTACGCTATGCTTGGTGTACCCGAGGCGTCTTAATCGCAATGCCGGCGGGTGATGACCGACACTGTCTGTCCCTGGAGGGCGGCATCATGAGATGTGGATGGCTACATGCGGTCCAGGCTCGCGTTAGAGGCAGTACCCTCGCCCGGAAGAGTAGTACCGGCAGGTTGTCCGGCTGGCTACATAAAGTCGTGCGTGGTTGTTTTTGCATCTGTCGTGGCACGGCGGGTGGCGGTTGGATTGGGAATCCACGGGCCCGAGCCGGAACACCGTCCATGATTAACAGATAGGGCAGCACATCTTATATAGCTGCAAAGCAGTTTATAGCAGCAAAAGAAAGGAGGACAGGAATGCAGAGACCACGATCGAACCGTCCCGCTACGCTGCAACTTGATGCCTCCGCTGAAGCGGCGTTGCCCAGAATCTGCAGTAGAAAGCAGCTTGTAGGTCCGGTTGAGTAGATCCTCTGTGCTTCCCGACCTCGACCACCTGGGATCCGCGGCATTTCGATGAAGGCAGGGCGCATGCTGGGGGATGTGCCTTGCATGAGCGTTTTTCCCCTCGCCAGGAGAGCATCCGGGGATCTTGCACATGGCCGAAGCGGTAGCTTCGTGTGGAGAAGGGGCTGGAGCGGTGACGATTGGATCCCGAACGAAGGGTTCTTCGTCAGCCCCAAATGCGGAGGCGAACGCTCGGCAAAACGCGCCTGGCCAAAGGGCCCGCTCCGTTTCTATCGCTTGTTCTCGATAGAGTACCGCTTCACATTACTGCAATCCGCCATTCCTCCTCTCCCCGCCGCGATCTGCTCCTGAGACCCGATCTCTATGTCTGTGGGCGCCCTTCCAACGCGCCACCTTGTGAAACAGTCAAGGACGACGATACCACCAGGAGCTGAACGCACGCGACTGGCCTGCGCCCGATCCGTACCTCGACCGGTAGATGACCGAGGCAAGCACTGAGCAGGCCCCCCCGCCTGCGGCGGGTGAGACGAACAATGTAGCAGCAGCAGCAGAGACGGCCAAAACCAAACCGACCGAGGGCGAAGCGTCGTCCAAGGAGACGAACGCCAAGAATAGCATGCAGACGTCGCCAGCTGCTAAGGCGGAGGGTGCATCCGCGCAGACGCACTCGAGCCCCAAGAAGCGTCGCAAGGTCAATCATGGTAAGTATGGACCGACAGTAGCGCCTGGTTACCGTCCGGCCCTCCCTTTTGCCCGTGGTTTGAAGGCACGGTGCTGATTCTGTTGCCCGCATGTGCAGCGTGTGTCTACTGCCGGCGTTCGGTGAGCACCATCGTTCCCCCTCCTCCGGTGCCCTTGAGCGCATATAACCTGGACCTTTTGCGCATCGTCCCAGCCCCGGACCACCAAAGTAATATGAGGATTGCGTTGCTGACGGTAGGAAACTCGTTGATGTCGGACAGCATATGACCTGCGATTCGGTACGACCTTCTCCCAGCCTTCGCCCACACCCCTCGCAAGAAAGGACTCGCTGCCGCTGCCCTTACGAGCCAACCCCGAAGATCGATCACTAACCTATTTTGGCAACTGCTTAGGACCGGCCATGTTCACGGTGTATAAAACGCAATATCGGCCATCTCTGCCACGATGAGCCCCGAGAGCCCTCGAAGCGGGCTAGAACCGAGCACGATCGCTCGACCACAGAGGAGGAGGGCTCGTCGGCGAACGATCTTTCGAAGGCGCAAGGCATGCCTAGGAATCTCGCCGTGCAAGATGGGGGCAGCCAGCAGCTGCTCCCTGACGGCACCATGCCGCATGGCCTGCCGCCTTCGACCGTGAATGCCACACAGTCCATGCAGCCTGGGAACATGTCCTCCGCTTCCAGCCAAGGTCTCGATGCAAACTCGCAGCAGGGTAAGTCCGGGGGCGCTTTTGCTCTCAACCGTCTGCCGGGCTGACCATCTCATTATTTAGTTGTTGGGTACAACGACTGGCAACTTTCAGGGCAGAGCCAATTCCAGGATATGCACTCATTCCATCCTTCATACATGTTCAACGCCCCTGAAGTTACCAATGAGTATAACATGCTCAGCGATTTTCTCAGCAACAGCTTGTTAGAAGACGGCAGCATGTACCAGGGTGACAATCATTTTCAGGGGATCTACAATGACCCGTCCTTGATCAATTCTATGGCCACGACGTTGAACACTAGCAACTCGGCGTTTCTCCAGCAGTCGCAGCTTGCGCCGCCAGCCCAGAGTCAAGACGCTCAGGGCAACTCTATTCGACGACCGAGTTCCGCCATGGGCAACGATAAGGCCAGAGAAACCTACTACATGACCGCAGCCGATCCCGCGGGAACTGACCCCCCAGAGGAACGGATGAACAAACTTCTCAAGGCCAAGTATGATGCCGGGTTGTTGAGACCGTTCAACTACGTCAAGGGATACGCCAGGTTGAATCAGTACATGGAGCAACACATGCAACCTTCTTCACGACAAAAGATTCTCCGCCAGCTTGACAAGTTCCGTCCGAAGTTCCGGGAAAGGATGCAAAGCCTTACAGATATCGAACTCATTCTTGTCGAAATGTGGTTCGAGCGATGCCTGATGGAATACGACCGAGTCTTTGCCAGCATGGCAATCCCAGCCTGCTGCTGGAGACGAACTGGCGAGATTTTCAGGGGCAACAAGGAGATGGCGGAGCTGATTGACGTTCCTATTGAGGCCTTGAGAGACGTGAGTCAACCTTTTTTTTCCATCTCATCATAAATTAGTGCTAACGATGGTTTGTTATTTTTCTAGGGTAAACTTGCGATCCACGAAATCATCGTGGAAGACCAACTCGTGAGCTACTGGGAAAAGTTCGGTGCCATCGCTTTTGATAGCACTCAAAAGGCAATGCTCACGAGCTGCACCCTGAAAAATCCGTACAGCAACACCCCCGGCCAGGGAATCCCGTGTTGCTTCTCATTTACTATCCGCCGTGACACGCATAACATGTAAGTATACCACCGTCATTCTTAGCTAGTTGAACATCTTCGTACTAACAGCCTCGATTCAGACCATCGCTCATTGTTGGAAACTTCCTGCCAACTCAACGCAGGAAGAGATGATTCGACTGGCTTTCCTTTTCCTTTTCTCTTAAATAGGTCTGGTCAAGCATATAACGGCGAACTATGGTCATATGGGGATTTGATTTACGTGTGAGACAAAAAATCGGCGTCGGTACATATCTTTTTTATTTCCGTTTTTCCCATTTTCTGGAGGGTAAACTGCTTGATTGGATGCACAAGCTTAATGAATCCTCAAGTCCCTTTTTGTCATCTCTGGGCTTTCTCCGAGAACTTGTACATTCAGATATACGCGTGATGTCCTGTTCTCGAGTCATAGCCTTCTTTCTGTATGTACTGAATACAGAAACTTGCTACTAGCATTGACAATATCCAGCGCCTTTTTTTCTACTTCTTTGTATACAAATAGGCGGAATTGTGGGAATGGACTGCGTGCTAGCTCGGTCAGGTGAGTTTCTTAGGTAGACAGGAAGCACGGCGGCTGCCCACTCCAGTCCATGCCTGCCGCACCTTCCCGTTGTGGATCCAGGAAGACATGTAGGTGAGCTCGCTCAAAATCATCTCGTGGGATGATATAACAGAAATGCTTCTATCAACTTCTATAGAACCCCCCCCCCCCCCCCCGAGTCGTTCTTTCATCGAGTCATCCTGAGGCGATAAAGCCGGATATCTCATCTCTCTTCAAAGAGCATATATATCCCTCCCGAACAAAACCAACCATGGCATCAGCATCAGCATCACAAGACGACTCAAGAGAGCTCAGGCCAACGGATCCTGCTACTCCTGGTATGCTGCTTTTTTTTACCCCCTTGGAATCCAGTAGCAATAATTTCTCATGTTTATCAAATTCTCCTACTCTGATCATTTATTTGCCTTTTTACATCTTTCAGAAGCACTGGTGTCTTTCGCCACAGATCTACAGATCAAGATGTCAGACGCCACTTCCCTGGACTCGTTGGTCCTTGACAGACGGACTCTCGACGCGTTGGACAACCACCTGAGGCGACTCCCACTGCCTTCGTCGTCATCTCCTACGGTTTCGTCTCGCCTTCAGCTCGATTCAACCGGGACGGCGCTGTGGAATGCTTGCTCGCGGCTAACGAGGCTAGCCGATGGCAAAGAAATGGAGGAGGACAAGTTGAGTTTGCTATGTCGGGGTCTGTCATTGCTAGTTTGTTTTTGTTCTTGATCAGTTGATGTGACTAACTTGTTTGTTTGGATTTCTAGTGATGACTTTTGCGTTTCTGTTGCTGGAGAGCAGTGCATCCAGTGATGGGAACGGGGGTTTAGGTATTTGATTCCTGTTATCCATATACAGGAGGTTAGATGGGACACTGACAGATCTGTCTTTTGAAGAGAATATTAGAGTTCTCAAGGTAGCGTTGAGAGCGGCCAGATTTTGCTTAGGTATTTCAAAGCACCCCACATGTCTTCGTTGTGTTATATATATATATTCTGACCTCAATGTAGAGACTACACAGCTGTCCCTGAGCCTAAAAGTCCTCGAAATCGTTGCAATGAGAGTGGGGTTTCTCGAGAAGGCATGCCATAGTATTCAGGAGGATCTGACACAAGCGCTCTCCGCGGAGTACTATATGCTTCGGATTATACTGGTAACAAGTCTACCTAAATATTCACCTTCGTCCATATATCTCAAGAGAGCTAACTAGTAGCTTCAAGTCATGGCGTCAGGATAAGCCCGATATTGCTGAGTATATGTTTTCTAAGATCCCAGAGTCGACTGTCAAAAAAGACCCGAAGATAGCAGAGAAACTTGCAGATGTCTGTTACGATATCGGTAAATGGGCACTTGCAAACCGCAAAGCCGATCTATCGATTACATGGTTGGAGAGGGCGTATGAGGCAAATGCGCTGTCGATGCAGGGCCTGCAGAAACTTGGCCCCGATGGGAATGATATGCGACTGATTATTCTACATGCCCTTGGTCAGTCACGCAAACCCGATTCCACTTGACTGAAGGTTCTCTGTTTCTGAGACGATGAAGTGAGAGCAAACCTTGATATCAATACGGAAGAGTCTTGGAGCAGCATTGGAAGGCACTTGGAAGAGTTAAACAAGGTAAGTTCCATTGTCATTGGATAAGCAGAGAGATATTGAACTGTCAGAGGAGTATGGGGATCAAGTCCCAGTTCTGGTGCTGCAACTAGAAGTCATCGGTAAACAAACGAATCCGGAGTATCAGAACTATTATAAAAGTAAGTAACTGCAATGTTCTTAATACATAGTCATTGGATGAGAACTTATATTCTCATCGCAGTACTTGAAACAGTAATCGGTGTAGCGGATCTTACCGAAGAAAATATTAAAATGTAGGCTTTCGATGTTTTTTTTCAGGATACAAAATTTCCTAACGCTTGAAGGGCCCTGCATTACATTCAGAGGCTTAAGCATTGGAGGTAAGTTACAGTCTGTTATGTTCACGTACACGGTTGACAGCTTCGACAGTGTGCAACTATCTGCTGAAGCTCTTAAGAAACTCCTGCAAAGACTTGCCCTCATCAACAAAGAAGCATGGCTAGAGCGATGCTTTGTTACATTAATCTGGATGTTGACCACTTCGTCCTCGGATGTGCAAGGAGGATTGGACATTCTGAACGATACAATAGGCAAGTTCGGTGATTACTGGAGCAAACCGTTGAGTGCAGCAGCGTCGCACGCGTCTTTGATTGTCAGTCTTCAGTCTAAAAATCAACCGTTAAGACAGCTATACTGACCCAATATAACAGCTTCTCTGGAAGAAGATCGGCTCGGCTTTCTCCCAGAACAATTTTTCCATTGCTGAGGAGTGGTGTCGATTTGCTCTGCACTCAATATTTCAACGGTCTGGGTTCAATAACATGGCTAAGATCCAGAGGTCAGATTCTTGGTAAATTGGACAAATTAACCATGGCTCATCTGTGTCAGGAAACTGATTCTCTGCGCCCTCGGAAGTTCTAACACAGCCTTGGCTCGTCGAACATTCAGCGCACTGCCGCGAGAATGTCAGTCTGCTCCACTTACAACTTACCTGATGTATAAGTTGGCTTTACAAGATGAAGACCTTAAGTTAGGTAAGCATAATCCGGTTGTGGATGTCAGATTTTTGACGTAAAAGAAGGAAACGCTTGCCTTGAGTCGCTCTGCAAACTAGATAAGGAAGGAACGACCTATATCCTCGCATGTGTAGCAGAAGCACAGCGCTCTGGAAGCACAAGACAAGGAATTACCGCTTTACAGCATCTTTTGGAAAGATTAGACTACAGTCCTGGGCATGGGATACACTTGCCTGCTCTGCTTCGGTAAGTTTCCTCTTTGATTGCAACACTCATGTGGCTAATGACATGCACAGATGCACTGCTCGTCTTATTGCACTAGAGTTGAGAGATAATGAGGCAGATAACCCAGAACTTAAAGAGCAGCTATGCAAAATATTCGAAGTTGGTAAGTCTTGAATGGCTACAAAAGAAAACTGGGACTAAAGTAGTGAAGCAGTGATACAGGCAAGCAAGCATCAGGGTTTCTCTGATGGCAAACCTTTCTCAGTCTTTGAGCTTGAGTGGTTCTCCCGCAATAGTTATAACCTCGCCTTGCAGTCGTGCTCTTCATGGCATCCAGGACTGATAATACGTCTACTGAATGCATCTATTAAAGTCAGTTAAATCTGCACAGTATCTAGGGAATTATATAAATCTCCAAACACTTGGCTGACCTGAAACAGCTTACAGATTTATATTCTCAGGATCCTGCCTCTGAACGGTCTGATGCTTCTCAGAGACGGCTACTCTGTGACTTTCTTGGTGCAGTGATTATCGTGGCACAGGCGAGAATGCAAAATGATCCTTCTGTTAAGGTTATCCAAAATAAGTACTTATACTATATCGAGACTAACCTCTAACTTCTGGTTATTTATCCTTCCAGACAGAACAATACCTCGATGTCCGGATATACGCGGAGAGCTTCCGTGGTCGTATCCATTCTCAACTCAATCGGAGCGACAACACCAGACCTAACTCTTGGTTGAAGAAATACCGTGCAATGATCTCATTCGATTTTGAGGCAGCGGCGCAGCTGAGGCAGTGGGATACTCTTGGCTCCTTGGTCGAAGAAACACGGACAATTGCAGATGACAGACTATATGCTATCTTTGCAGACGTAGTCCTGTGTTCAGAAATGCCTGTTGAAGAGGCGACAAGAATTTTTGAGGTAAGGGGGCTTTTCTCGTCCTCACAGATACGTTGCGTTATCATACATTTATTTATTCACACTCAAATTGACGAGGATAGCAAATCATACATGCCTTCCGTACCTCGCACTCCCCATTCTTGTCCTCTTTATTCCGTGAAAGATTACCCCGTTATCTCCGTTGTCTTTTCCAGCTCGCGTTGACCCCGACCGGAGCTGAGCCATCTACGTCCATAACCGACACCGCAGTGGCCGAATCTGCCCTCGACCAGGCCTACGTTCTGGCCCGCGATATCCGACATTCCCGCAATCAACAACCCCCTTATCCAGACGAGGAGCTGGAATGGCTGGCTATGATGGCTTTCAACCAGGCTGTGGACTTCTACCTCGCTTCCGCGGATGAAGATTGTCGCCGGTGGGGACGGAAGGCGATCGAACTGGCAGATTTGATGCAGGGGGATAGAGGCGCCGTCGGTAGATTGCTGAGAGGGAAGTTTGAGAGGTTGTGGCGTGATGGATGAAATTACGGTCGTATCTATGTATTACAACGGGAGAAGTTGATAGGAAAATGTGTCATCAACTGCTGTGAATATTTATTTAGGAACAGAATATCTAGATTATATGTACTCCTAGCTTTTTGTTTCAGACAAATATCACTCGAAAATTTCCAAGTACAGTTCGTTCCTTAACTTGATGAACTAGGATCTATGCTTTTTGTTGAATGTGGCGGTCTCAGACCACTCAAAGACCTCCTCTTAGAGGCAATAGGTCTGCTACAGGCCAGATCCAGAATCGATATCAGATCATTGACAAATGGAACGCCCATTCCTTTAGATTATTCGACTGCCTTAAACTATGAATAGAACCTGCATTAAGGCTAGATCATTTATTATTCCAGTCAGATCGATAGATCAATTCAACCTGCTCAAGCTTGCTTCCTACCCAACAACACAAGTTACCGAGTAGTAGGCTACACATCACGATTCGTGCGCAATGATGATGATAATAAACCGAAAACCCAATACTCTACAGCGTCACGTAGCTACGTTTCGAAAAAAAAAAAGGCATGGAGAAAAGAAAAAAAAAATTGAACAAAAACCAAACCGAACCGAGGCATTCCCCCCCCCCCCCCCCTGCTCACTTCCTTATGCATCATCTCATCTAGGAGAGGAAAGAAAGGATGGGTTCTTTTTCTCACCTGCTCGGCGGTAGGTAAATAGTATAGTGATTATGGGTATCTCTTCTAACAAGGTAAGGTAGGTAGACGTAGGTAGGTAGGTAATTAGGCAACAGCGGGAGGGTAAAAATAAGTAAAGAAAAGTGAAGGTTCTGTGAGAAGAAAAAAAAAAAGAAAATCCAGGAAGAAAACATAGAAAGTGAGGGATCGAGGGACATAATTTCCAATTAGGCATCAGGAGAAGTGTGAAGTTGACATAGGAACCTGTGGTCGGGCACAGAGAAGTAATAGTAGGGGGTGAGATTAGAAGAAGGTATGCGAGCAAGTCAAAGCAGACATTAAGTATAGTAGGACCTTCTTTTTTTTGTTAAACAAAGCGCCAGAAATCTCGAAGACGCATAAGAACCCCTTTCCTTCCTTCCACCCAGACATGAAAAATGACAACATGCAGTCAATGGAAAGATACATGCCCCCTAGTTCCGCACGGCCTGATAATACAAGGGAAATAAATCCACCGCGCATTACCCTAATGCTGCCTAATTAGGTAGATAAAATATTCGATTGAGCAACGTCGTCGCAGAGAACTCCACCTTCCAAACCTGACCTTGGGAACCGCCTTCAACCCGAGTAAGAACCAGAAAAAGAAAACATCATGCTGTAGCGAGTGGAACGGACATGTCCGAGAAGGAACCTATCCATCACCGTCTAGAGAACGACTTCTTGAGAGTCGCCTGGATCCTTTCCGTACCAAACTCGGAGTGGAGGGAACCCGCCGTGGGACGGCGAGAAATTTGCTGGGCATAGACGACCGCACAGCTTTTCTGTCATTTTCCTTCCCGCTGCTATCAGTCTCTGCGTCCCCATTCACCTGGATCTTCTTAATCCGTTCACTTAGAGCTCGTCGAGTGAGGTCCAGCTCTCGCTCCAGCTCCTTCGCCGCACGGGGTTCGTCCGTGGAACCACTAAGCTTCTTCCTGTAGGCCCTTAATGTGCGGCAAACCTGCTCTGTTGACAAGTTTAAACTTCCTAACTCGCTATTTTCCGCGTTCCTGGCGCGGGATCGAAAATCCATTGACGGATGGCGGACGCTATGACGAGTGGCCGTCTTTGTCTTCGGACTTTGCGGTGAAGGTGACCTGCCTCCAGACTCCAATGGAGTAGAAGTCGTAGGCGAACGGCGACTCGTTGACGGCGGCGGGGTGGTGGCCACGTTTCCATTTTTGAGTGGGGGAGGAGCTAACAAACACCGGGATGTCTTCCTCCGGATCCGTGGTGGAGACTGCTCACGCTCACGCGCAGGTGTAGGGCTAACGGCTGGGCTGTCCACCCGCTGGAACTCGGCGAGCTCAGAACGGGAGAGGATACGACGAATAGGAGGTTTGGATGCCGTCAGTTCTTTCACAGGAGTGTCCTCTTCCTCCCCAACATTGGGCTGGGAAAGTTCTTTAGGCTGTTGTTGCTGCACTGAGAGATCCCATATCATGACCAGACCATCCAGACCAGTGCTAATCAATGTCCTCGTCACCGCTGATTTGGAGGTGGGCGATCTGCTCTCCAGAAGCAGCACATCACTGACGCCTTCGGTATGGCCGAATTCCCGGGCGAGGAGTGTATCTCTCTCTAAGTCATATACTCTGATTGATTTATCCGTACTGGATACTCCAATGAGAAGTTTTGGGCTCTGCCCAGGGACCTCACAGCTCATAGTCAAAGAGCTCATCACAACGGCGTCATTTGTCTCAGGATCGGATGCCCGAAACGAGTGGATATGCCGGCCTGAGGAGACATCAAATCTTTGAATATTCCTGTCGGTCGTGGAAAAGACAACAGTATCCGGATCGTCCGGAGCTAGCGTAATGGACACAGGAGACACCTTCAAGGTGACGACCTTCGCCATTACAAAAGCAATAACGGTTGTCCCATTCACCTCTCGAGTCACGCGTTCGCGTATTATGACTGTGCGGTCTGCGGAACAGGAGAGGAGCTTCTCGCCATCGTTCATGAAAAGTAGGCGTCCCACAGCCCCTACATGGTCATCCATTGTCTGGATCAAGTCGAAACTATCATCTGTTTTCTTGAAAAGCTGAACCATACGATCTCGACCAGAACTAGCGACTAAGCAAGTGCTAGGGCCGGATTGCACTGCAATATCTGCTACCTCACCACCGTGAGCTCGAACCTCGTTAACGCATTTCCACGGCTCTCCCGAAAGGACCCTGTAACGAGCATTAGCAGTGTACAGGGAAGAGTCGCTCTAATCGAATCAAAGGTACCTTAGGACACCGTATCTATCGCCCGAGATGAATGATTTCATGTCCTCTGTTGCCCGTAAGACTTTTAATTCGTTCAAGATGTCATCATCGCTCGCTTGAAGCTGTTCAAGCTCAACCTTTTTCGTAGCTTGGCACCGCCCTTGCATATTCCAGAAATTTACTGTCCCTCCGCAAGACCATGTGAAAAAATCAGCATCGTACGTGTTAGGTAATTTGAGTGCACCAATTCCAAGAACAGCATCCCTATGAGCAGGCATTGATGTCTCTGTGGGACTCTGCTCATCTTCCTGGTCAAGCGCATCAACGGGACAAACGTGAATCGCATGTGTGGCATCAACCGTGACTATGTGAGTGGAGAGAAATCCCATAGCGATGATCGCGGGCTTCTTTCCTCTCTGACTCCCTGGATCTCGGTCCTGGGGAATAGGAGAGGGTGGTGCAGATGCTGTTGACGCCCGCAAGTCATCAATCAGGAATCTCTGCATCTTTCTGCCCCGTCCTCCGAGCCATACAGCTCCCAGGTCAAAGTCGACGGTCAATGAAGTGATGCCAAAGCTGACATATTTGACCAGTGATAATTTCTGACCACCCTCGGTGTCATCAAGGAAGCATACAGCACCAGTGTCAGTGCAGACGACAGCCTCATGATCAGAAACACTCGCCACGCATGTGAACGTGGTCTCACTCAGAGACCCCAATAAACAGTTTCTCCCAGACAGCGCCTTTGGCGTCGAGGAGTCTACGTTAAGACGTGACCTGGAGGGTGACCCTGGAGTCGCATCGGCTAGTCGCCAAACTTTAACATGTCGTACACCAACCCTGTAGAACATGTCAGCTACAATTCATGACCTGGGCGTTTCCAGGAGCGCCCATACGTAATCAGGGTTTGGCCCATCCAGCACATATCACGGACGAAGGAGGTACACTTATTAGAGGAGTGAAGCCTAGCAGCTCCACTTTTGAGATTGATGGCCCATACGAAGAGGAAACCGTCATTCATGTCCCCGAGTGTTGCCAAATACTGCGAGTTTGCGCTGAATGCGAGACTGCGAACACCAAATGAATGCTCACTCAGAACAGTCAGAGGGACATCAAGCGGTGAATCTTTCGCCGTGGAGAAGATTAGCACCCTGGGATTATAGCCAGTCTTTACAAGTTAGCCGAAGGATCATCACTCAATGCAGTGTCTCGTTTCATGACATACCTCTCCTACTGCAAGGAGTCTCCCATTGGGACTAAGTGCGACGCTGGTAACGGCCTTTATTCTTTCTCTGGACGACGATGTCCGCGAACTACCTCCGTCTGAATCCCCATGAGATCCCCCGTAAGCAATCCCATTGACGCCAGATCTGCTAGCAGGAAGGGTCTTACTACTCCGCGCATCCGGTGTCGTTGGAGGGGTTGATTGATTGTAGAACGAGGTCACTGGATTTATGCCAGTCGCAGTTGGGCGTGCTCGGAAGAAACGCTGAGTGATGTTGTCGTCGGCATCGATGTCCGCTAATATGGCCGCCGATCCAGCACAGAGAGCAAAGGACTTGCTTGGTTCGTGGCTAGAAAAGCCATTGGGAGATGATGTTGTCGTTCCTATCACCGTCTGTAGAGACAGAGTCGACTGATACGGTGTGGGCTTGCAGGGAGTCCGCGTACTTGGTCTCAAAACGGGCGAGTTTGAGGGTGTGATCTTGAGTGATGCTCCCGGCCCCAGCTTACTCTTCCCACTCGACGAATTACTTGCCATCACCTCCAGGAACATGGGCCGCTGCTGGTGGTTCGATGTCCCCAGATAGTGCTGACCTTATTTGCATTTCAGGTTTGGGCTGCATTGGTCGAAACAAAGCGCCCAGTGCGTCGATTTCCGCCGAAGGGCACGACCCCCGCAAACAAAGGAGCAATGAGAACCAAGGATGCCGTCATGCAATCGGTGCGATTGGGTGGAGTGGTGCAGGTGCGAAGACGGTGGCGCGAGGATTGGCGAAGACGGAGCAAAGCGTCGAGGTCGAGAGAAGTCGAGAAGGAAAAAGAAGAGCGGTCGTAAGGAAGTCAATGAAGGAGTGACTGGGGCAAACTCAAGGAGATGGGCGCGCTGGGACGGATGGATGAGGCCGACAGACGCACAGTGAACAGGGAGCTGAAGCTGAGAGGTCGGAAGTCGTTCTTGGTGCATTCCCAAGCTCCTGGGGCCGACGAATGGTTTGTGCTGCCCTATCCGGACTAGAGCCAGGGACGAACTCGACGCGAGCTGCGGACGGAGGAAAAGGGGCATGCACGAGTCGCGGTCGACCGCAACCCCGATACTGTATTATTGGTAAGTCCCTGTGCAGAGATAATCTCTCCAGCGGCTAACAGAGCCAAGAGTTAGGGGCGTGTTGAAATTGGCCAGTCTGCGGTGACCTGCGTGTCACCTACCACGAAAACACGATCAGGGTCCTGGACGCTACGGCGTGGGCTTGTCGGGGGTGGATCAAGCAAACAGATCATACTGTGGTCTGTTCGGCGCGGCTGCGGGGATTCCTCGCAGCCTCAGGCTGGGGCCGAACATGTCCTGTTACAATCTTGAGACGGGCGTCCTTGGTCGTCAGAGGCTCAGCTCTATGACTCTGTAAGCACAGAAACCCGTTCCCGGATCCAAATGCAGCCTTTTCACTCCCTACCTTCCATTGCGCTAATCACGATGTTTCGTTGATGAGCCCTTGCTTCCAGGATGCCATTTAAAACAGGATCTCCCTTTCCCACCATCGAGGCGATTGTTGGCCCGTGATAGGTGAGACATTCTTTGGCGCTGTCTGCACTCCTTCTCCAAGTCCCAGAGCAGTGGCTTAGCTCTTTGCTCCCCACACGTGGCGCCCTCCGTGATAAGGATTACGTTGTGATACCTCTCAAGAATCTTACAAGTCTGTAGAAGATGGCGTAAAGACAGTCGATTTATTTGCGGACATGGAAGATATACACATTTTTTACTCAATACTACTCATTGGAAATTTTGATGATTGATCTGCCGTACTCCGCCCAAGGTATTCTAGTTCTTAAAGCTGGCGTTATGTATGGGGTTCCCGCTCTAGAGTCGACCTGCGCCCCTCTTAACAGAGGGGGTCTATCAGAAGAAAGTCGTCAGACAATATGACAAATCCAATCAGTTCTTAGCCTATGTCAGTGAATGGGTTCCTGTCGAAAGTGGTGGTGCCCAGAGTGACTCGTGGGCAAGCTCCTGGGGCTGCTCTTAAATGTCAGATGAGAAAGCAAGTAACAGTGGGATATAGCCGAAAGAAGGAGCATCTGATATCCATTTGATATCAATGACCTGGTTGAGAATGGTGAGATGCTCTTGTGGATAGGTAGTCAACCCGGCATGAAATTCCTTTTTTTCATGCCAATGATCCTAATCTATGTGAAATAGAATTAACGTCAAACAAGTGTGAGTGGCTGATATAACGTTGAATAACTTCAAGCATGTTCGAAGTGTGAAGCACTGTACTGTACATGGCCATGGTTTGTCGAGCTGCACTGAGATTGCCTAATTTGTCCTCTAGAACCACTTTGAGGCTTTATTTGCTCCATCCAATATAATCTAATTTTTAATTATTTTCATACTGGCTAATCGCAATACGAAATTCCCAAACAAGCATCCATATAGCTGATGTTCTCTAAGTGGATTCATACTCTGATTGGAATCGTAGACTGTCCCTCACGTGACCATCTTCCAAGCCTTCTAGCGCTGCAGGACAGCCCACGCCTGATGCCATCTTCCAGAGCACCTCTCAAGCAGACAGTCAACGGAGCTTATCTATTTGCACCAGAGCTATTGCTCCTCCTTAACGAGTCTGCTAGACCAGAATGCCGCCAATTTGTGCCGCATCCTCCAGGCTAGCATTCTCGACTGTTCTTCGAAACATTCTCCGTGAAGTCTCCTCCGAACCTCGACTTCAACCAAGATCTCTCTACGCATCTAGAAATTCTTTTCTGTCGAAACCATCTCTTCGTTTAACTCGCAACTTTGACAGTAGACGATCTTTATGTTCTTCGCAGGTGCTGCGCGATTCTTCGTCAGAGAAATCTGCTCCTCAAAATTCCGACGATGTCCTTGCACAACCACAAAAGGTAGAGAACACAACAGTTGAGGCCAATCTGGATACATCCTCGCAAGGATCTCGGTCAAATGGAGGGGATTCTGGTACGATAATTGCGGGAGAGAGTTCACCGGCGACAATCACAGCCGGAGAGGTGCGTACTAAGGAACGCAAAAACAAGAACTCGAAAGATTCGGCAAACGACAAGAACATTTCAAAAACCGCTAAGTCGGCCAAGGATTCCGGGAATCACAAGTCTAAGGACACAAAGTCCGCTAAGAAGAAGAAACCAGAACCGTGGCAAATCCAAAAAGAAGCGTTGAAGAAGAAGTTCAAAGAAGGCTGGAATCCTCCAAAAAGGCTCTCACCAGATGCCATCGAGGGCATCCGTCATCTACATGCCACAGCGCCGGATCAGTTTACGACTCCAGTTCTCGCTGAGCAGTTCAAGGTGTCTCCGGAGGCTATCAGGCGGATATTGAAAAGCAAGTGGCGACCTACACCAGAGGAGATGGAGGATCGCCGACGACGATGGCAGAGACGACATGACAGGATTTGGGCTCAACTGGCTGAGCTGGGTCTCAGGCCGAAGAGAAAGAAAACTGCGTACGTTTCTGATGTTAATACTTTGTATGATCGCGATGGTCCTAAGCCGATCTGAGTCTACATCTGAGTCTACCTTCTTGTTGTGCGATGTTATATCCCGGACTCATCACTCGTGTAATATAATAGAAAGCCTCTATGTGTAGTGGATAGATGACTGAGGTAAATTGAAGCTGCTACTATAGCAGTGTAATATCTTTGACTGGCGTTGCCAGGCTGCCACAGCAATAGTACATTTCACGCCCTTGTGGCCTGCGATCTTGGCTCTCTGAGCTCTTGAATGGATAAATCGAGACTCCTAATCTCGAGATCAGGAATCTCGGTAGCAGTAGTTGAGTCCTGAACGGTAGGGCTCTGGAACGGCCAACCATACGCTGTCCGGACTCGTGCCTGAGGCATAAACTTCTCCAGCCACACGAAGCTAACTCCTCTTGTCTCCAGGACTGCGGAGCGGACAGGAACCTCCTCCGCCGGAGCAACGTTGCTCAAATGACATGTGTTGTTGATGGGTCGCATATAAATACTCTTCTTCTCTCGTCCATTATTGCCTCAAATGGTAGGCTTTGTTTGACAGCATGCCAAGGCCAGCCCATCTCTCACCCACGGCGCTCGACCTGACCTCCTCTACTCGCCGCCGGACTCTATATTGCCAGCTCAGGTCCCTTCTGCTGTCATCCACCTATATGGTACCAGACCTTCACTCGCCATGCCTTCCGATATCCAGGTTTTCGTAAAATGGAAAGAGCCGACCATTTTTGCGGGGGAAGATGTCGAATGCATCATTACCTTCAAGAACGTGGCGGAGAGCGGCAACCCAGAACAAAATGGAGCGCAGCAAACCTCCCATCAGAGGAAAGTGTCCCGCACGATCACCACAGCCTCTAGCGGTGACAGCTACTTCTCCCTGAAATCTCCGCAGAGTCTCTTCTTCAGCAATAATCGACGCTCCCTTCCTGGCAGTCCTCGGAACAAAAACTTCGACCGCTCTCATCGCCCATCAGCATCGCTGGGTTCCCCATTTGGGGCATCTCACAGTTTCCCGCCTCTTCAAAGCCCCTCCAAACTCGGATCCGGGCAGCCTTCGAATCACACACACAAGAGATCCATTTCGATTTTGTCTATAGACAGTGAGGGTGGTAATGACAGGACTCCGCTTCCATCGCCGTTCAGTCGCCCGAGCACATCCAGAGGCCATGGCCGTTCTGCAAGTCTTCAGGTCTTACCCAGGAGGAATGGAACCTACGACGAAGTTTCAACAACAGGTATCCAAGATTTCTTCAAAGGAGATGCCGAATGCAGCTAATAGTATGGTCTAGGTGGGCGAAATTCCAACCGTGGCCCTATTTCCGGCGATTCTCTGTTAAGCCCGTCGATCAGAAACCTGAGACTTGACGGAGATCGTCAACCCAGAGTCGGCAGTCCAGGATCTAGTTCATCGAGTCCAGGGGGACCAGCTGAATCATCGAGGGCTCCGAATAAGCGTATTAGCCCTTTGCCAACGGATTTCAAATTCCCGCCGGTTCCTGCGACAGCGAATGAGACTACTGGGAATATTTCTATACTCTCCCCATCTGTAGCTTCAGGTGATGAAGCCCCTACATCTGGAACATCGAATGCAAGAGATGTTTCCACTCCACCGCAGCTTAGTCATCTACCTCCCGTTACAAGGATTATATCCAATTCCAGTATAAACGGGAGCAATAGGAGCAGCGGGGAATTCTACTCTTTGAGTAATAATTCGTCCGAAACTCTCGAATCTGAATATGCATCTTACTCTATTAACCGGGCGCGATCGAATCTCTTACGGCACAGGCGGCATATTTCCAATCTTGAGCCCGTTGGAAGTGCACGCGATACTCAAACACTGCTCATGGGATATGCCCAAGTCAGTGCTTCGTTTACTGTCGACGGTTCACTAATAAACCAAGCTGCGTTTGAAGAGGTTAAGCGGAGAGGAGTTCTGGGTGGACAAGGGAGCGCAGCTGGAGCTCCTGGCGGGACAGAAAAGTCTCGCAAGGGCGGCGGGCTTTTGGGCGCCTTGGGATGGAGTGCTATTGAGGAATCCATTAGTGGACTTCTTTCTAACGGTGACCTTGATGGTCTTCGAGATATGCGAGGTGTTTCTTCATCAAAGTCGATCCCATTACTCTCCACTCCGCAGTCACTCCTATTCGTCGATCTTCGCCTAGCCCCAGGTGAAGAGAAATCATTTTCATTTGCTTTTACACTCCCGAGAGGGTTACCTGCCAGCCACAAGGGGAAAGCTATAAAGTTCTCCTACAATCTGGTAATTGGCACCCAGAGGCCTACTGGTCCCAAAGAAGCTCAGCATGTCAACCGCATCAACGTCCCGTTTCGAGTCTTCAGCGGTGTGAATGGTAAGTACCGTCTGTAATATCTTTGTGCTTCACATGCTAACTGGTCCAAGCGCGGGGAGATATTCTTGGTCACGATCTTATGGCCCCTTACATACTTCTTCGGGACGAGGCCAGAGTACAGAAATTAGGCAGTAGTCCTCTCCAGGAAACGAAGAAGAGCATCAGTGGGCCTACGTGGACGTCTGCCGCCGAATTTCTATCCTACGTTGACGAGCTTCTCGAACAGGACACTCGTCGAACTTCACTGCTTTCGCCAACAATCTCACAAGAAAGAAGCCCAAGTCAGGACATACCCAGGAGCCCTCCTTCCTGCAAAGACGCGATAGATCTGGCCATTCTTCGCAGCAATCAGGTCACGAGTTCGAATCGCAGTGCGAATCGGTTCGAGATTGCGCGAAATGGGCGCAGGATTGCAGTCGTGGTGCTCAATCGTCCGGCTCATCGCCTTGGCGAGACAGTTTTTGCAACTGTAGACTTCACAGGCGCCGCGCTACCTTGCTACTCCCTGAGGGGAACTTTGGAGTCGTCGGAGAAAGTTGCCCCCACATTAGCTGTCCGGTCAAGTGCAAGCATCCACCGAGCCACCCGTCGCATCCACGCTTCCTGTTTTGAGAACACGCTTTTCTCCACTAGAGTGGTGTTCAGTCCCGCCATTCCTATCACGGCAACACCTACGATATTGACCAGCGGAGTGAATGTCGAGTGGGAGTTACGATTTGAATTTGTGACGAGCTCGCATGTTGATCATGAATCTGGACTCTCAGGCGCGAGGTTATTAGAGACGATCGGAGAAGATGACAGAGGGCAGGTTTTCTCTTCCGTTGAGAACCTCTCCTGCGAGTCCTTCGAGATCTCTATTCCATTGACGGTCTACGGTGAGACGGTTAGGGAGCCGTTGCCTGAAGAGAATCAAGGTTACTCAATATGAGCTGCGCTACGATCTGAATGCTGTTCTTGAACGGCCGTTGAAGCGTCCGTGCATGCTGGTCCCGCCGGTGCGGTTATGTTCGTGGATATAATCTTTCCTTTCGCGCTGTGTGTGTTGGACAGAGCAGTATTTATGATTTTTCAAGGGATGATCAGCGACATGGTTTATGTATTAGCCCTTGTCTGCCTTCGTCGATACCCTTGGGCTTCATTCCTCTATTAATTAGGTTAAAGGGGCAGTTCTAGCGTTTGAGATGTCTGATCGCTCATACTTAATATCATGGGGACTTAGACCCGTCTCTTATATAAAAGGGATAATTTCACAGATATTGAAACCGGGCCGTGTGAATTATGAAGGAGTGGAGGTTTTCATGTCACGGATCAAGATCGTTAGGATGTATTCATTTCTCCAAGCACTAATTCTAAACTGCTTCACTTTTGTGTGCTAGAATATTCCTAGTTTAAGTGGTACACTATGTTAGGGTGCTACCAGATAAGCTGGTTTCGATTTTCTGTCCCCACAGGGTTCCAAGGGACTGGTGTTGAGACAGAATCACTAGTGAATGATAGAGCAGTAAGAGATGATTTGAACATCTGTCAGAAGACCATCACTGAACACGTGGAGATCTAGTCCCGTCTCTTTCCCGCAAAGCAGTTCGAGATGGAAATATTATTTTCACGAAGTCGGCGATATGATAACCCCACGTGATAAGACGGTCACCGGGGCAACGGGCGGGCGGGCGGCGTCTCCAGGCGGGCATCTCCAAGCGCCGCCTTAGCCAAAGTCCGATATCGTGGAGAAGCATGGTCAGTGCTATCTCAGTCCTGACAGACTGAATCTGTGATATTCCAGCTCCCTTTTCTCATTTACAGCATCCAAACTGGTAATAGAAACTCGCGGTAAGGTTTACGCTGCTCCATATCAAATGGAACTAGGTCGAATATGACGATCTCACTGACTATCGGGCTGCCTTCGGAATGCAGGTGAATCTCAATCCAAATCACGCACTGGCATACACACGAGGCACGTTGTTCGTGGAAGACCGTTTGAGAAAGGACCTCCTCCTTTCCCATCCCCCCTCGAAAGTGGGATACGAAGACAATGGCATCATTCATCACTACAATGTCTGTCCCCTTTGGCTTCTCGCCATAGCCTGGCAAACCCATCCCTCCAACCTGCACCCTCAATCAGCCCGCTCCATGCAAGACCCTCAGTGTCTCTCACCCCCCTCCCCCCCCCCTTCTCTGAGTCCCCGTCATATCTCTCGCCCGCGTACGAGCTCTCAAGGAAGGTCTCCATGCGCTGACATCGCCTAGCAACGCGCGAAATAAGAGCCCGTTCAAGCCGCGGAACGCGGCCAAGGGGACGAGCAGCTACCAGCTGAGGCAGTTTGCAGAGGCGACGCTTGGTAGTGGGAGTTTGAGGAAGGCCGTCAAGTTGCCTGAGGGAGAGGATCTGAACGAATGGTTGGCTGTTAACGGTATGCTCGCCGGTCCGCGCAGGAGTTTGTCGATTTCCATTTTAGCCGACGACGAGAGACGATCGAACCGAGACTGACATCCTGGCTGCGAAACCGCAGTTGTCGACTTTTATAATCAGATTAATCTTCTATACGGATCGATAACGGAGTTCTGCTCCCCCCAGTCGTGTCCGGAGATGAAAGCGACAGACGAGTGAGTTGCGTGAGTGGTTAGCCGAAGAGAAATGGAATGGCTGACACTGGGCAGGTTCGAGTATCTCTGGCAAGATGGGGAGAACTACAAACGGCCAACTAAGATGTCTGCTCCGGAGTATATTGAACATCTGATGAGTTGGGTTCAGAGCAACATCGACAATGAGCAGATGTTCCCAAGCCGAATCGGTATAGTCGTCACTTCCTGAATCATTTAGGATATGCTGTGAGCTGATGAGTCTGATCTGATGCAGGCGTCCCTTTCCCCAAGACATTCCCGAGCCTGCTACGCCAGATCTTCAAGCGGCTGTACCGTGTGTACGCGCACATCTACTGTCACCACTATCCCGTGGTTGTACACCTGGGACTTGAGCCCCACTTGAATACCAGCTTCAAGCACTACGTCCTTTTCATCGACGAGCATAACCTAGCTACCGGGAAGGACTTCTGGGGTCCACTTGGGGACTTGGTGGACAGCATGCTGCGCAGTGACTGAGTGCGTTCCGACACTCCGGTTGGGATAAGTTATTTCGGCTTCTCAGGGCGGGGGCTGATGGATACATGTTCCTCAGGGTTTGCAGGCGTTGACTATGGGCAAGGGTTGGAGGCGTTTTCAATCAGGGTTGCACCACCGGCGTTTTATGGGTTGAGGATCGGGTGTATGATAAACGGGCTAATAATGAGATCTACCATCGTATTCAATACAGCACGATATCTTCAGCATAAGACTGCTCTTCTTGCGCATGTAGATGTGGTATGCGTTTATCGGGTCATCATATGTGGTGCTGCGCCGGGCAGACAAGGAAGACGAGGGCGGGCGGAACCCGGTCCTCGGAAGCGGCGGCCACGTGACTGCAGAGCCCGTGTGTAGAACTTCGGACGTCGACGCGATTTATCTCAGGCTCTCCAGAACAGCAGCGGCAATTGAAGCCCTCCGCACGTCGTTTGCACCTCTCGCCTATACCCAATCTCTTCTCCTTCGAGGTCTCTTTTCCTCTACCGCCATCATGCTCTCCTCTCGCGTCGCCCGCGCGGGCCTGCGTGCCTCCGTCCAGCAATTCTCCTCGGCCCCTCGCACGGCCGCTCTGAACGGCATCCGGACCTACGCCACTCCTGCTCAGGACGTCAAACCCCCAGTGGCCGTGTACGGTATTGATGGAACCTATGCTAACGCTCTGGTATGCGATGCGCTCTGCTCCCAGTGCCATTGAACCCCTCCTTTCCGATGGTCCGAAGTTCTTGAGTTCTTGAAAAGCGAAAGCGGAGCAGACACAAAAAGGCTAACCATTTACCCCTCCCCCTCCTCTGTGGTTGTTCGTCATATACAGTACACCGCCGCTGCGAAGACCTCGGCCCTCGAGCAGACCTCCAAGGCGCTGGCCGCGCTGGGCGAGACCTTCAAGAAGGACCCCAAGCTGACCACCATCCTGAGCGCCCCGACCCTGTCCGCCAGCGACAAGAAGCAGATCATCCAGGAGCTGCAGAAAATCGCCGGCGCCGACAAGGGCGACATTGTCAAGAATTTCCTCAACACCCTGGCCGAGAACAACCGTCTGGGCCTCCTCGCGAGTGTGTGCGACAAGTTCGCGACTCTGATGAGCGCCCACCGTGGTGAGATCGAGGTGGTCATCACCAGTGCTCAGGTGCGTTTCCCCCCTCTGTCATGTGTCGAATGAATAGAGCCATTTAGCGAGGCTCTTCGCGCGACGTGCGGGGATCGTGACGGATATCATCTAACATATAATCCCACCTGCAGGAGCTTGACAGCAAGATCATCCAGCGCCTCGAGAAGGCCGTCGCCAAGTCCGAGCTCAGCCAGGGCAAGAAGCTCAAGGTCGTCACCAAGGTGAGTAAATCCAGGCATCTATTTCAAGGAAGAGAGAGAACGAGATAATTCCTCGGCCTCAAATAGACCAATTAAAAGGGAAAAGAATCTGACACATCTCTTTCGCATAGGTCAACCGTGACATCATCGGCGGTCTCATCGTTGAGGTCGGCGACCGCACAATCGACCTCAGCGTCTCGTCTAAGATCAGCAAGCTCAACAAGGCCCTGACGGATGTTGTGTAAATCGTAAATCAATATTATCATGTTTCACCCACGCACACATAGTAAGAAACATATGTTAGACAGTCAATGACAGATCAATTCATTGCATGCAAGAGAGGAGACAAAAAGAAGAGAGTTTAGGAATATTCCTTATCACGAGTACAAGATACATACACACTTTCTCGAATCTATTTAGTATCTACCTATCTTACTCCATTGTGTAGGCATGTTCCTTATATATAATTTTCCTTCTTCCCTTTTTTTGGGGCCCCTCTTTTTTGTTCCCCCTCCCCTCCCATTGGTGTGTGTGTGTGTGGCCCGGACTACTACCTCTAGTAGTACTGTGTCAAATTAGAGAGAACACAGCCGCTCGCCTTTTTGTATTTTTGCTGTTTTCTTTATTTTGGTGCGTTTTATCTGGAGACTTCTTCGCCTCTTGTCTTGTCTTGGATCAGGACCCAAGGACCCAGGACCCGTGGAAAACGGTGTGGAGAGCGGATATACTGTAGTAGTCTTCCGTAGGAAGGAGGCGGGGGAGGGAGATATATCACAACATGTAAGATAAGATAATCTATGTTCAGAGGACGGGGGAAGTATGATATCCCTCACGATAAGATGCAATTCATTCGGTCTTGAGGATGTTATCTAGGTAGGTAGGTAGGTAGGTCGGTGGTGTATTTCACCTAGAATTGTTCTGGTCATATCTATCTATCTACCTACCTACCTACCTACCTACCTAATCGACGTAGGCCTTTTTGGTCAATAGGGGTCCGGGATAATAATAATGATGATGATAACAATGGTAGAAGAATGGCATAAATAACTTTTTTTTAATAGAGAAACCATGAAACAAAAATTCAAGGATCATGACAACTGTCCTTTGTTTCTCTATAAACTTCCCGAGGAAAAAAAAAAGAGATAAGAAGGATATATACAAACATAAGATTTCTTTTTTTTTAAAAAAAAAGATCTATCTTATTTGGCAACAGCCTCAATGGCCTGATCCAGGATCCTCAGACCCGTCCTGATCTGCTCCTCCGAGATGATCAGCGGCGGCACGAACCGGATGCAGCCCTCGCCCGCGGTGATGATCAACAGCCCCCTCTCGCGCGCGGCGGTGACCAGCTCGGACGCCTTGGAAACGTAGGCCTCGGAGAGCTGCACGCCGAGGATCAGGCCCCGGCCACGGACCTCCGCGATCACCTGCGGGTACTTCTTCTGGAGGTTCTCGAAGCCCGACAGGAAGACTGCCGACTTGGCCTCGACGGACTTCTGCAGCTCCGGGTCCGCGAGGCGCTCGACGATGTGGTGCGCGACGCGGCAGGCGAGCGGGTTGCCGCCGAAGGTGGTGCCGTGGTCTCCCGTCTTGATGTACTTGCCGACGGTGGACTCGGACACGATCGTCGCGCCGATGGGGATGCCGTTGCCCAGGGCTTTGGCGCTGGTCAGGATATCGGGATGGGCGGCCTTGCCGCCGTTGGCAGGGGCCAGGGACGGGTGCGCGTGCGCCCACAGCGAGCCCGTGCGGGACAGACCGCACTGGATCTCATCGAAGATGAGCACGGCGCCGACGGCGTCGCAGCGTTGGCGGAGGACGAGCAGGAACTCGGGCGTCGCGACGTGGACGCCGCCCTCGCCCTGGATCGGCTCGACGATGACACCGCACGTCTTGTCCGTGATCAGGGTCTCGAGCTGCGCGACGTCGTTGTACGTGCCGTACTTGAACCCGGGGACCATGGGCGCGAAGGGGGTCTGGTATTTCGGGTTCGGGGTCGCGGACAGAGCGCCCATGCTGCGACCATGAAAGGAGTTGTGGAAGGAGACGAACTCGTGCTTCGCGCCCGAGGGGTCGAGGGAGCGTCCGACCTTGCGGGCGAACTTGATGGCCGCCTCGTTGGCCTCGGTGCCCGAGTTGGAGATAAAGACCTGCGAGGCGTCGCGCATGGCGCCGGACTCGAGGGTCTTGGTGACGAGGAGCTTGCTGAGGGCGCCGGTCCAGGCGTTGTGGTAGAGGTTGGAGGCGTGGATCAGAGTCTCAGACTAGATGGCACAATTGATCCCGTCAGCAATTATGTTTTTACGTAGTCATTGACATATGCTGCGCACCTGCTGGGCAATAATCTTGGCGATCTCCGGATCGCAGTGGCCCAGAGAGTTGACCGCGATGCCGGCCGTGAAGTCGAGATATCGCCGGTTCTCCATGTCCCACAGGTAGCAGCCCTGTCCCTTGATCATCATCGGCGGCGGGCGCACATATGTCGGCACCATGTAGGGCGCTCGCTCGTTGATGAAGGCCGCCGTTTGCGAGTCCGGTGCGGGGTCGGGGTTGGGAAGGGATGCATCTTTCTGCTCTCAATTAGCACGCAGTTCACATACTCAAGACTGAAAACAGTGGTTAAGTAGAGAGTATAAAATAAAAATAAAAAAAATACCTGAGAAGCCCTCGTCGTCGCTGTCGAAGCGAACCCTCTCTGCTGCAGCGGTGACTCAACGAGCGCAGGCAAGCGCTTCGTCGCCCGCAGCGCTGCGGGGCGGCACCGCCAGGCGGCCACGCGCAGGGCCATCGCAGGAATAGACGACTGTAGAGAAAAAGGAAACCAGGAATATAGCCCAGCGATTGAGCTCGCCGGGCAATTGACCGTCTGGAGAACCCGAGTGTTATATATGGACGAGAGGGCGAGCGGGCATGGGCCGATGCTGCGCAGAAAAGTTGCCGGCGCCGCGCGATATCGGATATCGGGCCGCGATAAGCGGGAGATCTGTTTGATCTTTTCTCCGGTCAGAGGTCCATCTCCGGATGCCGCCACCAAACAACCACTCGGCATCTCCATCCCACTCACTGTGTCTCACCATTTTGCTTCCTTCAGCTGCATCCGCACGAAATAATAGCAATGGCGTCCACTCTTCTGCCATTCACTCGAGCCTTCTCCAGACGCATCGCAATCGCCCCCCGACAGCTGCGTGCGCTTTCATGCACCACGCGGAGAAGCGCCGCCGACGGCAGCAGCAAGCCGCCGCACCCGTTCGCGAGCGCCCCCGCGCCCCCTCGCCTGCCCAAGGAGGAGCAGGAGATCTTCGAGCGGCTCCAGCGACAGTCGACCGGCGCCTTCAGCACGCCCAGGGTCAACCAGTCCCCCGATTCGGCGGCAGAGCCCTCCTCCTCCGCCCCATCACCGGAGACCATCAGGCCCCTCGACGCGGGCGAGGAGCTCCACCCCAACCTGCGACTCGGCGCGCAGCCCGAGTTCGAGGGCGACAAGAACCCCAAGACCGGCGAGATCGGGGGCCCCAAGACCGAACCGCTGCGGTGGGGGGCCAACGGGGACTGGAGCTTCAATGGGCGGGTCACCGATTTCTGATTATTCTGGCTATGGATGGACGGAGCTGGTCAATAATAAGGAACCGTTAAGAACTGCTGTTCATGGGATATCCCGGAGAGGTGGGCATAGAAAAGAGGTAACGGAACGGTACATACAAGGCTAGTTCTGCATCGGGAAGCGCTGGGTTTCAGTCGTTGGGAGCTTGACCCGATATAGAAGGGCATCAGCAATGGACTCAGACCCGTTCCAGTTTGTCCTGCGTGGATAACTACCTAAGGTGTACATAAAGGCCAGGGCTTGCTCGGGTTGTCTGGGTTTTTACCACTGTTGATGACACACAATGTACAGTACACTAATGCATGACTGGAGGTTTTACATATAAATACAGGTGATCACACGACCTTGGTCTCAGTGTCGGCTGTGTTCCAGCATTGCCCGAACGTGGCCCGGAAGTAATGTCAAAAGGGTGGAAGTGAACAAGCCAGAAAATCGGATTTAAGTGCATGTGCCGGGTTGCAGGTATTCCAACGCCCCAAAGTGCCCGCGCTTCATAGCAGGAAATCACTGTCTCCGCATAGCTTTCACTCGGCTAGTTTCACCATCCCCTGACCAAGCCTTCGAAAAGCCAAGGTAACCGAAGTCGCATACACATCCTTCGTCGTGCCGAGGAGAGTGCTTCAAAGAGCGCAGGACCCCTCGAGCCTCGCAAGGGTCGCTTTTCCTGCCCTGCTCTCATTAGCACGGCCCAGCTCGTTACTGATCCACGCGCCGATCTTCGACATCTCTTCCAGATTGATGCCGGTGTGCATGCCGAGGCTGTGAAGGGTGTGGACGAGATCCTCCGTCGCGACGTTCCCCGTGGCGCCCTTCGAGTACGGGCATCCGCCAAGGCCTCCAACGCTGCTGTCGAAGATCCTGATGCCGTGTTCGAGGCCGACGATGGTGTTGACCAGCGCCTGGCCGTAGGTGTCGTGGAAATGGAGTGCAATATCGGTGTTCGCGATTCCCGCCGCCTTGAGCGTCCGCAGGAGCTCCAGCGTGCGAGGCGCGGTTCCCATGCCAGTGGTGTCCGCGACAGACACCTCGTCTACTCCCATCTCGAGCAGGGACGCCGTGATCTCAGCGACCTTGGACGGTGGGACATCTGGTCCCTCGTACGGACAGCCCAGAGCGACGGACACATACCCACGCACTCTGATGTTTCTCGACTTGGCTAACTCAACGATCGGACGGGCCCGTTCCAGGGACTCTGCAATCGTGCAGTTGGTGTTCGCCTTGCAGAAGGCTTCGGTTGCTGCCGTGAAGAATGATATCTCCGTCCTGGTTGCGGGCTTGGATGGGGTGCCCTGCGTCTCCGCCGTGGCGCCCTCCGCATCCATGATCTTCACCAGGTTCTCGAGCCCCTTGATGTTGGGAACCAGGTAATTGTACGCAATCGCATGCTGAGACTGCGGGGGAGACCTGATGAGATGCTCCAGGATCTCTCCGGTGTTTGCCATCTGGACAGACATGGACACAAACGTCAGACGATGTAAACGATGAGGGACACTGACGGGGCTTCTTGACTAAATGAATGACGAGAAAAGGCTTCAAGAGAACAACCGTACCTGTGGCACCCATTTGGCAGGCACAAACGAACCAGCTTCGATCGTGGTGACTCCTGTCTTCGCGAGCTTCTCGATGAGCTGGATCTTGGTCTCCAGGGGGATCGATTTCTTCTCGTTCTGCAGGCCATCCCGTGGCCCTACTTCAACAATGCGCACATGGTCCGAGGTTAGGGTCCTGGCCTCTGTAGCGAACCGGCGCGCAGCCTGTGTAGTTGGAGTATATCGGAGCGCGGCCGAGAACAGCCGTAGCCTGGGTCTGAGGAACGACATGCTGAGGAAGAGCCCAAGTATCCCTGTAGAGAGAGACAAAAGAAGAAGAAGAAGCCAGTTTGTCCGCGAGAGTGTGGAGGAGACGGCGGAGGGGGAGCCGAGCATATCCCAGCTCTAGCCGCGCTCGTCGGGTCCAGCAGGAGATGCCGAGATGCGGAGAGGCCGAGAGGTCGGAGCGCGACGCCGACGGACCACCCCACTTTTAGCCGCCACATCCACTGGCCTCCCTTGGCGTAAAGAATCTAAGAAAGATTCTATCGCCATATTTTGGTGTTTCGGTCACAGACGCAAAGATGCCTGAGGAAAACCACCCGTCTGTGAGCTCCGAGAAGATGGAGGACCAGAGCTCCGCTGCTGAGAAGCCTGCCTGCCAGCTCAGACAGCCCAAGAAAAGATTCGTCGGGAGACGAACAGCAGATGCCGCCCAGGCACAGAAAGAGGCGTCTGTTGAACAGGGTGCAGACTCGACGGCGGTTCAAAAAGGTCAGCAATCGATTCACCGTGATGTCATTCCCCGTTCGGCCATGCTGATTCCCTCGACAGCTGCCCCCAGAAGGGCCCCCAGGACCTTGAATCAAGTCCCTCCCGAGATCCTCGAGGATCCCGACATCCAGGCCGCAATTGCGCTGCTCCCGAAGAACTATAACTTCGAGATCCCGAAGACGATCCACCGGATCCGGACGTCGGGCGCGAAGAGGGTGGCCCTGCAGTTCCCCGAGGGGCTGCTGATCTTCGCAACCACCATCTCAGACATCCTGACGCAGTTCTGCCCGGGCGTCGAGACGCTCATCATGGGAGATGTGACGTACGGCGCCTGCTGCATCGACGACTACACGGCCCGCGCCCTGGGCTGCGACCTGCTCGTCCACTACGCCCACAGCTGCCTCATCCCCGTGGACGTGACGACGATCAAGACGCTGTACATCTTCGTCGACATCAGCATCGACACGGCGCACCTGATCGCCACGCTCGAGCGCAACTTCCCGCCGGGCAAGACGATCGCCACCGTCGGCACGATCCAGTTCAACGCGACGCTGCACGGCCTCAAGCCCGTCCTCGAGCGGGCCGGGTTCAAGGTCGTCATCCCGCAGATCGCGCCCCTTTCCAAGGGAGAGATCCTGGGCTGCACCTCCCCCCGGCTCTCTACAGACGACAGGATCGACATCCTCCTCTACCTGGGCGACGGCCGCTTCCACCTCGAGTCCGCCATGATCCACAACCCGTCCATCCCCGCGTACCGCTACGACCCGTACTCCCGCACGCTCTCCCGCGAGTACTACGACCACGAGGAGATGCAGACGCTGCGGCGGGACGCCATCAACGCGGCCCGGTCGGCCAGGAAGTGGGGGATCATCCTGGGCTCGCTGGGCCGCCAGGGGAACCCGAACACGATGGCCATGATCGAGAACCATCTCAACGAGCGCGGGATCCCCTTTGTCAACCTGCTGCTCAGCGAGATCTTCCCGGGCAAGCTGGCCGCCATGTCCGATGTCGAGTGCTGGGTGCAGATCGCTTGTCCGCGGTTGAGCATCGACTGGGGGTATGCCTTCCCGCGGCCGTTGCTCACGCCCTACGAGGCTCTTGTTGCCCTGGGCGTACGAGAGGACTGGGAGAGCGCGAACAAGGGCGTGTATCCCATGGACTTCTACGCTAAGGACGGCCTGGGGAGGACAAGGCCTGAGCAAGCGATGCGCAGCGCCCAAGCCGTGCAGGGATAACTACTGCTCGAAGGGATGCTACGGAAGGCAGAGTGCCAAAAAAGGCAGGTATCTGGCTTCGGAAATTGCCAGCAAAACATATATTCTGCTGCTAGATAGACAGAAAAAGAAAATGCTGGCAAAAGATGCCAAGTCAGGCAGCTTTTCTATCGTCATTAAAAAAACGGGAGTTCGAAACTTCCTACTCTATCACATACAGAAGCCTTCCAGTCATCACACAAAAACCTCGTCATCCCTTGTTCTCATCAGCACTATCGGCGTTGGTGTCGCTTGCACTTCCTCTCCTCAATGTGAGGATGCTCTTGTATCCCAGCTCATCGGCAGTCCGTTCCGCTGCGCGCCATCTCGTGACCGCCTGCTCGACATCTTCACACATCTCCCGTGTGTCGTGGATGATGCCGCCTTCTTCCGGCTCCGAGAGCTGGGTGCTTTCCCTCGATTTACCGTCTCTACTCAGCGGGAACGCGGGTCCAAAGCCGCGTTCGGGCGTCGGATTGAACATGATGGCGTTGGCGAACATGCGTATCAGCTCCTTCTCGAGCTGTGCAGAGTTCACGATCGCCTTGGGTGGGATCAGATCCGCCGTCTTGGGCAGCAGCAGGACGGTGTTCTTCGAGGGTGTTCCTGCACTGGGCACGGGAGATTCCCCATCTCCAGCAGGTGTGCTTGCTGCTTCGGTGGCCGCGGCTACAGCTTTACTTCCCTGGTGGATCGCGGATTTGATTGACTTGAGATCCTGCGGGCGGTAAATGAGATCCCTATACCCGGGAGCATCGCGCTCGGTCAACGGTTTGGCGAAGATCGAGGCATGCTTGTGGGCTGTCACGTCGTTCATGATGGGAGCGCCGGTCCTGGGAAAGTTGCGTGTGCACAGCACATACCGAGTGGTATCGATCCGACCCGGCTCTGGCTGGCTACTGTCCACTTCGAAAGACTCGCTCGCTCCGCGCTTGCGCTTAAGTCTCCCTTTTACCGGCCCTTCCTCCACCTGTGCGGCGGCTGTGGTACCCCTACGCCGCGAAGACGCCCGAGCTTCTGGCTCTGCGTCCTCGGTGATCCCTGCTGGCGTGCTTGGCATCTCATGTTTGATTCTGCGATGAGTTACAGAGCCCGAGTCCGTGAGCGAATCATCTTCACGTGATGCTACCGAACGTCCACGACTCCTCGTCGAGGTTGTACTACAGTCACGTCTCGTGCGAGCTGAAGAAGTGGACTTTTCGGTCCTGGCATCCAAACCTGGCGCGTCTTCAACATAGGTTGGCGGCACGCTTCTCTTCCTCCTGGCTCTGGGTTTCTCACCTTCCGCATCTCTCAATTTTCTGCGGGCTTGGCCCGCTTGAGGGGATACCTGGAGAGCGTCAATCGGCGACGGAGCTCTCTCACTGATCGGGCTTACGTCCTCAGGTCGGGGTCGCACAGGAGAGCCCGGAGACCTGCTGCTCATGCGGGGCGACCGTTTCCATGGCGTGAGAGAGCCGCTCGTGTCGATCGGCGGCAGCGGCGGGCGTTTGCCCAGCGATGCAGAGAACGACGGGGTCTGTCTGGCTAAACCAGGTGTTACACTGCCTTGGACACTTGAATAAGGTGACTGACTGGCCGCGGGTATAGGTCCGGGAGTAACAGGCCCTGGTGGCGGATACGGACTTGGGAAGGTCCTCGGCACGTCGGGATGCGGCGGAACATGGGGGACATGTGGAGATGGAACATGCCTCTCAGGAATCGGCTGGGTAGGATAAGGGGCATTTGCGTAAGGAGAGATGTGTTGTGGGTATGGTGGTTGAGGGGTCCGATGTGGAGACCATTGCTGGAAGGGTTGCTGTCCCATGGGATACTGAGGTACCATAGGAGAACCGATCATGGACGATCCTCTCCGACCAGCAGCATCTCCTGTTGGCACAGCGGACTGTACGGGAGAACCTGCGGGAAGACTGACGCCCTGCTGAGGTGGAGGGACGACCGCCGGCCGAGCGGTGGCGTTGGGATCGAGGCCAAATGCACCTGCTGCACCAGACGGTGGCTGGGTTGTCGGTTGCGATGCCGGCACTATCGTTGGCACGCCCGCCGCGTTCTTACTCGGGGACGGAACTCGATACCCATGGCCGGGCTGCTGGGACGGCAAAGGGGGTGCGTTGTTATTGACCGGGCTAGGTTGATGCTGAGGGCCGGTGGCCAGATAAGGCACGGCTCCAGGCTCCTGCTTGGGATGAGCAGGCGGTCCCTGTTGTGCTCCAGCAGCCTCCGCGGGAGGATAATGATGGGGTTCTTGCGCCTGGGGCCGGCCGGCTGCTTGCGCCGGCTGCTGGGGCATATCAACCTTTTCACCATGCTCTACGGTCGCTTGCTTCCCACCTGGTCCTTCCAGCTGTGCCTCTGGAGGTTTGCTGATATCGACAGCAGGGTGCTGGCTCGGTTTCTCCTCTGCCTTGACATCGAGGTCCATCGCATCTGGCGCGGGAGGTCCCGTCTGAACCGGTCCCTGGGGCACCTCGGGCGCCTTGGACGGAGCTTCCGGGACGGCAGATGGCCCAGGCTCTCTGGTGTATTCTTCCCTCTGCAGCCGTTCGATCTCATCTCTAATCTCTCTGTATCTCCTCTCTTCGTTCCTAATCTCCCTTGTAACACGTTCCTTGTATCTGGCGTACAGACGGGAGACGAGTTTCGGGACGACTGTAGCATGCGCCGCTGCATCGAACAGCCCCTCCGCGGTGGGACTGGAGAGCTTGCGTTTCTTGGGGTTGGGGCCTGGGCTGCTGTCTGGATTGTGGCCGTTCTGGTCCGGGCCGGGCGACGCATGGCTGCGAGCCTCCTCGATGCCCTCCCGCATCAGCGTAGTGTAGAGCTCCTGCAGGGCCTCCGGGCGGAGCCTCTCCGTGTCGAAGGCGGCATCCTGGCGGACGAAGGGGTTGTTGCGCAGCAGGTCAGAGATGGCGGCGAAGCTGGCGGGACGGGGATCGCGGGTCGCGAGGGACTGGAAGAAGAGGAGGGACTCGAAGGGCGTGTAGGCCGACAGCGGAGGCATCCCCCATTGCCCGTCTGGCCGGCCACTCAGGGAGCTTTGAGTGATGGGAGCCACGGTGATGGAGGTGGCCCGAGGAAGGAGGTGAGGACGGGGAACGCGACGGGACACGGTCGAGGCCAGGCACGCATAGCCTTAGTCCATCACCCTAGGACGGGGGGTGCCTGGGGGGAGAGCCCGCGCAGAGCGGAGAGGGGGGAGGGAGTGAGGAGGGCGCAGAGCGGGGGACGAGCAGCGAGAAGGGGGGACGAGGGGGGAACAGGCGATGCTGGGGGAAGTGCGGAGGGCGGAGGAGGCGCGGCGTGGCAGCGAGAGTTGGAGATGGCAGGTCTGAGACGGGGTTGCGGTGCTGGGATGAGCTCGACCTGGCATCATCGCGGAGGGAAAAATTGCTGCCGGCGCGGCGAATGGCGGCCGGCGGCGTCACGTGACACACGGGTCCACGGATCGACACGCGTCGCGGGCCTAGGGCGCTCTAGGGCCGCCCTAGCGACGCCCTAGGGGCCTCTCCTCCTCTCCCAGCGTCCTGAGACGGCCAGCATCCGACTCGATCGTCGCAGAGCCCAGGCCACGAGTAGGAGCAGCATCCAGGAGTCAGGGACGATGCCCAGCAATCATCAAGCAGGCCCCCGCCGGCCGCTCAGCTTCCGCCCGTGCTCTCAGGGGCACGAGCAGCCCCTTTCCCCTCAGCCCGGTCGTCCAGCAGCCTGCCTCGATGGAGTCGATGCCATGCCTCCGGGCTAAGCTACCTCATATCCCAGGCAAACCTCCTTGCAGCAGACCGTGGACTCGGGTTCGCTGGTTCGTCCGTCGTCCCTCCAGCCTCCGGTGCGTGCCATTGGGACCCCCCGGACGCTGCCTTTTCCTTCCGCGGCGCGATCTCTCTCCTGACTCGCGTTCTCGTCCCCAGGTTCCTGACCCTTGAGCTTAACAGCTCCCCGTCTCCTGATCTTGTCCTTTTGCCATCAATCTCTCGTCGCGGCTCCCTTTGGCCGTAGGGCGCTGGTGACCTCGTTCATCTCCTCTGCGCTCAACGGCTATCATTCATCAAATTCGCAGCTGGTGCCGGTTCGACAAGGATCAACCTGCACGTCACGCCACTGATCCGCGACCGAAGCTCCCCTTCCGCGCGACGTTCTGGAAACCCTCCTACCACCTCCTCTCTGCAGGCTCATTATTATTAAGTGTCCGTGGCGTCCTGTGAGACCACGCCGTGCGACCTTCCAACATGTCGGATACGGAGCAGGAATGGAAACCCAAAGGCCGGCCCCAGTCGTTCGTGACCCTCTGCGTCCCAGGGATCTCACAGCATTGGCATTGACCCGTGGCAGGACCATAGCACAGGCCTTCTCCATGGAGCTCGACAGCCTTTTCGCGCTTGACAGTGACGTCGACCATCTCTCGCAGACTGTGGATCAGAAGTATGTATCGACATCACCTGTCCTGGCGTTCCTCCCATAGACCATGGTTCCTCTCGTTATCTCATCTCAGCATCTTCTTCTCCGGGATCAGCGGGTCTTCTGATATACGGCCATTCAGTTCACGAAGGGATAGCCGTGGAGCTGACAGAGCTGCCCCAGGAAGCAGATGGTGATGATACAGAGTCACGAACTGGAGATTCTCCAGGCCAAGATCCGTGAAGCCGAGGAGCGTCTGAAGGAGCAAGAGGAGCTCTTGGCTAGGAGAACTGGAGGAAGCGGGGCTCACCAGAGAGAGGGCTCAGAGGGTGGGTTCCCTTCTGCCCCTGAGGAGGAGCGGGCCAATGCCCAATCCTCCCTTTCATCGTCTGTCTCTGACAGCCGTTCATCCGATGAAGGTCTCACAGATGCATCGGCCTCCCCGGCCACGTCGAACGATCTTGACGAGAGGGTCAACGAAATAGAGCATGAGCAAAAGGACAAGGCGAGAGAATCATGATCGGTACCGAGGGATTTTGGAATGGAAATAGACTATTCGGGGAATCTGAGTTCTTTTTTTTTGACGGCAACGTCCACTCTGTATACATTTGGATGGATTGCTATGTTGATTCATCCCGATACCATCTCCAGGTGCTGCAAAGACGAGCAGCCCGTACGTCGCAGGTCTTTTTTGTATAACGCCATCACGTTGCATCTGTTTCTTCGGTCTGAATCACGTGCGCCCCTCTACTTACCTCCGCAATCATCATCGTGTATCTAGAGCACCAGAGGACGAAAGGCGCCTGAGGAGCTTCTCGTGGCTGCGTCTGTGCTTATCGAGTTCAGGAAGCATTGGTCCTATTTCCTGCAGCTTGATACATACCTAGTGTATAATATTAATAACCCTCCAATTCCAAGCTTTCTATTCAGCTCCATCTCAACATCTTCACTTTTCTGGTTCTCAAGCAACTCTGGTCTTGGAGGGGGTCGAGTGCAACTGCTTCGAGGCCGCCGTTGGCTGTGTCACTCATGCACAGCTCCACGTTTTGCAATACACTGACGTGGAGGGTAAGCCCTTAGTAAGATCGATAAACCTTGGAAAGAGAGCCCTGTAGAATATGAAGTTGGTGGTTCGCGCGGACGATCCATCCCGCCGGGCAAGCCCCGAAGAGCGGCTCTTATCGATAAGCGGAATTCGATGTATCTACCTACCTAATCTGCTGGAGGCTTCCCGCCCTCCTTGCATGATACCTGAACCCGGCTGGCTCGGGGGGCTTATATATTATATGGCCTGTGCCAGATTGCTTCTTCTTCTTCGTTGAAGCTTCCGCCGCGAGGACAGACAGGGGGTTTTCATGTGATCCCGCGTTGTTTGTGTCACGTCATCAGTCCCCTTCTTTCCTCCTCGCCCGCTTTATTCTTATCGACTAGATCATTAATCCACACGTACACATACCTCCCCAGCTACCATGGTCATCATCGACCACCACGAATACCTGTGCGAGGAGGAGAAGCGTCTCAGAGAGGATCGCGAGCGCACCCGGTACTGGAAGAGATGGGGCCCGTACGTTGCGGAGAGGCAGTGGGCAACAGGTTTGTTTTGCGTTCCGTAGCTTGTGTCAGTCAGACTGTCAGCCATTATTGTCATGTACAATTGGCAGGCTTTGTTTTAAGAAAACGGGCTATTAATACCTGATCTCATTTTCTTGTCAATTAAATGCATAGTTCGAGAGGATTACTCGTAAGTCTCTCTCAGAAGATCATTATCAATCGTCAGAAGCAAAAAGGACATCGTTTCACTCAACTTGCAGCAGCGAGAACGGAGATGCGTGGAGCTGTACGTTCAAGATCTTTTTCCTCTCCCCTCTTGCGCTGGGGTTGTACAGTATGTAGCTCATTGATTAAATTTCCAGACTTCTCGCATGACCACGCCCGGTCGAGGACGTACCGATGGGGTGAAGACGGCATTGCCGGTGTGTCGGACACGCACGGCCTGCTGAACATTGCCTTTGCCTTTTGGAACGAGAAAGAGTGCGCTTGCACCATTATCTTTTGGGGTTATTTTCTTCGGAAGCACTGCTGACAACAACGATGCTTGCAGTGATTTCCTGAAGGAGCGGCTGTTCGGGCTCTCGAATCCCCAAGGAAACCATGGGGAGAGTATCAAGGAGGCCCATTTCCATCTGGACAATACGCCTACGGTAGGTACCTGACTATCTATGTAGAGTCGATAGACGCGAAGCTGTTTCTCGCTGTTTGCGTAACCATCTAACCATCCCCTTTTTTGCTTCAGCACTCGTACATGAAATATCTCTACAAGTACCCGCAGAAGAAGTTCCCATATCAGGACCTCATCGATGAGAACGCCAGGCGCGGGAGGCAGGATCGCGAGTACCAGATTTTGGACACAGGCGTTTTCGACGACAACCGATACTGGGATATCTTCATCGAAACGGCCAAGGAGGGAGACGATGAGGAGGAGCTATTATTCCGCGTCATCGCCTACAACCGCGGCCCAGAACCGGCTCCTCTGCACATCCTACCACATGTGTGGTTCAGAAACACGTGGGTATGGGGTTACGAGCAGAAGTCGCAGAGGAAGCCATCCATCAAACAGGTCGGTCCTCTGATCGTCCAGCCGACGCACTGGAAACTGGGGACCAGGTTCGTGCAGTTCTCCCCTTCGCCTGCTGTCGGTGGCAGCGAGGATGATATTCAGCCTCGGATGCTGTTCACGGAGAACGAGACCAACAATGAGCTCCTGTGGGGCCAGAAGAACGCTCAGCCCTATGTTAAGGATGCGTTTCATCGACACGTCGTCGATGGCGAGGAGGGAGCTGTCAACCCTGAAAGGTACGGAACCAAATTCGCCGCTTGGTACGCATTTGAAGAGGGCGATGGCATTCCTCCGGGGGAGTGTGCCGTCGTCCGGTTCCGTCTGACCAGGAAGCCTCAAGAGTATCTGGATGAAGAAGTACTCGATAATGTGTTTGAGAAACGCAGAGCCGAAGCGGACGAGTTCTACTACCGCATCAACCCTCTGCCGATGTCTGAGGACCTGCGGAACATCCAGAGACAGGCTTTCTCTGGCATGCTGTGGACGAAGCAGCACTATCACTTCATCTGGGACCAGTGGGCAAACGGAGACCCCGGGATGATCCCACCACCTCCAGGCCGGAAGCACGTCCGGAACGAGAAGTGGAAACACCTCCATCTGGACGATATCCTCTCCATGCCCGATTCGTGGGAATACCCCTTCTTCGCCGCGTGGGATACCGCGTTCCACTGCATCCCGCTGGCCATGATCGATCCCGACTTTGCCAAAAAGCAGCTGGACCTCCTGACGCGGGAGTGGTATATGCATCCGAACGGACAGCTTCCCGCATATGAGTGGAACTTCAGCGACGTCAACCCTCCCGTGCACGCGTGGGCGGTGTTCAGGACGTTCAAGATCGAGCGGAAGATGTATGGCCGGCAGGACCTCGATTTCCTCGAGCGTGTCTTCCAGAAGCTGCTGCTGAATTTCACCTGGTGGGTCAACCGCAAGGACTCGGAGGGCAAGAATGTCTTCGAGGGTGGATTCCTGGGCCTGGATAATATTGGTCTCTTTAATCGCTCTGAGCCGTTGCCAACTGGTGGAGTGTTGGAGCAGGCCGATAGCACAGGATGGATGGCGTTCTACTGTCTGTCCATGCTTAATATTGCGCTGGAGTTGGCCAAACATCGTCGAATCTATGAAGATAGTGGGTTGGACAGCGTGCTTAATTTCAGACATTAGACTAACTGACTGTCATTCTCAGTTGCGTCGAAATTCTTTGAGCATTTTATCTTGATCAGCGACGCGATGACTTTCAGGTCGGGGGAGGAGCAGTCTTCTCTCTGGAATGAAGATGACTGGTACCTATTTGCTGGTGTTATATGTTGGGTTCCAGGATCTTCATGGCTAACAAGCACATAACCAGCTTCTACTACGACGCCATATCCTACGGCGGTCCCTGGACGCAGCAGTTACCCGTGAGATCGCTGGTCGGTCTGATCCCACTCTACGCCGTCCTCACTCTGGAGCCAGAATTAATCAACAAGTTCCCCTCCTTCAAGCGCCGACTGAACTGGTTCATCGAGCACAAAAACGACGTCGCGGAGCGCAACATCGCCAGCATGAAGCGCCGCGGCAAGGACGACCGGCTCCTCCTCGCCCTCGTGAGCAGAGACCGCCTGGAGAAGATCCTGCGACGCATGCTCGACGAGACCGAGTTCCTGGCCGCCCACGGCATCCGCTCCATGTCCAAGTACCACGCCGACCACCCGTACTCTATGACCGTCAACGGCCAGGTCTTCAAGGTCGGCTACGTCTCCGGGGACTCGGACAGCGGGCTCTTCGGCGGCAACAGCAACTGGCGCGGCCCCATCTGGCTCTGCGTCAACTTCCTGCTCGTCGAGTCCCTCCTCCGCTTCTACATGTTCTACGGCGACTCGTTCCGGGTCGAGTGTCCCACCGGTTCGGGGGAGTACATGCACCTGGGCCATGTGGCGGAGGAGATCCAGCACCGGCTGCAGCATCTCTTCGTGCGCGACGAGCAGGGCCGCAGGGCGATGAACGGCGGGAACGACCTCCTCGATTTCGACGAGCACTGGAGGGATTACCTCTGGTTCCACGAGTTCTTTGACGCGGATACGGGGCGGGGGCTCGGGGCGTCGCATCAGTGCGGGTGGACGGGGCTGATCGCGAAGGTGATTCATGATACTGGGTGAGCACTCTCAAGGACTCCTATCAACATCCACAATATATATCAAGTTCTACAAAAGTCTGACAGCAGATAGAATCAACTGCCGCCTCCCCCAAACCCCACGCACCCCTTCCACCGCCGCAGCCCACTACTTCGACGACATCTTCTCCCGCTCCGTCAAGCCCGGTGGCTTCAGCACCACCACCACAACACACGTCCGCCGCTCCTCGACCAGCCGATCGATCGGCTCCCGGAGCGACTTCGCCACTACTACGGCAACCGACGGCGAAGTCGACGATGCCGACGACGAGCACGCTCTCGCTGAAATCGGACTGGGGATTGCTGCTGCAGCTGCAGAGGAGCTCGCCGCCGCGGAAGAGCACGTGAGCAACTACGTCGCGAGCCAGATCAAGAGGGTGAGGGTGCGGAGTCGGGGGTTATCGGTGGTGGGAGCGTATGAAGATGAGTTTGAGGCGCAGCTTGACGGGTAATATAATATTTATAAATGGGGGGTGACGGGGCGAGATACCCTGGCTTAGGTAAATACAACCGCCCCCAGTCTCTAGGGTAGGCATGCGTGTTGAATACACTATCATAGGGCGGTCTCAGACCGTCTGGATTGGATTTGGATTGAAAGACATTATTACAATTTATCTATCTGCATAGGTCATAAAGGTCATAAGTGTCAGAAATATATACCCCGATTCTTTTAATTGATTAATTATCGGTCTGATTCTCAGCGTCTTGGAAAGCCACGCACTAAGACTAAATTCAAATTCAAGCCCTCTAGGTATGCGGATCAGTCGACCAGTCGAAGGATGTTCTCTCTAGCCAAGTCTAGATAGATAGCTTCAACTAGGTAGAATTGTTCTATCTGCTTTCTGGAGGTTGCTCAATTATCGCTTTCTCTAATTTCTTCCAAAAAATAGAGGAGACAGAGAGAGAGAAAGGATAGACATGTGCTTGACAGAAATGAATAAATTTCCGGGAGCCGCACTATCTCATCTTACGTCTTTCTTCAGAAAATCATTGATTCATTTCATTCATTTATTTCTACATATTCCCTGCCGCGCTATGCTATGACTAAAAGAAAATTCCATCATTAAAGCCCAAAAATATAAGAAGGAAAAAAATCCCTCCCGCAATTAACCATTACGATGCAATGCAGGCCTCATTCAGTGAATAGGAAGAGAAAGAGAAAGAGAAAGAGAAAGGGCTAGTAGACTTAGACGGGGGATTAGTTAGATCACGGCGTCCTAGCCCCCTCTCCGATCCCCATCAACCCACCCGCAAGTCCGCTCATCCTCCGATGAAGCAGATCCTCCTCGCTGGGTAAGCTGGTGAGGCTCTTGTTCCTCTTCCTACTCCTCCTGATTGGAGTCTGTGGACTGTCTGTGTCGTATGGATCTTCTTCTTCTTCTTCTTCGTTGATCGAGAGAGAGAGGTCGAGAGAGAACGGGCACGCAGCTGCACCAGGTGGTGTCCTCGGGGGTTTAGTTTGTGAGTCACGTTTCCTGTCGTCGGCGCTCGTAACCAGGGGGCTGCTGGGAGAAGAAGACGACGGGTCTTCTTGCCCCGTTCGCGCGGACGAGTACGAGTCGGAGGAGGTGGTGGACGAAGAGGAAGACGCGTTATTATCCCCGTTTATGGTCCCGTCGGCCTGCAGGGGACGCAACGGGGTGAACTTGCCGATTCTCATCTCGAGCGGACGGTCCTCGTCGCCTGACGACTCGCCGGTGAGGCTCCGTCGGTGGTGTCGAGCGCTGCTGCCATTATTGCTGAGTCCCAATCTCGAATGTTTTACATGTACGCTGCCATTCCTAGTGCTGCTGCTGTTGCCGTCGTACGTTTTTAGACGAAGGCGACTTGATGCCGACTTCTTCAGCTCCGCGACCTCCGCCTTGGCGAAGAGTTCCTGGATCCATCTCGCGCATCGGTAGATGTGCTTCCAGCCGTCGGGGAAGAAACCTGCAAACTGCAGGAATCCGTGCGAGATGCCGGGGATCAAAGTCACCTCCACGTGCTCCTTTTCATCAAACTCGACGTGCGACTTCTCCAGCCCCAGCTCCTGTCGCTCACGGAACTTGTGCAGTTTGGCTTGTCGGAGTCTGCCGGCAAATATGACAGTGTCATCCACAAGCGGATCCCGCTCGCCGGTGAGGATGTATGTCTTCGGGAAACGCGCCAGCAGTGCCTCTGGGGCTAGTATGGGGGATAGAAGAAAGTCAGTGCTGAAATCCGGACGGTTATGAGGGCCGATGTAAAGGATGATCATTGCTCTCATCATTTCAGGGCTGAGGATACGGTCATTAAAATATGAGATCATCGATGAAACAGCCAGTCGTGTCTTGATCTGCCGTGGTTGGTTCTGATCGATGTCGCGGGCCTTCATTTTACCAGAAGTTAGCTTCGAAGACGACTCAGCCTTGCCAGATGTTTTGTGGTTCGGGTAGTCACGAACAGGTGAAATATCCCGCGACCCATCGTCCGATGGACGAGGCGTCGAGGGGGTTAGCTTGTAATAATCCTCGCTCTTCCTCTGGAGCACGTTCCGATTCGTTTTCCGCATGCCTTTATCCCGGATCAACGACAGCTGTTCCTCTGTCATCCAGCACCCGATATTCATGTCCAACGCAGGATACACCAACACGAGGCCCTCCGGCGGCGGAATGACTTCTTCCCCTTTCCATGCGCGAGGATCGCCGTTGCTAGACTGCTGCAGTACCATAAGTATCAAGCCCGCAGCGAGATTACCGCCCGCGCTCTCGCCAGTGATGACAATGCGGGGGCGGGTTTTACCGCTTAAGCCCAAACACCGACCGCGACTTGTGACAATCGTGTGGTAGACATCGTAGCATTCGTTCAGAGCGTAAGGATAGGGGTACTCTGGCGCTTTCTTGTAGTCAATGCTCAACACAGGCACTCCGGTCTTCCCAGCCCAAGCAAGAAGTTTATCATCAGATGTCCTAGGATTCATCGCAACGAAGCCACCTCCCGGGATATCCAGCACCACACACGTCTGATCCTTCAGAGCGCTCACAGGTCCATCGAAGTAGAGCCATGCATCCACGGGCTCTTTATAAGATGATTGTCGGGGACGAGGGATCCTGATGGCGCGGGGAGGATAGTTGGTGAGTCGCGGTCGAACGAGTTTAGCAAGCGCCGAGAGGTACGGCGTGGTGGCCTTGTTCCATGATACGCGCAGATGGTCCACTGTGATGGTTGCCCGGACGCGTCGAACCTTCTCGTCTGCCTGCTCAGCCGCGATCAGATAATATATCGAAAACACAATCGACGCAAGATCACGCAGCCACTTGGGCTTGATCTTCATCGCGGTCCAGAAGCCTGCGTCTAGTGCTGTGGTGATCCACGTCGCCCGGAAGTACGATCGGGAGTAGAGGTTGGCCAGAGGTTCGGGACACTCAAGACCGACGATTTTGGCGAAGTTTCGGGAGACATAGTACCCAAGGATGGTCATCACCATGGCCTGCCAGGGTGTCAACCGTCCCGAGAGCCGCGAGGAGATCGCACGGATGCCGGGAGGGCCATGTTTGTTACCTCTGTTGAACATACAATAAACATGGGAACATGAAGCATCTGTAAAGAAGAGATCGACATACCTGAAAAGATACAAGGACCAGAAAGAAACTACCGCCAGGACCTGATACTTGCGAAATCTAGAGGATGGTCTGCCGAGAACGTGGTCTGGGATCCTGTAAGCTTTTGATTTCCATAAAGCAAAGCAACAGATGCAAGGTTTCACAAACCTATCATCTCCACAGAGCACTATCACGAGAAGGAACCCAGAGCACAACAAATAACTGGCCAGACGCGCTAGAAGGTATTATGCGTATGTAGGTACCCTGCAAGTATCCAATAAACAAGATAATTTGACAAATACCAGGCGGGAAGAGAACAGTACTGAGCAATAGATGGAGATATTGTGGTACAGATGGCACCGAGATATCAATTCAGTCTAAGCAGACCCTGCCAGACGTCTAGATGGTACAAGACGCAACCAGCCATCATATGCTAGAACTAGAGTGCAGCATGAAGAAAAAAGAGAGAATGCCCCACAGATGGAATCGCAGCAGATAAATGATAGATTAAACGAGAGAATCCGACCATCTATCCAGGTGAGATGCAGAGAACAGGAAAACACCGCCCTCCTCTTCCCCGTCGCGGCGAGAACGTGACTTGACCCGACGGATGCATATGAAGCATGTGAAAGCGGCCGCACGGGCCACGCTGCGAACCGTCACGTGTGGGGGCTGTAGGGCTGAGCCATCCTCGTGACCCTCGCCGTCCCCGAGCACTTCAATAGTATGTCATACCATTCATATGCATTGAATAAGGCAGGGTTAGCGTCGCAGACAAACCATCGGCAAAAAGATGAAGATCGTCCAGAAATGGGTATAATATTGTAGGAGCACAGAGTTCTACTTGACATCTTGAGACAGCTCTATTCCCTGATTTCTCGTACTATCATGCTCATCATCCAAGCATCTATCGTAAGCCGCGATGGTAAGATCTAGATCTTCTTGCAGTAGTCCCGGCCATGTCGAACCTGCCAGCCACACAGCCAGACCTCGAAAACCATGCCAAGGAAACCCGCAATGCAGATACCGCCCGAGTCGCTGACCGTCGTGGCGCCGAGTGAAAACTCACGGTCCTCCTTGGGCACGCGCTCGCCGATTTCGGCAAAGGTGTTGACGTAGACCAGTCCGCCCAGCAGTCCTTCCCAGAAGATGATAACAAAGATGATGTACACGCTGGGAATGAAGTTGAACAACGAGTGGAGGGTCAACAGCGTCAGATTGATGACTTGAAGAAAAGAGGGAAAGTACAGGTTGTGGACCCGCAAGAAGGGTGTAGATGAGCGCGAGATGAAAACGCCAACCTGGTAGATGGCGTTGTATGCTGGGTAAAACGCGCGATAGTGCCTGAAGGGAGTCTCCTTCAAGGGGAAAAGGAGAGTCGGAGCTACTCCTTGGTTGATCGTGTACTCTGCGATGTAGACGAGCAGTAGAGGAAGCATACTATTATTCTCCATGTTAGCAGGATGCGACGTGTACTAGTTTCCTCTCGAATGCACTCACAAGGGAAAGAATAAGCTCCTGACGCGCCTCAAGTTCGCCTTGAACCGCTTCCATTCAAGAGATGTTCTGTTCGCATGCGTCGGCTTGCAGCATTCGTGGGAAGGCACAGAGGAGCCCAAGAGCCTATCATTCTCATCATGATGATATCTTGTCTCTCGGTCCTCCTCACCAACCCCGTTCTCTTCGGTCTCCCTATCTCTTCCTGGAACAGCCTGATAGCCAGTCGGCAGCTGGGCCAAGCGCAGCGGAGCTCTAGGCAGAATTAGGAAGAAGCTCAAAAGCATGATCGCCGGCAGGCATGCGGAAGCCAGGATAGTCGTTTTCACGGAGAGCCCCAGCGACGTCGTCGCAAGGGCGTAGGCACCTGCACCGACCAACCCAGCGGCGCCAGTTCCGCTTCCCCAGGCGGCAAGGCTGAACGGCCCATAGAAGTGTGTCAATCCAAGGAAGCTCAGTTCTCCGCCTCCGCTCGACAAGCTGGCCAGAATCACTCCCGCAAGCTTTGTCGATATCGACCCACCCTCGGTATATGCCGGGGTCAGCGCGATCAGGAGCATGCCGGAAGCGGACAGAGCCACGAATATCAGAATCCTGACCGAGTATGGCACGACATGGATAAAGTACGGCGCGATGAGCTTCGTCCCGAAAGAAGGAACGACGTCCGCGAGGAGCACGACACCTTTGGGAACATTGGGACCGACCAGGTCGAGCGCCGCAGAGAGGATGATTACATAGAGGACATTATTTATGAGGCCTGCTCAAAAACCGACAGTCGGCTCAACAGTTAGTCTTTCCGTGACCTTGCAATCGCCCTCTGTCCATGGCGGAGTTCATGCAATGCGGAAGTGGTCGAGCTCACCGAACAGCCAGAACGCAACGCAGACCTTTGGATCCGCGCCACTGAATATCAACTTGAGCCTCTGGCAAAATCTGGCCCACGATGAAGCCGGAGCCCCGGGCAAAGGCAACATCGGTGAGCTACCCCGTTCAGATTCAGGCATAAGATGGCGAGGACGACACTTAAAAAGCCTAGATAAAGTGGGAGTAGCTAGCGGGATATGGTGGGAGCATGTAAATTATGAATCTAAGGGAAATATGAAGGGAAAGACGGCTTCATATTTCCTAGAAGAGGGTAGCTGTGCCGACATTAGGCGCAAGACGTCGGCCTCGCGCGGAGAGACATGTATTTCGGGTTCCAAGGTTGTCGGTCAGGGAGCCACAAGGCGGTGATAAAGATTGCTGATAATCTGTGCCCCGGACGCACAGACCACCTATGCAGACTGCTATCTCTCAACATGACTGTTGACACCAGCAGACAACTGTTGTGGCCTCCTGCGTGGCTCTGTGGAAGCAGGAGGCGGCCTGTTCTTTATGACGACACAAAGCTCTTGCCTCTATGGAGATATCTTGACAACTCATCGGATCGCTCATGTGACAGGACTCACTCTTCAACAAGGCACTGTGGAGATGATTAGATGCCGATCAAAAGAACTTCATTATTATACATCAGCTGAAGTCTTATATACACATGGAGACATCTGATGAGGGCTGGCAATGAAGCCTCCAGTATCTCTCTTTCCTGGACAAGCAATTGCAGTCCTTATGTTCTATTCCATAAGATTCCTCCAAACACGAAAACATGGAGACACAGAAACAGAATACCCCAGAAAATCAAACAGACAAACAAGACGGATATGAAAAAAGCTCACACCCTCAGCTGGCCCCCTGGGCATACCAAGGGTGCTACGAAAACCCCCACCTATGCTGCCGGCGGGCAGGGAATTTTCATTATTCTGGATCACCCACCAAGGCTTCACCGGGATGTTAGCCATTATTGATTAATATCAAACCGCTGCACCATCGACTAAGGCAGGGATCGAATCCGGGACTTGGGTCCGGTGACAGGGAAAAGCCACTGGCCATAGGCCACCGGCTTAATACCACTGCACTATTCCCGGTTCCTGTTGTCAGGTAATGGGCGATAGGAGGGTATAACCCGAAACGGGAGGGCGCCTGGTTGCCTGGGGGAAGGAGGGCCAGGACGCTGGCGGGCAACGACAGGAATAGCTCCAGAAATCCTCATAAGTTCCATGTCAGGGGTACTAAATACCTATTCTGGCTCCTTGTCCTATCTTTTGGTCCTGTGCCCAATCTCTTTTCTTCACGTGTCTGAAGATCTCACGAATATCCATATCATATACGGAGTTCGTCCAGTCAACAGTATTAAACTTCAATCTCAAAACCCACACAGCTTCGAACCCAGCACAGGCCTAGGCTGCCTATTCAACTCCGCCTCCTCCCGATACGCGTTCCCAGAATCAAAAAAAAACCTCCCGCTCCAAGCGCGCCTAGCTCGGGAACGTCATCAGTCCCGCTGCCTTGAGCCTCTCGCAAATCCGCCGCACATAGATTCGACAGGTGATGCCCGGAATCTGGTTCACCGTGTCGTCCTCCTGGCGGATGATCCGATCGGCCAACTCCTGCTGCTCGATGGCGGCGGAAGCGACGCGGATGAGGCAGACGAGGAGAAACTGACGCGTCACGCTCCTGGTCGTTTCGTGCGCGACCAGCCAGCGACCTTCGGAACCCGTGATGTGGTATTTTGTGCCCCCAGATTGGGCGTTCCGGTGCAGGTATAGGGCCCAGTGGAAGTTATCGGGGCCGGGGTCAGCGCGGCAGAAGAGGAGGATGTATAGGGAGTTGTCGGCGAGGTCTTCGAGGGGGGTTGGTTTGTTCGCTTTTTGATTTTCGTCCCCTTCTTTGGAGGGTAGAGCAGACTGGCCCTCTGATGGAGGTTCAAGATCCGAGCATTTGGTTGATAATTCCAAGGGACCCATCCTGAATAATGTGGAAATTCGCTCCTAAGAAGAGAAGAGCTTTGAAGAGGTCACCGGTTATAATAACCCTATTAATCGTACAGTAAAATGGAAGAGCATGCGAATCCTTGCGAATATGATCTTGAGTGTATATGTGATCTTGAGGAAGGTCTCGTATAGATACTGCAGTACTGGTCACTGTACGGTGCTTTCTCAGAACGCCGGCGTAGAATGTACAGTACAGTACTCCTCGAATATATACCTTGCCCGATGTCAGGCAGGTAGGTATATAGCAGAACAACCTCCACTCCAGGCAACAGGCACCTAGCAAAAAACATCGAGTTCGTCCTTCAGCGCTAGGCCCAGCACCTCTTTCAATTCCATGCCATGCTTATGCTGCAATGTCTAGCGCCGCAGGCAACAGTGACAGCTGGCAAGGGCATCGCCTGTTAGAGAGTACAGGACAAACGGCATCGTCACCTAATTGGATGCGGCTCGTAGGGTGCATGTGTCAAGTAGTCAAGGGTATGTTGGATCGACAGGCCAATCAGATGATCTCACATGCTTAAACCAGCTGCGTCTTTGCTCTGGGAGTTCCTGGAGCTCTGGGGACTATAGATGAGAAGAATAGATACTACAAAAGAGAAGTCTCAGGCGTCCGTGGATATCGTCACCTTTGATTAGAATCTCCCGTGTTGACCGCCCACATGAGAATACCTCCTTGGACGCATATTCCATGCTTGGTACCCAGTGCTTGCCAGCAGGTGGATTATATGTATGGACTTAGCAGAGCACCTGCATCTGCTTTACTTATATTAATAATTTCAGTTCTCCTATTCAAGCGGGCGCCTTCGCCTACCGCAGGTGCACATATCCGCGTATGGCGTTACTTCGTAAGCATGCTGGGGTAGGGGGCAGGTGTGGAGGTGCATGACTTGCACCTTGACTTGCAGAGTAAGGTATGTTGTCCCCGATGCATAGGGGGAACCAAGGCCCATTGCTACCTAAGTGCCAATTGAAGCATGTCAAATTTGGGATCTGCTTGTTCAGGATGGACGCGGTTGAATAGACAATAGTCTACCCGCCTAGGGTTGCTGCTGGATCAGGAAGGATTCGTCCCAGAGATTCTTTTCCTTGTTGTCAAGATAAAATAAAATAATATTGTTGTATGCAGCTTTCTTCTATTATTAGTACGCTTTATACAGCATCCATTGGTACGATTGACTTTGAAATCCACGAATACCTATTTCCCAAGGTTTCCAATTACCGTAACCCGAAAAACATCTCCGTACCTTATCCAGCCGCGTCTAAAACCCCTATCCAGTGACCTCGGTATACAGAATTCATGCGGAGTGATCAGCCTGTCATGCCCTGGGCCCCTATCGCAGCTACGTAATCCGTATGATTGGCCCAGAGGCTTCAAATCCGAAAAAGCCGCAACGCCGAATCAGAGACGCGCAGGATCCGGGCCACCCCCACGTGCTCTGACAGCAGCACCCCATTCAGGGCGCTCACCTCAACGTCCCACGGATGCGGTGACAGCTGCCAGGGCTACCGGTCTTTTCTTTGGACTATGCTGTACACTGATCCATACGACACGCTGTAGAGCACGGGAATTAGACGACATGGATTCTGCACGTCCCGACTGCGCAAGCCATGACGGGCAGGCGAGGGAATCGGATGAAAAGGCTGCTTGCTGTCTTGCGCTCGCCGGGATGGGTCCCCATGACGACGCCCTTGGTTGATGAAACCGTCCATCTAGGTACGCTAAGCTTTTTGGCGGCCGGCGCGAAAAGGCTTGTTGTGTGCACTGACCCAGCCTAAGAGACCAGATCTCGACTCTCGTTGGCAGAGAAGGATCTCTGAACCCCAGAAGAAGCTCTTCTCTGGAGCTCGGGGTTGGCCTGCCCGCGGCCAGGGCCCCGGCAGAACCGAATCGAAAATCGCTGAAATACGACTGGCTCTGCTTGTTGGACGCTGCCCGTAACGGCGAGTACGCGGCACGGCATGAAACAGCGGCTATGGAGTAGCTGTGGTGAACGGCCAAAACAACAATCACGAAATTCACCCACGTCGAAATGGCCTGAAAAGGTGCAACCGCGCTGGATTCCGCGGGCTCCGAGGAGGTGGTATACGGAGATCCTCCGTAGATATATGTCTTGGCAGGTTCCTGTTCTGCCGCACGAGTTGGCGAGCTTTAGGGCAGAGGTGTGCCGTGCTCGCGCGGCGGGATTGCGCGACCCTCGGGCGCCGTCAGCCTGTCGTCGTCAGCGTTGCCCGTCGCTAAACCTAAAGACGATGAATTGCATCAAACAGCCCCATTTTCTGAAACACCTGCTGTCCGCCTCGATGTCAGCCTATATACGGTGCGGCTGCACGGCCGTGCGGTCTCCTGTGGCGTTTTCCTTCTCCCCAGTGCGAGGCCCTGTCGCGCAAGGCTCCCGTGAGCCTTATCTACCCTCAACCGCTCCCATTCAGGCATCAGCCTTCGAACGCCTCTTGGCCCTGATGTTTGTCCGGTAAGCAGGAATACAGGCCAAAGATGGCCTCTTCCTTCATCTCTGTTCGGCGCAACGGTTCTCGGGCCCCGAGCCCGATTCCGCTCCGCAGCACCGCGTCTGGAGATGTCGAGGCGCTCCCCGAGTACGATGCATCTTTGCTGGACGACCACCCTCTGCGCTCTTCTCCCGGACAATGCTGTCCGTTGCTTTTGTTCTACCTGAAAACCTGCTACAGCGCGGCCAGAAAGAACTGGAATGAGCGCGTGTTTCGCATAGTGTGTGTCCTTCTGATGATCCTGTACGCCAATTCCCCCCCTCTGCGGTTGCACTGCGTGACCTGTCATTAACATGCCAGCGCTAGCGGGGTTGTGCAATGCATTTTCGTGGTGTCAAACGGGCTGTTCTATCTGCTGCCAGGGGAATATGACTGGAGGATGGACGGTTGGGACGGCTTTGGGCGGCATCCTCCGGAGATCGCCCGATGGCCGGCCGCGTTCAAGGGTCGCGGCAAGGCAGTCCGGTGCATCTCACACCACACTGCCTCGCAGATCGATCCTATCCGGTTCACGATCGATTCCGGCTGCACCGGGGTGAAAGCCGACATCTGGCTTCACGATAATGATATCCTGGTAGGCAGCTCGGTCCCCGCGCTGAGCGCCCAAAATACGCTCCAGGATGTGTATCTCAATCCTCTCGTGAGAACCCTCAAGAAGCGCAACGCTGCCGCCGCATCCAAGGGAGGAGAGAACAACCCCCCTAAAGGCATCTTCGAACACGACGCTTCCCAGCCGTTCATCCTGCTCCTTGATTTCAGATCCAGCGCGGACACATTGTGGCCGCGCCTGGTTTCTCAGCTTGATTCCTTGAGAGAGAGGGGCTACCTCACTCATTTCCGCGGATCGGAGATTGTCCAGAGGCCCGTTACTGTGGTCGTCACAGGCAGAGTCCCCTTCGAACTCATCCGTGAGAATCGCAACTACCGAGACATATTCTTCGACGCTGCATTGGATGAACTAGCGCTGAACGACATCGACAACCTGTCCGAAGTCTTTAGAGCGCTTCCTCCGCCGCGCAGAAGAGACGTCCCGACTGGAAACTCTCACGCTTCGGAGGAGCCAGGCACGAGCAGGAACCAAACAGCATCGCAGCCTGCCGTGCGCGAGACGGCCAAGAGACCCCCGACCGCGTATAGGTATAATTTGCACAACAGCTACTGCGCCTCGACCGACTTCAAGGAGTCGGTCGGCCTGCCGCATCGCGGCAGGTTCTCGCGCCAACAGATCGAGCTGATCCGAGCCCAGGTGCAGGCGGCACACAGGCGCGGACTCAAAGCAAAGTACCATGGCATCCCAGGCTGGCACGGGAAACTGCGCGACCTCATCTGGCACACGCTGGCTGAAGAAGGGGCCGATCTGATCGAAGTCGATTGGTTCGGCGATCGTCATAGGGAAAGGGACTGGAGGAGACGTCTGGTGGCGGAGGGAGACAGAGAGAGGGCGTTCAATGGGCAGTTCATGGAGATTTTGTCTTCAAGGAAGGGATAGACTGAGGCGTTCGACGTCTGTCTGGTTTATCATGTACTGTAAATATTGAGGACACGGGTTTGTCACGCGATACATATGATGGATTTCAAAAGGCAGCTTCACGTTCCGGCACATTATTTACTGCCCACGATGACAGGTCTCCGCGTTCGATCACGGGGACGCTTCCCATAAGGTTCTATTCTGGTGTTCCATTTCAGGAAGTCGCGCTGGGATGGATCCAGTCACCTTGCTTCTAAGGCTCGGCTCCAGGCTTGTAGCGGTCCTGCAGGATTAGGTAGAGTCCAAGCTTCCCCGGGAATCCGGAAAAAAAGGCCCCTTCTCCAGCCTCATCATCTCAACTCGGTACCTGTAAATTTTATTATTATTAGTAGCAGTAGATGTAAAGGTACTTTTCACATGGAAGACGAAGAAAAGGAAACCTTGAGATTAAATCAACTAAAACAAGCTTCTTCGTTTACCTGGGCACTCCGTACTAGGTACCCATCTACTGTAGACCCTAGTGGCCTGTGAGCCTAGTACCTAAGTCCAGGCAGCAGCCGATCGATCATCATCCGTTTCGTTTTCCTTCTTTCATATGACCTGCGATTTTCTTTTCTTTCCTTTTCCAATCAGGCTATTTTAGCAGCGGCCCAGAAAGAAGTCGACGGATCCGTGGATTGATGAGCTTAAATAAATAAGAACTTAAATACGTTGTCGATAAAAAGAAATTGGATCTAAGGCTGGAGTTTGTGCACATAATGCCAATAATAATAATGCAAAGAGAAGCAGACGGCCAGGCCCCCAGGCCGCATATCATTATCATCCATCCGTATTCCGTAAACGGTAACCCGTTATAACTCACTCCGTACAAATTGTTTTGCTTTAATTTTTCTTTTTCTTTCTTTGTTCTTGTCCGCGTCCGCGGCTGGGACGGTGGACCGGGCCGATACATCGCACCGATGGTCCGACGTTCGATAACGTCAAAGAAAGCTCCACTTGGTAATTATTGATTTGGTTATTATTTTGGACCTCGGTACCTCGCTACGGATACTCCGCATTCTTCTCCGCTGTCGAGGGTATGGAGTACTGTACTGTACAGGGTACATACATGCATGTCCACAACGATATTTATTTGAGGTATTAAGTGCGCAAGGATTTTTTTTTTCTCATCCGATCTCCATGAGGAGGTAGACTACATACTATGCGTGCATAAATAACATTTATGTTTACGTTTTACGTTTTATGAATCACACAGACGGCTCCTCCCCACTTGCCGAGGTAGGTGTCAGGTGATCCGTGATCTGCGAGTCGTTTTGTTTCGTTTCCTGCGTTTGGTTTTGTTGATTTGGTGACGTTTGATTCGTTTCAAGAGTCGAGACTTAGATGAGATGGAGCTAAAAACCTAAGCGAGATAAGCTACTAATCGCTGCAAGTAAACTACGGTGTACTGCGTCATGGCTGCAGAAAAAGAATAATAATGCAGATTAAAGTATTAAGGGCCGAACGGAGTACTTGGCTGCATAAGTACAGTACTTTCGTAATCTGTACTGCGTACAGTATCGCTTACTTTTTTTAAAAAAAAATAAAAAAAAAATTTAGCGGCCGGTGGATACATACGTATCCAGCGGACTTGGGAATAATGATTTGCATCTACGGAGTAGTATTATTAAGGCATGCATGATACTTACTGACTGTGAGTGGGATAACTACCTGAGTGGGTAGGTAACGCGCCTGCCATCCCTATAGAACACTAAAACAGCAAGAGACACAGATTATCACCATGATCGTCCACTCATGAATTGAATATTTTGTCAAGTTCCCAGTTTCAAATTTCCTGCGCTTCCTGAAAAGTTGGAGAGAGAGAGACCAGTTATTTATTTACAAGTTGGATTTGAATTGCGGTGAAGAAGTCTTTTGCCTCTTCTCCTATATGCATCGCGAAAAGCATTGAGGTGAGGTATGATTGCAATATGCCCACTGTTCTGCCAGCGCTTGTTGTTGTCGTTGCTTATAATCGTCCATCATCTATATCTGGAACGCCAGCTGCTTTTCGCGTCACCCCGTGATCCATACGTAGATACTAATCTTGTGTTTTCATGATACATATGTAGCAGAAAAATAGGCACCAATGTATACTTTGACAAACAACACCTGCCTTGATCTCATCATCGGGCAAGCCCGCAGTACAGCATGATGACATCGAATCTAGGGTTGGATTCCAACCTGGCCGGGGACGGGGACTGGCTGTGTTGGGAAATATCTAAAATATCTAAACAAAAAAAAATACTCAATGATTGAATGAAAAATTCGATATGTTGTAAAGAGGAATGAGAGGCTTGTACTGCCCACTCTAGAGTATTTGTGGTCGCTGGTTCAGCCCAGTTTTGTTTTATGCACTGATAAATTAGCATAGCAGTTATGTGTGGTGCTAAGTCTTGTTTTTATGCATAAGCATAGGTAAGTGCCATGTGAATGGCAGAGGCTTCGAGCAGCTACTGAGTACTCCGTATAGCTTCAGCGTACAGTAGTACAATGTGAGCTCCCTGTTTCCTCTATTTACCTAGGAATTTTTGGCGCTTTGCGAAGAGCCTAACTGCCCAGGCATAAGCGCCCGGAGGACATACAGTTGGAACCTGGCCGTGGGGTAGCTTCTCTGTTGATGAAACTTCATTCCTTAACCACGCGCACATACACACAGGTCCTCCAGTGGCATTGAACTCCGAAACGGAGCAGCCAACGACCTGACAAAATAGCGAGCGTCAACACACCACCTGCTAAGCGAGAGGAGCAAGCTCCAGAAATTGACGACGAGGCAAGTGGTCCATCGGACGGCGAAGAAAATAAATATGGTGCCTTTCAATCCCCACCTCTGCGCCGTGATGTATAACCGCATCATCCGCATCGGCTTCGAAGGCAGCAACCGGCAGCAGAAACAAGGAGACTATATTCCCAAAAACTGGTTTGACGCCTGGCAATCATCAGAGCATTCTCCGGTGTCAGAGTAGCGTGAGAGACTTCTTCCTTCCGTGATCGAATTCCTAGAAGAGATTGACATCGTGGTCTCCAAGGACGGCACACCACCAGTGAGCAGAGCATGTGCTTGCCTAGGTACATACCATCTCCAGTCGATTCCAGGGCCCCAGAGACTGTGTCATACGGAGTACATCTGATCTGGAATTTATTGAGACGGAAGGCTACGACTGTATTCTCTTATTTCCCAGCAATTTCTTCTCGATATATCATGGCACAGGGATGGACGGTGATGGATTGAGTTTGAATTACATGGGCGTGTGTTACATGTCCAGCTAGCTATTTTGAATTTGACAATGTTCACGATGGTATCTATCCCTTGGAGGAGGTGTGCTGGAGCGGCTGAAGTATGACATTGAACTGTGAAGTATGAGCCTGTCCAGCCCTGGGACAGTGCGATTGGTTATGATCCATGGAGCTGCGTCGTCCTTGGATGGAAGACCAATCCGTGGAATGAGACGATCCTTGAAGATGCCCTGGCGGAGTTAGGTATGAGGATCTGGGACAAGCTATTATTACCGCCCGGCTTCCGGCGGACATCGACCAGCTGGATATTTCACCAGAGCCCCTCGCAAGTGCTGACGAGCTTCTTTGATCTTCAATCAGTGGGTTGTCTAGGGCATTCCTCCAACGCGCAAAGAAGCTCCATTCAGATTTACTGCTCTCGGGCTGACCGTCTACGATGCTTCTTCACCACTCCCTTACCCACAAGTGCAAGAGGATCCCCGAGGGGGGAAGATCTATATGACGCCATGGAAGGAGCTTAATGGTGAGCGAGTTGTCCATGATTCTCTGATTCTCTTCCCTCCGGTAGAGGATCGATGGAGACAATAGCAGGCTGGGTTGTGGATTTTACCCCAGTGGGACCGGGCTGATGCTGTTGCGCTGGTGCTTCCGTACACGCTCGCCTCCTGCCCACTAAGTGACGGGAGGAAGATGCAGATGCAAATGCCAACCTCCACTCGCTTATATTATACCCCCAAGTGTCCCTATTTTGTGAATCATGGACACGTCTGGCCTGCATGCTGCGGCAATGGAGACAGCTGGCGGAGAAAGGCATTTATTTCTACCGACAGGCGGAGGATACGGAGAAGCAGGGGTGGTTTACGATTGGGGAATTGTGCTTCGAATTTTGCGAGCCAGTTGTGATCGAGGCAGAGTTGTAGCTGGGCGACGTCTGCAGATATGATGGATTGGACCTGGTATTATTAAGTACCCCGCCATGGTTGTGGAGTGTTTACATGTTTAGGAGTCGGCTGTCCCTAGCGAACGTGATGAACCAATGAAATGCGTCACTGGGTTGTCTCCTTGCCCCGGGCGCCTAATTGATTCCAACGTGCCATGCGCTGATCTTCTACTTCTGGCCGCTTCACGCAATTGCTGTTTGGCAGAATACGGGAGCTTTCGTGACGGAGGTTCCATGTGCAGAGTTTGTATTATTTTATCTGGTGTTGTGCATTGCATCTCCGCCGCCAGTGGCCGGCCGAGGCGGCCCCAGCCCTATCGCGATGCGCGCGCACCTGCAGGAGTGACGTTATTTTGATCATCTTCATCAGAGCACACGGCAGGGATGCCTTGACACGTCGCATTCTTGATACGAGAATTTTTTTTTTTTCTTCACCGTCTTTTGTTTGCGTCCGTTGGTGGACACCACGTTGTTGGAGCGGGGTTGCGGCGGGCGCTGGACACTAATGCGAGAAGCACATAATCTGCATGGTGCGGGTGACGTACAGAGTTCGAATCGACTGTTGGGTGTTCTGCTTTACTAACATGCTAAGCAGCATCACTCAGATATGAAGGAGATTGTGGGATAGGATGGAGAGAGGGTGTGTGTGTGTGCGTCTCGACTCTCTCTAGCGCGGATGACATGGAGATCTGCCATGCACTAAATCTGTCCGACAGCCCGATGGAAGAAGCATCGGGCACCGGGGACACCGGGTTGATCTGGCTATCTTTTTTTTCTGCTAGTCTTCTGATGAGATGATGCATCTGCCATGCGATTTGGCTGTTGGTTACGCAGTTTTATCAGAGCGCAGGCGCTCTGGGCCAATACATGGTGTACTCCCCCCCTTCGAACAAGTGTTCTGGCTGGGCCCATCGCGAAGGTTCCAACCGAGCATGACTCCCGCCTGACGGCTGACAGCAGCTGGTCGCTCGCAGCTGCTTGCACACACAACACACGCGCCCCCCGCAACGAGAGGACGAGCACATCGGGGGCTCTGCAGGAGGAGTCAGAGATCAGTCATGCTGTCTACGCAGATGTCGTGCGGAACAGAGAACACAGGCAGACCGCAGGCCCAAAGGCGCATGTCCGGGGCCGCGACACTAGGGATCCACCGCTTCCCCACCGCTGCACGGCGGTCCACCGGCCACCGCCCGCGCCCACGGTCCACCATCCAAAACAACTAGCAGTGCTAGCACGCTGTCAACGCCCCTGCTCGCTCGGCCTGCCCGGGATCTGTCTTTTTTTCCCATCAGTGAGGCTCGCTATTCCCTGCGCGGCCGCTGGACGAACCCCCGAGGAACCCAAAGCAGGGATCTGGTCCCTATGGCCGCCAGGCCCACCTGCTCCGAAGAGGCCCATGTCGCATGCGCTCACCCAGTTAGTCGCCGTCACCGTCTTCTCCATCTCGTCGTTTCTCCCGTAGAAACAGCATCATCCTCTCTAACCGTCAGCACCTGCTCTCTCTCTCTCTCTCTCTCTCTCTCTCTCTCTCTCTCGCGTCACCTGCGCAGCTACCCCCTCGAGTATCTCTGTGCTCGCTGTGCAACATCCCTGTCGAGCTCTCTCCACCACTGTCGCAGGCCGCGAGCTCGACCTTCCTCCCACCGCCAGTTTTCTCTCTACCTTCGGGTAGACTGAAGGGTTGGTAGGGCCCCGACGGCGACTGTGAGATCACCCGGCCGTCGTGCCCTGGGAATCGCAACGATGGACCCTCAACACCCTCCGCACCAGCCTTTGCCTCGACCGTCGCTCTTCGCGGCCTCGCAGGACCCGCGAGCCGCCCCTCCACCTCCTCGCTCGTACGGCCCGGCGCCCTCCCTGCACGCCAGCGCTCGATCGCAACCGCCATACGACCCTCTGGGCCGACGAGAGAACGAGACGTCGCGGCCTCTCCCCTTCGTCTATCCGTCGCGCTCCTACGCCCACGAGAAACCGCTGTCGCCGGTGCCGTTCGCGTCGCTACGGACCGATGCCGCCAACGGGTTCCATTCGCAGCCGCCCAGCCAGGGATCGCTACTGAAGCCCGCCGAGGGAGGCTTGAAGGATCATGGGACACTGTATCGGGAAGGTAGGGAATCTGCTGTTTTGTTTCGGGTGCATCTGTTTCAACTCTACACAACGAGGGCACGCGTCACGGGCTGCACTGCTACACCACACGTCTGCCTTGTCCCATCGGGAGCGCCACGGTGCATGGTGGACGCGGCGGCGGCAGCACCAGACACGGCGCCGCGAGCACAGCATGAAGGCCCTCGGGACCTCGTGTGCCAGCTGTCTGCGGCCAGGGACGGCTTCCCCGGCCTGGCGCACCCTGGTCGCGCCGCATCGTGACTGCGCACCAGCCACCGCCTGTGGCGCTGATCGACCGCAGCTGCTCGGGAGCGCTAGCCGCTTCCGGGCGCTGGAACGCCATGCCCGTTCGGGTCTAGCGCGGCGTGTGCCCGGGCCGAGTCGGCTGACCGCCTGGGCGCAGCCGCAAGTCCCCGAGTTGCCCGCAAAGCGCCCTGTGTCGATAACGCTCGCTGACTCGCCTTCTCCTCTGTGCTCCAAAAGCCACAGGCCCTCCTCCACAGCCGCTGCGCGACATGCATCCTGCGCCGCAGTCGCACGACCAGGCCCGGCGCTCCTCGCTGGGCAGCAGTGGCAGTCCCGTGTTCGCGAGTGGTGAGTGCCGCGTCCTGCGCTCCCTCTGCTCTTCTTCGCCCGCGTCGCGGCCCTCGATAGAGAGAAGATACCCCTTGCCGACGCGACGGCCGTGGACGCGCTCTGGAACCTTTTACGTCTTGCTGCAAATTGACCCTGCTTACGATCGATATGCTGACTCCGCATCCCCGAAAACCCAGGACCCCAAGAGCCGCCACCCTCGGCGCCGACCTCGTTCAGCAGTCGTCAGATGCCTCCCCCGTCGTCCCCTCAACACTACCAGTCCCGGGGACCGCCAGGCGCTGCTCCTGCGCCCCCACCGCCCTCCTTCTCTGCGCGCGACCCTCCGAGCAACCCGGCACATCGTCCCAGCAGCAGCATGTCGATATCGTCGATGCTGGGCTCCGATTCCGACCGCCCGTCTCGGGATTCGGGTTCGACGTCGATATTCTCTCGACCACCGGCGACATCGTCCCTCTTGGGCAGTGCCCCTCCACCTCCCGCCCTGGGGCCAATGTCCCCGCCAACGGCCCCGTCCAGGCCAACATCTCTGGACTATCCCCTGTTCAGGCGATCCGAGACACCAGACAAGCCGCTTTCGACCAGCCAGCCCCCTCGTCCTTACCGGTCGGGCTCCGGAAGCTCGTCACAGCTCCCGGTGTCCGAGCCCCCCAAGTTCGGAGGCTTGTCGCGCCCGCCGTCGTTGCCGCAGTACGGGGAGAAGCCGCCCACTTCTTCACAGGCATCGCCCCAGATCTCCTCTGCGGAGGCCCCGTACGATGAGTCCCGGCGGCTGAGCCTCAATGGCCAGATCCCGAGACCAAGCAGCCAGCCGCAGCATGGAGAGCCCGCGGCTCGACCGCCGCCCAGATTCAGCCCCCCTTCCCGGCCGAGTGCGGGGCTGACGGACGGACCGTCCGGCGTCCTGCCGCGAACAACCGGGTCCGCATATCCGGGAGTCGAGTCGCAGCAGCAGAGGTTCAACGGTCTGTATCCGGATCGGCAAGCGGAGGAACAGGCGAATCGTGAGAAGGAGAGGGGCGCGGTCCACGAGGCCGACTCCAAGGCGCCGGCTCCTCAAGCCCAGTCGCGATACGGTTCCCACTTCCCAGAAAGGGAAGCTGAAAGGCAGCAGAATGCTCCGGCATGGGAGACCGCCCGTTCCAAGCCGATCTCGCCGGAGTCCAAACGCTTCTCTGCGCCTGAACCGAGTTCCGGGTTTGGGTTTGGCTCCATCCAGAGTTACACCAAGTCTCTTGGGTCCCAGCTGGCAGCCTCTCGACCACCCCCCAGTATTTCCATCCAGTCACGTCAGGGGCACCCGAGCCCCCCACCCGGCGAACAGCCGTTCTTGAGCAGCACCCTCAGCAAGTTTCAAAGCCAGCCCCGGTTGTTCTCCCCGACATCAGCCCCGTCAACGGGGCCGCAGCCATCCTTTGGAAGCTCAACGAGTGACGAGCAGCGGCGAAAGGGAAGTGATGAGTTGATGCAGCAGAGAAACCTTCTCGGTGTGGGCAACGACAGCAAGCGGAGCGGAAGGGTTTCGCCGCTGCCCCAGGCCGTCCAAGGGGCCCAGGCCCAGCTCATTGGGCCGGCGGGCGAGTCGGGGCTCAAGGGCGAGCTGGGACGGGTCTTCTCCGGGATTGGCAGCGGAGTGGGCGGAGTCACCGCTCCTCCGGTGGGCAGCAGCGGGCCTCCAACGCCCCTGGCCGCCAGTCCGTTCAAGCGCGACAGTGTCGCCGGCCGATCGACGAACGGAGAGACCACCGACGACAGCAAGACAGATCGCGGAGTTCCCGCACCGGGGCGGCGGCCACGGAAGTCGTCGAAAGATGAAGAGGCCAAGGTCGACAGCGAGAGCGGTGCAGACCAGCGGGCCGCCGTTGCCGGCCGGGGAGCGGCAGCCAAACGCGGGAGACACGTGCACCATCACCATCACCAGTAAGTAGAGCCTGATCACATGGGGTTGTAGTTGAAAATACATTCTCACTACTCCTCTACAGCCACCACCACCACCGCCACAAGACCGAGGAGGAAGCCAGCGCGGCTGGTGGCCCCCAGCGCACGTCCGTTCCGTCGATGAATCTCTACCACCGGACCTCGACGCCGTCGGAGGGTGCCGCGGTCCCCGGGCACCACCATCACCACCACCACCATCACCACCACGTGCCGCGGCCGGTGTCGTCGGCCGCCAGCGCGCCCGCGCCGGCCCCGTCGCGCGAGCCGACCGTGTACGTCAACCTGGAGCCGGTGCTGAAGAGCGTGGCGCACCTGCCACGGTACCACCTGGGGTCGACGGTGTACGCGCCGCGCATCGGGGTGCCGACGGACAAGGCGCCGCTGGAGAGCGCCAAGTTCGGGTACACGACAACGCCGGTGCCGCTGCCGCGGTTCGAGGGCAAGGAGAACTGCACCTTCACGGTGCGGGTGCCGCGCTTCCGCATCGACGCGGCGCACCGGGAGGAGATCTGCGCGCGGCGGGCGCTGTGGGGGACGGGCATCTACACGGACGACTCGGACCCGGTGGCGGCGGCGATCCACTCGGGGTTCATCCGGGGGGAATGGGGCGAGGACGTGGACGTGTCGATGCTGGACCTGGAGATCAAGGAGACGTACGGGCACGCGCCGCGGCCGACGCCCGAGGAGGCGTCGGCCGCGGAGGGGGCGGAGCGGCGGCCGCGGATCCCGCCGGTGCCGCCGCCGGACAAGGACCTGCACATCACGCTGCTGATCCTGCCGAAGCTGGAGCGGTACGAGTCGAGCGTGATGTTCGGGCTCAAGTCGCGGGCGTGGGACGGGACGCACGACGGCATGAGCTTCAAGGTGGAGCGGATCGAGTGGGTGGACGAGGGGGCGGCACGCGGCGAGGAGCGCAGCGGCGAGGCGCGGCGCAAGCGGCTGCGCAGCATGATGCAGTCGGGGCGCATCTGCACGGGGCCGGGGCTGCTGAAGCTGCGCCAGCGCAAGATGGAGAGCAAGGGGGCCGTGGAGACGGTGTCATAGGCATGTGTCTGTCTTGACCTACGGATCTGGGGCTACGATGTTTGTCTGTTGTTGTTGTTGTTGTTGTTGCTGTCCCGTTGGAGTTTGGTGTTTGTGTCTATATACCGCGACGCTCGAGACGTCGCGCGAGGGCGGCTGTCTGCTGTTTGTGTGCTGTCTGTAGATACCTGTACGCGAATGGAGTCTGTCGATGTTGTTACTGTATGATCCGGGCCAACGGACGGGTGAAGGGAAGCCTGAAGCACGATGGATGCCTGAGGATCCGCATGCCTCGCTCAGCCGCAGAAGCGAGAGAAACAGAAGAGGGTCAGGTGACGCAAGGGACAGATCGTCCGGTCCGGGGATGCACGTGATGCCCCGCGATCGCCCTGTGCTGTCCAGCGACCTCCCATGGAGGATCCCAGATGTTGATCTTGATACCTTCTATACCTAGGCACGGATCGATGCGTAGAGGCATGTAGAGCCTGTGTACCGAGATCTGTAGGACATATATAGGCATTCTCCCAGACATCGCAGGCCCGAGGACACGCCCGTGACGGACCGAGGCTCGGCGGTCGGCATCTCCGCGACGGGGATCAAGGCATGTATCAAGTGACCGAGCACGGCGGTCGAGAGCTGTGGCGCCGCAGAGTGTGTCTGGAATATAAATATAGAAGAGCAAGAGAGGAAGAAGCAGAACAGAACGAGAGACCGGCAGGATCTGCAGGCCCGGCCCCGTGACTTGGCTTCCATCAAGCCGAGGCTCCCCAGACGCTCGACGTCCGTGTCCTCCTCCACCGTCCTCGCTCTCTTCTTGTCCCTCTTCTTCCCCTCCTCGTCCTCATCCCCATCCTCTCCCTGCCTCTCCATCGCCGTCTTCTCGTATCCTCTTTCTCTTCGTCTGCTATCGGTCCTCACGCCACATCGAGGGGATGTTTACGGCTTCTGCGCGAAGCCGCCTCTCCGCCCTTGGACGTGTCCCGGCCGCGACCCCGTCCTGGTCTCTCTCAGCCAGATACCCCGTACGTCTTGGCTCCTCTGCTGCAGAACGTTCCTCCCGTCCAGCCATTGACCCGTTTCCGCAGAAGACCCTCGCCATGGCTCCCCGCCGGAAAGCGTCGTCCGTCCCCGAAGGTCGGTCTTTTCACCCCGCCAGCCGTCGTCCGTTCTGGTTCTCACGCAGCCTTCAGGGTACAAGGAGGATCTGTCCAAGGGCAGGATGCTCCGCTTCGAGGACTCCCTCCCCCGTCTCCCCGTCCCCTCCCTCGAGGAGACCGGCCGCCGCTACCTCAAGTCCGTCCACCCGCTCCTCTCCCCCGCCGAGTATGAGCGCACCTCCAAGGCCGTCGAGGCCTTCATCCGCCCCGGCGGCGAGGGCGAGCCGCTGCAGAAGCGCCTCCTCGAGCGCGCCGCCGACCCCAACATCAAGAATTGGCTGACCGAGTGGTGGAACCACACCGCCTACCTGGGCTACCGCGACCCCGTCGTCCCCTACGTCTCCTACTTCTACTCGTACCGCGACGACCGGCACCGCCGCGACCCGGCCAAGCGCGCCGCCGCCATCACCACCGCCGTGCTCGACTTCAAGCGCCAGGTCGACTCGGGCACCCTGGAGCCCGAGTACCTGCGCGGCCAGCCCCAGGCCATGAGCTCCTACCAGTACATGTTCAACTGCTGCCGCATCCCCGCCCCGGGCGCCGACTACCCCCGGAAGTACCCGCCCCACGAGAACGAGCACATCGTCGTCGTCCGCAAGAACCGGTTCTTCAGGGTCCCCGTCGTGGTGGACGGCCGCCCGCTCAACACCGCCGAGCTGCAGAGGCAGTTTGAGCGCATCTACCAGGTCGCCCAGCGCGCCCCGGCCGTCGGGGTCCTGACTGCCGCCAACCGCGACTTCTGGGCCGACGCCCGCAACAAGCTGCTGGCGGCCGACCCGGCCAACGAGCAGGCCCTGCGCGAGATCGAGTCGGCCGGCTTCCTCGTCTGCCTGGACGACGCCGCCCCGGTGACCCTGGAGGAGCGCGCGCACCAGTACTGGCACGGCGACGGCTGCAACCGCTGGTTCGACAAGCCGTTGCAGTTCATCGTCAACGACAATGCCACCGCCGGCTTCATGGGCGAGCACAGCATGATGGACGGCACGCCCACGCACCGCCTCAACGACTACGTCAACGACGTCATCTTCAACAACCGCCTCGACTTCTCCGACCCGTCCGTGCGCGCCAACCTGCCCGAGCCCCAGCCCATCACCTTCCACGTCGACGACGCGGTGCAGGAGGCCATCGACGCGGCGCTCAAGGAGCACCGCCGGCACATGGCCCAGCACGAGCTGAGCGTGCAGGCCTTCCAGGCCTACGGCAAGGGCCTGATCAAGAAGTTCAAGTGCAGCCCGGACGCGTACGTGCAGATGCTCATCCAGCTGGCCTACTACAAGATGTACGGCAAGAACCGCCCCACGTACGAGTCGGCCTCGACGCGCAAGTTCCAGGAGGGCCGCACCGAGACCACGCGCACCGTGTCCGACGAGAGCGTCGCCTTCTGCAGGGCCCACGAGGACCCCAGCGTGCCGCGCGAGGAGGTCGTGCGCCTGTTCCGCGCCGCGCTGGCCGCGCACACCAAGTACACGCTCGACGCCAGCGACGGCCGCGGCGTCGACCGCCACCTCTTCGGCCTGAAGAAGCTGCTGCGCCCGGGCGAGAAGCTGCCCGCGCTGTACGAGGACCCGGCCTACGCCTACAGCACCTCGTGGTTCCTGTCCACCAGCCAGCTGAGCTCCGAGTACTTCAACGGCTACGGCTGGAGCCAGGTCATCGACGAGGGGTTCGGCATTGCCTACATGATCAACGAGAATAGGTAGGTCCTTCTTTTTTTTTTCTTCTTTTTCTTTTCCTACCATATTTGACCTTTCTAAATGTTTCGCTGCTAACTCCTCCAGCCTGCAATTCAACATCGTCTGCAAGAAACTCGGCGCCGAGCGCATGAGCTTCTACCTGAACCAGGCGGCCCTCGAGGTCCGCGACCTGCTGATGCCGGATCTGCTCAAGGAGCAGGAGAAGGCCAAGCTGTAGCACCTATATATACACCACAGGAAAGAAAGGGAGAAACGAATGGAATGGGATGTTTTACATACCAGCCGGTTCTTTTGCACTTTTTACGTCTGCTATAGATCTTCCTGTTGCCTGTCTCTTGTTTCCTTTGCATGTTGGACTGGACTTGACCCCTGAGAGGGCTGTACAGGGTAGATCTATCTTAGCTATATACCTTGACTGTAACTTTGATACATACATGAGTTATCTGAGCCATCGTAGGGTTGTATTCATGTACTGGCAATAACAATGCCTTGGTGTTGTCTTCACCAGCTAATATACCACCATCTCTCCAGCTAAGGATCTACGGTAGACACTGTCATAGTATAGTAGCAGTAATACTGTACATACCAAAGTGCCCTAACATTTATATATGTTTCTCTCTCTCCCCTGAGCCGAATGGAAAAAATGAAATAATATATATGTTACTCCATGATATGGTTGATACTAATGTTGACATATATTAGTATTAGTATCACTATTGATTAATATCAGAGTACTATTGGACTTGGACACATGTACTGTACATACTGTACGCCTCTACATGAATGAGACTTTTTCGTTGGTCCTAGGGAGGGGAGGGGGAGGGCGAGGAGCGAGGAAGGTTTGTTTGTTGGGTTCGGATCAGATCAGTGCAGTTTAATTGACGTGCCTGGTGGTGTGGTGCGGTGCTGTGGTGCGGTGCAGTGCGGTGCATATAATTGATACATGACATGACATGCTGCGGGGGATGGGAGGTACGAGTGGGCCGAGTCGAGTCGAGTGTTTGTGTTTGGATGGAATGGATGGATGGATGATCTGTGGTTCTGGAGAGGGAGAGGACAGGGAGAGGGAGAGAGGGGATTCTGCTGAGCTGAGACAGCAGAGGTACTGTATGTACAATGATATAGGTACAATACAGTACAAGTCCGGAGGGTGAGGTTCCTACTAAGCTGAACGGAGCGCCCGGGGAGGGGGGGGGGATCCGAAAAAAAAGCACTTCGAAAGAAAGACTGAGCAATGACTAATGAACTCGATTGAGAAAGAGTTAATCATTTCCTATCAGCATGCTATGTCATGTCTGTTTCTGTTATCTGATGTGGATGTAAATGTAAAATCTTAAGTAAGGGGCGAAGCGAAGCCGCCGGATGTTATAATCGTAATCCCTCCTCCAACTTTTCAATTTTGTAATGTACTGTACGTATGTACATCTGCTTGCCAGCCTGGCATTGCAGGCATGAACCATTGCATAAAGAAGCTGGCGCTGGGCCTGTGTCCAGCTTCATCCGGTAAAAGATATATCCCTAACTCATAACGTATGCCTTGATCGTCTCAACGGCAGAACATGCGCCGCTGAGAGGACTCGGTTGCCATTCTAAGCACTACACGCAGAACCCTCTGCGGCCTTCCTCCAATCTCTGGCCTGGGACGTGATATCGATATCAATATCAATACATGCAGCCTGTATGTCCGTGACGACGGCAAGAGACATGCATGCAGCTTGACTCGGAAACCACGGGAGCCCACATGACTCCGACGGGTGCTGTGCTGTTTCAGACGGATGCATAAGACCGACTTTCAAGGCCGTCGCGAGCCTACTAGTGACCGCACTGCTGAACGTCCTCAGGTCTTTTCTGTTTCCTCGCCCGCGGGGGTGGCCTCCGTCGAAGCCGTCGGCTCTTCTGCGCCCTCGACCGTCTGTGCAGTCAACATGGCGGTTGCCAGGTTGGACGGGGCCGCCGGGGCGTGAGGCGGCGCAGCGGTCAGCTCGCTTATCTGGCGTTCTGCAGGCCGTCAGTATGGAACTGATATCAAGAGAATATGACCCATCCATGGATAGTTATGTATATGGCCGTGAAAGGTCAAGGCTGCCTACCTAGCTCCCGGATCCGCTGCCGAAGAATTTGGTTCTCTCTTGTCAGCATGGCTGCCTCAGCCTGGTAGTACGCGCTCTCGTCCCTGCTGCTTCTGCGCGTCAGCGCCTCGCTGCCCAGCCCAGACTCGGAACTGTCGTTGCGCGCTTGGTCCGGCTGTCCTGCTTGCGGCCGCAGACTTGGTGAGGTCGCCTGGCTGCCCGGTCGCGAGCCGCGGCGGGCGGAAAGGGTCGACGACCGCGTACCCGGCGTGGGGAGCGGCGGAATGGGCGGAAACGACACGGACCGTTCGGACGTAGGTGTCGAGTCGTCAACGGCGGTTCCGGAGGTCGAGGACTGCTGCTGCTGCTGCTGCTGTTGCTGCTGCTGTTGCAACTGCTGCAGCTGGAGCTGCTGGCTGCGGATCATCTGGAGAAGGCGATTCTGCCAGCAGTGTCAGCGTCTCGTGTCATTTAAGAAAGGACGATGCGGATTCACATACCACTTGCGCCTCCTGCTCTTGCTCGAGCTCCTGGTGGATCTCCCCCAGCGACGGCGCCCGCTGGTGGTGCGGATCTCCGGTCGCGATGGTCGGACTACCTCCAATGCTCGTGGGACTCGCCGTCCTGAACACGGAACCGAGGGAGGTGCGGTAGTCGCTGCTGGGGAGCTCTCCGGGGCCCGGGACGCTGGGATCGTTCAGGTTCAGGTTCATCGCGACGGCGGAGCGACGGCGCTCGGAGACGCGCGGGGAGCCGCGCGACTGGCGGGACAGATCGGCCGCGTTCATCGTCGCAGCTGCCGCGAGGGTCATGGAGGAGGAGCGCGGAGAAGGCGACCGGCCATGGGCTTCGGAGGAGGGAGGAAAGTGCCGCTGCTGGAGCGGGGAGGACGAGGTGGAGCGGGAGGGAGGCAGCGAGTTGAGGTCGGGCGGCATGGTGGACGCGGAGGAGGACGACAGATGAGGGGTCTCGAGCGACGAGGGGTTCAAGCCTGCGCGTCGTGGAGTCCGGGCAGCATGGAGCTGGCGCTGGAGCGCTCGTCGAGGACCGTCAGAGACTCAGACAGGCCATGGCGGCGGCGGCGGCGGACGATCGTCGCGGCGGCCGCTGCTTGGCGTCACCGGCGGGGCGGCCGCACGTGCACGGGGATCCCGTGATGCCCTCGGCTTGTCTCGGCCCCTGCGCTATGCATCTCACCTCTTCCTGCTGTACATGTCTCACAGAGCAAATCCGTCTGTCATCATGGTCCGGCCAGGAAGGCCGTCAGGCAACTTACATTGCCTGTAGAATGCGTGAATTGACCGAGATTGTACCTCATATCGCTACCTGGCTGGAATGCTGTGGTTCGGTGCAGATACTATCTCAATTCGCAGTTTGTAGATGCAGTAGAGATCGCAAGTCACTATGTGTAAGCTTGTGAGCAAAGCTCTCTGCAATGTCACGCTCTGTTATATGTAAGCATATTGCTCCGGACTGGCTAAGACGGGGACTTGTAAACATCTCTACGGCCTGTCCCCTGAGAAGCAGAATAAGTGGTAGCATTATAGCCAGGGAACCGGGAAAGGAAACATGCCGAGATCTCATGTGATGAAATCTGCATGCAGTTGCGCTGCAGATTCTGCTGCGGGTTTGATCCTCTCTCATCACCACAGTTTGTGATGCCTGAGGAGCGCACAGCGTGTGATGATGCATCAAGTGATTGCCTGCTAGCAGGTTTCATGATCATATTTTTTTTGATGCAATTCTGTGAGCTGTGCCCTCTGTACCACATCTTAGTAGCACAGCACAATTATAGTGGATTGGATATGTTGTGTTGTCCCTGGACCAGAGCTGGTAGCAAAATCGGCGTATTCATCTTGTGAAACGATTGCCATCATCGCCCATCCTCCTTCCCCCTCGTATTCTGTATGACTGTCCGGAGCTACTGCGTAGATGCTTACCTCAGTAAAGCAAAAATAGAACGAGAGACATGCCACCGAAGATTGAAATCGGAGCCAATCTGGCGTGCGCGCTTCCGCTTCCCCCTTGGAGTATGTAGCACGTATTGTCCCTAGTCTTGTAGTGATCCATCAAGCTACAAAAGCTGAGAAGCAGCTGCTGAAGGCTCTCGAGTCTCCGCCTTCTTTTAATTCGGCCGAGATTGTGAGGTTCGCAAAGATGTTTGCCAGTGCTTGCCGCTGGAGCGCCTTGATTTTGTCGATGTCTCGAATCTCAATGCACAGGGACCACAAGCAAGCTCCGCCTGCAGGTGTTCAAAGACCTGCGCTGATGTGATCACTTAAACACTGGATGAAGCGACGATCAGCTTACCCTGCATCGCAGAGGATGCAGAATGTCCTGTGCAGCGTGACTGTGTAAGTCGAACTGACTCCGACACGGAGTAGTACGCAATACTCTTTCTTGGTAGAGAGGACTGTGAAACCTGATGTTTAACAAAGTCAATGATCTTCTACCACTTTACATTAGATGCAGACTCCAGCGCACGTACGCAGTTGCAGTAAGCTTCAGGGCAAATAATCCGAAAGCCTAAAAAAAATCCTATCTGAAATTCTGAATCCCATAGACGCTGCCCAGTGCGGTGGCTGCGGCCCCACGGCCCCCACGGGCGTATCGACTGTCCACGTCGGGAATCTCTAAAAATTGAAGTGAACACTTGCCAAGAGCGGCACTAGTAGTAAAACCGACTTGGGAAGGTGTGAATTTTTAATTAAATAAAGAGAGACGTCAAATGTGGCCCGACCTTACTCTGTCTGGTTAAAAAACGAGGCGGCGGAATCGCCGTCCAGAACCCGGCGTGGACCGGCGCGTAGTTGGCCGCTCGCGATACCGAGGATGGAACTGGCAGCAGCTGAGACAGTTGAACTGAACGCTCAGCACACAGTCGGCTAGTCGTATGGGCCTCTGTGACTCCTCGGTACTGTGTATCGCAGACTCTCGGGGTTCCCTGAGAGGAGAGGCTTCTTCATTCGGTCTCGTTTAAAACCACTCCGTAGGGCGAAGTCCATCACGGGAGTAACATCCGAAAGTAGTAAGGAACTGGGTACCTAGGTACGGGGTGCCTTGTCCTGGACCGAGAGTCACTGCATGATTTTTAACATGTCTCTCGGACTTTGCGGAAGTGTTTTGACTCAACTTTGAGGGCAACCGAGGGATTGACAGCATTATTGGGCAGCCTGGAGAAAAATACTCCGTACGGAGTAGTATACGGAGTGCATATGGCCACTGCTCTCGCAGGCGGATAGATCTCGTAACCTGCTCCACCGCAACTCGGATCCGACCACGGGATGATCGAGATTCGATGTGGTGGTACACGTCTGCTGGTCAAAGCGCCTCGATTCATTGCTCTGGGATTGTCCCGAGATCGAGGTCATCTCTTTGTGAACTTTCCAATGGTCAGCAAGACTACTGTATACAGAGCCCGAGGCTGGGGAACAAGGAGCTGGCGTCATGCAGGGGGTTTTCTTTTTTTACCATTCGCGCCAGGAACACAGGTCGTTGAAAAGCTCTTGGAGAGGCGAACTGGCCAAGTGAGCCCTAGGCGATCAGCGCCGGGAGGCGATTCGCCGGGTCGATATCTCCACCGCGGCCGGTGGAGTTGGACCTGGTCTTGACTCTTGGACCAGGGGCAGGATATCCACTGGAGAGCCTGAATGACGACTCGGACGCCGAGGAGCAGCCTGCAGGGCCGTGATCCTGGTCGTCGCGGCGGCGCCGGGCGTGATAGGGCTTCGAGTGGCCGCTCACGCAGCCATTAGTTGACGCTCTATCGACTGGCTGTTATTATTATCGAAAACCCTTTGCACGAGCGTCCGGCTTGGCATGTTTTTGCGATCAGGAACAGGAACAGAGCACTGACGGGGGGGGAGGGGGGGAGACGTTCCCTGTGCGGAGCTTTTCACCGGACGGAGAAAAAAATTCGACCTCCACCTCCGATCTCCAACGCTCGTCCTCCCACCACCTCAGCCTAGCCGTTCCCTGTCTCACAGAGGAGGGCTTGGGATACTCCTCCGGCCGCACGCCTGGTCCACTCTGCAGCCCCATTCGAGACCCGGCGAGTCGACAATGAACGATTCGGTCGCTCTGGCCGGCCTCCCCTGCCCGGCCCCAGCTGCTACTATTCCCTACGGAGTACTCCGTGCGCCATCCCGCACGAACGGTATATCACTTGTCTGTCACTCTTAGTGAAGGTGCTAATGGCTTAGGCAGCCGATCTCCGTCCAAGCTTCGTCAGGCACACGGCCGCTGCAGACCTTGGGCACACAATCTGCTGCTGCGCGGACCAGAAGATCATGGCATCGTGCTCCGCACCCAGCAGCAGTATCTCCTTGGATCTCCTGCTGCGACGCGTCAGTTGCAAAGGACGGCCCCTCTTCCGCAGGGGCTCCGCCGAGGATATCGTTTCAAATCTCTTCACCCGGTGCGGGAATTGGAAAGGGGCAGGAGCCCCGATGTGATGGATTTTTGGACCAGGTAGATGAGCTGCGTTAGACCTGCGTATCCATGTCCTTGTCCCTAAGGGGAGAGAGCCGAGAGCGGCGCCTCCAAGTTCCAACCAGTTCCTCCTGGGTCTCTTGGATCCTCCCCACGAGATGATTGAACCATGTCGGCCGAGCTTGGGACTCTGCGGCCGCGGCGTCAGCGCCACCCCGTTCTCGCCCTCGGGGCCCCAGTAGCTTCCAACTGTTAGCCTCGACCTCTTTGGTATCGATTCCGCCCCTCAGCTGGGCCCGTGGACTATGGATGGTGGACCAAGTGTGGGCGAGCCTGGGCCCTGTGGCAGGGCCAACTGCTACCGGCTTCTCTTTTCTTATTTGCCTTTTTTTCCCGGCTGATTCGTCTTTGTTGACCTCCCCGTCAACATTGCAGACGGCGCTTTTCTGGTTCTTCCATCTCTTTCATCAGTATTTTACTTTCGGCTTTGCCTATAGCTCGCTCGGGAGCGCTCAAGCGACTTGACGATCCTCGATTCGTGATCTGCTATGAAGACCTCACAAAACGATCCTGCGATTAGGACGGCCTGGAATTCCACTTGATCCGGCAAGTGGACGCGTGCGCAGGAGCACTGCACCTGGTACATACGATTTGCTCGACCGAGAAGAAAAAGGATTGAAAGAATCCATCAAATACTGCGAGAAGGATCGGAATCACTGCCACAATCCCGAGCGCTAGAATTGACGCCGGAGCTACCGTGATTGCTTTGCTCGTCGAGAAGCCGGCGAGTAATCGGTCGGAGAGAAAGCAAGAGGCCCTCTTCTGTTATGTCCCAGGCGGACAGAGTCTGCTAGACGGTTGCAAGCTTCTGGCAAGCTTCTGACAGTGCAGAGATGGATTCGCAACCCGCCCCCGTATCAATCAACGCCCGCAGAGGGCAGCATCTGGCGCCGATACAGACCGACTTCTCAAAGCCGGCGGCTCGTCCCATCGTCCTCGAGACTCCTTCCTCTCAGCGTCCGCAGCCGACCCTAGACCCTAGTCCAGGACAGGATGGTGAAAGAGTCCCACTGCAGACCCGGTCTGCAAAGCGTCAGTCTTCCAAAACGAGTCTCCGGAACCTCTTCAGTCGAGCCAAATCCGCTCGACAAGCGAAACATGACTACCAGCTTCCTGTGATCGAGGAGGCGCAGAATTCGGCGATCCACAATAGGTATGTATCGGATTTTCCACGGTCGCCCGCGAGCCCGACTGCTGCTTCGACGACGGTCTCTACGCCTACGTTGGTCGCATTTCCGACTACACAGACGCCAAAGACAAGGAACCCGCTCAGAGCGCACCCAAAGTCAGGCAAGGACAAGCAGACGTCATCCATCAGCTCTTGGGAGCCGCCGCCTCTCTTCCAGGCGTACAGGCAGGCAATCAAACATGCTTGCCTCTTGGCGCCTACATTATCCGCGGATTCGATCTTGCGTATCAATGCAAGTAGGAGGCCTAGTGGTGCCGGGGAGGATGTCAAGAACAACGCGCTGCAAGATGCCCAGGGCGCTGCAAACAGTGGCGCCAGAAGGAAGAAAGAGGTAAAAGAGAAGAAGCACTCGCGGAAGATATCCGAATCTATCAGCAAAACCGAATGGACACACAAAATATATGTCCTAGTCACGTCCGGGTACCTCTTACAATACGCCGGTGAAGGAAATTTGGATCGGCTCCCTGAGAAGATAATGCAGTTGGGCCCAACGTCTGTCGCCTTTGCAAGCGATGCCATCCCAGGGAAGCACTGGGTGCTGCAGATATCGCAAACTTCGGACGACGACGGCACCGTGCCTCTGGATACTCCGAAAACCTTTCTTTCTCGCTTGGGGTTCCAAAGCGCTGACTCTCGAAGGTCAGCGAAAAGCCTCCTCCTGGTCTTCAATAGCCCAGTGGACATGAATTCCTGGTTGGTCGCCGTACGACGAGAGATTGAGGCTCTAGGAGGGAAGAAATATGTCCCGGAAACGTCGGCGGACGAGGACGCCGCTCATCAATTACAGGATAAACCCAGTCTCAGGAATCTGGTCAAGAAGGACCCGAATCAATTTCCCAGTCCTCTTCTGGAACCTCAGCGTTCACCTATTCCGTCGCTTCACAACGTAAGCTCTGCCCAAGAGTTGAGGTCCCAAGTCGACTCGTCAGCCAAATCGTTGCATCGCCGCTCCATGCCTCCCCGTCCCTCGACGGATGCTCCGTCCATGTCCACAATGCCCACTCCAACAGACCTCGATCTGCTCAGGGAGGGATCTAGGCTATCTTATGTCTCTGGCAGTCCTCCTACTGCTACGAGTTCCTCGGGGTCATCGCCTTGTCTGTCTCCTGTGGCACTCGATACTGCGCCTCCCAGGGTCTCACATCTCGACCATTCGGTCAATGCGCAAAAGAGCCATGCGGTTGCTGCCACGTTGGACCAGGACCGGCAGTCCACGTACGCGCGGGGTCCTTCAACTCAAGCTGATCGTGAAGTCGGCGAAGTTCCGATGACGAATCGACCGCAATCCGCTGTACCTGAAGCCCTCGTGCGCAGCGCATCCCCTCCAAACTTCAGTGTCCCGTCCTTTAGTAAAAGATATAACATTGCTCCAGGTTCGGCTCGGAGACAGAACTCGACATCGGACATTAAACAAATGTCTCGTCCGGAGCCTCTATCGCTGTCCTCCAGAAGCCAGTATGGTGTCCACAGCGAGCCCGTCACTCCAATCCGAGAGAACTTCGTGGAATTCCAAAGCACGAAGGCGTATAAAAGGTTGTCTCGCGAATATGGGCCTTCAACTGCTATTTCGTCTCCCCCTCTATCCCCGGCCGCATCCATTGCAGGCGCAAGGACTCCGCCGTCTCGTCCGAGGCGTCTATCGTCTGTTGAATCTTCTGCTGAGATCAAATCGCTGCCTCAACAAGATGTACTGAGGGATCTTCCGCAGAGGAATTTGAGGAATGATGAAATAGCGTCGATTCCATTGCATGGAGCTCCACACCCGCCGGAGCCCGATATAACCAATCCCTCAGTCACTCCACCTCATCACCTCCGCCCCATGAGCATGCAGGGCAAACCTGATGCAGACGGCTCCCCGCCGCGAGGGCCGCAGTCTCACAACATGTCTCAGTTACGGGGTTCATCCAGCACGACATTCCGTCCAGATGCCCGTCCGAACATGGTCTCATCCAACTCGACGACGGTTTGCGCCGCGACAGGTCAAAATGACCATCCCCCGAGCAGCACGAAACGCATCATTCCACGGAAGAGCATGCCGGATCTGTTGCTTGGCCCTCCAATTGCGCCTCCACCTAACTGCCCATTGCCCGAGGTTCCTCCCGCTGTGATCTCTCAATTTCAGCCTGCATGGCGCGGAAATCCGGTTTCTCCCACTGGTTCAGTGGACCCGCCACGAAAGAACTTGGACGGACGAAGACGTTCCAGGTCCGTGGCGCACCAAGACTACGCCAGCGTCGCACAGAGAATGAACACCATCAACTCCTCGGAGTTGGACATGATCAATGCCTTTTGAGTACGAAGCCTCTTCATCTTTCCATTTGATGAACCGGTTACGAATCGACTCCTCCCTACCTATCTTACCAGAGAGACCGTCTTCCGCGGATGCCAGACAGTTGTGTCTCTCGTTCTTATCATGACTATAGATACCTATATATATCATCCCACGCATGATATCGTCTTGCCAGCTACACAATTCTGGTTTCGAAAAGTCATGTCATGCGATCATCCCCTCTCCATACATACATACATACATACATATATACATACACAAGAGGGCAGTTTGTTTGGTGCATAACCGCCGGTTCTCTCGATATCTTCCACGTCCACGGCACCAACTTCTGGACTCCTTTCCTTGGAACAGAACAAAAAACGTCTCTCGTTTCGATTTCGATACTCTGCCGGTCCTTAAGTCTCTCCTTTTTCTCTTTTCTTTTTTGTTTTCAACATTGATGCATTGTTTCGGCTGCAGGCAAGGAAATAAATAAAAAGGGTATATATATGTGCGTGTTTCGGTGGGAGGCTCTCGTGCTGTTGTTTGTACAATATATCCCCTACCGTTGTCATTGGCTTGGATCATTTCTCCTTGTGTTTGTTGTGTGTGTTGGGTTTTGGGTTGTCCTTTACCATTTTTGCTTGGGTTTTTGATGATTTGCGCCCACTGACCAGCTAGGCTATCTGACTGACTGTTTGTCCCTTGCTTTTTTCCTATGTCTTGATTTATTTCGGGGTGTATAGGGAGTATATCGGCCCAAGCTGGGCCATGCATCATCATCATCATGAAAGATGTAACTATATAGCAATGAGGCTATCCTGTCCTGTCCAAAGACTGGATTCTTATTTTGTCTGTCTGTCGAGAGAGCAATTACCGTTCTTAGAGACACAGGCGAGAAAGACAAACAACAGAACAAAAATAAAGGAATTATGTGAACTTCCAAGACCTCTTTCTTCCTTCCAGTCTGTTTTGCCCAGAATGGAATAGATAGAACAAGACGAAAACAAGAGCACAAGACAAGAAAAAAGAATCCATCGCATCCACAATCCAGCGCTGCTCGGCATCCGTCAATTTGCGGTCATCTTCTTCTAACTTAGGTAGGTACCTAGCCATATCCGGGAGGAACTGGAGCCGCGGCTAGGTATGTACTGTAGGTGGGCTGCATTTCCCATGTACTGTAAATAAATATTAACCCTGATACCGAGATGCATGTCCTAGGAACTTCTCTTTTTATTCCATTATTCGACTCAGCGTCCAATTTACGATCAGGTCGGATATCAATGAAAAAGAATCATAACCTTGGGCAAATACACCGGACTGGAAAACGGAAGCATACAGTTAGTAGATAAGATATTAATTAGACAAAAAACACAAAACAAAACAGAACAGAACAGAATGCCCCATGTGCAAGTCAAATTTTTTTTCTCCCAAGCCGCGAGAGACACAGAGAGAGAAGGGGGTAATAAAGGATAAAGAAGAAAAAGGAAAACCTCCAGATATAATCTAAAGGCGGGAATGGAATGGAATGGAATTCACTCTTCCTCTACTTCTTCCACACGGGCTGAGAGGTCGCGCTTGACTGCGCCTTCGGATGATGTTGTCTCCTGCTTTTCTGAGGATGTGGTTGTAGCGGTCGACTCTTCTGCTGCGGGTTTGGCTGCGTCGGAGGATGGTGATTGGGATTGGTCGTTGCTGGGGGTGGTGGAGTCTTTGGACTCTTTGGACTCCTTAGATTCCTTGGACTTCTTGGACTTCTTCTTCTTCTTCTTCTTCTTCAGCGGAGAGGCGGGTTAGTCTCAGGATATAAAAAGAAAAGCTCTCAGGGCTTATAACGATAGAAAGGGCTTTGCAGGAACATACCTCGTTCCAAGCCCACAGAGGCTTGAAGCTATCAATGAACCCAACATCCTCGAACAGATTCGGGAAGAGCCAAATGCCCGGCGGCACCACAAACAACGTGACTAGGAACAAGATGAGACGGAAGATCGACATGGCGAAGAACAGACCCAGCAGGCCCATCATCCCGACACTCAGGTACCAGACACCCTGCCGCAGCATGACGGGCCACAGCGGGAACAGGACCACGGCGAAGATGCCCGCCACAACCGCGGCCGCCATCGCCTTCTGCTTCCACTGCGGGCCCTCGTAGAGCCAGACGTAGTGCATCATCGGGTCCGTCTCCTGGTGCTGCTCGATCTTGACGGTCCAGAGACCCTTCACCCGCTTCTGCTTGCCGTGGTGGTGGGTGTCGACCTTTGACACGCGCAGCGCCAGCAGGGAGAGAGGGAGGAGCTTGAACGTGTTCTCTGCGGATGCCCGGTCCGTCACGGGGGGCAGGAGGGAGCCGGGTTTCGAGGCGGCTTTGGCGTATGCGGGCGATTCTAGGGCGCGGATGGCTCGTTTCACTGTTGGAGACAGGAAAGTTAGATTGCTGGAACCAGGACAGCCATGTCTATAGACGTAGAGGTACCTTTGAACATGTCCTTCCTCTGCCCATCGAGGATACACGTCCTCGTCTTCAGGTTCTGAGATCGTAGGAACTTGGCGACGGCGAGCGCCCTGGGATCCGGTGGATTTCCCGCATTCACGGGCACATGGTACTGCGTCTGATGAACCTGATGCTGATGCTGCGGTGGCGCCTGGCCCTGTCCCTGTCCCTGTCCTTGCCCTTGCGCCTGCGCCTGCGCCTGTTGTTGAGCGGCGGCCTGTCTCTGCTGGGCCTGCTGTATCGCCCGCATCCTCAGCTGGTTGACATACTGCTCCGGTGTCAGGCCCAGCTTCGCGGCGTCTGCGATGAGCTGCTCGCGTTGCATCTTGGCGAACTCCTCCGGCGTCATGCCTCGCCTTGCGGCCTCTGCGGCGAACTGCTGCTGCATCTGCTGCTGTATCGCAGCGATCTGTTGGGGGGTCGGCTGGCCTGGAGCGGCCATTTTGGGGGCGAGGGGATAGTTAGAAAACCAAAATCAAAGGGAGAAGGGCGATGATGAAGGAACAGACGGAAGATGTATCCCCAGCAAAATCCCTGCTCAGCTCGGCCTGGTGGTGGTGTTCGAGGCGTCGCGCAGGTCAGCGTGAAGTGGCCAGATCGACGTGACGAAAGCGGAAACGGGCGCGGATCCCCGTCCGGCCGCGTCAAGATCGCCCGCGCATCGAGGGGCCGCATGGAAAAGTTCACATCCCCTCCTTTGCCTCGCTGGCAGCGCTGATCGCTGTGTTCCGATGTGCCTTGCGACTCGGTCAAGAGATTTCCATTGAGCCCACTGCGTCCATCTCCAGCGCAATGCGGCTGCATATCTCGGACATCAAGTCCCCTCGTTCCATGACCGAATGTACTCCTGTCCCCGCGGAGCTCCATGGCTGACAATTATGATCCCGATAGCCCTCTTTTGAGCTCTCTATGGAGAGTAGTCGAGCTCGTAAGCCTCACCAGCCATCTGGCGCCATTGATTGCAGAGTCATGCAGCTAACGGTGACTCCGACAGAGCGAGAGGGACGTGTCTGCCCAGATACCGATCAACTTCGTCACGCACCCATCCGTGTCGCTCTCCGCGGCGTGCTTTGGGAATCGCGTATACGAAGACAAGGCTGCCACGGAATGCATCTCAAATCTGTTGACGGTGGGATACCGTCGGCTGATTGTCGATCTATACTGGTCGGCCGAACGCCAGCAATGGACCTTTTGTCCGGTTGCCATTCCGCGCGACGTCGCCGGAGCCAGCACGCATGAAGCGGCGCCTGTGTCGTCCGCTCCGTCAGCGGTCTTATCGGCCGGTGAGATTGGTGATGTGGCTACCGCGGCAGCAGAGGAGTCTACGAAGTCGAGTACGACCGGGCGAAGCTCCATAGGAGAGAAAGAGCGTCGCCAAGCAGGAAGTCATGCTGCTACAAATTCCAGTGCCACGCAGAGGACTGTTGTGAGTACGAGCCGATCGGGCTCTCTGGTCTACAAGCTGGGCCCTTACTCCTGTACACAGTCTCTTGACGTGGAGACGATGATAAACATTCTGGTTGAGTATTTTCAAGAAACGGAAGATACGGTGAGAGCGCATATCATATACCTGGACTTTAATCTTCATGTTGCAGCGAGTGCAGATGCTCTCGATCAGCCGGCACCTGCGCTGTCAAGTGCGCAGCTGCCACCAGAGTCCAAGCTCATTGGATCACTGATGGATGCTAGCCTTGGCACGTATATCTACACTCCTCCTCACCTTTTACATGATCGGAGCAATTTGAACCACTCATGGTATTCCACCTCGCAGGAAGAGATGCCCATCGCGGAGTACTTCATCACAGAGAAGAATTCCGACGGCTACCACAGCACCCCGGACGGGTGGCCTTGCGAAAACTATGTGCAGGAGGTCAAGGCCAAGCGACTGCTGCTTGGATGGGGATCTATCGATCCTCAAATACAAGGTTACAACTTCACCAGTGACAGTGATATCATCTTCCCCCAAAATTACCTTCGGTCCAACGTCGATGTTGTCGCATCCCAGGACGGAAGCTTGCAGTCTGGATGTCTCTTCAACCCAAGCGCCACCGGCGTTTCTGGGGCCAACTCTTCCTGGGCAGAGTCCACCCGGATTACCATTTCGGCGGATGCCAACGTAACGGATTCTTTAACGCGGTTATCTTACCTGGCTAGGAACTTGACAGCATGCGGAATATCACCTACCGTCAATGACACCTTGTTCAACAAGACTGCGGATGAAGACGTCGGTCTCTACAAAAACGTCTCTCTGTCTGCGACATGGTCCTGGGCGTTTGGGGAGCCTCGAAATTCCTCATCCGATCCTACTGGCAGCAACCATAACCGCTGCGCGAGAATGGACGTCAGCCGTAGCGGCCACTGGCGTGCGGCCCCATGCGCAGAGGAGCGCCACGCTGCATGCCGTGTTGAAAACTCGCCCTTCAAGTGGGTCTTGACACCGAACAAGGTCTCCTACTTTGCCGCCGAGAATGACTGCCCTGTCAACACCTCGTTTTCCGTCCCGCGAACCGGCTTGGAAAACATGTATTTGTATAACTACCTACTCTCACGACCGAAAGATATCATCGACCTTTCCTCAGATGACGGAGACAAACGGGAGGTGTGGCTGAACTTCAACTCCCTGGACGTCGACTCGTGCTGGGTGACTGGCGGCCCGAATGCCACCTGTCCGTACGCCGTCTCGAGCGAGGCGGAGCGGCGGACCGTTATCGTTCCTACGATAGCGGCTATTGTCATCCTGATCATCACCGCGTTGACCTTGTTCGTCAAGTGCAATGCGAACAGGAGGAATTCACGACGGAAGCGGAGAGTTATCGAGGGCTGGGAGTATGAGGGTGTGCCGTCTTGATGCTGGCTTATCTTATTTCTATGGATGTTTGTGTAATATCGTTATGTTTTTGTATGATAACCACCGTTTGTACAGTATATATACTGGGCTTGTACATATATGTGGATGGCTTTGTATATTATTGGGATTTTGGAAATGCCGATGACTTGTCATCATCTCTGATTGTTGAGTGCGACTCTCATGCTGTATGGATCGATTTCAAAACTACCCAATGTAATCAATTGAATATATGGTTCTAGCCACCAGAAATGGCCAGTTTATGGACAATTCCAGAAGCTGACTTCTGCACAGCACATGGTTGCTACTTTGTCAGTCACGTAAATTCTATCTATGTGGTATATCAGACCATCATCACCTTGATCATTTAGAGTGGAGATAGGGGCAGTACTGCATACCAACTCACAGTGCTCTCATCCGCTCTGGTTGGTTGGGAAACGCGTATGTACTTGTACGAGTAGTAGCTATTGTCTGCGACGGCCGCAATGAAAAATTGAAAAACAGGAGGCCCACCCGTATTAGAAATGGAGTTGGATTTTACCTCGCTGGTAACTCAACCGATAACATGTATATGGCAAGCTGCGTGCATAAGCGTAGATCTTGTTTTGATGTATCCACAAAGCCCATGCTACCCAAAATCCTCATCTCTAGTCGTACATACTGTACAGAACTTGTATGTATATATATATATTTATATTACAAAGTCAGGAGATGACCTCCAGCATCTCCTCTACCCGACCAAACTTCTCCCGAAGTTTCCCCTTCTTCTGACCTCTTTCCTTCTCCGCCGCATCAATGCGCTGCCAGTCCTGCCAGCTTGTGGGTCGGAGACCTCTCTTCTCCGCCTCAGGACGCACCCCTTCCCAGCCCAGACCGGTGCTGCCGCCGGCGGACGAGTTCAGGAACGAGATCTTACTTCCACCGTTGCTCTTGTGGGCCGCCCAGTCTGCGGCTATGGAGTCCGCAGTCGTGAAGGCGTCGGTCATGGTTGACGCGATGACGCCCGTTGGGCCGCGTTTGACCCAGCCGGCGCAGTAGAGACCCGGGAGATGGGAGATGAGGTCACCGTCTGGAGTTTTGCCGTCCTCTGCAGGTGCTGCGGAGCTGGTGACCCTCCCGAATCCATCGTTGGGGATGATGCCTCGACGAGTGTCAAATTGGATGCCCAGATCTTCGAAGCCGGGGAGAGGAATGGACTTGTACCCGACGCTGCGTAAGAATATGTTTGCTGGAATATCAACCTGCGCCGGTTGGCCGCTGGAAAGGATCTTGGGTGTGACCTGCGCGCTGGGAGAGAATGGGTTGGCCGGGTCCAGCTCAGTGCGGTTGAACTTGACGTGGGAGAGGCGGTAGGGGGATTCTGGAGACCAGTGGAGAGAGTGAGGAGACAAGAGGAAGTCTAGAGACCACTTCTTTGTTGCTGCTTCAGGGTTGGTGGAGGAGCCCTTAGCGAGTAGTTGGATCAGTCGCTTCTGGGCTCGCGGCAAGGAGGAGACTACATCTTCCGGGGGAAGCATGTCCTGCGGGATCGGTTCGAAAGAAACGGCCGGAAGCTGCAACAGTTCACGGACTTCTTTTATAGTGAAAGCAGCCTGGATACGATTAATTTCTGTCTCGTCTTGGATAAGGGGTGATTAAAAACTACCTGCATTGGGCCTCGACGTCCGACCACCCTGACTCGTTTGATCCTACTCTTCGATATCGCTTCCAAAGCATACTCTGCTATATCAGTCTTCCGCAAGACGTCGACATCCGTCAATAGAATCCTTGCAACATCGAGAGCCACATTTCCTTGACCCACGATTACGGCGTTCTCACCAGCCGTAAGATCAGGTGCGAGGTCACGGTACTCCGGGAGACCATTGTACCATCCTACGAACGCGCGGGCCGAGTACACGTTGCGGATTTTATTCTCTCCTAAAATTCCTAGCTCTTTATCCTTTGAGGCACCATATGCGAATAGGATTGCATCGTAGTGCGGCTTGAGAGACTGCAATGGAAGACCGGCGCCTAGTTCGATGTTACCGATGAAATTGAAACGGGGAGACTCCGCGACTTCTGTAAACTTTTCCTCGCAATTCTTTTGAATGAAATATGGTCAGCTAAGGGAAGCATAGGGCTGCTACGCAGCTCGGGCAATTCGTATCATGACGACGGGAGAGCATGCATACCTTTACTTCTGGGTGATCGGGAGCCACACCATATCTCACCAGGCCAAATGGCACAGGCAATTGCTCGTACATATCGACAACGGCATCCTCGACCTTTGTCAGGAGCCTGTACGCAGCATAAAACCCGGCCGGGCCTGATCCGACCACCGCGACCCGGAAAGGCCGGTTGTTCTGGACGACATTGCTGTTATATCTCCACTGAGAAGCCAGGGGAGAAGAGAATACGCCTCTAGAAGGCAGGCGGTAGGTTCTATTGAGCAATGCCGTGCATCGCGCACAGACAAACGGCGCGCGTTTCAGACTCATCTTTTTGGATGCTCGCGGGCTCTCCGCATCTCGCGCGGAGGTTGGAGTCATATCGGCACACGTGACCTTATCGGGCGTTGCCCCGGCGACTATCGGTGTTGACACCTCAGCCCTACCACCCAACGGGCCCCGGCGACGGACGGGCCGTCCGTGACTCCGTGCTTTGTTGATCGCCTGCTATATCCACCTCCCGCTGCCGCTCCGACCACATGTTGTTTAACACTCCAGGCTCCCTGATACATTCCTTCCCCAGATCTTCTCGCGTGGCAGCAGCTTCTGTTTCCTGGCGCAAAGATGGGGGGATCGTCTCCTCCGTTCCTTTACGATCCTCCCTCTAGGTACACCTTTGATGATAACTTCAATCCAAGGGCGGCGTCGCAGTCGAGCTGGGCTCCGCGACAGCAAAAGCCCAAACAAAATGGACCCCTGGTGCACTTTAACAGGCATCCAGACTCTGTAAGAGGCCAAAATATACCAATTCGTTCGAATGTTTCAAGATCCGAGACTAATTGATATATCAGTATGCGATAATCCCTTATGGCAATGTCGAAGCGAAGCCTATGAGCCCCCACACGAAGAGCAGAGTGATGAAGGGGAGGTATCTACAGCTGTTCCTGAGACTTTTTACTCTGATCGGAGCTCTGGGGGCTCTGTTCTGCGTGATCTGCATCAAGGGGACAACAATACCAGTGGCATGGATCGTCCGGGTCGCAGTAAGTGCACACAATTAAAGGTATGAAGAGGGCAACAACACACTGACTGTCATAGCCTGCCATTGCAACTATTCATACCCTGTATGCGATATACCATCTCTGCCGTTCTCCAGCTAGCCGACCGCCTGCATCCTCAGCTAGTTACATGCTCTTCGCCGCGTCTGTTGATGCGGGACTGGTGCCATTCTACGCTTTTACAGCATTCTTGGCCCATGGGGAGTACACGGGAGATGCAGTCCACTGGGATACTCTATTTGAAGACCAGGGTGCCACGTATCGGATCACTTATGCCACCTTTTTGGTCAGCATAATAAACGGTGGATTTCACCTGGTGTCCATGGTTCTCTCAATCTACCTGGCGGTCATCTTCCGGCAGATCTCAAAGCTACCCCCGGACATGAATCCGCTGGAGGACAATCTGACATCTCGTCATTACAAGCACAATAAGTCTGAGCTGGCGGAAAAGCATCTCAGCCAGAGTACGTTTGAATCCTATGGCAACCGTATGTCTGCAGCGGAAGAACCGTCTACTCCTCAGACTCACAGTACGCCCTTCATGCATACCCGGCAAGGTCCTTCAAACAATGGTTCGAACGATTCCTCAGAGAGGCCACATGAGATGAGATCGTCCCAAATGTCTGCCCATTCCAAGCAGTCGTCACGCGCGCAACTTCCTAGTCAACAGACGCGCTTATACGAACAGCCCAATAAGTCAAACACATCTCTCACACGGACTCCTGCACTCAAGGCTCGTGATTCACCTTCTCGACCGACCTCGGCTGTCATCAACGATGCACCGGTGCTGGAGCCTTCCACGGTTGCCTCTCCTGAAATCCGAAGCGGAAGCCCTTCTCCGACCCTCTCGAAAGATAACTGGTTCACATATCCATCGCGCTCTCCATCGCCGGTAGATGACGCCCATAATAAGAACATTGCCCGTCGAGAAACATCTTCGGTCTACAGTAGAGCTACTACTCTAGCTTCTTCAACTTACAGTGGACCAAAGGACTGGATCACGTCCGCTGAGAGATACGACCGTGAAGGTAGCGATGCGTCGGCAGAGGATAGACGCGGGGAGTATGAAGCGCTTGTTGAGAATGAGTACTATGGAGACGATGAAGATCCACAACGCCACGAAATTTACGATGATATGGAGCAAGATCTGGGTGAACGCCCTGCTAATATTTCCTCCGATGAAAGCAAAAAACCTCGGCGCGAGCTTCCGTTTAACCCGTTGGGAATGAACCCACCCACTCCAAAGCCGAAGGAGGATGGGTCGATCAAATCTCGGTCCAGCAAAGGAAGCGTGCGTCGCACTGCACTAACAGACATTCCCAATCCTTCGGTGAAAACGCCGGACCCGATGCCTCCTCTGGAGAGTCCCGAGAGAAAGGGTCGGTTTTATGGTGATTTGGAGAGCAAGATTGGACTTGCCATCTCATGGGACGCTAGCAGAACCAGCGAAACTCACGTCTTCAACGAAAGCAAGAAAGGATCTGTCAAGAAGAAAGTTTTGAGAAACAAAAATGGAAAGCTGGCATCATACCAATCTCTTAAGGTCCACGACGATGATAGTTCCGGCCCTGAGGATCAAGATTCGAAAGTGAAGCGTCGATCAAAGGATGTCGAGGGTGATCGGAAGGGTCGTGTCGTGAGCAACTCCGGCGTTGACATTGGAGCTGGATTTCAATTGGGCTCCGGTCCATCAGCCTCTTATGGCAGCTATATCGCGGGTCTAGGAGTAGGACGAAGGAGAGAGGTCAGCGGGAAACTTGCGGAGGAGGGAAGAGGCGGCACCGGACTCGCTGATCGCGAGAAAACTCCACAAAAACCACCTTATCCACGGCCAGCCGGTCAAAACGTGATCAGAGCCGCCGGATGGGCTCGGTTTGCGGGACTGTGAACGTCGTGATATGCTACTTAATGTTTTCCTATCTCGGTTTTTTTCTCCCATGTGATGTGTGATGACGGAACGAATCAACGATTTTTCAATGACGAAGTAACGCTATGATCGGAAATTCTCTTGTTAGTTTCAGGTCGGAATTGAATGGGTACTTAGCTAGTTCCTGAGATTTCTGGGTATTTGTATCCTAGTGCGCAGGCGTTGATTAGGTAGCACGTGTCAATGTCACATTCCTCTCGCAAAAATCAATATGCCTTTACTCTTCTTTAGCAAGAAGAGACACTCAATTCTTAGAGTTCCTCAATGGCAGAAGCTATCTGCATGCTATGTATATATGAAGACCAATCAATTTCCCATTCCATCCTTTAGTCCTAAGTTTTCCTCACGGCCGATCCACTAGCCGTTAATACAGTGCTCTTTTATGAAGTAGGAGAATTAGGATTCTCTTTATTTAGAAACATCAGGTCAACTGAAACTAGAGCAATTGATAATCGAAGTATATTGTGATTCATATTTCTGGGATCCTAGTGTGATTCTGTATAAGAATAACTCTTGGCACTTTGGTATATATCGTGCACCATCGTATGTATGTACATAGCTTTCCTTCTCTCCTTTCTTTCTCCACTCTAGGAATTCAGTCACATAAAGATCGAGTTTCCTGACATTGCAAGATCTTGATGCGGGATTCGATGTGGACCCCATCTTAATTGCGAAATGAGATAAGATAAGAGTGGAATGGAAAGGAAGGAAGCACTATTGGAAGAAAAACAGGAAGAGATAGAAGGAGCACGAGAAGAAGCTGTGAATAAGATGGGGGTGTATCGAGATTGATTGGTTAAAAGATGGTCATGTTGGAAGAAGAAACTGCTCTGGAGGAGGAGCGTCCGCTGAAATTAGATGCATATTCTTTTGTAGACATGATTCACAGATTGGAGAAACGGGGCTGGAAAGGATCTTACGATGACAGCCTATGTAGGCAGGGGCATACTTGTAGAGGTGGGAGCATGCGATTGATGATACCTATGGGGAAGTTTGTTTGGAGGTCAGAAGAAGCTCTCCCGATTTCTCTAGGCTACTTTTATATGTCCAATCAGAATCGACAATTCGAATATTGGAAAGCATTATTAAAATTAACACTTTCTGACTGCCAAATTAATTCATGGAGAATGTAAATATGGAAAAATATATGCGAATTGGAAGGATATATGGTCATATTGACTTTTAATTTTGAAGTCCGATTCAGACTTTCCACAACCAAACTGTAGCCTTAACCATCCTTCCTTCTAGAGACGGCTACTTAAGTAGGCAGGTATGTAGATTCCATGAACCGTACGAAGATAGGGTGAAACATGATGTTTCCGGCCCTTACTGTGCCTTCTTTCTCCCTTCCTCAATCTCCTCCATTGTCTGTTTCGCTCCTCTAGCCAGCTGCCGTGTCTGCTCGACAATACTCTCGTTATCAGCGATTTCGCCAAAGCGCTGCTTCCATAGCTGCCAACGCTCTGGACAGAGACAGGCTTTGCCCTTCCACAGCGGACCACCCTCACCACCGGGTACCTCTTCGTCCCGGTCGAACAAAACACGCCCACCGTAGGAGATCCAGTCCGCTGCAAGGGCGACGCTGCGGTCCAGGCCCGCTCCCGGGATGAAGTCGGTCTGGGCCTGGGGCGGATGCGCGTGAGCGTGCCTGCGAAGCCACTGGCCTTCTAAAGCGCCTGCCAGGACCCTAACGCCAAACCACTTTATATCCACGGAGACATCCCTCGTCAGACGCGCTATATAGGCGTTGAAGTTTCGCTCGCGCCGCAGCTCTTCGTCGCTACTGTCGCGAGGGATTTCTAGTCACGTTTAGCCGATGATGAACGCCGCAGTTTTCTGTCAACACGGAGAACTTACGATTGTCCTCGTCAACCAGGGTCTGATTCAGTAGGGGCAAGTCTTCCCATAGTTTGTAGGTATTGTCCGACCAACCCTCCAAATATACCGTGGGGGTCTTCGCTGGCAGGTCACGGAGAGTCCTCACCAGCTCCACGAGTCTGTCCTGCGCCGAGTTCGAATGGGGAATCTGTTGGGCCACCCTGTGGAAAAGAGGCCACATGTGCCAGAGGAAGCTGCCCGGCTCTTCTATAGGTTCGCCTGGGGGCTGGTCCTCTTCGCTCCGGTTTGTGGGGAAGAGATCGTCCAGTGCTCGAGCAATTGCTTCAGATGACTTTGTGCTGGATGGTTGGAGATAATCGTTCAAGAGATCAAACATTTTCTTCTCGATGATCCATGGGTCCTCATCATTGAGACTTAATTGCAGAGTGGACATGGTGGAGGATTGTTCGAGAAGACGACAGTAGGCACTGGTGTGACAAAGTGAGAAGGCTTGGAATGAATAGGTTAGTATATTGTCAGAGGGGGAGTCAAAGATTTTGGCGTTGTATTTGGGATCTTCTGATGTGACAGAAGGCAGCAAGCACCTCTTTGGGGCTGAGTGATTATCACATGATTTGATGCAAGAAGCATGCTGTGTTACTCTGGAGAGTACATGCAAGAACAACAGCAAAGTCTACGTCATGTTGCCAGTGATAATGGCTCAGATGCTGCTAGCTGTGGTTGCCCTGCAGATCCTTCTTGAATGGTCCCTTCAGCCCTGGAACGACAATATCATTTGCCATAAAGCTTGGCTGATCTGAGCTGCCCAGGCCGTACCGCTGTGTCACCTACGGCTCAGTGGAAAGAGGAAACAACCCACAAAAGTCTTAATAAGTCTTAAATGGAACGTGACGTGTACATGATCTTTACTAGCAGTCCACACAGCAGCATAACAAATCTTAGGGTTAAATGTTCAACATTTTCATCTGCATTTCAGCCCTGATGTGACCTTCAATCCATGCTGACTTACAGATGCGGCTGAGATGCAGAATATAGCGCTGACAATGGAACTGGAGCTTTGAGATTCAATCAGCAAATGTCGGACAATCTCAGGGAGAAAGACCTTGTCCCACCAAGCCTGTGTTCAAAAAAACAAGATGTTGCGGCCCCAAATGATATATGATATTTGCAAGCTGAGGCACTGATCCTGTTTCCCCTGGCGGCGAATGTAACCTCCTTCTACTTGCTCCTTCACTTGGCAGACTCGATTACAATTGTTTGATGCTTCCTGTCGCTCTGCAGACGTTAAATCTCTCAAAAAAATCTCTCAAATCTTCAGCTATGCGCTTACTTCAAGAGACATATAAAGTGAGAGAGTTCAATCAAATCATCTTGTTGCTTCCGAAGTCACTATATTACTATCATGCGCATTGTTCTTCACATTCACACTCTGCAAGATCCATATCAAAAAGTCAATTGAGTTTCGCCTCTAGAAATAACTGCTGCTCTGTCCAATATGGTCTCTGTCAAGAATCTTCTCTTCATTTGCCTGGCAGCTGTTTCCGCTCTGGCCGCGCCCTCGCCGCTGGAAGCACAGGACACGGTATGATTCCATATAGATTGCAGCTGGACTAGTGTTACTGATGTCTCCAATGTTTTAGACCTGGAAGTGCACCAACGATGGGAAAACACTCGTCTTTAGTCAAAGCAAGGCCGAGAGGAATGCCCACCAAGCACCTCTCTCCGATGGGAAGACGGGCAGCGGCTACCCCCACTGGTTTAAAAACGGTTACGACGGGAATGGGAAGCTGACGAACGGTCTCAAAGACCCTCTGATCAAGTTTGGCAAGGGCGCGTGTGATAGACCCCCCAAGCACAGCAAGAACGGAGACGCCAAAGACGACCATTACCTGCTGGAATTCCCCATTTACTCTGACGGTCACCTGTACAATTACGACAAGAGGCCCAAGGAGAGACCACCCGTAGCCCGTGTGATCTATACCTACCCCCACAAGGACTTCTGTGGCATTGTCTCTCACACCCACGGCAACACAGGCCCACTTGTCCCGTGCCGCAAGTAGTTGACAACAACCGGTCGTCCACATTTGCTGACATTTCCTTGGCTGATCCGGGTCAAATGTGGGAAATATATAGGGTCTGAGGTTACAGGCTCCAAACTCTGGATGAGTCCAAGTGTATTTTGAGGGGCGAGGGCGATTATTGTGGCAGATCACGTTCTTCTTCTTCTTCTTCTTCTTCTTCTTCTTCTTCTTCTTCTTCTTCTTCTTCTTCTTCTTCTTCTTCTTCTTCTTCTTCTTCTTCTTCTTCACTCACTTGGCCTTTTTTGTAAGACATCAGGATATTGGACAAGTTAACTAAGACAATCCTTGATACTTCTTTTCCAAAGAAATCAGAAGAAACATTAGTTGAAAATAGTTCCCATTGAAATGCTATTATAGGCAATTAGGTCAGTGTAAGCGTACCAGTAGACTTGTAGGCTCCATTGAAAGACAGGAGAAGGAACGCCCCTTTTCAGTTTGGTCATCAGGAATCTGGGTAAGATCCTACTTCTATATTTGTGTCATTTTACCTCTACAACTACTTTTTACTGAGTGCCCTGGTGTGCCTGTATATCTTGTAATTGGTCTTTCTGGCACAAATTCATGCTTTTTTTCTACCTACGATCATGTCTCTGACAATGGAAATTATCTGTAAGAATATGAGTCTGAACGTTAAAAAGGAGCAAAAATCGAAAATTGATTTTGTAGCCTCTTATTCTATTATAGTAGACACTAGAAAAGTTATTTAACTGATAGTGTCGGAAATCCAGCATGTGTACTTATATTGCCGATATCATCAGGATCGGTTGGACTATACACGATCCAGATGGAAACATCACCTTCGATATGACTTGATGGAATACCTGGTCAATTCAGATTGCAATGTAAATACATAGGTGTCGTTATCACTGCCCGTCTGGATCTGGAAAAGTTGTTTCCACTTCAAGCTGTACAGAAACGAATTGTCTTGACATTGGGTTACAGGCCTCATCAAACTCCTTGAGAGCTTTCTCTTGGCCTTTCTGTGCCTCCGCTTGTTCTCTCAGGCCTTTTCTGGGGCCCTAAAGGCCCTATTTTGTGTCTCACAGAGCTGCTGTTGTCCTTCATGGAGGTTTCTTTTTCCTCTCCTAGCGCGCTTTGAAAGTATCGAATGTTGGTCCTGAGAACAGCAATAGTTCTACACCATTCTTGGACTTCTGGATGGACATATTTCTGCCCGAGAGTTTGCTGGTCGGATTACCACACCGTGACAATATATGGGTACCTAGTAAGTAGTAGATCAAGATGGACAAGATGGGGACGCCCGGATCCTTCTGAAAGTAGTCGGTTACAATTTTGAAAAGCACTTTTCAAGAATAACAATCGAAATCATTCCAATAGTCAGATGCGTAATACCTAGATTTTAAGGGTGAACCGGCGTAGAGAAGAAATTTCAAAATCGAAAAAATTGATATTGCTGGGATAGATATCCCGATTCATCTCAGGCTTTTTGAGAAACTTCAAGTTTAGCTCCCTCTTCTGCTCGCTTAATGGTGTAAAGTCCGTGTGCTAGAACATCCTTTGTTCTTGCAACTTGGATATCCGAGTCAACAGGGCAGCCGATGAAACCTTTGGGGGCCTTGAAAAGGATGGTAAGCATTGTGAGGAAATCTTCTTGCGTATATGGCTGGCCCAGCGCAGATATCAAGTAAGCAGTCTATCTAGGTACCTAGCTACCCATTTATAATGAGCTAAGCTGGAAATGCCATACGGAATCTTGACTCTTTTGGCAAGGAGCCGATCGAGCGTCCGCTTGAACGTCAAGTAACTAGTCATCGTTTCATTGTCATTTGCGCCAGCTTGATGGCTTCCTCCGCTTCAGTGCGGATGCTGAAATCCTGTTTTCCGGTGAGACGGTGGAGAAACTCAATGGGGCCTCCTAACTTCATCCTGTAGGCTAGACAGACCGTTCAGTAGTGGAGGAGGGATGAGTTGAATATCTCCTGGAGTCTTGGTAGTGCCTTGGGCCAACCCACAGGCTTGGTGAGGCTATCGATGATGTAGCGTATGGCTATTTCTGTTGTTTGGTTTATCCTTTCGGTTGCTCCATCGGTTTGAGGGTGGTATGCTGTTGACTATTTCGATTCACCTTAGATTGGGATCATCAGTCCAGTTCCATCCCTCCATCGACCACTGCCAATATGCCGACAAGTTCACCGCTACCAAACAGCACCAAGCTCCAAAACTCCAATTTAATGTAGGGTTTATTGCTGCAGTAGAAAGGCTCAAACTTGGTCGTGAGTCGTTCCGTCCACCAGTTCTTCTTTGCTAGAGTTGGGAGAGTTACGCGAGAGGTAAGATGTGTTATATATACTGATGAACCCAATTAATGCCTTTTATCTTGAGCTTAGTCGACATCATTGTGCTCCCCATCAATTTCCAGTGGAGCCGTGAGCGGGTCTATCCCAGCCGAAGTGAAATAGAGGTAGTATTCTTGCTGCTCTGGCAGAGTTCTTATCCAAAGGGATGAGCAACGTCTTCATGCCGACAGTGATTAGATACTGTACTGGAAGTCGGTCTCTCCAAGTATCATGCGGATATCTTTCTGCCAGCCAGGTCTGTCCCGGCCCTTCTCCGGAACTGTAATATCATTCACGAATATAATCAGTGTCACTGAAATGACAAAAATATAATTTTTCCAATGCCACAAAAGTCCTTTTGTTGTCCGAGAGGTAGTTTAACATCATTCAGAACGGTCTCTCTGCTGAGATCTAAGATTCGTTAATTCTCCCTTCGTTCAATCCGATCCATGGATAAAGTTTCAATAAACCCCAGATGTGGGAGCAACAGCACTTTGCCCATTCACCAGCCCGCGCGCATCTGCCTTGGAGCGGCGTAGGTACATCGCCTGTGGCTCACTGCTAGCTGCTGCTTTCTTGATCCGCATCATTGATGTCGTCAGTGGCCTTTTGTGAGTCTTGCTGCGTCAATCGTCAGTTTTGCGATGATTTCCTCATTTTTTTTGGAGATATCGCTGCGGACAACTGGAAACTTCATCGACAAATAAGGAGCAGTTAATGTCTCACAAGGGAGAAGGTTCTTAGGTTAAGGATTGATTTTTCCTTCCTTATTGCTCATCGGTAACCTTGTTCAGCAGCAATTTCCAGTTGAGATCTGGGAACTTTGAATGGTCAACTCGCTGAAGGTCTCGCATGGGGCCATATTCCCAGGATTACCCGCGCACTGCTTCTAGAGTTCTCTGGACGGTAACCTTTGTCAGGCTGCTTTCCCCTTTGGAGTCTTCTATGCTTCACGGCTCCTATAGCAACAATCTCCGTTATATACATCTCAACAAGGCGTATAGTATAGATCGGCCAACCACAGTCCCAGCAATAGTGCAGGATCGCTTTGTTGTGATTGCTACAGATTTCGCACTTTGCTGTGTGGATTGTGACCTCGCTAAAGTCTGTGTGGCGTGTTTGCAGAGAGACGAGTTCATGGAAATTAAAGCGATCAATACCGACTTTCCAATATTGCTCCTTCATGGCATCGTTTTCATAATCCTGACTCTTTCAACGCTGTCGTAGAGGTTGCTGAGAGCTGGAAGAGATGATCCCCAAGCTTACATGGCTCCTGAAGGATTGTAACAAATCTTTTGGTACGTATAATCTTGCAGCAGGCAATTATAAAGAGATATATCATGGCAAGAGCTGTCAATACATCATCAAAAGTATCATTTCGGAGTGAGCCGGCCCGGCCTGGTTCGCCTATATAGCCGTCCTGCGCGCCAGCCTGCTTCCTGTTTCCCACAACACACCAATATCACCATATCCACCACATCGAGATATCATTGATATCATTTTGCGGTATCTTAAAATACAACCATAGCTTCCCGACCATATTTGTCTACAAGATACCTGGGTTCCATGGAAGTAATCCAGTCCTGCACCTTCCCCATCATATCGATAACGTGCAGCCACAAGTAGAAGTCCGAGATCGTCCACCCCACTCTGAGAAGTGGCAGGTCCTATGTAGACATTTGGTGACAGACTAGACTGAGAGGGAAGACTGGCCTTGCGCACACACCACGGTCAATAGCATCGTCCTATCCGTGACGCATCAAGTCATAGAATTATGGGAGGTCAATTGCGGTCTAGGAGTTGCTGCACACAGTCGGGAGTGTATGTATCAAAGCAAGGTATCACAAGATCGACCCTCATGAGGGTCCCGTGAACAAGATCAGTTGCGCTCTTCCTGAATGCCTGGCAGATGCTGCTGCAGCCTGTCGCATGTCGCCGCCATTCCGCTTAAATGCATCTGAAGCATCTTGTCGATCTCTTGTATATATATATATATATATATATATATATATATAAAGTTGGAAGGCAAGAGAAAAGGAACATGGTTGTAGTGGATATCTCCATCTGTTCCTCAGACAGACAGTTTCTTTGCCGCTGAGTGCGTCTTTGAGCACATATGCTTCGAGAGACTTCTCTGAAATCCTGTAGCTTTGGCTTCTCCTTTCTTTGCGAATGGCTTCTGCCAGCTTGACCATGAAGATCTGAGCTTCCATCGCTATCTCCTTGGCAACAGCATCGACTCGATGGGCTGCATCTGGCTGCAAGTTATTGTGCGGAAATTAAGCCTGATGGGTATCACTCTCCTCGCAGATCTCTTCCTCTTCCGCTTGTCCCTGTGCTTCAACAGGTCCTTCCGAAGTCTCCAGGCCAGAGCATTTGAAAACTTGTACTTCGCTCAGGGCTCGATACACACGGAGCGGCTGCAGAGCGGACTTCGTCTCGCTGTTGTATTTATCAATCGTTTCACAAATGGTGTCTGCAGCATAGAGCGTCGGCATTCCGAGGGAAAGAAAGATGTCAACCGTAGCCACGAGCGTAAAGTTGCGAGCATCGATCCTGCGGATCGCAACAAATTCACGTTCCATGAGGAAGCCATATCTGGGATGGTGCTGACGCATCCAAGTATGTATATAGTAGGTATATATAGGCGGAATCGTTCTCTGTCCTTAGAAGTTTAGCCTGTTTGAGACTAAATTTTATCCGTTATCAGCCGGTGAAATATAGGACTTATGAAATTGCAAACGGAATGAGATGTAGGAGGAAGAAGTAGAGGTGATTCTTTTCACAATGCCATAGTAATTAATCATGTTGAACATAATTCATGAAGCCCACTATATTTCTTTTCATATATTCAACGCAGGGTTGTGCCACCATATCGGTGTATGTTTTAGGATTTCTGCAGCCGGTTCACATATATTATAGTTTGTCGTTATTCATCTTGAGAAGGGGGTTGGGAAGGGATTGAAGGACTATATTATAAAGAAACAGGTATTTGCATTGTGATAGCTTTGATCTAGATCCCGGGTTCGGGCATATACTGTCACACGATGAACCCATACAGGGGCAGATTTCATTAATGTTCAGAAAGAGAAAAAAGATGAATGACCGAATGTAGGGATTCTGCTCTCTGCGTCATGTCACAATAAAGGTCGGTGTGCATTCAAAGAACACTCCAACTGAAAAGAAGTAGTAACGCAGCTGCATGATCGGATAAATCTCAACGACAATCTGGAGAGTACGGGAAAAGTTTTGGGTCAAATAGGGTAAGATGTCGCAGTATAGCATAATATAAACCAATAACTTTGACAAACCGGTTGAACCCCAACATAAGAAGGTATATATTGAATAATATCAGGAAGGAGGGGGGGGGGGGCGAAAAAGAAAAAGAAACAAATCCGGTCTCAAGTAGAAGTGTATATGAGTCTACTATAGGCAAGTACACATCATGGTTATGAAGTCAAGGGAACCCACCAATATTACCACACCCGAGAGCGGGCCCCGTTGGGGCATGACACGCATTCGTTCTATACCTATATATGTTCACCGCAGGTTTGAAATCATCAGCATACTAAGTGGGCCAATGATGCGACCTTCTGGTCATCAGGACGCGGCAGTCGAGTTTAAGAAAGATTTTATAGGGCTTTGTAATGGCAGCAAGGATGAATTGGTTCTTCGCACTTCCATAGTCAATTCTTCTAACCCTAGGTACGAGATATGGAGGTAGCTATATCGGAATCTCGAGAACATCAAAGATCTCAATGCCAAATTTGCAGCTTCTTCATGGTTCTCTCGTTGATGGCATTGACTATATATAAAGTCTTGGTGCTTGTAGAGTAGGAGTGTATGAATTCACCTTTCGTATGGGGCAATTAGACGTTCAGATTCACTGAAGGGAAAACAGGAAGTTTTGCCTCGACAAATGATTGAATGATCAGAAGTGGGCCATCGCCAAGCAGAGAGTTGGGCTCAATGAGCTCGTCCGGTGCGTCTAGGATCAGTTATGTTGGCTGTAACGCACAGGGCTAGGCCCTATCTCTATTGATCTACTTAGGATTAGGATAAGTCTCAAGGTCTTAGGTACATACTCCGTTTAATATAAGGGCTTTGCATCCTGCATATGTAGAAAAGACCGGTAGGGTATATCGATCATCTGGAAATGTGACAAAATACTACTATACATCGAACCAGTTTCATCAGGTAGATGGTTGAGAAATATTTTCAGTAAATGAAGACCAAGGACAGGAGGGAGATTTCCCCTCCCTTTATGCACCCGCAGAGCCATTCACACATACCTGGGAGCAAGGTAATTTCACTATTCACTGACAGAAGGTCTCCTCCGTTGAGGAAGCGGAGCAGCTGGAGGTTCCTCATGACGGGGAATTTCCATCCGCTCCATCTTACGGTACATTAACCGCTCCCGGGTCCTCCTTTCCACCTGTCGTTGGAGCCTTCTCCCTTCTTCGCTAACATCATCCCCATTCCCAAGACTTTGACGCTTCTTTTGCCTCTCAGCCTCATCCAGCCGTATGTTTTCAATACGTTCCCGCTCTTCTTCTTGATCCCTGACTTGCAGGGCGAGTTCTTCCCTACGGACTTCTTCACCGTCAATTTCTTCAAACCCGATAGTTGTAAGAATCTTGCCGATCAGGTACTGATATCGTAGGTGTCCGCTGATGATTTCGCTGGCATCAAAGTTCTCGACCCCAGGTAGGCCCTGAACAGGCTGAAGACCAGCGACGCCTAATTGGACGCTACTGGTACGATACAGGAATGCGAGGACGGCATCGTTCTCGGAGAAAACGTTGACAAGACGACCACTCACCACCGTTCGCATCATTCGCCAATGGCGGGTGCTAGATGGAATTGGCGAGCCCATGAGAATGGCGGATTCCACCAAGCCGTAAGCCCGCCTCTTCGCAAGGCTCTGAAGACAAGAGTAGATAACCCTTGAACCAAGAGAGTACCCTATAAGCGTAACAGGACGTTCTCCCTGGGCCTTATTTATCAAAGCATCTGCGAGTACCTCTCCAGCCTTATCTGCCCGAGATTTCGCCACGCTGAAGGGGTTATCTACCACGCGTGCAATCTTGATCAGAGCAACCGGCAACATGACAGCGCTCATGAGCTGTGCGAAAACTGTCCTAGATAAGATTTCCCGGCCTGCAACTGACCACGCAGCACTTGTCACCAGGGCACTAATCGCATTACCAAGATTCATCAGGGATTCAAGCTCCCAACGGAGTGCGAATACTTCAGAATCTGGGCCGATAACACGCCACGGGTCAACGATGTCCTCCTCCTCTGTGACCCAACCAGTGATTCCGATGGTAACCCGTAGGCGACGATCTTGCTGAGCAGCTTCTCTGTCATTCCTGAATCTTCTTCGAGGGCTGCGAGTAGGTATGAAGGCAAAATCATCCACCTCGCGAGCATATTTGTCCATCATACGCCCTGTCATCCGGGCACCATAGGCACCAAAGAGACCACCGACAATAACACTGCTACTGGCAAGAGCACCTAGATACCCTGCAGCCGCCGTGGCTCCGAGTCCGAGGCCACCCATGACGGTGCCAATACCAGCAGCGACCAATGGCGCAGCCAAGCCACCTGTGATTCCAATAAGGGCCGCTCCAGCCACAGAAGCGATGCCGACTTTCCATATCCTGGAATTACGACTCTGCTGCGCCTTTTTCTTCGCCTCTTCATCTGCTGACATCTGCTTAGCAGCATCAAGAAGTCCTCGCGCAACCTTGATTTCATTATTGTTCAGGTCTTTCAAGCTCAAGCCAAAGCTAGATACTACATTCAGTAACAGAACCCGTGAATGTGCACTGTAGTGCTTCAGACTCAAAAGTAGAAGAAGCAGCGAGTGTAGTATCAGGATTTTTGTTGGCCTTGGCAGTTGAGCAAGAGGAGTCTCAATGGGCGGATGAATTTCTTGCAGCCTCGTCAACACGTTATCATCCTTACTGACAGATATTTCCTGTGACTGTGGCCGACTCCTAGAGGCCGTAACATGTCGTTCTTGCTCTGTTGCTTCATCATCCCTATTGACTACCTCGCTTATTCGAAGAAGGACAGAATCCCTCCAGTCGTCGAAGTATCTGAGCGCGTCGGCCTTGGCCGCCAGCTCCTTTGGCTTTAGGACCTGTTTGCGGTTGTTCCTAGCACCCCTTTCTTCCCCTGCTTCCTGAGGTCCAGAATCGATGCTCTCCTCGTTGTCCTCATCCTGCGGTTTCTGGTGATCGGCGGTCTCGGGAGGTATTGCAGCATCGAAGTTATCAGTAATGACCTTTCGCATGGACTCCGTAATCTGAACAATCAACACTGTCAGATCTCCACGTTGAGATCTGTCTAGAATTGTGTTCAAGTCTTGGTCCTGGTTGCTGCCATCTTCGGGCTGCTTGGATTTGGTTGCGTCCTGGCGGAAAAAGCCAGACATTGAGACAGCCCTTTAGGTTTCGAGTGAAGGAGACGTGGCGTAGAAAATATAGCCCTTGTCTCGCCTTCTTGTGAGATGATCGAGATATGGATGGGGTTATTGGATTGCCCGTCTCCAGTGATGGGAGCTTACGAGGCACCGCTAGGCACCGTTGCAGCCTTGCCGAGAGGACATGACATCATGTGCCTGCTGACTAAGCGAAACAGTCCGAAGCTGGGGAGAGAAGAGCGCCGAGCACCTCCTACAGCGGAAAACATGACCTTTTATGGACAGCAAACGCCGGGGAGGCAGGAGGAGACCTGTGACGATGGGTAAATCAATTGCTTGAGTGGACGACAAAGAACTTTCCCATCGTCTTCGAAGCATACCCGAGGGCATTTCCATCCCAGGCGTCGCCATCCGGACGGTCACACTTCTCAGTCTGGATGCGTTGAATCTTTCCGTTGCGGCCTACAACTTTCTCCTTGGCCATCTCGTCTTTCAGTTTGTCCAGTCCAATTGCACTCTCCTTCAGCGCTTCGGGGCTCTCGTCGCGGATGCTTCGAAGAGGCGTGACGCCGGTGGTATCGACGCGTTGGATCTCTTTCACAAAATGGATCTGGGATTCAAGCGTCTCGAGCATAGCGGCCTCTTCCGCTTCACTGGATGGCTGAGGGAGCGCTGAAAGTCTGAGGAGATGGTGTAGCTCCTTCGGGCTGATTGACGGCAACTTGGATTTGTCGGCCTGGTCGGGAAGTAAGGATCTGACAGACCAGTTTGGCTCCGCGAGTATAGATTTGATAGATTTCTCTCCTGAACTAGGAGAGGACGAGTAGGCCCGTGACGGCAGCGCTTTGGAGCGACGCAGGAAGCATGGCCCGCACATGGAGCGCTGAAGAAGACGATAGGAACTGCTGCGTAGCCAAGACATTGCGACTCGTCTGGACAGGATTCCCCTGCGTCTGAGACAGGCCCAATAGGAACAAATCAATATTTAATATGACAATGTAAGAAGATCAAATTGGCAAAATAGAGCGAGCGACGTGACCAGCCTGCGAATATGCTGGTCCCCAAAGGTTCGAAGATTGTGCGGAGCAGGCAAGGCGGCGGCTTTTCTGCCGGCAGAAGCTGTCCCGCCCTCCGTCATAGCTGGCGAGGCTGCAGCGACCATCGTCTCAGGTGTCAACTATCAAGTACATACCAACGTCCACCCCGTCCATCTTCTCCTCACGTATACCTGACAACTTTACGGGGACACCGAGTGGACAGATAATAGGTAATCGCACATCATGGGCCAGGATCCGCGTGTTCTGCTTCAGAAGGTGAATCCGCGAATCCCGCCAAGTTGTCTGTCAATAAAGCTTTAAAGCGCCGGCTAACCTCCGGCGCAACCAGGCAGACAAGGCTCTACAGAGCGCATCCGGAGGGTTCAGCCTTTTCGGTGGACGGACGGAAAAGTATGAGAATGCGGCGGACCTTTACATTCAGGCTGCGAATGCTTTCAAAGTGCAGAAGCTGAGTACGCCATTCATTCCCCTGCTTGCTGCATCGTCGATGCGGAGAAGCTGACATGTTGGGACTCCAGACAAGGAGGCCGGTCAAGCATTTGAGAAAGCTGCCGCTATCCAGAAGAACAATCTTAACGAACCCGACGATGCAGCCAACAGCCTGAATGAAGCCTTTAAGGTCTATCGCAAGACCGATCCCGAGGACGCTGCGCGCGTACTCTCTGCTGCTATCCAACACTACATCTCCAAAGGGAACTTCAGACGAGCTGCAACGCAGCAACAGTACTTGGCTGAAGTCTACGAGGTGGAGATCGGTGATATGAAGAAGGCCCTTGAGGCCTACGAGAAGGCCGCCGAGTGGTTCGAGGGCGATAACGCGGAAGCGTAAGCCATACCCCTGCGTCATGCGCCATATATATATTCGTGGACTGATAATGTGCTTGCGCAATTTCTCCAGTCTCGCGAACAAGCACTACCTCAAGGTCGCCGATCTAGCAGCCATCGAAGGCGACTACTACAAGGCGATCGAGCACTACGAGAAGGTGGGCAAGTCGTCCATCAACAACAACCTGATGAAGTGGTCGGTGAAAGACTACTTCCTAAAGGCAGGAATCTGCCACCTTGCAACAAACGTATGAATTGTCTTTATTTCTGGAGAATGCAAAGACATGTCACATACTAACTGTCTCGCAGGACCTCGTCGCTACAAACCGCGCTCTCGAAAGCTACAGGGATATTGACCCCACGTTCGCTTCGACGAGGGAGCACCAGCTGCTCGTCGATCTCGTCCAGGCCGTCGAACAGGGCGACCAGGAAATGTTCTCCGACAAGCTCTTTCAGTATGACCAGCTCAGCAAGCTGGACAAGTGGAAGACGACGATACTTCTCCGTATCAAGAATAAGATCGAAGAGACGGGCGAGGATTTCTCGTAATTGTATTGTTCTTTTGCCTTTTTCTTACTTTATATGATATTGCGACGCGGATGTTTGTCTATTCGCTCCCTTGGTTTTAGTTTTCCGCGTCTTCTGTTGTGCTGGCATAATGTATGTAGTAGGATGTTGTTAGACGCCTTTCTGTCGTCAATCTGATACACCCCTTTGTCGGTTATTCCTACAACGTTCATAGTCGCACTTTGTCCGAGAAACTATTGTCGAGTAAAAGGACAACCTTTACAAGCTTCTCTTGCAAGTTTTGACCCTGGATACTCCAACAACTATGCATACATGCCATAGAATGGAGAGGGTTCATCGATCCGCTCGACATCCTCCTGATATAGAGGATATTGGAGAAAGAAAAAAAAAATATGCATGTTGAGAAGAAAAGATTCTCGAGCTTCTCCCCGACGGGGAATCGAACCCCGGTCTCCCGCGCTTGCCCTACCAAGATTGCATGACAAGCGGAAATCATAACCACTAGACCATCGAGGACTGCTGTTCGTAGAGAACTCCAACGTGAATGACCATCACCCGGCTAGCCGTCTTCTTTTATCATTATCCTTTAGTAGTAGGTTCTACCTGTCCCAGATTATTATTACCTATACTCGCGGCCGTCTCTAGGTCCGATCTGATATGTGCTTGCTTGGCTACGACCACTACACAACAATCATATTGGATAGAAAAATTTTCCCCAATAATCTGGAGTAAGGGTTTTCCAAATGAGTGACTTAGGAGTGAGCACCTACAGTGGGTGGGTAGATAAGGAGGTTCTTACTTCAAGATAAGCGAACAGACAGACAAGACCGATCCCGCAACACAGAACCGTTTTCGTCCCGGAGACGCGGAACTTAGTGTCGAACTCAAAACTTTTGAGCAATCTTGGTAAGATGAAGAAGAGCTTTGCCTACTGAGTAGCTTCGAGCCCAAGAGCAGATTCAGTGATGTGGACATATATTCAGCCTCATTTTTTTTTAAAAAAAAAGGACTAAGTGGTGAGTGCGTTCGTCTGCAAAGCAGTTCAGATATGCTTTTTTTTTTCTGTCCGAAATATTAGCAGGAAACAGGACGGTTAAGATCGGAATCGTAACCCATTAAGTCCAAGTCCGATAAAAATATCTATCTATACGTTTGTCTCCTTGAGTCTCTCATACTAACAGAAATGTTATATTGCAAACAATGCCCTTCTCACAGTAGAGGGAATCTCATAACATAAAATATACAAAGGAATCTATCATTCGAGTGACTCATCTTCCCATGCACGCGGCTCCCATGTAAAATATCGACAACATAAATGGTATCCAAGCCAAGTCCCTAATCCTACAAACACTTCAAGCAGCGGAGACCTCCTCCAAAGGAATCGCCTTCCTGGGGAACACTCTCTTGTACAGACTGATGCCCACAGCATCCTGCGGGTTAATCTTGCCGTCGAACTGCGCCTTGAAGTAACCGTGCGTGCCTAGACTCTCCTTGATGTACCCGCTCCGGCCGCGTTTCGTCCAGAGCTGCAGCGCCTTGAACCAGTTGACGTCCTCAGCGTTGAAGAACATGTACCGCACCGTGACGACCCTTCTGTGGATCTTGTACGGGTGACCCGTGAGGATGACGCGCTTGGCGACGACGCGCGAGTGGTCGGGCGCCACGACGGTGCCTGTTCCGATGAGGTTGAGACGTTCGATCGTGCCGCTGGGGTTGTTGTTGTTGTTGCCGTCGTCGTCGGTCGAGTCCAGGACTTCGGGGTCCTTGACTTGCTCCTTTCTGAACATGAGCACGGGAACGGCGCCCCATGTGAGCGGGCCGATCCAAGTCGCGATGGCGCTTCGGCCCGGGTGGAGGAAGCGGTCGAATTTGTGCACGTTGTTTGGTGTATTGCCCGAGGCGGAGAAGATCGGTTTGACCAGCAGACGGCGCGGGCCGCATTGAATGATGACTTCGTCCTTGGACTTCACGGGAGACTCCACGGACGAGCTTAGGGTCATGTTGATGTTGACGACGGTATGCTTACGCTCGTGGCGGAGGAGAGAGAAGAGCGACAGGGGCTGTGGACGGCTGCGAAGCGACGATGGCACTGCCTTAAGGTGCACATCAACCCGGGTACCTGGGTTGACGCCGCCGACCAGGGCCTCTCTAATGGCCTTGTTCCTCGAGCCTTTGTAGTCGGCGATCTGAAGAAGTCGACGCCAGTCCTCCGGTTCGTAAGGTCTGTCTTCGGAGGTTTCCCAGCGACTGGTCTTGAAGCTCTTCAATCCTCGGTACCGCGCCAGCCGTTCTCTCGCGAGCACGTTGGGGTGAAGCTCGATTTCGTCAGGGAATTCAAGATCGTCCTTCTCCTCTTTTCTGCGGCTGGCACGGAATTCTTCCAATTGTCGCCTCTCCTCTTCCTCGTCTGCGTCGACGAACATTTCCGACTGTGGATACTCAGAAGGTCCAGCTTCTGTCATAGCATCCTGCCTGTCCGGGAACACCCCATCTTCCGGGTTTCCTGAAGTGTCCATCTCCATATCCCCGTCCTCATCCTGCTCCTCGTCCACAAGATCAGAGCCAGAATCGGAGACGTCGTCCAGATACCAAGCTGCTTGGTAGTCTGAAGTTCCCTTTGGTAGTCTCTTCGGTCGCGGGAGTGCATTCTCGTCCTCATCATCATCTGAGAAGTAGTGCTGGTCATCGACCAGCACACCTTTCCTCTCCGAAGGAGCGACCGAGGCCGTCTCTTCGTCCTCCATCTCAATCTCTTCGGGAGCGACAGTAGCCATATCGTCGCGGTCCTCCGTCGGAGCATCCAAGACCTGGGGTCCTTCGTTGCTGTCAATGTTCATGGCGTCGCCCTTCTTATGCCGTGCATTTGGCAAAGGCGCAGCCGTGATGCAATCAACCTGGAAATCCCCCCAGCCGGGAATATGGACTATGCGGTCCGCCTTCAAACCCTTCCCACGAACTGTACCGGTGACGATGACATCATCCACCACCTCAGACTCAGCTTCTGGCCATTTGACATTCTCGATGAGCAGCCAGCTTCTCTCGTCTCGCCAATGGATTCCCTTCGGCGTGGCAGTACAAAGGCTTCGCATAGCGTTGGAGCATTCCTGCCTGGAGTCAAGAGAGAGGACCTTTTCAATCGTTGGGAAGAAGTGGTTGATAAACGACTTCAGAGAGGATACGATCTGTGGTCGTTTCTTCGGGGGTTCGATTTTGTCGAGGCCCTGTAGTTCAAAGTCAGTCACGCAGTAAGACCTGGAGTAAGGCATCTCTCGGGAGAACCGCCTACCTGGACAACAGCAAGCACATTGGAGATACCCTGGCCCTCGATCGAGCGCAGTATTATTTCTCCCTCCTCTTCCACTTCCTCTTGCGCGGAGAGCACGACGACAACGAAATCCGCCATGCGGCACGAGTCCAACGCGCTCATCAAGTCGCACTTGGCGGGAATATACATCACGCTCTGTCTGAAACGATCGATGCGCACGCGAGAGAGACCATCTGGGGAAACATCGTCGGAGACATCAACACTCTCGTTCAACCGATTAATGGCGGACCGGGTATCGATGTCGCGGGTGAGCGGTACGATCGCAACGTGTCTGGGAGCGCCATTCTGGCCGGAGAATATGCTCGTCGCCTGTGCCTTCTCCTGGTGCTTCAGCATCTGCTTCTGACGGGCCTGGTTCCTCCGCTCGAGCTTCGACATGAGCTGCTGGTGGGGGGTTTTGCGGCTACCCCGCTCGCGAGCCTCGATTTTTCCTGTAGAGATATATTAGCAATTAAGAATATATATATATACAAGTAGGATCGGAATAAAAAGATAACACACCTTTGGAGAGATTCTTTATCGCACCCTTCGTGGCATGGCGGCTCTTGAACGGCTTATGCTCCTTTTTCGTGGTGGGCCGATGGTGGTGCTGCACCGTCTGCGTGATGGGCGCCATGTTGGCACCGCCGGACCCCTTGAACCGGAAGGGAAGAGAGGCCAGCGTTGCGACAGATTAACCCTTGACAATCCTGTAGATATTTTCGTCTAAAGATCCTGCAGGCCAGGAAAACCCGTCGAGGTGCGGAGTTTGAGGGCGGGAGTTCGGAGATGTGCACAAATGTCTTGTGGACCAAGCGAAGCGCGAAATCTTGGCATGAATTTTCCAGCCCAGACCCGCAAAAGCTTCGACCTTGCGGTTTAGACCGACTGCGAGAATAATCGCTACTACTATTATCCACCTCTCTCGTTTTTCCACGGCAGACTTTCCAGACCTTTTCTTTCTCTTTCGTCCTGGCGTTACCCCGCCAGCGATAATACCGGGAAAGAAAAATGGCCACAGCAGCGACAGCTACTCAGGCCGTCGCCGGCCCATCGACGACGACGCAGCAAGACACCATCGCGGCCCGCGAAGCGAAGCAGAGACTGATCGAGGCGCAGAAGCGCTACGGGCGCGGGAAGGGAGTGCACACAGAGAGCGTCAAGGACAAGAAGCTGCGACGGAACCTGAAGGCCCTGGAGGCCAAGTACCGGGATGCGGCGCTGAAGGCGAAGGATGCGGAGATCCTCCTCGACAATGAGCCGGGTTTCCTCGAGCCCGAGGGGGAGCTGGAGAGGACGTACAAGGTCCGGCAGGACGAGATCAAGGAGAACGTCGGCATCGAGACGGCTAAGAAGGGATTCGAGCTGAAGCTCGAGGAGCTGGGCCCGTACCGTGCGGATTATACCAGGAACGGGAGGAATCTGCTGCTGGCGGGGCGAAAAGGGCATGTCGCGACGATGGACTGGCGTGCAGGGAAGCTGGGCTGCGAGTTGCAGCTGGGAGAGACCGTCCGGGATGCCAAATGGCTTCACAATGACCAATACTTTGCCGTCGCGCAGAAGAAATACGTCTACATATACGACCATGCTGGTGTTGAGCTGCACTGTCTCAACAAGCATGTCGAGGCTGTATACCTCGAGTTCCTGCCCTACCACTTCCTCCTTACCAGTGCTGTAAGTGCTGATTTTTCATAATCTTATGCTCTTTGTTGCATTTGCGAACTCATTGTCCACAGACCATGAGTGGCTTCCTCAAATACACCGACACCTCGACCGGCCAGCTGGTCGCGGAGCTGCCCACCCGACAAGGCTGTCCGACAGCGCTCTGCCAGAACCCGTGGAACGCCATTCTCCACGTCGGCCACCAGAACGGTACCGTCACGCTGTGGTCTCCCAACTCCCAGACCTCGCTCGTCAAGGCCCTCGTCCACCGGGGCCCGGTCCGCTCCCTCGCGGTCGACCGACAGGGCCGGTACATGGTCTCGACCGGGCAGGACCTGAAGATGAACGTGTGGGACATCCGCATGTACAAGGAGGTGCACTCCTACTCGTGCTTCCAGCCCGGCGCATCCGTCGCGATCAGCGACCGCGGCCTCGTCGCCGTCGGCTGGGGCACGCAGGTCAGCGTGTGGAAGGGTCTCTTCGAGGCTGCGGAGGCCGACCAGGGCAAAGTTAAGAGCCCCTACATGGCCTGGGGCGGCGACGGGCAGCGGATCGAGACAGTGCGGTGGTGTCCCTTCGAGGACGTGCTGGGCGTCACGCACGACAAGGGCTTTGCCAGCCTGATCGTGCCCGGCGCCGGAGAGCCCAACTTCGACGCCCTCGAGGTGAACCCGTACGAGAACAAGAAGCAGCGGCAGGAGGCCGAGGTGCGCGCGCTGCTCAACAAGCTGCAGCCTGAGATGATCTCGCTCGACCCCAACTTCATCGGCAACCTCGACACCATCAGCGACAAGAAGCTGCGGGAGGCACGCGACCTCGACCACCAGCCCGAGGACCCCATCGAGAAGCTCAAGAACCGTGGCCACGGCCGTAACAGCGCCCTCCGCAAGTACCTCCGCAAGCGGGGCCGCAGCAACGTCATCGACGAGAAGAGGCTCAAGGCCGAGGCGCTCCGCAAGGCGCAGGCCGCCAGGGCCAAGGAGAAGCTGCGCCGCGAGCGCGAGGAGTTGGGTCCTGCGCTGGCCAGATTCGCCAAGAAGGAGCTGTAATTGTAGTCCAGCTCAAAAAAGGCTCTCTTCTTTGCTGCTCGCTTTTCTGGTCTCCTTCGCTTCTTGTGCCACAAAGAGGATACCCCAGTCGATCAGGGCGTTGTATCTATAATGACTTGACTAGATGTGTGATGTTTGCATGTTTCGGGCTTTTTTTTCGGTCGGTTTAGGAAAAGAATGGGAAATGTTTCATCCATGTCATCGTATTATGTACTGTATGTAGTAACCATCCGAAGAGAAACAAACATGGGGATCGTGTAGCATATATATATATAGTCCGAATATCTATATCTTGGCGAATAATAGACCCCGTACATAAGAACAGAAAGTAGAAAAATTCCTCTCTCAGAGGAGGAGGAGAGAGGAAGTGAAACATGCATGCCAAGTCTCGTCTCGTGAAGACCCCCTCACTCCTCAACAGGCCCCGACCCCCTCGGGGCTCCATTCTTCCACCTCTCCAAACTGACCTCATACGCACCGCTCGCCTTCCACGCACTCAGGATCATATTAACGATGTGATCAACGCCCTTCCCATTCTTGACCTCCGCAAAGACGGTCGGCCCGCCCTCGCGGATCTTCGCAGCGTCGCGTTCCATGACGCCCAGATCCGCGCCCACCGCGGGCGCGAGATCGACCTTGTTGATGACCAGCAGGTCACTGCCCGTGATGCCGGGGCCGCCTTTACGCGGGACCTTGTCACCGCCCGCGACGTCGATCACGTAGATGATGAAGTCGGCCAGCTCGCGCGAGTAGTTGGCAGCCAGGTTGTCGCCGCCGGACTCGATCAGGAGCAGGTCCGTCTGGAATTGGCGCTGCAGGGACTGCAGGGCCAGCAGGTTGGCGCTGATGTCCTCGCGCACGGCGGCGTGCGGGCAGCCTCCGGTTTCGATGGCACGGATGCGCGACGGGGCGAGGGCCTTGTTGCGCGTGAGGAATTCGGCGTCTTCTCTGTTTTTTTTTGTTGAATTGTTCTCGTTAGTAGGCTGCCTTTCCTTTTACCTGTGCCAGTTGTCCACCATATTTACGTCTGTGGGTAGGATGTGGGGAAGTTCGTTTTTTATTATATGCATGGGAAGTTCCTAGCTTACTTGGTAAAGATATCATTTGTAACCGCAGCAATGTTGTACTCGTCACGGAGTGCCAGACACAGAGCGAGCATCAATGCCGTTTTTCCTGAACCGACCGGCCTGTGGCATATATCAGCATTTACACATCTGCCTCGTACCCGAACTGGAGAAAGACAAGCACATTTCCCCATCATCGCCCACAGATAAGCGACAATCTCCCAGGCGAAAAGACTCACCCCCCAATTCCAATTGTGAAAGCCCGGTCCTTCCAGTCTCTTCCTTCGAAGAGCGGCATCTCCCGATTCAGGTACGAACCGGGCCCGTCAAGGATCTCATGCGAGTGGCCGTGTCCGCCGAGCGCATCGTGCGAGTGCGAGTGTCCCAGCTCGCCATCGTGGGAGTGGGTGTGGGCGGTAGTCGTCATTGTCGGTCGAGACGAATTGCTCGGGATGCAGAATTCGAAGGAAATGGCAAAGAGGCCACACGAGTCGCCTGGCGATCGAAGGAGAGCGTCTCGTGCGGAGTGCGGGCTGGCGTCTTGGGCGGGGCGGGGTCGAGAGATAAGGCCGCCGGCGGGAGGGCGGGCATGATAAGGAGCTGGAGTCACCGTTCTCAGCACGCACCGGGCGACGAGATGACCCCTTCTCCAGACAGTCGCGCCGCACCGTCGTCCTTCCGCTCATCTTGTTGAAGCGAGGTTCCAGGTCCCGGTTTTCGTCTACATATCTCTCAGTCGACCTTCAACGACATGAGACAATCCACGCTACAGGGTCATAGTACCAGTGGAACGGAAATGCATACGGCAGGTCCTGGAGAGAGAGCAAGAGTTGTGAAGGAGACAAACGGATATCCAAAGTTTAGTCAATCATGAACAACTACACGTCTTCTCGATTCATCCCCATCGGCCTGCAACTATGGCCAAGGCTAGGCTGCCCTTAACAGAAAGACAAGCTGAATACATGACGCAGAAAGCCACACGGAATACCCCCATGAACAGTCACGCCGGCGCCAGGTAAACCAATCGCCATTGTAAGCCACAATATCAAGCGGGTGTAGTAACGGGTCAACCAAATGCAGCAACGCAAAACCTAGGTAGAAAGCAAGGGGCCGGGATGCCGTGGCGAGAGACGACAATCGACCTCAGCGATTGAAGGCCTCGAATTCCCCGAGCCCAGAGCACGAAAACCACAAGATATGCAGTAAACTGTGGAATATCACAATACCCGAGCCGGTAAAAAAGGGGGAATAAGGTAAAATACATTAGTAGTCGGGATTCGTCTCGCAGTATATCGGATACCTGCCTTGATGAGCACATGAGTTTGCATTGAGGTAACAACGAAACTGGTATCCAAAAACTAACCCATGTCATGCCCGGTTCCAATCCACTCCAAAACATCTCCGCAGAAAGTGTAGATAGCACAAACAACGAGAAAGACATAATAAATAGTGGTGAGTATAGTAACAATAGCGCCACGCTGCGAAAACGAAAAAAAACCCTTCCGGTATGTTCCAGGTCAAAATGGACTCCCAGAAATGAGTAGAATCTCGAATGATATCCAATGGTACGCCGGTAACCCCCTCTTGATGATGGAACAAAACGAGCAGTAGACAACGACAGGGGAGATGGATCCTTTTTTCCGCAATCAAGCGGTACCCTTCTGTCTCTTGCCGCCAACTCTGGGGCTGGCCTTCACTTTCGCCGCCCCGGGAGCCCCAGTCCCGTTGACCTCGGTAGCTCCACCACCGTCGTCACCCTCTATCTTCACGGTGCTTGCCCGGCGACGTTTATTGCTGACATTTGGACTTGTGTTTGTACTTGTCTGGTTGCCAGCTGCATTGGCGCCTGGTTGGTTCTGCGGCGCAACCATGCCAGTTGGTCCGGCAAGATGGGTTTGTGCTGGACTTGGGTGAGCAGAACCTGGAATGTGCGGCGAACCCTGTGCCGGCAAGCCTAGATGAGCCACTGAAGGAGACGCGAACTGCGAAGGCCCGTTAAGGTTTGGCGTCCGTTGAGCCTGGCCTTGCTGCAATGCTGGATTCATCTGTCCCTGCGCAAATCCTAGGCCCGCATTTTGACTCTGAAATTGGTTGACCAGATGCCGCAGCGCCTCTGGGGGCGTATATTGCGGATTCTGCTGCGAGAACTGAAACAGAGTCTGCATCTGAGAGATCGTCTCGGCGACCTAAGCGTAGGAACATCAGTCAGCAGGTTCGATGCGAGGAAAGCAGTATGGATCTTACCTCTAGAAACGTCATAACCGCAGTAGGAACGCCGTTTGCCGTCACCATTGACTCGGGCAGTGCAGGAGGAGACTGTTGAGGCTGCTTCTGCTGAGCCCGCTTATTCAAACCTTTGGCCACTTTCGGGCTTTGCTTCTGATCGGAACTTTCCGGTGGTTGGAAATAACTTCGAGGGATATACTCATTATGGTTATTGACGACGAGGTCAAGAATCTCAATCTTGTTGTTTGCATCGAACTGGGCTCTCAATGTGCCGTTCGTAAAAAGCTAAGAAATGTCAGATGGATCCAGGATGAGCTCAAGAGGCGTGTAAAGCGAACCTGGCAATCGTTGGTGAACCAGTAGATGAACGATGTCTTTGGGCTTTCCACAAGATGACCCCCATTCGGCAGATCCCTCTCTCGTGCGCCCTCCACAATCATTTGGATATGTTTTATGCCGCTATTAAATTGCGTCCAGTAGTATCGCGCCAGCGCAGGTGTTGATATCTCGAACTGTTTTGAACCGGTCTGAGGATTCCAAACTCCCTGTCGTAGCACGCCCGCCTGCGAGTAGAATCTGTCGACAAACGCGTGCCAATACTGTAGATCGAGCGATTCACCTCGGCTCTGCAACGTATCAGTTATCCTGCGCACAGTCTTACCAAGACCTGGCATCAAGACTTACGGTGAAATTACTCAGATAGTCGGCATATGCATTCAGGCAGAGAATAGTAGAGCCCTTGAAGTTCATTCTCTGCTGCATCAACATGGCATTGTGACTTTGCTGTTGTGCTTTCAGCTGAGCTTCTTGGACAGTCATCTGCGGGTGCGGGTGCTGCGGGTGGTGCTGTTGCTGTTGATGCTGCTGCTGCTGCTGTTGTTGCTGCTGTTGATGCTGTTGCTGTTGCGCTTGTTGCTGCTGCGGCTGCTGCTGAGACTGTTGAGCCTGTTGAGCCTGCTGCTGCTGCTGCTGCTGCTGCTGTGGATTGGGTGTTTGCTGCTGTTGGGGCTGCGGTCCCTGCTGCTGCTGCGGCTGGGACGTAGGCGGCTGCTGCTGCGGATTAGACTGCTGCTGCGATGGGGTATTGCTTCCCTGAGGGGGTGGACCCTGCTGGGGTTGCGGTGTTGTGTTTTGAGCCTCATGCATATTCTGAGGTTGTGCTGCAGCTCTCTGCTGAGGAGTCTGCTGGCCAGCATTGTTTGCCTGGTGCACCTGTTGCGCCTGCTGTGCTTGCTGTACTTGTTGAGCTTGTTGAGCTTGTTGCATGGCGAACAGTTGCTGCTGCTGGAGATTCTGCGGCTGCCCATGGGGCATCTGTTGCTGAAGATGCATCTGCATACCGACGGGCCGCATGTTGGGATTCGCCTGCATTGCAGCTAATTGAGCAGCATTCAAGCCTTGAGTACCAGTAGGCAACGAAACAGGAAGCCCACCATGTTGCTGCTGGTGTTGCTGTTGCTGCTGCTGCTGGAGTATCAGCTGTTGACGATGCCTCAGGTATTGCTGTTGATGCTGTTGCAGCAATTGAGGGTTATTGGCAACTAAATGAGAGACAGTGTGTTAGCACCCATGTGTCACCGTGCTGGTATATTGGACATGGCTGAGAAACAATCGACAGCACAATTGCCGGAACAAGACGTTCCCCAAATATAACAGCGAAAGCAGAGAGAATACCCAGAAGACATCATATGGCTGGACACCACAATAATCCACGGAGAAAAGACCGAACAAAGGTGTGGTAGATGAGAATACAATATAGCATGTTACCCGGAGAGGGTCGATCATCTTGAACATGGGAAACGATTCAGAAGAAAACAAGGGAGAGAGCGGTATACATACAGTTCTGCGCGAATTGTTGTTGCTGGAAGAGATGCGCCTGCGCCGGACCCAAGTGCGAGAGAGCATGCGCGTTCGGCATAGGGCCCCCGGGGCCAGTCGTCCCAGCTCCAGGAGGCATTCCGCCCATCATGGGCCCTGCCTGACTGACCTGAGGGCCTGCGGGCGCAGAGACTCCAGGATGCATCTGTTGTACCATGCCCGCAGCGGGCGCCTGTCCCCCGAGGTGTGTCGCGTTGGGGTGCTGAGCCTGTGCCATTGGGTGGCCCGGAGGAAGCCCGGGGTGTTGCGGGATGCCTTGATGGGCAGGAAATGGCTGCGCCATCATCATCGCTGTGCGCCGAGGTCACCGGCCGCGGGACTCCTGGGGACAGGTCGACAGAGGGTGGTGGTAGGGGCGGACGTCAGGGTCGAGGAGCGCGCTCGACGTGGAGGTCGAGCAGGCCGCTTTTAGCGTCGTCGGAGCGGAGGCCAAGACGCAGTAGGCCAGCAAGTGAGCCTGCGTCGATATCGTGGAGGACGCGCGAGGGCAGGAGCATGGATCAAGCGTGGCCTTGCTCGCCTCTGTCCGCCAGGCCAGATCAACTCCTGGCAGCTCGCGAGGTCAAACGTCGGGGCCGGGGGCTTGAGGCAGGACGAGGTGGAATGGCTGGGAGGACGGGTGTGGAGGGGCTAGGGGCCAGGTAGGGGAACGGCACCTGTCGGGTCGGCCGTGCTTGGAGAACGGGCGCGCCGTCGTCCACGAGCACGCTGGCAGAGACCGCCAGACACGGAGAGAAGGATGAAGCCGATGCGCAGGAGCACAGAGAGCGAGCAGCGAGGATGGGCCGACGGAGTCAGAGAGACGGCGACAGCGCATGGCGAGACTTTTGAGGCTTTTCGACGCTCTCCAGGGCGAGTGAGCGCGCGAGCCTCCCCGGCCGCCGGCGCTAGGCCCGGCAGGGAAGGCCGCACGTGACCGCGCGGCTATTTTTGCGCGCGCGATTTTTCGCTTCTTTGTTTCTCTCTTCCTCTCTTCAATACACCAGGCACCTCCAGAGCACGGCCGCTACGCTGCTCTGGCTGGGATTGAGAATGTCCCGCAGTACGATCGGGTAGATCGTCGACATGTTGCTCTCTTGACTAACCAAATCTCCCGCTTGCAGGGAAGCTGAAGAGGTCAGTACACCCGTGTACTCTTCCCCTCCCCCTCTTCTCCGGTTCCTCCAAGATGACAACCTTTTCTCTTCTTCTTCACTCTCTGAGTCGACCTTGATTGAGAGATTCCGGACCTTCCCTTCCCGGTTGGTCTGCTACTTGCCAGTACCTCTTGTCTGACCATACCTGGGAACCTTTCTCTCGTCCTGATCGCCATTGGCCTTCTCCGGGTCTGTGCTGACATCTGCTGCTTAGGTTGTGAGACGTCGCCTCTCCGGATGAGTCACAGTCTCGGTATGACTGGAGGTCAGACGCTTGTCTGACCAGTGAGGTATTTTGGGAGCGGATCATTTGTGGGATATGCTACAGCAGACTGGTCACTATCCGTAGCCGATTTCCATTCACTTATTCTACAGTAAGCTGTCAGATATTGGCCCCGCCTAGCTTACAGGCCGAGAAACCTTCTCCAGAGGTCTTCGGTTTGTGCTGGAGCCCTCTTAAGGTTGAGATGTCAGGTGTGACGTGGTCCGTCCTGTTGTCATTTGTCAGGTAGAGTCTGTAGCGTCAATGACATGATTGTGTATACAACCATGCCCGAATCATGGTCCTGCACGCGTAGACATGGTCTTATCGGTCGATGTAGATCCGTAGATCAGGCGATCCCCCGTGGCCAGATGCGATCATGCGAGGCCGCGGTGCGTGCGCCCGCAGGCTGCGCAGGTGGTCTGTGTGGCTCGCCGGACGGCCCGCCGCGGCGGTTCTTGCGCACTTTGTCTGTTTCGCCACCCGTTGTCAGGTGATATCAAAGTCCAGCTTCGAAACGTCCCGAAACGGAAGCTCCCAAAGGAGTATCGAATCTTCAAGATCTCCAATCCTCCACCGAACCCGCAGCTGATGCGTTCGTCTGCTTCCTGAAGCATCAGAAGCAGCAGCAGCAGCGGCAACTCTTCTACCACACCTTAACCCGGCAGCAGCACTACCAGCCGGCCCCGGATGCATCCTTCAATGCAACGTAGGCTGCTCTTGCCACTCGCACGACCCTGCCGCTTCGTCGCCCATCGACGCTATCCCGCCCCCATCGCCTATCGTCGTTTCCATCTCTCACGGCGATGGCTGTCCTCCGCATCGAATGATCCTCACAGTTCTGCGGATCCGGCCGCCAACGATGTTGCCAACGACGTTCCGCCAGTCGATTCCGGCGCTGGCCATGCGGAGAATGGCCAGTCGACATCTCCGCCCTTGGAGCGGCCATTGAACAAAGAACCGAGTCCCTATGGCTCGGGCATCCGCAGAGCAATGAGAAACAGGAAGCCGGCGCGGGAATGGACGCCTCCCACCGCGACAGTGCCCGACTGGTTCTACGAGCGGAATACGGTTCTGAATGACAGCCGGCAAGCTTCGGAGATACAAGTGCCGCAGCAGGTTGGAGTGGATCGGGCCAGCTCGGAGGCGGAAGAGGTGGTTAGCAAAGAGATGGCTCAAGGGGGTGATGGAGGAGACGACAGCGGTCCCAGCAAGCCGTCAGACTCGGAGCATCGGTACATGTTGAGCCATGCTGTCTGGGAGGAGCTCTATGCCTCTGTCAAAGCAGGATTGCGGCTACCGCCTGCGAAATACGCCGACGAACCTTCAGCGATGAAGTCACATCTCGTCCTTCAATATCCCGGCGACGACGGCATCCTTTTCCTCGACGCGGTTGTCCGGAAACTGGCACATAGCCTGGGTGCCAACCTTGTTACACTCAATGCGCAGGACATTGCTCAGCTGTGCAGTGAGCAGGATATTGCGGATAGTGGCATGACCTCCAATATCAGGTCGTTGGGATATGAAGTCTACCGGCCCACCAACACTGCTTCGTGGCAGGACTTCGACGACAGCGCGAGCGAAGGTGATGGCGAAGAGTCCGATATGGCCGACAGATCTTCTCGACCAGATCTGAGCGCTCCAAGGTTCATCACCATCGAGAGCACCCGGGACCTCTCCGACATTCCTATGACCAATTGGCTCGGCTTAAAATCGCTAGTGGCGTCCTTGAATGGGTCAGCGGCCGATGCTTCATCTGGCTCTGCTTTTCAAAGGGGTAGCGGTAACAAGATAGAACACCGGTGGTTCCGTCTTGTCAACGAACTGATCTCCCCGTCGAAGGCAAAGCAACGATCGACTGCCGAGGGGGAATCTTCAGCGGACGCGGGCTCTTCAGAAGCCCGCAGAACCAGGCAGAGTGCAGATGTTATTGTTCAGGTTCAAGACTACAAAGACATTCAAGGGACACGCGAAGGTGCGAAGTTCATATCGCTGTTGCAACAAGTCATCCAGAATCGCAGACGAGAAGGTGCTAGGATCTTGTTGATCGGGACTGTGGCGCGCGAGATACACACTCCAGCGGGTCGAGAACCGCCCAGGTTCATGCAACATGCTTTCGATGATCATTTTTCGAAGACCATAATTGTCACGCCAGCCATGGACTCGCGAGCGGTGGAGCAGGTCTTCACGGAAGACCGCAAGAGACGCACGATGGAGATCAACATCCGCAATCTTCAGCAGATGCTTCGGACAAGGGTCGACGAACAGTCGATGTCTGTTGACGAGACCATTTTCAGAGACCGAATGTGGCCTCTGGACGCCTCGACGATCAAGGAATCGGGTCTCGACGAGCGATATTGGACGTACAACCACGTCCACTGGGTAGCGACTCTGGCCTTGGGATATGCAGAGCCGGGGGAGCCACTAAGTCTGCGACACATACAGCGCGGGATTCAACTTATCGAGCAGACCGACCGCATCAAGAACGACTGGCTGCAGGAGAAATTGCCTAAGACCAGTGCCCTCGAGTCGGAGGGTGACAGGGAACGGTCTATGAGAGCGCTCCGGAAGAGCTGCAACGCACACGAGAAGAAGCTCCTCAGTGGAGTGGTGGATGCAAAGAGCATTCGCACCACTTTCGCCGACGTCCATGTGCCAAAGGAGACCATCGACGCGCTGAAGACGCTTACCTCGCTGTCGCTCGTCCGACCCGAGGCGTTTACCTACGGAGTTCTGGCCACTGACAAGATCCCAGGTCTGCTTCTCTACGGCCCTCCAGGGACTGGAAAGACGCTCCTTGCTAAGGCCGTGGCACGCGAAAGCGGCGCGACTGTCCTCGAGGTCAGCGGGTCGGAGGTGTACGACATGTACGTGGGTGAGGGAGAGAAGAACGTCAAGGCCATCTTCACCCTGGCCAAGAAGCTGAGTCCCTGCGTTGTCTTCATCGACGAGGCGGACGCCATCTTCTGCTCGCGAACCGGAGCCAGCAACCGCACGTCGCATCGGGAGCTCATCAATCAGTTCCTGCGCGAATGGGACGGCATGAACGATCTCTCTGCCTTCATCATGGTTGCAACGAACAGGCCCTTTGATCTTGACGATGCTGTTCTTCGCCGTCTCCCACGGCGGCTGCTTGTTGACCTGCCGACCGAACAAGACCGCCTCGCGATCCTCAAGATCCATCTGAAGGACGAGCAGGTCGACCCGTCCGTCGACCTGGCCGAGCTGGCGCGTCGCACTCCGCTGTACTCGGGCTCCGACCTCAAGAACCTCTGCGTCGCTGCGGCGCTGGCCGCCGTCCGCGAGGAGAACGAGCTGGCGGCGCAGCACAAGGGCGACGAGCCCTACCGGTACCCAGAGCGGCGCACGCTAGCCTGGAGGCACTTCGAGCGCGGCATGGAGGAGATCAGCGCATCGATCAGCGAAGACATGTCGTCGCTCTCCGCGATCAGGAAGTTTGATGAAAAGTACGGCGACCGCAAGGGCCGTCGCAAGAAGGGCCCGTCCTGGGGCTTCACGCCGCCCGGCGAGGACGCGACCGCGGACACAGCGCGCGTGCGTACGTGAGTGATGCTGGAGGAGTTGTTGTTTGTTTTTTAGGGTTTGAATTTCGTTCACAGATTATCATGGATCTAGGGAGACGGTTGTGTAATACTAGTTTAGTTTCATGATAGACATGTATAGTACCATTCTCAGCGTCGCATATTTTCCATCTGTAATATAACGTAAATACATGGAAAATCCCATGCAGCGTAGAATCGTAAATAATAACAATAATAATTAATGGTTGATGTAGATGTAGAAGTCGATGTTCTGTCGGCCGCGGCCGCAGAGTCGAGCCCGCCGCATCACATCACTCCCGGTCATATGCGTTTTTCGCCCCCTCGCTCTCTCTCTTCATCTCCGTCTTCAACGCCTCTCTGAGCCCGTATCCTAGACGCCTGCTCTCCGCCCGGCGATCTGTCTCTTTATCTCTCTCCTATCCCCTTCCGTTCCCTCCCTCTTCCCCCAGGGCCATGGACACCTCCAGACCCCCCGCCGCGGGCCCCTCCTCCGTCTTTTCCTTCCACCGCAAACCCCGCCTCTCCGAGGCCAACAGCAGCAGCAACAACACCAACGCCCGCGAGGCCCGCGAAGCAATCATCAGAGAAGCAAAGCGGCACGTCCGCGAGGTCGTCCGAAACGACTGGGTCTTTGAGCCGTCCGATCCCAACCCTCACTCCTCGCCGTACCTCGCTTCTCCGTCACCCTCCTCCGCCGCTGCTGCCGCTGCCCCAGCGGACCCGCACCCGCATCCGGTGGAAGTCCTCGAATGGCGCCTTCGCGAATACGACAGCTCGGGCTCGGGCTCGGAGCTCGAACCGCAGGCTGGTCCTGCGAGCGATCATGAACTCGAGAACCTTGACGCCGTGCGTGCCAGCGCCGTCGAGATCCGGCGGAGACGGCGGAGACAGCTCGAGGACGAGATGCGCTGGAACCCCGGGCTGCGGACTTGGGTCGAGCGGCGCGATGCGTGGTCTGGCGCGAAGAAGTGGAGAGAGATACAGCGGTCTTCGTCCTCCGCGCGGGAGAGCAAAGAGGGGGTAGAGGAACAGCCGGAAAAGAAGCACCGGCACGAGCGCATCATCTCCAGCTCAGATAGCGCGGGGAGTCGCATCAGCGCTGCAGAGGCAGACGCGATCGCGCGCGGCTCCGGACCTGAACCCTCCTCTCCCTCCTCGTCCACCAACCTCGCCGCATTATCGATATCTGAACCCCGCGAGAAGAAGGCCGGGAAACTCCCTGCCGGCTCCCCTCCTTCACCTCCAGAGTCTACACCCGCAGCTGCGACTGCAGCAGCAGAAGAAAAACTCCTACAAGAAGAAGCAGAAGAAGATGGCCTCCCAGCACCACCAGCAGCCCCAGGCGGCCCCGACCCCGACGACACCCTCATCCCCGTCGTCCCGCCCCTCCTGCCCCCCACGAACCCCATCCGCGCCTCCATCACCCCCGCCGTCTACCCCTCCCTCTACAGCAAGGTCGTCGTGCAGGGCATCGCCCCGACGGTGCCCATCAACCTCTCCGACATGATCAAGGCCATCGTCGAGGGGTGGAAGTCGGACGGGCAGTGGCCCCCGAAGCCCACTCCCGTCGTTCCCGGCGACGATATCGTCGTGCGGAAGAAGGGGAGTAGTGCCTGTGCGTTGAATGGGAATGGAAATGGTCATGTTAACAACAACGGCGTTAACAATGATAATAATATTAATGATAACGAGAAGGAGAAAGACAAGGCTAGGAGGAGAAGCAGTTCTGGGCATCACCATCACCACCACCACCATCATCATCATCATTCTCTTGGGAGCGGCGTCACCGGCGCAGTGAAGAAGGTGCTGGGTCTGTCGGGGCTACATTCTCACCATCATGGTAATGGCCATGGGCATGGTCATGGTCATCACCATCATCACCATTTCCATTTGCGGGGATGTCATGACGGGGAGGCGGATGGTAGTGCAGGCGGAGGGAGAAGAGCATCGGAAGCAGCAGGAGCAGGGGGAGCGGCCGGCGCGGACGTCCCTGTCGTCGAGGACACTCGGGATGTCACGATCGTGTAGGGCTGTGCTCTAGGTAACCTTCTAGCTGGGTAGCAACAGCTAGCTGGTCTGGATGGCTCGTTCCATTGCTTTCAGAGAGGGATAGGAGCAGGACAGGACAGGCTATACCTGCTCCTTACAGGTTTGTTTTATGTTTTTGCTCAGTTCAGTCGGGCTCTCCGTCCCACACAGGGTAATGCCTACCACTACTCCAGGGATATTATTATTATTATTAATTCCCTGTTTTTTATGTACAGTACTCTGTGTACTATACACGCGTGTATATTATTATGGGACTTGACTAGTCTAAATAGGATAAGGATAGGGGTGGGCGGTTCTAGTCGTTTTGAATTTGAAATTATGATTTTTTTATTAATCCCGGATGAGTACCATTCTGTTCTTTCACATAAAAAAAGTCGTCATTATCGAGACGTCTAACCTGACCTAACGTCACCCGCTCTAATCTAAACACATTACACGACATGAAGTCCATAAAGACAATAACAATAGCAATGGGATATCTCTTTTAAGAATGATGAATGATAACTTCAAGCTTTTCCCCCATTTCTTTGCGCCCTACTGCAAACAGACAAAAAACCATAAACCCCGTCAGAAAGAAGCCCTAAGACAAAGGTGCAGAAGGATGCAAATAGAGAGCAACGCAAACCAAGATAAGATCTCTCTGTATGCAGGGGCTATGGAAGTAGATCAGGGTCGGGAGCGCTGCTCAGTTGTCATCAGATAACTAACTAGACGAGCATCTCCGTATCATCGATATCATAATCATCATCGTAGTCGACATCCACCGGAACCCTACTCTCAACCCGTGGACACCCCGTCTCCTCATTCTCCCCGAAAATATCCAGAGCCTGCAACGTCCCGAAGAACACTTCCACGGCACGCACGAACGTTCCCTTCGCCCTCTCCATAGAATCCGTCCCGAGCGACGGATCAACGCTCACTTCCTTCACCTGCTGACCGCGGCGGAGGAAGTACTTCCCCTCGTGCCGGGACCAGCTGTTGCGGAGCCAGGTCTGCAGTTCACGGGACGCGAAGGACCGGGCTTCCTGGAAAAAGGCAGGCGTCGTGGCCGGTGCTGTGGTTGTGTTTCTTGCAGAAAAGACATCCCAGGTGTTGTTCGGGGTATCTGGATTAACTGCCATGGAAGGGTCGAATAGGCTTGTTACCGCGAACAGCGCAAATTGTCGAAAGACCTGGAGCTGCCCGAGCAGGTCATCCCCGGAGTCGGTGTTTCGGTCTATGTAGTTGATTACCGGTAGGGAGGAGGTGATCATGTCAAGGAAGGCCACTAGGGAGATCAAGACAGCCGGCTCCTCGAGCATGCCGGGATGGTCGACTAACAGATGCAGGGCTCGATAGGCGCATTCGAAGACCGTGCGGAAGGCATTTGTTACCGACGAAACGGAATCGGCGTCCGTCGTGTCCATGTTGAGCAGCAAATCGGCGAAGGTGCGTGAGGTGGCCTGCAGGATTGGCCGGGCCAGAATCCAAGCAGCCGCGTTGCTGAAAGCGCTCTCGATGTAGGCTGGGAACACGCATTGCAGCAGGAATGAGCGGAGGGTTGGCTGATTCGGATTCCCGTCTTCATAAGTATCTGCCATGGACGTGTAGAGCTGGTCGACAAGATAAACCTGCTGGCCATCGACAGCTGCCCGTTCGGAGACACTTTGGATGAACATGACCAGCTGCTTCGCCACCTTTCCGGCGGAGAGCCTTAGACCGTAGCTCTTCAACCTGGCGGCAATGTACGTTGGATCCGTAGCGGGAAGAGGGAACGAGGTAGGCTCCGTGAAGAACCTGTCTATCGGACAGATCCCCTGCGCATGCTGCTGCAAGAAACCAACGATGCGATGGACAAAGTCGACATAGGCTCCTTGGGCTGATTCCCCGCCGTTCCCAAGCTCCTGATAGTTCGCCTTCATTGCTGCCATCAGTTTCGCAATCAGCTCTCTGTACTCCTCACGAGTACTGGCAAGTCCGGAAGCACCCGTATCCTCGATCTTTTGCATGTCTTCTCGCATGTTCGACAAGACGCTCGAGATAAGCGACAGCCTCCGTTGAGCGAACTCATCTAGTGTAATATTATAGCGGCCACTTCTTCTGTCTCTGGAGAACGGCAGGTTGTTGAGCAAGGGGCTTTCGGGATCGTGGTTCAACAATGCTTCCGTCAGTCGGTGTTGGAATTTCAGCATCGACGCTCTTTCCACGAGGGACGACATCCACATGCCAAGGACTTGCGTCTTGCATTCAGTGTAGAACTGGGGATCCTTTTCAATACAGCTTGCCAGGAATTGAGGGGTAAACTTGCGAGTCTGGATCGTTGCTCGAAGCGTCGTCCACGAGTCTCCATCGTACGGACTGAGATAACTGTCCCAGTGTCGCAAACGATGCTTCACGAGCGTCTGAGCAAGGCAAGTCCAGCAGTCAACGACTTTGAGAAGGATTGCGTCCTCCGGACAGTGATCCTCACCGAAGCAGTTCGAGACAAGACGGGATACGGCTGGATGGATGACACTTTCCAGGTGTCGAATCCCCGTGTTCGGCTGAGCCTGATCGTCTTCACATATCGCTTCGATACCGGTCCAGTCTCCATACTCTTGGCTGTCATCGTTTACGGTGGCCGCGACTGCGAGCGCTGGAGGAGAATCATCCTTTCGAGCATAGGACATCACGACGTCCAAAGCTTCGGAGACAACGGCGTTTACGCGAGACAGCTTCGGATTGAAGAGAGCGAACAGTCTCGTAAGCGGCAACTTGGAGATGAGGATCTGGGCTTGTTCCAGCGACCGCGCCGCTTCGACCGCACTCTTCATCCCGCTAAGGGCGCTGCTCAGCAATAACTCGATCTGCCGTTGGTTCTGAGCGATGGTAGACTCGACCAACTGACGGGAGTATCGACCATCGGCGTTGCTCTGTGCTTCCACCTCCGTTCTAGCGAGAGAATGCTGCTTCACCAACTCGGTCACAAAATAGCCATGCCAGTCGGCAAACGCGTCTAGTCCAGATGAACCCTCGTCCGTCGATAGCTTGAACCGGACAAGTCTTGTCCAGGAGCGGATGCTGATACTGCACGTTTCTCGATGGGAGCTGGCGGGGTGTACAAGATTGCGTATCGTCTCCAGTCGAGGCCGGCATCCGTCCGGGACAGCCCAGAAGAGCGTGCACAGCAGATCATGATGGTTTCTCAATGCGTCCAGATCTTCCTGACGAAGTGGTTTCTCCTTGGGATAAACGCGACCGTGATTAGGCAGCAAGCGCCACGCAAAGTTTCGGACCTTCTTCTTGTCATACATGCCAGACAGGAAGCGTAGTCCGCTGCCTATAATCTTTAGCAGGATGTGGAAGCAGGGGTCTCCCAAGTGGACCTCTAGTGAAGGGTTGCTGTCAAGCTCATCAAGAAATGACGGCGATCCGAAACTCTCCTCACTATGCAAGTTGTAAAGTTTATGTTTGGCGAAGAAGTCAAACAAAGTGTCGAGGATGATCTTGCAGTCCCGCCAGCCCCAGGCGTTGATCAGATAGAAGCATCTGTGGAACAGAACTCGACAGTAGTTATTGAACGAAGCAGGCCGCGCCGGAGATTCGGCATCATAGTGATCCAGCACTCTTAGTAGCAGACGTCTGACTATTGTCCAGTTATTTCGAGACCGCCTGAACCTCGACCCGACGTGCACGATCCCAAAATGGTCGAACTCATTCAGAGGGAGAGTCGTAAAGACGCCATGCCATATTTGTTCTAGAGCACTGATATTCTTCACAGTTTCAAGATCATCAGAACACACAGATAACAGCCCGGCAGTGGTAAACTCCTCAAACCATCCTTTGAAAGCATCCACGTTGTGTAGAATATGACTAGCAACAACGTAAGCCTCCACCGGCAGGTATTCATAGTCACGGATGCCTGTTTCACGCCGTTTATGCGCCTTGTTCTCTTCCAGGAAACGTCGAATGACATCTAATCCTCGCTCGCTGATAGTAAGCGCGATTAGTTGCTTCGAAGTTTCTCTGACAAGGTCTACCACTCTATCTGCTTCGGAGCGGGGTACAAGGTCATGAGAAGCTATCTGCCGAATCTGATTGCCAAAGACAAGATTAAAGATGGCGGCCTTCAAACAGCAACCCCAGTTCTTCTGCTCAATAGGGACTAGCATTGTTATCTGGTCATTGAGCTTGGAGACCAGGTCAACAGACCTTTGCACGAACGCTGTCCTGTCGACAGGATCGATAAAACAAAGCCTCTCCGAGACGTACTTGACCACGGATCTGTAAAGACTACCGGTCTGGTGGATAACTGTTGCGGACGCCAGGTCCTGTTCACCTCCGCTGGTTCTCTCGATGTTCTCCGCAATGGCATCAAATATAAAACCGAGTTCTGACGAAACCGTATCGTTCCATGCGCTCCACCGAAAGGTTCGCTCTCCTAGTTGGATGAAGGACTGGCCAGCTTCCTTATCCAAATCCCGTGCTAGGACATCAAGCGAACGCGCGAATTCACCGCCTCCAATGAACGTCGAGTCATGGAAGTAAGTCCCAATCTGCAATGGAGTGATGTTGAAGTCGACTGTGTACGATGTCTTGAAGCCATCTAGTCCTTTCACGGCCGGAGTGGGAGCCTGGAACTCCTCAGCAGACACCGATGAGACAGCTCCAGAATCATCCAATGTAAGTGTCAGAGGTTGTTGATGTTCGGCCGTATCTGCGTCGATCCGCCTTGGGGGGCGCTTCCTGACACGATGTTCTTGTGCGGGTGGACGTTCTGAAGTTTCTGCCACTACTGGTCTGGTCTTTTGCGCACTTTCTACAGGAGCAGTGGACGGAACGACCTGAGAAAGATATCGATCGAGAGTCAGGTTGGATCTGACCTTTTTGGGCAGGTGAGCCCGAGCATTTCGATAAGACCGATCAAGGATCGAAAGTGACCTCTGGAATAACGACGCAGACTTGAAACCGCTTGAATTCGTCCCTGCAGCTTCCAATTCTGCAGGTCTGGGATCGTTTCTTTTCAGAGACGAGACAGCGAAGTTTCTGGGAACGACCCATTTGTTACCACGCCGCTCAGGCGCAAGGGGGTTCCTGGAAATAATCTGAGGTCTCCGCACTTCACCCGGAACGGTTGTGGTTTGCTTGTCTGGATCTGGGCCATTTTCCGAAGTGATATCCATCTCACCTACCCATTGCGGTTCAGGATCTGCAGGTTCATCACCATGAAGTAGTCTTCGAAATCCAGTCCTGCTGGAGGCATCCTGTTTGCTGTCTGTCGAAAGACTTCCCAGAGGCTGACGCTTGCGTTGCCTGGCCTGAGGCTGCGTCATCGGGACCTTTGCTTGCTGAATAGCCCCTCTTCTCCAGTCTCGCAGGGACGCGTTGGCATCCTCCGTGTCCTGCCTCGTTCCGAGTTTGATAAATTTACGGCTTGGACTCGCTCTGCCTCGATCTCGGCGAGAGCGTGCTTGCCGAGCTGCAACTCGGAGAAACAGCGGCTGATCCTGCCGAGGCCGCTGAGAAACATCAGGAGCATCCAGTATACCAAGCTTGGTAGGCTTAGGAGAGGAATGCTTGGGCTTCCGTTCTCGGAACATGGAGTCTGTAATTCTTGTCTGGCGTTTAAGGTGAGATCGCTTCTTGATGGGCCGGATCTCTCCCTTGCTCCCTCCATGGAGATCGGTTTTGTCCCGTTTCGTATGTCGTTTCCCTGTACCCGAGGATTTGGACTTGCGCGACGTAGATGGAAGCATATAATCAATGCGATTATCTTCGGGTATATCATCGTCGCCTCCTGGATCGCCAAAAGGATCGTCAAACCCGACCAGACCAGCTAGCACCGTGCGTGAGTCAGTGTTGACAGAACCAGAACCGTTATCCTCATCAGAGTCCGAATCCTCTAATGCAAAGATTTCCTGGGTCCTGCGGCTCGGGGACGTCGCAGAATTGCTCCTTCGTCTCTCTATTCTCCTCGCAACACCCTTGGCGCTCTCTACTCGGTTCTGGCGATTCAAATCTCGACGCCCTTGAGTGGACCTGGCGCGCTGCCCCTCCTCCTGTTGCTGCTGCTGCTTCAAGTCGAGTCTTAACCATGACGCCGGTAGAACTCCCTTTATTTTGCGCTGTAGTTGTCTCACGAGTTCCTCGTCATCAACCTCATCCTCCTCTTCTGCGTTGGACTCTGGCTCGGAACCAGACGACAAGACTTGAGGCTCAACAGGCTCCTGAGCAGGTTCAGGGCCGGTCGACTCCACAAGGCTAACTTCTTCAACATCTCTTTGTTTCGACCTCGACTCCGTGATAGGATCCGTGGCAGGAGTATTTAACGCCGGAGGCGTAAAACCACGAGGGAAACGGAAACCGCTTGGGGCCTGCGTGGTCTGTGTAGAAGACAGACTTCCAGAGCGAGGTGGGGATGGAGGGACGTCAAAGATCGAGCCGCCAGTCTGCACTTCCCTGGGCGAAGAAGAGCCATTATTGACGACCACTTGCAAGTGCGGTGCACGTTCTCGCCTCGGATGTCCATCATCTCGTTTCTCACGAGCGTGGAACAACTTGCGCCGCTTCGGAACATGAGTGTCGTTGCCGGTGGATGTACGAGCTTCTCGCGACGCTGCTGGCCGAAGCCGAGGCGCAGACCCGGGAGAACGCCGCCGTGACCTCTCACGAATGGTCTCGTACGGGTCCGGCGGCGACGAGGGTGGAAATTGAAACTCGGCCACAGGACTGCTCGACGGAGGTTCAGGAATAGCGACAAATTCCTGCTCTTGGCTGTCATCCTCCCCTGTGCGCGGCAGGCGATCATCGATATTCGGTATGCGCACAGGCTTGAGTCCCCCCGCTCTCATGAGGCTCTGATACCTCGCATTCTCGAGCAGGTAGGGATGCAGCTGGATCGGGTTACGCCGCCGCAGCGACCTTCGCTTTGACTGTTCTAACTCTTGTCTGACATCCTCCGGGATATCAAGCGGCGGAAGCAAGTCCTCCAGCCTGTTGTCAGGCTTCTTCTCCTGTCCGTGTTGGCGGTCGCCATTTTCGGCTGGAGGGTGTGTCTGCGTCTCAGGCGGTGGATTTATGTCCTCCTGTCTGTTTTCAGGCTTATCCACTTCACCTTGACGGTCATTGATTTCGACTAGTGGGGAGTCTAAGGACTCGGGAGACGACAGCGGTGACGACAGAGGAGAGAAGTCGCCACTCTCGCTCGCCAGATCGGGCTGAACATCTGGCTTTGGTTCTGCGAGGGAAAGGATGGGTCTCTTTGGCCTCTCAAACTCAAGCTGCAGCTCGTCCGGCGAGGAACTGGGAACGTCGAAGGGATCGACCGGCGGTCTCTCGACAACCTGCGTGGAGGCCAATTCCTGACTCGGACTCGGGGCGTCTGGCAGCTCGGGACTCGAAGGCGGATCACGATTCGTCTGCTCCTCCCCTGTCGTAGCCACAGCATCTGGCATCTGCTTGTCGGGATGTTCGTTTTCATTACCATCCCCTTCACGAGCCGATGACTGTCCACGTCGATCGACGACAGGGTCAAGCTCCATAGAATCAGGATCGGTGACCTTCCGACTCTCGTTCTCGTCATCCTCCTTCAGGGAGGGATGCTCCCGCTCCTCCCCTCCCTCCGAGTCCTGGGAGCTACCAGACTTGATCTGACCGTTGACGTCTTCGTTGTCGCCCTCATCATTATTGATACCCTCGGTCACGGTCACATTCCCATCGTCGACGTCAATGTCAACGTCCCTCTGCTGCATGCCCTGGCCCTGGAGCCTCGAGCCCTGACTCTCAAACTCATCTTCCTCGTCTGAGTCCGGCACGAACCCTCGTTCTCGCCATGATTCCATTTGTACCTAACCCATCGCTCATGTATTCTATTCGACCGTCATCGCCCTGTCCGTAACCGTAGCACCGTGAACGGTAGCCTGTAATAAACCACAGGTTAGAAGGAGAAAGAGGGGTGGGGGGTAAAATCCTGTAGATAAGACTTACAGTTACTTAATTAGTCAATTAATCTTAGGAAATAGACCGTTCATCCGTTGTTCGGTCCCACTGTCTGCCTGCTTGGTCCGTATGTCACTCTCCTCGACTCCCGTCCGACGCGTTGCGAAATGTGGAGAAGACACGCGCCTCGAGCTTAAGGTGTGTCCCCCTCCCCGGAGCTTGTGGTGGGCTAAGCCCGACTCCTCCCGCGGGCACATGCGCGGCGGCGGAAGACAGCCCGCAGACGCGGATACTTGCCTTCCAACCGTTCAACCAAAAAAGACTCAAGCAGCACAGCGCAAACTGTACGAGCCGCAATTGGAATAAAATAAAATAATAACAATGAGCGCAGTCCGCGGGTTCGTCCCTGCAGCGGTAGCTACTGCAGTGGGTGTTCTTACTGGTAAGGTTTTTTATCTGATTTGAACTCCGGCGCATCGCATCGCCATAAGGAGAAAAAAAATACTAAGTCGAGTTCAATAATTGCAGGCTACTACACCTTCCAGCCAGCCTTCCAGCAGCTCGAGTCGGAGAAGAGAGCAGCAGCAGCAGCAGCAGGCGCACAGTATGTCCAATTCAATCTGTTTCCTCGTCTCGTCAGACGACGTTTTCCGTCATGAACAATACGATTAATTGAATTGAATTTGAAACAGAGGAACTCAACCCCAGCCCCAAACCCAGAAGACTGCCGCCAATAATGCAGCTCCCGCTTCTTCTTCTTCTTCTTCTTCTTCTTCTTCTTCTTCTTCCTCAGACAACAATGCATCGTCTGCTACCCCTGCTCCTGCTGCTGCTGCTGAGGTAGAGAAACCAGCAGCAGCACCGCAACCCTCGTGGATCCAACGGCTTTTGCCGTTCGGAAAGTCGGGATCGTCCGTCGAGAGCAGCAGCAGCAGCAGCAAGCCCGCTACCGCCGTCTCGGACAATAAGCAGGATTCCGCCGACCAGATGGAGAGGAAGTAAAAAGAACAAGCAATCTATCAAAGAGATGGAGAGAGAGAGCGATAGAGCAAGAGATGAAGTATATATCCGCTCGATATGGCATCAACCACGAGCCGATGAATTTGAATTCAGCAGTGGAGGCGGGGCGGGTCCCGTACATCCATCCATCTATCCATATACGACAACCAACAAGTCAGATCAGATCAGATCAGATCAGATCGATCAAGATCCCCATGACCATGGAAGCCAGTGGGCGACGGGATAGGATATACACACGCCCGTGTACTCTTTCTTGGAAATACATATATCTATATAGCCCTTGCAGCCGTGCTGTGCCTCTCCACTGCTCAGTGAGCGGAAGGAGAGGGGTAAGCCAAAAAAAAAAGAACGGGAAAGCAAGAAAAGCAACTACGAGGTCTATTATCAGATGAAAAGGGTGGGCAAGAAGCCCCCCCCCCCTTTCCTTTTCCTTCCGTCTTGCAAACTACGGCTTCTCTTGTCTTGGGACACTCAATACGCAATGCCAGCCCAGGCAATCTAACCAAAGACACGACCTGGATTAAAACGAGCACGGTCTCTACCACGGCTCTTCTCAAGACAAAGAAAAAAAAGCAAACTACACCACTCACCGAGCAACATCATAAATCAATCAATGACTCAACGACTCAATGACTTCAATCCATATGTGCACGGAGTACATGTACAATTATATCATGCAATACGAAAAGAGAAGAGAAGCAAGCCATGCAACCATGCAGATAGATAGATAGATAGATAGACGGTGGATAGTATCAATACCAATCAAATCGAGCTCTAATCAATTCAATTCAACCGCATCCATATCAGGGCCGGTCCGGCCCGGCCCTGCTCTCACATATCTATATATAAAGTGAAGGAAGCCTTGTTTCAGATCCTTCTTTTCTCCTCCTAGTATGTTTTGTGGTCGATGGCATTGTATTAGCTATCCCATATACTTGTTATTAGAACCTGATAAGAAAAGATGACAGTCAATTGAATAGCTGGGTTGATGAAAAGGATTATACCAATTCTACTTCCAGTTACTAGAATACAACAGATCCCAATGCTTTCTTTCCCTTTGCCCTTTCAAAATTCCAGTCCACCAAAAAAAACTCCGCAAACAGTAATAATAACACAACAAACGCCGAAATTACACGACACAAGAGGGCAGCGCTCGTTCTGGTGGTATCAGACAACGCCCACGCGATGATGAATCAATCGCCCACAGACCAGACGCCTCACGCCGCTTGCTGACTAACCCATCTCGTCTCGTTTAAACCTCCTCGACAAGCTTCCTGGCCCCATTGGTCTCCATAGATGGTGGTTGTGGTGGTGGTGCGTCTCCGAACATGCGCCCTGCAGGAGTTCCGAACCATTCTACTGGTACACCTACCCGGCAGCTGTCGCGGCTGCTCACCCACCGGACCATCGTCGGATCCAGTTTCTCGGGCTCCTTTTCGTCTTGGGCAGGGGTAGCCTCCGCGGTCTCCGCGGCCGGAACCCTGCCGCGCCGTTTGGGGGCTTGCTTTTTGAGAAGCCTGTTGATCGTGTCCATCTGTAGGACGGTCAGCTCGCATCCGTGGCAGGGGAATTACGTTCAGAGTTTGAGACTCGAGGGGGATTGTCATGGAGAACATGGAACGGGGCCTGACAAGATAGAAAGTAGGATACTAACCTTTTCTTCTTCATTGCGCTTCTCACTGAGGTTCTTCCTTCGTCTGGCCATTTCAGCACGGCGCATGGCGTATTCCTCTGCGGTCAAGTGCTTCTTGACTTGCGGTTCTGTTCACATGTCAGCAACTGTAAAATAGAATTTGATAGATCAAGTAAACTCACCCATCGGAAGCTGTAGGTAATCATCACCCAGAGTACCTCGCTGGCGTTTGGTCAGCCTGCTGACCTCCGGCGTGCTTCCTCTGCTTCTTGTGGCCGGCGTTGCCTCGTCACTGTCATCGTCATCGTCGTCGTCGTCGTCGTCGTCGTCGTCGTCGTCCTCTTCCTCCTCTTCTTCCTCCTCCTCAAGTTCTTCGTCTTCGCCGCCTTCGCCCATCTCCTCGTCCTGCATGGCGGTCTCCTCCTGATCATCAGGTTCACCTTCAGCATCAGACTCCAGCTCCGAGAGCTCCTCATCGTCGTCGTCGTCGTCGTCTTCAGCTATTTCCATTTCCTTGGCTTCCACACTTTTGACCGGCTTGTCTCCGGCGGGGGTCGCCGTCACTGCCGGTTTTCCTTGTTTCTTGGACGCAGGTGGCTGAGGCGGCGCGTCATCCATATCGACGTCACCCTCCGCGTCAACGTCCTCGTCTTCCTCACCAGGAGCGTCCTCGGAATCGCCAACCTCGTCTTCCTCTTGATCTCGCAGATCGTCGTCGTCGCTCGTGTCGACTTCGACCATCTTCTTCTTTGAACGGCTGCTCCGTGGGCCGGTTACAACGGCATCCTCAGTAGAGGCATTTTTGCTAGAGGACCCGCGCTTTGAGCCGCTGGTGACTTCGCGTAGCTTGCTCGAAGGCATCTTGACGGTCAGGCGGATGGACCTCCTGGAACCCTCAGGCGAGTTTGACGGGGATCGAGAAACCGTCACTGAGGGAGGAGAAGCGACTGCACGGGTAACCCTGCTCGGTCTTGACCGTGGGTTAGAAACAGGTGGACTGGACTCCTTGGCTGTGGCTGCCCGAGCGCGGAGGGAACGACGGGGAGCCATCGTGGATCAGAAGACAAGAGCAGATCCGGTGAAACTGGAAGGGTAGAAATGATAGAGCTTGAGAAAGATCGGGTATCAGGGAGGAAAGCAGAAGAGAAGACCACGGAGCAGTGGAACAGGGGCGGGGCAATGAGTTGGACAGCGGAGATGGGGTAATCTGTATCTGCCCGAAGTCCGGTGCTTTTGGCAGGTGTGTGGATGCGTGTTACTTGTCAAAGGGGCAAACCCATCGCAGTCAATCAGCGACTGCAGGAGAATCTGCGTCACTCCCCGGATGCATGGGCCGCCTGGGGGCAGATTCAGCATCCAGGCGCAAAAAAGGACAAAGGAGCCTATTCACGCGGCCGACGCCACCTCTCCATCGGGAGTCCTCCACGAGACGGGCACCGAGGGTCTGGGGAGAGAATCCGGAGGGAGGCCAGGTGTGCCACCGCGATCATGATAGGCAGAAGGGGGACGATGCCCGGGCGTCGGAGTCGCCCAGACGGTGATGACGCTCCCGCCCAGGGCTGAGCCCGGCTGGGGCCCGGGCTTGGGACGGGCAGGATGTCGATGGGGATGGGGATGGGGATGGGGATGCGACGACAGAAAGCAGCAGCAGGGACAGGCGTGCGGAGAGATGCCGACGGCCATGGATCCCGAAGACACGAACACACAGACTGGAAGAGGGGAGCCACCACGTACCTGACGTTCTGCTGAGCGCGACGGCTGGCGTCTCGGGCTGCCAATCGTTCGCGATGGTCGTACGAGGATTTCAGGCCAGCGGTTGGCGGAGGCGGACGTTGTTCTGCCGGAAGGCGGTGTGGCGGGCGGAGGAGATGGGAAGCGATCAGCTTACCTACAAGGGAATACGGCGTAGGTACAGAGGTGGGATCTGGGATCGACAGTTGCTAGCTGGAGACGGGACGGGGGCTGGACTGAGATGAGGCTGGTCGGAGTGCGAAGGACGAGGTCGTGGCAGAAGTCCTCCGCACTCCGTCCTGACGCTGAGGACGCGAGCCTCGCCACGCCGTCCAGAGCATCTACACACGTACTACAAGTATTACTCCGTACCGTATCGACAGGCAGAGTACTTCTGCCGCCGCCGCGTTCCGCAGCAGAGGCAGGTACCGCCGCGCCGGTGACGTCCTCGTTACCGGACTCCGTACCGGGCCGCAAGCCGAGGTCGAGCACGTGTGGAGAGCCGTCGTCGATACCCCGGACAGAGAGAGCATCTCAACTCCTCCAACCTCCTCCCTCCATCTCCTCTCCTCCTCACGCCGGTGCTGGAGCGCCTCATCCACCGCTCGACGAAGCACAATGGCCGGCCGGGGCTCCCAGGGTCCTTCCATCCCGGACTGGCAGCGCCGGTCCCGCTCTGCCTCTCCCGACCAGCCCTCCTCCGCCGCATCCGCCCAGAGCTCCCAAGACGCGCCCGACACAGCGTCCAGAGCCACCCTCCTGGAGCAGGCCGCCAGGTTTCTCCGCGATGAAGCTGTCCGCGACGCACCGACGGACCGCAAGATCGCTTTCCTCGAGTCCAAGGGGCTGAGGAGTGACGAGATCCAGAAGCTCCTGGGCGTCACCCGCAACGCGGAGGCAACGAGCCAGGAAAAGAGGGACGACCAGACCCCTTCTCCAACGCCCTCGGAGTCTAGTTCAGAAGCATCATCATCTTCTTCAGAGACGCCGTCATCGTCGTCGACATCGTCATCGCAGAATGCCCCGACTCCTGCGTCCTCCTCCTCCTCTTCCACGTCTTCCTCCGCCACGACGACGACAACGACGACAGCGACCTCCCGCGACGTTCCCCCCATCATCACATACCCAGAATTCCTCCTCAAACCCGCGAGCCCCCCTCCGCTGTTCACCTTCCGCAGCATCCTCTACACCCTCTACGGCGCCGCCGGTCTGGCAGCCAGCATCTACGGCGCGAGCGAGTTCCTCGTGAAACCCATGCTCTCAACTCTGACCAGCGCCCGGCACGAGCTCGCCCAGACGGCGCAGCGGAATCTCAAGAAGCTGAACGAGAAGCTGGAGCAGAACGTCTCCACCATCCCGCCCTATCCCGTCGCCTCCCGGACAGCTGCAGCGAAAAATAATAATAATAATAATAATAATAATAATAATGCCTCCGACTTGGACGACTCGGAATCTGTCACCTCGGACCCAACGGAGCTCTTCCACCGCGACATCGCGACGCAGACGACTCCAGATCTGCTCTACCGCGGAACCAGCACGCCATCCTACGCCTACTCCTCCACCACCGACGCAGACTCGGACAGCAGCAACATCGATCCGATCAAGACCGTCGCGGCCCACACGAGGCGCCTGGACATCATCCGGTCGCACCTGCGCGAGTTCCTCGACGCCGAGACCCAGGCCGCCGTCTCCGACGACATCGTCAAGGACCGCCTCAGCGAGCTGCAGGCCTACCTCGACAGCCTGACGTACAGCGGCTCGAGCTACCTCAGCTCCAGCTTCTACAACAACTTCTACGGCTACGGCGCGGCCGGCGCGGGCTTCGGAAACTACAGCAACAGCGTCGTCGGCGCCATGACGGGCATGGGCAAGGGCGAGGAGAACGCGATCAACAACATCAAGGCCGAGATCCGGAGCCTTAAAGGTGCCCTGCTGAGCGCGAAGAATTTCCCCGCGGTTCGTGGGGCCAGGATGCCTGTTCCCGGTGTGGGGAGATGAGATGTGACGTGATGTGATAATCTAGACACTAAGTAGGATTCTGCCATTGTGGCTTTTCTTTTCTCCTTCCTTTTTTACCACTCTATTTTGCGGAAATATGAAATATGAAACATGCATGTAGTTTGATAGTCAGATTTACGCACTGGTCCCATCAGGTGTGGGCGACTAATATATCTAGATGAATGAATGAATCAGTATAAATACACTACCTACCTATCTACCTAATCTAGGTTCATACTTTTGTTCTGTACCTTTTCTCGATCATATACACATGGTACCTTGGTAACATTTTTTTCCCCTCATTATAAATTCAGATCCTGAACAGCACTGCCCCGTCCGTGCTGTGCTGTGCTGTGTTGTGCTCGCTGATCGAGCCGGAAGCCAGAGACCGAAGAGCTCAGACTAAGCAAGCACATGATACATGTACTGTACAGTATATACATCCTGAGCAGCAGCAGGATAGTATTATCATGATAAAAGGTAGAAAGAAGAACCGTGTGGATCGGACAGCGACCAACTGAATAAACATTACACTGTACTATATAGATTATCAATATCAATATCGAGATAAATCTGCCCTGTCCACACCGCCTACTAGGTACTATACGTAAGTTAGCTAGGATACTGTAGTAAATGAGTGAATGAATGAATTCAGTGTGTTGTTTTACATATCCTCCCCGAAGCCCAAACTGGAACTTCTTGTACATAGATCAATGATGTGAATGTGAGTGTATTATTCTAACAGTCTAGCTAAGTCTAGTTGAGAATCCCCCATCCTTAAACACGATTAATGACTCCCAAGGAGCGCTCCTGGCGACAATATCCATACATCAATCAATCAATTGATCTCCTCTCCGCCCGGAAGACGGACGCGGTACCCCGTAACTTCACGGATGTGGTCCGCGACCGCCTTGATTGGAGTGACGTAGCAAGCCGCAGAGATCTCTATCCCACCCCATACAACGCCAATCAGCTTTCCATGGGTCTTTGTGATCACAAAGGCGCCGGAATCGCCATAGTCGCAGAACATGGGGGTGCCATTACCCTCTGGGACAATTGCCAATTCCATCGACACGGATGCTCGGGGTGTGTGTCTGAAAGATATGAAACTCTCGACACGGTTCGCAACTCCCTCAGTCAACCCCGAAGTGCGACCGATCTTGAAGACCTTGGTCCCTTTTTGAACATCTGCTGCGGACCAGGAGCTGACGGTGTTGATGGTCAATGGTTCCTGTGACGATGTTAGCTGCGGCAGAGACCCTTCATCAATTGTTGGGGTTTTCTTGAGAATGTTTGTTCCGATCCGCTCCGGCTTCAATTCAATAAGCCCCCAGTCAAGTACGCAACGATATGTTGGAGAGAGTCCACAGCCGGAGCTGGCGAAAAATGTCCCGATTTCTTTATCAGCAGACTTGACGTGTGCGATTTTCCGCATAAAGAGAGAGATGTGCGAACGAACATAGGCCAGATCCCTGTTAATAGACGCCAACGTAGTTGCATCTGCATGGTGCTCCTGCATCTGACACCTGAGTTTCATGTCAAGGTAATGGTACATCCCTAGAGACTCAAAGTCTTTAGCGAGATTATTCTCATGGTCTGGTATACTAGGATGTGAGACTGGGACGAGATCTTTAGCATCCTTAGCTTGTGCAATGAACGGCTCTGGGTTGAGGTTAGTCAATCTGCAACAATAACTTGGAGTGCTCCAAGGTACCACATGTACGCCGGCAGGATCATCACCCACTTACCAAAATGATCAGCTGGAGGCAGATCAAACTTTGTCACATCATAAGGCCGAAGAACATGGTGACAGGTAAGACCGCAAATCTTCTTCTCTGGAACTCCCTGTTTGCCAAAAAGTTCTAGGTAACCACCAAAGGTGCCAGTTGACCATAGAAATTGGCAGGGCCCGATACTGTCACCTATCTGAGGTTGGAAGTGGTATGGGACATCAATAGTCACCTTGTGCTTAGAGGCGTAGAGCTGAAGGTCGCCTTCAACAATCTCAACGAACAGATAACCTATAGTGATGATCTAGGTTAGTTCCATTAACTTTTATACACAATGATAGAGTGGGAAACATACCAGATAGCACATGGATCTCATGGAGCAGAGGCTGAAGATGATCGGTCTCTAGTGTAAGCTCTTGAACAGTGATGACAACTGAGGTATCGTCATGAGTGCTGCTCTTTTGCGTGAGTTGCCTGCGCTGAAAACATTCGACTGCGACCCATTTTAGGCCTGCCTGGTCCAACTTGTCCATAATCTGACGGGCCACATCTCTCCAACGCGGCACGATCGGATGATGATCATCCACAACGAAGGAGCGGATTGGAAGAGGCGTGTTATCCGGATCCTCATGTAGAAAAAAGCCCATTTTGGGCAGATTGTTGGCGGTCTTGGTATGAGGGTTGAACGGGTAGATGACCCTAGCCGGAGAAGTCTGTGGCGCCATTTGAAACCTCGAGTCAGTGGACAGTCGCAGAAGTGTGGATGCTAGAGAATCGATCAGGAAAGTCTTTGCCTCGCATGCAGCAAGGGGTTTAAAATATTTTGCAGCCGACATCATATCCCTTGACAGTGGCACAGTGCCCTCTGTGGTTGGAGAGCATCAAGCTTCCAGATCCAGGTAGATGGGATGTTGCTATTTATAAGTATTTGGTGATGACTGGCAGCCCTTTGTGCTTACTGTGAGAGCTGAGAAAGTCTGTCAGGTTCTGTGAACATCCTTGGAAGGCAGACACTCTTCTTTATCTGTTGGATGCTTAACAATTAGTCCTTTCAGGTCACAGCTTATTGTCTCCAAATGCCAGCCAAACTCACTGAATGAAGCTAGCACGGCACATACTTAGGTATGTTTGTTCATGGCGCGCCATGAGCTATGTAGGTTTTCTTTGACATCTTCAGTGGTATATGCCTCTTTATGTATGTTACTGATTTGTCGATCTATTCCATTCAATGCAATGAAGAAGGAAGAAGAAAAAGTTATATATGACAACCTCGTAACCTGGCGTACCTAGGTATATAATGTCTAGCATCCGCTGTGCCAAACAATGCTTGAGTCTACATGCAAATATATGTACAGTGCAGTACAGTATAACGAGAAGCATTTCGATGATAAGAAGATGGAGGTATGCGGGTGCAAGAAAGAGAGGGAGAGAAAAGAGCGGGGAGGTAGCTACCAGACAGGTATACATACCTACTTCTAATCATGCAATGTGCAGCCTCGCAGGTGAAGGGAAGGAACCCTATGGAAGGCCAGGGACGGAAGAAAGGACTCCTGCCCAACAAAGCGGAGAGACCCATTGCTCTGGACTTCAAACTCAGGATGCGAGACCCGCCACTTGCTGTTATCAAAGCTGTTGATATCACAAAGATATGCAGAATTCTTTTTTTGAATGTTCTCAACTCGGCACAGTATATAATATATATTTTGGCAAATGTTCTATCCTAGGTTTCATCTCCTTTAGAACTACATAGAGCAGAGAAAGGACACAGACTGATGTGATGTGATGCAATTCGTCTCTGAATACATCAGGTACATGCTTTACTACCATCCAAGCTGATCCAACTGCAAGGGCCTCGGTGTCTACGTTTATGTATCCTAATGAAAAAGGACGGACACCTTATAATTAATGGTATCAAGATAGCTTTGCGGAGAAGGATGGAGGAGGTAAGTTTTGAAGGACTGGAGTAGCATGCCTTCTTATGATAAGTGCCTAGATTTATCTATTACACTAAGTGCTAAATGAGGTCACAATGCTTTCCTTGGCCAGCCAAGGAGGGGGGAAAGGGAAGGGGGGAAATAAGAAAATGAGTCATGACGACTTCTCATTTCCCTGGTATGTCAGATCATCTCAGGAGATACAAACGTAGCCTTCGACAAGCTCAATGATCGCACGACCTGTAAGTAATGATCTAGGTTAGTTCCGAACCATTGTTTAATCTATACATATTATTATAGATTTTATGTACGGGGTACGAACCTCCAGATAGATCATAGATCTCGTGAAGCATGCACTGAATCTGCCTAGTCACCAGTGGAAGCTTTGACACAGTAATGACAATCAAGGTATCGTGAGGATCACTGCTGTTCTCCGTGAGCTGCCTCCACGAACACTCCATTGCAACCCATGACACACGTGCATCGTTCAACTTGTTGACGATCTCACTGCGCGGATCATCCGGACCAGACAAAGTCAGGGGATCATCATTCACGACAGAGGAGGGCACTGGAAGTCGATCCCGATAGCGGAAGTCAGTTGGGGGAAGATTGTTGGTATGAGAATTGAATGGATAGATGATCCGTTTAGCTTGAGGAGTGAGTGGCGGCGCCATTTGAAACTTCGAGTCGGTGGATGATCGTAGTCGTGTAGATAGATGCTGGAGCATCGATCAGGTTTTAAATACTTTACAGCCAACATCATGTACATTGACAATGATATACTGGTTGAAGAGCTCCATCAAGCTTTCCAAGTAGACGGGATGTTGCTATTTGACAGAAAGTGCTAGAGATAACCAGAATCCAATGGTGGGATTGCTCACTGTGGGAGCTGAGAGAGAAAGTGCGTCAGGCCCCATGAACGCCCCGGGAGGGTAGATTCTCCTTTGTTCTGTCAATTACTGGCTTCAGGTCATAGCTTATTGTCTCAAAATGCCAACCAAACTCCCTGAATGAGGCGTGCACATACTGACTATATTAGTGGTAAGCCCTGTCGCTTGCTATTAACAAAGCTGTTGAGATCACAAAGAAAAGAAGAATGCTCCTTTTTTAATTAAGCAAAGTGACTGCTATTGTATAGTGACTTCCTGCTGTAAGATCCGCCCATTTCACTCTATCCAAAGCAAACAGCAGTAAATAGACAGCGTACTTATCAAGTATCTAACCTGGTATATTCCGTAGTCCATGTTAGGGAGTATGAAATGGAATGCAAGAGACCGCCCATGATGCAACGATCTGTCGAATCGATCACCCTCCACTTTCTTTTCCCCTTCACTACCAGCGCAGACGGATTTGACCTTGAATCTGAACCTGAAATTTCAGAGCAGGAGATCTATTAACGAATTGACGACCGCCGCATGGAACCATGAGCTTTGGCCACCTGACAGGAGTCCACGTCGATGACGCATATGACCGGACCTAGTGTCCTGACTTAGTTCCGTCGCTGAAGGGCAGATATTTACAGTAGTGTCTTTGCATGACGTCTTTCCCAACCATAATTCCAAGAATAAAGAACAAGGAATTAGAAAAGGATCATCTATCCACAAAATATGAATATGATAGCATTTCTCCTAGAGACTACTTCGATTTTCTCGAGCAGCTAGGAAAGAACATGGGCACGTCAAATGAGGCGCGAACGTGAAAATAATGGATTAAAAAGATGTGGAGATTGGTGAAAAACTAGACTACCAGAAAGTGTTCCATAGACAAGTACAAAGCGTAGAGGGGCCAGCACATAGGACGAAAAGAGAGAACCGGTCCCTTTCGAGAGGTCTCCTCTTTCGCTTTTCAAAGCTCTATCCTAGTCTTGCTGTCTGCATAGCGTCACATGGGTATTCGAGTCTCTCACCCTCAAGCAGAGATGACAGAGCCACACCAAGATCACACACTGGCATCTTAAGGCGTGGCTTTGCTCATGCTAATGAGCCGCTTCACTCCAACCTACGTCGCGCTATCAGCATATCTTCTAAAAGAGGCAAGAGTCAGAGTCAAGCGCCAGAGGGGGTACTCACCATCCAGTTGCCACACTCATCGGTCCGGTTTGTCAGGATGTCCAGATGGATAGCCCTAGCCGTCTCGTAGTCTCGCGCCTGTATGGCCCGGGCCAACTCGACCATATCTGCCACAGTATTCGGCTTGAGCAAGTCCTCATTGTTAAGGTGGTCAAAGAGGATGTTCAGCCGCCGTTCTGCATCGTCAACTTGGGCTTTGAAGGAAGAAGGCGCACGAGCTTTAACACGCTGCATATCCGCGTTCAGAATTTCATATATAGGCATGGCGTTTGCCGGTATGTGGGAACGGTCACCCGGTGCTTGGAAGAAAGGTTAGCGAATCGAGACCAAGCATGAGGTATCTGAGCCACTTACGGTATTTCGAAGGCGCCGGCGAGTCCTTCTTCTGTGACTGCGCCGTGCTTGGCCTTGAGTTTTGGGAAGGGGTTTGTTGCGGAGGCTGCTGGAAGTGCTGTGGCGCAGCCGCTTGAGGCGGGGGCGGAACAGGAGCTCTGGACACTGGCGGAGGCGTCGCTGGTTGAGAGGCAGGAGCCGGAGCATACCTGTTCGATGGGGGAGGGCCGGACGGAGGGGCATTGTAAGGAGAAGGGCCACGCGGTATTGGTGGTGGCACGCCCATTCCTTGCGCGGTTGGGGGCGACTGGGGCAATGAAGCGTACGGATTCGCAGGCGATGACGGAGAGCCTGCTGATGGCGGCGAAGTCACACGGGGAGGGGGAGCGGAACCTTTAGGTGGTGGTGGAACTGAACTTCGCTGTCCGGCCATGGGGGGTCCAGGGGGTGGAGGACCTTGAGCGCCCTGGGGGGCTTGGTTAGGGAACGGAGAGGTAATAGGTGCGACACCAGCACCCGGGGTTCCTCGTCTTGACGTCGGAGGCTTCACAAACCCCTCAGGCAGATCATTCCATGCAGGGAGGTTTGTCGCCGTTGTATAGCTGGTGACGGGGGCCGAAGGCTGGCTCGAGGTACGAGGTGGAGGCGGGACGGAAGAGCCAGAGGGTTGAGCACCGAAGGCTTGCGGAGGAGGACCGGAGGAGGGCTTCATTGGCTGAGGAGGCTGATACCCAGCGGGAGTATAGCCTCCAGCGGCGATAGACGCATACGGGTTCGTTGGCTGTGTCGCTGGTGCTGGTGCTGATGCCGCCGTCGGAGGAGCGTAGGGATTAGTTGATGGTGTCGGACCGCCAGAAGCATACGTCTGCTGGGGAGGTTGGTAGACGTTGGGCTGCGGCAGAGACCTGGAGCCGGCCCTGGAAGTGGAGGTAGTATGCGTGTGAGTCGCGGTGGTCTTGGGGGCAGCTTGTCTCATCGCCAGCTTGATTCGGTTCCTTGAGACCTCCGCTACGGGATGCTTGTCCGGCACTAGGTCAAGGTACTTCTCCGCAACTTGCAGTCGCCCATGGGTTGCGACAACATCAGCATATTCGACATACTTGTCATAAAGCGCGCTGAGCTTCCAGTCGGATTCCTTCTCCCGTTCCGTGTCCTGGTAGTTGGTCACCTGGCGGAATATCGTCACCTTTTCGATCAGGCCCTGCAAAGCACGGACATGGATGGAGAAGCTGGACTCGTTGGGGGCATTTTCAACGCCCTTCTGCTCATTCTCACGAAGCTCGTCAATCCAAATGGCAACAACCTTCTCCAGCTTGGAACCGGCCAGGTAACAGAAGGATGCGTCTTTGCGAGCTGACTTGTCATCGGTGTTCCTGATCTGCTCTTCTATCCGGTCACCGAGAGCTTCGCAGAGATCCGAGAACTCCTTCTCGTCAGCAAAAGTGCAGAGCGCCGCCATGACCTCCTTCCAATTAGACAGATCAGCGTTGTATACAACATCCCACAGATTCTTGCCCACGATAGACGCGAGCAGGCGAACGTAGCTGGGGCCCCCGGCTTGCTTCGAGAAATAGGCTTCCTGTGCCTTCTCAATACATTTTTGACCCCCACAGATAGCAATCATGAAGGCGTCTGACATCCGGTCCTCTTGAAGCGCGACCTCAAGTGCCTTCTCAAATTCTCCGAGGAGAAGAGCCCTTATGATTCGCCTGTCTGCTTCAGACTCGGAACCAGTATAGATCTGGAACGGGTTGTTGGTCCTGGCGCCCTTTGACGCGGCCAAATCGGTCAAGAAGTTGTCTCCTTCCGCACTCGTTTCGAATATAGAAGTCAATCGCTTATGCTTCTTCGCGCCCGGCCCGCGGGATTCCTTCTCGGACACTCCATTGGTTTCCTCCTTTTCTTCCTTGCCCAACCCAAGCTTGGCCAACCCGTCAGCTGCCTCGTCGACCTGGCTTGAAAAACCGAGGTAATCTACAAGCGCCTTTCTAGGATTGTCGGACATCAGAGTCTCTATGACCTTCCAGTCGGCTTTCTCCTCTTCAGTCTGCGCATTGGCGATCCTCGATTCACAGATGCCTCGAATATCGCCTTCCTTGAGCGCGTTCTCGAAGCTTTCACTCGCACTGCCGACAGTTGAATCCACCTCGAACGGAGTGATCTTGATCTTCGAGGCGCGTTTACCCTTCTCAACCAATCCAATGGAAACGACTCTGCCTCCAAAACCGAAGGATGCCGTAGCAGGTCGCTCTAGCCATTTGGGAGCTTTCGGCAATGAGAACGTGGAGATCTGAGGTTGGGTCTGGGCCTTCGCAAAGAAGTCTTCGCCATCAAGGGCTTGGTTTTGGGTCGCAAGCGCCTGGGCAGTCTCAGTACGGGTACTCTGGATAGTCTGAATGGAGATCTTTCCGTCGAATGAGGCAGTGGCGAAAAAGTTAGGGTTGTGAGGATTCCAACGAGTTTGGAATGTCCAGTTCGTAACGACGGGAAACTCTCCGTAAGCCTCACCGGTCTGAGGGTTCCAGCAGATCGTGCGGTTATCCTTGCCGGCGGAAAGAAGGAGGTCTGGATCCTGAGCGCACCAAGATAGTGACAGAACACCCGATTCGTGTCCTCTTAGAGTCCTTTCCGGGGCATGTGAATTGCGGAGATCCCAGACCAAGATCAAAGGATCGGATTCCAGAGGTATGGCAGTGATCAGCTTAGTGGAGTTATCCGGGTCCCACGCCACAGCGCTGACAGCCTTCCTGCCCAGGTTGTTCAGCGTCAAACTCTCCTTCTTAGTTTTGACATCCCAGACAGTCACAAAGCCGGCATTGCTGCCCGTGACCATGATATGTGCGACCTTCTTATTCCAGTCCAAGCACTCGATGTCATCTGCGCGGGCGGCAGTACTTCCAAGCCGGAATGGATTTTCAACATTGTTGAGATCGGTAATGTAGAGCTGCAGATCGATTAGCAGCTGTCCGTGCACCACGGAGTAGCCTTTTCTGTAAACGTACCTCGCCTTTCGCTCCTCCAGTGGCAAGGAGGTTCGAGTGTCTGGGGTTGAACTGGAGTGCCTTGATTGCCCCTGAATGCTTCGAAGACCTCGCCATCAAAGGGTCACTGTGCGTCGTCAGTGAACGGAGTAGCTTATCTTCAACAAGACAACGGACCTCGCTCCGCTGAGCAGTTTATCAGCGTCCCATATATCCAAGGAGCCATTCTCCAAGGCACCAGCTATGACACCTCGAGTATTGTCATCAGACTCTGCCCAGGCAAGGTCGTTGAACCTGGAAACGTATTTTAGTCAGCAATCTGACGGCGCCATACAGCTAGGACATCATCCTCCAAAAAATCTCATACCCCGAGTCGGTGCCAATCTTAGCTACTGGTTGCAACTCCGCCACCGCTCCCTCACGATCCAGTCCCAGATCCCAAAGTTCCAGGCATGTTTCGTTTGAGAAATCGGCATCAACGGCACCTGCACGAGTTCCGGTAGCAATGAACGGCGACGCCGCCCCGGGAGACCAAGCGAAGGTGGCCGTCCGGGGAATCTCCCTCAGACGCACCATGCTGATGACGGGGGAGCGAAGGGGATACAGAGAAGGGAGGTAGGTTGCGAGTTTAACAAGCAGAACGCGAGATCATGAAATTAATAAATGTATAACAAAGAGAGTAAGGGCGAGGTAAAATATCCCTTGTGCTGTCCACGCCAAGGGATGTATGTTTGGTGAAATTCAAATGCAAGAAGTCACCAGCAAATACCTGGATTCATCCAGGTGTCCTTCTGGATGCGATCTCCTTGGGGAAACCGGAGGCGCACTAGGCTCGCCAAGCGCGCGCCTCCGTACCATTCACGTGATATCAATCTTGGGCAGAGCCCGGACGCCGACTTGGGTCTCTTTCACGGCATCGATGCCCCGCCACAGGATCAAGCGCTATTTTCTGCGCGCTCCTGGCTCATGACTGAATGAAACTCTCTGTTGGCCTTACTGCTGGTATTTCGCACCATGTCCGAAGCCGCACGCCTCAAGAGCACCGTCTACGTGGGAGGCCTCGACCAAGCCGTTACGGAACAGACGCTCATCGAGGCATTCCTCCCCTTTGGTGAGATCGTCGACGTCACGCTCCCCAAGCCTGATCTCCCGTCCTCCACCGATAACCATAGGGGTTTCGGTTATGTCGAGTTCGAACTCCCGCAGGATGCCAAGGAAGCTATCGACAATATGGACCAAAGCGAACTGTACGGCCGAATTATCAAAGTTGCAGCGGCCAAACCGCAGAAGGAGAGCAATGAAGGACTAGGCAGCAAGACGGCCATATGGGAACAGGTGAGTTAGGTTCTGCTGGTGAGCGTTACTGCGACATTTTACTGGGTACTGACTACTGGGGTATAGGAGGGATATTTGGCAAAACACGCCGTCAGCGAGGAAGATAGGCTAGCTGCTGAACGGGCCAGGATGGCGGCAAGCAACCGTCCAGAGGACCCAATGCAAGGACTGGAAGGGCTAGATGTTGCTGGCCCCGATCCGGAGTGAGCGATATCTGAAAATCAAACAGCGAGATAAAAGATTGGGAGCGAAGCGATCGTAATATTGCTACTACTCCACCAAAACTCCACAATCAGAGCCCTGCTATATACACATGCCGCCAAAATGGTCTTGAGACCCCGTCACCCCGCGCACATTCGGCAGAATCAGCTTCCCGTCACGTCGATACTGCAGGTCTCCGCACGCCTTGGTGGCGGGTTGCCCTCCACATTGAACAATATCATCAATAGTACATTTACTGGCGGTCTTCAGGTCGGCTCCGAGACAGACGCAGAGTCTTGTCCGTCAGCAGCTTCTTGGTACCGGAGTAGATGGCAGCTGAGACAGCGACACTGTAATTATCGGATTAGCTGGGGTGAAGGAAAGTCGGAACAGCGGCCCTCGCTTTGTCATTGCGGGGCAGAAAATCTGTATAGAGCCTACCTCAGAACGATGCCTGTTGTAGATAATCGTTAGCCAACCAATTGTCTTAGCTAGTAGAGAAATTCGAGGACCACATACCAAGAGGAATCAACTCTGGGGGAATCTTCTTCAGGGTCCGGAGACGCTGGGAAATAGTATGAGCTGGCAGCCGCGGTCAGTTCGGTCCCTTGTCAATTGGCGAAATGGAAAGAGTTGATCGCAATGACAAAAGGGTTCATACCGCTCTGGTTCTCCTTCTGTAGAAGCACGTCAGCAAGATCCCGACAGAAATCGTCACTAGCTCCAAGATGGCGGGGCCGGACTTACAGGAGTGGGGTAGAAGAAGGGCCGAGAGGCCTGCATCCTCAGGACACGGGTGGGATACATGGTGAATTGAACTGGAGGTAGCTGGCAGGAGGAGGCTCTTCGGAGGGGCTGCCGCGGTGGTGACGTGAAGCTTTCGAGGTGGGAGAAAGGAACGGATGTCGTAGTTCGGGTGTTTAGGAAACCATGCGCCACGAGTGGCTCGCTAGCCGGCTGCGGCGAATCCGGCTTCACAGCTCCGCCGGTCATTCCACCCGTCACCACCCCTCGGTGCAAGCTCTCTTCAACCATCGCTCACGCTTTCGACCACGACCATCCGCTGTCTCGAAACGCCTCAATTGCGCTTCACCACCTCTACCCGTCAAGATGGTTGCCATTCCTCAGCCCGATCCCGATGAGCCTTGGGAGACCAAGCCCTTCAAGTTCGTGACAGGTAAGCTCTTGCAAGCCGTCTGCAAGGCCCAATTATCGTGAAGAAGTGTCGATTGCTAAGTTCAACACAGCCGGTACGTACAGGATACAGTTATTATCGATTGCAAGACCAACTTGACCGCCTGACCACGGGCGGACGCGCTCGTGAACGTTGCTGACTTCGTTTCTCCTGGGCAAACAGGCTACGACGCCCGCTTTCCAAACCAGAACCAGTACGGCACCTTCGCCCTTAATTCACCGCAATGGAATTTGCTGACGCTATTCCCCAAGGACAAAGCACTGCTGGCAGAACTACGTTGACTACCACAAGTGTATCAACGCCAGAGGCGAGGACTTCCGCCCATGCCGCCAGGTAACTCACCCCAATCTCACATAGCCGCCCTCATTGATTGGCCTCTGCGACCCCATACGAATTGGGCATCGATTGGCTCCTTGGTGAATATTGTTTGGCTGACCGTGCGAAATTAACAGTTCTACCTTGCCTACCGCTCCCTGTGCCCCAAGTCCTGGACCGACAGGTGGGATGACCAACGCGGTAAGTATTCCTTGCATCTATATTCCCTTTATGCCGCTTTGCTCGTGTCAAGTAAACGTCTTGGGAGATACGTTTCTGACAGTCCGACCAGAGGCTGGCAACTTCCCTGCTCGTCTGAACTAGATCACGAATACCCGTTGTTGATCTGTTACCAAGACCTTCACGTCGATGACCCAAGCTTTAGTCTATCAGATGAAGCTGGGAGGAATGCTCTTCCCGTCACCTGGGTCTTTTTGGAGACGAGGGGAATGTTGTATATAGAATCGCGTCGGAGAATCGAAAAAGAATCTTTTCCAACCTTACTGAACCGTACTTTTCCAGAAGAGGCACGGACTATATATCATTGTAGATCTTCTTCGCAGACAGTAATCTTTCCCCCTTTCTCACATACATTGATTTATCCCAGCCTTTCGGATGCTTTTCCTCGCGCAAGGCAAAGCCTAGGCAAGGCCCTGCACGTGACCTCGCTTACGCCCTCTTCCTCCCGTCCGAAACGCCTAAATCATCCGATTCTCGGGTGCCGCCCCGGAAGGTACAAATTTGGAAACGCACTGTGTACATGGCAGCCTTGGGGCCTTTGGCAGACTCAGTTATGAGAACAGAACCAAAGTCTCTCATTACTTGCGAGAATATGCTTTTTCTTAGGCTGACGATCTGTCCCAGAGATGCACAGCCGAGGATGTCGGTTTCTCCATGACGTGCCCTTTCAGGGGCTCTTTGATGGCCTCCACAGCAGTCTTATCGCTTCGAGTATTCGATACCAGATATCAATCATGATCTACGTGCAAAACGCCAAGACAGACAGCACGGAGCAGTTTGGGGACGTTTCTTCCCCACTGCTCGGCGGTGTTTCTCACACGAAAGCTCTGAATGTTTAACTATAATGGATATTTTAAACGAAACGGCCTGGATCCCCATTGGCAACGTTTTACCAGTGGGACAACAGTTGTCTATTCAATTATTGCGGTTGCCACTGGAAGGATTCATTAATGGTGTGTACCCACTGATGGAGGCTCGGTTTTGAAGCCGCTCTTGGATTTCTCCTGGCCCAGAGACCTCACGGTTGCCCTAGGACCTGGATCTCTTCAATGCCTCTGTAATATGATTCATTAATCAGCTCTTGATGTCTAGGTTTTCTATAGATTAAAATTGACCATTTACGAAAAATTGGATGTTCCTTATGAAGACGTGAGAGATTTGTTGATCAATTTCAAGGGTTACTCAACTGTTGACAGTTACATAAGAATTCCAAATCATCAATCTTATCAGCGGGATTTATTCAGTGAGGATCGCTGGCTTCAAAGCCAAGGGCACCATGGGAACCTGATCCTGTCAATGAATACGCACCAGTGAATGCTTCTATTTCTTCCAGGGGCAACTGCAGTCGCCGATCTCGCAGTTGACGTGACGATTTTGGTCCTTGCCCAACTGCTCCGATATCACTGAAGTTTTCATGGATGCCGCTCGTATTTTATTTGCAATTTTAGGACAAACAAGCAGGTTTTGAATAATAAACCCAACATCCAATAATATTGTTCTTTGATCAATTTAACTAACCAAATCAGCAGATCCTGACTTTGCTGTTAGCGAATGGGTCTAACTTCACTGTTGCCTTTAATATGTAGGGTCTGACATACCCCCTTGGAGGCTATGATCGCCAGAACCCCCTGGGCCTATGTTAAAGTCAAATTCCAAGGAGCTCTTCACAAATTGTCCGATACATGCAAGAGATACCGCCTAGAAGCGTAAGTGCAAATATCTAGATATGGTCAAACACCTAGGTCTGTGATATGGGCTGCTAGGTAGACTATTAGTACAAAATTTAGATTACTTTGACCAAGAAGGTAAGACAGATCGCCATAAATTCTGCCATATGCTGTCGCAGCCAACAAGAAGCCCGACTGCCAAGAAATTAGTGAGTGACAGATGGGAAATGATTTAAGTTTTATCCGAGCAATTGGGCGTTTGGGTCCTTATGTATTATTTATGACATGGAGATTCTGTCTCGATATCGTCTTCTGGCGCCGGTTTTCTTTTTAGCTCAGGGATTTCTTTGGTCTGCGCACTCAGAGTTACACCTACATACGCAATCCCCATTCTTTCCTCATGTATACAGCCCTGCCTCTGTACTTCCAGTCATTCGTTCATTATCCTACTTAATATTATGTTCACAAACCTCGAGTCAGCATTTAGCTTTCGATTTAGATAGTATATATACGGTTTTACGCCAACAATGGGCCCCGTATTGCGATTGAGACACGTCCTCGCGATATCTGCTGCCCTTACTACTTTGGCAGCAGCGGATATCTGTTCAACCCTTAAGACCCAAGGCGTGAATGTCGACGCTCCCGTGGAAATCAAATACGAAACCGAATTGCTTGACTACTGGTCAGCCGCATGCTCGGATCTTCGTCCGAAGTGCATACTTTTCCCATCCAGCGCTGAGGAGGTGGCCGACATAGTCCGGCAACTCCATGGCACAGATGACCTTTTTGCCGTCAAGTCGGGCGGTCATATGCCGAATAACGGGTTCGCAAGCGTCCAGGACGGCGTGCTCATTTCAACCAAGAATCTGAACCAAGTTGAATATGATCCGGATACCCAGACGGCCGTCATTGGACCCGGACTCAAGTGGGAAGAGGCTGAGAAGGGCCTCAAGGGGACGGGTCGGACTGTTGTAGGTGGCCGCCTCGGTGGTGTTGGAGTCGGGGGTTATATGCTCGGAGGCAAGCTTTATCATATACCAGAAAGCTCTTATGAGCGTTGGATTCTAATCCTTTATATTGCAGGAGGATTGAGTTTCTTGAGCTCCCAGTACGGATGGGCAGCGAACAACGTGGTCAACTTCGAAGTGGTTCTTGCGAACGGTACAATTGTCAACGCCAATGCTGAGGAGAATGCCGGTAGGAAGAGCCCTTTTTGCATTTCTTTTTTTGGTTGTGTTCAATCGCAATTAAGCAAGTCTAGACCTTTTCCTTTCCCTGAAGGGCGGCGGCAACAACTTCGGAATCGTAACGGCATACACTCTAAAAACACACCCTATGGACCACAAAGTACGTCGTCCCCTTGCCATACATAAATTCATTCATTTTCGTTGGAAATTCCTGACAGCCAGCAGGTATGGGGCGGTAACTACTTCTTCACCCCGAGTAAGACTTCTCAGATCCTCGAAGCTCTCCGGGACTTTACCGAACACTACCCGGACAACAAGGCTGGTATTATCGTCACAAGCGAGAAGGGTGCCCTGGTCGACAGCTGGATCATGTTCCTGTTCTATGATGGACCCAGTCCTCCTGAGGGTGTATTCGATAACTTCACTGCCATTGGCCCTATTCTCGATATCACGAAGACGTGGCATAGCTACTACGATATGGTCAGTTTGACCACTGTCGTCTAACAACCCTAGTGATATACATGCATGGACTTCTAACTGACGTATATATATTTCCTGCTCTTATAGCTCAAACACAACGACAAATTCATCCTGCAGTAGGTCCCCCGTCTTCGTTTCCGTCCGGTGAGAGAGCGACCGACTAAGAATGATCACAGCGGACAACGATACACCATCGCCACCGAAACAACTCCTCTACCCAACAAGACTGTTGGGGGCGAAGTCATGCAGTCATTCTACGACCATTGGCACAATGTCATCAAGACCATCCTTGACGTGCCTGGCGCGCTGGGCTCCATCGCCTTCCAGCCGCTGCCACGCACGATCACCAGCAAAGCCAAGGGACTCGGTGGTGTAAGATAACCTTGAGACGCCCGTCTTCTACCCTCCTGATCCCACTAATAAATATATCATCTCCATCAAGATCCCCATATACCATACCATATACTATATTACTCACAATAGCAACGCAGGACCTCCTCGACTTCCCCACCGACCACGACTACCTCATCATCGAGCTCGACATCTCCTACCTCTTCGCCGCCGACGACGTACAAGTAGACTTCGCCCTGCAGAACATCTACGCGGGCCTGAACAACCTCGTCGACGGCCACGTCGACCGCGGCCGCCTGCCGGACGTCTACCGCCCCCTGTTCATGAACGACGCCTACTTCCGCCAGGACTACTGGGGGCGGCTGCGGACGAGGACGAGGGAGGTGGCGCGGTGGACGCGGCGGAGGTATGACCCGGAGGGGTTCTTCCAGAGGAGGACGAGTGGGGGGTTCAGGTTGGGTTGAATCGAGTTGAATAGGGTTTGGACTGCTAAGTTAAGGAGGGTCTGGATTATTATGATTATTATTATTTTCTATTCTTATACATCACTATTCTTGCGATTAACATTAATATTAATGATTAATCCCATCCGGGGCATTTGTTGTATATATGCAGAGATGTATAGCAGCCTTCATGCATGTTTGATGACTGCTCTGCCTTTATTCTAACTGCCAACATTCAGTTAAAGTGCTGAATTTGCTATTCTCCATATTCATCCGTAGTCTGCATTTTTCTGGCATATTGTATATGTACGTAGCAAAGTATGTATCTACCTAACAGAATGCAAAGTTTCAATTTTACATATTTTGAAGGATAAGATAGCCTCCTGCCAGAGCCATTATTACATACCTAGAATGTATATATAGATATCCTAGTAGCATCTGGTTCAGCTTTGTGTTTACATCTGTAAGTAGGCATTCTCGAGCAACGTAGTCGAACCCTAAAATCCCAGATGGTATCCAATTGCAGATGTGGTGTGCGTCTACATGCAGGTACACGTCTTGGTATCATCAAACCAACTGCACGGGAAGAGATTGCGCAATAAACACACAAGAAAATAAAATGATATCCAAAAACAGACAGCCGTGGTATAGTATAACTCTCTTGCAAATTTGTAGTCGCTTTCCTTCAAGGAAAAGGAAAAAAAAAATAAGGCATCTATCCTGTACGCTTGACACAGCATGCGTACCTCTCTCCCTGTCTATATGTCTATCTACCTAAGATAGCCTTAGATATGCGGGACATGTATGTACATTATGGCTAACGAATGGGTGGTTTGCGTCGCATGTCCTAAATGTTGATCAGCAGCTCGACTCGCGGCGGAGATAGGGAACTATATTCAAAAGTGCTGCCGCCATTTCTTCAATGAAAAGGCAGAGCCATGTGGTGACAGTTATATCCAGGGCGAATACCAGGCGATCGTTTGGCTGAACCTCGTTGGTTGAGCATGTGGGAAGGGAAGGGACCTGTTTGAACCGCCCGGTGTGTGCGCTGCTGACATGAGTCGAGCAAGGTTAAAGGCGAATGCCAAAATTCCGACCCATTTTATATGCAAGATCAGCCTCTTCTTTCCTTTTTCTTTTTCAAGAAACTGTACATATTTTGTCATCTAGATCCTGCCGTCATTCGGTATGCCTTTCAGCAATCGGTAGATCTTCTTATGTTGTTCAAGGAACAGGAATGTCGCGATGGTATGGGGACCGAGGCGGATGAAGCTGGGAACCCAGCCCCGGAACACCCAGCTGACACCCTCCTTGAGGTAGATATCTCTTAGGAGGCCAACGACGCCGTGGCCATGGGTCTCTGCCGGCGAGGCGCTCATGACACGGGTCTTGATCACGTCGACCGGGCTGCAGACCGTGGTCGCAACGAATCCTGCAAGGAAGGACGCCGTGAAGTGCGTGTAGAGGTTGTCGGCCATTCCGACCTTATCGATACACAGCCGTTTGAAGGTGTCATACGACGCGAGCTGCGACGCCGTCATGAGCACGGCCCGGATCGAATTGGGCCAGACACCTCGGAACAAGCTGCTGGGCCCCTCAGTACGGGTCATCTGGACCAGACCATGGAAGGCATGTTTGTAATTCCGTCGCTTCTCAGGAGGGAGGGCCGCATCGGCCTGCATCCGTACGTTGAGAACGTCGGCGGGATTACCCGCAAGGCCACCGAGAAAGCCCGAGGTACAGGCCATAGCAATTAAGGTGGGGAGACCAGGAGGTGAGGAGGAGGATGAGAAGTGTGATTTGAGCTCTTCGTACACACCGAAGCGGGTCGTGGAATAGGTCAGCTGCCGGAGGATCGATGCGGAGAGCTGGGAAATGTGTCAGAAGTCAAAATCCCAGTTTTGAAAAATGCTATGGTCAATGGGCACACATACACCGCTGTAAAGCCCGAGGAACCCGTCATTCTTGAAAACGTACACAAAAGTGCGCAGCATGCCCTTGGGGGCCCCAGGAGCACGCGTTTGTAAGCGGACCTAAATCAAAGAACTTTTTGTCAGGACAAGGGGACGTAAAGCGTCGTCGTTTCCGCCACAAGAAATTATTTTGTAATATACCTTCACTAGACAAGCACTGTCAGCATAGAATAATTTCTCGACTCAATGGCAACGGGCTAGTCTTACCCAGGTCCAGAGGATGAGTTACCGCAGCGGCGAAGCAGGAGGCCGATCCGCCAAACCAGAAAGGATAATGCACCTTCTGTCTTGGCTGCTGCGCCCTGGAATCCTCTAACTTGCCGCTGCCTGCCATCTTGACGACGAAGCAGTGAGCATTAGAATGCCCGGGGCAAGCGAAAAGAGCGGAGAGGTTCTGCTCGAGCTGGAGAACGAGGGACTTGGGAATTGGAGAAGGGTTCGGACTTCGCGCCGTGAGAGGTTGATAATGCCGACCGAAGATTTTCGGAACGCGGGGCCCGTGGCCAGGGACCGTCGTGACAAGAAGCCTGTTTCGGAAGGCAGCCCGAGTCACGGCAAACCGCGAGGTCTGTCAGACGGTGTACATAGATCTACAGTGTAGACGCTCCATCCTCGTGCAGGCTGGGGTGTTATTACAGATAGAGGCTGCAGGCGGTTTGTTCTCAACTGGCACGATGTCTGAGCAGATAATGTTGATATCTCCCTTTATGTTTACTTTGCTGTCTGCGCAGGCACCGGAACATGCCGAACATCGCGCCGTAAAGTCGAGACGCGCCGGTCAGGTTGACAGCAAGATATTTCAGTCAATTATGGCAATTCTTACCAATTGCGCAGATTCAAACCTGATAATAAACACGAGGCTAGTTACCAATTACGGATAGCTTTGTGGTACCTAACTGCCTTGGGAGATCAGCCTTGCCAACAGTAGGAAAGGCCAATCCCGCATTGATAGATTGGCCCTGTCAAGCATCCTGTCAGGCATATCAAAGTGAAACCTGCGATCATTGTTATTAAAAACTTATAGCCGCGCCCATCATGGATTACATGCGGAATCGCGCTGATACGCCACTATGCATAGAGGCAGATGTCGGCCTCGGCGGCGCGGTTAACCCGGCCCGAACGTGCGAGGGAAACATCTTGGAGCTCAGCGCTTCAAGATCGAGGACCCCGCAACAGCGCATACGCAGACGACAACCCTCTCGAAGAGGAGGTCGGGAATATGCGACTGCTTGCCACGGGAAGAGCCCTGCGCGCAGGCAGTGGCAGGTGGTCAATTGCTTCCTGTCGAGGAAGGACACTCGTTCCGCCCTCGCATCTCCAGTATACTGCCGGTGTTGGCCTGAGATACTCGAGCTCTACATCTGCTTGGACGAATGACGCAGTAATCGAGCGCACCAAATCTGCACCTACTAATCAGCAGCGTCGTCTGACGACCTCTGCACAGCAAACCATCACTATCGGGGGTTACCCATACCCAGCCGACGAATGGACGAATACTCCAGAGACGATCCTCTCGCACGTCGGTCGCGGGTTATATCTTGACGAGAATCACCCTCTCACAATTACCCGAAGACTCATTGAAAGCCAGTTTCCTGGCCCTGTTTACGGCAATTATGTCGAACAGAACCCCGTCGTTTCCACCGCTCAGAATTTCGATGTCCTCGGTTTTCCTCCAGATCATCCGGGTCGCAGCCGCACCGACACCTACTATGTCAATAGGGATACCGTTTTGAGAACACACACGAGTGCCCATCAGCAGGCTTATTTCAAGCGCATGAATCAGAATGGGAAGACACACCCAGAGGAGGTGGGATATACAGTGGTGGCCGATGTCTACCGGCGGGATGCAATCGACCGGAGCCACTACCCGGTTTTCCACCAGATGGAAGGCGCCAGGTTGTGGAAGCGCCCAAAGACTGATCCCTTGAGGTATTCTGCTCAGACTTCCGCTGCTATCATGGAAGATGTAAAGAAAATTCCCGTTCACGACATGGTGGTCGATGACCCCAATCCTACGATCCACCCGGAGAGGAATCCCCTTCAGGCGGAACATCACAGCGCCGAGGAGGTGGAGGCTATAGCTGCACACCTCAAGCGGTCACTCGAACGCATGGTTCTCAAGATATTCTCGGAGGCCAGTAAAGCCGCCGACGGGTCTTCGAGCCCAAAGCAGGACCCCCTGAAGGTCCGATGGGTCGAGGCGTATTTCCCCTTCACGAGCCCTTCCTGGGAACTCGAAGTGTTCTGGCAGGGCGACTGGCTCGAGATCCTCGGCTGCGGTGTCATAAAGCAGGATCTGCTCATCAACTCCGACGTCCCCGACCGTGTCGGATGGGCCTTTGGGCTGGGGCTCGAGCGTATAGCCATGCTCCTCTTCAACATCCCGGACATCCGTCTCTTCTGGTCCCGAGACGAACGGTTCCTCTCGCAGTTCAAGGCCGGCAAGATCACCCGATTTGAACCCTTCTCCAAGTACCCGGCCTGCTACAAGGACGTGGCGTTCTGGCTGCCGTCGTCGGCTGCCACAGGCGCCGGCGCTCCGGGCGGCGTCATGCCTTTCCACGAGAACGACATCATGGAGATCGTCCGGGACGTTGCGGGCAACACTGCAGAGGACGTCAAGCTCGTTGACGAGTTTACGCACCCGAAGACGGGCAGGAAGAGCATGTGCTACCGGATCAACTACAGGAGTCTGGAGCGCACGCTGACCAACAAAGAGACGAATGAGCTGCACGAGAAGGTGAGGACGAGACTGGTGGAGAAGCTGGGAGTCGAATTACGATGATTATCGGACGCGGCGCTTTTCCCTCCACATTTTGGCCCTCGCCTTCGAAGAAGTCGCATGTACAGTATATCTGTGATAGATATCAGATCCTAAAATGTAAAATACCTTTCGTCCACTCACACCTTCCTTCCAGTGCTGTCCTAGGGTGTCCTTGATAGCCATACGCTTCTTGTTTTTGTTCCCGGATAATCTCCAAAAGGCAGATAGATAGTGCATGCAGAGATAGCCTCTGGACCCGGTTCAACCGACATGTCTCTATTATTGTACTGTACCTCCAGCTTTTCTATCATCCTTTTGGAGCTCATCCCTAGATGACAATGGACGTCCCATCCTGAATGGGAAGATAGCAAAGAACACAGTCAAAGGGACATAAACAAGACAGAAACATAATGCCTTGTGCCCCCGTGTCATGCCATACCCACGCCAGCCAATGCCAGTTCCAAAAGCAGAAGCACTTTAAGAAGGGGGGAGACGACGGTTGTTGTATAGGCGTCATATTGCGACAGATGATGAGAGGAGAGGGGGGTGTTAGGGGGTGTTAGGAGGTGCTATCGGGCAAAATAGCAAGGTAGGGCGTTATTCTACATGTGCATTCATATCCATACCACAGGCTGGCAGCTTAAAAACACAATATCAATATGGAGAAATACCGAGAAAGAGATCATGCCCGTGTCAACCTTATTGTTCATATGTTTCCCCGTCAGGTGCGGCTTGGTATATTGTACAGAGGAGAGTTTCGAGGATAGGGGTTACGAGATGCGGTTGAGAGGAGGGAGAAGGGAGAGAAAGATATGGGTCGGCAGTCAAAGGTAGTCGAATTCGTTTAAGAGTTCTTGACGACGCCAACCTTGGCGGCCTATTAAAGGGAAGTCAGCCGTCAAAGGTCCACCAGCTGAAAAGAGGAAGGGAAGATCACCCACCCTCAGAACTCTGCCGTTCAGAATGAAACCCTTGCTCTGGACATGCATGATGTCGCCATCTTCCTTATCCTCCACCTTGGCCATGAAGGTAGCCTCGTGCAGGTTCGGGTCGAACTTCTGAGGCTTGCCATCCTCAGTAGGTTCACCGGGGTCGAACCTCTCCAGACCATGCTTCTTCAGCGTGCTCATCAGGATGCTCTCGGTCATCTTCAGGCCCGTGTAGAGGTCAATCAGGTCCTTGTTTGCCTCGTTCTCCGGGGCATTGATCTTCTCAGCTGGAACTGTGGAGAGCGCGCGCTCGAAGTTGTCGACCGTCTCCAGAAGGTCGGTAGCGAACTTCTGGATGGCAAAGGTACGGGCGACTTCAATGTCGCGCCTGGTGCGCTCCTGGAGGTTACGGAATTCCGCGACCGATCGGAGGTATTTGTCCTGTTACGAATGATCAATTTTGTCCGTGACTATGTACCCAGTGGAATGTTGCATGAATTGGTGCGGAAGATAGTTCCGGAGGTGTGTATAACCTCAAGGATGCTGAGATGGTAAAATACCTTCAAGTCAATGATTTGCTTCTTGCTCTCTTCTAGCTCCTTTTTCAGCGGATCTCCTTCAGCTTTCTCCTCAGGTTCCTTCTCGGCCTCCTGCTTGGCCTCCCCCTCCTGTGCCGGAGGGGCCTCCTTCTCGGCTTCCTTCTTGGCCTCTTTCTCTGCAGGAGCAGCCTCCTTCTCGTTTTCCTTCTTTTCCTTGTTGTTTTCAGCCTCTGAAGAATAGAAACGTTGGGCTACTTGAGGAGCAAGACGCCTGGTTGATCGAGGGAGCTGCTGCAACGGCGATGTGCGCCTGAGCGGCGATGATGCGGCAGGTATGGAGCGGAAAGAAAGCGCAGATCTGGCGATCTGGCCATGTCTTAACAGCGTCCGTTGAATCATGATATCTGAGAGGAATTGGATACGGCTTAAAGAGAGCCTAGAGGGATGCGCTGTGTTTTGTGGAAATAATATACAGGTGACGAATGTTTCGTTGCATCACCGAGCGAGTTTCGCTACTCGAAAATTGAGAGCTCTGGAAAAACCAACACCGATCCTCCGGTCTTACATAACCTCCGCCGGTCCTCTTCTTGGCCCCTCCCTTGGCGTGACAATTTCATCTCTGGACTGTCCGGTTCATCATTCCCAGTAGTGACTGTCTTGATTGATGCACGTTGCCATTAATTAAATATCAGCTACTGTCTTGTGCCATACTTATTGGATGAGCCATAACTGGCCCATCAACTTAGGATTTTGATCCCTACTGCCGTCCGACGTTACCAGTCTTACGCTTCCTTTTATTCTCCAGCTCCCAGAGACCTAAGACAGCCTATCTATGTCTGGCTAATGTGATAAATTCTGACTATATTATCAATTATCGATGATGAAAGGCAACAAAGACACGCCGGTTATGACATGAATATGGGCAGCTCCACTAACAAGCATGAGCCATTACCTATGTAAAATGAACACATGCATTATAACAATGGGTATGGCTAATGACTATACGCACAGCGCAAGGCAAAAAATATTTACATTATTGAATCTTATGAAATTCTGGTCACCCAACCCATCATCCAGTCCCATGTCAAATAACCCCTGTGGCCAGTACAAAATGCAAAAAAGAACAGATAGGGACAGACTGAACTGCTTCAGTGTCAGATGGACAAAAGTACCAATTCCGACAATATCCTTGACAGTCCGGAAACTTGTTTTTGATGCATTAGGGAATGACGAGGCCAACATTCACGAGGGGCCATCTCGGTATGAATAGAAAGCGATTCAAGCCAAGTCATTGTCATCCTGACGGGAAGAAATGCCGTTCCTGGACTCGGCCATAAGTTCCATCTCCTTTTCAATATCCGCGAGAAGAGCGTGCACCTTCGCATCCGCGTAAACTCCCGAATCCGCGTAGACTTTGATAGACTCGACGTCTTTGCGATTTACTCCCGGTTGGTCATCTGACTTCGCTGGGCTCTGTGGAGGTGTCTGCTCTTCAAATGCCTGAGACCCAGCTTTCGTCGTCTGTAATAACAAGGCCGCAGCCATGTGTTCTAGCAGCTTCTGTCTGACGCGAGTTCGCCGGTTTTCCGCATGCTCCAGCTTTATAACCCACTCGTCTATGGACAGATCAAGCTCCGCAAGTGCTTCTTCCTGTCTCAACATACTCTCCCTGCAAAATTTGGACACCCTTGGCGACTTGAGGTAGTTGATCATTCGTTCATGCAAATTCCGCCGTCCATTACGGAGAGAGTTGTGTGTATTGCGCAAGTATTCGCAGCGTTGATCGAGGATTCGGAGCTCCTTTTCAGCGGTTAGAACAACCTGATGGATAATTCGAATCAGCAGAGGACCCAGGACCCATACCTGTGACAGTGCCTTGACCTCTTTATATTTTAACACCTCGAATTTCTCAGCCTGGCTGCTGGCCTGCTCGTGCAGTTTTTCTATCTCCTCCGGTGAGAGAGCCGAGGAAGCCTCTCGTGGAGGGAGACCCGAAGGGAGGGTGATGAATGGGATATTCTCCTGAGAGGGGCGTCGCTTGCTCATTTTCCTTTCAAGGTTGTTCGGTTTTCTTTCAAGGGATCTGTCCTTCGTTGGCTGCCTGCCACGGTCCAGTATCGAAGTTCCAGAAGGATCTCGTTTACATTCCTGTCGTGCTGCTCGGTCCTGCTCATGTGTAGCGCCTGCAACATTCGGCCCTGCCGAAGCGCTTTCACTTCTCTTATGACGACGAGATTCTGACCTGTTCAAAAGATTCCACATGTGCGGAGAACGTCGCCCATCCATTGCAGTAGCTGCTCTCGGTCGAGAATATGAACCCTGCCACCTAGATGTGATAGGATTTGAGGAGGCTGATTCTAGGCGACTATTCGCGGTTGAGGCCTGGTTGTTCAGAGAAACGTCTGTTGCCGGCGGAGTATTGAACCTGGATTTTGGCGGTTGTGCTGTTGATGCCGTACGACGCAGCGTTCTTGGGGACTTGGGAGGTACCGCGGGTGGCTTATCGTCTTCTGAATTTGTGGCGTTTGGCTCTTTGTTCGGAGCATCCAGGTTCCTTTGATTCTGTCCTTCTGTTTCATCATCACTCAAAGGAAACGGACGTAATGCACTGTCATCCCCTTCCGGGGATAAAATGACAGGTTCAGAAACAGGCTCGAGAATGACATCCTCAAAAGGGCTTCGTGACCAGGAAGACCCCGGTGCACTATTTGATCTTTCGTGAATGGGAAATCTCCCTGGGATCGTCGCTATGACGCTTGTGAGCACAATGTTCTGAGCCCATACTATTATTCTAAGGATCGCACTTACGAGAATCCATGTAATTCTCCTGGACTGTGGTCATTGGCTCGATGCCGAGCTCTGGGAAACTGATCTTCCGCCGCCTCGAGAGGGGCCCTTCCTTGGGATGCTTGAGTTTCGTCGTCGAGCCGAAAGATGATTGCACTCCTGTTTCTCGAAGAGAAGGACTCGATTGGGTAGTCATCAATTCGTGGACCCGGCCAGATGGCGAAGGAATTGCTTTCTTGATTGATGGCCATAGTTGATATTTTGGCCGTTCTGCTGCACTTCGTGGACTCGTCGGCTCGTCGCTCTCCGGAATCTTGCTGCTGGTCTGGATCGGACGTTATGAGTATGCAACAATTCTTCTCTGTGGGGTTTGGCGGATGGTATTTCGGAACTCACCACTGCGTAAGTTTCTCTCGCCACAATATTGTTGAGACCGACGTTGACGTAAGGGTCCTGGGGACTCGTTAAAGACTGTACGAGGATATTCATTATTGCGCACGCCTAGCAAAATCTGCAGACGATAAGCTCCAGGATGACGACCAGCTGCAGTATATGTCTAGGGAGCCTGCAGTAAAAGCTACAGCCGCCAATATTATATCTAAGGATACGACTATTGCAATAAGGGAGAGGGCTATAATGGAGCTTATTATAACGTCTGTCAAGCCTCAAACGTCTATGCCAGCTACTAAGCAGCGGAAGGAACCCGTTTTCCTGTCACACAGGGCCACGAGCTACTAGTCAGGGCTTAGGTGCAGCACCTGCAGCTTGAAACAGTATCCATGCCGACCTTGAGGATTGGGCTACTGTAAGTTTTGTATCATGTACGGAATATGACCCTCCTCGTTCCTCTTCGGGCGGCGGCTTTCTGGGGTGCCAAGGGGCCGACGGCGGGACGTGCCACTCGAGAACCCGAACAGCGTAAACAATAGGGTCTTCTCCCGAGTCCAAGAAGATCTTAGGCTGCTCGTTGCTTAACGGCTGTTCTCACGCCCCGCCGGACCCCTACCCGAGGCGGCCTCGTAAAGAGCGGCAGGTCAGGCCCGCGAGACCGAGTTTACCTTCGCTGGGCCTGTAGCATCGTCCCTCTTGCTCCACAGATCGCTGTTGGTCTGGCACTGAATCTCCATTCGGATGAGGATGGAGGCGCCCACAGGCAGGCCTCGTGGAGGGAGGGGCTCTGCCCTGCCCTTCCATCGGTCCCTGTAAGCGAGGCGTTACTTCTGTCGTCCCTTGTCCTGGCCAAGTGCGGGTCTGACATTGACAGCTGCGGATTCTGCCTGTCACACTTGGAATGCCGTCCTTTCAGGACGAGGATGAGATACAGATGCATCTGGAATTAAGGTGCTACTCGCAGAAAGTGTCGTTCAGAGTCTGCACATAAGAAGTCGCCGTGGGAGAACGATCAGGGCCATCCCGTCCATTGCATACACTGCCTAGCCCGGATGTTTCGAGGCTCATTAATAATTGTCCGTATTCTCGCAGAATCATGAATGACCGTTGTTTTGATTGCCTCGAGGCATATATTGTTCTATGCCTCTCTTGATTATTGCCTCTAACGTGTCTACAGACTGATACGATGCAGGCCCTGACTTCCAATCCCTCCCATATCATCCAGCGCTGGGCATTCCCTGGCTCGACAGATTTTGCTGAATTGCTGATACTTTCAGCGAATCCTAGGTGGTCGCCGACTTGGAGAAATTGAGGTACAGTGCTCCATACACTACATGCCACACAGCACGGTGAGACTGTACCAGTTTTACTGTCCTCCTTGCAATCTTCTGCGGCTCAGTCCATAAGAGCAGGGCTTCGTCCTTTCAATTCCCATTATTCATAACCAAAAACAAGCGACGAAATATAGAGTCGGGTTCCGGCTCCCCGCCGCGCTGCGGAACCGGGAGCCCTTCGAGATTCCAGACGGTGTACGCAGTACGTGGTAAACCCCGCAAATTGCTGGTTGCAGCAATGTTGCTATAATAGGGGGCTGATAAGCGAAACTCAGCGGATGGCTCTAGCCGAATCGGAGGCCTCGAGAAGACGGGCTCTCCTCTTAATGGGCATCACGAGATTACCATGACTACGCTCACTTGATTTTGGTGTCTTGGCGGTGACAATTTCAGGAAAGTGTTCTAAGACTGCGGACGTTTTGCAGCGGATGTCGCGGACACTCCAGGATCCCGTCGCTTTAAGGTTCAGTCAAGTCGTCCAGGGAGCCAAGACTGTGAACCTCATGGTCTCTTTCACACTGACACGACCTCTCTGGTGAAGAAAATCTTCCACAGATATCAGGACGCAAACATGCCAGAATTAGTTTTGCGCAGCAGACTAGATCTCTATACGGGATATGCAATGTCTGCGAAACTCCGACAGCGCGGTACCGTCCGGGATATGATGTCTCCTATATCAAGCGATTGTTTCACAAAGATGCTTTGGACCTGTGACAGCGACTGCCACGAGGAGTTCCCGCCCGACTGATAGCCTCGTTAACCTAAACCCTTCTGAGGAAAACGCGGTCTCTGAGCATGCCTCAAGTGGCTTGTTTCGGAGGGACGGTTGTCCACGCTGGGTTAGGATTGACTCCACTCACTCGACTCTCTAAGTGTGATGGTTCAGGAGGGTTGAGCTCTAGGAGCGGAGGACATACCATAAAGAAACACAAACACATAGCCTGGTTATAACTGCCCTATTAAGAACCTCTTTGCTTGCAACATTCAATGCGATGTGGCGGAAACAGCGTTTGTTTCCCAAACAACACACAAACGACACGAGTCCTATTTCCTGCTCAATGCGCCGTCTCCGGGTCTAAACAATAGTCAAGGAGTAGGGATGGTCGATCTGTCAGCGACATTGACAAATCAACATACTCCGTACGACTGGTTGCTCTAGTATACCGAGTTCTCGGGACCGCGGCCGCTCGCCGCCGTCGCAGGTTTTGCCCTCTCTGGCTGCCTTTACGAGTCTTTACTCCGTGTCTTACGAACCTTAATATAGCAAGCGGACGGATCGTCAAATTGTCGCTGCAAATTCTTACCTCTGGTCTTTCGAATAATGCGGGCTCCTACTGTATAAAATGATGTGCTTATCCCTTCGTTGGCTTGAGCAGGCTGTAGCTTGGCCCATCTCTCTATGAACCCTCTCGATATTGCATAGCAGGAACCCTCAAGAGCCAGAGCGGACCTTTCATGCCATGCACAATATTTTTTGGTTGATATGTTACAGTGAGATCGTGCATGGCCTCGAGCCACGTCTCCACCGCAGCCGCAGCCTGGCCTGATTTTGGGCTGTGGGGTGCCGAGCAGCAGATCTTCTTGTCACAAGGGGCCTTAACGGGCACGAGAGACAAGCTTCATGAGCGGCTGCGTGGTTGACCACATCGACGGTCCCTATATGTGGGACGCAATATGGTCTAGAGAGCTCGAGACATTTTTGCTAGAGAATCGACCGGGTTCCCATGAACATCGTCAGACATTTTCAAGCAGGGACTAGTGGATTTTCAAGGAAGCAGAGTCGGACTCATCCATTTCATTGCTGCCCATGTACGTATAGTTGTCCCGGATTCCAGTCTGTCACTTTGAAAATCAACCCTCTCAACAAGGCTTTGCGATCTGCGACGGTCCCTTGACTTGTCAGACATTAGTAATACGGAGTTCTCCGGGCAACCCATCTTGCAGCCTGGTCCACGATCAAAGTTACCCAGGATGTGAGCACCGTTGAAAGGCGAAAGATGGGGTGGGCGTGGCCCATTGGACCGTTCTCGCCCTCAGATAACGCTAAATGTCCCATTCGGAGAATAAACCGATATTCAGATACGATTGGCGCTACTTTTAGTCGGGTTGGAGATGGCCGATTGTCGGTCGCGCTACGCAGCACGGTGTGTCTCCTCGAATGCTGCGCAATAAATTACCCAAGTCCTACTTTCCGTTCCTGAGCAGCATTTAATTATCAGATATTTAGAAGAGGGGGAGGGCAAATAAGACAGGTATACCATTTACATCCATCCTTTGATCGATGATATTTCATCTTCCCTGGATTCACATCCAGATTCGCAATACGATTCGGTGCTAAATATCTCCGGAGTAATCGCGCCGTTGATTCGGCAAGTTAGCACTGACCAATGTACGGAGATTGTACAGTTCAAGATCGACATGTCGCACAATCGATACTCCATACTCCATAGGGAGTACGGACTTCGGCAGACAGATCGATAGATAGACAGGAAGATAGCAGATAGACTTGAGGAGGTTGGCGGTCGAATCTCGATCGATAAGCACTACCTGGGGGCCTCCTCTTCTACCGGAAGACTGCAGGCGAACGATCGAGTCCTAAAAGGAATCCTGGGTTACACATACGCACGCCAGCGCATCCGAAAGACAGGTCGACCCTGTCCCTGTCCTTGCAGCCTTCACAGCATTCGTGAACCCGGAAACCGGATCACAAGCCAGGCTCATGATCAGGGAGCAGGGGGGATGGCATCGGAAGAGGTCAACCCCTGCAGAATACTCCGTACTTGGTCCGAGTCGTCAAGGTCAAGACGTCAAGAGCCACACAGCGGCCCTTGCAGCGGATTCTTGCCGCGTCCCCCGTGTGTCATCCATCCGTCGGATATTTTCCCGAGCATCTTCTTGCATCCGTGACCGGAGAAAAAAGATAGTATATTTATTCTACTGTTTGGGACACTTTAGGCCGGGCCGTTCCGAATTCCCTGCGTCCGCTATGACTACAGAGTAGTCCATGTTCGATCTCAAAGTCTGTACGACAAGTATATTACAAGGTAAGTTAAAATGTATATGAAGCAGTACTTAGCCAGCAGTAGGATCGGAATCGATGGCCGTCATTGTCATGATACCGCGTATGCAGAAGGTGGAGAAGAAGAAAAGCAAGGGGCTACAAATATGTATATAGATCGACTGCTTGGCGCGTGTGGAACGTTAGAGGACGTTTGGCAAGCAGAATAACAGGCAGGAGGCGCACAAGGAAGGGGGAAAAAAGGGAAAATTACCAGATCACAGCATAAACACTGCTCAATTCAAGCAAGATCGTATGTACATACCAAAAAAAGGTAATATCAAGAAACATGGATGGAACTTGAATCCAGGGCCTAGATCCCGATCGGATCCCGATGACGCCGCCTTGACCGCCTTCCGGCAGAATATAAGTTTCATGTGGTGATTGATGCTCTTACCTTAGTCCGTCCCCTCCTCCGAGTCCAAGTTCCAACTCCACTCGACCTGTCGGAGACAAAACCGAAAACTTCTTTTTCTCCTCCTTCTCCGGACCGGACGAAAGGGACAACGTCAGTAAGTCAAAGTCTCAAATCAATATTAATAAGACTAGAAAGTCCTTCGCGACAGCAGGGCGGGGAAACGACGGAGCTCGTGGATTTTCATGATAATCCACAGATCACCATGTGGGTTTGCTGTCTGATCGACGACATGGCCAGGCCATGTGCCCCTGCCCTGAAGCAAACAAAGTGGACCGGCGGTTTTGGCCACGCGGGTTTCGTTCAATCGGCAAGTGGGGAGGAGGGGGTGGTTGTTGAGATGCAGGTTCCGTAACCCGTTACAAACGTGAGGCAGAGGTAAAACGACGTAGCGAACGACCGAAGGAATAATAGGCCTTCGAGGATGTGGGATCTACTACTACCTGTCCAGGTAAGATACGAAGATAGGTACCTGAGGAAGGTAGGTAGGAAGGTACAGTACATACCTAGGTAGGCATGTGTTGATATGGGTGGACCGGCCATGTCGTTCTACGGGTGCGTGCTTCTTCTCTTCTTGCTTTTTATGCTGTCAACTCGAGTATAGTGGTTATGTTTATTCCAAATACTCGTGACTCCGTAGGATGTACATACTCAGTGCCTATGTATATGTTGTGATCCTGGGTACATGTACAGTATGTACATGTACATTACATCTACACAAGCACAGTCCATGAGTCCAGCATAGAAGATCTGGACAAACACTACTGTACAACATATCAGGTGCCTCCGATGCATCCTTCTGAACTATGTACTACACCAAGTATGCATTATGATTACTGCTTGACATCATGTACCATGTACCTACTGTACATAGGCCGAAACTGCAATTCCAGTTCTGGCTTCGGTCACGACGACAACATCCCCTTAGAAGTGTGAGTTCATGTACCTAGAGGATGGGTATGAGTATGGATATGGATATGAGCTTACGTAGGTACATGTACCTATGCGGACTGTACGGAATACATGATGGGGTACAGTACATGCTTAGCTACCTAGGAAACCTACATACCCACCCGCACAGTCTGGAGATTTCTCGGCCGTTTTGCGCGTGACTAAGCAATTAGAAATCAATGAATCAGTCAATCACCATGTAGTGAGGGACTGGTGGATACACACTTAATTCATGCTTGCTGAACAGGACCAAACCTCAATCCGGATAGGATGGTTCAAATGCTTACTCCAGATACAGAAGCAAGAATAGGAGGTAGCATAAGCATCTGCTGCAATGGCAGCTATCAAAACTAGTAGAGAGCGTATTTTGTTTTGGTGTGCATGATAATTACTATTAGACATCAGAGTTACCATTATCGATATATACCTATAGTACAGTATTATATAGGCTCTCCTCCTATTTTTTTGACGCGTGGGGGCGAAACTATCGATTAGAACGCGAAAAACATCAGCAGAGCAAAAGAAATGCGTTTCGGAACATTTTCGATCTATTATTAAGCATGAGAGCGCTCATAGCAATGCTAGAGTACTCCATAGCATTGCAGTATGTCCTATATTTGACACGTTGGGACGGACTATCGATACGTGAACTCGCACAAGATACTTGATTGTCGATAGGGGGGCCAACTCAGGGGCATTTCATACTCCGGAATCGAGATCCTATGTCCTGCAAAGAGCTTGGGGCGCTCTACGAGCTCTACACGGCGTATGGCCATGCATCGTCGCTCTCTCACCGCTGACGGAGGCGGGGTAACAAGCAACCCCCTGCATCGATCCCAGCCACATATAGATACAATTCGTCGGATACTCTCCGAGACCCTACTATACCTTATTGTGCAGCTATGTACGCAGGACGCCGATGGTATGTGCCGAGGCTGAGTTTCTGCAGCACTTTTTTTTGATCCCGACGAGCATGTGTCTCCGGCACTGGGACCGTTCTCCAGGGGTAAGTGCAGACATAGCAGTGACTGGACTCCTGCAAGATGAGTGTAGCTCGCTAGTCTGAATACTTACTTGCCGACCGCCACAGCTGAGAGAAAGAAAGAGAAGGAAAGAGAAGGCGAAACTACGGAGTAAAACAAAGAAAGGCTGGAATCCTTGAGCTATGCAGCCAATGAATGACCTGCATATCCGCGTCGGGGGCGAGTTTTTTCTATGCAGCCCATTTCAAAAATAAGCAGCTAGGCCTGCACCTGTCACATCGTTTAGCTTCAGCGCTAGATCAACGAAACGTTATTTGTCTGCATTCTCCCAGGACTTCTCGATCCAGTCAGAGACTGTATACACTCCGTGATGTGTAGAGGGCGGAGCGCCTGCCTACTACCATGTACAGTACTTACTTGCATATGTAGCGTCCCCATGTCCATGCCATGAGACGAATCTGCAACCGTCGATTGCTAGTCACGTCGTGACTAGCGTTTCTTTTTCTTCTCTTTTTGTTCATGAAGATAGACTTTGATAGCCCTAACTGCCTAACTTAGTACCTGACAGACCCAGGCCGTCTCCATTCTTCTACCGTTTGAGAACCTTCAGTATCTCCCTAAGTGTTTGAGCTTTGTGCGAGTCATACTGTTACTATCAGCTCTACCTTTGTCTGATAGTGCCTTTTCTTTTCTTCTAACTGCGTACGGAGTACCTTCGCAACCTGCCTAGGTACGGTAGGTACTATCCTGATTCCGGTCGATCAACTGATTGATCTGCTGTGCAGACGCAGCACTTTGTTTGTGTCACATATAGGTTCTCACGACCTCAGGCCCTCAGTTCGGCGGTGAGGAGAAAGAAAAAGCAAAAGTGAGTGAGGCTTAATTGATTGGTACTCCATTCCCTTCCCCTGCCACCCTGATACTGAAACCACGACATACACGGTTACTCCGTACAGGGTATTGTCACGACCAATCTGCAGTCTCGCATCTGATATGCAGAATCTCTCGTGCTAGTTGGCGGGAATGTAGGCCTGAGGCGCATTGGAATAGAGTAGGTAGCTGTCCTGTAAAAAGCAAGTTTTGTGTCTCTGTTGGGCGAATTGTTCGAGCCTTGTGGGATTGATTGTGGATGAGGCAGTAGTGTTCTGATATTGTAACATTTTTTTTTCAAACTTCTCAAGTTAGATGAAAAGGGAAGAGGGTGATATATATGCCGTTGGGTGCTTGAGGAGGCTGAGGGTCACAACCAACAAGTACGCGTAGTACAGTACCACTACTAGCAAAGTCAGTCCATTCCCTCACTTGGGACTCTTTGGATTTTGTTTAACTCGTTTCAATGGTGATGGGACCTAAAATAAATGCTCATTTGCAAGTTTATCGAGGTACTGTACAGTACATACATGCTAACTCTTAGAGAGGATTGAAGTACAAATATCCATACATGCACACAAGTAGTCTTGGCCGAATTTGTGAAATGACATAGTACCTATGTAGGTAGGCCACATGAAAGGATAGACCATGGAGATATGTACATACTTGTGTAAAACTATATGACTTCACCATGGTTAGCTGTTGGACAAAGAAAAGCAACGCTACCTATTTGCCTTTGCAAGTTTCCGACCTTCATATTCCAACATTAGCTGCCGTCGTATGGCTAAAGGACTCCAATATATAAGAAGGAGCAACCAACTTCTAGCCATTACTGAGGTTCAGAACTTGTTACAAAGGTGTGAGTGACTCGGTCAGAGTTAATTTTATTGGAAAAACACATCGGATTTTTTTTTCATCACATACAGAAATACATCAGCAAAGAAAGGATTCAAAGATGTATCTTAGATACATGAGATGTCAAAACGAAAGAGAAAAGAAATCTAGTAAATTTCCCTCTCTGTCTTCCTCATAAATCTGTCCTTTCGTTGGAGACCTCAAGTTATTAAATTTGTTGGTTGAGATGCTAAAAATGTTAAAGGAGCATAGATAGAGAAATCTCATAATCATTCTAGTATCTATTCTAACAGTCTACCATCCTGGGGATTTAAAGTCCAATTTATTTTCCCTTCCTTCATCATGTCTTGATCTCAGTGTCCGCCAGCGAACACCCGAATATCAAGACCTACTCAGACACTCCATAAAGCTAACCAGGCTCCACCCTCCGAGTCTCGTTTCGGACTCCTCTGACAGCTACTTAGGACCTACCACGGATGCCACTTTAACGCGGAGTTGCCAGAATCCTTTCCCATTCTTGCGGATTGATCCGGTTCAAGTACGCCACGGCCTCGTTCACATGATCCGGGAATTGCGACAACCTCATCTGATGGACAGCAGTTACTACTGCATCTTCGGTCCTTGGAGGAACCTCCACGTCTACCTCGAACGCGAAGAAAGCCGCTGTCGCGAGGCCATGCTCGCTCACCTGTCCGTTGTCATCCAATGTGTAGGCAATGATCAATTGTTGCAGCCGCCGTGGCACGCGATCCAGGGGGATGAAGACCCTGGTGCTGATGAGTCGGTCGTCAGTGGAGGTGAGGTACGTGAATTGGCCTTCTGATGACGATGGATTGTCGTTCGGGAGACGTCCTCCTGACGATGATGAATTACTTTGGAGGAGTCGGTTGCCGTTGGAGATGCCGTTCGTGAGTCGGCCTCCTGATGATGAATTGCCGTTCTGGAGATGGCCTGATGAACATGATGAATTAGTTCAAGTTTTTTTTATAAGGTCAGTTTCAGTAGGTAATACATACTCATGATTTTTTTGTATTGTATTAAGGACTTTGGTCGAGCTATTGAGTGACGGTTTCCCTATGCTGAAAGTAAGCAAGTTACATGACTGCCAATATGAGTAGTCACCGTGGACTTCCTCAAGTATACATAAATGCTAGCTTCTATATATAAACCTGGAAGATGGGGACAAAGGGTCAAATAGGCAGAAGAACTGGACTTACCTCTCAATCCAACAAGCGACGAACGTGGATGCCTTGAGGTTGCGTATTGCGTACGAAGCCTGCTTCGACAGAGAATGTTTGAAGAACTGGGACTTCTTGAAGACGGTATACAGAGGAAAGATGGGAAAGACATCGAGGCATTGGCAACGGAGCAGATATTTATACCCCTACAGTGGTCGAATCCAATCCATTACACTGACAGACTGAGTTCAATTGCCATATCCTTTCATCAGCTACAGAAAAATTTTTGTCATCGTAATTAGAGCCACTCGCGGCTTTCTCTGACCTCTCACCAGATCTCAGGATCTTGGCCTTCAAAGGTTCTTTGAGGAGCAAGTCGCTCTGTATTGAATGAAGAGGTCTCAGATTATCCATTGAGCACTACCCACATAGGTCCGCCACAGGGTCTTATATGCCGAATTCGTTGACTTGGTCAGTTCTGTCAAAGAGATATACCGATCGATTCTTTGATCAGGGCTGTTTTGGGGTCTCGAGTGGCGGTAAGCCCTATGATGAAGGTCAAAGAATTAGCGAAGAATTCTGGAAAAATCTGAGGCAGGTCAACGGAGGGTATCACATGTAAATTATGGCCTTGGCTACACTTCTTCACCACTCTCTATACCGTTGTTCTAGGCGATTAGATTAATATAAATAGCTCGGTTCATCCTGAAGTCCTAAATTCACACTGATCGTATTGTCCTTCACATTGCTCCATGATATAGCAGCCGCCTCCAGAATATGTCCATACTTAATAGACGAGTATACCACCGGTGCCCAGAAAGACAGCATCGCCCGCTCATATCTCTCAATGAAACGGAAGAAACTTCCGGGATTGGAGCCGGCATACTTAGAACCATGGTGAAGTGACTCTGTCAGGAACCGTGCATTGAAGTGTATTCTTCCTTCTCACCGAAGCTTTGTATTTAACTAGTTAAAAAAGAGTCAAGGTCAAGCGTTTGGTAGGCTGAAGGATAAGCGTGCTTCAGGTCTTCAGTGGAAAAAGATGGGCACGTCTTTTGACACTAAATCATGGGTGTTGAAAAGGGGGACTTGTGTTGAGGTCAACACCATATATCAATATCAATATACAGTACAATTACTTACTGTTGCTAGTTTGCCTGTAAAGTACCAAACATGTATTTCTTTGTCTTTAATATTCCAACGTGAAGCAAACCACATGCTGATGCTCATCTATGGTTGGTGCAACTGCCGGAGCCCGACAAACACCAGAGAGCATATCCCTTGCGAAAAGCACTATATGTCTTTATCCGTTGATTGATTGGCTATCGAAATTCTTGAGAAAGAGAAGCCAGGGGCAAACAGACAGTAGCGGTCTGAGAAATTTTCCAGATGGCTCAACTTGCGGAGCCAAGAATTGTGACTGTCCTCTGACAACAAATAGAATACCACAGGATGCACTGTACCAAGGAACTATGACAAAGTTGCAAGTCAGTCTCTGTATTAGCAGCCAGCATTGGTCAGGGAGCAAAAATTCCCACCACCCTGTCTAGGCCTGATGAGAGAAGTAGATATAGCTCTTCTCTGCATCATCGACATTAGGTGTGCTGCTCAAACTCTGGTGAGAGGGAATAGCAAAAAAAAAAAAAAAAAAAAAAAAAAAAAAAAAAAAAAAAACGAGCTGGCAGTTCGGTTAGTACAGAATGCGATAATATGCCTTGTAGTGACTTAGTAAAGTTTAAACTTGGACAGAAAGGCGGCTGTGCAATACAACGTTCTCCCAAATACGAGGCAACAAAGTTAGTATTACTCCAGACAAGAGGAGATGCATAACCAAGCCACTTTGCCGCAGGAGTATTGATGGGAGATATCATAAAACCCCCAGAAAAAGGTATCATTGAAAGGTCCTGTTGCGATTATGGCCTGAAACCTCGGGAGACCAAGTTTTTTTTTCCGCACAAGGCGCAGAAACGCATGTAGTAATGGAACGAATGGATGACGATAGTGAAATTGTGGGATCCTATGCGTTGAGACTGTATACTTTAATATCGCACCCAGGAAATGCGCAGCATTAGTGCACACTGCGATCCGAAAATGAAAACATGAAACTCGGAAACGTAATCAACCCTAACATATTTGTGTTCATATCCAACTGCGTCGTAAGCGGTGCCACCGATTAGCAATGAGTTATTGAGCAGCAAGAATGATCGCTGGGCATGTCTCGGAGATAATACCCGTAGAGGGATCCGTAGCTATCCCCATTCGAAAGCTTGGTAAGAGGCTTTGGTGTATGCGCCCACGTCTTGGTATGAATCTGATCACGCAGTCAACCAGGCGTAGCAATGGCGTTGCCCATATTCCGCTAGACAAGTAGGAGACAAACTGATAGAAACAGTGACAAAGCTGTATCCGTTGGGGGGCGGAGCATAAGCAAGCAGGACAGAGCCGGGTAAGACAGCCAGGCGGCAGCGAAGCATTGACCGCATCCGCTGTTGCCGAGAAAGCTGGCTGGTAGACTAGGTACTGAGCCTCATCATCCTCTGGATAGAGATATGGGGGAACATCGCCATGGTAGCAGATGATTTGAGACGGGTGACCTGCTTATGGGTTGGTTGTCTAAGACGATCCGGAGACGTGGCATCCTCCTGCAGCGGATAAGCCCTGACAAGGCTGTGTGTACGGAGCACATCCTCGATGGTCCGTCAATAGTGGATTGCACAGCAGCCGCGAGGCTCAGGAGAAGGACGTGGAGGATCGCTGCGATCAACGGGGGATCCGTCACAGCGAGGACCGGTCTGGAATCCGTGAGCAGCCCGGATGCGTTCTCCTGTGGCTTTGCAGCCGCTAGTCGCGCGCGTCCAACGATGAAGCCACAATAGACGTGCTGCTGACACGATAGAGGTGTTGGAGCGCGTGTGTTTGACAGCCGAAGGCCGTGGAAGAGTCTGCGGAGAGACGAGGTGGATGCGTTGCTGCTGCGCCATCCCAATCGGCGTCATGCGACGGAGACGGACGTTGCTGCAGGAGACCCCGGCATCCCTGCCCGCCCAGGTCGTATTTAGGCCTGCTCTGCTCTCGGAGATTCGACCGTAGCACTCTTCACAAGCTCAGCAAGTGGAAGCATCTTCCTCAATCGGCCTCTTCTTTTCACCCAGGCCGTGAACATCTCTCCTCTTCGACTCTTCGCTATCTTCCTGCCTGTTGCGGTAACCGGCCGGAGCTTTGGGTAGCTCACTCCGCACACATCTCCCGACGTCCACCTTTCTTCTAACAACATCAATCACCTCTTCCACACCCAACGGCCGTCAGAATGGCTGAAACAACATCCTCACCACCGCGCTCGGCGTCTTCGTCGCCTTCCTCTAGCACCAGCCGCTCATCTCGCTCACGACCTTCACTAACGCTCGACCTTTCCAACCTCCCACCGCCTCCTCAGCCATCTCCGCCCTCGAATACGCTCCTGATCACTGATCTGCACGATCTCTTCCTCTTTCAGCCCTCATCTCTGGCCACCATCCGATCCCAGATCACGGACATCGCACCGCTCAACTCCTTCTCGCCGCTGCCGTCCCTGCGACGGATTGTCTGCTCCTTTCACTCGACCGACGACGCGACCCGGGTCCGCCAGGCGCTGGATGGCACGGCAATCCTGGGCCGAAGTGTGCGCGCACGGATCTACTTTGGAGAGCACACGCCCATCTTGGACACGGAGGAGGCACGGAAACCGAAGCTGCTCGAGGCGCCGCATTCGCAGAAGCTGTTCTTCATCAGCCCGCCCCCCAGCCCTCCGCATGGATGGGTGCTGCGCAACGAGGATCCGCCCAACAAGGAGGTTCACGCGAGCGATCTGGCCGAGGCGCTGGCCAAGTTGAAGACGGAGCAGTCCCGGAGGGAGAAGGAAGGGGACCCCGATACGCCCGTGTCGGTCTCCTCTGACAAGAGGACGGGCGGCTGGCATTCGAGACAGCAGAGCAGAGGCAGCACGATTATCTACAATCCCGAAGACCACGGTGGCAGCCCGAACCTGCCTGCTGTGACGGTCGAGGATATGAGCGCCGACCCGGACGGTTCAGACGTCGAAATGAGTCCTATCGACATCCCCAAGAGGGTCCTTCGCACGGCACGTCCGCCGGTGGAGCTGATGAACGATCAATGACGGAGTCCTGTCGATATTGACTCAAAAATTTTCTCCATTGCCTAATTGTTTTCCTCTTGTCCATTATTCTCATGCTCTCCGCGTTAGAGCGTTGATATTCGTTGCATGCATGCTTAAGGTTGTGATGTCATATGATCCACAGGATCGGTCGGTTCAGTATCGGATTTCCATACAGACGTTTACGGGATGGACCCGGGAGAAGAAGTGAACGCATGATGGTAGGCGTTTGAGGGTCGGGTGTGTCTTGTGTTTTATTGTTCTGCTCTGAGGTCTCGTGTTTCGTAAAGCTTCTTATTGTGGATACATGAATAGAAGCTCTATCAATTCAATATAACTTTCCAAAACGGGTCTTGAAATCCTAGCAGTCTGTCTTTCTTTTCGACTTTCTGAACACCCAGTAAGCTGCAGCACAGCAGGAATAGACGGAGACTCCGGTGTTCAGCTCTCCACACCATCATTGGCGTCTTCCTGAGCAACTAAGCTACTTCCCTTGGCAGCGAGAAACAATTATCTACTTGCTTATCCACCATCCCTTGGAACGGTCCTTGCTAGTCAGGGAAGTCCAACAGAAACAGATGATCTTATCATATATGATAGGGATCCGCAAAGTAGTACATACATACATGTACCCGTGGCTGCTATCAATCAATGGCGGCCCTAGCAGAAAGATTTCCTTTTGCTGTATGTGCTTTCTAAGAGTGTGAGATTCCCCATTACAGTTGTTTACCTTCAAGGTATATACTGCATAGGCGCCAACTCAGCTACTGTATAAGCCCACCAGGATGCACGCCTATGTATTCACTCCACAATTTCCCTCCCCCCCCCCCCCCCCTCTGCATACTAGAATATATTTGACATTAGCACCTGCTTATTGTCGTTACTAGATATTACTAGAGTTCAGAGTTCGACCCTGGCAAGTTACAGTCAAAGGGTAGTTTCGAAGTCATATACTCCTGTTCCAAAAGCGTTTTTTTTTTTCATCAGGTAGTACCGTACGATTTTCAATCCAAGATAACACGTACTTACTTGACTGCTTTTCCTATACCGAGTAGAGTGTTATTGACAGGTATTGGTGTTCGGCCCCTACATGCTGTACACGAAGTCAGTCCAGTACAACAATACAGTAAGACCAGCGAAGTACGTGGCTTGGGCTGAGAGGCTTATTTGGAGAATGGGTTTGTTTACATGTGCATTCTCAACTAGTGATTTCTGGCCAGTAGCCAGGCACCTGGGTACCTAGCCGGGCTTGGTGAGGTGGATATCATACTGGACATATCATATCATTGACTGTCTTGGAATATTCGAGCACCCCTGGGCCTTTTCCTAGGGCATCCGAATTTTATGACCTTTGTCATGGATTCGTCGAAAGAAAGCCATTGTGGCGGGTGATAATAGCAGTATAGCACGTTGTCCGAAGTGGATATTATGAGTGGGATCTGTATGAAGGAAAGGACCAGCATCACATCTGATCGTCACATAGATCAATTCAACCAATCTTGAGGACCGGACGGGACACTCGAAACGAGATTCTCCCCGCTACTATGAATGAGTTCGAACTTTCCACAAAGCACTAAGATTGATCACACAGATTCTGTGTGGAAAACAGGTTACTATAATATAGTTCTCACATAGCTGATTGTATAGGTGCAACAAAGCCCAGCACTGTAGTTCCCACAGTTCTGCCTTGAAATACAAGCCATGTTGATCAGAGAGGATGACTGATGAAAACGTACTCAGATGCAGGTTTTTCTCTCGATAATTGTCCCCTTGCATGCAAGCTGAGGTGCCCAGAGAACCAACATCCCAGCCCAGCGGAAGCAACGCAAATCTGTCCTGACTGAGTGACACCTGTAGGTGGCTGGCCGATGCTGTTAAAATGCGTTCGCAGTTCGCAGTAAGTATCTGCAAGAGCGGCTGCATGCTGTAGATCAGATGTCGTCCCGGCAGACTGGGCCGGCGCGGGCAGTCAGCCGTCTGCTGCGGCCGAGTCGGCATGCAGCAAGGATCTTCCCAGCTTGAGGAGACCCAAAGCTCAGCCTTAACTGCACTACAGCATAGGATTTCTTACAGCTATGTGTTCTCCCAAGCAGCTCATTAGCTGGGTATGGCTGTCTTTACAGATTTCCAGCTTCTGTGTGATTCGAAGGCTACCTGCCACTCCTGGAGACCTCCGTAAGGGGCACTGCTGGATGGCATCAGGCTCCGTTCATGCTCTTGTGGAGATTGCCTGAAGTTTGGCGTACGGAGTGTGATGTTACGCTTCCTTCAGCATTGCAGTCGAGAAGCTCACTTGATAGACTTACTAGTGGATGATGATATGCACGGCTGGTCATCTGTCATGAGGATACCTACCTACCGACACATCGCCATTCTCCGTGATCCCAGATTTTTATCTAATCCTTTTACCTCGAGCTGCAGTTACTGAACTTGAGGATGTAGCATGAATCCAGCTGATCTGCAACTAATGTCCCAAGGGACGCGGGGAAGTGGATTGAGCTAACGCAAGTCTCCATTTTCTATAGATCCTTTGTCAGACAGCCAAAATACCAGTATTGACTGCAACTAGTGGCCTTTGCCTCTTTTTTTGTAGTCGAGCGGTATTTTTCGGTCAACATCTTTTCAGAGATACGGATCATCTGATTCATCTCAGAACACACATCTAGCAAGCCCGCAAGGATGAGTTAGATACTACGCTCGACCTGCTTCAATGCGTAATGATATCCTGCCACAAAGGACGACGGTATTAATGTGAGCCAGGAGGCCTCTTGCATCGGTAGCACTTACCAAGACGAGGAGACCATTGACACGATACCTCAACGCACAATGAGCCTGGTGTTCTACGTGCGATTGACAATATCTCTCAATTTGAGACCACGCAAGGCGCGAACAGCTGAGCCAGCTCAAGATGTCCGACCTGAGAAGCATAAATACCACCTCATCGCCCGTCCGGAGACCTGGCTTTCACGTACATCGTTGACCAGAAGGCTAAGAAGGGTGATTGCTACCTCAAGGTGTAGGGCACAAGTACTTCTGGAACAAGCAAAGTGGCCGGGGAAGCTGCTGTTCCGACACCTCGACCAGCTTCGATGGCAGCCAATGTGTCCCATCACCAGAGCCCGACCCATCTGATGGTTGCGATTGCAAGAAAGACGACCCGAAAAAGAAGAAGGACATGCCCTGTCCCTCTGAGAAGAGAGGTCCTTCGCCCAGCGGGGACCACCTGGGCCTTCGGTACGGCCATTGCTACCGCTTCACGAACAAGAAGAAGGGCCAGGCTCTGTCTAGGAGGCGCGGCGGAAACGACTTAGGTACCTCATAGGCGGCAACTTCGACGGCCTAGATCTACCACTTCAAGGTCTGCAAGAGCACCACCGACTGCAGCAAGGAAGGGGGCTAGCTACGTCACGTCCAAGGACAACTTCCGTTCGGCGCATTCAACAACCCGACTCCAGCCAGCAAGGCTCCAAACGGCCACATGGAATTCAGGACCAACCCGGCAGACGCAGCGACCTTCAAGGCCTGCCCGCTGTGCCTGGACGACGGCTGTGGCATCTCTGCCTGGCGAGCGGTGACAACGGATGGCCCGGTCTGGGAGAGATCTGCCCTGCGCAGACTCCCGGGATTGGCCAATACGTCAACCCCAATTCCTGCCTTCCGGTCACCGTCGAGGAGGTTCCTTGTCTGGAGGAGCAGTTCGTGGGAGTGGTAGGAGAAATAAGCGTGAAGAGCAACATCAGGAGTTGTTGGGATTGCGTTCCGCTGCAGGTGGGAGGAAGAAGACGGTGTTGTCGAAGGCGCCTGAGCGTTGGTTTGTTCCTTTTTTTGGTCCTCAGAGTCCGTCTTTCTTACTCTACTACGTTCCGGAAGCGAAACTCAAGTTGTCCTGTTTGTGACTGAGTAGATATTTTGGGGACCATGTACCCAAACTAAAATGCTTATCTATCCACCCTACCTTACCCTGTCCTGCCCTGCCCTGCCTACTTTAACTACTAAGTAAATTTCAGGCTTGCTGTCTGTCTGTCTGTTGGAGTCTGCAGGGTCGAAAACATGTGAGACCAACTGGAGACATCATTGCCTCCTTTTTGTGTGTCCAAGTTCAACAATGTTGTCTTATATATACATTTATTGGCATGTATACCCAGAATTTACCTATATATACAGCACAAATATGGAAAGAAAAAAAAGAAAAAAAAAGTACATGTTCCACTTACTGTAGTCTGTAGAGAACAAAACTTCTAACTTTCGAAACTCATCCAATAGCAATCGATTATGACAAAGTTGATCAACCAGGTCCTGATGCCAATAAGATCAACCTCAAAAAAAAATCAAGATCACCAGCGAGCATGATGCAAGATACAGGACACAGATAGCTAGGCAGCTAGGTCGGCTGCGCTACTAGGTAGTAGGGGCTGGGCCACTTTCTACTGGCGAGGTTACGGCCCAGACAAGGCATATATATATATATATATCTTGGCTTCGAGAAGAGAGAGAGAACAGTTTTAGGCGAGTATGTCCTCCATCATTAACCCATACTTTAAATGACTGGATGGATGGATAGTGCGTTTGGGATAAGTACCAGTACGGCAAGCGCTTTCTTTCTTCTGCCCGCCGAAAGAAAGTGGAGGGAGTGAGGGAGGGAGGGACCTACCCTACCTTTATTTAGGCCCTGGATGGAGACTTCTCCTGCCTCAGGGCGCTCAGCTCCAGTTGCCTGCCTTGCCCCATTATTATTATTATTATTGTTATTATTATTACATCAAGTGAAGTAAGTAAATGAAGTTGACCTGTCTCGCTCTTTCTTTCTCTCTCTCTTTTTCTTGCTGCACCAAATTTCCATTGCAATTGCAATTGCAATAGACTGTACGGTACTGTACGAATTGCTGAAGAATGTATCTGTACTCCTCCTACTTGGCTACCTAACCTTGTGGATAGATACATCTAGTAGAGTTCAGGCAGGGACAGTACTACCTGGACCGGCAGCAGTCCAGCCCTGTCACATGTCACATGCACTTTTTTAAGCATGTTTCGGCATGCATGGTATCTCTACTTCTCTGCTTTTCTATATGAGAATTTTTCCGTCCGTGTTTCACTGTCATGTGTCACCCCATCATTTTGACCCCTTTAACCCCTTCAGCTCCTACTATTCGACGCGCCATTAGACCCTTCGGCTCCTACTATTTGACATGCCATTAGACCTCTTTGGCTCCTGTCAATATGTGCAAGAGTTGCCTTCTCAGTTCTTCTTGCAAGTCTTTTAGAGAAATCACTGAATATTGTAAGGGTGCTTAATGCTTTTCTCACCAGAGAGTTGAGCTATGGGCGTGTAGGGCAGTGGAGGAAGCACAGGTAGAGGGAATTTATTCTGCTATCTGAATGAATTGTGTTGAACAGTGATGTGTAGGATGCTATTTTTTTCCCTCCTGGTCATGTTGGATGACCAGGTGCGCGTCTTCAGGGTACACTGCGGCTTGGCAGCGGAGGCAGGGGGAATAGATAATAGATAAGATATGGGCAATGATTAATTAGATATATAGATCTAGGTTTCCCATTAATCCTAGACTGCACTATTGCTCTGGATGTAGTCAACTTCATCAAGCTATGCAATTTGGTTTCTTTTAAAGCTGCAAGATCTGCTGCAACCACTATAAGAAAAGATCTGATGATATTGATCATGAGGTTGACCATAGGGTTGATCATGAATGATTAATAAGATATTAAAGGACTGGATGCAAAGGGCAGGTGAGGAGGAAATTAAGACTAGGAATTGGGCAATAAAAGGGACGGCCACCACTTGCCTGTCATAAGCAGGAGCCTCTAACTGTTAATGATTATTTAGAGGAAGGGAGATCTATGGAGTATAAAGCTATATGGATTCAACATTAAAAGGATAGGCAGGACCGAGCTAGAAGGAAGGGAATAAAATAGTTATAAAAGTAGTCATAATTGCCCTCTTTGAGCTGCTGAGTGAAGCAAGGGATTTCATTAGGACTCTAGGACTGCCATTAGACATGTCATTCAACTAGAATCTAGATGAGTCAGGCCTATTTAAATGGCAGATAAAGTCTGCGCGAGCGCCGAAGGCGCGAAGCCCCCACTTTGGGGACCATGATGATGGTGGTGGTGGTGGTGGTGGTGGTGAGGGTGCAAGTCCAAGCTGTCCCAGCAGCTTGAGATTAATATAGATTAATCCAATAGATCCATGGACTGTGATCGTTATGACCCTTTGAGCCTCCGAGCGAAGTGAGGGGTCAACGGCTCGTATACTATACTAAAAAAGGAGTCTGGGCATCGTCAGTGGCGACATGCATGCTACTTTAAATAGAAAATAGAAAGATGGGGCTACATAGACAATCACTAAAAGAACTGGACCGTACTCAAGTTACGATAGTCTTCTTGCAAAGCTGTAACATTGCATCTATCAAGTGATAGTCTGCCGCTCTTTTGGTGAGGATTTCCAGATAGCTGAATCTACTGTCTAATGAGAAGATCTCACTTGTAGTGCTATCAGGTTAAATTATCGAATAGATGCGATGCACACAGTAATTAGATAGTAGTGGCTTTTTAATTCATCGCGATTCAACGAGCCTAGTCGAATAGCACCACAGCCGTAGTCTTCACAAGCTCTGGTCCCAAGACCGCTGCGAGTTCGCCAACGATTCCCTTGACGGACTGTGGGTTGTGAAGGTCGGCCTTTTCCCACCCGACAAGGTCCTAAAGTGGAGATTGTCAGTCGCGTGAGGAGAGGTAGAATTCACCAGAGATCGAGTACACTGGAAGATATGAAGAGGGTTCGAGGATATTACTTACCGTCATATGTATGAGAGTACCTTGAACCAGAAGCATCCAGTGGTCCAAGTCTAGCTTTTGCACCTCCTCCAGTGTCATGACGCCGGGCATGCGGATATCGAAGAGGGACATCTCCTCGTCGTTCATGTCCGTCATTTCCGTGTCTTGTTCTTGCTGTTCCGCTGCGCCGGCATCCTTTTGCTCCTGCTGCTTCCGATCGCGAGAGAGTGACACGTAAGGGCGCTCGTCGAGCTTCTTCAGGAATTCACCTTCGAGTGGATCCCAGGTCATGCTCTCCGGGTCTGCCCAGTCAGCATACAATCTGTCAATATGAGTCTCGGGAGCACTCCGTCTTACCCAAAACATACTGGGGTCTGTATGCGGCCTTGTATCGCATCTTCGGGCAGGAGTGGATGTAGAAACCTATGCCGTTTTTGTTAGCCGGGTTTCCATGATACCACAGATCAGTGGCTCTCGTCAACGCACCCATGTAGTAGTACTGGTAGGCCTCTTCGAGCGCGAAAGCTATCTCTCGCAACGCGCTGAGCTTGCCAAACTCAAAGGCGCTGTAATCGGGGTCATAGCTAAGATGGGTAAGCCATAAAACTCGTGCAGTGGGGGATGAATTGCATTCTTACTAGACGTAGACAGAGCTTACGCCGTGCGGCAGGAGATCCAGGACAGCGACTGCTATGAGCTTCCCGTCCAGACGATAGCATTGGTGCCAAGATCCCAGTCGTTTTTCCTTGTCGCCTTCCTTGACCGTGTATCGCTTCAATCCAGAACAGAGGAAGCGCTTGAAATCGTTGTTCTTCCATTTCTCTGCCGGCTCTTTGTGGACGGTGGTCTGATACTTGAGAAAGAGTTCATATCTGTAGAACCTGGTGAGCTAGAGTTGCGCCGTAGAATCTCGGCAAACTGACGTACTTGGCCTGTGAGATGGAATCCGTGTCCGTGATCACTTCGAACTTGTGCGCAGGTTCAAGTAGACGTTTTGTCTCCGGATCAATTGGCCTCTTGACATTCTTGTATTCGGCCTCGTGAACAGCCGTGAGCAGGTCGAAGTGCTGTTTCCGGTGCCTCTTCTCCCTGTTGCATGGGCAGTGAGCTGCCAGGTCTCCAACATAGAATACGTAGACGAAGACTTACTCTCTGGTCTTCGGGCACAGCCTTGCAGCTTTGCGCATATATTCCGGTCCGAGAACAAACTTATTCCAGCGATTGATCGCCCTTCTCTGGTCCTTTCTGGGCTTGAATTCAGTGGGATCCAGCCTGGGAAGCCGGCCGTCAGTTAAGACCTATGCGAAATCTGTGCAGGACGGGCAGAGACCCTACCTCAGCGCATAATGCGGGCAGCATGACCTTTGCAGGTTCTGCTTGTAGTATATAGTACCCGATCTGCATTTATTGGTTGTATGAGCATCACAGAGACGCCCTGTCGGTTGCCGTGGAATATGGACATACCTTCTCCAACCATGGTTGATTAGGTCTTCATAATGCTCTGGCCGGACCGAGACGGAGCTGGTGTAGTAAGAGGCACCTGCCGTGTACGGTCAGAGGCGGGCACAGGATGATGACAAGAATACCAAGCAACAAGAAATGACACAGACAAGCACTGGAAGACCCTCATAGTGTTCAACCTTGACTCAAAGGTTCCACGTAGAGGTCGTGTGCTCCCGGGGGCAGATGGTGATGACATAAGAAGGGGAGGGGGCACTGACTTCCTTTTTCGGATTTACAGTAGCCGCATGTGTTCCGCTGGTAGCCTGAGGATCGGAGTCAGCCATGCATTGTGATTGACGATGGTGTTTACCAATGGATTTCCAGGCGGTGTGAGAAAAAGGAAAACGAAAGGAAAAAAAAAAGGCGAAACAACACACAGGCGGAACGGAAGACAACGGGACAGAGCCACCAGGAGGGGTCAGGAAAGGAGGGGCAGCCTCAATGCTGTCCTCCCCTCTCGTGCCTCGCAGGCGCTGTGGGAAACGCCTAGTGGGCGCCCCGACTAAGGAGATGACCAGTAGAGCCGGCACGAGGTGGAGGAGGCCATTCCGACTGGCTGCTCAGGGCCAAGTTTTCTCTTACCCAGAGGTCGGAAGAGAGACAGCTTCCTCGCGGTTTCGATGTCGACGATGGCAGTCTGCATGGCTGCGCTGAGAGCAGGGGGTCAGACAAAGTCAACAGAGGGCAGCGGCAGGAACACAGCAGGCTGCGCGTAGGATGCCGGACGATCAAGGAGGTCAAGAGGCTGCAGTCACGGAGGACTGAAGGATCATGACGACGTGGTCTCAGGAAGCTCGCGATCACGGGAGCAGCCGAGGGCCTGCTGGAGGGGTCCTGGGATGCAGAAGAGAGAGCAAAAGACAGCAGCCAGGGAGGAAAAGAGTGATGCTTCTAGAAGAGAGAGCAGAGACAGGTGGCAGCGTGCAGGGTTATGGCCAGGTCAACAGGACGCCGTCCGGCCCAAGGCCAGATCTCGCTCTCGCTCTCGCGGTGCCTGTGCTGCGCGGCCACCACTGCGGGGTGAGATCCAGTCCTGTGGACGGTGTCTGCATCCTCTCCCACACAGACAGATCCGGTCGCTGAACTTCAGACCTCTTTGCCAACGACCGTGGTGTAGCAGCCCCGTCGTGCATCGACGGCAAGCAAGCGATGCATGTCTCTTCGGACGCGCAGTCTACAGAATATAGGTAAAATCAAAAGAAAGTGTAAAAATGTAAAAAGTCTCCGAGTCTCCTCTACCACACGTCCGCAACCGCCGCACATACCATAAGAATTCTATGCACTGATCATCGCCGATCAACGAACTGCGATCCTTGCACTCCCCACGTTTCTGGCTCTGCTGCAGTGGACCGATCCTTACGTCACGGTCTGTACGGAGGAGATGGTTGGAGACTGCTCTTGGGACGGTTTGCAGGCAGATCCGTAGTCGACTGCATCTTTAAAAGAGTCGCTGCTGCGTTGTCGCCTCTCAGCCCAATCGCTGCACAACGCAGGACGGACCGCGAGAGACACACTCTCGAGGGAACGCTGCAAACGCAGTCTACGCCGCTCCCAATCTCCACGGCTCCATCGAGTCCGTGAGTGGCATGCCCACTCCATCCGTTCGTGATCAGGCCCTTGTCTGGGTTTGCGCTTCGGGAGTCAAAGACGGATATCCCACAGGTCTTCCGCTACAGGACTAGCAACCAGTCGTTTCATGATGTGCTGATAATAATAATAATAATGGCCCCGTCAATCTCTTGATTGCCGCAAGTGGCATTGCCATGCTCTGAAGAAGGAAACATAGGAGGTCTTTGTTGACATGCAAACCTACGCTCGTTCCAGAGCAGGACCCCGCAGTACAGTGATATTCGTATCTGTGTCGGTCGCAGCTAGGACTCAAGATCGATCCTGACTGGAAGTCTGGGTACCTAATGCATGGATATACTACTGTCCTGCACATGTCCCGACGGAGATGCCTTCGTATGCCTAGTCATCCAGAGGCATCCCATTTCCGGCGAGGCCAGCGCACGGAGGGCCCCGTGCGAGCTATCTCCGACCAGATGATGGAGAGCCGGAAGGACTCGCGACCTGTGCCACGGCCACAGCTGGTTCCGTTGTACCGCATCCGTTTTTTTGTGGGCCGCCAGCGCGTTCTGGTAATCTGGTCGTCTGCTCCTCTCCGATCTCACGCGAGCGGCCGGTCGACAGCGCCCTCCCAGGATCCCGCTGCCCTCGCGACCAGGCTCGGTGAAGAAAAAAGAAACGAAGCAGCGCTTGACTCGGCTTGAGGTGGTTAGGGAGCACGGCAGCAGAGGGACTGAAAGACCGCCACCGACGGGCTCCGGGCCTGTGGGAGCCCCCCTCACTGCTCCGGCTGGAGAGACACGGCGGTTTCTGGGCAGACCGGAGGCGAGAGACGAAAAAAAAGACTAAAGAGAAAGCTGTCAGCGACTCCACTGGCAGCGCCGTGGTTAAGCCTTTGAGGCCTGGGAGATTTTGACGAGCAACCACAGGCCGGAGAGTGGCGTACCGTCTCGATACGCACGAATACCGCGGGCAGCCCGCGCCAGCGCCCGGCCTGGCGCGCCCGGATACCGTACGATACAGGCTCGCACAGCGCAGGGTCGCAAGAGTCGGCCAGAAACTTCTTGCCGGACCGCGCCGTCATATACCAAGCTGCTCTGATCCTCCCCCCAGCCCTCTCCTCCCCTTCCTCTCCGGCCCTCCTCTTGATATTCCCCCTCTAAGATGTTCCCCGTCACCCTTTCAACCTCGACCGCGACCCCGTTCGCTGCGGGACTGAACGGGAAGACCTAAGGCCTTGTCGCCAGTCCGCAGCATCCTCTCCCCCCTCGACCGCCTCGCCCTGCCTGCTATTATCCCCAAAATTACTGGCCTGAACCAGTGTTACCAACCCGCCTCGACCTCCGCCCGAGCACGGTCGCCTGGCGAAAGCTCCTTGCTCCCTTCCCTCCACGCTGCCCTGCTCCCTCCAGACCGCTAGGCGGCTGGTCGACGCGTGCCCTCCCTTTTTCTCACGGGCCCTTTTCTCTCTCGCTCTCTCTCTCGCGCGCGCATTTTTTTCTGTGTCTGTTGGTCGTTGCGGGGCGGTGTTCAATTCATACATCTCCATTGAAATACCCCTGGGTCCTGGAAGGTGCACGTCCTGGATCACCACTCGATTGATTGAAGATGGCTCAGAATCGCTCTATGGAGTCCCGCACAGGGAGGACAAATCAACGTGAGTTTAACTGACCCCAGGCACGTGTCAACCTCGCTCTTTCACCTCCGCACTCGCGGACGTGGGTGCGCGGGAAACTGCACACCGCTCCTCGATTCTACCTCCAACCGGTCCTTTTCTTAACCCTCATCATTCTCCCTTGTCCAAAACACATCTTTGTGGCGCATTCTGACAGCTCGACAATATCCGTCGAACAGGTTATGGCGCCAAAGGCGAAAGACTCGTGGCCGGTGTCGTTCCCCTCTCCGCGGATAAAACCAAAGTCCTGATGATCGAGTCTGCTGGGCCCGGAGGCTGGGTGCTCCCGAAAGGTGGTTGGGAGACCGATGAAGAAACTGCGCAGCAGGCTGCATGCCGGGAGGCATGGGAAGAAGCCGGTGTAATCTGCACTGTTCAAAGGGATCTGGGCCTGATACCAGACATGCGCCCCTCAGCGCTCGTGACCGCGCATGCGCCCAAGGCTTCATATCAGTTCTTCGAGGTCACGGTGGAGCGCGAGGAAGCTCAGTGGCCAGAGATGCACAAGCGAAAACGGCAATGGTTCCCTTATGCCCAGGCCGCATCTGCACTTATCAGCCGCCCTGAACTTCTGGAGGCGTTGAATCGCAGCTCTCTCAAGCGATAGCGATGCTGTAGCCCGGCATCTTGGGTCTTGATATTCTCCGCCTCCTTCCCATCACGGATCCTTTTGTTACGACTCGATATGACATGACCAAAAAAAGTCTTTCTGTTCTCCTCTGGATTCGGTGGTAGCGCAGTCTCATAACGTCTTGAACGTTACGTCCTCGTCGTTAAACTTAGTTGCTCAGTTCAATCGATGACGACCAGTTGACGGCTCCGCAGATGAATCCCGGACTTCTTCGCGTCCGCAATAGACCCTTCAACTTTGTCGAGATAGAAAAGTTAGAGATGCCGGGCGTGACTGAACTGCAATACATGGGAGTGTTGGAGAAGTGTCGGAGCCATATCGGATACTCTTAATCCAGGAGAGTCTGCTTTTACTAACGCATTTTCGGTTTGGTGAAGGAAATCTGCTTTATATCTATCGAACATTTATCGAGTCCCAAGGGCGATCTAATCGTCAAAACTAGGAGGCATTTTCCTTTTTTGCTATAAAAAAAGTACACGTTACCCCGTCATGGAAAATTCTCCACTTGGTCTTGCAACCTTACTAGGTGATGGGAATACCTTGACTGAGCATTTTAACCGTGGAAAACAGAAACGGTTGCTCTGGTATCCTGTCTCATGGTATCCTGTTTGACTGCATGCAGCTCTTAAAGATTTTGAATACGAAAAGTGTAGTCGTGCTCTCGAATTGTCTGATGCAGAGCAACCTTAACGTTGAACTCGCACGCCCCTTTTTGTCGAAGGTCAAATAGGGTTGTAGGCAGAGTAGATCTAGCCAACAGAGGCCACAGAGGAGTTTTTGCGTCCGTTGCATGGCAGTATGTACACGTTGCTGAATGAAATTCAGCAGTTTTGCCTGTGTGGTTGGAGGACTCTGAGGTTCCTGCGAGGTGAAGTGACCACAATGCACGTCTACAGGGGAGAGTGAAAAAGACTGCCATATAAACTCGTTGCGAGGACATGCCCGGCCTCGAGAAACCCGCTGCGTCCTCTGCGCGCCCCCGTGAGCTCCAAAATCACGGGCGCGGTGATATATGACCCGATTAGGTTAAGCGCCTCACCGTCCGGCTGGAGGCGCGGAAAGCAACTCGAACGGAACGCAAAGCTCTACAGGACAAAACCGCCAGCTCGCCCTTTGAGCAGCTCTCGAACTACCGCCACTGCTCAAAGTGAGCGCAGACATATATCTCCTTTCCTTATTTCTCTCCCGTTAATGAGCGGGAGATAATTAGTTTCTACGGTCGTTGAATTCAACGGAGGTGGCTAGGGTAGCGACTGCGCTGCCGCATCTACTACTACCTGCACATCATGGATTATGACATGGACATCGAGCCCACGGGGCCCCAGGTCACCGTGCGAGAGGTACGCATCGTCTTGTCTTTTCACTTTTCTCTTTGGAAGAGTTCTTCTATTCACATATGTTTCTGCAGGTGGAGCCCTACCGCGTCGACTTCAAACTCAGCAACGTCGACCTCGCCCTGGCCAACTCCCTCCGCCGCGCCATCCTGGCCGAGGTGCCCACGATGGCCATCGACCTCGTCGAGATCGAGAAGAACACCTCCGTCCTGCCGGACGAGTTCCTCGCGCACCGCCTGGGCCTGATCCCGCTCAACTCGAAGAACTGCGACCAGGACGTCGAGTACACGCGCGACTGCGAGTGCGAGACGCACTGCCCCCGCTGCAGCGTCACGCTGACGCTGCACGCGCGCTGCACCAACCAGGAGGTCATGCGCGTGTACGCGCGGGACCTGGTCGTGACCGGGGAGAGGGCCAACGAGTGGGTGGGCAACCCGGTCATCACGGACCCGGAGGGCAAGGGGCCCATCATCTGCAAGTTGCGACGGGGCCAGGAGCTCAAGCTCACGTGTATCGCGAAGAAGGGGATCGCGAAGGAGCATGCCAAGTGGGCGCCCACGGCGGCCGTGGGGTTCGAGTACGATCCGCACAATAACCTGCGGCATGTGGATTACTGGTACGAGGAGGATCCGGTGAAGGAGTGGTATGTAGCCAGTTTCTCCCCTCCCTGATACATGATGTATATAAGATGTTAATGTTGAAAACCAGGCCCGTCTCCCACAACGCAGCCTGGGAAACCCCCAACCCGCCCGACCAGCCCTTCGACTACGACGCCCAGCCCTCCAACTTCTACATCGACGTCGAGTCCGTCGGCAACCTCGAGCCCGACCAGATCATCCAGCAGGGCATTACCGTCCTGCAGCGCAAGCTCGCGGCCGTCATCTCCGCGCTGACGGGCGGCGAGGACCGCAACGGCATGGGCGGCGCCGGCGGCGAGGACGAGGACATGATGGGCGGCGTGCGCAGCCCGGACGGCTACGAGCCGCCCGAGGGCATCGATGGCGGATTCACAGCGTACGCGAACGGCGGGCAGAGTGCCTGGGGAGGGGCCGGCGGGACGACGCCGTACGGTGCGACGCCGTATGGGCAGAGCGGGTATGGATTCTAAAACGAAATACATAATTGCAGGGTGGAGAGTACATGGGAGACCGGCCGGAGGGCAGGCAGTATTTTGTCTTGTCTTTTTTGACCTCTATTCGAAGCATCTGGGACGGAGTTTTATGGGCGGCGACGGCGTTGGGTATTCTCGTTTGCTTTTGCTGATTCCGATCGATTGAATTAACGAATATCCGGAAATCGGGGAAAGACCAACCAATACTTCGTGTTTCGCCCCTGAGCTATTCATTTAGAGCGTGTTACTAACTAACCCTAAATATCCTTTCTCAAATGTATATGTATATGTACTGTATGTATGTATCCATGGATGTATGTACTTATGTGTCACACATAGAGGGCAGAACAAGAGCAGGACGGAGGCAGAATCGATAATACCATAATCCATTCATCAGCAACAGTAGTAGCAACTTAATGTCAATAGCTATATACATAGGTACAGTACAAATACAACATCAATAATAATAGAAATCCTCCCTTTGATTATCATCATCATCCCATCATCCCACTGGACACGCACACACATACACCCACACAGAAACCAGAGACTGAAGACAAGGCGACAAACAAACAAAAAGAGAAAGAAGAAAGTAAGGACTGATAGGCTATATAGATAGATATACCTAACATGGGGTGAACTATTGTATGTATGTATGTATGTACAGTATGTAGACCTACGCTAACTCAACTACTACTACTACTACTACTACTACTACTACTATGCCCTTGATAAATTGAGTTTGACTTGAATTCACCTGATCGTTCCCACATCGGATTCTCAAGTGCAAGTCTGTCCCCCACATAAAGAAACATGAGTATAAGAAAGACAAGCAAAGCAAAGCAAAGCAAATAGGCAAGACCCTTTTTAAAAAAAAAAAAAAAATGGCGAGCCCGGTTCCGGTTCCGGTTCTGTTCTGGTTCTGTCAACACTGTTCGGTACGCTGTGTGCTTGGATCAAGATTAGGCTGAATCATGGGGATACCTAGGTCATATAGCATATAGCGTCTAGGTATATTGTATGTACTGTACAGTGCTTGTATATATGTGTACATGTACAGTACTACTTACCCCAGCTCAGCGGTCTCTTTTTCTCTCTCTCTCTTTCTTTCTTACTTGGTTACATAGTCCTGGATTATTGCCCTGTAGGTTACTGTACATGTACATAAATGTACATACATGTAGGATGTACCATGTTACCATGTTACGTACAAGATTAGCAGGTAGCCTTTGATCCTGTACTGTAATGTACAGGTACAGTATCCCTATCTACCTACCTAATCTGCCTACTAGGTAGGTACCTGTCTATCTATCTATCTATCCATCTATCTATCTGGCCTTACTCAAGTGGAAACCTTAAAGAGTACCTTAAGTACGGAGTGCTAGTAGAGCATAGTGTAGTAGTGGTATAGTAGTAGATAAATAGATTAGATAGATTTAAGCAGATTAGATAACCAACCGACTGCAGTACCTGAGACTGAGACCGGAGGAAGGACGGCGGGCGAGCGAGCGAGCCCTGTCCTGTAAGTATCCATTGCAGGTCCAATCGACCTATATAATCTAATCTAATCTATATGGGTTAGCAGGTAAGTATAATATAATATGACTAGGTCGTGCATATCAGGGACTGCCTCTGCCTTTTTTTCCTGCCTGCCGGCTGCCATAATTCTTTATTTTTTCTCTGTCTCGACCATAGATAAACAGACATGGTAGCAGAAGTTAGGCAAGCAAGTCTAACTCGACGGCTTGGTTGGCTTGGGGGTTCTACGGTATATGTTCACTTTCCTTTCCTTTCTTTATTTTTAGTCAATTAATTTATTTGAATCAACCAAGACTTGAATAATACCTAGGTATCTTAGCTACATAATAACCTAGACAGATAAGATAGACAACCTACCTAACACACAAAACAAAACACAAGACTTCTCATTCACAACATAACACAACTGCAAAAGAACTGAACAGACTCGAAAAAAAACTAGCTACCTACCTACCTACATACATACCTAACTTAAACTAACTGACGAAAAAAAAAGACAAACCTACACTGAGGTATGGTACGACTGACTAACTGAAAGAAACAAATAAAAGAAAAAAAAACGCCGACATAGCAACCCGACCACCGATCACGCCATGCCACGCCACGCCCTTGTCACATCAATTTATCCATTGGTCTTTCCTTGCCTGCGGAAAAGAAAAAGACAGCCTTTGAAGACAAAGATAAGATAAGACAAGACACGACACGACACGACGCCAGTGACCGGACCGGACCAGGCCTGAAAAAGAACAAGAAAAAAAAAAGAAAGTCAATGAATGGAACATGCAACATGCCGCTGAACGCCACTAGAACTCCTTTCCTTTCCCAGTAATCCAACAGAAGCGGAAGCGGAAACGGAAACGGAAATGGAAGACAGGAGAGGTAGATTGATTGGGCCATGTGGCAAGTAGTAGTAGTGGTGGTGGTGGTGGTGGTGGTGGTATGCATTTCGCATTTCGCATTACATGGCCTTGAGATGGAACTCTGAACGGTCAGTTTCCCGTCGAAAAAGCAGTCTAACCAGAAGCGGGTATCCTGATCAAACACCTAAACGGGCAGACAAAGAAGAGCCAGGAGAAAGGGGATTGAAGATATTGGTATATAGACCAGCATCCTCATGACCCGTCGATCCCCTCTTGTCCCGACTCTTCCGACGGCATCCCCAGCAACGAGGAGGTCGGCACCCGCCGCCCAGCGCCGTACACCATCTCCATCAGCTTCGCCTTCTGCTTCTCCCGCACCGCACGGAGATAGTCATACGTGTTCTCCAGGCCCCGGATCTGACTCTCGACGACGGCCTCGACGGGGCCCAGCGTCCGGCCGTTGCTTCGACCGTTGCCGCCGCCCTCGATGATGCCGACGAAGCTGACGCTGTCGTTGCGCCGCACGAGCGGGCTGACCAGCTTGCGGCGGAGCGTCTCGAGGCCGACCTTGAGCGTCAGCAGCCGCCCGCGGTGGTCCATGAGGAGGTGCTTGTTGGCCACGGTGCGGCTGCGCACGCTGGCCAGGAGGCGCTTGTTCTTCTCGTACTTGCGCACCATGGCCGCGTCGGGCCCCAGGACGCGGGTCCAGAGCGAGCTGAGCATCTCGCCCTCGGCGCGCTCCTGGGCGTCCGACTCGCGGACCACGGTGCGCTGCAGGTTGAGGAACTGGCGGTCGATGGACTCGAAGAGGGCGAAGAGCGCGGCGGAGTGGGTCAGCTCGCTGTTGATGGACTCTTCGAGCACGGAGAGGAACTCCCTGAAGGTCCGAGTGAGGGTGGCGTGGGTGCGCTGTGTGGCTGTCGGGCCGAAGACGGCCGTGACGATGTGGCCCAGCGTGGTCGGGGTGGTGGTCAGCTCGCTGGACTCGGAGTCGTCGCCGCTGCCGCTTGAAGTGACACGCTCCAGAGCCCCGACGCGCGAGAGCATCGTGTAGAGGTTGTCATAGAGAATAGCCGGCAGGGAACTGGGGGGCTGCGATGATAATGTCTCGAGCTCCCGCTTCGCCCAGTCCATCACGATCAGGATCGAGTCGATGTCGGAGTCGACGTTGGCGAAGAAGCGGGTCAACTCCAGCGACAGCGTCTTGAGCGACTCCGACAGCTCGTCCAACTCGCGCACGATGATGGGCGCGCTGGTCATGTTCGTTCCCCGGACGGACTCGCCCAGGTCCCAGACCGCAACGCCCGTCTCCTGGAGTGCGCCAATCTGCTGCACACCGTTCTCCGAGTAGTAGATCAGCGGCTCGAAGGAGCGAGCCAAACCGGACAGCTTCACCAGGTCGGGGACTGCCCGTGGAACAGGCGGCAGGAACATCGCACGCAGCAGGGTGATCGACAGCAGTGCGACTACGACGGAGAGCATGGTGCTCGACTTTGACCTGGTCATGCTGTCGAACTTGGAGCGGGCGTAATTGATGATGGCGACAAACGGCTCGCGATGCTGGACTTCTGCGCGCACAGCAAACCGTATATCTTGGGGACCATTAGTATTGCCTCAGTCAAAACGCCCCGAGGGAAAGGGACAGGGAGCAGAGTAGTATTACAATTACTCAGAGTGTCCGTCCCGAACTCGGCACCCTCGCGCCCATTCCCGCCTCTCGCGGTGCGATCCGGGCTGGGCGAGCGTCCCTTCTGCGGCGAGTTCGCGTCCGCGGGGAGCGGTATGTTCGCAGGCAGCGTGATATCAGCAATGTCTGTTGTCGCATTCTTGCCCTCTCCAGCAGGCGGCGCCTGCGGCGCCTCTGGCGCATCCTCGTACTGTGGACTCGGGTCCCTCGACTGCGACGGACTGGGCGGTCTGAGGTCTAATCGATCGTTGTTGTTATCATCTCTGCGCAGGTACGGCTGGTGACGGTACCACCCACTCCCGGGAACGTAGTCATGTCTCCTGAAGCCCGGCGGAGACCAGGGCTCGCCGCCGGCCGTGGCCTCGTCGTCTTCGTCATCCGACTCCTCCGACCGGAAGCCCGAGTGCTGCGACGGGATGTCGAAGAGCGGGGGGCGGTGGACGTGGTTGGTGTTGTTGCAGGTGGCCGCGAAGTCCTCGAGGGAGGCGGAGAGCGAGGGGTGGTCGTCGAAGACGTGATCCAGGTCGTCGTCCATGGTGACGAGCTGCGCTGTGCGCTGTTCTCGCGGGGATCGTTATCTATGACGTCGCAGGGCGACGGGGTGGGATGATAGCGCAGAGAGGGCAGGGTCACGCCCGATGAGCTGAGGGGTTAGCACGGCCGACAAGAAGACAGGGACAGGTCCTCCAGCGGTCCAGCACAGCCAGCGCATGGGACAGCAGAGGGCAGCCAGCGATGAGGGTCCGTGGGAGAGGGGACAAAGACGTAGGAGGGCCGGTATCGACGAGGTCCTTGATGCCTGAGGTAGCCGGAGGGGAGCGTTGATGCATCCAGAACGGCTCCCAGATCGCAGCAGCGCCCGAGCGCACGACCGTCCGGTGGAGTTAGCCTGGTCTGGAGAAGTCGAGGATCACGACGTTGACGGCCTGAGGAGAGGGAGGACTGAGGAGGACCCTCGTCCCTCGCATGCTGACGATGCTGGCCGCCGTCGCATGCAAAGGCGGTGGCTGGTCCAATGAGGCTCGCGGGCGCGCGCGCCGGGCTCGACGCCGTCGCGGGCGGAGCGACGGTCAGCAGCGCCGCCAGCCAACCGCTCGCCCCGGACGCTGCAAGGGCGTGTTGTGAAGAGAGAGAGAGAGAGAGAGAGAGTGAGTGAGTGAAGACATCCGGAGTCCGGAGAGTCTGGTCTGTCTCTCTTCTGGCGGCCTTGCTCTCCCGCCCACGGGTCACGTGGCTGCCCCGACGGTCGGACGATGGATCGATCCCGGAACCCTCGCAACGATGACGCTACGTAGAGCAGGGAGCAGTGGTCATGAGAGGAGATCTATTATTTCATTACTCTGTCCGCGCAGCCTGGCCGACCCGGCCGGGGTTGTCTTCATACACACAAAGGAAACGGGGAACAGGAAATGCATCGGAGAAATCATGTGATCTATGCCAATTCATCCTTTCCCGGTAGCCCCAGCTGTATACAGCACATGAACAAAATCAGGTCTATTCAATGCAAACAGGACGTAAAAGTACAGGCCCTCTCCCTCCGCTCATGCCGCACCTCTTCCACAGAGCGCTCACGACAGATCCGGGGAGAAAGGGGGTGAGAAGTCCAGGGATGGGAGGATGACGGGAGAGATGGCGTCACGTCGTCGTTTAGGCAGTAGCCTCCTTGAGGTAGCTGCAGAGAGGTTAGTCCCGATTCTTTACGTTCCACATGCTTCGGAGACGTACGTGATCAGGTCGTTGCGCTCCTTGGCCTTCTTCAGACCACCGAAAGCCATCTTGGTGCCGGGGATGTACTTCTTGGGGTTCTCCAGGTAGTCGAACTGTCAACGGGTCAGTCACTCGTTCTCAACCACGCGGGAAACGGCGAAGCGGCATACCAGAGTGTTCTCGTCCCAGGTGATACCGGCCTGCTTGTTGGCGTCGGTGTAGGAGTAGCCCTCGACCGAGCCGGTCTTGCGGCCGAACAGGCCGTGCAGAGCAGGGCCGACCTTGTTGGCACCGCCGGCCTCGACGGTGTGGCACTGGGCGCAACGGGTCTTGAAGAGGTTGGCACCCTTGGCAGCGTCACCTGCCGATGAAGATCTGTTAGCCATGGCCTTCGCTTGTTCGGCCATCTCCTCAGCCGCCTCGCGATCGGGGATGGTGTGCAGCGCAAAGACAAGACCGAGAATGGGAGACATGGTGACCGCGACGGCCGAGTGACATGTCTGGAGCAGCAGGCCGTCGTCCAGCGAAGGACGGGGATGATTACATCGCTGTTGACGATGCCAATCTCTCTCGAGCGCGCAGACGGCACATGCCATCCTTCCCCGTCGCTGTGCCCCCGACATTCACTGCCCTTTCATCGTGGGCGTCGTCGTGCCTTCACGCTGCCCCGTGGACAGAGCGTTCGGACGGCGCTGGCCGGGAGAGATGAAGGGACGCCCAAGGGAAGCTCACCTGGCTCGAAACCCATTGTGAATGTGGAGCGAAGAGGAGTCTATCGAGATCACAAGGAGGATAGGATCCTATACAACGGGTATCCAAGAGCACGGAGGACGCAATTGAGCGAGTCGTCAGACAGCAGAGAACAGGAGAAATCCGGACAAGATTTTCTTGCGGCCGGCGAGAATTTGTACGATGAACGTCGTTGCCGCCGGCGGCTCCCGTGACCGCCGTGGGCCAATCACGGGGCAGATGATTCCGCAGGGCGACGGGCGCAGCCGGAAGGCCTGCTCTCGGGGCTTCCACCGCGTGCCACGAGGCCGTGCATGTCTCTTCTCTGCATGCGTTCTGGCACAGTGGTGTCTACATACGTACGTATATGAAGATACATATATAACATATCTATAGAACCTGCTGTGTACGTGTCGTCGACTGCCTCTGCCGGACGACGCTCGGAGAGATGACCTCACGCGCTGACATGCCGTTGCATCATGGCTTTCAAATCCCCGGCTCGCCATTTGCTGTCCCGCGCGCCCGCTGTGCGGGCCCGGGTTCCCGCCCGAGCGTCGCCGGATCGGGAAGCCCGTGCCAGATCCCGTTAACGGTTGCCCGGCGCAGATCCCGGAGCAGCGGCCAGAAAAAGACTCTCGGGTTGAGTGACAGTCTTTCGGGACATTATCGAGGACCATTCGCGGGGTATAGGGTCGAGCAACTCTGTTGACGGCCTTTCATCCGATAAATAATACCTGCTGCAGCCTGTAAGCGGATATGGATCCCGTCCTAAGGTGGCTTTCGCATGTTTCCGCCACGTCAAAAGTTCGTGGCCGACGGAGAATCCATAATCGACCATTGCTACACATCGTCACCTATCATAACTGGTGATTATTATAAGGATATCGCTCTGGCTCTTCTGAGATATCTGCTCAGACTACCGCTGCTGAAGATACCTACCCTGCTTATATAGGTATCTCAGCTCCGCCACCCAAAGCTATCGAAGGACCGGACACGGCATTCTTCTCCTCTCATGCTTCTGGAACCCACAGTTTCCTACAATTACATGCCTTAGTCACAAAACACCCGTGACCAATGCAGGAATTATACTTGCTTAGAAAACAGTGCAATAAAGCGGGCTTTGTCCATGGAGAGAGACCTCTGACCGCAAATTCCGGCACGAACTCGGCTTCCAGAACCACCGATGCCGTGGAGTTGGAGCCCGTTTTCGGCCAAGATAGATGCCGGACGGTCAAAGAATCTACATTCCGACGGTCAAGGTCTTTGAGAGACAGGGTAGATACTGCGAATTGATCGTTTTCGGCTTCTGAAGTTCCTTGGGTCAAAGTGCTGTTACCGTACTGTACAAGGTAACCGAGAAAGAGAATAACCTGATCTCTCCGAGGCCCAGACATTTGTCAGGGTTCTTTGGCAACGGTTTTCTGTGGTCATTACATGGGAAAAGGAATTGTATGGATCTGTTTTTGCTTACCTATCTTCCTGTTCTCTTTGTAAAAAGCTGGTGATACACGCCGTCCGTGTTTCTTGCACATCAAGATTAACAGATGACCTATCTCCCTATCTGCTGCTGACCTTGGAAAAAGCTGCATTTGACCATGAGTGTCCTTGTATCCATACTCAAAATCATACAACATGATGACCCTTGCAGCGTCAAGTCGTCGAATGCGACACTCAGCAGAAGACACAGGTAGATAGTACTTACGGAGTACAGTACATGCATGTCTAAACCCAGCGCTACCAGTGCTCCAGGCTGTATCTGATAGTATCCGTACGTTCCAGAAGGAACATCCTCACCTATCAAATAATCTCATGTCCGTGTCCATGGGCGGCGCGCCTCTAGTCCTCAACTCTGACTGCGGATGGAGCAGATATCCATCCTCGTCAGACCACCCCACACAAGCTCCATGAGCTTGATAACCGACTGATGCTCACCTGTCCACCTTATGTCAGCCGGCTACCCCAAGCACTAAACATTGACAAGCAAAACCCCGGTCGAATCCTGGAGAGAAGACAATGCCAGATGGATCTGGCACCAATGATAGTCTATTCTAACCACCACTTACACAGCATGTCTGAGAAATGCGGGGATGCCTATCAGCCCAGCTCACCCGAGGTCGAACGCTACCGACCCCTCATCGGCCATCACACCAATTCACCTACTTAAGAGGGAAGGACCATTTGGTACATGCTGGCTCGGGAGTCGTGCCGAGGAGGTGAGCAGGCACATCGTGGGATCTGCTGCTACGAACTCGGTTCTTCAAGGGGTAATTCCAGTCGGTGCTTTTTGCCTTCTTCCCCTCTTTGCTTCGAGGAGGGTGTCTTTGTTTGTCAGGTCTGGGATTACATATGTACTTCTATCTTGTGGATCTGATTCCGGGAGTCTTATAATCTCATCCTCCTTGTTATTTATCAGGTCCTGTTCCCGTCTTTATTGCTCCTCTTTTCTCTTTGAGGTCAAGGTATCGCTTGATCAGAGGTGTTAGTTATATTCCTTTATCGTTTTCTTCCATATTCCAGCTAGAAAGCCCTCCATCCGAACGGAAATGGCTCTCCCATCGAACGATCCCTCCGGAAACAGAGAGACCTCTTTTTCTACATCCTCCCCTCCTCCCCTGCTCGATGGCGCAAACGGGGTCTACCATGATAGCCTCAAACCGTCCGTACAGACAACAACCCCCGTTGCCCGACCGAAGCCACCAGGGACGGAGAACATCGTCATCCGCGAACAGCCATACGGCACGAGGCGCCACATGCGTGTGATCGTCATCGGGGCGGGGATCTCGGGGATGAACTTCTTCAAGTTTGCGGAGGAGCAGCTGCGGGATGTGGATGTTGTCTGCTATGAGAAGAACAGCGATATCGGCGGGACGGTAAGCTCTCGTTCGCTCCGTTTCATAATGGAGATATGTACTGTACACTTGGACCTGTTGTTCTGTTTGTTCTATCCAATGTATTTTCCTATACTCCCCCATGCCGCTGATTATCTGCTGTAGTGGTTCGAGAACCGCTACGCCGGCTGCGCCTGTGACATCCCCAGCGTCAACTACCAGTTCTCGTGGCGGCCGCACATCTGGTCAAAGTACTATTCTCCGTCAAAGGAGATCTGGGAGTATCTGAAGGAGGTCGAGCGCGAGAACAACTTCATCGAGAAGTTCGTCAAGCTCCGACATCGTGTCACGGCCGTCGAATGGAGCGATGAGACGGCCGTGTGGAAGGTCACGGTTAGGAATCTCGAAGATGGGAGCACGCTTGAGGATACTGCTGATGCCTTGCTGAATGCGACGGGGGTATTGAAGTAAGCTGGAGGTCCTTGATTCTCTTGACGTTGGTTATCATTTTACTGACTCGACACGCTGGTCAAAGTAACTGGAAATGGCCGGCGATCAAAGGGCTGCACGACTTCAAAGGAAAATTGATGCACTCGGCCGCGTGGGATGAGGACTACGATCTAACAGGGAAGAAGGTCGCCGTCATCGGAGCCGGGAGCAGCGCGGTTCAGATCATCCCAAGCATATACTCCCGGGTGGAGAGACTGTATACCTGGATCCGGACTCCAGTGTGGATAACGGCAGGATTTGCCCAGAAGTTTGCCGGGAAGAGTGGTGCTAATTTCTACTGTACGAGTCTACACTCCGCATGACATCAGGAGAATCCAACTGATATTGGTAACAGACACAGAGGAGCAGAAGAAGTTTCTGAAAGAAAACCCCGAGGAGTACCTCGCATACAGGAAGATGATCGAAAACGAGCTGAACCAGCGGTTCGGTTTCATCATCCAGGGCAGCAAGATGGCCAGGGACGCGCGCAAGTACTCGGAGAATGAAATGACGACCAAACTCGCCGGGAACGAACGCATACGGAAGAAGATCATCCCCACGAATTTCGGCGTCGGCTGCCGCCGACCTACCCCGGGAAATGGATACCTCGAAGCATTGGTTGCTGAAAAGACGACATGCTTCACCGAGGAGATGAGGGAGATCACATCACGGGGATTCGTGGACCACGAAGGCGTCGAGCACGAGGTCGACGTTATCATCTGCGCCACGGGCTTCGACACCTCATGGATCCCGCCCTTCGAGTTCATCGTCAATGGAGAAGACCGCCGCGAGACCTGGCGACGCACCGGCGTCCCTCCCTACCTCAGCGTCGGGGTCGGCGACGTGCCCAACTACTTTACGTTCTGCGGGCCCTACGGCCCCGTCGCACACGGCAGCTTCTTCCCGCTCGTCGAGAAGTATACCGACTACGTACTCAAGGTGATCACGAAGATGCAGGTCGAGTACATCCGCTCGCTGCGGCCGCGACTGGCCGTGGCCCGGAGCTTCGAGCGGCACGCGGCCAAGTTCCTCGAGCGCACGGCGTGGAGCATGCCGTGCTCGTCGTGGTTCAAAGGCGGGACCGTCGACGGCACGCCGACGGTGTATCCCGGCTCGCGGCTGCACTTCATGCGGCTGCTGGAGAGCCCGCGGTTCGAGGACTTTGAGATCGAGTACGAGGACCGCAACGACATGTTCAGCTTCCTCGGGAACGGGTTCCACACGCTCGAGAGCGACGGCAGCGACATCTCGTGGTATCTCGGCACGCTGAAGGCGCCAGTGTCGGAGAGCTATCTGGTTGAGAAGATGGCGGGGATTGACATCGAGCCGCCGCTGTAGTTGCTGCCATCTCCATACCCCATTTGTCCACACAATGACCCCTTGGTCCGTTTAATCCCATCTTCAGCTTCCTAAGCCGTTTCTCATGTAAACCTATATACCTAACACATCTGAGACGATTTCCACACGTTTTCGTAGGGCATTAGAAGACCTGTGTTGAATCTACCGTAGTCCTAGATGTATACAATCACGTGACACTCCGCTCTCGACCTCCGCTCCGCGACGAAAATCAGCCCGTCCCTCCGCCCTCCACATCCCCTCCAACTCCAACCTCCAATTCTCTTCCAGGCCCGCGCGAGAGAGGGAGGACCAATAGCAATGGCCTCAACCACGATCCCGCAATTCCTCCTCCCGCGGGGAATCTCCCCGACAACCCTCCGCTACCTCGCCCGCAACCAGCACAAGATCCTCGCAAACCAGCAGATTCCCCGCCGCTCCGCATCCACCTCAACACAAACACCGCCCTCGGACGACGAGAAACACCGCTTCCTCGCGCAGCCGGACAAGTTCCGCCCGCCGTCGCACCCCTCGCGCCGGGTGCTGCAGCCGCGCGGCGGCAAGCTGTACGGCCCGCCGTACAACAGCTACCCCGGTCCTCCGCTCTCGGCCAAGGAGAAGGAGGAGATGCGCACGAAGCGGTACCCGCACATGTTCCCGCCCGAGGGGACGCTCATGTACAAGTTCCTGACGAGTCGGTGGATTCATGTTTGGATTGCATTGGTAGAAAAAAAAACCCCTCCTTCCATTTACCCCAAGGATGGGATCTTTGATCTCCGCCGGACATCACACTAACACTTAACTAGGGTGTGTTAACGTCGCTGGCAACATTCACATTCACCACAAACTTCAAGCGCACCTCGCCCTTCGCGCACCTCCTGCCGCCGTGGTCCGCGCTGCTCTCGCACCCCATCGACACCATATCGCAGGCCGTCTCCGTGTACAAGATGCACGTGCAGCACGAGTCGATGCTCGCAAGGGAGCGGCGGCAGCGCCGCATCGAGGACGCCGAGAAGAGGCGGCGGTACCGCATCGCGCATGGGTTGGAGGAGCCTGGGGAAAATGCGGCGGATGGGCAGTCTCCGGCTCAGGCTCAGGCTCAGTCGGCTGGTGCGGATGCGGCGGAGGGTGAGGGGGCTGGGTCTGGAGCTGCAGGGAGGGATGAGTATATTGATTGGGAAGGGAGGAGGAGGCCGGTGAAGAAGTGGTTGGGGATATGGTGAGGTTGGCATCGGCTTGTTGTTGTGTGCGGACTTGAGGGTTGGTGTGTGAGGGATTGATGATGATGAGAGCTTCGGGGGTCTGGCTTGTTACTTGAACAGGTCGGACTTTTTCTGAGCGGAAAATAAGGCCATTGGAGCATCTGGATTTTTTAGATATGTGTCGCGGTTTTTCAGCGTCAAATTCTCCTTTTTCTATCCATGTATTCATGTATTACGTTACGTGTATATACACTCCGGTCAACGTCCATGCTCTATTTCTATTCCGATTCCTCGTCATGGTCATTATCTAATTGAGTATTCTCTTCTTCTCTCTGTTCAGACAATTCTCTTCTAACGCTGCTTTCGTGCAGTTCCGGGGTATCAACTCCGTCACATAGCCACAACGGAGGCTCGTCGAACGGCGTCCTTCCATGGCATCTTTTCTTCTCTGGCAGCATTCCAAATGCTGCTTCATCGAGTCATCCTGGCCAGTACTTTTCAGCTAACGCTGGGAGGAAATAGTACGCGAGCTGAGGATTCAAGGGCCGTGAGTAGCAATTGAAATCAGAACCGAAAAAAAGCATCCAAATCAACCGATCTCCACTCCCTCCAGGCCCTCCATGACCTCCTCGCCAACGCCCCCCTTCTCCAGCACCATCTTGATCATCTGCGCGATCAGACTCCGCTTCACGCCGCCGCGTCTGGGCCGCCAGACGCCGGGGACCTCCTCCTCGCCCGTGGACGGGTTCAGGATGGCAGCCTCCTCCGCGGAGGCTGTCGAGCCCAGCGTGGCCACGTTCTCCGAGTTGGGCACACCGGGCTGCGTCAGACGTGCCGGGGGATCGATCGTGCGGATCGACAGCAGCTTCAGGCCGTCGCTGTCGCTCTCGCGGCCGATGGAGATGGCCAGGACGGCGTCGGCGACGGCGATCTCTTCCCGGCTCGGGTCGAAGATGATGTTGTCGCCGACGGAGATGACGAGGAGCGTGACGGGGGGTCGGACTTGTTGCGTCGTCAAAGATGGAGTGCTAGTAGTACTGGTGGGAAGCTTCCCCTTTGCCTTGGGGGAGCGGGGGTACAGGTACTCTGCGGCGTCCCAGTCGTCCTCGAAGAAGGGGTCTTCCTCTCCTTGCGACTTGAGCTTTGGCAGCTTCGTAGAGAGAAGCGCGAGGTGCGTCGTTAGAGAGAGCAGAGGCAGTGGATATGACAGCGGAGGGGAGAGTAGCAGGACCTGCGGTACTGTCAGAAATGCTTTGAAAGAAGCAAGATAGCAGTAAGGTAACAAAGAAAGTAACTCACATCAATATACAACCTCCAATGCCACCTCCGATTGATTACCAATCTCCCCTTCAGACCGCCCACCATCCCCTTATCCCCCTCACCACCGCTGGCGGCCGATCCGACAAGCGACTCCCTCAACATCTCCGACAGGAAAACCGGCAGCGCGTCATCGTCCCTGAAGCCCGGGATCTCAATGGAGATCTGCACCCACGAGCCCTGCCCCGTCTTCTCCCCAGACCCTTCCTTGCCCTCCATGTCCTCGTCGCCCTCGGCGTACTCATCCTGCTCCTGCTGCTGCAGCTGCCTCAGATCCAGCGTGTCCGTCGCCAGGACCGTCTTTTCCACCTCCGCCTTGACGCCAACGATGGCCTCGGTGCCGTCCGCGAAGCCGATCCGCGCGCTGCCGTTGGCGCCGGGGAGGATGCCCGTCTCCGCCGTCAGGGGCCGGAACTGGGTCGGCGAGCGGCCATCGGGGCGGATCGGGCTGTTGGGGAGGGCGAGGGAGGTGTAGAGGTAGGAGAGCTCGGCGGGAGAGAGGTGCGGGGTCTGCGAGGCGGAGGAGGCTTGCTGCGCAGCAGGCGCCATTGTTATCGTCGGTTGGCCCGGAGCTTTTTTTTTTCCAGTTATGTCCGATCTCGAAAACGAAAAAAAAGTAATAATGAACAGGGTAGGAGACTGTCTGGAGATAGTCTCCGTGCCGCTCCAACGGTCTTCTCAAACGCCTGTCAAGATCAGGCCGTCATGCAGCGCACCCGGCCGACGAGAGTGACCCCGCTCAGATGGTGCCAGGTGTCGACCTTACCAGGCTGGGCGATCCACAAGGCGATTCGCCTCTGCAGGTACTATCCAGGTGCTGTGCGACTCTCCGCCTGCGCCGCGTCCAGCAGATGAAGCTGTTCTGTCTGCGCGGTGCGGAGATTGTCGATCTGCCGGATAATCATTGCTCCGCGGACCACCCGCAGTCGATCAGCACAGTCTCTCGACAGAAAACCAGACGGCCAGAATTCCACCTGGATGACGCCCTCGGCAAGAAACCCGCATTGACAAAGGTGCTCCGTCATCGCTTACCGCGATCCGTTGCCGAGTTTGCCAAAAGGAGTTCGCTGTGAAGCCACCGAGTTGGCCCCCATACACGTCACAGCTGAAAGTGAGACGTCTGTCTACGAGCCACGCCACGTAAGTGGTGGGCCAAGCACGTGCTCAGTTCAAGGGACTGTAATCGCTCTTCGTATTAATGATTAACATATGTCCATTAACTATGTCCAGGGGCAGCAGACTGCCAACTATGTATATAACTATATAATTACAAGCCTCTAAGTCGCACCACAAGTCCGGCTGAACATGAATACCCGAGCGAATGGGCTGTACATGATGCAGCAAAATCCCACGCCTCTCAAGAAATAGCAAAACGGTTCGTGTAAGGAATGTACAGAGAAGAGAAGGGAATCAGGACAGAGACAAAAGGAAAGCATGGCTGTCGGAGCCGTCGGACAGGTCTGCAGGGAATTGAGAGGAAAGGAATGTCGTGGTGAGATCTCGCGTCTCGCGCGGTGGGACGTGCACAGAAACCTTTGAAATCCTAGCAAGAACACATGAAGGGTATGAAGCGGAAAATGACAGAAATCGACAACAGATCGCGAGGCCGGGTAGATCTATAAAAAGGCCTTTGGGGTATGAAGATGATACAATAAACCGAAAAATGAGAACCGGGCTACCTTCGTGCCACCCAGGAGATATAAAAACACACAGTAAAAAAAAAAAAAGCAAACCTCCACCGTATAATGATGTAAAAAGAAAAAAAATTCACCATATACCGTACGCCCTGTTTGGTTAGAAATCCATTGATGTGCAGTCTCGCTTTTTAAATCACCCGTCGACCACACCCCATATGTAAAGACAAATAAAAACAACGAAGGGAAAAATCCGCAGGAGCTGCTACCGAACAGCGGGCTTTCAAGTCTCCTTCTGAGGACTTGTCACCGTGGATAGTAGCAGCCAGGTAGCAGGTGACTACCCGTAGGTGGATCCGGTAGCAAAGATGCTAGCGGTAGCCGAACTTGCCCACTCATTCTCTTCGTAGGGAGGCGTTGGCCATTGACGGTTTCCGTTCTCCGTCTTTGCATTGGCGCCCTTCGCTTGTCTCGAAGGTGTCGACTGATCCTCACCGAAGAGAATGCCGTCGCATTTCGCGGAAGGAGACGGTGTGGGGTAAGGATTAGGCAATGGACGGCCATTGTCGTTTGCTACGACCGAGTGATCATCATTGTGTGATGAGTCACTATCCAGCAGCGAACCCTCGGCAAGATGCCTTGCAGCCCTGCTTGTTGACTGCAACACCTCATCGAGAAGCTCATCTTCTTCCTCAGGGGTCTCGTAACGGTGAACAGGATGAGTGGACATCTGCATCGCGCGTCTGGCCCTGCTCGAGACCGGTCCACTGGATTGGCTCTCACTCACCGAACGGACGGTGCCTTGAGGCATCGACTGGCGTTTCGGCTGGGTGATCGGAGGCGGGGAAGCAACACGCGGAGGGACATTGCCAGAAGACGATGCGTCGATGGAGTACCTCACGTTTTGAAGGGCTTTATCCAAGTCAGAAAAGTCGTCGTTGGACTTTGAATCAAAGCTGACAGAGTCCAGGGCCATTGATGAGCGATTGGACCATGGCACACACCCAGCGTTGGCTTCGACATCGTCGTTCGCCGGCGCCGCGGCGATCTGATTCCGACCAGACAGTCTGCGTGCCCGCTTTCGAAGATGAGCGAAAAAGCTTTCCTTGTGGGTGCTGGAAGAAGTGATGCTGCCACCCCCATTGAGTGCTCTCTCTGCCTCCTGCCTGTGGATCTCGGCATAGTGATTCCCATGGGAATTAACAGATAGCTGACGGCCGATCTTGGGCTTTAAGCTGCCGGTCGACTTGCCATTTTCAGTACTGTTGCTTGCCTGAGCTGTTACGGCATTCGAGAGAGGTGACACCGGTCGGATGGATGGCAAAATGGGCATGGGAGCTCCATGCGCCCACGTGGCTCGCTTGCTTGTGATCGATTTACTCTTGGCTGCACCTGCATCAGGTGTCGTATTGTGCGAGACCCGCGATGCATTATCCTGCTCAACGGCAGGTGCAGGACTCTCGGATCTTCCGATGATAGATCTTCTGAACCATGACGACTTCGACGATAGACTCGGGGAATCGCCAGGCTCTTTCGACAAGGACTTGAAGCTCTTGTCCGACTGTTTCCGACCAAGAAGCCGGGAAGTCGACGACTTCGGCCGCAGCGGATCCACCGCATCAGCAAAGTACTCGTGATTCAATGCTTGGGACGAAGTCGGTCTGTTCTTCGGATCCCACATCAAACACCAGGTCACAAAGTTGCTCAGCGCAGCCGGCCACTGTGGTGGCTGGAGGATGCTCTCCATCGCATGTGGAGCCATCTGCCGAGTTGATTAGCACACCGCTCTTTGCATAGTGCGATCCGGCCACTTACCTTGGGGAAAGTGAACCCCAGTTTCTGTGCCAACCTTGTGCCCTCTCTCCATTCACCGCCTCCGATCTTGGAACCGGATTTACTATACCAGTTGCCTGGGCTACCCATTATCTCGCAGATGCGCCATACCTGGTCGACCTCGTTACCACCAGGGAACAAAGGCTTCAGAGTGGCGATCTCAACCGCCATCGCGCCGACAGCCCACATATCGACGGGCGCTGAGTATTCGCCAGCCCGCAGAAGGACTTCGGGGGCTCGATACCAACGCGTCGACACGTAGGTAGTGTAGGGGAGCTTGGAGTGAGTCTCTCGAGCCAGACCGAAGTCTGCGATCTTCACTATGTATGAAGTCGGGGTCGAAGGAGGTGTAACCAGGTTAGAGTATCTGCTGAATGCCGAGTCGTTGGGTGCGGACGTCGACACAAGGATGTTCTCGGGTTTGATGTCGCGATGAAAGAAGTGGTGGGCGTGGATATGGTCCAACCCAGCGAGGATCTGAAAGAGGATGCTTTTCACATGCTTCCCATCCAAGGGTTTGTGGTCCCGTGCTTTCATCAGCTGGTAGAGATTGCCATCCATGTACTCCATACAGATATGGAGCTTCTTGGTCAGGGGGTCAAGGAAGATGTCAAGAGCTGGCACCAGATGCGGATGGTGGGGCAGCGTTCGCAGGAAGATGACCTCCCTGAGTTCCAGACACTGAGCAAACGAGTCGAACGTCTTCTTCATTGTCTTGATGGCAACCTGTAAATCACGTAAGCATATGTAATTGCTGAATTCCTCCCGGGGTCCATGCTGACCATTGTGCCCCTCCGTGCAACATAAGAACCAGCTGTGCGGACACGTGCGAGTACCACACTGCCGAAACTCCCATCTCCAATTTCCTTCAGCACTTCGAACTTGTCCTCCAGAGTAGCCATGGAGCCCTGGGAGGAGCCCCGAACGGCGCTATCGTAGGAGACCGTCATGATGCCCCTTCTCTTCTGCCCGCAGATAAAAGGAGGACAGAGTTAAGCAACGATTGGAACTGCGCATGTTAGGCAACGACATCCCGCGTGCTCGTCGTCATTGGGGCTCACCTCAGGAAATACTTTGGACAAAGATTATTAGGGTATATAATATAAACCTTCGCTATGATACTGGAATTACCTCGAACAAACAGGGAACGTGCTCATTGTTCGGAATGGACGGATGATGTCAAGTTCACGAAGAGAAGGGCGGACGTGAGGCTCGAATGCCAGAGGAGGTGGGATGGACAAGTGGACAGGAAGGATGGAGAGGTTGTTTTCTTGAGCAAGCTTCCCACTCCGACGCTTCGAACAGGAGGGGAGCGGTCAAGCGACTCTTGAGAGAGAGAAGGGTAGGCGGAGGAAAAGAAGATCTGGAAAAGGAATCGAAGGACCCAAAGGACCGGGGACCACAGCGACGCCGTCGACGGGGGCGGATCCGTTGCGCGGAAGCCGCTAAACGAGAGATCGGAAGTCTTGGGCGCCCCTGGTACGATGACAGTCTCAAGCGAGACCTTCAGAGACCGGGTCGTGGAGATGGCTAACGAACGACCGAGGGCGGAGCGAGTTGAGGCTTGATAGCGCGAACCGCAGGAAGCAGGCAGATTGGGTGTCTTAATGCCTCCTACCGGGCAAATAATGCTGCCATAGCAGAAGGTCCTCTCGCATTGAGGAGGCGGGACAAGCGCGGGAGGGTCAATATGCACTGGAGAACGTGTTGACAAAAAGGGGGGGGGAAGGGAGCGGAGGGCTGACAACAAGCACACTGCGCCAACACGCGCAGCACCAGAGGGCGAGCTTAGCAGAAGAAATCCCAGGACTGCATCGATGGACACAGCACCTCCACCTGGGGTCAGAAGATTGACGAACGAGAGAGGAATGGGAAAGGAGCGGAGATCCACTGGGCGAGATGGTGGCCGATAGTGGACGGCGTCGGACGCCGGGTGACAGAGGAGCCCAGCAGACGGTGGTCGACTAACACCGGACAGGCCACGCGACGGAGACGAAATTTAGGGGAGCATTCCGAGCAGGCGATCACGGCGAGAGAGCTGGAGAGCCATTATTGCTGGCCTTGGGAGGGGGAACCTGACGACGACGGCGGCGGTTTGAGAGCCAGCGCAGCGCGGGGCCGGGCTAGTGGCAGCCTTAGTCCGGCCGGGCCAGGGGGACGGCCCCGTCGGTACCGTACGTGACACGCCCGTGGTCTGTTAGGTACCGGCCAGGCACGCCGGCCGGGCCAGCCCCCCGCCCAAGGCCGCGACGGTCCCAGGTGGCTCTCTCCGAGCTCCTCTGGCTCAGCTGCACGAAGTGCCAGATGCTGCGCGACATCACCGCGTGTATCTGATGGTATGTCATCGATGGATGCCGCGGCGGATACGCTCCTCCGCCTGCTGGGCGGAGGCAGGCCTGCTCCTCAACCCCGTGTCCCATGTTGCGCGGCTCTCCACGCATGCAAATGGATCTTTTTTCCTTTTCCGTTGCTACGACGCATTAGGCTAAGTAAGAGTCGCCCAGGCGACCTCAGGAGCAAAGCACAGACGACGCCGTTCGCGTGTGCTGGAGACGGCGTATCGGCCGTGTATCATAGACCCTGGCCCGGCGTATGGATACGTGGACAGACGCCGTTCCTTACCAGGGCCCACGTTCTTTGATGCCAAGATGAAGGAGCGGTGGGCCGACGCAAGTCCAGGCGCCGCGCTTGACCACTTCCCTTTCGCCTTGTTTTGGAGTCCCCTCACGCGTCCATCGCCGCTCTGCTGTTCCTGAATCCTGCGGCTAACATGATTATTAACAGAACCCTCGTCTCCCGTACAACTGGACATCCCTAGCAGGCAGCAGAATAATGAAAACAAATCCCAGGGCTGGTAACGCCGCGGACACCCGTGTCTGCACTCGATCGTGGTCGGGGTCGAGGTCGAGGTGTGAGTGTGATACCTGCTTCGCTACCTACCCCTCTTTGCCCCTCAGAAATCCTTTGAATTGTGCACGGAGTCCTGCTCAAACTTCCTGTAACCTAGGCAATCGGCTGACTCCAAAGCGGTGAGTACGCTTGGGAGCCACGTGATTGCCCGGTACATTTTTCCACAAGCAGACGTGACGTCCTTTTGGCCGAATAATAATTATGCGTTGATCTGAGATTTTTTTGGCCCCAGACACCGGACCGGTGATTGCACGCCCAACGGTGATGAGGTGAACTTTTTTGAACCTGCGGTAACCTGGATTCCGACGGTCGTCAGGTAAGCTTCCATCGACCCAATTTCCGATCGACCCGACCAATGGCCACTTGCTTTTTATCTCTGACGATCCATATGAGAGGTGCATGACAAAACGCTGCGTGCTTCGTGCTCTATTGTGTGCTGTGTCTTATGCTTTGTAGATTAATTTCCTTTTTCTTTTTTTCACCGAGGCCCTGTCGTTTGCCAATGGACATAGCACAGCAGATAGTTTGTCTGTCTGTTTGTGACTCTAGGTACAGATTTACCCCTTTTCATTTCCCAGGGAGCTGCCCGTTCCGGGGCCGAGCCGTACCAATCTTTGGGCATCATCGCAGAACAGGGAATGGCGCGGACAAAGAGGGTTAAGGCGGAGAGATCAGAGTGCGACCCATGGAAACCGCTGCTCCGTTCCTGGCCCGACACCATTGGCGGAGATCCAAACGTCGGTGCCGGCTCCGCCCCGGCGGAAGGACATCATTGGATCTTGCGCGCCATTCCATGGGTCGCTGTCATGGGCCGGGGCCGGGGAACGCGGATCTCCACAGGAGCAGAATCTCTAGTCCACCGGAGCGTTGGTGCGATTATTGCGGAAAGTCAAGGATCGCCGGACCCAATGCGAAGGATAGAGGGGAAGGGCTCCGGCGACGGTGGAGTGGTAGAACCGTAGAAGACGCTCTAGAAGCCGTTAGAATTCCATGATGATATGAACTTTTCCCCTTTTTTGTTCAGAGATGACGGACATGGTCCCGACTCCTGAAAGTTGGCACTATTCTCCAAGCGATCCTTCGTGGTGGAACGGGCAGGAGCCGCAGGGACTAACTAGGTGGATATGCAATGATCCATGGATGAAAGGCGATCGACCACGATCTATGGAACCAGGAAAGCTGAAGGCTCTCTCTGAAAGGCTGAAGACGCGAGCCCGGGGAAGCATGAAGACCCTGCAGCAGAAAAGTGTGGAGATAAGATGGCCATTTCTCTGAAGACCCGCTAGCTGCCTCGTGCTGTGCGGATTTGTCCGATATCAGATCTTCCACGTTGCAGGCCTGTTGTTCGCAGCGGATTGTTATCCGGAATACGTCATGTTCCGCTGGAGTCTTGCTCATCAGAACTTTTCTTGACCTTCTGATTGGAAATTGGAATTAGAGCAAGTCATGTCAGCTTGTCAGCTATAATCGGAGAAGAACATACTCTTTGCGGCTTTCTGTGCTCCATGCATTTCTTTTTTTTACCATCTGATGCAGATATCTTTTGCAATATCTTGTCTGCTCGGGTCATCCACCAATGCTGATGAGGCTATCCGCTGACGGGTGTCGGACTGCCTTTGATGATATTGAGTCTTTGACAAAGCAGCAAGGAATCAATTGTTGAGCATTCATGTCTTGCTCTGGCAAGCAAGACATGCTGGCAAGCAGACATAGAGCCATGTCTCATCAGCTTCAGCTAATGTGCTGAAATTCAAGAGGACGACTTACCTGACTTTGGAATTCAATCAAAGGTCAAGGGTCATTGATGGCCATCTTAAAGCGGAGAGACCTGTCATTCTGGCATGGTTTTTGCTGAAATTCCGTTGTGTGCGCCTACCTTCCCTTCACGGAGTTTCCCGAGTGACATTGCAGAGATCCATGGATATTCCGGCCGCACTCCTCAGAGTTGCGGGAACCCGCCCGCTGTTTGCCGTTCCATTCTTCTTGCTCAGGCCTCAGCATCTACCCGGATCCTGTCATCTCGTCTTCTGCATTCACCGTAGGCCGTTGCTTGCCTACAGCCCTACATCCTCATCTTATTCACTCGCACTGCTTCACTGGTCAAGGGCTGGCGTTGCTTCAATCCAGTCCTCCATTCTCTCCTCTGGTTCTTAACCAGTGACAGGACTCGACTTCTTGCTTCCGTCTCCAGGGCGTCCTCAGAGCAACTCCATCTCGAGGCGTGGTATGTTTTTATTGCCCGTAATTGAGCTTCTAGGGGTGAATTTCTTCGCAACCCTACTTCACCTTACTTGGATTTGATCACCAAACCACCATCATCTTTCATACTCAATTACCTACTTAATACTAGCCGTCTTCTGCTTTACATCTCTGGTTTGCTGGGATCCAAAGGCTATCCCTCTTCGGCCTGATCTCAGAAGCTTTCTCTTTAAATCCAAAATTCTCCCATTTCGAGTCTCATCTTCACTAGCTTTCCTTCTACGACATCATGCCGCCACATCGTAGTGCATACGCTGGAGGTTACAACGAAGGGGTGAGAAGACAGTGAGTGGCACTCTTCTAGATACTTGAGACTTACTGACCTTGAACCCTTCGAAATGAGACTGGACAATGTAGTCATCCCTGACAAGTGAGTTTACCCTCTTTCCCACTTAACTGTGACCAATTTCGTACTCATCATTTTTTCAGGGTGAAGTGCGAGATGTGCAAAAAGATTCGTATGCAGTCTGCTTTCTCGAAAAGGCAGCTAGATGCCCTACGCCACGCAATCGTCGTCTATGGTAACAAGGCCCTCAGCGTCAACGGTCCTGGATACGCCAAGTGCAGAACCTGCGCCGGAACTCAGAACTCTGAGATGACATGCTTTGTCTGCAACAAGACGAAGAGCCTGGATGCGTTTGCAAAGTCTCAGCGCCACAACCCTGACACAGCGGTATGTTTCCAGCTTGTCTCCCGTGTTGGAGACTAGGTTAACATTGGTTTCCAAGAGATGCTTGAATTGCGTTCAGGATGACCTCGAGGCAGACCCAATCTTGGAGGAGTCAAGGATGCTTGCTGAAAATGACAAATCTGCTATTTACGGCTCTACTGCTACTGTGAGTACTTATTATGGTTAAGCTACGTATAAAAAAAAACTGATCGGCATGCAGAGTCAGTACGACGAGGAAGCCACGCAGAAGTCTCTCCGGGATTCCTACTTCAACGATGGAGAGTGCGCGTTCCGTGGTACTGCTCCAAGCGTGGCAGCCACCGATGACGATGACGATGATGGCTCTGTTGGTGGCGGTGTCTGGGTCGAACCCGAACGAGAGGGGGGAAATGCCGGGTCAAGCAAAGAACGCGGACGTACCTTTACCGCATTCGATCCGCAAGGAGTCGCTCATAGGCGTGCCAGTCCCCAGTCGGAGGCCCCGAAGTCAGTCCACAGCGGATGGGCCTCCTGGGGCATCAAGGAGCCAAGGGCTCATGACAAGTCCAGCACGCAACCACCCGTTAGGAAGAGGAATCCTGGGTTTGCTAAAATACCTGTAAGTGTTATCTGTGGTGCGTTATGCAGAGCTGTCTGCTGAGTTACTATAGGGTGCACGATTCGAAAAAGGCGAAGCCCCGACTCTGCGAATCCCCGAGTCTCAGGGCCTTACTATTGACAAGTCGGACGATGAAAATGAAGAACAAGACACCGAGAACTATATGTAAATCTCAGAGGACGAGGTCCTTGTAGTCTGGCTGGGCGTTTTCCCTGTCCTACCGCTATGGTCCTCCTCAAGGAAATGAGGAGACCACTCCTAGCGGGGACCCATGGGTCCATTGAATGAGGATCAATTTGTTGCTTTATGGATTGTGGTTTCGACTTCTTCCCCTTATGCTCACGACAAAGTCATTTCCCTTCATCCCCTGCAACAGCCCCTCTCTGCTCTGACACTGCACTGACACCGATCTCGAAATTTCTGACACATTGAGATTTAGCTAGGATTTTCCCATCAGTCTCTGACAATCGATATCAGCATTTGCGGGTTTTATGATCCATGCACTCTGTAGTTGGCCAGCGTTAGTAATAGCCGTACGACCTCAACCCCACAAATAGAATCGGAGTCTGGGGTAGCGGGACCTGTATCCAAACGATCCTTGGCAGCCAACCACCCATAGCCGCAGCCGAGCCTTGGCTCAGACGCGGTGATCCGCTAGCGAGATATCAACAGTGAAGAGGGAAAAGATAAAAGCGAGAGCTCATGTACGCGATTCCTCCCAAGGGACCCCACAGCTCTCGAGTCAGTGTCTGGAGGAAGACTATCGAATCCACCGAATTGAAGAAGCTGGACAGAAAGCCGCCTAGCCTCGAAATTATCATAATAGGCCAGGAGATCATGACGCTCCGCGGCGGACTTGGAGTCATCAGCCTCAGGCAGGTGACATAGTGCCTGCCCGAGCGGCGTCGCAGCCTAATCGGGCTGTGCCCCTCCAGATGGTATTATTCTGGCTTTCATGCCATCAACAACGTTTTTATTTTCTGACATATTCTTCGTCCTGCTCTTACTACTCATGCCCATTTCTCAGAGACCAGTTTACTGATATCTGCTTCAACAAGGTTGTGCGAAGTCGCTGGTCCGACTTGAGGTCCCGAAGCGTTTGCCCCTCCTTCCCATCTTGGTGCTGTCACCCGCACGAGGCATTCTGCGCCCGAGTCATTTAGTCCCTTAGGATTTTCTTTTATCTGCCAGAAGACTCTTTTCTGTCGCCTGCGAAAGCACTGGATACATTCCCGTTGCTCTATCCGCATGAGCGAGCTGAGTCTTTGACAGACTGTGATCTCTTGTGCACACATACCTACCTGGTACATTACAACCGCAATCTTCATGGCGTATGGTGGCTATCGCAGCAGCTCGAGCTTGTACGAGCATGCGGGCATCAGTGGCCTCTATCCAGAGCAGAATCTGCCTCATCCGGCTTCCTACGCGCCCCCATATCCGCCCCCGTATTCGCCGGATCGAATCCACATGCCGCAACCACGCATGCCGCCTCCATCCAACCCCACCACCGAGCCCTATCAAGAGCTGCTGAGACCTCAGCACCCTTATCATGAAGGCATAAACGATGTTATCGCATCTGCCTTCACAAAGGCCGGTACTTCGGCCTATGTGCCACCGGAAGTCGTGGCTCAGATCACCGCGAGTGTCATCCAGCAGCTCCAGGCAGCAGGTCTGGATAACCCGCAGGGCCAGCAGCAGAATCAGCCGGCGCGCCATTCAGGTCATCAAGAGCATTCCCCAACAAGCCGTCCCGAATCCAGGTCTTCTTCAACGGCTGCGCAGAACGTCTACCCACCTCCGACGCGTAGGCCGTCATTGAATCATGGACATCGCTCGCCGCCATCGCAGACAAGATATCCCCACCATCTGCACACTAGCCCCAGGCTTTCTCCAGCACCCCCCGTGGAAAGACGGGATTCCCTGTCCAGCCATAATAGTGATCATGGCCGGAAAGATTTCCGACCGAAAGCGCTTTTGAAGGTCTCCACGTTGAGCGAAATGATAACATTGGAGAAGGTATGGGGTAAGCTGTTCGAGGCTGGAAAGCCCACCCCGAGACTAGGCCAGTTCTTGCGGGGAATCGCGGTTCATCTGGTAAGCCAGGTAATTGAGACTGGGTTACCTTATAATCGCTGACATGATTCGCAGATCGAAGACTACCCTCCCGGGAATACCATTGTCATAGTTCCGGAGAAGATGCAGAAGTTCTATGAAGACACGAAAGTGCCATCAGACCCGTATCCATGGCAGGGTTAGTCTACTACTCTCTCTGATATATTAAACTCTATTTGTAACTGTAATTGCCCCAGATATCTTTGACGATCGTACTTCTTCGATTTCGAGAATGTACCGAGAAGTGGAGGCAGAGCATCACCTTGTTCAGGAGAAGTTGCATGAGAAACCGGATATTCCGGGCTTGACCCCTCGCGGCTTTGAGCGCTGGGCCACTTTAATGATTCAAGCTCATCCGGACAGGGAATACGAGCGTCTCCAGAAAGCGCTCTTGGATATGCCCATCAGTAACCCAGACGACAAGAAGGAGAGGTTCCCTAAAGAGATACCAAGAGGGCTGTTCCCGGACACACCCGATATTGCTGTGAGAAAGAAGCTGGAGGAATCCATCATGATGCACTGTCACGTCAATCTACACGCCAGCGTAGAACCGAACAGGTCATCCAAGGCTCAATCGCATGGTCGCACCGTATCTGTGGACACAGCCAATGCAAGTTCTGCAGCAGCTTCCACAGAGCCAGCTTCTCGTATCGAACGCGAGCGCCAGCCTTACTCTGCGCCAACCTCTGCCGTTGAGGATGAAGAAGAGGAGACATTCCCAGCACATCCAATTGAGCGTGAACGGAACCCGTACCCTGCGCAACCTGGTGGAGGAAAGACCTATGACGAGCCCAAAGCCGGCAGACATGCGCATACCAGCTCATTTTTAGCTGGTACTAGACCCAAAGACTCCCAGTTACCGATATTCCGCGCCGCCTCTGTACATCGACCATCCGCATCGTACCACCCACATCCCTCCAAGACCAAGAGCGGTCGCACGCGCAGCTCTTCCGTCGGGGTCAACGGACCCGGCAGCCACAGACACACTGAGAGCGACCTATACACTCACAACAGGGGTTCCTCCGGGTATGCAGACCTGGGCTTCACAGGTAGTGTGTATCAGTCGGGCTCGTCGTCCGATCATCCTGGATCAGACGTGATCGAGGGCAGTAGCCGTCGGTATCATGACTACGACCGGGATCTGGAGGACGGGAGAACGTACACCTCAGTCCGCGAGAGGGAGGGAGATCGCGAACGTCGTAGGGAAAGGTATCACAATCATCCTCTATCCAGACGTGGAAGCTGGGAGAGCGATGAGGACTATTACCGCGGTTTGCATGGCAACCAAGGTGGTGGCGGTCCTGTTGGAGGTGTGGGGTATGATTATAAACCCTATGGATACAGATGACGCATCTCGAAGGATTCTGACAGCAGCTCGATATTGACGTTGTTGGGCCAATTCTGTCCTGCTGGACATGTTTGCCTGGCAAATAGGGAGATACCCCGGACTGCCCCTGTTTTGACTTTAAGTGCTGTTCTTCCAAATTGACGCGACTTTTAGTGATGCTTCATGTCCTCATGTCATGTACGTAGATTGCAGTGGCCGTATTACTTGCTATGTGGCCTACCTGCAGTTGTTGCAGTTGCACTGTCCTTGCATTCGTATATCTATCACTATTGCCTATACAGTGGTATGTCCTTGAAAGGACTGAGGAGGAGAGTCATCCTGATGCCTCACAAGTAATACGTGTATCTGATCCTGCATAGATCAACGGCACGGGCCTGACATACTGTCTTCTCCCCTTTCTATCCCTTTTGATTCCTACGCATCTCCAACCGCATCTGCACCCTCCTCCCCGCCTCCCTACACACTGCGGCTTCCCTCTCCCGCATCTTCTCCTCCCTCTCCCACCGCCTCCAGATCCGCCTCCGATCCCTCTCCTCCCGCTCAGACCTCCTTCTCCTCCTCTCCTCGGCCTTCCTCTTCTCCCGCACGACCCTCTCCTCTTCCTCCTCCGCGTCGCGCCGCAGCTGCGCCACCTCCTCGGCACTCAGGGTCCAGGGCACGGAGAGCACCTCGACCAGGAACCGCGCGCGCTCGTCCCAGAAGCGCATCTCGGCATTGGTGTCGGGCAGGATGGAGAAGCGCTCGAGGTTGAGCTGCATCGCGGAGCGGAAGGTGGAGAGGGTGCCTTTGGCTTTGAGGACGGTTCCCGGGACGAGCGGGGTGATGTCGAGCGGGGATTTCGTCGTTGAGGTGAGATGATGTTGGGATGTTTGGTGGTGGTGGTGGTTGTGGGTTCCTGGTCCTGGAGCACCGACTTGTGGTGGCGGCTCCAAGGCTGATGATTGGTTTTCTGTTGCTGTTGTTGCTGCGGCGGCGGCGGCACTACTATCCTCTGCTGCTGCCGCTGCTATCGCAGAGATGTCATTGACATCATACCCTGCGGAGGCGCCCGGCGGGGCGGACTTCAGGACGACGATGTCGATGGTCTCGCCGCTGCTGTCATCCAGGGTGAGGACGGTGCGTCGGGGGTACTCAGTCCTGGCGACGATGACGCCGGCCAGGCAGACGAATTGGATCGGGTGGTTGTAGTAGAAGTAGAGGTTTTGGCCTATGTGTGGATCGCGGCGTTAGCTTAGTGAGCTTAGTGGTAGAGATACATGAAAGATATAGGCAGAATGCAGTATGGTACAGTGAGGGATGATAAAGGAATAGAACATGTATTGACTCTTTTTTTTTCTCCTTTTTTTGCGCATTGGATTGAATCAACATGTTTGGTGCTTTGGTGATTGATTTGCGAAGAGAGCTGCTCTGTGGAAGAGATGGGCTGTTGAGATATTCAATAGAGTTCTGGAAGATTCAGACACGCAGGCAAGCAAATGAAATTGCACGGCGTCTTCGTTAGGACAGATATGATCCTCGAGGAGGACGACGTGTCAAGATGCAGAATATTTCTTCTCGAGGTATAGATCTATGATATGAGATGTGCCTTGTATACACATGGAAATTAAAGCAGCCAATAAAAAGGAGATAAGATCAAAAAGAGAGAGACGGACAGGGAGGGGTTAAAAACAAGAGGAAAAAAGTAAAACAATGAAAATGAACAGACATAAGAGCAACGATGCAATATTAATTGTTGAGTAAGTAGGTACCTACCCTCGAATTCTGGTCTAGTCTTCAGCCGATGCACGTCCGCCGCCGTCATCTTCACCCAGGCGAAGTGCGTGGGCGAGGCCTTGTAGCAGAATGCAGGGTAGAAGGTGAGCCCGCCGTCATCGTCATCTGCTGTGGCCATGTGTTCATTTTTCCTGATTATTATTTGGAAGAATAAAAAATCGGGTGCTGGTGATGCATAAGTCTATGGTATGATAACTAAGTTGATGCTCGAGGATCCGGAGCGGGTGACGCGCTTCGGGAGGCGGGAGAAACGCGGGATCATGTGAGCGAGGCCAGGCAGCAGAGGCTTTAGTCGGCTACCTTTGTTACGCGCCGTAACCAACACCGGTAATCATTATTAGAATCGACTGTCAAGAATAGTACTGCAGTGCTTGCACCTCTAGAGTTCATGGATGACTCGCACTCGTCTATTCTGTTCACCAGCATGATATGTCTGCTTTTTGGACCAAAAGTTTATGATCTTCTGATTCATACTGTGTGATCTTTCAATTGTAGCAAGCCTTGTTACGATTCACAACTCATGCTCAAGTCAGAAGACAGTTTGCATCGCATTCTCCACGACCACATGAAATGGTCCATGGATTGCATGTGCTACTTTTCTATGCTGATTGTCCCCCAGAATCTGCAAAGCTTTCTCTCTTACTGCCGTGTCTTATTCGATGTGCAGCATTGAGATGTGTCCTGTTTGTCCAGGTGTTTGCCAGACCCAAGGTTATGGCAAACATGCCTTTGCATACAATATCGAGATTGTATGTATTTATTTTTCTGACCGGGTCTGGAAATTGTCCAGTTCCAATGACGGAACTCTGGGATGGCTGCTTGTTTTGTTTGCTTCCTTCATACCATTTATCTCGGATCGATGATTTTACTATGCTTCCGCCGCGTCAAGATCGATATCTAGATCGCGGATAAGATGCCAGATCTGTCTGGGGCCCTGAGAAGGGTCGCTTCTATCTTATATATTCTCATCCTCTTCCTGCCTCCTTGATTTCTCTCTAGAACATGCTTCTAGAAGGACTTTCTCAATACCAGCTCCCTAGACACTACACTACACAATACATCTCTCAGAAATGGCACTTCTCGCGAGCCGCCCCAGCTTCATCTTCCTCTGCCTAAAGCTATGGGTCATGCTCTCAGCACATCCAACTCAAGGCCGAGATATCGACGCCAGCGTCTCAGTCTCCTCCACAGTGTCTTCGAATCCCACCTGCCAGAGCAGAGACTTTGCGGAGATCGTTTGCACGCCGCCCAACGTCTGCTACTACGTTGATCAATACAAGACGCCCGGGTGCTGTCCAGCCGGTCACATCTGTATACCGGGGAGGGAGGCGTCAGAACAACAACCGAATCCAGAGTCAACATCTACCACGGTCCTGCCGTCAAATGGAACGGACCGATCGAGAGACATAGTTAACGGAGGAACCTCCCAGTCTGGAGGAGGGACAAACGTAGCTACTGCAGCGGATATTGCAGGATCTGGTGGCGGCAATGTCAATGTTGCGAACTCTCTTACGCTGATCAATGAAGGACATCGAGGGACTCGGGCGACTAGATGGCTTGGTCAGACAGTTCTATCCTCATTTTTGGTGTATTTCATTTTGGGATGACATCTTGTGTACACAACAGATGTTTGGGTGGTTTCTCTTCTTTCAATTTTCAAAGACTTAGAACGAGAGACCTTTTCCGCCGACCATCGTTGGAATAGCATTTCTTGGTTCGTTTGGACCTAGGTTGGAACAGCCTGTTATGTGATATTATTACAATTATCATTAATTTCTATTTTAGAGTCTCCAATGCGAGCCCTCAGAGCACGTCGACTTCCATCATCCTCTTCTTCGGATTCCGGGCCATCTGCTCCTGTCTCCGCCGTTCTTCCTCACTGATATCATCCACATTCGTGCCAGCTTGCTCCGCAGCTGCTTTGATCTCCTCTTCCCTCTTCTCATGCCCCGCCGTCGCAACCGCCAAGATCTCCGTCTCCAGACCCCCGACATGCTCCCACTCCACTCCTGCCTCAGTCAGCATCTTACACCCCTCCGACTCCCCAACAAACGTCGCGGGCTCCTTGACTCCAAAATAGACCTTCTCGATGCCCTTCCGCCCGCCTTCCCGCGTGCGGATGATCCGCTGCACACACGGCAGGTTCCCCGAGAGCCGTTTCCCGCACGGCTCCATGGTGACGTACATGACGAGCTTGTGGCCGGGTTTGGACGGGAGGACCTCGCCGACGCGCTCCTCGGGGACGGAGTGGACGGCTGCGTAGTTGGCGAGACAGCACTGCTCGGCGTGCGTGTTGCCCGCAAGCTCGAGGGTGTAGCCCGTCGAGAGGATGGTGTCACCGGTGGTGTTGTCGGATCCGTCGTCGCGGCGCAGGACGAGGATCGCTCCGACTCGGAAGTTGGTCGGGCGCGGAGGGGACTTTTCGGCTAGGGCGAGGCATCGCTTGAGGTAGTCGAGATGAGTCGGTTGTGATGATGTTGATTCTGATGATGATGATGATGCGGGGGCGGGGTCTGCTGCGGGCCGGGAGGCCATTGTGATTGTTCTGTGGGGAGAAAGATTTGGACTTTCACTGGAGTGTGGTCATGAGCTCAGGATGAGAAGAAAATATGAAGAAGATTGGTCTAGACAGTTTGCGGCGTGGGAGTTGTGAGGTAGTACATTAGCAATTAATTGCAAATCCGATGTACTGTATGCGGCGGAGCTATGACGGCACGGGCGGAGCGGCGGATCTTCCGCGGCCGCCAGTCGCGTCTCGTCGCGTCTCTCATTTAATGAGCTGGAGCTGGACAGAGTCGAGCCAGAACAGTCGGTGAGCAGTAACACAACATCACCTTCATCCCATTTCTTTTTGCTTACTTTAATCCTAATTACAGTCTACTCCTTCCTCTCTCTTGAATTTTTGGGGCTGTTCTGGAAAACTCTCTACGCGTCCACCCACAGCTCCAGACTCACCATGCCGAAGCGCGACGAGGATCTAGCGGAGGAGCCGCCCTCCTCGATCAATCCCTACAAGGTCCTGGAGGTGGATGAGAAGGCGACCGCAGATCAGATCAAAACCGCATACAGAAAAAAGGCTCTCAAGCATCACCCAGGTACGCAATCGATCTGCCTGCCCTTCCGCTAGATCTCACTTTACTGGCCTCGATCTGGTGATCAATCCTCAAACTAAAATCGTCACAGACAAGGTACCGCCAGAGAAGAGAGATGAAGCCAAGAAGAAGTTTCAGGAGATCGCCTTCGCGTACGCCATACTGTCGGACGAGCGGCGGCGGCGGCGCTACGACCTGACGGGCAGCACGTCGGAGACGCTCGACCTCGAGGACGACGACTTCAACTGGACCGAGTTCTTCCGGGAGCAGTTCTCGAGCATGGTCGACAGCAGCGCGATCGAGAAGATCAAGAAGGAGTACCAGGGCTCGGACGAGGAGCGCAAGGACCTGCTGGCCGCGTTCGAGAAGCACAAGGGCGACATGGACAAGGTCTACGAGGTCGTCATGCTCAGCAACCCGCTTGACGACGACGAGCGGTTCCGCGCCATCATCGACAAGGCCATCCAGGACGGCGAGGTCAAGGGGTGGAAGAAGTACGTGGAGGAGCCGGAGAAGAAGCGCGAGCAGCGGCTGAAGCGGGCGCGGGAGGAGGCCGAGGAGGCGGAGAAGCTGGCCAAGGAGCTTGGCCTCGAGGAGAAGCTGAACGGGACAAAGGGCAAGCGGAAGAAGGGGGGCGTGGCGGACGACAACGAGCTGGCGGCGCTCATCCAGCAGCGGCAGAAGGAGAGGGCGGCCAACTTCTTCGAGGAGCTGGAGAAGAAGTACGCGCAGCCCAAGAAGAAGGCTGCGGCGAAGGGCGCGGCGAAGGGCAAGAAGAAGGCCAAGGCTTAGTTGTGAGTGATATGCTGGGCAGACATCATCATCATCATCACCGTCGGAGCTCTCCAGTGTTTCTATCTATCTATCTGCTTCAGGGCGCAGGGTTTTCTTTGGCGAGCGGGGTTCTGCATACGGGCAGGGAGTACGGGAGTTGGGATTGGCGCGGACTGGTTACTTTAATATCTCAGTTTAGGCATATTATTTTGTTCCTGTTTTGCGGTTTTCCCTCGTGCCTTTGCTTACCACGTCTGCCATCAGGATAGTTCAACCAGGAAACAGCAGAGGAGACCTCGGGGGTCTCTGAGACCTGACACCGTTCCCTTCTATATAAAACCCCTGGTAGCCTGTCAGATCCCTTGCCGCAGTTTGCTGTCTTCTGTCCTGCATGGCTGCTTGTTAAGATTGTTTGCTCTCTGATGCGGCGGGATACCACCTCCATCCATCCATCCATAGACCGAGACTGCTTCCAGAACGGGGAGCGTTGATCCCGCATGCGGATCACATTGTCCATCCCATCCACTATATGGAAAACCAATAACCCTTGTTCCTTCACGGCTTGTCGCCTTGCTTTGTCCTCCAGCTGGCGACTGGAGGTGCGTACAGCGCCGAGCCCTTAAGAGCCCAACCCCATGCTCCCACCCCGCCGGTTTCACGGACACAGCAGTAACGAAGGCTTGTCTGCCCTCTGCCCTGGTCTTTTTCCTGTACCTGTTTCTCTCTGTCTGCAGACTCTGTTCTCTTCTGCAGCGCACCTCTGCGCTTGTCTGCAGAATATCCGAAATTGCCTGCCGCGGTGGTCATCTCGGACATCTCCATCTCCGGCGTGCTCGTGCTCTTGCTGAGCTCCGCCGCGACCTGTCGATCTCCCCACCGCCAATTGCCCAACCACCAAGAGACTGTTGCGTCTATAGCAAAGCACCGGGGAGCAAGACTTGTTTGGAAGAGAACAGATAAAAAAGAACGGCAGGTCTTCTGTTCCAGCAGTTGGGAGGTCTGGAGGCTGACTGGCACATATCACAGGGCAGGGCAGTTCCCCACCGCCGCCGGACTCGAGCAGATGCCTGGGTGAGCTGCTAGACTACTCCTTACACACCGATCGTCCGGCGGACGCTGCGGCCATGTCGCGACACGCGAAGATGTCGCTCGAGACGGCGCTCGACGAGGAGCGTCGCGAGGTCATGGACATCCTCGAGGGCCGCAACCCGAGTCCTGCCCCGAAGAACCGCCGCGCCAGCCCTATGCCCGCCGTCCGGAGCATGCTGGACATCTCGATCTCCACGGACGCCCCACCGCGTCAGGGCTCCATCGCGGCGCCGTCATCAGCCAGAGGCGCGCCGGTCCGCAGCCTGGTCGATCCTCCCACGCCCTCGCCGCTGCGATCATCCCACTCCGCGGCCACGTCGCCAACCTCCCCCCAAGGCCTCTCGCTGCCGTCCTCTCGCCGGGCGTCCGACGGCACGAACTACCCTGCTGCGGACGCGAGGCGCAAGCCGGGAGTCGACATCGACACGGACTACAAGTTCGAGATGCTGCCCAGCATTCCGAACCAGGCACTGCCGAAGCGCGTTACACAAGGAGGCAAGGCGTCCTGTCCCCCCCCCACCAACGCAACGCATCGTCAGGGCTCAATGGCGGCAGGTGATGTCAGGGGCTGACTTGGCTACTTCTAGCAGGTTTCACACGGGGGAGGGACGCTGGGCGACACAATTCCACCACCGTGGGGATGCCCGGCCATTCCTCGAGGTCCCCCTCGTCATCACGGCTGGGGCGGTCGCTGTCGCCAGTGGACCGCCTGCTCAGGACGAGCTCCCTGAACCTGATGTCGACGCCCGGCAAGTTTGTCACCGAGAATGGGAAGGTCATCGATATGGATCGCGCGTACAAGCGCCTGTCAAGCGCGGCCCTCGCCAGATCAGGTGGCAGCCTCTCGACTCTGCACTCGAGAAAGAGCTCCAGCCGCGAGCGGGGTGAAAGCGGAGACTCCGCGGCCGAAGATGGGAACGTACGTCTTGCGAAAGATTACTACGAGGGCGGGGAGGACGGTTCGGAGGCCGCGGAGACCAGCGAGGAAGAGGCTGACGACACGAGCTCCGGTGAGGACGACGTCGGTGGAGTGTCTAGGGGAAGGCGCCGCGGCAGGAAGAAACTACTGTCAGACTCCGGTACGACGTCGGAGCAGAGCGATGGAGGCGGGAAAGATGCGGCGAAGGAACCCGGAGAGCCGCAGATTCTCCTTGCGGCCGCGGAGAAAGAGCGTATGCTGAATTCTCTTAATCCATGATTTTGTCTGAATTCTTCCACTGACATCCGTACATACAGGCCCGCAGGTTGCATCAACATACAAAGTCAAATCCCTTCTTGACCCGGAACCCACTAATCCAGCGAAGGGCAATCCTCCAAAGCCATCTGCTAAGAAAACCGGTGTCCACCCGCGTACGAGCTTCGACTATACAGCTTCGTCTGTCAATACCCCTGTCGGCTCAGACGAGGAAGCAGACTTGTCGGATATCAAGCAGGCCCAGAACCTCAGCATCCATGTGTCCGCGATCGATAATTCGGTTCCCAACAGGGCCATCCGAACCATCATCCGCGGCGACTTTACCAAGATACAGAAGGAGGCGGACGAGGGCCGACGCAGGCAGCGCAAGTATCTCGTGGCGACGGATCTCAGCGAGGAGTCCGTGTATGCTCTGGAGTGGACGATCGGCACCATCCTCCGAGACGGGGACACGCTGTTCGCCGTCTATGCCGTCGACGAGGAGACCGGGACGGGCAGCAAAGACGCGGAACTCAGTTCCTCCGTGCAGATCGGGGAGGGAGCCAAGGTGATCCAGGACACGGCCGCCGTGGTCGGCTCGCAGACCGAGAAGACCGCCAAGAGCGCGGCCCTGTCGTTACCGCACATGTTGACCCATCGGGGCAGCGGCTCGGACAGCAAGAGTGGCTCCGTCGATTCGCGCGGCATGTCCAAGGCCGAGATGGAGCGGTTCCACGCCGTCGAGGGCATCACGCAGACGTGCGTCCGGCTGCTGCGGAAGACGATGCTCCAGGTTCGGGTTGCCGTGGAGGTCATCCACTGCAAGAGTCCGAAACACCTGATCACCGAGGCTGTAAGCTTCTACTAATTCGACATATATCGCGGTTCTTGCTAATTGCAACCGACTCAGATTGATGGGCTTGAGCCGACTCTCGTCATCCTGGGCTCGAGAGGGCGGAGCGCTCTAAAAGGGTAAGTCGGTCGATACATATCATACATTTCTGGAAATCCCCCATGTCGAAGGCCATTCCGCTGACGTGTCGAAGCGTCCTCCTCGGTTCCTTCTCCAACTACCTCGTCGCCAAGTCCTCCGTCCCCGTGATGGTGGCGCGCAAGAAGCTCAAGAAGCACGCCAAGTACAAGAGCACGAACATCCGCCTGTCGAACAACCTGACCACGCCGAAGAAGCTTGCTCTGGCGAAGGTCGATTGATTGACGCGCCACGCCCCTGTCTTATAAGTCTCCGATACATACTCCGTATCCCCCTTCTTAGCCCTCGCCCGGCTCGACGCTGGACTTTTCTTGCGAGGAAGTGAGCTAGTAATGCTGCATCGCCTTAACAAGTGTCTTTCCTGTTCTCACGAACTCATATCATATTCTTAATCAGTTAATGACACATACCTAGCTTCTATTGATAGGTTGGAGACAGGGGGACAAAGGCAAAATGGCAGGTCAGGTCGGCGACTCGGCGTTTTGGGGTCTTTTTTTTTTTTTTCTTTTTCTTTCCATTCGTGGTTTGAGGGCTTTCTGCGCTGGGGAGCTGCATGATACCATGATACCATACCTACATACCTGCACACCATGTTCTGTGGGGATGACGGCTGATTATTATTACTTTTCTAGTAAATGAAACGGCATTACAAGCTGTTCTAGCCTCTGACTGGGTTCATGTGCGGTGCTTAAGTTCGAAGTACAGTCCAGTACAGTATGGCCTGATGATAGAGACGCAATGCCATAGACATAAACCAATAGAGATTGTATACTGGCCTATGTCGCTGCAGCATATACTCTGTACACTGGATATGTGTCTAGCAGACAACTGGATACCTATCTTGCCCATGGATCTATCGCGATTCGGCCCGCCCCCCATGTTTCATCCAGTGTTCGAGCGGTCTTGGCCCTGCTCCGTAACTTAGCGCCGGGTAAATAATAATTTAAAGTCGGAACTCCGCCCAGGAACCACCACATCAGTCCACAAGGCAACAAGGCTGTCCGTTTGTTATTACTCATTCAGTCTGCTATCTGTCTGTCAGTTAGTCTCAGCTTATGAGGTTGTCTGCTCTGCTCTGACTTTGACTTTGAGGAGGCCCTAAGTTGAATGGCTGACTGAGGTCTCCTTCTTTCCCCGCCTCTTTTCCGAAGGAGGTCTCCAGTCTCCACCGTTCGTTCATCAAGGACGCGTCCGTGCAGCGCGCGGCGCGAGGCAGATAAGGCTATAAGCAGGGACATCATCCTGTACATCACTCTCACTGCTCACTGCAGTTGTTCTGTTCATGTTTGTGCTAGTGCTTTACTTGCTTCTATGAGTATGTGGATGCATGTGTATGTGATTGAGACTTGACATCCTTCTTTTTCAGTCTTCGTTCTTCAAAAAAATTCCTGCTCTTTTTTTTCTTGTTTACCGGTGTACCCTATTATTGTGTTTTCTTTGATTCAGTTCGGTTCAGTTAAGTTGTTTTTAACCATATACCCTCAAATCAAATCAGAGCATTGCTTTTTTTTTCCTTGTTGTGCACTTCCAGTCAGTTACTTGTCTTTCTTGTTTTAGTTCCCAGATTGTGTGGCTGTGTGTGATCTGTGATCACACTACCATTTGACGTATAAGGCCTCCCAGCTAAAAGTTTGGTTTGATACTTTTTTGGAGCAGATTGCGGCGGCTGCTGCTTGTGCACGCGCATGCTGATGAATTGGTCTTACTCGTTGATGTTTTCTCATGGTCAATTGAATTGATACCAAACTGTCTTTTCTACGCGTTTATATGACGAAAAGTTGTTGAGGACAGGCTGTTTTCTGTCTGCTTTGGGATGTGACTTTGTCTCTGTTTCTTCTTGGTGTTCCCTAGTGCCCATGCTGTGGTAGCTCTCTTCTGCCGGTGACTTGATTACGACAGAAGAAGAAGGGCAGTCTGATGTTCTGGCTGAATTCACCATGTCCATTCCCCCGTCACTCAAGATGGTAAGATTCAAAGTCTCCACTGGCTTTCCTCTGACAAAGAGCTAAGAACTGGCAGATGCACACGGGATTGAGATTCGCTTTCCTTCTGGTCCTCGCACACCACACGCTGGCCCAATTCCCTCCATCCCCGGACGACGACCCTGCTATCAAGACGATCCGCTCGCCTGTCGACGGCAACATCACCATCCGATACAAGTCGCCGCCGGCCGGGACGTGCAACACCGTCTTCCCCACCCAGAAACAGTACACCGGCTACATCCACCTGCCGCCGTTCACCCTCGCCCCGATCCAGCAGAACTACTCGATCAACACGTTCTTCTGGTTCGTCGAGGCGCGAACGTCCCCGGAGACGGCGCCGCTGACGGTCTTCATGAACGGCGGACCGGGCAGCAGCAGCATGGTCGGCATGTTCCAGGAGGTCGGGCCGTGCGAGGTCGTCGAGATCGACGAGGACACGCTGGGCACGCGCGCGCGGGAATGGGGCTGGGACCGCAGCTCGAATCTGCTGTTCGTCGACCAGCCGAACCAGGTCGGGTTCTCGTACGACCGGCTCACGAACGGGTCCCTGGACCTTCTGTCGTCGACGTATTCGTTTCCCCCCGCGGATGTCCCGCCGGGGCGGCCCTCGTATACCTTTCTGGACGGGACGTTCAGCTCCAACGACGGAAGCTCCACCGCCAATACGACGGCCATTGCGGCTCGCGCGGTCTGGCACATCCTGCAGGGTTTCCTGGGTGCTTTTCCCCAGTACAATCCCCAGACACGCGCGAACGGGAGTCGCAGTGATGACGCTGTTGGGATCAACCTGTTTACGGAGAGCTACGGGGGCAAGTATGGCCCTGCGTTTGCTGCGTACTGGGAGGAGCAGAACGAACGGCTGAGAAACGGCGAACTGCCAAAGGACACGACACTGAACATCGAGCTCAAATCGCTCGGGATCCTGCAGGGCTGTATCGACGATCTCGTCCAGGGCCTGTTCTATCCCAAGTTCGCCTACAGCAACACGTACGGCATCCAGGCCGTCTCGCTGGCGGACCAGCAGAACATGGCGTCCGCGTTCCTCGCGCAGGACGGCTGCCAGCAGCGGATCCTATCCTGCCGGACCGCCGTCCAGGCGATGGATCCCGACGGGGAGGGCGACAGCAACAGCACCAACCGCATCTGCGCCGACGCGCAGCGCTACTGCAACCAGAACGTCGTCGGGCCGTACAAGAGCTCGGGGCTCAGCGTGTACGACATCTCGCAGCCGGCGCTGAACCCCTTCCCGCCCAACACGTACCTCGAGTACCTCAACACGGCGGCCGTGCAGGCGGCCATCGGGGCGCCCGTCAACTTCACGCCCTCCAGCCCGGCCGTCGTCGCCGCCTTCCAGGCCACGGGCGACTACAACCGGGGGGACCAGATCGCGCAGCTCGCCTCCTTACTGGAAAGGGGCGTCCGCGTCGCCCTCGTCTACGGCGACCGCGACTACATCTGCAACTGGCTCGGCGGCGAGGCCGTCTCCTTCTCCATCGCCTCGTACCTCCCCTCGGACTACCTCTCCAGCTTCAACCGCGCGGGCTACGCCCCCATCGTCACCAACGCGAGCTACATCGGCGGTGTCGTCCGCCAGGCCGCCAACCTCTCCTTTTCCCGCATCTACGACGCCGGCCACCTCATCGCCGCCTACCAGCCCGAGACGCTCTTCACCCTGTTCACGCGCATCATCCTGGGGACCGACCTCTCGTCGGGCGAGCCCGTGGACCTATCCTCCTTCCGCACGGCGGGCGACCCCAACGCCACGGCGACCAACTCCGCCCCTCCCAGGGCCTCCCCGACCTGCTACCTCCGCAGCGTTCCGGACACGTGCGGCGAGAGGCAGAAGGAGATGCTCGCGTCCGGCAAGGGGGTCATCATCAACGGCGTCCTGTACGAGCGGCAATCCGACTGGAAGAAACCAACGGTACTTGACGGCGGAGGCGGTGTCGGTCCGCCCGGGGTCCCGGGCACTGCTTCAGTCAGCGACGGCGGAAGCTCCCGCGCTACCGTGAGGCCGGCGACGACGTCGTCGAGACCAGCGACGGGCGTCTTCACCGCGACGAGCACACCGTCGATGGTCGGGCAGCGGTCGCCTCCTGCTTCTGCGGGTGTTAGTGTCACTGCACTATCACGATGTCTGTCTTGGGCCATGTCGATACCAGTGACCTTGTTATTATCATTATTGTGACCCTGCTCGCGTCTTTTTAAACCTCCTTCGAGTTGAGCTCTTGTCTGTTTTGTGATGTGTTTGTATGTCCTGTCCTGTCCTGTCCTGTCCTGTACTGTGCTGTATGGGCATTGGTATTAGTGATGCACTGTAAACCTTATTACTATACTGTCTTATTATTTATTATTAGCCTCGAATGAATGATTCATTGATTGGTGGGTTGGATTAGATGATTGACTGGTCCATGATAGTCACTGACCTCTTCCTTCCCCTTCTTCCGGGACAATCTCTATCTAGCCAGAGCCAGAGCCAGAGATACAGTCATAGTCAGGACGAATCTATGGGCCTCGAACCTGAGCATCCGATCATGATTGGGAAACAAGAACAAACAGATAAAATAATTAATAGCACAGCGAACTTTTCCAAAGTCATCAATCCAATTGAATGCTAATACCTGCCGGACAGCAGGATCCTAGCTAGCTAGGTAGGTAAGACTGCAACAATAAAAACAGAGCACAGCCCCAGGTGTGTGTGTGTATATGCACATAGACGTTCGTATTAAGGGAAAAGGGGAACCTCATCTAACCACATCAAAGTCCATCCGGAGGTTCCCATACCTCATGAGATCCTTTCCTCTCCTCCCTCTAGAGGTATTCTCGCGCTCATTTAATTTAAATTTAGCCTTTAAACTTAAGATATATCTGACTTTATCGTATGTCCCATCTCATATCAGACAAGAGTGACAGACAGGCCAGCCTACATGATTCCAGATCAAGTCTCGATCAGGTTCGCGCTCTGCTGCGCAGGCACCTGCAGCTGCTCGCCCGAGTGTTCCCTCGTGTCCTTGTTCGCCTTCCGGCCCTTGCCCGAACGCGCGTAGTACTCGTCCAGGATCTTCTTGGGGATACGGTTGAGCAGCTCCTTGGGGTAGATGCGGAGCAGGTTCCAGGCCAGATCCAGCGACTCGTAGATGGTGCGGTTCTCGTATGCGCCCTGCGAGATGAAGGTGCGCTCGAACTTTTCCAGGAATTCGAGGGAGAGCTTGTCTTCGGACGACAGAGCCTCCTCACCGACGACGGCTTTCATGGCAGCTATTAAATGCGTCAGCATGTTTTAACGGTCGTGGGGCTGGATGTACGGGGTAACTGAAAACTCACCAGCGTCTCGTCCAATGGCGTACTTGGCGTACAGTTGGTTGGAGACATCACCGTGGTCCTTTCGAGTGCGACCCTCGCCAATGGCAGATTTCATGAGACGCGACAGCGACGGCAGCACGTTAATTGGCGGGTAGATACCCTTGTTGTGCAGTTGACGGTCAACGAAGATCTGACCCTCGGTGATATAACCCGTCAGATCGGGAATAGGATGCGTGATATCTGTGGCGGGCGATTAGCATCCTTAGCGCGCGAGTTATATTCTGAAGTACTCACCGTCGTTAGGCATGGTTAAAATAGGAATCTGAGTAATAGAGCCATTGCGGCCTTCCACTCGGCCAGCACGTTCGTAAATAGTCGACAGGTCAGTGTACATATAACCAGGGTAACCGCGACGACCCGGCACTTCTTCTCGTGCAGCGGAAACCTCACGGAGGGCATCACAGTAGGCCGAAAGATCGGTCAAGATAACAAGAACGTGCTTCTCCAGCTGGTAGGCGTAATATTCTGCGGTTGTCAACGCAAGACGAGGTGTAATAATACGCTCGATACTGCGAACATGTCAGTTCTGCCTGTCGGGTTATCCGCCAATTCTACTTACGTAGGATCATTAGCCAGGTTGAGGAAGAGAGTGGTACGCTCCATGCTGCCATTCTCCTCGAAGTCACGAGTGAAGAAACGACTGGTTTCCATGTTGACACCCATGGCAGCGAAAACGATCGAGAAGTTGTCCTCGTGTCCATCGTGAACGTCCTTGGTTGGTCTCACCAGACCGGCTTGACGACAGATCTGGGCCGCGATTTCGTTGTGCGGAAGACCAGCGGCGGAGAAGATGGGAATCTTCTGACCTCGAGCAATGGAGTTCATGACGTCGATGGCGGAGATACCAGTTGAGATCATTTCTTCGGGGTAGACCTTGTCCGACAGTCAGACCGGTGCAAGGCGGTTGGGGATGCATCCTCGAATTTACATACTCTGGAGTAGGGGTTGATAGGACTGCCGTTGATGTCGAGGTAGTCCTCCGCCAACACTTTGGGGCCCTTGTCGATTGCGCGTCCCGAACCGTCGAACACCCGTCCCAGCATATCTTCAGACACACCGAGCTTCAGGCTGTGGCCAGTGAACTCAACCTTGGTCTTTAAAGCCGTCAGCGCTTCTCCATCGCCTCACAACTATCAAACCAACGTGTCCAATATTCGTACCCTCTTGACATCGATACCGGACGTGCCTTCGAAAACCTAGGGGTCGCATGTGTTGTTAACGTCATGTACAGGAGTCTGCACGCAGCCACTGATATGTTCGCACCTGAACGACGGCCCTGTTGCCTGTGGACCGAGTCAGCCATGAATATGTGGATATGGACATAGAACAACCCACCTCTGGCTTCCAGGACCTGACCCGAGCGCTCTGAGCCATCGGGCAGCGTCAGGGACACAATCTCATTATATCTGGGGAACTTGACCTAAATCCGGACAACACCTATTAGCGGACAAGCCCGCAACAAGATCGCAGGGCAACAGAGGGGACGTGCATTATCTAGGATGACCAGCGGGCCGTTGACACCTCCAATGGTATTGTAGCGAATACGGGGCTTGATGGAGGTCATCCGCGGATCGACGAACTCGGTAGCCATGGTGAACAGGGGTCCTCCGCGGACGCGACGAGAGCAGGGGGAAGAAGAGAACAGATGAGGGGAGCGGTGGAGTGGAGGATGCCAGATCCAGCGCAGTCGGGGTCACCACGACGGATGGAGCTCCAGCTCCAGCTCGCCCGCGCGCTGCGGCCCGCGTCTTGGACCCGGCACGTGATGGCGGCATGATCAACATCGCACTTGTCTCTCTCGCCATCAGACTCGCAGACGCAAGGCATCAGACGTCTGCTCTCATGGGAATCATTAGGAATATGGGAGGTTCTAGTTTTCCTCTGCAGGCTTTGTGATTGCAGCAGTATCCCCTTCGTAATCAGAGGGGACATTTTGCATGTAGGTAAATCATGTGACTGTCAGCGTGCCGCAATAGTAGATAAGAAGCACCCTAAGATTAGTTAAAACCATCCCAAGACCAACAGCTGCCAGGCGATATACTGCTGTTACTAGTGATCACCACTGTCTCTGACTATTTCCAGAATATATGACGGCTGGCATTTGGGCATGGTCGAGTCACAAATTAAAGAGAAATAAGGCATATGACCGTATATAGATTTGAACAGTATTCTGAGGCAAACTACTCTCTTCAGAACGATCTCAATGGGGATCCCTCCGTATTTTTTTCGACCATGGCAAATGCTACAGCATCTGACCACTGTTAGAATGTATGATGTCTCGTCTACATCAAGTTCCTCGTTGTTTGTGATGCTTCTACACATCAACGTTTTAGATATATCTCAAACAACTGGAAAGCGGCCAGGGCTATGAATAACCCCATCGGGTCAGATCACGGTGTCGCTAAACCAGACGAGGCAGCTCCATGTCTCATGGAGTGAACGATATGGTTGAAGAGGCAGAAAGGATAATAGTGATACAGAGACATAATGAGGCGGATGACTGGATGGCAGTTCATTTTTTAGCCCTTTTTAACAGTGAGTAGGTAAATAACAGGGATGTAAGTGCTATTCACATACTGTTTTCAATTACGGATTAGTACATACTATCCATAGATAAGCATACCTACCGTATGTGCAGAGGACAAGAAAGAAAGTGAAGATTAAAGATCATGATATTTGTTTGCTCTCCGTAGAAGGATACCCGTTTCAGCTGGGTTGTCTGCATTTCTGTTTTCAAGATCTAACATACACAGAAAACAGTATCTCAGACTATCTAAGAGCATCCATAACATGAAACCATTCTTCTTCTCTTCTATTGACACTTTTTTCTCTCACACATCGCAAAAATCGTGACAAGGATTAACAGAAAAGAAATCGGGTACAACGGTCCATGAATATTCAGTCATATCTCAAAAGTTGGAAACAATCCAGTTATAACGATTAAAAGCAAGCAGGCGAAATCGCCCAAACGCTCTTAAAATCTCAGATCCCAACCGATCTTGGGACCCAACCTGGGCAGCTCGTTTGCAACGCTTTCCACGTCCTTGTCTCCTCTTCCACTCAGGTTCAGAACGATGTTCTGGCCCTTTCCCATCTGCTTAGCCAGCTGTATGGCACCATAGACTGCATGCGAAGACTCCATGGCGGGAACAATGCCCTCCAGCTGTGAGAGCAGACGGAACCCTTCCAATGCTTGGGCATCGGTGGCGGCGATGAATTGAGCACGTCCGCTGTCCTTCCAGGAGCTGAGCTCGGGTCCTACACCTGGGTAATCAAGACCCGCGGAGATAGAGTGGGTTTCAGAGATCTGACCATTCTTGTCCTGCAGAACGTAGGTACGAACACCGTGCAAGACACCCTTGGTACCGCCCGTCAGCGTCGCTGCGTGGCGGTTGGTGTCGATACCGTCTCCGCCGGCTTCAACACCAAGCAACTTGACGCTCGGGTCTTTCGAGAAGGGGTAGAACATGCCAACGGCATTGCTACCACCGCCGACGCAGGCAACAACTGCATCCGGCAGTCTGCCGGTAAGTTCTTTCATCTGCTCCTTGGTCTCGTTACCAATGACGGACTGGAAGGTGCGGACGATGGTTGGGAAGGGGTGTGGTCCAATTGCTGAACCGATAACGTAGTGTGTGGTATCGAGTTCGGTGACCCAGGCGCGGAGCGCCTCGTTCACCGCATCTCGGAGGGTTCGACTGCCAGTATCAACAGCAACGACGGTTGCGCCCAGGAGCTTCATACGGAAGACGTTCAGAGCCTGGCGACGGACATCCTCTGCACCCATGTACACAACGCATTTCATTCCGAACTTGGCACAGACAGTTGCAGTTGCAACACCGTGCTGGCCAGCACCAGTCTCAGCAATGACTTTAGTCTTTCCCAGTCTTCGGGCGAGAAGAACCTGACCCAATGCATTGTTGATCTTGTGGCTACCAGTGTGGTTGAGATCCTCACGTTTAAGCCAGATGTTGGCGCCTCCGACATACTCCGTCAGACGGGGCGCAAGATGGAGGCTGCTGGGTCGGCCCATGTACGGATAGTACGAACGGTATTCTTCCCAAAACTTGGGATCATTCCTAGCTTCTTCGAAGCCTTTCTCGAGCTGGGCCAAGCAGTCCATGAGAGCCTCGGGAACATACTGTCCACCAAACTCACCAAAATGTGAAGGAAGCGCAGCAGGGTCGCCAGTAACATTGAGCGCCTCAATCTGATCCACCAGGCCGGGCCCAGAGGTAGTGTCATTTTCGGTAATGACCTTAGTCGGCTGTGCATCGAAAGCTGGTTGCACCTTCTCGACCGGTGGCAGAACGTTCACTTCCCGGATGATTGCACCTTGAGCGTCTCTCTCCAGCTTCCGCCCAGTGATGCTGGAAAGGTATTCCTCGACCTTCTTAGGCCCCTGACCAGCAGGCGCCTGGCCCAAAACAGTAATTATCTGGCTACCGATCACGACGCCCTCTGCGATCTCCTGGACAGTCAAGAAGTGCTCACGGGTGCTCACACCAAAGCCCACTGCGGCGGGGACGTTGCCCGAGTAGGCGTGCACCCGAGACAGAAACTCCGGAAGGCCTGAGCTCAGGGTTCCAGTCGCACCTGTGACACCCATCCGCGAGACGACGTAAATGAACGAATCGGCGATGCTGCAAAGCAATTTCATGCGGGAGTCTGATGTGGCAGGCGCAACAAGCGGGATGTAGGACAGCCTGGATTAGATGTAAGCGCAATCCTATAATTTTACTTCTCAGGTCTCCAGGGGGAAAAAAAGGGAAAAAAAAAAACTTGAAAACTCACCCCTCTTTGGTACAGAGATCCCGGAATCGCACTGCCTCTTCAGGCGGCAGGTCGACCATGATGAACCCATTGGCCCCTGCCTCCTTGGTGTCCTTGAGCATGCGCTCCTCACCATACTGTAGCACCGGATTATAGTATCCCATGAACAGCACAGGGGCCTTGAGACCTCTCTTCCGGGCCGTGCGGACCATCTCCAGCACCGTCGGGATGGTGACACCATTCTCGAGGGCCTTGGTGTTGGCTTTCTGGATTGTGGGACCATCGGCGATGGGGTCTGTGAAGGGAATACCCAGCTCGATTATATCTGCAAGGTCGCACAGTTGTCAGTGAGGTCGAGAAATGTACAGTTACGTCGCAAAGATACGATAATGTTTTGAGTGGGGCAGGAGGCATAGAGACGGGGACAATTGCGCACCAGCTCCTCCGTTCTCCATGCCAAGCATGTTATCGACCGTTTCTTCGGTCGTAGGAAAACCAGCGGTGAGATATGCCACAAGAGCAGAGCGTTTCTGCTCCTTGCATTTGGCGAACGTCTCTTTTATCGCCTCCATGGCGGGCAGAGAAGCAGAGATCTAAGATGGTAGTGAACGAAGGACCAAAAGCTCCAATTGTACACACCAAGAGAGTGCAGGAATAGAGATACAGCAGATGGAGGTCAAATTGGAGCCTGCTGGTGGTGGGAGAGAAGGACTGTTCGTGTTGGGGGGCTGAGTCACCGTTCAACTTTTGATCCGATTTCTGGAGATTCTGCCCCTCTTCTTCTGTCTGATCACGTGGCGGTGCTGGCGATAAGATAAGCGGGCGGTGAGGGTCTCGACCGGTCGACAGACAACTACTGCGTCTACTGACAACATCCCCTCAGGTAATGTAGTGGGGTGAATGGAAAGATATATATTTCTAATTCTCTAGCAGAAAGCAACCAATGTCACCTCCAATAGCCTAGGGTACTGTCCATATCAAACTCCTGTATGCGGAACGGTCTGGAAGGGACTTCCGCGCCAAGAGATTCATTCATGCACCCACCCTCTCGTTCCGATCGTACGCCATATCCTGTTTGATGCGGGCATATCTTTGCATTTAGGTAGTTCGAATGCAAATGATATTTGTCCTACATGCCACATGGCCTATCCGACCATCTCGTGCCACCTAGGTACAAACTGGTCTAGGTACCTGTAGGTACTGTACTACCCATAACTTTCTGCCCGCCTAGACGAGGCACCCTGAAACCGCTGCTCCGATAACCAAATGCGGAATCTAGCGGTCTCGGACCACTGCAGGATCTTCATATGCGTCGGTTCGATCATGATGTGGCAGGCTATTCCCGAATCCGGAATCTAGATCAGGTCTGTCACAAGGGGAATAGCCATTTCGTTATATCCGTTTAAACGCATCTGGCAACCGCTAGACTCTAGATATGGTTATGCAGAATCAGTCAAAGATGCAATCAACATTAACAACGCATATTTGCCCACAAAACCTGGCTGAACTCCCTTACACAATGATTCTCCCCTTCACCGCTACTAGCATAGACCACCTACATAGATTCAACCAATTGCTCTATTGCTTCAAAGTGACTCGATTGCTATCATGCTCACATTTCTGTACAAAAACACAGGCAGATTGCAATACTCTTCTCCATTAAGATTACTATCCTCCACCCAACCCACAAAGATTCGATAACTGACACACCATCAAACCATGAAACAAACAAGCCAAATCAGACCGATCGATCCCAAAAAAAAACCCGCCAGAACTCCCTAGAAATGCATGTGCTGTATGTGTGTACCAACCAGTCCGCCTGCACAGGTCAAATTCCCAATCCCGTTTCCCTGTTGAAAAAAGAGTTATATCACAAAACAGACTTTTGTATCCCTCGCCGCCGAATATCAGTTTGTTGCACCCTTCCAGTAAGCACCCGCCATCCGGTAGATAAAAGGAATGTCTGCAGCGCCTTGCTCACGGGAATGCAATAGATGTACAATGTGGTAAAAGGAATGAACCGCTGATGCCCCCGATATCGATGCACATGCAAAGGAATGGACAGACCCCGTCTAATATGGATGCACAAAAATGCAGAAAACAACATGCAAAAAAAGTCAAGGGGGCATGCACGCATGACGTTGTAAAAGGAGAGACATGCACCATAGCAAGTGTATGACAACCCGAGAAGCAAAACAACTCAGCCTCACCAACTAGGATATCCAAGACAATGAAGGAAAGACCAACACCCTCGCTTGCTTCGAATAGTATCAAGGAGTGACAAGGAAACTCGTAACCACTATGCTATGGAAACAATGTGACTATCGACTGGCGAGACGTGAGGCGCAAACAGGCAGCAGTAAAAAAAAAAAAAGTGAGGATGGGGACTAGGATATCAAGAGCCCGCTATGCAGTAGACCACCAGAGGTGATGTCATTCATACCGAATGTAGAGTGAAGATGGAGGGATACGTAAGCGCTCGTGAAGTGGTGTTCTGACCGACCAAGGGGTTAAGGTGAGTGGGTAGAGATGGCGATGAATATGACGACAAAAGCACTCGCAGCCGAGTCAATCACAATAGACATCAAGTGCGAGGATTTGCGCTCAACCCGACGCTGACAGAGCCCCATGATCGAATGATATGATTCGCCGGTCACGCAGCCTCAGGGAGCAGCAGTAGCCACACCAGCCTCCTTTTTTCTCGTCTCCAATGATCAAACATTGAAGTTGGATCGCGGGCCAGATTTTACCTCCATTTTGTTCTTCCGATAGCAGCATTGTCACGGCACTATACTCCAGGCGTCGAATGACTGATAGAGTACGGAACAGGAGCCATGTAATTGAAGCCATCGGAGGTGGAGGGTGTCGCGATCCCGGGAGTGGTGTTAACAAGGCCGGTGAAGTCCCATGATCCCCGACTCACAGGAACCGTTAGGTTCTGTTGGCTGGTCGGCATGTAAGAATACATCGAAGATGGGGAAGCGTAGGAATGACTGGCGGCAGGCATCGTCACCCGGAGCTCTGGAGCACCACCGACGCACCCGGGTAGCGAAGGCTTAACCGGAGGCGAGAAAGCAGTGGAGGTCAGACCGGCCCCATATGCGCTCGTTGTTGTCGAGTCGGAGACGGACTGAGGTGACGCAGCATGTTGAGACTCTGTGCCTGAGTCTGAGTTTGTCCCATTGCTTGTATAGTTAGAACCGATGGGAGGTGGGAGCGCTCCGGCAGTCGAAGAGTAACTCGCGGACTACGTCTCAATACTATCAGTGATCCTTGTCCCCTTCAGGCTGAGAAGCCACGGTCCAACCGGAATCGGTGATTCAATGACTTACATATTTTCCAATAATTTTCTTGAGCGCATGCGCAAGAATCTTCCATGGGAAGACCTTGACATCCTTCTCGATGTTACGAGGTTTTGGTGCCGGAAATCCCATGATGACCTTGAAAAATTCCTCACTCTCTGCTTTGGCCTTCGAAACTGTGAGCGGTCGGAAACCCTCCAGGTTTCTGCGAATTCGATTTTTCTCCTCCACGGTAAAACGGACACCAACAAGCGACTCGAGTAGATAAATTGTGTCCACACTCGTAACGAAGCACTCCTTCTTCCCATCCCAGTATATGCAGCTGATGCAGATGCTATTTGGCGCACGTTCCTCCGGGGAGACAGCTTTGAAATCAGCGTGGATCGTACTTCCAGTCTGGACTCGTGTAAACTGAACAAGTCGTCGTTTCGCTTCCCGTTCCTCTGGAGTCCACTTTTCGGCCATAGAGTCAAGGTCGCCGTTGAGCTTGAGGACCGCTTTTGAGGGATATATCGCGTAAGGATTGAACGGCTGCGTCTGGCTCAGGCTATTTTGCTGCATAGTAGATGTTCGAATGAGAGTAGGATTTGGAGGTCTGGCAGGTGAGGATATCGCTTGCTGATGCGGCGCAGGAGTCACCGGAACACCTGGGCTGCGGGAAGTATGGTTTACTGTAGCAAACGACGGACTCCACGAACGTTGCAGCGGAGATGGTGCTTTAATCGTTCCCTGTGGTGCGCTGGAGCCTCGTGAGTGGTGGCTGAAAGACATATTGGGCGATGAAGCTGGCGGATACGGAGCCGGATATATATTCATCGCTGTCGATGTCTGCAGGAAAGGGGAATACGACGAGCTTGAGCAGCTTTCAGGGAAGGAGTAGGTCTCAGACTCCTCCTTAATCTGTAACTGCTGGTCTGACGCCCTCTTCTTTGGCATCGGGAGGGAGCTGTCTGAAACAGACGAGACGCGTCTCTTCCGTGACTCATCAGAAGGCGAAGGCTGAGCAGTGTGTTCGTAAGTGTAGACGCCAACCTGAAGTGTTGTTGTGCCGTATTCTTGGCTATCCATTACCACTTGCAACGGAACCGCGAACGAGGGCGAACCCGTCGAGCTAAATGGAGGAGTGGCAGCAGAAAGAACATATTGGAAAACGGAGTCCTGGAAACCCAAGAGTTGCGGGATGCATTCACATTTCTTCGATCCAAAGGACAGAGAGAAAGCTACGCAAGGAGAGGTGTGGAGATCGTATGGAGAGCGGATATACACCAACACCTTCGTCCCTTCGCTGCCTCTTTGCGGAGAGTAGGAGGTGACTTCAGGCACCTGACGAGGGCGGGTCCCAAGGATGGGCGAGCGGGGCTCCTCAAATGAGACCGACCCTGTGAAATCCTGGTTCGTTACATAGTTGAGGCTGTCAGGATCTTGGCTGACATGATCTTCCAAAGTGGACGGGAAGAGCTGTGTCACGTAGGGTGATTGAGCATAAGGGGGATAGGGGATAGAATCGTGGAGTACTCGCGTGTGATCATAGTCTGACAAGCGAAAGCGCCGTTAGCCCAAAAATAACATTCCCGGACGTGATTTGATCTCCTCGCTTGCTTCTATCATGAAAAGGGTGTATTCTGGGGGGATTATTATGGCGGAGAGTAGTGTCACTCACCAAGTGGACCAACTTGCGGAGACCTCTGGAGGGCCGACATAGACAAGATGGGTTCAGACTTGGCCAAAAGGCCGTCTGAAAATGCCTCCGCAAATCGTGACTCTTCAGGATCCGAGAAATCCAACGATTCGTCAAGAATCAAGGGGGTCTGGAAGTCCGGATCGAACTATGTTTTGCAATAACGTTAAATCAGCCCTGTCGGACCGTAGTACAAGGGCATTTCTCAAGGACAGTACAGGTCGAGTCCAGTCGGACCTGGACCAAATCCAAACTAGATGGAGAGGAAGGAGGCTTCAGGGAAGAAACACCAAAGGGTCCGACTTACCAAAACGCCGTGTGTCTTTGAGTAAGCCACCTTGAAGACGTTGCAAGAAATGCAACAATTTCAAAAGCGAGTGACTGCGAATTTATCTCTCAGAACGATCGTATGTCAGAGAGACGCGAAGCGACTCTCCGAAACAAAACGAGCGACGACACGAGGCTGTCCTTCAGCCTCAAAAGTGAGAATGAAATAAGAGACCTCCAATCAACATCCAGGACCCGGGGAGCTAGGCTGAGTGGCACTAGCAAGAAGGTTGGCTGCAGATTGGACCCAGACACAAGCTGTTATGCGCGACTCTTCTGGGATAGTTTCACGGCGATCTTGCTGGCATCAGGAGATGAACCTGCGAAAGAAAGCGTGGGAACGGGGGCTCCCTGAGAAATTGTGTGGGCAGCGTCAGGAAGCTTCCGTCGACCTATTGAGACTGGAGAGGTTCTGCTCGCTTTCCGCTAAATGACCCGAGTTTCGGGAAGCTGAAGCAGGCTAAACGGACAGGAAAAAATGGAGGTAGTCGCTCCACGAACTGCTCCACTGCTCAGTAAGAACACCTCAGCCCAGAAAAGCGGGTTGTCGCATAGACCAGCAGGCACTGACAAAACGAATAAAGAACCAAGAGAGAACAGAGTTCAACGGATAACGAAGGTCAGGCCAATGTTTGCAAAGTGGTTGAAGACAACACATTGGATAGCAAGGCACATGGCCCAGCCAGACTGCGAAGTCGGATGTGTAGGGAGAGAGAGAGCGTTTCAGGAAGCAAGGAGTTCAGGTGAAGGGAAATATAGGGAACGCAAGGCATTGGAGGCAGTATACAACTATGGTAAAAAGCAAAATCATATCTACTAACCTTGATGGATAAGGCTTCAGGACCCTCAAGTGCCCTTTTTTTCCCTTTCGCAATCCGAGTTGACCTTCTTTCCGTGCTCGTCTTGGGGCGGCACGTCCTCTCCGGTGAGCAGAAGAGCCTTCAAACCTCCGGCAGCTTCTGGGTCGAGTCAATTGCAGCAAGAAAGGCGCTGGCGAACCAGTCTGTACGAGACCTGGATGAGGCTCGTGGGGTAGATAGCCGGATAGCGCGAGACAGACTGCTGCACTCCCGTTGATAACAAACGGCCGATGCGGGATTAACTCTACAGAACCGTGGCCGTAGCACGAGACACAGCTCGGAGCAGGCAGCTATTTGCTTCTTCCACCTTTGGTCTCCAGATTGCCGCGGATCTTGAAGCTTTTAATGATACGGGACACAAAACGAATGTCGTCCAACGATCAGCAAAAGCACGGTATCCTCGATTGATTAGGAATTAGCGGGAGAAAAGGCGACGAGCCCTTTCGCCTCTTCAAAGCAGCAGCAAGGTAGCGAACGTGGTTTCGTCAAAAGCGAGCGTAAGAGCGAGTGTCAGAGGAGCGCGAATGGGCAGATCTTCAAGACGTCATCCAGAACCTTGGGGGGAGGAAAAGAATAGGAAAGGAGAAAAGAGACACTCGCAGGGCTCCGACGACGAGGATATATTTCCTTTGCTTGCACTAGAGCCGAGGAGGATGTGGTGCTAGCGGAAGCCGTGGCGGGGGACGCAGCGACAGGCGTCCGTCCTGGGATGGCCGCGGCTCACCACTGCCTGCGAGCAGACGCACCGCACGCCCTCATGCCGGGCTAGCTGGCCGGGCGATCGCGAGGTGGAGGGTGGATGCGATGGCGGTTGAACGGTATCCGAGAGGGCCTCCGGGCCCGTTCTCCAGGGAACCAGCCGGAGCGACGAGGCCGTTGGTTGCAAGGGCCACCAAGCACCCGGTTGCAAAGAATAGCAATCGAACCGCCAGCGCCTCTCCTGAGTGGGTGCGAGCAGCACGGGGGGGTCGGCGGAAAGGTCTCGAATCTGGCGAGCTTCCCGGACGGTGGTGTCAGCCGGCTTGGGAGCCTTTGGCCCAAGCACTTCGAGCACCGCCTCGTTTCCCACGGCCGTCCACCACCAAGACGACGGGGCGTCTTCCCAGAGGCTTTGCTCCCGGCCAGGGATGCCTCTACCCACTGGCACTAGCTCTGCGGCCCCCGGATCCAGCGATCCCATCGTTTGCCAGGCTTTTCCATGCCCGGTTTGGCCCTGCTCCTCCCAGCTCGACCGCGTCGCTAACCCATTTCCTGCAGACCCTCACGCCGCCGTATCCTCCTCCGCGAGCCTGCAGTGAGGAGCAACGGAGAATTGGGCAGCTTGACCCTGACGACCCCCGTCCTCGCGCTGGGGATTCACATGTTGCGTCGCCTCGCCTTGCACAACACCCAGGGTGGCGGTCATCGCTTGGTCGGACGAGTGATCGAAACGGCCGCTTGGAGGAGCCCTTTTCAGCACTAACTACGCCCGGCAAGGTTTGGTGGACAGGACGGGACTCGGCGGGTGATCTAAACATAGCAAACGGTGCAGGGGGGTTGGACCATGCAAGGGCCCCGGCGCCCCGTTTGGGAAAGGCACAAGATGACCCTTCGTTCAATGACGGGACTAGTTACGGGGTGTGACGATGGTTCCCGTCCTCAATTCACGGTGACGCTGGGTCAATCAGCGATCCAGCGTCGCTGTCAGGAAGACGCAAGGTGACACGCGGACTACGGAGTATAAAAAAGAAAATAATACCGTTCCGTCCCCAGCGCAGGGGACTTTGAATAGTCTAAGCAGATAAGGCTGCCAGAGCGCCATGGTACGGATGGAGTGGCTCTGCATCGTCCTCGCGCTCCTGTGTTGTGCTGGCTGACAGCTGTGGCTAAGGATCCACTCTGGAAACGTATTCCGTGGCAGCCCTCTATGGTTCATCGCACAACGCAGATTGCAGTGGTCATGCTTCTTGCAAGATCGCAACTGGGCCACTTGAGGAGCAACAGGTCGCAGTAGTCATAGTCACCCGGAGCCTGAATCCATTGTTCTGATCACGAGGTGAGAACTCGAGAGAGGGGGATGCGAGGGTGGACTCGGTGCATGATATGATCGACACTCCGGAAGATCCATCACCTCGTCTGCAGTCAGACGATGTTTACAGGATTGACTACCTGCAACCTCAACGCGCACGCAGTACTCCGTACAACAGGCCAGCCGATTGTCGTTTCATGCTGCCGTAGCTAGGCGTCCACCCGACAAATTCCAGAAAAGTGGATATCACTGCCTAGATCTATCATGGGTGAAGACTCAAGATACAATTCACTACAGATAACCACCCCATAGCCCCCTCTGTACGGGGTAGCTTCGCCCCTCACAGTTTACTGGTATACTCCCCCATACGTGGACCAGCCAGGACTGTTCGGTCAATATGACGAGAAGGAGAGGCCCCGAGAGACTATGAGGATCCGGCACGTCCGCTGCCTCACCATCGTCCTAATCCCACTGTACACCTTGTTTGGGATATAAGATTTAACAACACGCCATAAACAGCATCCTCCATGCTGCGTAGAATTATCACAGCAAGGAGCATGCTTGATATGCGAGCCTTGAATCCATCCTACCTCCCCCCTCGATGTTTATTTCCTGCCCAAGAACACAGAGCTGCGCCATTGTACTCCATACGCCGTAAACGCAAAGCTAGGGGAAGGCAGCTCACCATTTTTGGATCTAGATTTGACAGCGTTACCTTTTATGATTGCTTGATAGATGTAGATCTGTCGGTTACTCCGTAATAGTCTCTTGGATGCTGAGCTTATCTGATTCCTTGCATTTTCCTTGCATGAGTTCAACATGTCCGTCCAGCTTTTCACTCCTCCATTCACCCTGCAGAGCTGTTATTCCATATCCATGATGCAGTTCCAGGCCTACACGCTAATGCTGGTATCCCGATATAGCACTAGCGGGTCGGCGACATCTCCCCAGCAATGCACCGCAGGCTGCAGATGCACGGTGCCGCGCTCTCGATCCTGGCGACTTTTTGGATTTGATTGGTTGGCTACGGACGTCTGAAAGGCGTGCACGCTGGAAGCTCTTCTGCTGGTGCTGCTACTACTACTGCTGCGACTCGGGGTGCTGCTACGGTGCACACCAGATGTGATCGTTGTGTACTGTAGCATCACTGCATGGTGTTGCTTACGCCGGGGTGTTTTTTGGACAGCGTCTCTGCCGTTCGCCGTTCGCCTCCTGTCAGACTGAGTGCCGCTGCCCTCATCCCTAGGCTGCATGATAATCAATCAATAGTATTGCGGGGATCCGTCGTCTCTCGAGGATCAGGAGCAACAGTCCACTTGGGCTTGGATCTAGCCTCCGGTCGTCAATGCTGGCTACTCCGTACGGAGTACTCCGTCCAGCGCGCGGACAGAGGGCATCCTGCTGCGTCCACCCCGTAGTCCCGTACCCGAGGCACCGGAAGAGGAGGAGATCGTGCCGGAGCTTTTCTTGAGGCTGCTAGCAGCGCACCCCGGAGCCCTACGCCGTGTAGGTCGTTTTAGCGCGGGACAGGCATCGATAGGCGGCCTCCTAGTCGGGAATCGCATAACGCATGAAGCTGGGCCCGTTCTATTCATAGCACGAATGGAAGCACTGGATTCTTCTGGCGCCTGCTAGCCCTCGCCTAACGACGGGTTACTAAGATATGTACCTCGTGAGCCACCGTGGCTAGAGTACGGAGTCCGCTGCCAAAGGCATCCTCGGATATCGTGGACACGCGCTTCGCCAGACCCGCACTCCTTCTGTCGCGCACCCTTTTCTCTTCGAGAGTCCACCGCAACGTCTCGGTTCATGGATCTCTCCAGGGCCTCAGCCCTGAGAGATGTTCGCTGCAAGTCCTCCCCCCTGTTCCCGTTGCTGAAAACGGCCGATCAGCGATCGCCCATCATGCGCGACGGGGCAGTCTGTCAACCAAAATAGCGCTGAACTATCCCAACAACGGTGTACGGAGCAGCATTTTGTTCATGCGGGACCGCATTCGGCGTACTCCGTCGAAAATCGGGCTCCAGCATGATCATATTATTGAAGTTCGGGGCTCCTCCCCGAGAATAATAATATAGAAATTATAAAATGCCTCCATCCAGCTCGCGGAGAGACTGACTGATTACAGTATTTTACTATTTTCTGGCGTGCCTTAACTCTATCCGCAGCATTGGTCTTCCACTCCATCCCCGTGACCGTCGCTTGGCCCCCCACCCCGCTATAGCTATAACACCACCGTGATAATATTTTAGCTTCCCAATACCAGACCTTTCGAGAACGGTGAAGAAGAGTTCTCAAGGGGAATCTCCGTCACCGGAAAATCGTTACCACAGCCCCATCAATGCATCATTCTCCCTCCTCCCCTTGAGTCCTAACGGTCAATGATTGCCTCGGGATTAAAGTGACTGCAATCGGACGACGATTTATTTTCTTGCTCTTCTTATCGGGCGAAATCCATGGCGATCTCTGTCCCCCGGAACTTTGCCCTAAATAAATAATCCTTGGGAATTCGATTCATCGGCCATCGGTGCCAAAATGAGCTCCGATCTTTCGTTCATACTTTCCCCAAGCGGAATTCACATTTTAAGCTTCGACCGAGCTTTTCATTTTTTTTCGAGTCTTCGCAAGCTTATTTTTTGTTATTTTTTGGAGCCTTTTTTGGTGGACGGCTGAATGTTGATGGAAACCCACCGCTTCTTGACGCTGGAACCTCGTGGAAGCTGCAGAAAAGGGTAGCTTAAGCGCCACAAGCGACGAGGCTTGGCGATTTGGAAACCGCTCTTCCCGCCGTTCTGTAGGGCTTGACATCATGATCCCGCTCTGCAGCGTGCAAACATTGCCAAACAGCCCTTGCGGGGCTTTTAGTCAGGAAATCCACATGGTTTGGACTTTTCATTATTATATAATAATTATATTTGGTATTAATTGATTGCAGGATGTGCACAGTGTTGGCTCGATCAATGGGTTCTGCTGTACTAATTTGTCCTTGCCCCAGACTTCCTCATACCAATGCCAGGTAATTCGATAAGAAATGACGCGTAGGAAAGGGCTGTCTGCGATGCTTTGAAGCTATCATGTACAACAAATACATTCTCACGTTGGTGTTCGACTACACGAGAGCAACCAAAACACCAAATTTTGGAACTTCGTTCCTTATGAGATCATAGCAGTATCCGTCCCATTAGAAAAACAGACTTCACTGCTGGATACTCTATTTGCTCCGCAGAAATTGTGGCACTGCCACAGAATTCTCTTACACAACTGTTTTCTGATTCGTTGCTTTCAACTCCACCCGGTGTGAGGTGTATCCAGTGAATATATCCATGGATCTTAACTAAGGGGAAAGGCCACCCGATCCATCTCGATTGTGGCTGGCTGAGCGTTCCTAGCGCTGAGCGCAGCAAGCTGAACTTGATATGAACAACGTTACAGTACTAAATTCTCACCGGATCTCCAAAGCTAGGAAATAATCGTGTCGATTTTGACTGATCATAATAATAATCGCGACTGGTTTCGTGTTGTTTTGCCTTGGATGACATACAACCAACTTCATGTGCAGATGCCCTGCAGTCAGGACGATCATCTAAACTTTTGCGGTTTCAGCCCGCTTCCAAGAATCCCTAGGGATCCATGGACCTATCGGGGTCATGAGAAGGCGGATGATCTCGATATGCAGATTATACAGTACTTTTTTTTTCTTTGTTTACATCTTCCCCCCGGGCTTTGCGATAATGCCAGTCTTCCTCCCTTCCCCCTCCCTCCTCCTTGGAATTCATCGCTTTCAGCTCGTGTCTTGCAATGCTGCATACCCATGATGCCCCCCTCCTCTCACTTCTTACTTCAAGATCAGTCTGCATCTATTCTAGAAACAGCAACAGCGTTGCACCACCAGCATCTAGTGTGTGGAGTCTGATGTAGGTTTAGGATTGATTTTCAGAAACCGGGTGGACTAAATATTTGGGTGAAGCGATACTAGAAAAAGCCGTCCAGCCAGCCATACAGTATTATTGGTGGATTGCTGCCCGTCCCGTCAGGCATGGATGGTTTTCATCTCCGTGGTGGTTTCACCAGATGAGTAAATCATGTCCCGTGTTTACAGTTTACTACTCACTGCATACATACCTGTTCAAACTCAGCTAGATTATTATTAGGCGTTCAATCTGGGGAGAGGATGGCACCAAGTTTCCTTCCTTCTTGGACAGACGCTGGATATATCGCTGACTCTCTTATCAAGGGGATGCATGCGTTTTGCATCCAAAAAGATTATGATTCCTCAGCTGAATTACTCTCTCCATGCTCCAGAATATAACTAGTCAGTTATATATCCAACCATAGTCTAAGTAAACAGATTATGTACGCTTTCATTGCAGGAAACAAGTTCATCTACCGTACAACTACTCCTACAGATGGTTATTATTATTGTTATTCCTCTCATCATGCGTCTCCCGGTCTGTCTCTAATCTCCAAAATAAACTCTCTCTATATGTCGGCACTCTCGTGATGATGATACCGAAAAAAGAAGAAACACCGCATTTCCCTCTCCCATCTCCTTCACCGCCCCTTCAGCAAGAACAAAGACCCGCTTTGTCTTATCTTACTCTTACCATCTGTTGAATCCGTGAATGAATCAATAGTCGCCAACCCCAAAGACCGTTCTACCTCCCTATTCTATTACCCTACCTAGCAAAGCCCCCGCGGAGAAACCCGATCAGTGTCTGGTGATTACTCTCCTACATCTTTCCAAACAAATCCAAGTCCTTGGCGAAACGGCGCTTTACATTCCGCTTATGTTTTTTGCATTATTATTATTTTGTGTGTTATGGAACAGGGCAATCCGAAGTTATTCCGAACTGAACACGGCAAAATGTCTCACTCGTGATACGAGGGGGTCCACCACCACTAGTACTTGGGTCTTGTGTGCGGCCGCGGAAACCACACGACCATTTTTCCTTTTTTCCTTTTCTTTGAAGGGCTGGGCCGAGTTATTTCTAGACAGAGAGAGAGGCTGCATGTGGTAGAGTAGGTAGTGTTGCAGTGATAATATCTGCGGCATGCATACTACTGTATAGAGTACTTCAGATAGTTAAGGTGTTGTGAGTGGAATGCAACTTGTTTATCTTAGAGTATGAGCCTTTTGGTCTATGTGAGCTTTTTAAGAAAATTGCTCGTTCCGAGGGAAACGATAAACTTTTTTTTATACTTTGATAAGTGAAAAAAAAAATTGAGTTGATGATGATAATGATGCTATCTTAATGGATGTACTGTATTATACATATATTGACTGTTGTGTAATCTCATTTTGTTTATTTATTTTTTTAATAGATCAGCTTTGACTTGATTGCATTTCTGCCTACTACTCATCAAGATGAATAACTAGTAATCAGGGTGAGTACCAGTCATTTCCTGGTAGAATAATGTGATTCCAATGTACTTGTTATTAATAAGTCAAGAAAAAAAGATTAATGAGAACTTGAGGATACTTCGAGGATAGTGTTCCTGAGAAACGTCACTCTTCTTCTCCATCAGTTAATTGGGTTCTGAATCTAGTACCTGTAGCGAGCAGGTGGGTTAAGTTCTTAAGTATATATATTTATATGAGCAGGGAAACATGTGTATCAATTCCTTTGACGAGATTGGTAGGTTACACAAAACTTGTCAGTTTTGCTTGGTAGTCTACGGCGAAATAAAAGACACACCCTGGAGAGGCGAGACAGAAATGCTACTCTAATAGATGATTAGATCAATATGCATGAGCCCTGCAGAAATAAATCTGCATTAGCCTGATGGCCGGAAATAAGTTTGAAATTATACACGAGATTTTTTTTCTATGGTGCCTGCCGGATCCCACATTCGCAACGATCGCGATCATGCGAAGATACTATCAACAGCTACTACTTCTATGCGGGGAACTCAGCACAGGCTGTCATCATCGGAGTTCCCAGTGTGATATGACGGTGAGCTCCAGGACGGGTTCAGATTCTTGGCTGAAAATGAGGTAGCAGACGCACGGCCATAGAGACGCGTTTCTCGGCCTCGCCTTAACTCTCATCTGTGAGCGTCAAGAGATCAGAACGCAGCGCTCTGGCCACAGATCGTGGAGCTTTGGTGCATCTCTAGTTATCATGGGGCTGTATCTTGAACTACATGTTCAGTTTGACAATGCAACGCACTCCGTCCGCCGTCCCACGCCGTCTGCTTGCCCAGCTACCATCCCTGGGGAAAGAGAAAGAGAGCGGAAACCACTGTCCCAAGGGCGATATGAGGTATTTTCCTGGATGTGGAAGGCTCCAGTAGAGGAGAACCTCGAAGCTCCGGTCAGAAGCTCCTTTTCCAGATGGTTTTGCCTTGCCTTTCGGACTCTCCGCCATGAGGGATTTGTCATCGCCAATGAGAACATACTGCGCCGCCATGATCTTGATCTCCACGCAACCACTTTTCTGACGCCAGCTGAATAGCGATATGCGAAATTATCGCAGTATCTCGCATGTTGGAGGCCACCCTGCGTTCAATCTATCTAAAGCACGGTCTCTTTTCCCACATATATAGCCACAGGGTCCTATGCTCTTCCTACCGATGCAATCTTTTCCATTCAGTTTTTCGTTTATTTCTGTTTATCTCCTATTTTCTCCCTCTTGTTGCTTCATTGCGATTCCTCACCCGCAGACATGGAGGGTGATGACCAGAAAGCCCATATCCGATATGCAGAAGAGGCCGCTGCATCCTCCAGTTCCTCCCGCCCACAGCTAACTCGTCAGACATCGAATTCTCTCTCGATCCACAGCGTATATAACAGAGTTGCATCTCCTGAGAATCTGTTGCCAATTACATATCGCACTCTGTTAGGCCCCTTTCAGTTCTATTCAATCTCTTCCGGGTTTAGATTCTAATTGCGATTCCATTTAGCTCGTATCATGTTGATGAGTCCTTGGACAAAGACCGCCAAGGCGCCATACCTAAGCCTGAGAGAGGAAAAATACAGGGTGGATCATAATTACCTTTTTTTTTTCTGCGTCTTTGATGTTGACAACATTATAGAACTCTCCGAGCTAAACTGGCACCTTGTATCGGTTCACGACTTACTTCAGCAGCTGTCAACTTCCGCCTCCCAAGGCCTTTCAAGTGAGCAGGTTCAGCGACGAATAGCTGAGCATGGGAAGAACAAGCCCACCCCACCTCCATCTCGCTGGTTTCGAACAGCGTTGGGTTATCTTTTTGGTGGCTTTGGTCTGATTCTAATGGCGGGTTGTATTCTTGTTTTCATAGCCTGGAGGCCTCTTGGAGATCCACCAGCGACAGCAAACCTAGCCCTTGCATGCGTCCTTCTTGCCGTCTTCATAATACAGGCTGCCTTCAATGCTTGGCAAGACTGGTCCTCCTCCAGAGTGATGGCTTCTATTACCACAATGCTTCCGGATGAGTGCATTGTCATTCGAGATGGTAGACAGGAGTGCATAAGTGCCGTTGATCTCGTTCCCGGTGACATTATCAAAATCAAACAGGGCAACAAGCTACCAGCCGACGTTCGTTTCATTGAAGTTTCCAATGACGCCAAGTTCGATAGATCAATCTTGACGGGTATGATTTCCACTTGATTTCTGTGACTCTTTGTTAATATCTACTGCCTAATAGGGGAGTCGGAGCCTGTCCCTGGGAGCGTGGAATCTACCGACGATAATTATCTCGAGACTCATTGCATTGGCCTTCAGAGCACCCACTGTGTTTCCGGAACTGCCCTAGCTGTCTGCGTTGGGACAGGGGATCTTACAGTTTTCGGAAGAATCGCCGGCTTGACGAATCGACGTAGGCAAGAGATGACGCCGATGCAGAAAGAGATTCGGCGTTTTGTCATGATTATTGTCAGCTTCGTCGCGACAGTTGTGGTGCTTGTGGTCATTCTTTGGTACTATGTTCCTTGTCTCTGTTGAATTATCTTTGCTGATGGTAATTAATTAGGGCTGCATGGCTACGGAGGGATCATCCAGCGTGGATTAGTGTTCCGTTGCTTATTGTCGACTGCGTCAGCGTCGGAATTGCTTTTATCCCGGAAGGTCTCCCCGTCGCCTTGACGATGAGTCTTACTATCGTGGCCAATATCATGAAGAAGAATAAGATTCTTTGCAAGTCCCTTGCGACTGTGGAAACGCTTGGTGCTGTTTCCGTGATCTGTTCCGACAAAACAGGCACCTTGACGAAGGTACAGTTCCCAATCCAATCTCCACAATCACTCCTAACGATCCGATTGTAGAATGATATGTTTGTCACAGATTGCTTCTCGGGGGATGAGGAGTATCCATTCGAAAAGGCCCGCGAGCGGATGATTAACAGCCTTTGTCCGGATGGGATTCCAAACGAATCTATTACTCAGCTTCGTATTGCTTCTGCCTTATGCAATGCTGCAGAATTTGATGCCTCTACGCTGGATCGTCCCATTCATCTAACCAAGATCTACGGTGATCCTACAGACCAGGCCATTCTAAGGCTTTCGGAGACATTGGGCTCAGTTAACGAACTTCGGAGCAACTGGAAGAAGTTGTTTGAGATTCCGTTCAATAGCAAGAACAAGTTCATGATTCGGATCATGTCATCTACGGAGCGGCAAACTTCGAGTGACAAAGCAGAAGCTTCTCAAAATACGTGAGTAGAAAGCGGCAACTGGGTGACATGCTTCTCAGCTAATCATATCAGGTACTTGTTCATCAAAGGTGCCCCGGATATTTTACTTCCCCGTTGTTCCTCCTACTTTAAACAGGATGGCACTATCGGCACGCTTTCTCAGGCAAAACATAATGAGATTGAAGCCGTTAAGGACCGCTGGTCTGTGCAAGGAAAGAGAGTCATTCTCATGGCCCAAAAGCCAATTTCTGAAGACTTTGTCCGCTCGCTGTCGTCTTCCCAAGCCGATAAGACTGTTATGGATGCCGCCGAGGAAGGCTTGACTTTTGTTGGAATTGTTGGTATCATAGATCCTCCGGTATTGAAATTTCCCCACAGCATTCTTAATCGCAGTCAAAGTCTGACGGAGTCAATTATAGAGAGATGAGATTCCACATGTTATTGATGTCCTTCGAAAAGCTTCTGTTCGGATCATGATGGTAAATTTCCTTTTGCTGCGTTACTCAAAGCTGCATGTACTGATATGCGCAGGTAACTGGAGATTACAAGCTTACAGCCCAGGCTATCGCCATGGAATGCGGGATAATCAGGACCCATCCTTCCATGATCCATGATGTCAATTGTATCCGCACTGATCCTGCCGCACAGGAAGGGAAACTGCTGGGTGATTTGCGGGCTATCGTTCTCAGCGGAGCTGACCTTTCGACCCTTACCCCTGCGCAATGGGACCGACTCTGCCAGTATGAGGAGATCGTCTTTGCTCGTACAACTCCAGAACAAAAACTACGAATCGTCAAGGAGTTCCAAGCGAGGGATAACATTGTCGCAATGACTGGTGACGGTGTTAACGATGCTCCCTCGCTCAAGGCAGCTGACGTTGGTGTTGCTCTTGGCAGCGGTTCTGACATAGCCATCGAAGCGGCGGACATAGTTCTACTCGACTCATTCTCCGCAATAGTGGAGGCTGTGAAGTATGGGAGACTCGTATATGGTGAGTGAACCATTTCTCTCTTGGTGGCGCATATCCGATATCTGACGATCACAGATAATCTTAAAAAGACAATTATCTACCTCATTCCAGCGGGCAGCTTTAGCGAACTCTGTAAGGTACCTGAACGATTCATTCCTGATCTTGACTGAGACATGACTAGGGCCGGTCATGACGAACGTGATTTTGGGTGTCCCGCAGATTCTTTCATCCTTCTTGATGGTAAGTATCGTTGCTCACTGTCTCTCTTCCAATACTAACGGTATTGCAGATCATTATCTGGTGAGACACGAGCTATAGCGCATCTGACTGCGGCTCGCTAACTTTTAAGCAGCTGTCTTACAGACTGCGTTGGGGCGATCAGTCTCGCGTTCGAGAAGCCAGAGATGGACGTCCTGCTCCGCCCACCCCGGAACCCGAAAAAGGACCGACTCGTGAACACCAGGCTACTCGTACACGCTTATGGATTTATCGGACTCTATGAATGTTTCCTGTCGTTTGTGATGGGTTTCTGGTACATGCAGGCAAGTCTCTTCCAACTGAGTCCCTTTGATTTTACATAGAATTTCCTAACACGGCAACAGAGACGCGGTGTACCCTTCAGCGCCCTCGTCCTCAAGTACGGGTCTCTAGACCCTAAATACGACCCCGATTATGTCACCCAAGTGACAAACGAAGCCTCGTCCATCTACTTCGTCAACCTCGTCGTCATGCAATTCTTCAACCTGCTCGCGGTCCGGACCCGACGCCTGAGCATCTTCCAGCAGCCGCCGCTCTTCAACAAGGAGACGCAAAACTGGCTGCTGTTCCCCGCTATGCTGTTTGCTCTTTGCATGATCTTTATATGTACGTTCTTTGCACTTAATTCACATTTACCGTCCATTCGAGGCAAAACAGAAGATTAGAGAAAGCCAATACTGACATGAAATACACAGTCTGCTACATCCCGGGTCTTCAACGATCCATCGGCACGACGTCCGTGCCCGTGGAGCATTTCTTCCTTCCTGTAGCCTTTGGTTTTAGCCTGCTCTTCCTCGATGAGGGCAGGAAGTACTGTGTTCGTCGTTGGCCCAAGGGCCTCCTTGCCAGGATGGCCTGGTAAGAGGTAGGTGCCTTGCTATGGCGATCGTAAAGAGATATAGAGAGAGATTGTCTAGAAGCCGTCAACCAGGAGGCTACTATTTTGTTCTCCGTTGATACTGATAATGAAGAGGATCTGATGTAATATGGGAGCTGTATATATAAAATATCAAAGGAACGTTGGAATTACAAGCAATGAACTGACTCGGGCATGCACCGACGTCAGTAGAACACGGGGGACTTCTGATAGTAGACGTTTTAAAAACGTACCTTTTAGCTAAGTACTGTACCTATATTAACTTTTTTTTTTATTTTCGCATAGGTATCTGCAGCCAGGTATGTATGACACATCGCCGTTAATTACATAATTTCCTAACATGGCGTCGTTACTATGACTAGGCTTATAGGGCGCAGACTCTATTGATAGAACATGTCCCCTCTATTTACCTTGGCGTCTCAAAGGCAATATCCTTGCACACGTGTTGCATACTGTGCTGTCCATCACTTGTTCTTCGTCCTTAGTCCCTGTGGGCTGATGAATAATGTCTTTGCGACATCCCGACCTTGATCCGAACAACCTCGGTCCATCACGGCAACGTCACCGTGCCGTGGTCAATCCTCAACAGAAGGCTCAACCGTGTAGCGCGGGTATTACTCGGCTGGTAGTTCAGTAACCGGCTGTAGGAAGTATGTGTACGCATATGTGTACTGATGCAGCGAGGAGGAACGGATGTCGGCAAGATCCATCACTTTAGACCAAGCCCCGGAACGTGTTCGGGTATGGGGTCGACGGTCGCGGGAGAACGGGAGTCGGTCTGGGGATATATAGACACTGGGTTGCCCCTCGAACGCCCTCTTTTCCTTCAATTGGTCTCGTTGAAGAAGCCCGGGTTCTGAATTTGTTCTCTTCCTTTGTCTCTGTGTGAGATTTCTTCATCCTTCATTGATAACCGGTTGTGTGTCCGAAGTGCGGAGTTCTTCTCCGCGGGTCAAATTCGTCCGTCCGCCCCATCTTGCTCCAGTTGCAGGAGTGAAGACAGCTACTAACTACTTGAGACAGTGAAGCTGCCGGGGAGAGGGTCGAATCTCCTTTGTCCTTTTCGTGAGCGTGATTAGAAGTTCTTCCAGCAAGCAGAACCGTCGATCTTACTTGTTTCGGCTTTCTCCGAGTTATCGATAAGGAGATCATCCCCGCACGGCACAACTTGCGTTCCACCAACCCACATTGCACCAGGACAATTCCAGAACCCTTCAGTCCAACATGTCAAAAGCCGTATTCATCACTAGTGTCGATGGCAAGCCCGGCAAGCCGGGCCAAGTCTACTATCAGCTCGCGGTGCGTACCCTGCCGCAGCCCACCCCGCAGGGCCGGGAGCTGCTGATCAAGCTGAGCGCGGCCTCTTTGAACCACCGTGACCTCTTTCTCCGCCAGCACCTGTACCCCGGAGCGACTTTTGACGTCCCGCTTGGCGCGGACGGTGTGGGTACCGTCGTCGCCGTCGGTCCAGACGTCAAGAACCCGCAGCAATGGCAGGGGAAACGGGTCATCCTGAACCCCGGAGTGGGGTGGAAGGACTCTCCCGATGGGCCGGAGGACCCGGCGGGCTATAAGATAATGGGCGGGACGAAATTCTACAACAAGGGAACGCTGCAGGAGTATGTCACCATTGACGAGAGCGAGGTCGAGGAGGCCCCGGAGCATCTGTCCGATGCGGAGGCTGCGGCGCTACCCTTGGCCGGGCTGACCGGGTGGAGAGCGCTGGTGACAAAGGCCGGAGAGAAGAATTCGGGCAAGGGAGCTGCGGTGCTTATCACTGGCATTGGTGGCGGTGTCGCCCTGATCACGCTGCGGTTTGCGGTTGCGAGAGGCGCGGACGTATACGTGACCAGCTCGAGCGAGGAGAAGATCCGGAAGGCGGTTGAGCTGGGCGCCAAGGGTGGTGTGAACTACAAGGAGGAAGGCTGGCAGAAGAAGTTACTGGAAATGCTTCCTCCCGGGAAGCAGAACTTTGACGCTATCATCGACGGTGCCGGCGGAGATATTATCGAAAAGAGTGTCAAATTGCTCAAGGTAAGTGAGCTTTTGTACACATGGCTGCCATGCCACGGTATCTTAGGATGTATAAATATATCTAACAACGTCTAGGCCGGCGGTGTCATCTCCGTGTACGGTATGACTACCTCCCCCAAGATGCCGTTCCTCATGCAGGCCGTTCTCAAGAACATCGACGTCCGGGGCTCCACAATGGGCTCGCGCAAGGAATTCAAGGACATGGTCGAATTCGTCAAGCAGCACAAGATCCGTCCTGTGATTTCTCGCGTCCTCCGCACGGACCTGGGTGATATTGCAGCTCTGGACACTCTCTTTGATGACATGAAACAAGGAAGCCAATTTGGCAAGCTGGTTATCGAGTTCGGGAAACTCGGCGGCGAAAGTAAGTTGTGATCTTGAAAACATTGTGCACTGTCGGTTTCCCCTTTTGTTTTAGGTCTTGGATCTCTGGCCTCTAGAATGGAAGGTTCACCATCTTCTTTTCTTCGGATACAGGTTCTTAGGTATACATTTATGCTGTCTATGAAGAGCTATCAAACTGTTTTGTCGCCATTTATGAGAGCTTTCTCATCATTCTTGCCTTCCTGTATTCGGTTATAGAGAGTCGCTCTTGCCTAGGTGCTCAAGTTTCAAGAACCTTGCCTCCGTTACTCCTTCCTGCTCCCACACTTTCGAATGACTATATCCGTCACCTTCGCTTCATCTCTCACCTTTCGTAACGTCCAACGCCCATGGTGCCATCCAACTGCCATTCCTTTGGGGAGTCAATATCACCTCTACGCATAAAGATACAGCCACATCCATTCATTATCTTAAGGCAAAATAGCCTTACTCGTTCTCTCAATGGCTTTCGAGAATCCCCGCCTGTACGGCCCAGGTGCGCCCTTCAACGAGACTCCGCAAACTCCACTTGACGTATGTGCCTATCCTTTATCTAGACTCTTGACATTGCCCTGCAGGACTATATGTTTACTCGAGCACAAACAATGCACATCCAGGAATATGACATTGCCCTCACTGCCCTCCAGGCCAGCAACAACCACCTCGAGCGCAAGATGGAGCAGCTCCACTCCAGCACCCTTTCTCTGAGAAAAGAGCTCCTCACACTGCAGATGCATATCCTCTCCTTCCGGCATGACCAGCTCGTGACGTGGCAGGCGGACATCCTTACCCGACTCATCGAAGTCATATACGAACGGCAGGGTCGGAAACTCCCGTGGGATGCTCTCGGGGATGATAAACAACGGGAGGATATTTCAAAGGTCTATGTCGCGGCAGCGAGAAGGATCAACAAAGGAGCTCTTTGGAGGAAGCTTGGGCTGACGGCGAAGCACCATAAGGCGCTGGGCAGGTATAGCGAGGTAAGTCAGGAGAAATTGCTAGGTGCCCAAGGGCTGTGCTTTCAGCCTGTCGTTGTTGGCCAGAGGATGGCCGACCAATGCATGCATGAGCCGACCGGTGGACTGATTGGATGGTTTTCTGTATTCTACATAGGTTGTCGATTTTCGGAGTACGGATCCAAGTCGTACCGAGACCGCTTTTGCGCAGTTCTTGGTTTCGGAGAAAGAGAATCGCCCTCGAATGTACGATTTTTGGGCAAGGCTGTATCCGATCTGCTACGGGAGATCCGCGGAGGAGAGTGCCCAGATCGAATAGAGAGCGAGGTTTGAAGTAGAGTTGAAGGTGGAAACGGGGAGCCATTCATTGCATACAGATTCTTGCGGGTGGATCTGCGTGTGCCAGGCATTTGCTTTTAAGAACTCTCTGAGAGCTCGTTTCAAGTATACTTAAGACCAGTCTTGGATTATTAACATTGTTTACAGTAACGAACAATGGTACTGACAGTTGCTCTCGGTCACAATTGGTCAACGCAAGCCACCTCTTCGGGAAGCGGCCTGGCATTTGAAAGCAAAAAGTATAGATATTTCCTCTTAAGGAACCAATTTACCAGCGAAGGCTCTGTGCAACTCTGGACACTTATCCACATTCCTCACGTAAATGGCCGGTTCTCCAAGGTTGGTTACAGATCCAACACCATTCATGACGACAACGGGTGCCTTCAGAATATAAGTCAGTGATCACACTTGGATCATTTACAGCATGCTTGCAGAAGACTTACAGGTCATATGTTTGCAGCCGTCAATCTTGAATATTCGATATGAGCATCCTCTACCAGGACAGGGCTTGCTTGTCTTCAATACCTCAGCTTCTCCCATCTGTTCTTCCTTGCGTCTTTGAGCCCGTTCTGCTTCTTTAGCTCTCGCCTGTTTAGCGTCTTCTTCTCTCTGCTTTCTTCTTGTTTGTTCTTCTTCTCTTGCTTTCCGTCTTTGTGCCTCTTCTTCAGCTCGTCGAACTCGTTCCGCTTCTTGCTGCTGCTGTCGTAGTCGCTTCGACGTTTCTCCTTTTTTTGATTTTTGAACACGAGACGTTTCACGGCGCTGTTCAGCATCAATTTCCCTTGCGAGCTGTTCATCTTCTTGTGTTCTTCTGCGAGCCTGATCCTCCTCTTCCTGTTGCTGACGCGCGACGGCTTCCAGCTCCGCAGCTTCCCGCCTACGTCGCTCCTCGGCGGCCTCCGGGTGGTCAAATTCAAAGCAGGTAAGGCCTTCATGCCATTCGCAATTCGGATGGTTGAAGCACGTGCGGGTTCCGCAGGCCTGGCAGATGACGATCGGGGATAAGGGGCCTGAAGCGTGCACCTGTCCTGAACCGCAGCGAGGGTTGCAGCACCAGATGAAGTCTGGATCCGAGGAGACAACCTCTCGTGCCTTGAGAGAGTCATACCGCGAGAACGTCTGCGAGGAAGCCCACCGCTGTATGTCGCTGTGTGTCATCACGGCCAGGCATATAGGGCAGGTCAGGCGATTTGGGCCGGATTCATTGAGCTGAACATGCAAATGACGAGACAAACAGGTCGTGCAAATCCGTTGGTTGACATTGTTGGGAGCTGAGTGGTCACAGGTCGACGTAATACTCTGTGCTGGAAAGGAGGATGGGGGAAGTGTCTCCAGACATGCGATGCATTCTGCCGGTTCAATCAGGGGCCTTTCGTCAGGCGGAAGATCGAAAATCGTCTGCTCAGTGAGCGAAGCACTGAGAGCCAGGGCCAGCTCTAAGTCTTGATCGTCTGGACGCTCCGTCTCGAGGAACAAGCGGGCGAGTTCAGATGATATGTCAATAGCCGCGCTGGATTTCTCGCATTTCTGCCCATCGATCTCGCTGGTTGCCAGTCAGTGATAGGGAATTTAAAAAGAGCAAGTATCAAAATAAGGGGAAAGGGAAAATAATCATAAAAAGATGGCGCACCAACCTCCTATTTTCAACCAGCGTTGAAGAGGTTGAACCCATCTGCAAAGCGTTGGGAGTCTACCCCATCGCACAGTACATCGTTGATGCTGTCGATGGTTTATGTATCTATGTCGCACGACTTGAAACTGCAAACTCATCGTAATAGCTAGATAGCCTCACCGACCCGACCGTCAGGAATGGATGATAAGAAAGACGTTGCAGGGCCCTTTGCAAAGCTGCACCAGCTGAGAAACTATGACCACACCCAGAGCACCTTTTTTCCCCCTCTAGCCAGCCTCGTAGGCTGTTCGGAGCGATTAGTTAGTTAGTACCGTCCAGTCAAAGTGACCATCGTTTCGGCGAGGCTGGTAGTTCGGGAGATGAAATAGCAGATATGATTCGTTGGGTGGTTGGCCCGTATCTACATGTGTAGGTCTGTGTGTGTATATATGTATGTCATTGACTCATCTCTATCATCAGTCATTCGACCACTCTTGTTGTTTCGTTTTGATTGATTTGTGCCTGAGGCTGTAGTTTGTGTGCGTGGAACCCCGCTTTCCAAATCTCTACCTATCTAGGCAACTACCTCCACCTTTGGAGCGGGGGTCGAAGGGGTCTATAGCGTAAGGATGTGTATATACACCTAGATACCAGGGACCTAGCTAGGTAGATATATGGATATGATGGAGACCAGCTCAGCTCGCTGAGATGGAGGGAGAGGATGTAATGTCCATCTGTTCCGGGGTAGATGGTTTTGTATTTGATGGGTTTGTATGTATATGTACATCTGGCTTTGATTGATGTTGAGAGAGGAATGGTGATTAATTAATAGAGGAGTACTAATGTATTGTACTAGGTCATTTGAATGATTCATTCGTTACTGCCTACCTAGGTACGTATCTATCTATCCATCGGTCTCGATGACTTGTCATGGGGATATGTAGAAAAAAAATTCCCAAAGATGCAAGATAGGTAGAAAGAAATAATTATGTCCAAACCACTCAAAACACAAGTGGCTAGGCCGCCCCATAAAATCAAAAAAAAACCTACAGTCGACGATAGCCAGGTGGTGGTGGTGGTACCCTCACAAGCCAATGTCCACCCCCTATTACCCCCTTGGGTCACGAGCTCGTTGCAACGAGCAGCTGCCACCACCGCGACGGACAAGACCGAGACCGTCGCGGGTCATGAACTGATCTTCTTGGTCGTGCTCGTAGTCGTAGTCGACGGAGATGTTTGAGAATGACCTGCGGCCGTCGTCACGGTCACGGTCTCCGTCTCGTCGATATCTATATCGGTTTGGGCGATGACGACGACGATGATAGTAGTAACGATGCTGGAAGCGAGGCGAATCGTCATCGTCATCGAAAACTGGTTTTTCTGTGTCGTCATCATCACTACTTGAGGAGGAGGAGGAGGTGGTGGTGGTGGAGAAGTCGTATATGCTGCACAGGTCGAAGTCGGAATCGGAATCGAATGTGATGATATTGGTTTCGTTATCGTCGTCGTGGTCATGGGTATGGGTATGGACGTGATGGTGGGTATGATTATGGTTATGATTATGCTTATGGTGGGGGTCGAAAAAGGAACGGCTTCTTGTTCCTCCTCTTTCTGGTCGTGGTCGTGGTCGTCTCCCATGAAAAGAAGAAGAACAGCAGCAGTGAAGTCTCAGTGCGGAGCAGGTGGGAGAACATGGACTGCATTGCGGTGATGGTGATCTGGGATCTCCAGCCCCAGTTCCAGCTCCATATGGGATTCCGGGAGGAGGACAAGGTCCGCCTCCCGGAAAAGGACACGCAGCAGCTGGAGGAGTGAGATTATTATTATTATTATTGTCACCGGGACCAGGAGGAGGAGAAGGAGGCGGCTGATGATGATAATTCCCATCGTAGCAAGGAACGACGCGTGGGCCGCCAGGCATGGGACGGTAATAGCGGAATCCTCCTCGCTCCTCAAACCCCTCCTTCTGCTGCTGCTGCTGTCCTGACATTGATAATAATAATTGAGGCAGATTCTCCCCGCTGAAGAAGCCACGGCCAGCTCCGTTGTTGAGATATGGACTCGGATCCGGACCCGGCGGCCCATGCTGTCTCCGGATCGGAGTACCAGGCGGAAGAAGAGGGGGAAGAAGAAGAGACTGAGACTGAGACTGAGAAGACGGCCACCGCCAAGGACGTTCTCGCTCTTCTTCTATGATTCCTCGACCGGTATCAGTTGCGAAAGCCGGTCCGACGTCGACGTCCTGCGGCATGATGAGGTCGCCTCGGGCTTCGCCTTTGGAGAGGGGTTCTCCGCGCCAGTACCATGAGAAGGGGAAGCTGAAGCTGCCTTGGCGGCGGTGTCTTCTGCTGCTGCTGCTGAAGAAGGAGGGCATGTTACGCTGGCGGGTAGTTAGTCAAGGGAGCCAGTTGAAGTATGCTGGCAATAGCACGAGATTGTCATGGGTCCATCTGTGATATGAGGGTAGTTGTTTTTTGAGGAGTAGTTGGAAATTTGGAGAGATACGCTGGAGCATGAAATGTAAGTAGATAAATAATCGGAAAAGTTGGGAAAAAAGAAAAAAAGGAGAAATAAGGACGAAAGCCCTCAATATTATTATATTGGGGACGGTTCATCCTAACGGGAATAATAAACCCTGCTGGCAGCAGATACGGCTTTTGCTGTCCCATGACAGGCCATGGGAGAAAACATAAAGCATGCAACCCATTATTGATTGACTGAGATCAAGAGACTGTGTCACACAGGCCCTAGCAAGCAAACTGAGAGAGTAAACGCATGGCGAATGCAGTGCTCAGCGGTCTGTTTGCTTCTTTGCTCCGTCTGTGGCTCTGCATGCAATCCCATCATGAGGATCTGTAGATACCTGATTCCCATGGCAAACCACTAGGAATTATTTGCAAAAAAAAAAAAGCCATCATCCCTGGGTTGACGGAGCAGTCCCTGCCAAGAGCCATCGAGTCAACAGGCCGACAACAGGCAAACGGCGTCCGACTCGAGGCCGACAGGGCGACACGTAGAGACGAGCCCGGCGCCCGCCAGTCCGCGGCGGGCCGTGGCGATAACGCATGCGCGTCCGCAACTCTCGTATTGCCACGCCCCAGCCGCCGCAGTGTGGCCGCTGGCAGCTGCAGCGGGCGGACCGCGCCAACTCCAGGGCGGAGCAGACGGGACGTCTCCGGCGTTGTTGCGGTGCGGGCTGGGAGAGAGGGAGGGCGTGCCAAGAGGCCGTGAGACACGGCGCGCGCTCTCTCCAGCAGGGGCATCAAACAGGAGAGGCGTCGGACGCTGCGATCTCGAAGGGCACAAACGGAGCTGCGACGTTCTTTGTGCTGCAGCCGCCTCGAGGCCCGCGGCGTCCGGCCGAGCCCGCGGTGGCTGGTGAGTGTCGCGCGCGCCCGCCTGTGTGCGTTGTGCGCGTGGCATTTCCACGGCCCGCCGCTAATTCGCTGGCGCCCTTTTTTCTGGCCTGCCAGGAACTTTCAGAACTCGATCTTCTGATCTCGACGCTGCTCGTCTGTTTTCAATCCCATCTTGTCCTCGCTGTCCTCGACGCTCGCGCGCCGCCGTCCATCTGGATTCCTTTCGTCTGCCGTCGCAATTTCAGCTCCCTGACCCCCCGTCCGTCGCCGCATTCGCATTCCCCCCCGGCGCTCTCGTGACCTTTTTTGTGTCGTCTACACTGTGGCCGCAAATTTATCCTCCTCTCCTCCCTCGTCGCTAGCCGCCGCAGGCATATTGCTCTCTCCGGCTCCCCCATTCTTTTTTCTGCCTCTTGGCCACTTGTAGGCTGTCAGCATAATGCCTTCACCGCTGCCCTCCAGTTTTGCTTCTGCCGCCGCTGGCAATACCCAGGACTCCTCCGGTAGGAGAGGAGACGGTCCCGGGAGTGGAGAATGGTACGAGGGATCTTTTTTTCTGAATTTCTTTCCGGCGTTCAAATTTTTTTTCGCGGCAGTATTTCTGCAGTATCTCCACGTTTCTCTTTCTACGGTGAAATCATCTTTTTGCCAAGTGAAAGACACGGGCTCGGTGTTTGTCCCTCGTGTCTTTCCCGGAATATCGCCTCGCTGACAAGCCAACGCGACTTAGGTCTCGAACGCGAATGAACGGAGCAACACAGACCTTCCGCCGCCCGTCGGTGGCCACGAACAACAACTCTCACAACCGGGAGAGCAGCCAGACGACGTCAGCGTCGTCGACTCCCACCACGGCTGCATACATTCCTCCCCACCTGAACTCCAATTCTCAGTCCAGCCCCCTGCGCAACGGCGCCTCGAGCGAAAACCGTTACTCGAAGGAGCAGTTGTTAAATCTCTACAAGAGTCAGCGGGAGTCGGGAAACTTGGGCAAGAATGTTGCAGACTACTTCGTGGCAGATTGGAATCCTCATCAGGAGACTCCATCTGTGAATGGTGCTTCGGGGAAGCGGGAGGATCAGAAGGATATGCCGACAGGCCCTGAGGTCTGTTGGGACCACGGAGGGCAGGTCGAACCCTTGGGGTTGATTGACATGACCGACGACGAGAAAGAGGTTTGTACTTCCAGCTCTCCGGGAAATGCCTTGCTGATGGCGGCGTAGCTGTTCTCGACATCGGTCAACTCCCCTCTGAAACCACCACCCTCGAGCGCGACCAAGGATAATACTGGTGGCGGGGCCGGGGGTCGGAAAACCTCCATCTCCCATTCGCAAAGTCACATGAATTCTTTCAGCACGTCGTCGCCAAGCTCTAACCGCCCGGGGACCCGACGTCGTGAGACGGGCGACTCAGCAGCCAACTCCATGTCTCCCACGACAAGCGGTTCCCGCTTTTTCCGTGATGAGTCCAACACTTCCACTCCGCCGCCGTCTCTCCTGCGACGCAAAACGGACTTCCGCGACTCGACTTCGAATACCAAAGTGGATGATAATAAGGACAAGGAAGGTAGCGGTCGAGATAGCGCCACGGATCTGGCTTCTCCGTTTTCGGCTCTTCGACGCAGCACCACCAATACTTCGACTGGAGGCTTCGGCGGAGTGAGCTCACCATGGCCGTCGGCGTCACATAATGCTAGCTTCTCGCCAATGGGGACATTCGGGAGCTTCTCACTGGGCCCGACGGGCTCCCAGACCGGTTCCACGGAGAAGAAGCCAGGATTTGGAAGTCTGCGAGGAGAAAGCCGGTTCAAGGGACTCTTATCCAAGGAAAGCTCCGAGGATATCGGAGCTTCTGTCAAAGAGAAGCCTTCTCAAAGCAGCCTGGAAAGACTCCCTGAGAATGAAGGCGATGTGCAACGCTCCCAGTCCGTTTGGGATCAGCCTATCAAGACGCGTCCTACTCGCAGTGAGACAAACCCGTTCGGCGAGGAGCCCCATAGCGCAATACTTGGGACTTCACAGGGAATGGATCAGGGCGGCTTCTCGGCGTTTGGGATGACGTCCGGCGTCCCTGCATTGCGCGACTTGATGCAGGGTCATGAACATCCTCAAAGCCAGACGCCAAGTCGTCTCCACGGCCGTGAGCCTACGAGCCCAACAAACACGAATCCTTACCAAAGTCCCCAAGGTGACAAGGGCGATGTCGACGACGTGGAGACCGACGGTTCGGATATCCAGAACGCTCATCTTCCCAACCTCGCTAATGCTCTCCGCGACGATCCCAGTATTACTCCCATCAGCTCGATCCGTAGGACCGGCTCGGGGTTGGACATATCAGCTGGTGACCGCAGCCAGACATCCAGCGCTGGCCCTACCCGAAGTTTCTCCGGCCTTGGTGGTCTCGGCGGATTTTCTGGTCTCGGTGGTACAGGTGGATGGCCTACCAGCTCGGCTGTTGGCACTCCTACTAGGGAGAGAGCTGCATTTACATCCGGTTTTGGTGATCCTATCTTTGGTTCTATGGCTGATCTGCAGTCGCCCAGTCTGTCAACTTTGGGAGGAAGCGGGTTCTTTGGTCCGCATGGAGGCCTCTCCGGTACCGGTAGTATTGGCAGAGCCAGCAAATTGGGCTCTCTCTTCCCTCCTGCCATGCAGGAGCAGATGCAGGGTGACCAAGGAACGCAAGATTCCGCGGGAGGGGACGGAGGCAACAGGCAATCAGGTGAGAATACCAGTCCAAGTGTGATCGGAGCAGGCAGCCCCGGAAAGGCCAATTCCCAGGCCAATTCCCAAAGTAAAGACGGAGAGCAGTCTTCGAGCAAGAATGTGTTCTCCGCTCTTGATGGTCTTGATATTGGAAGCCAGCTGATACGTGGAGAAGACTCCCTGCATGCAGATAAGACGAGCCAAATGAACCCGCCTGCATCTAGTGCAGCCTCACAACAGGTCCCTGTTTCAACTGTCGGGTCAATACCGACCACGGCCTCTTCTAGCGAAGGACCTCAGTCGGGCCAGATCTTCAACCAGTCGAGCAGCAACTCCGCATCCAACTCCCTTCCAACGCCTCAGCAACGCACGATGGTCATGCCGGATCGGATGCGCTGGATCTACCGCGATCCGCAGGGCAACATCCAAGGCCCGTGGACTGGTCTGGAGATGCATGAGTGGTTCAAGGCGGGCTTCTTTACTGCGGATTTACTGGTCAAAAGGCTGGAAGATCCGGAGTTTGAACCTTTGGGTCAACTGGTTCGACGCATTGGCAACTCGCGTGAGCCATTCCTCGTGCCCCAGATCGGAATTCCGCATGGCCCTGATCCCAGTCCCGGTCCATGGGGCTCGTCGCAGTCTGGAACCGTCCAGCCGCCATTGGCAAACAGCTTCCCCAGCTTTGGTACTACTCTGACTGCGGAGCAACAGAATGCCCTGGAGAGGAGAAAACAAGAGGAGCAGTACCTCATGGCGAGACAGAAGGAGCATCTTGCACAGCAACAGGCCTATATGAAGCAGTTACAGCTGCAAGGTGGACCTCACGGCATGCATCCTCATCCGCTGCAGCACCATTCGAGCGCACACAGTCTCCACAGCCAGCCTAGCTACGGGAACATGGCTTCGCCTGCGGGCTACCAGCCCTCGCCAATGCAAGGTCCCATTCAACCTCCCCAGGCCATCCCTGGCTTCTTCGATGCTTCAATGAGGCAGAATACGCTCCCGACCTACGGTCCGCAGATGCTTGGCACCAATTTCATGAACACCCAAAACGAGCTCCCTGCGCTTTTCGATCGTCTTAACGTCAGCCGGCCAGATCCCTACCCTTTCAACGCCCCAACGTCGTTTGGAGTACGTCAGCACGACGACTTGCTCCACGCCCAGCAGGTTGCCCAGATGCTACAAGATCGGGCTCGCTTGCAGCAAGAGCAGGAGCAGTGGGACAAAACCCACGGTGATAGTATCTTCGAACAACAGGCCCGTGAGGAGCGACTTCGCCAGTTCCACGCCTTGAGAGCGCAGGATGAGGAGCTCGGTGCTAGAACCGGTGACGGTCTCCCTACCCATTTACCGTCCGCTCCAGCCCAACCAAGCAGTGAGGAACCAGCGGCCTCTCCCCAGAAGGATGAGTCCAGCTCTGAGAAGCAGCAGCCGCAGGAGGGTCAGGCCGCTCCGGAGAGTAACGAACAACCAGCTCCCTCCCTCTCCCAGCAAGTCCAGAAGGCTGCAGCAGCCCAGAAACAGCAGCAGCAGCAGCAGCAGCAACCGCAACAGCAACAGCAGCAACAACAAAAGCAGCAGACAGATGCTGTCAAAGCCGACAATGGAATGCCTCAGCCCTTCCCTCCACCACCTTCTGCTTCTCCACTTCCGGCACCCGCGGCCCAACGCAGCCGGCAGAATGTGGCGGAGTCACTTGCAGCGACTTCAAGGTCCCAAAACCAGACGCCCGTTGAGACACCGACGACCTCCATAGCCCCCTGGGCGAAGGAACCAACTGAAGTGCCGAAGGGACCTTCGCTCAAAGAAATCCAGGAGGCTGAGGCCCGCAGTGCCGCTCAGCGGGAAGAGATGGCCGCTGCTGCTCGCCGTGCTCAGCTGCTCGCTGAACAAGAGCGTCTCAGTCAGCAGCAACAACAGGCTCAAACTCCTGCCCTTCCATCGACCGCTAACTGGGCCAGCGCATCATCCCCTGCTAATCAGAACTCGACGGGCTCGGTTTGGAACAAGACCGCTGCCGGCAAGAACCAGGCCGGAGCTGCCGCCGCCCCTGCCAAGAAGACCCTTGCTCAGATCCAGAAGGAAGAAGAGGCTCGTAAGCAGCGCATGGCTGCTGCCGCTGCCGCAGCGCAGCAAGCGGCTGCAAACCCAGCCGCCTCATCGGCCGGTAAGCGCTATGCAGATCTTGCGAGCAAGGCCGCAGCTCAGCCTGCCTCATCCGGTGCCTGGACCACCGTGGGTGCTGGCGGAAAGCCAAAGCCACCACCAGCTGCTCCGGCTGGGCCTCGTTCGACCAGTGCAAACGCGCCGGTTGCGCCAGCTGCCGCGAAGTCAAAACCCGCTGCAGCTCCCCGAACCACCACGGTTAATACCACTCCGGCTCCGAACCCGAACAGAGCCACGGAAGAGTTGGCCAAGTGGGCGAAGATGTCCCTGGGCAAGGGCCTTAACAGCAGCATCAATGGTAAGTTAACAACGCTGTCATTGCTAGTCTGGTCCCAAAAAAGTAACTAACAAGATGCCAGTCGACGACTTCGTCCAGCAACTGCTGCTCCTGCCCGCGGACATTGAGATTATCTCCGATTCCGTGTATGCCAACTCGCAGACGCTCGATGGCCGGCGCTTTGCGGAGGAGTTTGTGCGCCGTCGCAAGCTTGCCGACAAGGGCATCGTGGACCCAGTGAACACGAGCGCCTTTGGCGACTCGAAGGGCTCATCTGGCGGATGGAGCGAGGTAGCCAAGAAGGGCTCCTCGAACGCCAACAGGGATGATGATACCAACGCACCATTCAAGGTCGTGGCTCCGAAGAAGAAGGGCAAGCGGTGAACGAATTGATACGACAATATGGGGCGTCGCTTTGGATAGCTGTTGCCTGTTCTTTCTGACGTGATACGACGAGACGAGAATGGGTTTGACGGACGGGGTTGACGCTATGCTTAACGAAGTGAACGCAGAGTGATGTGACCACGTGTACGCTATGAATGAGATGCAGCGTGTAGGCTTTATCTGGCTCTAGCCCCTGTATACCATGCGGTAATAGGACTTTTGGGGACTCCATGCTCCAATCAGTTTCATGAATTCGTAAACTCGACGGTGTAAGCCACGCATGAGGACCGGAGAGGAGCGTAAGATGTCGAGTTGTATTTGATATGTACTCCTCCGCGTAGTTATAGAGATCTCCTGCCTAGATTTCATGAAACGCATCAAAGTGTCTGGGGGGAGGAGACGGTTCGGAGAGCGAAGTCGGGGCGGGGTGGGAGGGG